>Ga0209963_1000150_pt1 | contig 236418 bp, 223 predicted proteins | sample ThiBio_1000_biof_2_FD_183957 | JGI IMG/M metagenome (GOLD analysis project Ga0209963, IMG submission 183957) | Wastewater bioreactor microbial communities from Cape Town, South Africa - Thiocy_cont_1000_biof (SPAdes) | ecosystem: Engineered > Bioreactor > Thiocyanate-remediating >... | reverse complement strand
AGCGCCGCGATCTTGTCCGCATCCTTGTCGACGCAGGTGACCTGATGTCCGAAATCGGCAAAGCAGGCTCCGGACACGAGGCCGACGTAGCCCGTGCCAATCATGGCGATGCGCATCGAACAAACCTTCAGAGAAAAATGCAGGGACCGTTACAGAAAAGTCTTAGAGCATTTCTTGGCCGATAGACAGCTCAAAGCTTGGTCCACAGTTTTCTGACGCAGCTGCCCGCGTGGGGTTGCACGGTGCCAGGCTCTGCTGCGTTCAGCCTTGCGACGCAGCAGCTCCCTGGGCTTCTTTCTCTACAACCCTGTTCATTAGGTGATCTTCGGGCAATCGAGGTACGCTCAGCGCGTATTTCCTGGCGATCTCTGCGTCGATCCCTTTGCGGGTTTTGGCAAGGGCGCATCTTGCGAATGCTGGATCCGCCCTTTGAAAACTCTGCGTCCTTTCGCGCGAATTGGCATTCAAACTGTTCGCGGGTCCGAGCGATCAGCGGTGCGACCACGGTATAGGTAAACCTAATCGGCCTGTTTGAACATACGAGGATCGCTCATGGCGTCGCTCCCGCCGGCGTCTGTGGTCCGTCGTAGGAGCTCGGGAAAGTGTGGGCGGGATCATTACGCCAAAGCTCTTTCGCCACCTCCAGCGGCGCCAGCTTCAGATTCGCCCACCATGCGGCCTCGTTACCATGGCGATGCAGATCTCGATGATGCGCCCGGCACAGCGGCACCGTGAACTCGTCGCTGACTTTCCGTCCTAAGGCTTTGGGTTGAGCGAACTTCAAGTGATGGGCATCGCATGGAGTGCGCTGACAGATAAGGCAAGGCTGCGCCGCGACGAACGCCAGATGGGCCTTGCTGCGCCGGCGCAGCGGTTTGGTGAGCGGGCGGACGGTTTGCCTGCCCGATTCCGGCGTAGGAGCCGCATCCAACAAGGTGGGAGTATCTTTAAGGTCCCTTGGAGGGGACGGGCCGATCGGGTGGGGGATCGGGCCGACTATATCATCGCAGTGGACCCCTAGAAGCCTTTCGCAAGCCTCCTCGACCGCCCGCGCGTCGGCGTTTGTCAGCCTGTTCTTGTCCCGCATCCGACGATGGATCCACATCGCCAAGGCGTCGCTATCGGCGATCTCAGTGATCTCCGCGAGCATCTGCTCACGTAGCGCGGCCGAAGGGATTGAACCGAGCTGCGAAGGCTGATGCAGGGTGCCGTTATGGAGCTTCCGTGTAATATTTGGGGCTTTCAGCGGACCAGGTGGCGGCGAGGGCTCGGCAGAGAGATCCGGGGCATCGGGGTCGTCCTCGCCTGCAATGCCGACTAATGCGAACAGCGCATAACGGCGCGCATAGGTGAGCGCGGCGCCCATGCGATGAGGTGCTGCCGTTTCGCCGATCGTGCACACTGGCCATGTCGATGAAATCCATTCACCTGACGCATGTGCCAAAAGGGTGGTGAGGTGGATTAGGCCAGCCTCTCGATCAATTGCCGTGGTCTGCACGGTCGCAATCTCGTTGGCGCCGAGGCTCTTGCGGATGATGTCCAGACCGCTGGCTAATGATGCGTAGCGGAAGGTTTTGGGGTCTTCGCGCGGAAACGGCGATCTGACGGTCGCAGTTAAGGTTCTCTCAGGATTGACAAGCTCTCCTTGGGCTTTTGCTAATGCTGCGGCGATCGTGCCAATGGTTTCACTGCATCTCTGCATTGGCAGCCTCCAGGTCTGTTAGCTCGAAACTGACGGCTCCGCTTTTCGATCGTTTTGCGCGGATGCCATGGCCCACCGCTTCTTTGGCATCCTCCGGCATGAGCGTTTTGAGGTTGCTCTTAGCGCTTTCATGTTCTTGGTGTGCGACTCGCGTCCGTTGATAGATCGAAGCGAGTTCCGCCCAGCTGTTGGACGCGCTCATATCCACGACCCGAGCAGCCTCTAGGCGCACCCGAGGGGTTTCGACACCGAAGAGCCGAGGTGGCTCGCCATTCTGTACACAACGCCAGAACTTCTTTTCTGCGGTTAGAAGCAGGTGTTGATAGAGCGGGTCGGCAGGGATCGTTAGTTCGACCCACTTGCCGCCGCCGGAGATAATTGACAGGTTCGCGGTACGGGCATTGGCGACCCACATATTGTGCTGAAGCTGGGCCATATGCTTTTCTGCGGCCATTTCTTCGGAAAACGCCCACGGCAGCATGAATTTAGCTTCAAATACCGCACCGGTTTGTTCGACAATACCGTCGAGAGTGGCTGCCATCCAATTGATGACCGGGTGCCCAATGTGTCGCTGCACGTCCTTGATCGAATGACCTGTGTTTCGTTCGAACCAAAGACGGTTGAGGTCTTCCGTAACACTGCCCAGCTGCACGATGAGTGCATCTGAGAGGTCCTCCGGCTCGATCTCGCCTCGCTTCTCTCGCCAAAGCCGAATGAGTTTTCCATGATCTTGACCCAAGATAACTCTGGCGTCAGAGCCACCAACGAAGGACCGACGATCAGGCTTTTTCCACACAGCTGATTTCATTTCCTTCTCCAATAATGTTAAAATAAAAATAACGCCCATATGGGCGAATATAACCCAAATGGGTGTTTTGTCAAGATGGGGCAATCAGGTCTTTCGAGTGGTCAAATTCGAGCTGCGCGCGCGTTGCTGAGGTGGAGTGCCTTAGATCTCGCTAGAGAAGCCGCAGTTGGTGCAAACACCGTTCGAAGAGCTGAAGTAGCTGATCATGAAACTTCCCTAACAGCCGCTAACGAGCGAGCAATTCGTGAGGCATTGGAGAAGGCGGGCATCGAATTTATCAGCGAAAATGGTGGTGGTGCCGGCGTAAGATGGCGCAAACGCCACGCCCAAATTGCTCGCGCGAAGGGAAAGTGAGACTAAAATAGTGAGCCACGAGAGCCGACGCGTTGCCGGGTTATTTCCGACAGCTCATGTTCAAATGAGCCCAAGCTATGCCCTTGATTTCGGCCGGCCGTTCATGCGGCAACCGTGAGCTGCTCCGGCTTGATCTCGACCTGTTGAATTTCACGCCATTTTGACGGTTTACCCGCCAAGCCATAAACAGTCCTTGTGCGATTTCAAACCGCGGTTCTTTCCAACAGGCAGCGCAGATCGTGTGCGGATCCTGGATGCAGCTCCTGATTCAGCCTTGATGCACGCGTTTCAGGCGCGTCGCGATGGCGAATATCAAGATTAAGGGCGGCCGGTGATTGCGTCACTATGGGAGAGTGGCGCGAGACAGGTATGGATGATAGAGCGGAGCGGATCGGGCCTCCATTGTCCAGTCTAATCGCCATTCCTCACCCATGCCCCATCATCAATATGTGCTGACGCTCTCCTGTCCCGACCGGCCGGGAATTGTGTCCGCGGTGTCTACGTTCCTGGCCCATAACGGCCAGAACATCATCGATGCCCAGCAGTTCGACGATGCCGAGACCGGCCGCTTCTTCATGCGGGTGGTGTTCAATGCTGCCGATCTCGCAGTAACTCTCCCAACGCTGCAAACCGGTTTTACCGCGATCGCCGAACGCTTCGGCATGACTTGGCAGATGCGCGACCGCGCCACGCGTCGCAAGGTGATGCTATTGGTATCGAAGTCCGACCATTGCCTGGTCGATATTCTGTATCGTTGGCGTACCAATGAACTGGAGATGATCCCGACCGCCATCGTGTCCAATCATCCGCGCGAGACCTATGCACATCTGGATTTGGGGGATATTCCGTTTCATCACCTGCCGGTGACCACCGAAACCAGGCGCGAACAGGAAGCGGCGATCCTCGAGCTGGTGGCGGAAACGGGCACCGATTTGGTGGTGCTGGCGCGCTATATGCAGATCCTGTCGAACGACATGAGCGCAAAACTTTCCGGCCGATGCATCAACATCCATCATTCGTTTCTGCCGGGATTCAAGGGCGCCAAGCCCTACCATCAGGCCCATGAGCATGGCGTCAAGCTGATCGGCGCGACCGCGCATTATGTCACCAGCGATCTCGACGAAGGGCCGATCATCGATCAGGACGTCGAGCGCATCAGCCATCGCGACACGCCCGATGCGCTCGTCCGCAAGGGACGCGACATCGAGCGGCGGGTGCTGGCGAGGGCAATCCGGCATCACCTGGACGATCGCGTGATCCTGAACGGCCATAAAACCGTGGTCTTCATGGATTGAATGTGCGGGCAGGCGAACTAGCCGTCACTTACATCCATCCCATTGCCACTCAGTGATCGGGCAATGACGTCCTTCTTCAGCTTCCGACGCTCGCGTTCACGCTCTTGCATCAAGGCGATCTGTCACATTTGGCATTCCTGAGTTATCCGGTACGCCGGATAGTTGTTTGCAGCGGGCCAAGAAGATCAGACTTGCAACGGAAGAGTCGTTCCATGGAGATCATGTGCCCGCGCAATGCCCACACTTGTGTGAACATTTCGATGATCTCGGCTTTCTAATTACGTGCGCGATAAGACCGGTTCGTCTAATTCTAAATGATTCATTACTGCGCCGTTAACTTGGCCCCTTGAGGCTTTCTTCACATTCTATCGCCTAGGATGCGCCGCCGGCCAGAAAGCTGGCCGCGCGTCTACGCAACACGCAAACCAGAAGGATTGCATTATGTCCGATATCGTACTCTCCGCATCGGTTCGCCAGAATCTGCTTTCGCTTCAGTCCACCGCCGACCTGCTCTCGACCACCCAGAACCGCCTTGCTACCGGCAACAAGGTCAACTCGGCGCTCGACAACCCGACCAACTTCTTCACCGCGCAGGGGCTGAATAACCGCGCCAGCGACATCAACAACCTGCTCGATTCGATCGGCAACGGCGTGCAAGTGCTGCAGGCTGCCAACACGGGTATTACTTCGCTGCAGAAGCTGGTCGATACCGCCAAATCGATCGCCAACCAGGCGCTGCAGGCGACTTCGGGTTATTCAACCAAGTCCCAGGCGACCACTGCCGCCATCACCGGGGCGACGGCTGACAACCTGCTCGGGCCGGGTGGCGCTCCGACCGACAATACGGTTTCGGGTACTGCGGCCAACAACAAGAACGCGGCTGCTATCACGGGTGCAACGTTGCTGTCCGGCGCGGCGGCGACCGACTCGATCATTACTAACTTCGTTGCCGGTGATACAATTACCGTGAACGGGCAAAACATCACGTTCATGGCATCAGGCGCCTCGGGTAATAATCAGATCAATGTAACCGATAGCGTCAACACTCTGCTTGGCAAGATTGACGCTTTGTCAGGTGGTTCTGGTTCGGCCGTTGCTGGTGGCGCGATCACGCTGCACACGGGCACGGCCTCGGATCTCACCGTCACAAGCTCCAACAGCGCCGCTTTCAACTCGATGGGCTTCACTGGTGGCGCGGTGAGCCAGACCCGCACCCCCGGCGCTCCGGCTGCGCTCGAGGGCAAGACCTTAACGATCGGAGCGACCGACGGCGGCACCGCGACCAGCGTCACTTTCGGTGCCGGTGGCGTGCAGACCCTCGATCAGTTAAACACGGCGCTCGCGGCGAACAACCTGACGGCCTCGATCAATTCGGCCGGGGCGCTGACTTTCACCACCACCAATGATCACGCTCATGCGACGATTGGTGCGTTCGGTGGTACGGCGGTTGCCGCCGGCGCGGGCCTGTTCGGCGCTTCTGTGACGGTCAGTGCACCGGTCGAAGACGCCAACGCGCAGAACACGCGTGCGACGTTGATCAGCCAGTACAACGCGGTGATCGACCAGATCAAGACCACCGCGCAGGATTCGTCCTTCAACGGCGTCAACCTGCTGAACGGCGACCAGCTCAAGCTGGTGTTCAATGAGACCGGCAAGTCCACCCTGACCATTCAGGGCGTGACCTTCGATCCGGCTGGCCTGGGTCTGGCGTCGCTGACCAAGGGTACCGACTTCCTCGACAACGCTTCGACCAACAAGGTTCTGAACTCGCTTAACGACGCCTCCAGCTCGTTGCGCTCCCAGGCTTCAACCTTCGGTTCGAACCTGTCGATCGTGCAGATCCGTCAGGACTTCTCGAAGAACCTGATCAACGTGCTGCAGACCGGTTCGTCGAACCTGACGCTCGCCGACACCAACGAGGAAGCGGCGAACAGCCAGGCGCTGGCCACCCGTCAATCGATCGCGGTATCGGCGCTGGCGCTCGCCAACCAGTCGCAGCAGAGCGTGCTGCAGCTGCTCCGCTGATCCAGCCACATCATCAGACGGAAACGGCGGGGGAAACCCCGCCGTTTTTTTAAGAACGTGTTAACCTCAAGATTGCACTAATTTGCATATAGAACCTTGAGGGAAATCGGTCGATGCCATTGAGATTCGAGCTCGCCGTCGGCGAGCGCCTTTATGTTGGTCGTGGCGTGATCACCAATGGCCGCACACGTTCGATGTTCATCCTTGAGGGTAATCTCCCTGTTTTGAAGGAGAAAGACGTGATCCCGACAGGCGACGCGGCTACGCCGCTTGAGCGCCTATACGTCCACGTGCAAGAGTCCTATCTTCATGAAAATCCGATCGCACCAGCTGCGTATAAAAAGCTTGCTGTGCAGGTAGCGGCAGATTCACCCGAAATCTATCGAGATCTTACGGAAATCGATGCCTTGATCACCACTGGAAATCTGTACCGCGCGCTCAAATTGCTGCGTGTTCTGATCCGCGCAAGCGAGCAAACAGCAGCGAGGTAGAGATCTGCACCGTTTCAAATTTCTTATAATCTTTGGGTTTTGAGACGTCCGTTCAAGCAGCGTCCGGATCCGTTCATATTCCGCCTTTCCGGTCACTCGCAGTCGTTGGCATTGAATCCTCCAGCATCGCTCGCGCCAGTCGGCTCTCGAGCGCTGGCTTAGCGGATCGTGCCCATCCCCTCGGTGTTCGACGATTGGGCGGTGGCGTCATCCTTCTTCGGCGTCTGACGCTCCCGTTCACGCTCTTTCATCATCTCCTCGTATTTGGCGGTACCGGGCCGGGGAGGCGCGTCGGCGGGAAGCCCGCCGGCCCATTGCGGAATCCCGTCAGCCATTCCGGCCGCCAGATGCGAATTGATGCTAGTGCATCCACCCAGGCACACGATCGGCAGGAGGCAAAGCGGGATCAGGATTCGGCGCGCGGAGTTCATTTTTGCCAAATGTGTTATAGCGAGGAAATTGCGGGGCATCGGCCTTATTATTTCTCTGTCTCAACGAATCATTTACCGACTGACTTTTCTGGGCCGGGCGCGCTGCGCAGGCAAGGTGGTCAAAAATACCCGAATTGCGGCGACTCTACGAGCAACGCCGTTCCATCGGGGACAACAGCGTCCCGCGTCTTGCAACTCAGGTATGGATCCGGTCTTTAGATACCGGGATGCTGCCGGGCGGCGCGGTGACCGCGGGATAACCGCTCGCCAGGCCTGGCGCAGCCGATGGCCGCACGGCGGCGAGACTGACGGATAACGCGGCGACCGGGCCAGGACGTGGCGTCTCGTCGGCTACTCGCAGCTCAAGATCAATGAATGCGGGTTTGCGCAAGCTTTGCAAATTTTGAGTGGGCTTATCAGAAAAGGTGCTGCATCATGGGTGCCAACGAACGATCCGGCAAACCGACGGACTACACTCCGGAAGCCTGCGCCCTGGTGGCTAAACTGATGGGTTCGGGGCATTCGCTAACCGGAGCCGCCGGCGCGATGGGAGTTTCTCCCGAGACGCTCAGGCGCTGGATGGATACACACGAAGAATTTAGAGACGCAGTCTCGAGGGGAAAGGCTGCACGAGTCTACGCTCTTGAACGCCGGATGCTTGCCAGCGAGAACACGGCCGTTGTCAATGCCTGCCGCTTTGCCTTGATTAATGCCGCACCCGGGGAATGGCAGGCGAAACCAGTAGTCCCTGAGGAAACGGGCGAGAGTCCAATCCAGCAGCTTGCGAGGCAGCTCTCGGGCAATGCAATTCGCCCGCGACTGCCGGAGGCGTATGTCATCGAGCAAAACCCTGTTGCCCCACGCGCACTCGGATCGCAGCAGACCGTAACCATAGATGACGGGGATGATGACAAGCCACGCTTTCACACGATTTCCCGCGAAAGCCACGAGGAGGAATAAAGCGGAGGCGTAACATCGTTTGTGGCAGCAAGGCACTGAACCGAACACATCCGGTTATCATACGCCTCACCGGGCGTGAGAGCGAGATGAACCGGCAGGCCGGTGGTGTCCACGACCGCGCGAATCTTGCTGGTTGGCCCCCCTCGCGAGCGACCCATATCCTGATGATTGTTGTCCGCGACACAGGCTCCGTGCTGGTTCACGCGAGCACGATGGAGGTATCGATCATCTGCACCGCCGCGTCGTGACCGGCAGCCAGCGCTTCCATGATCTGGTCCCAGACGCCAGCCCTTCGCCACCGTACGAAGCGATTGTAACAGGTGGTGCGAGGACCATAGGCTGCTGGCAGGTCACGCCATGGCGCACCAGAGCGCAGAACCCAAAAGATGCCATTGAGCACGAGACGGTCATTTACCCGCCGAACGCCGCGTGGCTTGTTGGGCAGCATCGGTTGGTCGCGGTCCATTCATAATCGCTGAGTTCGTAGCGCATCATTCGAGGCCCCAGTTTGGGAGCTTGAATTACGGACGTGGCGGCATCATCAACCGCAATGGCCCGCGGGGCTGCCGCTAATGCGCTGAATTTACTTCCGCTTTCGCGCCGCAGCGGGCACGGCGGAACCTGCTGGCTGGGCCCGGCCGGGAATGACCCGTTCGACCATGTTGCAGTAGCAACGCCGATCCCGGTCCTGTCGAAGCTCTCGTTGGAGCCTATATTATGCTGCCTCCTGAGCGCGAAACGGGATGAGGCGGCAGAAGTTGGAGTTGGCGGACAACGGAACCGAGAGTCGGATGCAGCCGTTTTTGGGCACGCCTGCTGAGCAAAAAGAGCCACCATGTCGAAGAGAGGACGGATGATCCTTTGGGCGTTCGTTAGCGCCGCCGTTGTCGCGGTGATTGCCGCTGCAATAGCAGGCCCGATCATGAGTCGTGTAGAGCAGCCCGAATATCAGGTAACCAGCTCCGAGGGCTCGACAGAGATTCGCGAATACGGTGCGATGATTGCGGCCGAAGTCGAGGTCAAAGGTGAGCGCAAGGCCGCCATCAACGAAGGCTTCCGGCTGATCGCCGCCTACATCTTTGGGGCCAACGAGCCGAACGCGAAGATAGCCATGACCGCTCCGGTCCAGCAGCAAGGCAAGCAGAGTATCGCTATGACGGCGCCGGTTACCCAGCAAGCCCGGGACGGTGTCTGGACGGTGAGGTTTATCATGCCGAAGAGATGGACGCTGGAGACGCTACCCGCGCCGACGGATAAGCGCATTAAGTTACTGCCTGTGCCGGCCAAGCGCATGATAGCAATCCGCTTCTCCGGGACCGCTGATGACGGTTTGCTCGCGGCCAAGACGGCCGAACTTAGAAAATATGCTGCTGACCATAAGCTGTCCGTGACCGGCGAGCCTCTTCTCGCCTTCTACAATCCGCCTTGGACGTTACCGTTTTTCCGCCGCAATGAGATCATGATGGAATTCGCCGGGCCCTAGCAGTGTCACTCTGGCGCATCTCCGCTACGAGGTCCGGTGTCAACAGACCTGTCAAGAAAGCATCTACAGACGGAAATTTGGGTGTGGGTTGGCTTCAACCTGTTCGTCGAAGGCTTGCTCGCGCTCGACCCCTTAGAGGCGGTCCAAGGGGTCGGTTTGGCAGCGTAGCTGCCTTCCGTATTGCCACTGCGTGAACTTGCCGATCCTGTGACCGAAGGCTGCTCGCGTCAGCGCCTCCTCCGCGCCGCGCTAAGCTGCCACGCGCGGCGCTGACAGCCTCAGCTTGGACGACCGAGCGGTCCTAAACGGCAAAGCGTTGTTGCGGATGACATTGTTGCTATGGGAGCAGCGCGAAACGTTTTAGGATAGTTGCCAGCGGTTGTGGGGATTTCTGCATGAACAAAATTGCTAATTAGTAATGGTACAAATTGTAGCACGCGGTTGCGACGAGCGCGTCTTCTGCTAGATAGGCATTATCACCATCAACCATAGGAACCATTGTGCCTAAGACAGCTAAGAAGCCAGTGCGCGTGCCGTACACCAAAGAACATGTCAAGGAATTGCGGGCGCACTCACGAGCCAGAACACCTGTGAAGAAGATCGCGAAAGTCATGAAGCGCACTGAAGGGTCGATCAGACAAAAAGCACTAAAGCTCGGCATCGGTATCGGCCATTGTCGGTAGGTCCATCAGACTCGGTTTAAAAAATGGCCCCGATTGAGGGGCCATTTTGTTTTAGTCCTCGTCGTCCCAATCATGACGGTGGCGCCTAATGATCACGCGCTCGCCATCATGACGTTTATACCACCCACGATGCCAGCCATGATCATGATGTCGATACCCTCTGTCATAATCACGATAATAGCGCGGGCCGTAGTAGCCGTCGTCACCGATGCGGACACTAAAGCCCTCGGCGCTAGCTACTGCAGGGGCCGCTAACGCAAGCGCGGCCACAAACGTAAAAGCGAGTTTTCTCATTTGTCATCTCCAGTTAGGCGGTTCGAAACATAACTGGAGGGAGTGAGAACCGTTCCCGAGCCCAGCGCCGCGGTTTTCTGAACGAATATTCAGGAAGCCTACCTATCACCTCTACTGGCTAATGTGCTGCTCATTTGACGGGATATAGGCGACCTTCCGCTCGCAGTCCCAAATCTCAATAGCGCAGCCGTCCACGAGCTGGAGAGCCTCAATGCGGGCCGAGTTGTCGTCCCTGCAGCTAATAATTCTTGGCTGACCTTGGATTCGATCTCTCTGGTCTACTCGGAAGAAGCGGTACTCGATCATTCGCGTGCCTTTGAACTAAATTGGTCAGAATAAAACCATATACCTGAGACGATGGCGTTCTTTCGGCAGAAAAAACTCCACGTCAAAAAAAGGATTGCGCGGGAACCGTGCTTAATTAACGACTAATTCACTCAATTCGGTTTTGAGGGCCGCAGCTGTCAACCCAGTCGTAAATCTCTGAGCGTGTCGCTCGCAAACTATGGCGTGGCCGTCCCCACAATTACGCGCTCGGGTGGTGCAGCTGGCGAACCACTCCGCCGGTGATTGCTTCTTGCGCGGGTTGGAACCAGCGATTTCCAACCAGATGTTCTTTTGCAGAGACAACTACTAAGCTGTTGTCCGCGTGCGCAGAGCTCATCACCGCAACGGCAAGAACAACGATCAGCCAGTATTTGGGCGCTCTCGTTACTGCGCCACCTGTTGCGGCAGCATCGGCGTCAGAGAACATCAAATGGCGAACCGCCGTGCCCACCGAACGGATGCAAGGGCGAAGCAGGAGCAAAGCGACTCCGCGAACGCTTCGAAAAAAAATGCAAAAATCCAACGCAACGGTTTGTGGGTGAGGCTGCTCGGGCCGCGGCTGCGCGTGCCAGCTGAGCATGCTCCCGCGCTGCCCGATCCCATCATCATGAATGCCATGCGCGAGTTCAACGCGCGATGAGAGGCAGAAAAACAGCCGCCGAGGGATGGCTCAAGCGGCCTCTAGTTCTAAGCCGTAGGCCGCAGCCCCACAGCCCATCGTGCGCACCGCCTTTAGCTTGTTCGCGGCCATGCGCCAGCATGCTTAACGCAGCTTCGCAATTTTGGCTGTATCTTCAAGGCAACAGCGCGATTCTTGTAAGTCGAGTCCTTTCGCGAAGTGGCGGTCCGGGACATGAGCACCCGCTGCGGCCTCTTACTGCCTCCTATCAAGCGCGAGGCGATAGGAAGCTTTAGCTGCCATGAAGGGAGCTTAGTTTATTGACAATCGAAACGGTCGCATCAGGCACAAATACCGATCCCGTCTGGTCGTCTGTGAAGAACGCTGATCCGGCTCATGACAAGCAAAGGAATTGGCGCCATCGCGCAGTCGGATTTGCAGGCAGGGACTGCCTTGCTTGAGGTTGACAAGCTTTTCGAGATCAGCGTCCACGGCAGGATCGGGAGGCTCAGCGATCTCGTGCGCCTAGGGGCGCTGGAAGTTTCCCGCGGCCTCGGCGCAATCTGAGTATGCCGATGGTCGCTGCCGCCGGAGATAGGTATTAGCGTGGCCGCGGCGGGCGGGGTATACTTTGAGGTAGCGATACGGGGATCCGCCGCCAAACAACCCCGTCGCAACAATCAGGTTCTCGCATGAAGGATGACGGACAGAAGAGCCTGCTGCAATGGCTGGCTCCTGAGTTTGCAGCGAAGGGCGTCCTGCTGAACGAGCCCTGGGTGCAGGTCAGCGCGCGCCAGGTCGAGAGCATGTTCCCGGTCAAGCCGTTGGCGATTGCGGCCTTGACGATGGTTGTGGTCGAACCTTTCGCGATCGATTATCTGCGACAAGCTCCGGTTCTCGTCGTCGCGGCGGCGCAGGGCATGGAGTGCTTCCGGCCAATGGAACGGGAATTTGTTCTGAGGAATTGGCAGACGATCGTCCATGATCGCCCGAAATTGCGTGACCTCCTGAAATACTATGGACTTGTCCGGCCATTGCGGGCTCTCAAGGGAGAAGCGTTCCATGCCGGCCCGGCCGAATATCAGGTCATCCAGAATTTGTGCGATGTTTCGCCGTCGCCGCTGGCTCAGGCGATCCCCACGTCGATCCGCCCCCAGCATAACTGGCTGCGTGCGCTCGGTGAATGGTCCGAGACCATGTGTCGTCGCGAACAGAGCGCCAGGGCCCTTTTCGAATGGGCCGTATGCGCGATGGGCAATCATGCGGAGGCCGGCGGCACGCTGGATCAGGCCTCCGCCGTTGCGGATTATGCGGCGATCCATATCGACACCTTCAATCGGCGGTGGAGCTATCAACGTGCTTTCCGAGCCGCGCTCGATTGGCACGACGAACTCGCGCGAGCGAGCAGCGAGAAGGCGTATTTCCTCACCCACAAGATGGGATGGGACGAGGTGATCGACTACGGCGACCTGCCGGGGAGCGTGACGATCGAAGGCTACGAAATGGTCGCGCTGCAGACCGGCGCGGCGCTTCACGCCGAGGGGGCGGACTTGCATCATTGCGTCGCGAGCTACGCGGGAAATGTCATAAGAGGATTCAGCCGGATTTTCTCGGTGCGCAGGGACGGGCGGCGGGTCGCAACCTTCGAGATCAGCAAGTCGGGCTTCTTGCTTGCCTCAGGCGAATTTCTTCAATTGCCCTCCGCCAAGGGACCGCTTTACAAGCTCATTCAGCTCAAGGGACCCTACAATGCCGAGGTCCCGCAGGAGATCGAACAGGCCATCCGCGCCTTTATTTCCGGTCTGAACGAAACCGCCCGCGCCCTCGAATGAACGTTGGCCCTGGCCCCCTGCAAGACCTGATCGATCGCCAATCTGCCTGACTGCGGCTCGCATGCCGCTATCACCGCGATCTACATAACGCCTTGAAAATAAATGGATTTATTGGATTGTCCAGGTTGACAAGCCGCCGGTGCATGCCGATGTTTCACGGCAGGGACGGAGCCTGCCAGGGCGATCCGTCGGGTGTATGCCCGCTTATCGGTCCGCCGAGTAAAGGCCGTTCCACGAACCTTCAAAACGGGCGGCGCTGATAAGTTGACTGTCGAACAAAACGAACGAGACGACGAAAGGAAAGTCCCCAATGGCCAATACGACCGCGGATCTCGAGGGGCTCCTCACGCAGCGTTCGCTAACCGACGCGCAGCTTCTGGCTGCGGTAGAGGCTTCGGCGGACTTTCGCATCCTGCCTGACGCCACGGTCCTCAAGATCGGCGGACAGAGCGTCGTCGACCGCGGCCGCGCGGCGGTTTACCCGCTCGTGGACGAGATCGTCTCCGCCCGCAAGAACCACAAACTGCTGATCGGGACCGGCGCAGGGACCCGCGCCCGCCATCTTTACTCGGTCGCGGCCGGGCTCGGCTTGCCGGCCGGTGTGCTGTCGCAACTCGGGGCCGCGGTCGCCAATCAGAACGCCGTTATGCTGGGGCAGCTTCTCGCGAAGTACGGAATCTCCGCGGTCGACGGCGCCGGGCTTTCGGCCGTGCCGCTCTACCTTGCCGAGGTGAACGGCGTCGTCTTCAGCGGCATGCCGCCTTACGGCCTCTGGATGCGCCCCGCCGCCGAGGGCGTCATTCCTCCGTACCGGACCGACGCCGGATGCTTCCTTGTCGCCGAACAGTTCGGCTGCAAGGCAATGATCTTTGTGAAGGACGAGGACGGCCTCTACACGGCGAACCCGAAGACCTCGAAGGACGCCACCCTGATTCCGAAGATCTCGGTGGCCGAAATGAAGGCCAAGGGACTGCACGACTCGATCCTCGAATTCCGGATGCTCGACCTGCTGGAGTCCGCGCGCCACGTCCGTCAGGTGCAGGTCGTGAACGGCCTCGTCCCCGGCAATCTGACCCGCGCGCTCGCCGGCGAGCACGTCGGCACCATCATCACCGCGAGCTAAGAGAGATCGTCATGGCCAACACGACCAACACCATCAAGCACGTCGCTTCGCCGCTCGCGCGCCAGACCCTGCTCGACAGCGAACTCACCGACCCCGTCGCCGGAAAGCGACCGATCCGGCTCCTGCCCTGGCTGCAGGTGGTGAAGATCGGGGGCCGCTCCATCATGGATCGCGGCCGGGACGCGATTCTTCCGATCGTGGACGAGATTCGGAAACTATTGCCGGAGCACCGTCTGCTGATCCTGACCGGCGCCGGCATCCGCGCCCGCCATGTCTACGGCGTGGGTCTCGATCTCGGCCTGCCGGTCGGCTCGCTCGCCCCGCTCGCCGCGACGGAGGCCGGCCAGAATGGCCACATCCTGGCGTCTCTCCTCGCGCCGGAAAGCGTCTCCTATGTCGAGCATCCCACCATCGCCAATCAGTTGGCGATCCATCTCTCCGCGGCCCGCGCGGTCGTGGGAAGCGCCTTTCCTCCCTATCACCATCACGAATTTCCGGGCTCTCGTATCCCGCCTCACCGGGCCGACACCGGTGCGTTTCTGCTCGCCGACGCGCTCGGAGCGGCGGGCCTCACGATCATCGAGGACGTGGATGGCGTGTATACCGCCGACCCCAATGGTCCGGATGGAAAGAAGGCGCAATTGCTTCGCGAGACGAGCGCCGCCGACCTGGCAAAATTCAAGGGTACGCTGCCGGTCGATAGGGCGTTCGTCGAGGTGATCGCGACCGCGCGCCACATCGAGCACGTGCAGGTCGTGAACGGGCTCGTACCGGGTCGGCTCACCGCCGCGCTGCGCGGCGAGCACGTCGGCACGATCATTCACACAGGCGCACGTCAGGTCTGAGTTTAGTTCCGCGTAACGATCTGATGCTGCAGAAACGGGCCGGAGCAATCGTTCCGGCCCGTTTCCTGTCAGGACAATACAGTGCTGATTTCGAAGCAAGCCCTCTGGACGATCGGACCTCCGGACGAACATCCGTCCCGATGTCTGGGGTGTTTCGCCTGAGGCCGAAGGCCGCGCAGCCCCGCCCCCCCTTCGTGACTTTTCCGAGAGCTGTCTGAGACCGACTCCAGCCTGCAATGGCGCTTCCGTTGCGGTGTAATGTGCGCTATATAACGTACGCTATATAGTATTTCTATATAGCGTAGGGGCGGGCTTGGATGGCGATTGAAGCGCTGGTCACGCTGAAAAGCGAGAACGTTCCGGGGGTCGGGCGCGAGCGGTTGAAGCTGCTCGAGGCGGTCGCGCGCGAGGGCAGCATTTCGGCGGGCGCACGGGCGATCGGGATCACCTACAAGGCGGCGTGGGACGGCCTCGATGCGATGGCCAACCTTTTCGGAAAGCCGTTGCTGGTCAGCCGGGCGGGCGGGCGCGCCGGCGGCGGCGCGACGCTGACGGCGGCCGGTCACACCGTCATCGAGGCGTTCAGAAGAATGGAAGCGGAGATGGTCCGCGTCCTGCGGACGGTCGAGCCTGAACTTGCCGAGGCCGGCGTTTCTCCCCTGGATCTTGTCTCCGGATTTCTCATGAAGACCAGCGCACGCAACGCGATCCGCGGCAGCATCGTCAAGATCGTCTCCGACGCGCTGAGCGCCGAAGTCGAAATTTCGGTTTCGCCGGAAACGACGATCTTTTCGCTCGTCACGCACGCCAGCATGGAAGAGCTGGGGTTGTGCCCGGGTCGATCGGTGACCCTGCTGATCAAGGCGCCGTTTGTCGCTATAGCGACCGGCAAGACAGCGCCGAAAACCTCTGCGCGCAATTGCATCCGCGGAATCATCAGCCGATGTGAGGCGTCCGATGTAAACGCCGAGATCATCCTCGATATCGGCGCCGGCAAGACGCTCACGTCAAGCATTACATCGCACAGCGCCAAATCGCTTGGCCTCTCTCCGAGAAAGCCCGCATTCGCTCTTTTCGATGCAGCGCACGTCATCATCGCGATCAACTGATATGCTGTCAGAAACGCGCATTGTCGCAGGCGGCTATATACCGCTGCTACCGCCTTTATTCGGGACAGGCTCGAAAGCCATGCCGTCGCCTGATTCCATGAGACGAAAGTGACGGTCGTCAAAGTCGCCATATGCGGCGATGACGATCGACCTGATCGAAGCCTCGGCCTTCAGGAGCATTTCGTCGAATTCCCCTTCGGGGGTTGAGTCCGCAACGACGCCGCCTCCAACGCCGATCGAAAACCTTCCGTCAGCCGACACGATGGAGCGGATCACGATGCTCAGGTCGGCGGAGCCATCGTCACCCAGCCAGCCAAGCGCGCCGGAATAGATGCCGCGGGCGCGCTGTTCCAACTGGTCGATATGCTCGAGGGTGCGGAATTTCGGTGCCCCGGTCATCGATCCTCCCGGAAATGCGCCGCTGCGCAGCAGGTCGATGACCGTGTGCCCCGGCTTCAAAACGCCGCGTATGGTGCTCACCAGTTGGTGGACGGTCTGATACGTTTCCACATCAAACAGGTTTGGCGCCGATACCGTTCCGCTCTCGCAGCAGCGCGACAGGTCGTGACGCAGGAGATCGACGATCATGCCGTTCTCCGCCCGGTTCTTTCGGCTGTGCCGCAGAGTTTCGATCAGCCTGTTGTCTTCCAGCGGATCGGCATCGCGCCGGATCGTTCCCTTGATCGGCTTTGCTTCGATGTTGCCGGCTGCATCGACGGCGAGAAATCGCTCCGGCGACGCGCTGAGGAGGGCTCCGCCAGGCCATTTGAGGAAAGCCGCGAACGGGGCGGGGTTGACGCGTCGCATGGTGCGATAAACCTGCAGCGGCTCGACTGTGGCGGCGCAGGAAAGCTCGTTGGTCAGACAGACCTGATAGGTCTCGCCTTGCGCGATCAGGTCGAGACAGCGCGCGACCTTGGAAAGGTAGCTGGCTTTTCCGTCCCTCATGAGAAACTCGAGCGGCTTCCCGCCGGGCGCGTGGGACGATTCCATAGATGGACGCTGAGCCGATTCGATTTGCTTCAGTGTCGATTGGATCCAGTGCTGCGCGCGGCCGGCCTCGCCGGGATCGTCGATGGCGCACAAATAGGTCTTTCCATCCAGATGGTTCACCGCGATGAATCTGTCCGCGTGGATGAGCAACGCGTCGGGCGTTGCCGCGCGCCGCTTCGTCGGCGAACCGCAATCATGTCGCAGCTCGTAACCGAACCAGCCGACATGCCCGCCGACAAAAGGACATGGCGGCGCCGATTGCGGGGGAGCTGGATGCTGCCTTTGGAGATACTCGAATATGCCGATGGCTTCGGTTCGGTGACCGTGAGCATCGTCGATCGCAATGGTTCGCTCGCTGCTGCGATACTGGAGAGTCGATGCATGCGGCCCGGATGCGTCCCCCATGTAGGACCATTGCGCCAGCGCCGATCCGGCGAGACTGCTGTCGAGCCAGAAAGCGAAGGGTTGGTCGGCAAACAGCGAGCAGAACGCAGCCTCGGTGTCGATCGCGCGCGGTATCTCGAGCCAGAATGCCTTGCGGGTCGCCGCGGTTGGCGCCGGGGCGTGTCGCTTGCGCGCGCGCGACGGAGCCGGCGTTGATGGTTTTCCAGCGGCGCGAAACGACAGGTCGCGGAAATTTCGCAGCAGGATATGGCCGTCTTCCGTCAAGATCGACTCGGGGTGAAATTGAACGCCCCATTGCGGCCGCGCCCGATGGGCAATGGCCATGACGAGGCCGTCTTCGGTGCGGGCGATTTCCTCCAGGGCGGAGGGAAGGGGACGCCCGACCACAAAGGAATGGTAGCGCGCCGCATTGAACAACGGCTGCATCCCTGCGAAGAGGCCGAGTCCGCCGTGTACGATTCTGGACGTGCGTCCATGGACGAGAGAGGGAGCCCGCGTCAGTGATGCGCCTGACGCAATGGCGATGCCCTGATGGCCAAGGCACACGCCGAGCAGGGGAACGGTGGCCGCTTCGATCGCAGCCCTGCACAGGCCGAAATCCGCCGTCCGGTCGGGTCGTCCCGGACCCGGCGAGATGACGACGTTATCGAAGCGTTGTCCCGAGAGTTCATCCCAGGTCGCTGCATCGTTGCGGACGACGAGGGGCTCTTCCTGATTAATTTCTGCGATCAACTGCACCAGGTTGTAGGTAAATGAATCGTAGTTGTCGATTATCAGCGTCCTCACCAAAATGACCTCGACACGCAGTGGCGTCCGCAGGAAGCGGCGGACGCGAATAGATTTACCGGGAACGATCCGCAGGCGGCGGCCAAGGTCGCTGTTTAATCGAGGTCATCTCAAAGCGGAACCGGATTCATCGCCGCAACCGGCTTGGTACGCTGCCGATGGGCGCAAATGGGCCTTCCAAGAGGCCGTTCGCCGGGGTGAGCATCCGGCCGGCACGCTCCGCGCTTGTCGCGGGAGTTTGGAGCCGGGCAAATTGCCGTTACAGGCCGGTGGGCAGCAAGACGAGAGCCGCAATCGAATCCGGAAGGGCCCAGTGCGCGGCGCAGCCATCGCAGCGATGACGGCCTGTTCGTTCAGTGAAGGCTGAGCGAAGCTCCGCCTGCGATATCTATGGCCACCACTTCCAAGCCGGCCATGAGGGTCTTGCGTGCATCCTCGATACGGCCTGCCCTGACCGAGACGTTCGCGAGTTTGCTAAAAATGCCGGGAACCGCGGGTTGCAGGCGGATCACCTCGCGATATGCTTCGGCGGCATCGAGGAATTGGCCCAGAGCTTCGCAGCATTGCCCGAGCAGAAGCCACGGCTTATAGTTATCGGTTCGCACCAGCGTCAGCCGTTCGAACAAGCGTCTTGCCGCTGCGTGGTCGCCCTTGCAAGCGAGAAGCTGGCCGTACCGATACAGCGTGTCCTCGTTGCGCGGGTCGATCTCCAGAATCCGGCGATATCCCCGCGCGGCCCGATCCAGTTTGCCGGCTTGATGCAACTCCGTCGTTTTCCTCAATAGGTCCTCGGTCATCCGCAAGCCGAGTCTCCTCCACAATCGCAAACCGGTTGATTCATTCGCGCTTCGATGTGCCTTTCTATCGTTCGCGGAACGCCCGGGACATGCTGTCCTCGATCGGCTTCATGATGTACTGGAAGAACGTCCGCTCGCTGGTCTTGATGAAGACTTCAGCCGGCATGCCTGGCGTTGGACTGAAGCCGTGGATTGCCGCAACTTCCGAATTGTGAAGCCTCACGCGAACCACATAGATGTCGCTCGGTCCGGTCTGCTGTGATTTTTTCTCGTCGGCAACAGTATCGGCGGAGAGGTAGATGACGTCCCCCGAAACCATCGGCGTGACGCGCTGGCTGAGCGCCGTCAGCCGAACCATCGCCTCCTGCCCGTGTTTGACCGAGTCGATGTCCTGCGGCCTCACCCGCGCCTCGATGATCAACGGTTCGTTGAGCGGCAACAACTCCATGATGGGTTTGCCCGGCTCGACCACTCCGCCGCGCGTATGGAAACGCAATTTGACGACCACGCCCTTGACCGGCGCCCGGATCGTCGTGCGATCAAGAACGCCTTTCGCGCTCAGCATCCGTTCCCGGACGTCGACCATCTCGCCGCGGATTTCGTGCATCTGCTCGACCGCCGTTTTGATGGCGGTTTTGCGGACGCCGTTGATTTGCTCGACCGCCCGCGCGATCCGCTCCTTGGCGTCGCCGATATCGCCCATGATGCGGCCGACCTCGCCCTCGAGATTGGCCTGGCTCCGTTGCAGAAGCAGAACGTCCGGCTTGCGCACGAGGCCGGCGGCCAGAAGCTGCTCCTTGGTTTTGATATCCTCTTGAACGAGCGCGATCTGACGCCGCACACCGTCAAGTTGAACCTTGGACCCGGCGATACGCTCGTTGAGGGCCTTGATGCTGTCCTCGATACCGGCAATCTCGCTGTTCGTGTTGTTGCGTTGGGCGGTGAATGTGAGAACCTGTGCGCTGACGATGCTGCGTATTTGCGGATCTTTCGAATCCGCCGTCAGATCGGGCGGAAAGTGAATTTCCGGGTCCTCGCGGACCTGTGCCTGCAAGCGGGAATCGACTGCCGTCAATCGCGCGTTGCGAAGGAAAAGCCGCTGCATCTCGGCTTTTGCGGTGGTCTGATCCAGTTCGACCAGAATCTGACCCACTTCGACGGTGTCGCCTTCGTGAACCATGATGTCGCGGATCATGCCGCCTTCCAGGTGCTGGATGGTCTTGTTCTGGCCGGTGGCCACGAACACGCCCGATGCGACGACTGCCCCTGCGATCGGTGCGGTATTGCCCCAGACCCCAAATCCCATGATCGTCGTCGCGATGACCGCCATGCCCGCAATCGTGAGGCCGCGTGTCGAACGCGGCAGATCGACATGCCAAGGGTGGTCGCCGGTCATTGTCATGCTCATGGCCGTCTCTCCGGGCTCATGTCTTTCCGTCCTCGCGATCAGGCATCGAGCATCGGCGATGCCGAGGCGGTGGGCTGTCTGCGGCCTGTCACCAACGGAATCACCTCGTCGCGCGCTCCGAACATCTGCACGGAACCGTTTTGCAGAATCATGATCTTGTCGACGCTTTGCAGCAGCGCCGGCCGTTGCGTGATAGTGACGACCGTCATGCGCTTTTCCTTGGCACGCACCAGCGCTTTCGCCAGCGCGCGTTCGCCATTCGCATCGAGATTTGCGTTCGGCTCATCAAGCACGATCAGGCGGGGGTTGCCGTAGAAGGCGCGCGCGAGGCCGATCCGTTGCCGTTGGCCGCCCGACAACGGGCTGCCATCCATGCCGATGACGGTTTCGTAGCCCTGGGCCAGTTCCGAAATCATCTCGTGAACGTCGGCGGTTTCCGCGGCATCGAAGATATCCTCGTCGACAGCGTCCGCGCGCATGCGCGCGATGTTTGCCTTGATCGAGGCCGGAAACAGTTGAACCTCCTGCGGCAGGTAGCCGACGCTTTCGCCGAACTGGCGCGGATCCCAATTGCGCAGGTCCATCATGTCCAGCCGGACATTTCCGGCGGTCGGAATGATCGAGCCGACCAGCATTCGCGCCAGCATGGTCTTGCCGGTGCCGGAAGGCCCTACGATAGCGAGTGATTCACCCGGCTCAAGCTGGAAGCTGATGCCGTTGAGGATCACCTTCTTGTTCGGCGGGGGGACATAAAGGATACGTTCAACGCTGAGGCGGCCTTCGGGACGCGGCAGCCGTAACCGTTCGAGATTCAGCGGCGAGTTCTGAAGCAGGGTCTTGATGCGGTTATAGGCCGAACGGGCCTGCACGAAGTGACGCCATCCTTCGATCGTGCCTTCCAGAGGCGCGAGAGCGCGGCTCGCGACGATCGATGCCGCGATGATCATGCCTCCGGTCAGTTCGCTCTCGAGTGCGAGGTAGGCGCCCCATCCGAGTATGGTGATCTGGGTGCCCAGACGCAGGAACTTCGAGATGCCGGTCATGATGATGTTCAGGTCGTGGCCGGCGACCTGAGCCTTGAGCGACTCCACCGTTTCCTGTCCCCAGACCTGAACGCCTTCCGGAATCATGCCCATCGCGTTGATCACCTGGGCGTTGCGCGCCATCGCCTCCGCCTGCAGGTTGGCGCGGGTTCCGAAGGCATTCGCGCGGGTGAAAGGTATCGCGGTCACACGCTGGTTGATGAGCGCGACCCCGATCAGCGACATGCTCGAGCCCAGAACGATCAGTCCAAGCTGCGGGTGGATCAGGAACACGACGGCCAGATAGGCAGGTGTCACCGGCGCATCGAAGATCGTCAGCAGGACCGGCCCGGTGATGAATGCGCGCAAATGCTGCAGGTCGGCGAGCGTCTGAAACTCCCGGCTCGAGCCGCTTTGCGCCGCTTTCGCCGCAGCGCTCAGCACCGGGCCGCCCAGGCGCGCTTCGGTCTCGACGGCAACCCTCATCAGGATGAAGCGGCGCAACATGTCCATCACGACATGCGCTCCGATCGCCAGAATCACGATCGACGAGAGCATGATCAACGTGTCGACGCTTCGGCTGGTGAGCACGCGGTCCGACATGTTGAAAAGATAGATGGGAATCGAAAGAACGAGGAGATTCACGACGAGCGAAAAAATGCCGACTGTGATCAGGTTGCGCCGTGCGGCGGCCAGTCCTTTGCCGAGGACGTCGCGAAATTCGTTGTCGCCGGAACGCTTGTGCAATTGCGGGGTGCCGCTACCACCGCGACCGCCGCCGGCGCCGGGATTTCCCCTGCCGTTAAGGTTGCGTCTGTTCGTGGACGCAAGAGGAGATTCGGCTCCATCGCGCTTTTGCGGCGTGGGCGCCGGCGTCGTGTCGGTTCGTGCGTCGAGCGTGACAGCTCGCTTCCCAAACGGGTTTTGCCATAGTTTCTGCGTCAGCTTTCTGACCTGCGCTATGAGTACGTCCTTCGAGTAGCGATCGCCTGATTTAGCCGGCGTATTGCCAATGGCTTGATTGTCGCTCAGACTCATTGCAGCTCTCCTCAACCGAAAGACTTCGATGTTGGTCCCTAGTGGAGGACGCAGGCCATAGGATCGTCGTGTGGAAGTGCCGTGGTTGCCTGGTGCTGCGTATCTGAAGTGGTGGTTGTATCGTCGTGCCCGATAAAGGCGATCACTTCTGGGACAAGAGCCTGCGGGTTCGTTTGAACGACGTGGTCCGAATCCTGGTTCACGAGATTGGCCTGGACCAGAATCGTGTCGCCATAGGCCTGCCCGTTGACATAGGTATTGGTGTTCCCAACATCCACGATTGCCGCATCGTTGCTGAGAACGTTGCCGCCGGTGGAAACGTTTTGCGTCGCCATGCTGTCGCCGTAGTAGGCAGCCGCGACACTCGACGGCGATTGCTGAAGCTGAATCGCCATATTCGCGTCGGAGACGACGTTCGTCTGCCAGATCGCGTTCACGTCATAATAATTGCCGGTGACATAGAGGATATGGAAGGTGCCGCCATTGCCCGCGATCAGGTTTCCGAACGAGGGGTCGATCTCGGTCGCCCCGCCCGAGATATTATGGACGAGATCATCGAGATCGGACGTCCAGGGCAGATTGTTGTTGCCGCCGTAATTCTCGATCGTCGCGCTGTTGGTCAGATGATTGTCGCCGGTGGAAACGGTCTGGTTCGGGTTGATGCCGTCGCCCGTGATCTGAACGGTATCGTTGTTGTAGAGGATGTTGTTCTGAAAGATCACGTTCATGCCGTGGTAGCTACCGCCGACAATCACGAGATCATAGTTGAAATCCCCATCGTTGATCAGCACGTAGTTGCCAAGCTCGTTCTGGCCTGCATGAATCTCGTAATGCGTGCTCGAGCTGCTCTGCATCGTCACGTCGTTGTCGGACAGATAATTGCTTTGAACGAGCGCATGAACGTTGAAGTAATCGCCCTGCACAACGTCGACTGACCAGTTCGGACCGGCGAAATAGCTCGGCAGGGAGTCGTAGGCGCCGGGATGCTGGACGAAGTCCGCGATATTGGTGGCCTGATCGCCGCCGGTCGTGATGCTGGCTGCGGTTCCTCCGACCGTGACGTGGTCGTTGTCCATGTACGAATTGGTCTGGAACACCGCGTTGGTCTTGAAGTAGTCGCCCATCACCACCATCGTTCGCGCCGAATCCGTGAGGTCGACGATATAGGCGCCGTTGGCGGCAGTGTTTCCGCCATCAAGCGTCCACTGGCCCAGACCATGGCCGAGATCGGGCGCGGGAGCCGGAACCTGATCGGGCGCAATCGCCGCAGGATCCTGGAGCACGCCGTTCAGGTAATATCCGGGCTTGACCGAATACGGGTCGGCCGTTCCGTCGTGAGCGGCCCAGGCCTGATCGTGTGCGGCGACGAAAGCCGGAAGCGAAGCGGTGTCGTGAGGAGCGTGCCATTCGGCCGGAACGACCGAACCTGCGCCTGCGACCATCGTGGCGATCGCATGATCGGCCTCCACCTCGAGGTTATTCAATGCGGCGAGAGCATTGGCGCTATGAGTTCCCGTGACCGCATCGTCATCGTACATGTTGTTGTACTGATGCGTCTGAATTTCGCTCTGCTCGCCGCCCTCCTGATAGATCGCCTTGATGACATCGCCGCCCCCGCCGCCGGAGCCCGGACTGATGGGAGCCATAACGACGTGCGAGTAAGACGGCGCAAACCGGTCGATGTCGATGGCCGACGCGGAAGAGAGATGCGAACGGGGCGTGTGGTGATCGGACTCTCCAGCCGCCGGGGCGTCCTGGAACGCGACCGGGCGGCTGTCCGTCACGTCGTCGGCCGGAGTCAGCGCGAATTGACTCGGGTGACTCGTGTAGTCGTTGGTATCGGAGCGATAGTCGCCTTCGTCGGGTGTGATGCGGAAGCGGGCGATGTCGTCGAAGATTTTAAGATATCCGGCGAAATGCCAGATGATCTCGGTTATGCCGCCGGGCACCATGAGAGCCTCCTGCTTTCAGGCACGCAAAACGTCCCCATTCCGCGAGCGCCCTCGCAGTCTCAGAATTTCGAAGGAGTGTTGGGTAGCTGGAAAAAAGAACCTGCGCGGCAAGTGCCGCGCAGGCCGGAAGGTCAGCTAGCCGGTATGATGATCGTCGTGGAAATCGTGCCCGGCAGTGATCGTCTGGCTGTTGAACTGGATGTTGGCACCCATCGTGATGGTCTGGTTGAATGCCGATTGCGTCACCGCAGCGTCGGCGCTGATGCCGGTGCTGGCGTGGTCGAGCGCGCCCAACGAGTTGTTGGCCGTGACGTCGGCGCCATGGATGTGCGCATCCATGTTGAAGGAACCGCCGTCGCTCGGATCGCACCAGGAGCCGGCCCCATCGGCAGTGAAATTCACCGACGCGCCGGACAGGTGATCGTTATCCACCAGGTTGTTGACCTGGTCGATATTGAACATGTTGCCGTCGCCGGTCAGCGTCTGGTTGACGACCTCCGGCATGACCAGCGAATCGTGGATGTTGCTCAGCCCGTGAAGGTCGATGACCGGCCCGCTCGGGAGCGAATCCAGATTGAGATCGACGTTGACCGCGACGTTCACGCAGGTATCGACCTGATTATGTACGGCGTTTTCGATATTGTTGTCGAGAGTGTTGGAGACGCCGTTGTCGAGATGGTTGTCAACGCTGTTGGTGTTGCTGTTATCGTTGCTGTTGCTGCTGTCGTTCTCGTTGCCGTTGCCATTCAGGTTCAGGTTGCCGTTTCCGTTGCCATTCCCGTTCAGGTTCCCGTTGCCATTCAGGTTGTCGCTGGTTGAATAAAGCGACTGAGCGGCGGTTTGGGTCTGGTCTTGACCCTGGCCTTGCCCTTGGCCTTGACCCTGACCTTGAAGCTGACCCTGCAGATTGGCCTGTCCCTGCAGCTGAGCCTGCAGATTGGCTTGCGCCTGGCCCTGGTCTTGCGTGGGATCGTTGGGGTCGTCGTGCTTGGGGTCGTGTTTGGGATCGTGGTTACCCATGATGGGCTCCTATTGCAGGAGCATCGTCGCGATGAAAGCGCGCCAATCTTCTACGTCGGCGGCCTTGTCGAGGTCCGATGCGGTTGATGTACCGGTTCTGCCGGCAGCGAGATCGACGCAGAAGCCGATTTCGCACCGAAAGGCTCCTCCAACGGCTACAGTAGGACTAGCTGCCCTTAGGGACATTCCCCCACGACTTGAGGAGGCGCTGCATCAGCCAAAAGGCGTAGCGGCCTACAACTTCGGCTCAGGGTGGACGTAGTGATCGGAATACTACGACCGGCCGCTGTGCCTATCGCAAATGCGCTTCGAGGCGCGGCAGGAAATCCCAGATGTCCCTGTTGATACGGGCCATTTCGCGCATTCCATTGATCATCTCCTGGATTCGCGCATCATCCAGCGGCTTGGTTTCGCCGAACCGAAGGCCGCTACGCGTTTGAATCAGCCGCATCGATTGGGTTTGCGAGATTTCACCATTGTTATCGACGGTATACATGCAGTGATTGAACTCGTTGCGCATGTGTGTGCCGTCGTTAAAGCGGTCGATCAGACGGTCGAGTTCCTTGCTGAGCGTCTTGTCCTTGATCTTGATTCGCGCCAGCCGCTGGATGAGATCAAGCCTCGCGCGGGTGGTGTTCAACGTTGCGAACACGATGGCGGCCGACGCCTGATCGACCTTCAGCAACAGCATCAGCACATAGATGAACAGGCTTTCGTTATTGGACCAGTTGAAAACCAGGTTCCCGATCAGCGACAGGATCATTGTCCGGCGATCCGCCGATTCCGGTGCGGCGGCCTCGAGCGCGGCGAAATCGGGCTTGGGAGGGAGATCACTGGCGGTCATGATCGGGCATCGAAGTGCAGGTCCATCGTCTGCAGCATTACGGGCGCCGAAAATGTCGGAGGCATCGGCGGCGGACCACTGTCCTGCGGCGCCATCGTCTCGTAGGATGGCGCAGAAGACAAGTCTTCGCGGTGAGGGTGCCGATCAGCATTCCGGTCAAGGAGGCGAAATTGCTGCGCTGGGCGGTCGCAATGGCCGAGGTCAGGAGAGGACGCCGAGCAGCGGTGCAGACGATCGGCCCACTGGTTGAACGCAGCCGCGTCTGCCTGAACGGCATTCCCGATACCGCGTGGCGCGATCCCTACCTCGTCGGCTTCATGCTGACGCTTATCACCATCGTCGCCCGCATCGAGAGCCGAAACCTGCAGGACCACGATCTGGGCATTGTTCAATCGCAGGCCTGGGGAGCGATAACGGGCATGGATGCCGATCTGATCGGCGAAGACGCACTGACCCTCAGCAAATCTCATCCGCGCGAATTCCAGCATGGATGTTATAGCGCGACGATGGTGGCAACACGTCTTTGCGGCTCCGCGGCCGTCGCCTCGATCGGATATGAACCCTGGCAGGAGCCGATCGTTTCCGCAGAGGAACAGATATTTGCCGGAGACGAGCGCGGCGCGATCTCGATATCCAATCCGCTCACGGGCAACTGGAGCGACAACTTCGACGCTTTTGTTGCGACGTTCCCGTCGATCAAACCGCCTTGAGGGGTTCAAAAGGAACTCGTCGTATTCACGAATAATTTTATGTTTTCCGGGAGTTCAAAATCTATTAGGGTTAGGCTCATCAGGTAGGGGACGACCTGAATCAAGTGCTTTTTGTGGCGTCGCAATGAGCTGACCACGGAAGGTTTCAGACAGGAGGGTGGACCGCCTGTCCGTAGCAGCGTTCGAAGCGGGTTGAGTAGGGGTACCCAATGAGCGCGAGTAACCGAAATCATTTTCATAATGTCCCTTTGTCTAACCATTTCATTTCGCTCGATGCGCACAAAGATCAAAGCGTGCGAACGATGGCTGCTCCGGCCCCGGTAATTTATCCGCATCCTCCACTCGCTTCTCGACCGCAATTGAATGTTGGAAGTGCGTCATGCGGGGCATCGCCTCCGCAATCGCAGGCGTGCCCACAACACTCTATTCGACCTTCAAAACTGACTGATGTTGCGCCGCCTTGGCAGGCTCCTGCGAAATCTCGCTCTGCCGTACTCTCCTCGATCTCCATACCGGATGAACCGGACTCCAACCAGGACGGCCACAACGCGCCGCGTTCTAAAGGGACGGACGACTCATTCTCCGGCGAAACCAAGATCACGGGAAATATCATTGTCATCATCGACAACCGCGCACTGGTTCGCGACTGTCTGGCGCACTGTCTGCAAGCCGCTTATGTCGGTTATCAGGTTTTCGCATTCGCGACTTTGACCGACTGGATGAAAGTCCATGATGACTTTCCCGTCCCATCGGTCATCCTTCTCTATATTCAGGCCCGTCAGAAAGCGTCGGACGATTCCGACGGTGTCGAAAATCTCGCGCGCGCCGCTTTGAGCGCGCCTCTGATCATCATCTCCGATGTCGAGGATGGTTCGCGGATCATGAGCGCCATCGAGAGCGGCGCACGGGGCTATATCCCGACCAGCATGACGCTTGGTATCGCCGTCGAAGCCGTGCGGCTGGTCGAGGCGGGCGGCACGTTCGTGCCCATCAGCGTGGTGTCGTCGTTCCAGAATGCCAGTAATGGCGAAAGCCAGTTATTCACGGCGCGCCAGATCATGGTGGTTGAAGCACTCTGCCGCGGCAAGGCGAACAAGCAGATCGCCTACGAACTCGGCATGTGTGAAAGCACTGTGAAGGTCCACATCCGCCATATCATGCGCAAGCTGAAGGCGAGGAACCGGACCGAAGTCGCCATAATGGCAAGCAGCTTGTTCGACAAGAGCGCGGATCAAAAGTCCGCATCGAACACGTGAGACAGGAAGAACAGTCGGCGTCGTGAGCCGTTCATGTCGACTTGATCCGTCCCTGTAATGAGTTCAGACGGATTGTTGTGTCGGCCGTCGCGACAAGCGGCGCCTTTGCCCAAAGCGGCAAGCATTGGACAACGCAAGGGCGGGACGTTTCGCCAAGGCCGATGAAGAGAGGGACCGTCCGGATCAGCCGAAGCACGTGGCTACGGGTTCAGCGGACGGCAAGAAACTACAATTGCTCCGAGACGGCGCTGAGCAATTTCTTGGCTTCCGCCCGCGCCAGCTTTTCATAATGAAAGAAGGGATACCGGTCGCTCTTCTCCAAAAGAACTTCGAGCTGGATTGTCCGCCTGGTATCGGTATCGCTATCCACCACATCGATCAAAAGCCTGCCCCAGAGCTTTCCAAAGGGGGCGTGATCGTCCAGCGCAAACTTCGTGTCATCTACCTTGAAAGGCATTCCAGTCCTCATTTGATTCGAAAGCTCGGACACTCGTCCTCGACGGGCTCTCCGAATAGCTCGGTAGGGGGTTGCGATGCAACTGGGGAATCCGGGTTGCGACGGTGGGACGGATATGTAAGGGGCCGGAATTTAATGGCCCGGCGCGATTTCGCGGCCGTTCCGGCGGCTTCTGCAGATCTCGGCTTCTGAAGCCGATCTCAGGACATGCGCAGAAAACCCGATATTGGACAGTCTGCCCTCGGTCCGTCCGCCCGGACGGCTTGATCGCCGGCTCCCCGATATCCAGATGGGACGTAACGGTGGCGGCTGATCTGCTCGCAAATGAAGAGGGATGGATATGACGGTTTCAACAGAACGCGCGGTCCTCGCCGGGGGATGCTTCTGGGGCATGCAGGACCTGTTGCGCCGGTATTCCGGCGTGATCTCGACCCGGGTCGGCTACACCGGCGGCGAGGTACCGAATGCGACCTATCGCAACCACGGCAGTCATGCCGAGGCCATCGAAATCGTCTTCGACCCCAACAAGCTCAGCTACCGGCAACTGCTGGAATTCTTCTTCCAGATCCACGATCCCAGCACGCTGAATCGTCAGGGCAATGACCGCGGCGCAAGCTATCGTTCGGCGATCTTCTACACCAGCGACGACCAGAAGCGGGTCGCGCAAGACACCATCGCCGACGTCGATGCATCAGGTCTCTGGCCGGGGAAAGTCGTCACCGAGCTGGCGCCGGCCGGCCCGTTCTGGGAGGCCGAGCCCGAGCATCAGGATTATCTTGAGCGTTATCCGGATGGTTATACCTGTCACTTCGTCCGACCGAACTGGAAGCTGCCGCGCAGGCGGGAGGCCGGTCAAGCGATGGCCGGAGGAGCCCGTTGAGGGCAATGAGGCAAAGGTTCCGGTGCACCTGATGACGGTCGGAGTCGGCAGAAGTGCCGGTCGTGTGCGTCCGGTTGGCAGAACAAGAGGGCGTGATCGGCCCGCGAAGCGTCCGTCAGCGGGGCCAATTTACAACCAATCTGATGCAGGCATGACCCGCCGCCGGTTGACGGTCCGATCCGGATTCGCCATGTTTACGGAATGCTGATACCGAAACTCGATCTCACCGGGCTCAAGTGCCCGATGCCTGCGCTCCAAACCCGCAAGGCATTGAAATCGCTGACGCCCGGCGACCGGCTGGAGGTGCATTGCACCGACCCGCTGTCGGTGATCGATATTCCGAACCTGGTCCGCGAGACCGGCGATTCCGTGGAAATCACCGAGCGGGCGGAGCGACGGATCGTGTTCGTGATCAAAAAAGGCGGAGGTCCGGTGCCGCTGGAGGACCGTTTTTCGCTGCGTTCCTGGTGTCCCTACATCAAGTGAGCCGTCCATATGCGCGCCGCTTCATGTGCGCGCGCCGTTCCCGCGCACCCGTCGGATCATCTGTTCGACATGCGGAATCGGCGTTTCCGGCTGAATGCCGTGGCCGAGATTGAAGATCAGGCGCCCCCCGGCAAAATTGGTCAGCACGTCATCGACCGCGCGATCGAGCGCCGCACCGCCTGCGATCAGCGCCAGCGGGTCGAGATTGCCCTGAACGGCAACCCGGTTTTGAACCTTGTCGCGGATCAATGACGGCTCGGTGGTCCAGTCGATGCTGACGGCGTCGACGCCGGTCGCTTCGATATAGGATGGCAGCAGCGCGCCGGCGCCGCGGGGAAATCCGATGATCTTCGCATCCGGAATCTGGCTGCGCACGCCTGCGACGATGCGCTTGGTCGGTTCGATCGACCATCGCGCGAATTCGCGCGGCGGCAGAACGCCCGCCCACGTATCGAAAATCTGCAGCGCATCCGCGCCGGCCCGGAGCTGGCCGAGCAGATAGCGGATCGAGTTGTCGACGATCGCATCGATGACTTTTGCGAAGGCGTCGGGATGGCGATAGGCCATCATCCGTGCCGGCGCCTGATCGGGGGTGCCATGTCCGGCGACCATGTAGGTCGCGACTGTCCATGGCGCGCCGCAGAATCCGATCAGTGCGGTTTTTGAACCAAGTTCGCGCTTGACGCGGCGCAGCGCCTCGAACACCGGTTCGAGCTTGGTCATGTCGGCTTCGCGCGCCAGCCCTGCAACCTTGTCCGGCGTATCCAGCGGGTCGAGCCGCGGGCCTTCGCCGACCTCGAAGCGCACCGAGCGCCCGAGCGCGTAGGGAATGACGAGGATGTCGGAGAAGATGATCGCGGCGTCGAAGGCGAAGCGGCGGATCGGCTGCAACGTCACCTCGGCGGCGAATTCCGGCGTGAAGCAGAGATCGAGAAAGCCGCCGGCTTTGGCGCGCAACTCGCGATATTCGGGCAGATAGCGGCCCGCCTGCCGCATCATCCAGATCGGTGGCACGGCCTGACGCTGGCCCGAAAGCACCTCGAGAAATGGTTTGGTGATCGAATCCTGTGGCAAGGCCTGTTCCGTCAATGCGTTGAGTTCCGGATGGTCTGATACACGACCGGCAGGGTCTTGACCACGGCATCGGGCAGCATCGGGAGCGTCGCGCCGCCTGTTTCCCACCATATTGCCCGAAACGAACCTTTCTGCCGCCTCAATGGTTTGAGGAGGTGCCGGCATGTGAAGCATTCGCAAGAGGTGACTCATGCGCGGCTACAGGGTGGCCCTGTTTTCCGGGATTCTGGCTGCCGGCATCGCGGCGCTGACGCGCCCTGCGGTCGCGGACGACTATCGCGGCACATTCGCTCAGCGGATGGCCTGCACCCCCGACGTCTTCAGATTGTGCGGTAGCGAGATTCCCGACGTCGGCCGCATCGTCGCCTGCCTGCGGCAGAACCAGACGCAGCTTGGCGCGCCGTGCCGCGCGGTGTTCGAGTCCAACGCCGAGGCGACCGGCAACGATGTGGCGGCGAAAGCAACCGGAAGCGCGGTCGGACCTCCCGGTAGGCAATAGGTCGGGGTGCGCCTGTTGTCCGGGATTTCCATGACGGCGAGCCGGCGTTTCGCAAAAAAATGCGAACCGATTCGAGGCCCGCGTCGTTGCCATGATGCACTCCGCCACCACCGGCGCGGTTCCCGACGGGAGACCACATGACAGGGACATCATCGACATCCAGGCGCAAGCCGGCTCATCGGACGAAGACCAAGGGCGGGACGAAATCGTCGGCCCGCCGTAAGAAGCCCGTCCGCAAATGGTCGGGCAGGGTGACGGCGACGAGCGACGCGCTCGATCTCAAACAAGGGGTGTTCAAGCAGCGTAGCGCCGCCGCCATTGCCCGGTCGCTGAAGCGCTCCGCCGAACAGAGTCATCGGCGCAAAAGCGATCCCTATCGGTCGGCGATGTCGATGCTGGTGTTCTATATCAATCGCGGCGGCAAAAATCTCTCCGCCTCTCGCCGCCGGACGCTCGAAGCCGCCAAGGACGAGCTGCGCAAGGTGTTCGGCAAGGCCGGCTGAGTCCCGCTTTTGATTCCATCGGCAGCAAGAAGGCTCAGGCAACGGGAGCGAAGGCTGGCGGCTGGCGGCTGTTGCGCGCGAACTTCCGGGTGGTCATCGGCTTGCCGAACAGAAAGCCCTGGATGAAATCGACGCCGATGCCGTGCATCGCGAGGAAATCGTCGCGGGTCTCGACGCCTTCAGCCACCGTTTTGACGCCGTGGCTTTTGGCCAGGTCGACGATCCGGCGACAGACGGAACGCTTGAGTCGCGCGGACGAACTGCCGTCGACGAACTGGCGGTCCAGCTTGATCTCGGCGAACGGAAACTCATTCAGCGCGGCCAGCGCTGGCCATTCGGTGCCGACATCATCGAGCGAGAAGCCGATGTTGTGGAATCGCAGCCGCTGCGCGGCTTCGATCGCGAGCGGCAGATTCTTGACGACATCGCTGCTGTCGACCTCCACGGTCAAGCCATCGAAGGCGGGGTGATCCGGAAACTGCAAACGCAGATCGTCAACGGCATTGGCGTCCGTGAAGAAGGCGAGAGGCAGGTTGATGGACATATGGATGCTTCCGGCCTTGGCGACGAGATACCGCCAGTCCTGGAACATGCGGTCGATGACAAAGCGCGAAAGCGAACGAAAATGCGGATCGCCCTCGTCGGGAATGAAATAGGCCGGCGGCACGATGCCCCAGCTCGGATGGCGCATCCGGATCAGGGCTTCGGCGCCGCCCAGCGCAAGGCTTCGTGCATCGATCTTGGGTTGATACCACAGTTCGAGCCAGCCGGCGCCGAGCGCCTCGGCGACATCGACTGGCGGCGCGGGCGGTTCAGCCGGCACGAGACCCGCGATGCGGTCATGCAGGTCCTTGTCGCTGAAAGGCGTCGGCAGCATTGGCAGCAATTCAAGCGCCAGTTTCTCGCCGAGTTCCCGTGCCGCCCGGACGGCGGGCGCATCGGGCGGGCCGATCAGCAGCACCATGGCGGCGCTGGCCCTGATCGCGAGCAGGTTCAGGATGTCCAGAACGGGCAGGCCGTTCATCGAGACGCTGATGGCGATGAGGTCGGGGAAGTTGGAACGCAACGAGGCGTCGAGATCGTCCAGCGTCGCGCAGGCGTGCGGGATGAATCCCTGTTCTTCGAGAGTCTCGCTGAGCAGCGACCGCACGTGATGCTTGCTCTCGACAATGCAGGCGCGGGGCTTAACCCTTCGTTTGCCAAAGGGCGTCTCCGCAATTTTGTCGTCCTGGCTGGCTCGATCGGTCATAAGAGGGGTCCTCGCTTGGCAGGACGCCAAGGTGAACCTTTTGTTATGGCTCCATCAGGGTTCGTTTTGGCAATGCACCGGTCGTGCACCGGAGAATGTCCGTGCATCGTTAATCCTGATAAAGCGATTCAAGATTGAATCGGCGGGAACCCGCCGCTCTGAGCGCACCGGTGGATTGAGGTCATGTTCGCAGGAAAGCCGCCGCCGCCATCACCAGCGTGGCAATTGCCCACGCGGCGAAAATCAGCTGTCGGAGGCGCTGCCGTCTGGCTTTTTGCCGGTCGTGAAAGGCCAGCCAGTCCCGGACAAATTCCGACGGGACATCGTAGACCACGCTATGCTGCGCGGGCCGATGTGTTTCATGTTCGGCGAACATGATCCGGACGGTGGACACACCCAACCGCTCCAGCTCGCAGTGCCAGTGCCAGGCGTGTTCGCCGTTGGTCCATCTGTTTTCGAAGGGAAGCGGGTGCGATTTCATAACGGACCTCCAGCATGTGTCCGTCGCTGCCTGACTCTCGCCGCGCCCTGATCACCGTGGCGCGCTTGAATGCTACTGCGGAGAACCCTTTCCGTCCAATCCATCTTGCGCCGGTGCGGCCAGGTCGAGGAGGTAGCCGTTTCACGCTCGGCGCAGGGGGCTTTCGGGACGGCGAGCGTTCGCAGGCGTCGGGAATCGACGCCTACGGACCTCACCCGTGATGTCGCAATTTCCGCATCCGACAAGCCGTTATCAATCCTGTCTGGATTGACATTGCCGGGCTTCATAGCCTAGAAACCGCGCATCCCGGGCGGCTTCGCCGCAAGCCGGGAATGTCGCTTTTACCGTTTCGGCCCGTCGCATACGGCCTTTGGAAAATCAGGAACGTTCCCATGAAGGTCCGTAACTCGCTGAAATCGCTGCGCTCGCGTCATCGGGACAACCGCTTGGTCCGCCGCAAGGGCCGGGTCTATGTGATCAACAAGACCCAGCGTCGTTTCAAGGCCCGTCAGGGCTGATTAACGCCAGTAGCCGCCGTACCCGTCACAATTCGTTGACATGCCTGCACTTCGGGGCGCGCCTCGTTGTGCTTAAAGGCGTTTTTCGTTTTCTATATGCGGCCCGGTGCCCGCGCCGCTCGAAAACGCTATAGTGGCGGCCAGAAGTTCGACTGATCTGGACCTCGCGAATGCAACGGAAACTCTCAACGGCAGGGTGGGTTTGCCTCGCAATTCTAGTTGCCGCAGCCGGAGTTATGCCTGCGGTCGCGTCCGCGCAGGCTCCGCCGCGCCACCCCCCGCACGGCGCCCTGCCTGAGGCCACCGAACCCAAGGACTTGCCGCCGTCGCCCTCGAAGCGGCCGGGAATTCCCAAAGATCAGGCCCACGGACTCGATTTTCTGTTCGGCGCCCTGAAGGCCGCTCCCGACGAGGAGAGCGCCAGGCATGTCGAAGCGCAGATCCTGGCGTTATGGAGCCGGACTTCAAGCGACACCACGGCGCTTCTGATGCAGCGGGCGAAGGTCGCGATGCATGGCCAACAGCTCGACATTGCGCTCAAGCTGCTGGATGCGGTTTTGAAGCTGCATCCCGATTACATCGAGGGATGGAGCCAGCGCGCGACGCTTTATTACGTACAGAACGATTATCGGCATTCGCTTGAGGACATCGAGCAGGTGCTGATCCGCGAGCCGCGCCACTTCGGCGCGCTCGCTGGCCTCGGTATGATCATGCAGGAACTCGGCGACGACAAGCGCGCGCTCGATGCCTTCCGCAAGGCGCTCGCCGTCAATCCCCATCTCGACAAGGTTCGCGAACTGGTCCGGACGTTGACCGAGAAGGTCGAGGGGCGAGATATCTGATATTCGGAAGCAAAGGCAATGTGCGCGGCGTGGATCGTCCCGGCGCGCATGCACAGCGGCGCTCGCGAATTAACCAAGATCCCGATTGACGCTTAGCGCGACGAAACATTTCCGGCTAATGCGGGTTTGGCCTCATTCGATGGGAACCCGAGAGCGGAGAGCGCCATGAAATCGCTGATGCTGGCCGTGATCCTCGTCTGTGCCATGGGAAGCGTCTGCTTGGCTGAAGGACAGTTCTGGGTTGTCGGCAATCATGCCACCGAGACCTGCGACATCGTCACCAGCAATCCGGTGATCGACGACGATATCTGGTTCGCCGATGGTCCCTATCAGTCCCGCGCCGAGGCGAAGCTCGCCCGATCGTCAATCGGCGCATGCCCGAAGAGCGATGACCGAGACGATGACAACAACAAGGATAGACACTGACGGCCGCCGGCTTTGTGGCCACGACCGCATCTAATGCAGTGTGTTGCGTTCGCGCGCCGCTGCATAAAGCCGCTGAAGTTCATCCTCCAGCCGCTCGTTCACCATCAGCAACGCCATCAGTGCGCCGCGAACGTCGCCGTTGCATGATGCCACGATCTCGTCGATCAAAGCTTCGCCTGCTTCAAAACTCATCTGGTATACTCCGGTTCAAGCCGCCTCACTTTTCACCGAGAACGTGAATAAAGTTTGCAGGTCGATTCGCGTTCCTGTGGATTATGTGGATAACAGGCTGTGTCCGCGCAGGGTGATTGCCCGGACATAGGCGAGCAACAACGTCGTTGTTGCACGGCTATGCCCGGCCATGCCGGATCAACGTGTTTCCGTCAAAACGCGAACCGCTCTAGACGCCGGCGTCGCCGTCCGGGCCGACGAAAGCGATGCGGACCATATTGGTCGCGCCGGGCGTGCCGAGCGGCACGCCGGCCACGATGATGATGCGCTGACCGGCTTTGGCGAAGCCGTCGCGGAACGCGATCGAGCCGGCGCGATCGACCATGTCGTCCTGGTCATGGGCGTCTTCCGCAACCACGCAGTGCACGCCCCACGCCACAGCCAGCTTGCGGCCGGTCGCGAGATTCGGAGTGATGGCGACCACAGGAAGTTTCGGGCGCTCGCGAGCCATGCGCAGCGCCGTCGATCCCGAACTGGTCCAGCAAATGATGGCGGAGAGATCGAGCGTTTCGGCGATCTGACGCGCGGCATCGGCGATGGCGTCGCCGACGGTGGGCTCCGGCTCGGCGCGCTGCGCATTGAGCACGCCGCGATAGATCGGATCGCGTTCCACCTCTTCGCCGATGCGGTTCATGGTGGAGATGGCCTCCACCGGGTATTTTCCGGCCGCGGACTCGGCGGAGAGCATGATGGCGTCGGCGCCTTCATAAACGGCGGTGGCGACGTCGGAAACCTCGGCGCGGGTCGGCACCGGCGACTGGATCATTGATTCCAGCATTTGCGTCGCGATGACGACTGGCTTGCCGGCGCGCCGCGCCATCCGCGTCATCTGCTTCTGAAGGCTGGGCACCTGTTCGAGCGGTAGTTCGACGCCGAGATCGCCGCGCGCGACCATCAGCGCATCCGCCATTTCAAGGATTTCGGGCAGGCGGTCGATGGCCTGCGGTTTTTCGATCTTGGCCATCACCGAGGCGCGGCCCCGGATCATCTTCTTGGCCTCGGCCACGTCGTCCGCGCGCTGCACGAACGACAGCGCGATCCAGTCGACTCCGGCCTCCAGCGCCGCGTCGAGATCGGACCGGTCCTTCTGCGTCATCGCGGAAACCGGCAAATCGGTGTCGGGCAGGCTGACCCCCTTGCGGTCGGACATCTTCCCGCCGACGACCACGCGCGTCACGGCGCGCTCGGACGAGGTTTCCTCGGCGATCAGCCTCACCTTGCCGTCGTCGAGCAGCAGCGTGTGGCCGGGGCGCAGCGCCGCCAGGATTTCCGGATGCGGAAGGTGGACCCGGGTCTTGTCGCCGGGGGTCTTGTCGGAATCCAGTACGAAGGTGTCGCCGTTGTTCAACTGGATCGGGCCGTCGGCGAACGAGCCGAGCCGCAGCTTGGGTCCCTGCAGGTCGACCAGAATGCCGATGGGACGGCCGTAGCTGCCCTCGACGTTGCGGATCGTCGCCACCAGTTCGCGCATCTTGTCGTGCGAGGTGTGGCTCATGTTGATGCGGAAGACATCGGCACCCGCCTCGAACAGGCGGCGGACCATGGCGCTGTCTGAAGAGGCCGGTCCGAGTGTGGCGAGAATCTTGATGCGGCGAAGACGTCTCATGGCTTACGTCCGGGCAATGCGCCTGGCGCCGGTCCCGACGCGCCCGGAGGCGTTCCGGCGGCCGGATCGGGCAGACCCGGAAATGAACCCTGGGAAGGCAACCCGGGCACCTGCTGCTGCCCGTGTTCGCCGGATTCCGTCAACTGGACGGTCCAGGCACGCTGGTCTCCGGTATCGATCTCGAAAAAGCCGGTGCGGTCGAAGCCGCGTGCCAGACAATTGTCGGTGCCTCTGATCGTAAATTCCTTGTCGCGCGAGCACATAAAAGCCTGTCCCGACCATTCGCCGCCATGGTCGTAATCTAGAGCATAAATATAATAGTAACGTGCGATGAGCGTGCCACGCAGCAGCGTTTCGCAGGCACGCGATGAGACATTCCACCACCCCTCGGTGGTCCAGCCCTCGGCGTCCTTGTAGCCAAGGGCGATGCCGACGCGGCTCGAGGTGTTGTTGCAAAGCCGGAAGTCGGCGGCCGCAGGCGCCGACCACAGGCAGAAAATGAGGACGCCGAGCGCGGGCAAGAGGCCCGCGGTGCTCGCGCGCAGCGAGACGGGTGGAGCATGGAATGGGACTGATTTCGTCATTTAGCGGGGCAAATCGTTTTGCGTGATTTCGCGTGACCCGTCATGGCCTGTCAACGGCTGGAACCGGCTTTTCACGCCAAGGTGCGCATTTTCCAACCTGCAAACTGCTATTTGCGCTGCGATATGGTAAAATCCATGGCCAGTGCAAACTTAATCCAGACAGGCGATGACGAGGACGAGATCGGCTCATGACCATTGACGACAAAACAAAAACGGAACTGGAAGCCGCGGTGTTCCGGCGGCTGGTCGCCCACCTGCGCTCCCGGACCGATGTCCAGAATATCGACCTGATGAACCTCGCCGGCTTCTGCCGCAACTGCCTGTCGAATTGGCTCAAGGAGGCGGCCGACGAAAAGGGGGCCGCCATGACGAAGGATGAAAGCCGCGAGGCGGTATACGGCATGCCCTACGAGACCTGGAAGGCGAAGCATCAGGGCGCGGCGACGCCGGAGCAGCTTGCGGCGATGAAGGGGAGCCAAAACGGTCACTGACCGTTTCGATCAGGCCATTGCCGCGCCTCGTAGCTTTTTCGCGCGAAGCATGCCCTCGGGCTTGACCCGAGGATGAGTGCCGGTTCGCGGGCAGAAAACGCATCAAAACAAATCATGAAGCCTCGTTTCTGATTCCATCGGAAGCGAGGCTCCAGCCTGTGTGTCGCTGTGGATGAGCGCGATGGCGCCTTGACGCCGAGCGTGCCGCTCGGGAGTGTCGGTCTTCACGTGTGGTGAGCGGCCAGCGCGTCCAGGCTCACATCCCATCGTCATCGATTGATCTCAGGAGTAGCAGGATGGCCACCGCCGTCGCCGCCAAGGAAGAGCCCGCGACCAGATTCGCGAAGGATCAGCTCAAGGCCATCATCGAGCGCATCGAGCGGCTCGAAGAAGAGAAGAAGACCATTTCCGACGATATTCGTGACGTCTATGCCGAAGCCAAGGGCAATGGATATGACGTCAAGGCGCTGCGGACCATTGTGCGGATGCGCAAGCAGGACGCCAACGAACGCCAGGAGCAGGAAACCATCCTGGAAACCTACATGCAGGCGCTGGGGATGCTGTGAGCGGAGAGCCGTCGCTCGAGCAGGATCGTTCGTCGCCACGATGGGGCGCTTCGAACCGAACTTACCGCAGCGAGCCCGCGCGCGCCGCGAGCCGCGTCGTGGTCAGGCTGGCGACGGCCGATCCGCTGAATCGGTCGTACCGGATACCCATTTGCGGATCGTCGGAGAACGTCATCGCAATCGCCCGATCCGGCTTTTGGAAATAGACATGCATCAATGTCATGTCCTGGTCGCCCATGACCGTGGACGACATCGTGCGGCTCGCGCTCGGGGCAACGATCATCGCGCGCATCCAGACGTCGCTGTCACGCGTGGCGGCCGGCGCCAGTCGGCGCGAGGTGGCTACCACGGCGCCCTGGTCGCCTGCGCCTTTGACGAGGACCGTGGTCACGCCGTCTATAGCCATCGGATTGTGTGCAGGTGTAGCGGGGCGGATCGGCGGGATCGATGCTGTCGCTGCGACGATTCGCGCGCGTCGGACGTCTTTCGGCGCCGGCGCATAGGCCAGCGCCTGCAAGGAGTCGGAGATACTTGAAGTCGGTTGCGGATCGACGGCGGCAAGCGCCTTGCGGGCGCTGACGGCGGCGAGAACCTGTTCCGGCGTGGCCTGGGTCGGGGCTTTCGGCATCTCGTCCCAGAAGCCGCGGGCATTGATGATGTCGGCCGGGGTCTGCGGTCTGCCGACCGTGGCCTGCTTCGGCAGCGGGACCGACGGGAGGTCGGCCGATGCGAGGCGGAATGCCGAGACCGGTTTCGGCCGGGGCAACGGAATCGGGTCGGCCGCCGTCGCCGGAGCCGCAGAGGCGACCGTCGTCTGGACGGGCGGCTGGGCGGCCGGCGCGCCATCGGATTCGTCATCCTCGTCGGCAGCGGCCTTGCCGCGGAACAGCGCCAGCAGGAAGTTCGACGGCTTGCCCTTTACAGCTCCGTCTTCATCCGCGTTCTGGCCGCGCCTCTCGATGTCGGCCATCGCCAGTTGATAGCCGGACAGCGGGTTGCCGTCGGACGGAATGTGTACGGTGCGGCCGTTCGGGAAGACGCGCACCAACTGGTCGTGGGTCATGCGCGGCCAGTGCCGCACATGACCGGTATCGAGGTGAACGAAGGGCGAGCCCGATTTGGGATAGAAGCCGACGCCGCCACGCTGCAGGCGAAGCCCGGCGAAACGGATTTTTTCGAGCTGCACGCCGGGAATGAAGAAGTCCATCGCGTGGCCGAGCATGTGCTGGCTGAATCGCGCGACGCCGGTATGCGCGGAGCGGCGCCGAAGCATGGCGTTGGTGGCGGGAGAGCGGTAGGCGGAGACGATGTTGATCGGCTGCCTGGCGTCGACGTCGCGATAGACCTCCCAGAGGATGTCGAAGAGGTGGCGGTCCATGGTGGTCTGATCCTGGCTGCGCCAGTCGCGGAGATAATGATTGAGCTGCTTCAGCGCGGCTTCGTCGTAGCGGCCGTTGCGCTTGAAGGTGACGGTCAGGTCTTCGTTGGAATGGGTATGATGAAACGACAGGGTGCGCGTCTCGTTGAGCGCAGCCGCGTCATGCACCGATCCCGCGCCCGCCAGCAGCAGAAGCGACGACAGGCCGATGCAATAACCGGCCCGTGGAATCGACAATGATTTCAAACCGCGTGCAAAACCCGCAAGCACGTAATGAGCCCACCCGAAGGACGATTAAGTCGCGCAGCCCTTCCACGACCCCGTTGTGGAAGGACGTAAACTCAAGTCGTAGATCAGCAGGGTTAATCCGGATTTACCTTAACCCGCCTGCTCCTAAAGGATAACTAGCCTGCCGACTGTGGCAAAAAAGAGCCAGGGGATTGAGGCGCGGTGGACGATGGTTAATGTTAAAACAGCCCCGTCGCGCGATGAAGTCATTGTTTTTAATCAACTAAACCTGTCTTTTGGCAGATCGCGAGAGCCGTCGCAGGCTGGACCCCTGGATGGTTCTCGGTCCGCTGAAGCAACCGCGCGCAGTCAAAATCCCCGAATCCGGCTTCTGATTTTGTCGGAAGCCGGAAGGCGCTAGCGCCGATAGATTTGCCGACGGCGGTCCTCGACCTGGGGAGGCGGATTCTGGAAACCGAACAGCCGTTCGAAGAACGACGGACCGCTGCTTGTGAATCCGCCGCCCGGACCGCCGCCAAACCCGGCGTTGTCATTGAGAGCAACGCCTTGCGGGATGTCGCCCTTGGGAGCGGAATAGTTGGGCTGGGCATGTGCGATCACCGCCTCGAGATCCCGCCCCTTGGGATTGCGCAGCAGCGCCAACATCGTGGCGTCGCGGCCGTAGATATCCCTGCGGATCTGCAGTTTGCCGGCGCTATCCACGAACGCGGTCTGATAGGTGATGTTGACCGGAATCGGGGTCGGGAATTTGATGTCGAACTCGGTCCGACCATACATGCTGCGGATTTTCTCCGGCGTGTAGTGATCCTGCGGAAGAGTGATGTTGAGTAGCGTCGCGGCGTACTGGTCGGGGTTTTGAACCCGCATGCAGCCGTGGCTGAAAGCGCGCGTTTCCTTGGCGAACAGGTATTTGTCCGGCGTGTCGTGCTGATACACCAGGAACTTGTTCGGGAAATTGAATCGGATGCGGCCCAGCGCGTTGCGTTCGCCCGGCGGCTGCGAAATGTGGATGCCGCCGCTGCGGTCCCGCTCGAGCTTGAGACCCATGCGCTGCAGGACGGTTGGGTCCTGCTGCAAGGCGGGCAGATATTCTTTGTAGATGATCGACGGCGGCACGTTCCAGGTCGGATTGACGGTGATGTACTTCATCGTTTCCGTGAGAAGCGGCGTGGCGTGGACACCCGGCTTGCCGGTGACGACGCGCGTCTTCCAGACCGACTTGCCGTGCTGCATCACCTGCAGCGTGAAGTCCGGAATATTCAGGATCACATAGGCGTCGCCCAGCGACGGCGCGCCGAGATCGCGCGGCAGCCAGCGCCAGCGTTCCATGTTGACGATGATGGTGTCGATCTGGCGATCCTTCTTCACGCCGTTCAGGGCGCGAAGGGTGTTGTTGCCAAGAACACCGTCGGGCTTGAGTTGACTGCGGGCCTGGAAAGCCTCCACGGCGGCGGCGACGTCGGCGTCATAGCGGGTGTCGTCCGGATTTTCAGAGACGCCCAGTCTGGCGCGAATCTGCGGTACGCGCGGATCCTCCATCACCGCATTCTTGCGGAATGCAAGACTCCGGCCCTCGGCAATTTCGATCACGGGGCCTTCCGATGCCTTTCGAAGTTCGGCCAGCTTTTGCTTCAACTCGCGATAGAGCTTGTGCGGCGGATTGTAGCTGTCGAGCGCCGCGGAGGCATCCTTCGCCGTGGTGACGTTCGTCAACACCTGCTCGGGATCGATGGGATGCTCGGGATACTGGATATCCGCGCTGACCTGCGACCAGTGCATCCGCCCGCTCTGGGCCTGGCGGGCGTAGTCCATCATGCTCGCGGTCAGCTTGAGGTCGGCTTCGGCGACCTGATCCGGCGAGGCCGCTTCGGCAAAATTCGGCACGGGGTAGTCGGCGGGGTCGAGGCCGTCGGCCGCGGCGTCCCTGAGGCGTGCGATCACGCCCTTGGCCTGTGCATTCAGTGCGCCGCCTTCCGTCCATAGCGGCGCATAGCTCCGCGCCGTGTAGAATTTCTCGATCGCGGTCCGCTCGGCTTTGCGATCGAAGAATTTCGCGGCCTTCGTGTCGAGCAATTCATGCAGCTTCTCGGCCGCGGGTTGGTCCGCCGCTGGGACGCTGCTCGCGGCCTTCACCGGCTCGCCGGGCTGATCGGCAGCCGGCGCGGTGGCGGTCTCTGCGGGAGCAGTGGCAGCAGGGTTGATCGTTGCGGTTGCGTCCTTCTTGGTGTCGCTCGTCTTGGTGTCCGTCGTGGTCTCCGGCTTGGCGCCGTCGGCAGGGGTGGCCGCGATGTCGGCGGGCTTGGCCTCCGTGGGTTTTGTCTCCGCCGCGTTGCTTTCGGAAGCCTCGCCGTTGGAAGCCTTGATAGCGTCGGAAGAAGCCTTGATAGCGTCGGAAGAAGCCTTGATAGCGTCGGAAGAAGCCTTGGCGTCGGGTGAGGTCGTTGCGTCGGAAGCCTTCGCGTCGGAAGCCTTCACATCAGAGGTCTTCGCATCAGAGGTCTTCGCTTCGGCAGCCGGCGCGGCATTTGACGACGCCCCGGAGGCTGCGGCGTTCGTCACGGCGGGTTTCGTCTCTGCCGGCGGGGTCGTCGTATCGGCGGTCTTGCTGTCAGACGGTTTCGACGCGCTGATGACGGGCGGCGCAGGCGGCACGTCGTTCATCTTGAAGTCGGCCGCGGTCGGCGGCGGAACGTTCGCCGGCTCCGGCGTCGGCACGGCGGCATCGATCGCAAGTTCGGCGGGGCTCTTCTTGGCCGTATCCGTCTGGGCGGATGCTGCCGTGGCCGAGACTGTCAGAAAGGCGGCTGCAAGAGCCATCAGGAACCGGTCAAAGCCGCTCCGGTTAGTCCAGTAGTCCCGCATTCTCAGCACCCCTTGGGTGAAACTGTCCCGGCCTGGAACAATTTTCTGATGATTTCGTCCTGCGCTTGCCACGACTTGATATTGGCGATTCACGTTTATGCAGGGACGTTACACGCGCCCGATTCGGGCAGCCAGCGCCGCAGAGGCAACTCACGTCAAACTGACCTCAAAATACGCTGTTTGCAACGCAACCCGCCTTTTCGAAGGTGTTTTCCGTCAGTCTGTCACCGCGCCGCAACGGTTCACGTCCGCGACACTTTTTCTCCCTTGTTCGCGCAATCCAGCCGTCTCTACGCGAACGCAAGGAAGTCCGTTACTGTTCCTCATGCGCTGCCATGTCATCGAGCTTACGATAGAGTGTGGACCGGCCGATCTTCAACCGTCGCGCCACTTCGGACATCTGCCCGCGATAGTGTGAGATCGCAAAGCGGATGATCTCGGCCTCCAACTCTTCCAAGGGGCGCATGTCGCCGTCTTGCGCCAGCATCGACAGGCTGCTCGCATCGGGAAGAGGCGGGACGATTGGTGTTTCATTACCAGGTATCATGCTGGGCGCGCGCTGGAGCATGGGTTCAAGGACCAGGGGGTCGTCAGTCTCGGCCGCCGGTTGCGCGCCGATCAGCGGAAAATCCGAGAGCCCGAGCTGCTCGCTTTCGCTCATGACCACCGCGCGATAGACCGCGTTTTCAAGCTGGCGGATGTTTCCGGGCCAGTTGAGTTGCGACAATCCGGCCATTGCCTCGCCGCTGATGCCGGTGATCGTCCTGTTTTCCTCGGCGCAGAAGCGGGCGAGAAAATGCCGCAGCAGGTTCGGGATGTCGTCGCGCCGCATTCGAAGCGGCGGGATCGTCAGCGGCAGGACGTGGAGGCGATAGAACAGGTCTTCCCTGAACTCCCCGGCCTTGACGCGATCGAGCAGCCGCCTGTTGGTGGCCGAGATGATGCGGACGTCGACCTTGACCGGCTTGCGCCCGCCGACCGCTTCCACCGCGCCTTCCTGCAGCGCGCGCAGCAGCTTCACCTGCGCAGCAAGGGGTAATTCGCTGACCTCGTCGAGAAACAGCGTGCCGCCGGAGGCTTCGACGAACTTGCCGGCGTGGCGCTCGGTCGCGCCGGTGAACGATCCCTTCTCGTGGCCGAACAGGATCGACTCCACGAGATTGTCCGGGATCGCGCCGCAGTTCACCGCGACGAACGGCTTGGCGCTGCGCTCGCCGGTGCCGTGGATGGCGCGCGCGAACAGCTCCTTGCCGACGCCGGACTCGCCCTCGATCAGGACCGGGATCGACGAACTCGCGGCCTTCTGCGCGGCCTTCAGGACATTGGCCATGGCCTCGCTGCGGGTGACGATGTCGGCGAAGGTGAGACGGCCCTCGCGGCTGTGGCGAACCCGCCGCAACTCGCTTTTGAGCGCACTGGCGTTGAGCGCATTGCGCAAACAAACCTGAAGCCGCTCGATGCCAACCGGCTTGACCACGAAGTCATGAGCGCCCGCGCGCATCGCCGAGACCACATTGTCGATGCCGCCATGCGCGGTCTGGACGATGACGGGAACATTGATATCGGCTTCGCGGATTTTCGCGAGCACGCCCATGCCGTCGAGGCCGGGCATGACAAGATCGAGGACGAGAGCATCGATGACGGGGCCGTCGGCCGTCAGCGCGGCAATAGCCGCGTCGCCTCCCTCGACCACGATCGCTTCATAGCCCGACCGCCGCACCATGTTTTCGACGAGTCGGCGTTGCACCGCGTCATCGTCCGCGATCAAAATGGTGGCAGTCATGGCATTCCCCGCACGCTACAACTATCTGTACCGAATCGAGGCACACTGGCGGACGCTGATTAATGCGCTCTTAAGGTTTGCCGCGCCGTCGTCCTGCAACGGGTTCTTCCTGGTCGGAACTGAAAAGAAAGTCTGGATCGATAATGGCTTCGCGTTCTCCCTCCGCTTCGCGCAAATCCGCTGCCGCCCGCAATCCCGCTCCTCATCGCAAGCCCGCCGTGAAAAAAGGTGCCGTCGCGAAGCCGGATGCGGGACGCCTGCCGGAATGGAATCTGGCGGATCTCTATGCCAGTATCGATGCGCCCGAAGTGACGCGCGATCTCGACAGGGTCGATGCGGACTGCAAGGCGTTCGAGGCCGACTACAAGGGCAAGCTCGCGACGGAAACGGCGAAGTCCGACGGCGGAGCGTGGCTGGCCGAGGCCGTGCGGCGCTATGAGGCGATCGACGACCTGGCAGGCCGGCTCGGCTCCTATGCGGGTTTGATCCATGCGGGCGACAGCGTCGATCCCGCGATCTCGAAGTTCTACGGCGATATCTCCGAGCGGCTGACGGCTGCCTCGGTGCATCTCTTGTTCTTCACGCTCGAACTCAATCGCATCGACGACGACGTGATCGAGCGCGCCATGCAGGCGCCGGAGCTTGGGCACTATCGACCGTGGATCGAGGACAGCCGCAAGGACAAGCCGTATCAACTCGAGGATCGCGTCGAAAAGCTCTTCCATGAGAAGTCGCAGACCGGCTACTCCGCATGGAACAGGCTGTTCGACCAGACCATTGCAGGCTTGCGCTTCAAGGTCGGAGCCAAGGAGCTTGCGATCGAGCCGACGCTCAACCTGTTACAGGACCGCTCGCCCGAAAAGCGCAAGGCCGCCGGTCAGGCGCTGGCGAAGACGTTCAAGGCCAATGAGCGAACCTTCGCGCTCATCACCAATACGCTCGCCAAGGACAAAGACATCTCGGACCGTTGGCGCGGCTTTCAGGACGTCGCGGATTCGCGCCACCTGAACAATCGCGTCGAGCGCGAGGTGGTGGACGCGCTGGTGGCTTCGGTGCGCGCGGCCTATCCGCGGCTGTCGCATCGCTACTATGCGCTGAAGGCGCGCTGGTTCAAAAAGAAGAAGCTCGCGCATTGGGATCGCAACGCGCCGCTGCCGTTCGCCGCCACCGGCGTCATCCCGTGGAACGACGCGCGCAAGATGGTGCTGACGGCCTATGGCGATTTCTCAGCCGAGATGGCCGGCATCGCCGAACGCTTCTTCACCGATCGCTGGATCGACGCGCCGGTGCGTCCCGGCAAGGCGCCGGGCGCGTTCTCGCATCCGACCACGCCGTCGGCGCACCCTTACGTTTTGATGAATTATCAGGGCAAGCCGCGCGACGTGATGACGCTCGCGCATGAACTCGGTCACGGCGTGCACCAGGTGCTGGCGGCGAAGAACGGCGCGCTGATGGCGCCGACGCCGCTGACGCTTGCGGAGACGGCGAGCGTGTTCGGCGAGATGCTGACCTTCAAGCGGCTGCTGGCGCAAACGAAGAACGCGAAGCAGCGGCAGGCGCTGCTGGCCGGCAAGGTCGAGGACATGATCAATACCGTGGTGCGGCAGATCGCGTTCTATACCTTCGAGCGCGCCGTTCACACCGAGCGGAAGAACGGCGAACTGACCGCCGAGCGCATCGGCCAGCTCTGGCTCAGCGTGCAGGGCGAAAGCCTCGGACCCGCGATCGAGATCAAGCCGGGCTACGAGACGTTCTGGATGTACATTCCGCACTTCATCCATTCGCCGTTCTACGTCTACGCCTATGCGTTCGGAGACTGCCTCGTGAACTCGCTCTACGCGGTCTACGAGCACGCGGCCGAAGGCTTTGCCGAGCGCTATCTGGCGATGCTCGCCGCCGGCGGCACCAAGCATTATTCGGAACTGCTGAAACCGTTCGGATTGGACGCCAAGAATCCCAAGTTCTGGGACGGCGGATTGTCGGTCATATCAGGCATGATCGACGAACTGGAGGCGATGGGATAGGCATCGGCCTGTTTTCGACTCAGACGCTTTTGCGTGAATGGACATCGCTGCGGTCATGGAGCATGGTGTCATTTCAAGGAATATAATCCCAACTATATCGTTGACACCACAAACGGAAAATGTTGTACGAAAGCCATGGCAGATGATTTTTCCCCCATTGGCGCGCCCGGCGATTGAAGTTTTGTTTGAACCTCCTACGTTCGTTCTCCCTGCGCATCAAAACCTCCCCTGATGGGGGGAGGGCGCGGCCCAGGCCGTGGTTCTCAGAACCTAGATGCGCAGGAACTTTTTTTGAAATCCAAGTGCCAAATATCGAAGCCCTTCCCTGCCACAGGTGTCGGGATTGCGAGGCTTCGTACTTTTGCACATTTGGTTACATGCCGCATCATCTCGGTTTTATGAGGCGCGGCGTCTAGCGCGAGATGATGCAGATTTGTTTCTGACGCAATCGCGCCGGTAATAACATCTGTCAATTGTATGAGTCGGCTACGTTCAGATTTGACAAATTGAACACTTCTGTAGGGATCGAAATTGCGGATTGCCTGTCGTCTCGCACGAGCATTGAGGATGGTCTGAAGAAGCTCCGGCGTGTGTTTCGTAGTCCTTTCATCGAGAAAGGTGTAAAATCGATAATCCGATTTGTAGACGCGCGCGAACTTGAAAAGAAGCGTGTAAAGAAATTTGCTGAAACCGAGATCGGAGTCGCCGTCATTATATTTCTTATCGTCAACTTGGGATGTATCGACGACAAGTGAGTAGTAATGCAGGTAACCGGCTTCGATTAACTGGCCGAACGCTTCGGCTACTTGCTTGTACATAGGCAAGTTGCGCCGCGTGATTTTTGTCCATTTAAGCTCTGATATGCCGCCATGTGGTTCGATAATATGTTCGATGGTCGCCGCAATGCGGGGAGCTATTGAGGCGCGGCAGATACTAGCGCCGATGACAAGATGCCGATGCTTAGTTTGCGAACTTTCATCGCAATAGATGTGGTATTTTCGAATGCCTTCCAAATCCAAACTCGCAGATGAAAGAGATCAGTACAGCGGAGAAGAAGCAGAGCGCCGGTTAGCGGCGGCTCTGCGTGGTTCGCGGGTAGCCGGTCACAAGCCAATGACTGATATTCCGAAGAAGAAACCCAAACCGAAGAAGTAGCCCAGCAAGTGAGCCGGGCATCTGTTTTGTTTAGGCGGCGGGCTTGGATTTTTGAGCCGCAATGGTTTTGCTACCAAAATGGACACGCTCTTTCAGCACGTCGTTTATCCGGCCCGGATTGACACCGTAAATCGCAGCGATGTCATGCTGGTATTCGCCTCGCCAATGGCGGAGCCAGACATCAACGGCGTCATCAAACGTAAGGCGATAAGGTTTGGATCTGGGAGTGTTCCCAATCTGCATCTGTAGGTCCTTATTTTTTGAATCGGACCTTGGGAACATTGACAGCGCGGTCACCGTGCGAGACTTTGCACGGGTCTTAGCAGACAGCGCCGCAATGCCCACCAGGGTCCTGCGGTTTAATGGAAAGCCAGACCCGCACGGTCTGGCTTTTTCCATATGGCGACTCGCGCCACGGGAGCATTATACCCATGGATTCGCGGGACAGGAACGCCGCGCCCGTATCGAACTCACCGCGTCCGCCAGTATTTTACGAATTTCGGTTTGGGTTTGGGCTGCTTTGAGCGCCAGCGCAGGAATCGACCGGCCTTTTTTGGAGAAATCTGGCTCAGTTAGGTCCCCGATACGTGAGACGCTTACCAGCCGCATTCTTCACTGCAAGCGTCGCACGGTCGCCATCGGTGTAGCCCAGCTTGATCCTGTGATTGTAGCGGAAATCAAACTCGGCAAGGTAACGGTGCAGGTGCTTCTCGGCACAATGCTGATAGTTGCCCTTCATGCCGCGCTTAAAGATTGAGAAATAGCCTTCAACGGAGTTGGTGGTCACGTCGCCGCGAGCATATTCCTTAGCGGAATGGTTCACTGTTTCATGGGTCGCGAAATTCGCGCCGACTTTAGTGTAGAGGCGGCTTTCGTCAGTATGCAACGGGTCTCGTGATGAATGTTCTCGTTCACAAACCCGCAACGGTATTGGCGTCGGCTACAGCAACATGAAAAGAGCGCACGTTGCCGCCACGTTCAACAAGGGAAACGATAGCGCGTTTATTTGACGGGCCGGTGCGACCCGATTTTGTAAAAGGGCGGCCGCTCGTTGTGACCTTGCGAACCTTGTCCTTAGCAACAGGGCCGAAATAGGTTTCATCCGCCTCAATGCAGAGCCTTCGCCGCCCATCGGGACATCAAGGCCCCCATCGCGCATTGACTCGCGGATGCGGTGAGCCATGAACCAAGCGGAACGGTAGGTAACGCCAAGGGTGCGATGCAGTTGGTGAGCCGAGAAGCCCTTTTTGGAAGCGGTATAGAGCGCGAAGGCCAGAACCCACTTATGCAGGGCGATCTTGGACCGCTCCATGACCGTCCGCATGATGACAGTGAAGTCTTTACGGCAAGCAGGCTCGGCGCAGCGGTAAACGCCAGTGCGCTTGGTCGGGTATGAATGAGCGACAACGCCGCAATGCGGGCAAATCGTGCCTTCGGGCCAGAGAACCTTCTCTAGGTACCCTCTAGCCGCATCGTCGTTGTTGAAACGCGGTTCTGTGTAGGACGTCATAACCAAGCCCTCTTGCTTTCCCCAATACAGCCTTTAGAGCTTGTGGTGTCAACGATATAATTAGGAATATAATCTCACACATAATACCTGCAAACGTTCCGATTGCGCGCGGCAAAACGGCGCAAGGCACCGGCGCGTCGGCCGCCGGCTGATCGTCAACATCAACGAGCGGAGGCCGTTTTTATGTCGCCGGAGGCCGTTTGAGGGCAGATAGCCCCGCGGGTCGGGTGTTTATTTCCGTATCTTGATCAATATCCGGCGACGATTTTCCGCCAAACGGTCGGGTGGGGGGCGAGACCGGAGCAGCAAAATCGGGCAATTGCGGGCGCGCGTCGCTTATTTTTCTTCCTTTGTACATAAAAAGAACAATGACCTCGCCGAGGCGGCCGCCACACCGTTGCTCTGTCCTTCCGATTGCGCTAATTCCTCTCGGGCAAGATCAACCCCTGGCTGGAGACGTGACGTGTCAGATCATAACGAAATCGTGTATTCGACGGCGGACGGAATGGATTATCCGGCGCACGAGGGAACATATAAAGCCTTCATCAAGATGGGGACGATCGGCACGGGGGTCGTCATTACCATTGTTTCGCTGATGGCGATTTTCCTCACCTGATTGTCCGGTCGTTCCGGCCGTCCTGGATTTCCGTTCGATAGCAATGTGGCTGGTGCTTTAATCATGCGTGGCCGTCGGCTGCGGGAGGCATCATGAAGATTGCAATAGCGAAGGAAATCGATCCGTCGGAACCGCGGGTGGCCGCGTCTCCCGATACGGTGAAGAAGTTCAAGGCGCTCGGCGCGGATGTCGCCATCGAGCCGGGCGCCGGAATCAAGTCGGGAGTGCCGGATTCGGATTTTGTGGCCGCGGGAGCCGCGGTCACAGCCGATGCGGTGAAGGACGCCGACATCGTCGTCAAAGTAAGACGGCCCGAGGCGTCCGAACTGGCGCGCTACAAGCGTGGCGCGCTGGTGATCGCGATCATGGACCCCTACGGCAACGAAGCGGCGCTCAAGACGATCGCCGACGCCGGTGTGTCTGCCTTCGCGATGGAGCTGATGCCGCGTATTACGCGCGCCCAGGTGATGGACGTGCTGTCGAGCCAGGCGAATCTCGCCGGCTATCGTGCCGTCATCGAGGCGGCTGAGGCCTTTGGCCGCGCATTTCCGATGATGATGACCGCCGCCGGCACCGTGCCGGCCGCGAAGGTGTTCGTCATGGGCGTCGGCGTCGCCGGCCTTCAGGCGATCGCCACCGCGCGACGCCTCGGCGCCGTCGTCACCGCGACCGACGTCCGTCCCGCGACCAAGGAGCAGGTGGAAAGTCTCGGCGCCAAATTTCTCGCGGTCGAGGACGAAGAGTTCAAGAATGCGCAGACCGCCGGCGGCTACGCCAAGGAAATGTCGAAAGAGTATCAGGCCAAGCAGGCGGAACTCACTGCAGAACACATCAAGAAGCAGGACATCATCATCACGACCGCGCTGATTCCGGGACGCCCCGCGCCGAGACTCGTGACTGCGGAGATGGTGCGCTCGATGAAACCCGGCTCCGTGCTGGTCGATCTCGCGGTCGAGCGCGGCGGTAACATAGAGGGCGTCAAGGCGGGCAAGATCGTTGATCTCGATGGCGTGAAGATCATCGGTTTTACCAATGTCGCGGGTCGCGTCGCCGCCTCGGCCTCGAGCCTTTACGCCCGCAACCTGTTTTCGTTCATCGAGACGCTGGTCGACAAGACGACCAAGGCGCTCGCGGTGAACTGGGACGACGAACTGGTCAAGGCAACCGCGCTGACCAGGAACGGCGCGGTCATTCATCCGAACTTCCAGCCGAAAAGCGCATGACGATCCTGCGCACAGCCGGCGCGCCGGTGTTCCGGGGGCCGACGCACCGGCTCATCCCTGCATCCCCGTTTCACGTCGGCGGCATGCCCCGAAGCGACGAATAGGAACGTCCTCATGGAACATATTGTTCAGGCCGTCGATCCCTTCGTGTTCCGGCTGTCGATTTTCGTCCTGGCCGTGTTCGTCGGTTACTTCGTTGTGTGGTCGGTGACGCCTGCGCTGCACACGCCGCTGATGTCGGTTACCAACGCGATCTCGTCGGTGATCGTGGTCGGCGCGCTGCTCGCCGTCGGCGTCGGCATGATCTCGGCCGGCTCGGGCTGGGCGCGGGCCTTCGGTTTCGTCGCGCTGGTCTTTGCCTGCGTGAATATCTTCGGCGGCTTCCTCGTCACCCAGCGAATGCTGGCGATGTACAAGAAGAAGCAGAAGTAGATTTTTCGATGCAGGGTTATTTCCAGTGTCCCGGATGCGATACGGCCCGTCATGCCGCATCGCTGATCCGGGACCGCCATAGTTTGGGACGGCCCCGGTTCTGCGTCGCATCGCGTTGCGCTGCGCCGCGTCCGGGACAAGACGTCGGGGCTCCGCCATGAACGCCAATCTTTCCGCGCTGCTTTATCTCGTCGCAGGCGTTTTGTTCATCCTGTCGCTGCGCGGGCTGTCGAGTCCGGCGTCGAGCCGAAGGGGCAACTTCCTCGGCATGACCGGCATGGCGATCGCGGTTGCGACCACGCTCGCCTCGCATCCGCCAGCCGACGCCGTGGCGTGGATTCTGGTGATCCTGGGGGTCGCAATCGGCGGCGGTATCGGCGCGGTGATCGCGCGCCGGGTGCCGATGACGTCGATGCCCGAACTGGTGGCGGCGTTCCACTCGCTGGTCGGCATGGCGGCGGTATTGGTGGCCGCTGGCGCGTTCTATGCGCCGGAAGCTTTCGGCATCGGCACGCCCGGCAACATTCACGCGCAGAGCCTGATCGAGATGTCGCTCGGCGTCGCCATCGGCGCGCTGACGTTCACGGGCTCGGTGATCGCGTTCCTGAAACTGTCGGGGCGCATGAGCGGCGCGCCGATCATTCTGCCGGCACGCCACATCATCAACATTGTGCTCGCTCTCGCGCTGATCTTCTTCATGTACGGCCTGGTGACGTCGGGCAGTGTGCTCGACTTCTGGGTGATCACGATTCTCGCGCTCGCGATCGGCGTGCTGCTGATCATCCCGATCGGGGGCGCCGACATGCCGGTCGTGATCTCGATGCTGAACTCGTATTCCGGCTGGGCGGCGGCCGGCATCGGCTTCACGCTCGGCAATTCGGCGCTGATCATCACCGGCGCGCTGGTCGGCTCCTCCGGCGCGATCCTGTCCTACATCATGTGCCACGCCATGAATCGCTCGTTCATCTCGGTGATCCTGGGCGGCTTCGGCGGCGAGACGGCTGCGGCCGGGGGCGGGGGCGGCGAGCAGAAGCCCGCCAAGCTCGGCTCGGCGGAGGATGCCGCCTTCATCATGAAGAACGCCTCCAAGGTCATCATCGTGCCGGGCTACGGCATGGCGGTGGCGCAGGCCCAGCACGCGCTGCGCGAAATGGCGGACGCGCTGAAGAAGGAGGGCGTCGAGGTCAAATACGCGATCCATCCGGTCGCGGGCCGGATGCCCGGCCACATGAACGTGCTGCTGGCCGAGGCCAACGTGCCCTATGACGAGGTGTTCGAGCTTGAGGACATCAATTCGGAATTCGCCCAGGCCGACGTCGCCTTCGTGATCGGCGCCAACGACGTCACCAACCCGGCAGCGGAAGAAGACAAGTCCTCGCCGATCTACGGCATGCCGGTCTTGCAGGTCTGGAAGGCCGGGACCGTGATGTTCATCAAGCGCTCGCTCGCGTCGGGCTACGCCGGCATCGATAATCCACTGTTCTATCGCGACAACACCATGATGTTGCTTGGCGACGCCAAGAAGATGACGGAGAATATCGTCAAGGCGATGTGATACGGCGATGTTCAACAGCTGGAGGCCGATATGGCGGACAACAAGGCGAAGCGCGGGGGTGGTGATCGCCGCCTGATTTCGTTGAGTGAGGCCTATGAGGTCCGCTACTGGGCCAAGAAGTTCAAAGTCACCCCGTTGAAGCTGAAGGCCGCCGTGAAGGCGGCAGGCCGCTCGGCAAAAAAGGTCGAGGCCTACATCAAGCTGCAGAAGCACAAGGCCAGCGACCGGCTGCTGATTGCGCTGAGCCAGCCTTACGAAGTCAGCTACTGGTCGAAGAAGTTCAAGGTGACGCCCGCAAGGCTTCGCGCCGCCGTGAAGGCGGTCGGGCATTCCTCGAAGAAGGTCGGCGCTTATCTCGCTCCGGGGAAGGCCGCCAAAAAGAAAACCGCGGTCAAGAAGGGCACGGCCGCGAAGAAGAAGGCGGCTCCCAAAAAGGCCGGGGCGACCAGGAAGGCGAAAAAGGGCGTTCGCAAGCGCGCCGCATAGGCCTGCCGCCTGTGAGCGCGCATGGTTCGATGCCTCGCTCGGCGTGGATTTTTCCCGCTCTGGCCGTGTCGTTTTACGGTGCCGTGACCGGTCTCGGCATCACCTTCGTCCCCTCTGCGACCGGCGTCCTGTTCGCGGTCGTTCTGCTGGTCATCCTGTTCGGCACCGTCTTCGCCGCCGTGCATCACGCCGAGGTCATTGCGGAGCGGGTCGGCGAGCCTTACGGCACGCTATTGCTGACGCTTGCGGTCACCATCATCGAAGTCACCCTGATCGCGACGATCATGCTGGGTGACAAGGCGGTGCCGGAGTTGGCGCGCGACACCGTTTTTGCGGTGGTCATGATCGTGTGCAACGGTCTGGTCGGGGCCTGCATTCTGGCCGGCGGGCTTCGTTACCGCGAGCAGGAATTTCAACCGGCGGGAGTGAACATCTATCTCAGCGTGCTGATCGTGTTCGCGACGATGACGCTGGTGATGCCGAACTATACCCTGACGACGCCCGGGCCGCTGTATTCGGAATTGCAACTCGGTTTCGTCAGCGTCGTCACCATCCTGCTCTACGCCGTCTTTCTGTACACGCAGACGGTCCTGCATCACGACTATTTCATTGTCGGGCACGGCGCTGACGGCGGGGAGGGACCTGCCTCGAACCGCCTGCTGGCGTTGAGCATTGGGTTGCTGTTGATCTCGCTGCTCGCCGTCGTGCTGCTGGCAAAGAAATTCTCGCTGGTGATCGACGCGGGCATCGCGGTGGTCGGCGCGCCGGAAGCCCTCGCCGGCGTGCTGCTGGCGCTGCTGGTGCTACTGCCGGAAAGCGTCGCGGCGATCTCGGCCGCGCGGCAGAACGATCTGCAGAAGAGCATCAACCTTGCGCTCGGCTCCTCGCTGGCAACCATAGGCTTGACGATTCCGGCCGTCGCGGTGGCCGCCTATGTCATGGACAAGCCGCTCGAACTCGGTCTCAGCGCCCAGAAAATGATCCTGCTGGGCATGACATTCCTTCTGAGCATGCTGACCTTCGGAACCGGCCGGACCAACATCCTGTTCGGAATGATCCATATCGTGGTGTTCATGATCTATGTCTTCATGGTGTTCGTGCCATAGTCGGACCATGAACGGAATCACCGACGGCTTCGCCCGAGGCGAGGCTTTGAGGATCGCATGTCTCAACGCATTCTGCGCCGGATCAGCCACCGCGCGTATCTCGTATTCACGCTGGGGGCAATGGCATCCGCCGCTGCGGGCCAGGAGGTGCCGGACCACGAACGCATGGGTCACGAACATATGGGTCACGCCGCCTCTGGCGGACTATCCCATCAGTCTCACCTCGCGCCCCAGGAGAAGCGGAAACATGCGGCGGCGAAACGAAAGCCTCCGGCGCCGACCGTCGCGCAGATGGATACCGCGCACATGGATCATGGGACGATGCGCTCCGCGCATACGGGGCACGGAACGGACGGCCACGGTTCCATGCCCGGCTTTCTCGGACCCTACATGATGGCGCGTGAGGCGTCGGGAACGAGCTGGCAGCCGGATACCTCGCCGCACGAAGGGCTTCATCAGCAGTTCGAAGCCTGGAGCGTGATGACTCACGGCTCTATCAACCTGAATTACGACCGGCAGCCGGGTCCGCGCGGCGCGGAGAAGACTTTCGTTAGCGGCATGCTCATGACCATGGCGCAGCGGCCGCTCGGAGACGGCACCTTCGGCATGCGCGCCATGCTGTCGCCGGAGCCGCTGATGGGCGCGGCGGGCTATCCGCTATTGCTGGCAAACGGCGAGACCGCCGACGGCGTGTCGCATCTGGTCGATCGCCAGCATCCGCATGATCTGTTCATGGAGATGGCGGCGACGTACAGCCACACCATCACCGCGAACTCGAGCGTCTTTGTCTATGGCGGCCTGCCGGGCGAACCCGCGCTCGGTCCGCCGGCCTTCATGCATCGTCTCAGCGGCATGGACAATCCGGAGGCGCCGATCAGCCATCACTGGCTCGACTCGACGCACATCACATTCGGTGTGGTGACGGCCGGTCTTGTTCTCGACAACTGGAAGTTCGAGGCGTCGACGTTTCGCGGTCGGGAGCCGGACCAGTACCGCTACGACATCGAGCGGCCGGCGCTCGACAGCTTTGCGGGCCGGGTGAGCTGGAATCCGGTTCGCGAATTGTCGCTGCAGGTGTCCTACGGGCACCTGAATTCGCCGGAGCAGCTCGAACCGGCGGTCAACGAAAACCGCCTGACGGCGTCGGCGATCTACACCACGTCGTTCGGCGACGGGCATCTCTGGAGCGCGACGGCGGCCTGGGGCCGCAAGATGCTGAGCCCGGGGGAAACGCTGGACGCCTATCTGTTCGAAAGTTCCATGATTCTGAAAAACAACTGGACGCTGTTCATGCGCGCAGAGCAGGTCGCGGAGAACGAACTGACTCATCACGTTCCCGGTCTGGAAGAGAGGGTTTTCAACGTGGGCAAGGTCTCGGTCGGCGGGATCTACGATTTCATCCGCACCGATCATGCCAAGTTCGGCGTAGGCGGGCTGGTCAGCCGCTACCTGCTGCCCGACGATCTGAAGCCGGTCTATGGGCGCGACCTCACCGGTTTCATGGTGTTCGGCCGGATCAAGCTGCTCTGACGCCGGAGTTGCGAAAGTCGCGCTCCTGGTTTCCGGTCCGGCGCGCTTCGTCACGCAGAGCTTCACAAAACGCTACGAAACGTGACGTGGGCCGGGCACCATGCCACCGATCGGTCGCGATTGATCCCTCAATCGGCCCCAAAGTTTCCGCATCAGACTGCGTGGGAGAGGCCGGTCATGCTGAAATACGCTTCAAAGTTCTTTTTCGAGAAGATCCTGCCATCGGTGGTGGCGACGGTGACGGGCGCCTACATCGTCAACCACTACGTCGTTGGCAAGCCCGCCGACGCATCGGCCCCAGCCGCCGTATCGTCCGCTGCGGTGCCCGACAAAGCGGGCGGTTCGGAAACCGGCGTTCGCGCGAGGGGCATTTCCGAAAAGGCGGTTGCGACGGTGCCCGCCGAGAAGGTCCAGCCGGAGGTGATGGCGGAGAAGCCCGTCGAGAAGCGCGCGGAAACCGCGTCCGTGCCGGCCGCCATGAAGAAACATCAAGCGGCGCGGCGCGAAAAGGCCGCCGCCAAGGTTGCGGCCGCTCCGGCGCAGACGGCCTCTATCCCGGACGACCTTCGCGACGCCAATGATCTCGCGCGTGCTGCGATCGACCGCGTGCGCAGCACGAACGATGCCTTCCCGCACATGGAGGGCTCGCGACCTCAGTCGGAGGCCATGCGAACTCAGCAGGACGCCGATCGCCATCCCGCCGAAACCTCGCGCCTGCAGGACGTCGCGCGCGCTGCGCCTCAGACGGCGATGCATCCGCTTCCGCCACCGATTCAGGTGTCAGCGCCTGCCGTCGAAACTCCCAGGCTTGACGGAACGGGGACCGGGGAGGGATCGCCTTTCAACCGCTCCGAAGACCGCGCAAGGCTGCCGGTTCCGCCTGCGGATATTCCGCAAGCCTCGGCGCGACCCGATCCTGAGGTCAACGCGGCGGTGCAGACGAGCGCCCATACCACGGTCGCCGACGACATGCTTTCGGCCGCGAAATCGGTTGTCCAGGCAGTGCTGCCGAAATAGCCGCAAAACAAAAAACGCGGGGCTGGAACCCCGCGTTTTTTGTTAAAGCTCGATCGGAAGCAGGCGTTCAGCGCGGTCCGCGCGGACCGGCGCCCGGACCTCCACGGCCTGCGCCGGGTCCAGCGCCAAAAACCGGCTTCGGCTTCATCGGCAGCAGGCCTTCGCGCTGCATCTTCTTGCGCGCGAGCTTGCGGGCGCGGCGGACGGCTTCGGCCTTTTCGCGCGCTTTCTTTTCGGAGGGCTTTTCGTAATGGCCGCGGAGCTTCATCTCGCGGAAAATCCCCTCGCGCTGCATCTTCTTCTTCAGCGCCTTGAGGGCTTGATCGACATTATTATCGCGAACGAGAACCTGCACGCGGCATCCTCTTTCAATTGCACGAAGTGAGAATTTGATCAGAAGCGGGAGGGCCGACAAAGGCCAAGCCCTCAGCGTCAAGGGTGCCGATGTAACAGATCGAGCCCCTAATGTCCACCGCCAGACCGCGGTTTGTACGCGGGCAAGCCGAAAGTTAGGTGGATTCCTCCAAAAGTACCGCCGTTATGGCCGGGGAGTGCTTCACAATACGGTTTTATGGTTCTTGATCCCGAACGATTGATCCTCGGAATAATGGGAGGCGTGTCATGGATGTCAGGAAATACGCGGCCGAACTGATCGGTACTTTCTGGTTGACCTTTATGGGGTGCGGCAGCGCGGTTATCGCCGCAGCCTTTCCGCAGGTCGGAATCGGTCTTCTGGGCGTCGCCTTCACCTTTGGCCTCAGCGTCGTCACCATGGCTTATGCGATCGGGCATGTTTCGGGCTGCCACTTGAATCCGGCGGTGACCGTGGGGCTGACCGCGGGCGGACGGTTTCCGGCAGGACAGGTGCTGCCCTACATCATCGCGCAGGTGATCGGCGCGATCGCCGCCGCGGCGCTGCTTTATGTGATCGCCAGCGGGGCCCCGGGCTTCGACGTCGCCAAGGGATTCGCATCCAACGGCTACGGCGAGCATTCGCCGGGTCACTACAATCTCATGGTTGCCTTCGTCACCGAGGTGACGATGACCGCCATGTTCCTGTTCGTCATCATGGGTTCGACCCACGGCAAAGCTCCGGCCGGTTTCGCGCCGCTCGCGATCGGGCTCGCGCTGGTGATGATCCACCTCGTCAGCATCCCCGTCACCAACACGTCGGTGAACCCCGCGCGCAGCACCGGGCCGGCGCTGTTCGTCGGCGGTTGGGCGCTGGAGCAGCTCTGGCTGTTCTGGGTGGCGCCGCTGATCGGCGGCGTCATCGGAGGCGTGGTCTATCGCGGGCTCAGTGAGGAGCCGGAAGGCGTTGTCGCGGGGAGGTAGTCCATCGCGTCATTGCGGGCTTGCGACAAAACTGGCCCCTTGCCGATTTTGCGCGTGAGGCGGAGCAATCCGGAATTTGCATTTGAGAACTGGATTGCTTCGTCGCTGCGGGAGCGCTGCCGCGCGTCGTCCTTGAACTCCTCGCCATCACGCCAGCGGAGGCGGGACGTCACGCGGGACCGCAGTCAGCCGCTACCCTTGACCTCGGTGACATGGCCCATCTTGCGGCCCGGGCGCTGCGCGCCCTTGCCGTAGATATGCACGGCGGCGCCGGGCACGGTGAGCCATTTGCCATAGTCAAGAATGTCGTCGCCGATCAGGTTTGTCATGACGACGCTGCCGTGCCGGACCGGCTTGCCGAGCGGCCAGCCGGCGACGGCGCGGATGTGCTGTTCGAACTGCGAGACAGAAGCGCCGTCGAGGGTCCAGTGCCCGGAATTGTGGACTCGCGGCGCGATCTCGCTGACGAGCAGCGCCGGGCCGCCCGGGCCCGGCACCACGAACATTTCCACGGCCAGCACGCCGACATAATCGAGCGCATCCGCGATTTTTTTCGCGATGTCGCGCGCCTGCGCGGCGAGCGTATCGGAAATCGCAGCCGGTACGCGTGAATATTTCAGGATGTGATCGCGATGTTCGTTCTCGGTCACGTCGAAGCATTCGACGCGGCCATCGGCGCCGCGTGCCGCGATCACGGAAATCTCGCGCTCGAACGGCACGAAGGCTTCCGCGATCGCCGATCTGGTGCCGAGATCGTCCCACGCCTGACCAGGATCGTCGCCGTCGCGGATGATGGCCTGGCCCTTGCCGTCATAGCCGAAGCGGCGGGTCTTGATCACCGCCGGCAGCCCGACCACCTTGATCGCCTCGCGCAACGTCTGCGGCGATGCGACGTCGGCATAGGCGGCGGTGGCGATACCCAGACCGGCTAAGAAATTCTTCTCCAGCATCCGGTCCTGAACCGTCTCCAGAATGCGATAGTCGGGCAGCACCGGCCGGCGCGCGGCGAGCACCATCGCGGTCGAAGCCGGGATATTCTCGAATTCATAGGTGACGACGTCGACGTCGGCCGCGAACAATTCCAGCGCCTCGACGTCGGCGTACTCGGCGCAGGTGGCGTTCTGCACGACGTCGAACGCCGGCGAGTCCGGATCCGGCGAGAACACCTGGCACTTGAGGCCAAGGCGCGCCGCCGCCAGGGCCAGCATCCGGCCGAGTTGCCCGCCGCCGAGAATGCCGATGGTATCGCCCGGCTTGAGCGTCACCCGCCGAGAAGCGCTCACGCCGATCCCTCCGGACGCTCGCCCACGGCATCCGTCTGCTGCTTGCGCCATGCTTTCAGGCGGCCGGCCAGTTCCGGGTCGCTGAGCGCGAGCACGCTCGCCGCCAGCAGCGCCGCATTGACGGCGCCGGCCTTGCCGATCGCAAGCGTTCCCACCGGAATTCCGGCCGGCATCTGCACGATCGAATACAGCGAGTCGACCCCGGCCAGCGTTTTGGATTCGACGGGCACGCCAAGCACCGGGAGTTCGGTCAGCGACGCCGTCATGCCCGGGAGGTGCGCGGCGCCGCCCGCGCCCGCGATGATGACCTTGAACCCCTCCGCCTTGGCGCCCCTGGCGAATGCGAACAGCCGCTCGGGTGTCCGGTGCGCGGATACGATTCGCGTCTCGCTCGCCACGCCCAGCGCAGCCAGCGTGTCCGCGGCGTGACGCATGGTTTCCCAGTCCGACTGGCTTCCCATGATGATGGCGACGGCGGCGGTCATTTTATTTGTTTTATTTCTTTCGGAATCCGGAAAACATGGTGCGGATTATAGGAGGGTGCCTTGACGGGGCAAGCGGTGGGGACTGAACTATCCTGTCTTGGTGAACGACGGCAAGACTGTGGCGATGAAAAAGACCTCGAAAGCGTCGGCTTCGACCGCTGTGAAACGCAAGGCGAGCCGCCGCAAAACCACGTCGGTCGCCCTCGCACCAACGCGCCCGACGGCGCCGCAACGTGACATTGCGGCCGATGCCAGATCCACGATCCGCCGCCTCAAGACCCGGCTCGCGGCCGCGCAGGCGCGTATCGCGGATCTGGAGGCGTCCGCGGATACCGACTTTCTTCTGGGCGTCCTCAATCGCCGCGGCTTCGAACGGGAGCTTCGCCGTTCGGTTGCCTATATCCGGCGCTATCACGCAAACGGTGCGCTGTTCGTGCTCGACGTCGATCGTCTGAAACCGATCAATGACGCGTTCGGTCACGCGGCCGGAGATGCGGTGCTGAAGGCCGTTGTCGCGGCGCTGTCCCGACACGTGCGATCCTCCGACCTGATCGGGCGGCTCGGCGGCGACGAATTCGCGCTGCTGTTGTGGAATCTCAGCGAGACCGACGCCAGGGCCAAGGCGTCGGCTCTGGAAGAGACCATCGACGGGCTGACACTGACTTTCCGCGGACGAGCGATCGCCACCGGCGCATCGATCGGGATCGCCATTCTGGGACCGCATGCCGACGCCGGCACCGCGCTGGAGCAGGCCGACTGCGCGATGTATGTCCGCAAGGCGCAGCGGCGGGGCAGCTGAAAGGCGGCCGGCGGCGGCGACCGCGGTATTCAGGCGATGATATCCGGCGTGATCTGGTCTTCGATGAAGGCGATGCGGTCCCGCAACTGCAGCTTGCGTTTCTTCAGCCGCTGCAGGCGCAGCAGATCGGGCGCGGGCGATTGATGCAGGGCATCGATGGCGGCGTCGAGATCGCGGTGTTCCTGGTGCAGCCGGGCGAGCTCAGCTCCGAGTTCGCGCTCTTCTTCGTCGGTCATGAGTGAATTCGTGAAGAGTTGCGAAAAGTTGGAGGTTTCAGCTAGATCACGATGATTTTGGATCAGATCGATCCAAAACCATGAACGTGATCGATTCCAATATTTTAGCAATATTTTAGAGCGGATGCGGGCGAAAACCGCACCATACTTTCTCCGCTCTGGGCGAATTATTGTCCCTGGCCGCGCGCCGCGCAAGTCGCCCGGCGGCTTCGCCCTTACGGTTCATCTCCGAATCCCGCAAATATGATCGATGTGCTTTTCTGACCCATCGACAGCCGTAAGGGTTCATGTACACTCAAGAATCCGGAGCGAATCTGAGGTTGAAACCTACCGAGGAGGTTCGAATGGCAATTCAGGCGCATCTCGCTGAACTGGAACGGAAACATCGGATCCTGGAAGGCGAATTGCACGATGCTCTCAGGCATCTTTCCACCGACGACCTGAGGATTGCCGAATTGAAACGCCGGAAACTGATGCTCAAGGACGAGATCGAAAGATTGAAACTCTCCGCGGTCGAGACCCTCCACTAAAATCCTTCCAGTCTTTGAGGGACCCGCGGCCTTTGCGTCGCCGATTGATCGCCGCCGGTGGTGCGGGGAATCGGCATGGGGTCGGTTTGTCGTCTACGTCTCCGCCAGCGCGGCGACATGGTCGGCGATCGCAAGCGATGCCGTGAGGCCGGGCGATTCAATTCCGAACAGGTTGATAAGCCCGGCGACGCCGTGATCGGCTTGCCACTCAATGATGAAGTCCTGCACCGCGACGGCCGGCGGCACGATCTTCGGCCGGATTCCGGAATACGCCGGTAGCAGGGCGCCGTCCGGCAGGTCCGGCCAGTAACGCCGGACCGCCGGATAAAACCGCGCCGCTCGCGCCGGGTCGACGGCATAGTCCGGGCTGTCGATCCATTCCACGTCGGGACCGAAACGCGCCTGTCCCGCGAGGTCGAACGTCAGATGCACGCCGAGGCCACCGGGCTCCGGCACCGGATAGATCAAACGCGAGAACGGCGCTCGCGCACTGCAACTGAAATAGGTTCCCTTGGCGAGGTAAGCCTGCGGAATGCGATCCGCCGGCATGCCTTCGATGCTGCGCGCCACGGCCGGCGCGCCAAGACCGGCCGCATTGATCATGAGATCGCAGGCGAGCGTCATCGGCGTGTCGCCGCCGGTTTCGATTTCCAATCCTTGTGGCGTTGCTTTTGCGCGCAACAGCGGCGTCAGAAACGCGAACGCCGCGCCGTCGCGCTCGGCGTCGCCGCGCAACGCCAGCATATAGGCGTGGCTGTCGATAATTCCTGTCGACGGAGACAGCAGCGCGGCAACGCATTGAAGCGCCGGCTCAAGCGCGCGGGCCTCAGTGCCGCTCAACGATTGCATGCCTTCGACGCCATTGGCCTCGGCGCGCGCCCTGATGGACTGCAACCGGCCGGCTTCCGACTCGTTCGTCGCGACGATCAGCTTGCCGCAATTGCTGTGCGGAATGCCGTATTCGCGGCAATACGCGTAAAGCGCGCGCCGACCGCTGACGCACGTCCGCGCCATCAGGCTACCCGGGGAATAATAGATGCCGGCGTGAATCACTTCGCTGCTGCGCGACGACGTCGCCGTTCCGATCGCTTCCGCTGCCTCGAGAACGACGACCTCGCGGCCTGATCGTGCGAACCGGCGCGCGATCGCGAGCCCGACCACCCCGGCACCGATGATGACGCACTCAACCCTGTCCATTCGCGGCCTGATCGCTCAAATTCGAAGTTCGTCTTGGTGCGCTGCGCCCTCCGTAGCGAATTTCGGCTGGCATCCCGCTCTCAAATATTCGACCGATCATATTCATGGTTTGGGATCGATTCGATCAAAGTAGCGCTGTTCGGGTTCAGCGGTTCGCTTGCGGGATTTGCAGAGAAAATAAAGCCAGCTTCTCAACCACCACACGGGATCGGTTCGGATTGCAATTGGCACGGTCGCCGGCGAGAGCGTCCGCGCGCATTGCCGTCGCAGCAAGGCGATGCGAACGGCGTGGCCGGGCGCCCGTTAGCAGGGCATTAATCATGAGAAACCAATTGTGGAACCCAAGGCGCATTTTTCAATGGTGGGGGTAAGTTTTTACCAGATTCAAACCCGTTGAGCCAGACACTCCGCCGGCAGATTTCGGGTGCGCGATGACTGGCAAGAATTGGCAGGCGGGCGGCTGCAACTTCGTTGCTGCGATGGGGCTCATATACATGGTAGTCGCGGCGACGTCTTCGGACGCGTTGGCGGCCATCGTTTTACCGGAGAGCGGGGACGTCGTAACCCATGGCGGCGCGGTCCGGCAAATTCTTGCCGGCGGCGTTATCGCCTTTTGTTTTCTGACCGCGGCGGCCATCCGTGTGTCCAGGGTGCGCAAGGTCAGGCGCGCGGGTTTGCGTACGGATGCGCTCGAGCGCAAGTCGCTGTCGCGCGAACTCGAAAGCACAAAGAAGTTTCTCGAAACCGTCGTGGACAACATTCCGGTATCGCTGATCGTCCAGCGCGCCAGCGACGGGCATTACCTGCTCGCCAATCGGCCCGCCGAGGCGCTTCTCAATCGCCGCCGCGAGGATGTCGTCGGGCTGACCGTATCGGATATCTTCGATCCGCGCGACGCGAAGCTGATCCTCGCCCGTGACGAAATGGCGATCCGGACGGGCGGCTTCCTGACCCAGCATCCGATCAGCACCAGTGAGGGGCTGCGGCTGTTCCTGACCCGCCGCGTAACCGTGGCGGCTGCCGACGGCGAACCGCAATATCTGATCAAGACGCATGAAGATGTGACCGATCGCCGCCAGACCGAGTCGCGCATGGTCCACATGGCCTATCACGACGGTCTGACCGACCTGCCGAACCGCACCGCGTTCCTGAAAGCGTTGTCGCAGATGATCGAGTCGTGCCAGGGCACGAACGACGAGTTCGCGGTGCTGTCGGTCGATCTTGACGGGCTCAAGGAGATCAACGACGTGTTCGGCCACGCGGTCGGCGACAAGTTGTTGATCGAAGTGGCCCATCGCATTCAGGAAGCGGCGCACGGCGGCCTTGTCGCAAGGCTGAGCGGCGACGAGTTCGGCGTGATCATCGACGGCGGGCAGCCTGCCGCGGGCAAGGCGCTCGCCGAACGGCTCGTCGAGGCGATGACGCCGGAATTTCTGGTCGACGGCAAATCCGTTCGCGTCGGCCTGAGCTGCGGCATCGCGCTGTTTCCGCGCGATGGCATCGACCCGGCCTCGCTGCTCTCCAATTCCGGCGCCGCACTGTTCCGCGCCAAGAAGAGGTCGCGCGGATCGATCGGCATTTTCGACCCCGACATGGATCGCCAGATCCGGGATCGCCGCGCATTGCATCAGGATCTGTCGAGCGCCATCCGCAACGGCGAACTGTCGCTGCACTATCAGCCGCAGGCGCGCACGGGCCACAAACTCGGTGATGGCGATGTGACCGGCTTCGAGGCGCTGGCGCGATGGACTCATCCGACCCGCGGCCTCGTTCTGCCCGACGATTTCATTCCGCTCGCCGAGGAGAGCGGCCTGATCGTGGCCATGGGCGAGTGGGTTCTGCGCGAGGCGTGCCGGGAGGCGGCGTCCTGGCCGAACCCGAAGCAGATCTCGGTCAACCTGTCGCCGGTGCAGTTCGTTCATGGCGATCTGGTCGGGCTCGTGCATTCGATTCTGCAGGAAACCGGACTCGATCCGAACCGGCTGGAACTGGAGATCACCGAAGGCGTGCTGATCGAGGACTTCGAGCGCAGCCTGGCGCTGCTGCGGCGGCTGAAGGCGTTGGGCGTTCGCATCTCGATGGACGATTTCGGCAGCGGCTACTCGTCGCTGAGCTACTTCCAGGCGTTCCCGTTCGACAAGATCAAGATCGACCGGACGTTCGTCATGTATCTCGGATGCAATCCGCAGTCCGCGGCGATCGTCCGGGCGGTGATCGGCCTCGGCCACGGTCTCGACGTGTCGATCCTGGCGGAGGGCGTCGAGACGCCTGAACAGCTAGGCTTTCTGGCCGACGCGGGCTGCGATGCGGTCCAGGGCTATTTCATCGGCAAGCCGGAACCGATCGCGCAATACGCCACCCTGGTCGGGCGTCCGCCCCACATTCCCGAGGCAACCTGCCGCAAGGCCGGATGACAGCCGCTTTCATCGCGAGACGATCGTGTCGCGGCAGCCGGGTTCCTTCGCGAACCGTCGCGAAGCTTCGTCGCGCTCGCGTGGCGATTTGACATTCGCCGCCTGTTTGAGCGCAATCTGCGGGCGCGAATGCCGCATCCAAAAAGCCGCCGGCAACGTGTATTGCGATGGTCGTTCGGATACTCGCAAGGAGACTCGCTGAAATGGACGCGATGCTTCATCGCGAAACGAAACGGGGTGGAATGACTGACGACGCGAGGCAAGCCCCTGATGTGGCAGGGGCCGACATTCCGCTGTTGCAGCTCGATGCGCTCGTCAAGCGCTTCGGCCGATTTACCGCGGTCGACCGGCTGGCGCTCGACATCAAGGCGGGAGAGTTTTTCGCGCTGCTCGGGCCGAGCGGTTGTGGCAAGACCACGCTGTTGCGGATGCTGGCGGGATTCGAGACGCCGGATGCCGGCAGGATCCTTCTCGACGGCCAGGACATCGCCGGCATTCCGCCGCATCAGCGCCCCGTCAACATGATGTTCCAGAACTATGCACTGTTTCCCCATCTCAGCGTGCAGGACAATATCGCGTTCGGGCTGAAGCGAGCGGGCCTGCCGCGCGAGGAGATCAAGGCCCGTGTCACCGAGATGATTGCGCTGCTGAAGCTCGAGAGCATGGAACGGCGCAAGCCTGATCAGCTTTCGGGCGGCCAGAGGCAGCGCGTGGCGCTGGCCCGCGCGCTGGCGCGGCGTCCACGACTGCTGCTGCTCGATGAGCCGCTCGCAGCGCTCGACAAGAAGCTGCGCGAGAATACGCAAGCCGAGCTGATGCGGCTGCAGCGCCAGCTCGGCATGACCTTCATCGTCGTCACTCACGATCAGGAGGAGGCGATGATGATGGCGGACCGCATCGGGGTGATGAACGCCGGACACCTGGTGCAGGTGGCGACGCCGCGGCAACTCTATGAGGCGCCGAATTCGCGCTGGGTCGCCGAATTCGTCGGCGGCGTCAACATCATCGATGGCAAAATCGCCTCGCGCGATGCGGGGCGCGTGACGATCGCGACGCCGGATGCCGGGGGCATCATCGCCGCAGCGCCCTTGCAGGCGTTGACGACCGATCAGGTCTGCGTCGCGATCCGCCCCGAGAAGGTTCGCCTGTCGGCTCACGAATCTGCGCCTGATGATGACGATGCGGGCGGGATCAACCGCCTGGCGGGCGTGATCGCCGGCATCAGCTATCTCGGCGGCCAGACCCGTTATCAGATCAGGCTCGACAGCGGCGCGCAGCTGCGCGCGTCGGTCGCCAACATCGCGCGGCTCGATCTCGATGCGTTCGATCCCGCGCAGCGCGTGGTGGCGTGGTTCGCTCCGGACGATTGCGTGGTGCTCGACAGATGAGCGGGCGACGTCTCTTCACAACTCCTGCCCGCAGGGCGGCGGTCGCGCCGTTGCTGTGGATGCTGTTGTTCTTCCTGCTGCCGTTCGGCTTCGTGCTCAAGATCAGCCTGTCCCAAACCGTCATTGCACAGCCACCCTATGTGCCGGTGTTCGATCCGGCGCAGGGCATGGCCGCGCTCAAGGCCGCCTTTGCGACGCTGTCGCTGGAGAATTTCCGACTGCTCGCCGCGGATCATCTCTATATCCTGTCCTACCTGCGAAGCATTGTGGTCGCGCTGATATCGACGGCGATTCTGCTCGCGGTCGGCTATCCCGTCGCCTACGGCATGTCGCGACTGCCGGCGCGGTGGCAACCGATCGCGATGATCCTGGTGATCGTGCCGTTCTGGACGTCGTTCCTGATCCGCGTCTATGCATGGATCAACATCCTCCAGCACGACGGCATCCTCAACAAGACGCTGCTCGCGCTGCATGTCGTGTCCGCGCCGGTCGTGTGGCTGTCCACCGACACCGCGATGTATATCGGCATCGTCTATTCCTATCTGCCGTTCATGATCCTTCCGCTTTATGCGACGCTGGCCAAGATCGATACCACGCTGCTCGAAGCCTCGGCCGATCTCGGCGGTTCGCGGCTGGCGACATTCTGGCTGGTGACGTTTCCGCTGTCTCTGCCCGGCGTCGGCGCGGGCGCGCTGCTGTGCTTCATCCCGATCGTCGGCGAGTTCGTGATTCCGGATCTGCTGGCGGGATCGCGCTCGCCGATGATCGGGCAGACGCTGTGGCTGGAATTCTTCACCAACCGCGACTGGCCGGTGGCGTCGGCGATCGCCATCGTGCTGTTGGTGCTGCTGTTGGCGCCGCTCCTGGTCTACGAGCGGATGCAGCGTCGCCAGCTTGAGGGGAGGCGATGATGGGAAATGGCGGTTCGAAGCGATCGAGCAAAACCGTCATCTCTCCCCGCGGGAAGGCGAGCGGGCTCTGCGCGCGACGGAGGTCGTGCGCCAAATGAAACACCTGTCCCGTTTCAACATCACCTCGCTCACGCTCGGGCTGGCGTTTTTGTATCTGCCGATCGTCGTTCTCGTGATCTATTCGTTCAATGCCTCGCGTCTGGTGACGGTGTGGGGCGGCTGGTCGCTGCGCTGGTACGCGGAGTTCTTCAATGATGCCGCGATGTTGTCCGCGGCCGCGATGAGTCTGCGGGTCGGGGTCGTCTCGGCAACGGCGGCCACCATCCTCGGCACGCTCGCGGCGGTTGCCTTGACGCGCGGCGAGAGTTTCCGGGGGCGCACGCTGTTTTCCGGCATGCTCTATGCGCCGCTGGTGATGCCCGAAGTCATCACCGGTTTGTCATTGCTGCTGCTGTTCGTTGCGGTCAATGCGGAGCGCGGATTCTGGACTGTCACGATCGCCCACACCACGCTGACCATGTGCTTCGTCACGGTGGTGGTGCAATCGCGACTCGGCTCACTCGATCGAAGCCTCGAGGAAGCCGCGATGGATCTCGGCTGCGATCCGCTGCGGGCTTTCCTCAAGGTGACGCTGCCGCTGATCCTGCCGTCGGTCGCGGCCGGCTGGATGCTGGCCTTTACGCTGTCGATGGACGATCTCGTGATCGCGAGTTTCACCACCGGACCCGGCTCGACGACGCTGCCGATCCGCATCTATTCGGAGGTGCGTCTCGGCGTGAAGCCCGAGATCAACGCGATCTGCACATTGATCATCGGATCGATCGCACTCGTTATCATCGCCGCATCGCTGGCGTCGAAGCTGTCGAGCCGGCAGGGCGAAAGCGCCGCACCGTTGTAAGACGGATTATAGCGTTTTGGAGTGGAATCGGTCGCGTTGTCAGTTCGTGCGCGATGTTCCGGATTCCGCCGGCGAGGGTGGGGCGGCCGCTTCAGGAATCGTTTTCCGGTTGGTCAGACGCTCGATCACCGAGCGAACCGCGTCGCGGCTCTTGCGGTCCTTGACCGCGTCGAGCAGCGGCGCCGACGCCTTGGATCGGCGGATCAGGCTTTCCGGATCGGGAAAAATCAGCGGATCGTCCCACGGTCCCTGGATCACGAAGGGCAGGTCGAAATTGTCGGCATTCGTCGCCGGTGTCAGGCTTGCGATGCCCTTGAGGTCGTAGTCGCGCGCAGGCACCGAGGCGGTGCCGGTGACGGTGAGACGCGCCGCCGGCCCCTCGACGCGCACATCGGTCGCGACCGCGATGCCGTCATTGAACTTGATGGCGATGTTCAGCGTGTCGAACGGCGTCTTGCCGTTGCGGAAATTTCCGCCGCCTGAGAGCGGCCGGCGCTCCAGCCGCTTCAGCAACTGTTCGATGTTGAACCCGTTGATGGCGCCGTCATGCCCGGTCAGGGTCGCTGTCCCGTCGAGCGATTGCGCCAACCCGAACGGACTCGATCCCCTGGCCTCGAGCGAGAGATTCAGGTTGCCGCGTCCGGAGAGCTTGCCGGTGCCGAACAGATCGCTGGCGCAGGCTTGCAGATCGACGTCGGTGAGCTGAAACTGCGCCTTCACCTCGGCGGCCGCGTCGGCCTGCGAGATGCCGAACGAACCCTTGGCGATTCCGTCATAGATCTGCGCTTCGCCGATGCTGAGCGCCAGCGTCCCGTTGCGCAGGTTGGCGCCGAGCGCGGTCTTGCCGAGCCTGGTCGAACCGACGGTGACCTTCGCCGCCGAAAGCCGCATGTCGAGATCGGTGGCGGACAGCGCATGCAGGTCGAACAACTGTCTGTTCCAGTCGCGTGCGCCGTTGGCGAGCAGACGGATCGTCTGGATATAGGGCGTGAAATCGACCGCGCCGGCGGCCAGCGTCGCCTGCAAGGTCTGCCGACCGTTGTTGGCGTAGGTCATGACGCCTTCGGCGACGTTGCCGTCGATCTCGATGTTGACATTGGTCAACGCGATCGATGCGCCGATCACGTTGGCGCGTGCCTTGAGCGCGAAGCGTCCAAACCCGCCGCTGCCGGGCGGAGGCTGTCCGATCCAGCCCATTGCCTCGCGCAACGAGGCGCTGTCGGCGGTCACCGTGCCTTCCATCATCAGGCTGACCGGGTTCGCAACCACGCCGTCGAACACGAATTTCAACGGCGCGCTGGCGATCTTGACCTTCAGGCCCGACCGCTCGCCGGACAGCGCGGCGAGAAAATCGCTGAGGCTGATGCTGCCGTCGACGCGTTCGCCGCGCCAGTCGAATTGTCCGGTTGCGGCGAACGAGCGGGAGATCGAGGGCCAAGCCAGCGACAGGTCGATATCGCCGAGGTTCTCGGAGATCCGATTGGAGGTATCCTCATAGCTGAGTTCGCCGTCCTGGATCCGGATTTCCGAAAACGAAACCGGACTGTCTGCTCCGGGCTTCATGGTTCGCGCGATCGTTTCGACAAACGGGGTCCAGTTGCTCTGGCCGTCGGCGGCGCGTGTCACGCGGATGTGAGGACGCAGCATCATGACGTCGGCGATGTGGAAGCGTTGCATCAGGAGCGGAAGCAGTCGCAGATTGGCGGTGAGCACGTCGACGCTGAGCGCGGGAGCATCGGCGTTGCTGCCCTTGATGCGGACATCATGGAACGAGACATAACTGCCGGGAAAAACCGAGATGTCGATGCGGCCATCTGCAACGAAGTCGAGGCCCGTCACCGCGCGGATCTGCGTTTCCACCGCATCGCGCAAGGCGTCACGGTCGAGCAGCCGTGACATCGCGATCAGCCCGGTTATCGCTGTCAGCGCAACTGCCAGAATTGCCGCGACCGATATTCCCAGGCGCTTCATTCCTTGGGCCATCGTCAGTGACATGTCCGGGTTGGTTGACGCTTGCCGGACGGTCGGGCACCGGTCCGGCTGGGCCGCAACTTGATTGGTTTTCTTGACGCTTTCAAGGCCGCCAGTGCTCCGAATCGACCATTTGCATCCCGTTGCGGCGGGAGGGATTTTGCCGGATACTTGCCGCCTGCCGTGCCCGGCGGCGCCTGGCAGGCGGCCGCTTTCCTTCCACAGGTCCCATCTCATGAACAAGGTCTATCCGGACGCCAAATCGGCCCTCGACGGCATCCTCAGGGACGGCATGATGATCATGTCAGGCGGCTTCGGCCTGTGCGGGATCGCGGAAACGCTGGCCGATGCGATCCGCGACTCCGGCGTCAAGAATCTCACGGTCGTGTCCAACAACGCCGGTGTCGATGGCATCGGTCTGGGACGACTGCTCGAAACGCGGCAGATCAGGAAGATGATCTCGTCCTATGTCGGCGAGAACAAGCTGTTCGCGCAGCAGTATCTCGCGGGCGAACTGGAACTCGAATTCAATCCGCAGGGCACGCTGGCCGAGCGCATCCGCGCCGGCGGCGCCGGCATTCCGGCATTCTACACCAAGACCGGCGTTGGCACCCTGATTGCCGAAGGCAAGGAGGTGAGGGAGTTCGACGGCGAGAAATACCTGATGGAGCGCGGCCTGTTCGCCGACCTCGCCATCGTCCACGCCTGGAAGGGCGACACCGCAGGCAATCTAGTCTATCGCAAGACCGCGCGGAACTTCAATCCGATGATGGCGACCGCGGCGAAAATCACCGTCGCCGAAGTCGAGCATCTCGTGCCCGCGGGCGAGATCGACCCCGATCACATCCACACGCCCGGCATCTTCGTCAATCGCCTCGTCGAGGTCGGAAGCGCCCGGAAGCACATCGAATTCCGCAACACCCGCCCGCGTCCGGCGGCATGATGCCGTTAAAGTGATATTCGGCTTTCCGAACGGATCATGTCGAAATGAATGAACGCCGGTTTTATAGGCCGTCATTGCCAGCGCAGCGACGCTCAGGATCGAGACCGGATCGCTTCGTCGCTTCGCTTCCCCCAATGACGAGATAGACAAGGAAGACAGGAGAGCCCGCCGATGGCCTGGACCCGCGAGCAGATGGCGGCGCGCGCCGCCAAGGAATTGCGCGACGGCTATTACGTCAATCTCGGCATCGGCATTCCGACGCTGGTGTCGAACTTCATCCCTGACGGTATCGACGTCCAGCTCCAGAGCGAAAACGGCATGCTCGGCATGGGTCCGTTCCCCTACGAGGGGGAGGAGGATCCCGATCTCATCAACGCCGGCAAGCAGACGGTGAGCGAGCTGCCGACCACAAGCTATTTCTCCAGCGCCGATTCCTTCGCGATGGTGCGCGGCGGCCATATCGACCTGTCGATCCTCGGCGCGATGCAGGTGGCGCAGAACGGCGATCTCGCCAACTGGATGATCCCCGGCAAGATGGTCAAGGGCATGGGCGGCGCGATGGATCTCGTCGCCGGCGTCAAGCGTGTCGTCGTGGTGATGGAGCATTCCGCCAAGGATGGTCCCAAGCTGCTCAAGCGATGCACGTTGCCGCTGACCGGCGAAAAGGTCGTCGATCTGGTCGTGACCGATCTTGCGGTGTTCACCATCGACAAGCACGGCAAGGACGGCATGGTGCTGATCGAACTCGCCGACGGCGTCGCGCTTGACGAGGTCAAGGCGAAGACCGAAGCCGAATACCGGGTCGCGCTGACGAACGCTTGAGCTGCTGTGGCGGTGCTACTGCATCAGCGCCGTCCGCCGAGTTCCCTGGGCAAGAGGCTTGAGCTGATGTCGCCGTCTGCGATACCCGATTGCGGCTGGGTGTAGCCGGCCGAGAACGACACGCTGAGGTTCGAGGTCGGCCGGATCTCGACGCCCGCATGGAAGCCGGAGGCGGCGGTCGCGCCGGCGCCGGGGTTCAGGGACGTGATCGCGTTGAAGGCGTCCGGACCGAATTTCAGGGAATCGACACCGCCGAACACCGTCACGGGCATATTGCCCGCGCCTTTGAAGCTGTAGCCGACCTGCGTGCTGTCATAAGACAGCGCGCCGAAATTGCCGAACGCGCCGCCGATGCCATTCCAGCCGAAGCCCGAGAACGAACCGGCGGGAGCGCTGTAGCTTCGGACAAAGAATCCGCTCTTGTCGGTTTGTTCGAGGTCAAAGCCCGGAACGTTGCCGTACGTTGCCGCGCCGGCTGAAGCGGCTTCGCCGCCGAAGCCGAACGGTCCAAACGGAATCCAGTATTTCACCGGCTCGCCCTGAGCGCGCGCCGCGCACCAGCTCACGCAAAGCGCGGCCACCAAAACCAATCCATACTTGTTCGAGAATGTCGACATTCGGGGGCTCCGGCAACCAGGCAACTATAGGCCACAGACCAGCCGCAGGCCACATCCATGCCGCGTGTCGGTATTGCTATTTCGAAGCCAGCGCCTTCGCCTGCGCGAACACCACCTCGATCAACGTGCCGGAATGCGGCCCGGTCCTGATGTGGAACTGGGCGCGATTGGCTTCCACCAGCGCCTTGGTGAGCGACAGGCTGACGCCGGCGCTCTCCGAAGCCTGATCGCTCGGCGCCTGCGTGCGGAACGGCTCCGTCGCCGCCGCCACCTCGTTGTCGTTGAGCCCATGCCCGGTATCGCGCACGCGCAGCGCCACGTCGCCGAAATCGTTGATCGCTGTCGAGACGATGACCTGACCGCCGGCATTGGCGAGATGGATCGAGTTCCCGATCAGGTTGAGCGTGATCTGGCGCAGCGCCTGCACGTCCGCCACGATCGGCGGCAGCGTGTGCGCGAGCGAGGTGCGGATGATGATGCGTTCGCGATTGGCTTGCGGCTGCATCGCCGCGACGCATTGCTCGACCAGCTTGTTGAGGTTCTGGTTGACGAAGGCGAGATCGAGCTTGCCGGTTTCGATCCGCGACAGGTCGAGCAGGTCGTCGATGAAAGCGATGATGCGCTGCCCGGAAGCGCGGATGTCCTTCATGTATTCGCCGTAGCGTTCGTTGCCGAGCGGACCGAATTTCTCGTCGCTCATCACTTCCGCAAAGCCGATGATGGCGTTGAGCGGCGTTCGGATTTCATGACTGATGCGCGCCAGCACGTCGGCCTTCGCGTTTGCCGCGCGATCGGCCTGCCGCCGCGCCTGCGACAGTTCGGTCTCCATCTTTCTGGCCTGCGACAGGTCGCGGAACACCGCGAAGAAGTTGGGAGCATCGGCCCGCGTCCGGCCCATCGTCATCGATAGCGGGATCAGGCCCTCGCGCGCGCGGCCCAACACCTCGAGGCCGTGGTCGAGCAGGCTTGCGACGCCGTCGTCTGCAAGTCTGCTGAGATAGTTGCGCACCGCACCCTGGCTTTCCGGCGCGAAGAGATCGGCGAGATCGAGTTGCGTGAGACTGTCGCCGGAGCGGCCGAACAACGCCTCGGCGCTGCGGTTGCTGGCGGTGATCCGTCCGCCTTCGTCGAGCATCAGGATGCCTTCGGCCGTGGTGTCCAGGATGGCGCCGAGTTCCTCGGCGGCGGCATGATCTACGGGGGACTGAGCCTGCGCACCGGCGCAGATCAGCGCGTGCGCAGGCTCGCCATCCCACGCGATCGCAAAAAGGTGGGCGGTGATCGGCTGTTGCCGCGCGCCCGACGGTGCCGTCGCCGAAATGGTGACGGCGGTGCCGGTGGCCGGGGCGTTTCCGGCGGCAGCCACGCCGGATTCGACCAGCAGCGCATCGAGCCCGCCGGCCTGCTCCAGCGCGCCCACGCCATCACAGCCGACCTGCGCGAGAAAGGCCGGGTTGGCGTAAAGCACACTGTCGCGCCGGTAGACCATCACGCCGGTTGGAAGCAGGTCGAGCACCTGCCTGTCGCGCGTGCTGTCCGCCTGCGGCGCGGACGGCGCGGCTTCCGGCAAAGGCAGTTCGTCTTCCGGGGGGCCGGCGGCATCGGGTTGATCCTGGGGTCGCGGTGTCTGTGCAACCGGCGGCTCGGTGACGGCCTCGTGTTCGGGAGCGTGCTGCTCGCCCTCGAGCCGCGCCGAGAGCTGCCGAGCCAGTTCGTTGAAGGCATTGTTCTCGACAGGGGTGAGCGAAGGAGGCTTCAGGTCGGTCGGGGACCTGAACGGCAGGACATTCTTGGGGGTTTCCACGACGGTGTCCGGTTCTGCTGGCTGAAGTGAAAATTCTGCGGCGGGCGTTGCGTCGGAAGACGTCGATGTGGCTGCCGGCTGTAGAGAGGAGGTCTCGTTGAACAAAAATTCGTGATGCCGATGCGCTGCGAGCCGAGCCAGACTGTCGCGATCGCGGCAGACGCCGAAGCCGCGATAGCCTGCGAAATTCCGCGCGCGATCGTAGATCGGCAGCCCCGACAATTCGACCGGCAAACGCAGGTCGGATCCGTCGACGGGCCAAAGCAGCGTGATGCCGCTCCAGGTGTCGCGGGTGGCGACGGCTTTCGCAACGCGGCCTTCGGGATCGAGTCCGAGCACCTCCGTGATCTCGCTCCACAACCGGCCGAAGCCGGCCGCCGTGCGCATGCCGATCACGCGGGTGAAGTCGTCGGAGCCGAGCGAGAAGCGGCCTTCTGCATCCATCCGCCACATGAAGCGCAGGGGATGGCGACGCATCCGCGGATGGGAATCGCGCGGCGGGGCGTCGTCGGGTGCGGGCGATGCATCGGCCGCAGGATGTCCTGTCGGCTCGACTGCCTGCGGGGCAACGGCTGCCTCGCTCAGTGACGGCGGTGCGGATTGCGATTCAGGCCCGCTTCCCGTCGAAGGATCTGCGATTTGCGGCGCGAGCAGCGCGACGAGTCCGACGTCGCCGCCGCTGCCGACCCGTTGCAGCACCATGTGCAACGGACCTGTCGACGTCTCCGCGCGGCCCTCGCGCAGCGCCTCTTCGCGCGCGCCCTCCAGCCCGGGCTCCGCCAGGCTGTGAAAACCGAGCAGCGGCCGCGCGGCGTCGCTGGCGCCCACCAATCGCCCGTCGCGTTCGAACGCGGCGATCGGCCTGTCGATGCCATCCACCAGGCGCTGCAAGCGTTCGATCAGCGGCAGGCCGCCGCTGACCGGCTCCACGCAGGTGATGAGGATGCCGTCGGTGCCGTCCGGAAAATCCAGCCGCGCGCAGGCGCAGGTGACGAGGCCGCCGAGCATAGCGCCGAAGCCGCGCAGGCGTTCGAGCCGCACCGCTCCGGTCGGCAGTAGCCGGTCGGCAAGTCGCGACACCTGCTGCCGGTGCGGATCGTCTGGACCGAAGTGTCGCGATGCAAGCGCCGACGTGTTGGCAGCGCCGAACATGGAAGCGCCGACCGGATTGGTCCACAGCACGCGCGTGCCGTCGAACGACCACAGCCACGCGGGCTGTGCTGCTGCCGCGTGAACGGCGAGCCGCGGATCGGTCACGCCCTGCAACTGGAAATCGGCGCTGGTGTCGGCGCTGGTCATGGGCACCGTGTCGTTCGACGTCTCTGGTTGGTGTCTGTCGCCGCTGCGCATGCGGGCGCCGGTGGCGGTTTGTCAGTATCGCGTTCGGCTTCTCTCAGGTCCACGGCCCGCACTCCGTAATCCCCGCTAAAGCCCGGATAATCTTAATTCGGCCGGCGTTCATGGACCTCCGCGGCCCGAAGCACGTTGAGGTGTTGCAAAAGCAAACCAGAGGTCCACGATGGGGAAGCCGTGAAAGAAACCAGCGCGAGGGCATGCAACAGGAGTGGCGACCATGAGCGATGAAGGGCGTGACCGTTTCGAGATTCCGAACGACATGCGGTCGATGGCCGAAGCCGGTTTCGAGCAGGCGCGCAAGGCTTTCGACAGTTTTCTGAGCGGAGCCCAGCAGACTGCGAGTTCGATCGACGGACGCAACCAGGCGGTTCGCAGCAGCGTTCGCGACATCAGCAGCAAGGCGATCTCCTTCGCCCAGCAGAATATGACGGCGTCGCTGGACTATGCCGAGAAGCTTCTCCGCGCCACCGATCTTTCCGAGGTGATGCGGCTGCACACCGAATATGTGCAAAGCCAGATGAAGGCGCTGACCGAACAGGCCAGCGAAATAGGGCAAAGCATGGGCCGGGCCGCCATGGAAATGGGGAAGCCCAAAATCTGACGCGGGCCCGCGACCGAACCCTGGCGCTTCGAGCTCAGCCTACCGGATCGCCTCAGGTTCTTTCAGGATACGGCTTTTGCGCCGCAATATCTTGGTTGCGTTGCACAATCGTTATGATAAGGATGTAGGAGGCTGCCTTGCCCGCTCTCGAGATCGACAATCCCGAATCCGGGCATCCGTGATCCGTTTCCGCCGCTTCGAACGGCCGCTTGCGGATCACGCGGTTTCATCCGATGCGAAGGACATGTGCCATGACCAACACAACCGATCCGTTCGAAGTCCCCGAGCAGGTGCGCGCATTCGCCGAAAAAGGCATCGCGCAGGCCCGCGACAACTATGCGAAATTCAAGGAAGCCGCGCAGGACGGCAACGGCGCCATCGAGGCGGTATTCAACGCCGCCAGCAAGGGCGCGCATGCCTACTCTTCGAAGCTGCTCGGCTTCGGTCAGGCCAACACCAGCGCCGGCTTCGATTTCCTGCAGGAGTTGGTCGGAGCCAAGTCGCTGTCGGATGCGACGGAAGTGTGGAGCAGCCACGCCCGCAGGCAATTCGGGACGTTTGCGGCCCAGGCGAGGGAGCTCACCGAACTGGCTCAGGAGATCGCGGTTGAGACCGCCGAGCCCATCAGGACGGGCGCGTCGAAACTGTTCCAGCCGACCGCCTGATCGACGGAACGTTTCCGGCCTGCGACAGATCCGGTCCGGGTTTGCCGTTGCGGGGGTGGTTTCCGCCGGAATGTCGGCGAGCGTTTCCTTTATTTCGCGCGGAAGCCGAGCCTGGCACCGGCTGGCGACGTGTAAGAGCAGTTTCCGTCGCTGAGCCAAGCGGCCGGCTTATAACCGGCCGTTGCGGCCTTGCCAAAGCAGGGCGTTGCTCCTAGTTTCCGCCCCGTTCGCAACCGTTTTCAGGACGCGAGCCGGATGCAGTTGTAGCTCAGTTGGTTAGAGCGCCTGTCTGTGGAACAGGAGGTCGGTGGTTCGAGCCCACCCAACTGTACCAAGCAATTCAACCGGTTAGTTGAAGTCGCCGTGTCCACCGCGGCGATGCGGCGCGCGACGGTAAGTTGCGGATGCAGCGCGATGACGATCTCACCCGAGCCGATGCACCAGAGCGGCGATCGAACCCCGAGATTCTCGTAGAGATAGCGATTGCTCCAAGGGGGCCTTCAGGCGCGCAACGCCGGGAGGGCCGATGGCGGAGACGGCTGCGCCGTCAACCCGAAGGGCGAGGCCCTTTCTCGGGTACGCCGGGGGCTACCAGATCCCCGGCGCACCGTCGGTCGTTTTCTTCTTCGGCGCGTGCTGTCGTCGATCGCCGCCGGAGATAACAGCAGTGCATCCGCTGCACCTGGCTGCCTGCTGCGTACATTCCCTGGCGGCGACGTCACATTCACGAAAACGCGGCCGAACCGCCATCAGCGCATATCAAAAAGCCGATTGTGATCGGAATACGCGCTGGTCATCGCTCAAGAGCATTGCCCGGGCTAATCGAGTTCCGCTTAGCCGGAAAACGCTCAGTACCCCATCCAGCGGGGCGGTTCGTTCAACTTGTCAGGCCAGGACAGGGCCTTCGTCGAATACCAGTTGTCGACTTCCTTTTTTGTGAACTCTGTTCCCCACCCGTATCGCTGCTGCAGCTTTTTCTCGAGCTGCTCCTTGTTGCCGGCGATCTCCCAAAGGTCGTCGAAAGTGAACTTGCCCCACTGATCTCTGACCTTGTACTTGACCTGATCCCAGTTTTCTTCAATCCGATTCCAGTCCATTTTTAGTCCTCCTCCATGGTAGCGAAGGAGAAAACGGTCCCTGCATGTTTGTTCCGTGGTCAAATGGTCGCACCCCGTATGCAAGCCTCGATTTCACTGGCGCGGCTACGAAGTTGATTGCTGGATCGCCCTATCGGGGAGTCGTTGCGTGACGCAGAAGACAGGAAGCGGAAAACACAAAACGTCCTATCCGGACGCCGATGCGACTGAATTTGTTCACGATCTTGAGGAGTACCGCGCGCCTGATCTTCCCGAACGGTTGAGCGATCCCATGCGGGTCGACCTGGGATTGCTGGCGCGGATCGACGCGGCCAGGAAAGCAGGCGGGCCGGTCGGCGAGCACTCGGTCTGGTCGCGATGGTACGATGCCCAGGTCGAGGAATTGCGTGGCCGATGGATGGCGCTGTTCGACTTCTATAAAATCGCCGCGCGATCGCCGGAGGATGCCTGGATGCAGCTTGCGACCGCCCTGGCGCGCGACTTCGTGCCGGGCCTGCTGGTGGAGAATGTTTTTCCGACTCAGGATCTTCTCATTGAACAGGCGCGGCTTTTCACCCTGATCACGGAAGTGTCGGAAGCCGTGCGCGCGCGGCGCGGCGAGGCCAACGACGGTGTTTCCGAACGAACGGTGCTTGAAGAGGACTTTTTCAACGAGCAACCGTGGAACGCCGAGCTGTTCGGAAAGAAGCCGGACAGCATCGATACGCTGATAGCAAGGTTCGCGCGGGAAAAGGAACGCTTCGCCAGATTGCTTATCGAACAATATTGGTCGAAGGCCGCGATCTTGTCCTTCTTCGCCGACTCCGGTCTCGAAGCGCCCGAATTCGTTGCGGAACTGCCGGGGTAACGGCGTTATCGGAACGGGTTGCGCCCGGCAGTTTGCCAGGCTCCAGATTGGGAAGAAGCCTTGGATTGTTCAACTGATTGAAGGTTGCGCTTGTTGAGCGCCGCTGCCGTTCCCTGTAACGGCCGACGTCCTGCGTAAAAATCACACGCCGGGCACGGGTTAGACAAAACGCGTGCCGATGCGTTGGTACCGCAGCCTGAAACCGGCAAAAGAGGCTACGTCCATCATCCCCGTAGCGGCCGGTTGTCACCCGGCGTGTGCCACTGACAACAAAGCCAAGTATACGACGATTTCGGCGGCTTTTCCATTGCGGTGAGCACGGAGCGGGCGGAAACTTTCCGTCAAAGCGCGAACCGCTCGAACGGCAAGCCCTTAGCTGCTTTTGTCCGACTCCGCGTTGGCCGGCGCCGGCAGGCTCTCAAGCAGGGCTTGCAACGTCGTCAGCGTCGATGGATCGGCGACGCCGTCGACACGTTCCGGCCTGAAGTGACGCTGAAAGGCCGTCACCACCTCCGCGGTGGTGTTGTCGAATGTCCCGCTGGCCTTGATGCCGTAGCCGTATCGCGCCAGCGACTGCTGGAGCGCGTGGACAGCGTCGCCCTCGCTGCCGATCTTCATCACCTCGCCCGGCACGATCGGCGTCGGCCGGACCCATTGCCCGACGCCGGAATCCGCCAGCGCGTGCCACGGAAATTTTTCGCCGGGGTCTTTCTTGCGTGCCGGCGCGACGTCGGAATGCCCGACGACACGCCAGGGCGGAATGTCGCGGCGAATAATGATGCCGCGGCACAGCGCGATGACGGCAGCGATCTGCCGCAGCGGAAAATCCGGATAGCCCCAGTCGTGGCCGCGATTGACGATCTCGATACCGATCGAGCAGGAGTTGATGTCTTCCTCGCCGGCCCATGAGGCGACGCCGGCGTGCCAGGCTCGCTTCGCCTCCTGGACGCACTGCACAACGCGCCCGTCCTCGAGCACGACATAATGTGCGGACACGTCGGTGCCCGAGGTGCACAGCCGCGCCAGCGCGCCCTCGACGTCGGGCATTCCGGTGTAGTGCAGCACGATCATGTCAGGCTGACGCCCTTTGGCCCGGTCGCCGAAGTTCATGGAAGGCACGGTGTCGGAGACGACCGATGAGTCCGGGATGAAGGTCGGCATTCCAGCGATAGCCTTGGGGACCGGGAGAGGGCGTCGACGTCTGGGGTCAGAATAAGCGTATGCGAACGAACCTGATAGCATGCAACGACCCAAAACAGATAAGAGAACGGCACGCGGCGTGAAGCGCGCGGTCCGTTTCGACGACTCACAGTAGGATCACTATCCGGACGCCTGGTCCGGCAGGCAATCGAAGCCTGACCGTCTTTCGCCTTTTCCCCGACTTTGGACGGGTGGCGTCAGGCTCCAGCGCATCGGGGCGCGACAACTCGATTCCAGGCAAAATCATCAACCCTTTCTTAACGCTAACCGCCGTTACTGAGTGATGAAGCGCCGAACCGGTTTCGGGGCGGCCGAGGTCCCATTTGCGCTCGAAATCCCCATGGCAGCCCCTCAAATTCCATGCGGAAGCCCGGGTTTGTCAGTCTATCTCCTGGCGCGGGAGCTGGTGGGGACCAAGCCGGTCGGACCCGCCGTGGCGATGGGCCCCGAGGACCGGAACGGCCGGTTGATTGTCGGGCATTCAAGGCGGAATGGGCGCGCGCGTGTCGAGAGCACTGCATCTGCGGACGAGGGCGAGACCATGACGGCTGCGCCGGTGCGCCATGTGCCCGTGCTCGGCCACGAGGCCGTCGCCATGCTCGCGCCGCGTGCGGGAGGCGTCTATGTCGATGCGACCTTCGGGGCCGGGGGCTATTCCCGCGCGATCCTAGCCACTGCCGATACCCGCGTGATCGGGATCGACCGCGACCGTACCGCGATTGCCGGCGGCTTCGGTCTGGTCGAGGAGTCCGGCGGCAGGCTGACGCTGGTCGAGGACCGCTTTTCCAATCTCGCCGCGATCTGCGCCGCCGAGGGCGCTGACGCCGTCGACGGCATCGTCATGGATGTCGGGGTGTCCTCGATGCAACTCGACGAAGCCGGTCGCGGCTTCTCGTTTCGTCTCGACGGTCCGCTCGACATGCGCATGAGCGCGCATGGGCCGACCGTGGCCGACGTGTTGGCGCGCGCCTCCGAGACCGATCTCGCCAACATCATCTATGTCTTCGGCGAGGAGCGGCGCTCGCGTGCGGTGGCGCGCGCCATCGTTGCCGCACGGCGGGACGCGCCGATCGCGACCACGCGGGCGCTGGCCGACATCGTCTCGAAGGTGGTCCGCGCCAAGCCGCACGAGATCCATCCGGCGACGCGCACGTTCCAGGCGTTGCGGATTTTCGTCAACGAGGAGCTTGATGAACTGATCGCGGCGCTGGCGGCGGCGGAGCGTGTGCTCAAGCCGGGCGGGCGGCTCGCGGTGGTGTCCTTTCATTCGCTGGAAGACCGTATCGTCAAGAACTTCTTCGCCGCGCGCGGCAAGGCGGTCGGCGGTTCGCGCCACCTGCCGGAAATCGAACGGGCCGCACCGAGCTTTGCCATTCTGACCCGGCGTCCGGTGACGGCGGGGGACGACGAAGTGCGCGCCAATCCGCGCGCCCGCTCCGCCAAGCTGCGCGCCGCCGAACGCACCGCCGCGCCCGCGTTCGACGCCGATACGCATCCGGCCTGGCCTTCGCTCGCAAACGTGATGCGGGGAGGCTGATCGATGCGGATCATCCATTTCCTCGTCGTCTGCGCGCTGGTCTATGCGGCGTCGTATGTCTACCGCATCAAGATGGATTCCACGGCCCGCACCGAGCGCGTGCTGCGGCTTCAGGCGCAGGTGCGCGAGCAGCGCGAGGCGATCGCGGCCTTGCGTTCGGAATGGGCCAGGCTCGATGCGCCGAGACGGTTGCAGATTCTGGCCGAGCGGCACCTGAAACTGAAGCCCATTGAAGCCACGCAATTCGATTCTCTGAAGAACCTGCCGGAGCGGCCGCCGAGCCTGGTGCCGCCCGGGACGTCCGACCCGATCGGCGCCATGATCGAGATCGTCGATCCCGATGTCATCACCGGCTCGCTTCCCGCGTCGGAGGGCCCACGATGACCGGCTGGAACATGCGCGGCCGCGTCAGCCGCACGCTGTCGGTGGCGTGGAGCCAGAGCACGATCCGCAGCCTGCTCTACGGGCGTAACGTCGATCGCGCCGCCAAGGCGCGGGTGCGCGTAGGTCTCGTCATTATTGTATTCGGCCTGATCTATTCGGTGATCGCGGCCCGTCTTGTGATGTTTGCGGCATTCCCGGATGATCGGGGAGGACACCGCACGGCGTCGCAGGATGCGATCGCCACCGCTCGGCCCGATATCGTCGATCGCAACGGCCAGATTCTCGCCACCGACGTCAAGGCGCCGAGCCTGTTCGGAGAGCCGCGCCGCATCATCGATCGCGACGAGGCGGTCGAGCTGCTGACGGCGACGCTTCCCGACCTTGAGACCGCCGAAGTCCGTCAGCGCCTCGGCACCCGCAAGGGCTTCGTCTGGCTGAAGCGCGAGATCACCCCGTTGCAGCAGAAGGAAATCCACAACCTCGGCATTCCGGGCATCGGCTTCCTGCGCGAGAACAAGCGCGTCTATCCGAGCGGCAGCGAGGTCGCGCATCTGATCGGCCTGGTCAACATCGACAACCAGGGCATCGCAGGCATGGAGAAGTGGCTCGACACCAACGGGCTCGCCGATCTGCATCGCGCCGGTTTCGCCACCGACCGCCTGCAGAAACCGGTGGAACTGTCGATCGACCTGCGCGTCGAGCACGCGCTGCGCGACGAACTGCTCAAGGCCAAGGAGCACTATCACGCCAAGGCGGCCTCGGGCCTCGTCTCCAATGTGCGGACCGGCGAGATCGTCGCGATGGTCTCGCTGCCGGACTTCGACCCGAACAACCCGAAGGAGGCCCACGATCCCGATCGCATCAACCGTCTGACCACAGGCGTGTACGAAATGGGTTCGACCTTCAAGGCCTTCACGCTGGCGATGGCGCTCGATTCCGGCAAATACGATCTGAATTCGATGTGGGACGCGCGCGCGCCGCTGCATTTCGGCCGCTTCACGATCCATGACGACCATCGGCTCGGTCGCTTCATCAACATGAAAGAAGTGTTCACCTATTCGTCCAACATCGGCGCGGCGCGGATCGCGCTTGCGCAAGGCGTCGAGGCGCACAAGGCCTTCCTGCGCAAGATGGGGCAGATGGAACGCCTGCGCACCGAACTGCCGGAAAGCGCTTCGCCGATCCTGCCGCGCAAGTGGGGCGAGTTGAACACCGTCACCATCGCCTTCGGGCACGGCATCGCGGTGGCGCCTTTGCAGGCCGTGATGGGAATCGATGCGCTCGTCAACGGCGGTTACCTCATTCCGCCGACCTTCCTCAAGCGATCCGAAGCCGATGCGATGAAGCTCGCCAAGCGGGTCATCAAAAAGGAGACCAGCGACAAGATGCGCTTCCTGCTGCGGTTGAACGCCGAGGTCGGCACCGCGAAGAAAGCGGACGTCAAGGGCTATTATGTCGGCGGCAAGACCGGCACCGCCGAGAAGGTCATCAACGGCCGCTATGCCAAGAAGCGCGTGCTCAACGCCTTCACTGCGATCCTGCCGGCGGACAACCCCCAGTACCAGCTTCTGGTGATGCTGGACGAGCCGCAGCCGCTCAAGGAGACATTCGGTTTCATCACCTCGGGCTGGAACGCGGTGCCGACCGGCGGCAAGGTGATCGCGCGCATTGCGCCGCTTCTCGGCGTGCAGCCGCGGTTCGATCTGCCGCCGTCCGACCGCCTTATTCTTGCGGCATCCCGAGCGACGCAGTAAACGCGGGGTCAGCCGCGCGGCCGGGACCAGGAGAGCATGAAACTTCGCGAGCTTTTCGGCGATGATGCCGCCATGGATGCACGGACAGGCGAGCTGGCCGTCACCGGCCTTGCCGTGGACAGCCGCGAGGTGAAGCCGGGCGATGTGTTTTTCGCGCTTGCCGGCACGACGACCGATGGCGCTCGGTTCGTCGATGCCGCGGTCGCGTCCGGCGCCGTTGCGGTTGTCGGTGAGCACGCGCCGGTCGGTGGCCGCGTTCCGTTCATCGTGACGTCGAATCCGCGCCGTGCGCTGGCGCTGGCGGCGGCGAAATTTTTTCCGCGGCAGCCGGGGACGATCGCAGCCGTCACCGGCACCAGCGGCAAGACATCGGTGGCAGCCTTCACGCGGCAGATCTGGCAGCGGCTCGGGCATCCCGCCGCCAGCATCGGCACCATCGGCGTGGTCTCGCCCTTGCGCAACGTGTACGGCTCGGTGACGACGCCCGATCCGATCGCGCTGCATCGCGAACTCGATCAGCTTGCCGGCGAGGGCGTAACGCATCTCGCGCTGGAGGCATCGTCGCACGGACTCGACCAGCATCGCCTCGACGGCGTTCGCGTGCGCGCCGCCGGCTTCACCAATCTCTCGCGCGACCACATGGATTATCATCCGACCGTCGCGCACTATCTCGATACGAAACTGCGGCTGTTCCGCGAACTGGTCGAGCCGGACGGCGTCGCCGTGATTTCCGCCGATCACGATTGTTCGGGCACGGTGATCGAAGCCGCCGTCGCGCGCAACCTGTCGGTGATGCGGGTCGGCCGTCGTGGCGACGGCGCGCACCTCGGCATTCGTCTGGTCGATGCCGCTATCGAGGGCTTTGCCCAACGGGTAACTCTCGAACACGCCGGACGCGATCGCATCATACGCCTGCCCCTGGTCGGCGAATTCCAGATCGAGAACGCGCTGGTGTCGGCGGGCCTCGTCATCGGCACCGGCGGCGACGCCGATCAGGTGTTCGCTGCGCTCGAGCATCTCGAAGGCGCCAAGGGGCGGCTCGAACTGGTTGGCGAGCGCAACGGCGCGCCGGTCTTCGTCGATTACGCTCACAAGCCGGACGCGCTGGCGAAGGCGCTGCAAGCGCTGCGGCCGTATGCCAGGCGGCGGCTCGTGGTGGTGTTCGGCGCGGGCGGCGACCGCGACGCGGGCAAACGTCCGCTGATGGGCGAGATCGCCGTCAACAATGCCGATGCGGTCATCGTCACCGACGACAATCCGCGCAGCGAAGATCCCGCCGCGATCCGCGCCGCGATCCTTGCGGCCGCGCGCGACGCGCGCGAGATCGGCGATCGCGCCGAGGCGATCCAGACCGCTATCGCGGACCTGCAGCCCGGAGACGCGCTGCTGATCGCCGGCAAGGGCCACGAGACCGGACAGATCGTCGGCGACCGGGTGCTGCCGTTCAGCGATCACGAGGCGGCGGCGGCGGCGTTGGCAGCGAGAGTGGCATGAGCACGCAGCCGTTGTGGACGCTGGACGCGATGGCCGCGGCGATGCGCGCCAAACGGCGAGGGGCGTTGCCCGCGGCGATCGCCGGCGTCTCCATCGACAGCCGCACCGTTGCACCTGGCGAAGCCTATTTCGCGATCAAGGGTGACGTGCATGACGGCCACGCTTTCGTCGCTGCCGCCTTGAAGGCAGGTGCGGCGCTGGCGGTGGTCGAAGCCGCCCAGCGTGACAACTTCGCTGCCGATGCGCCTTTGCTGATTGTCGACGACGTGCTTGCCGCATTGTGCGATCTGGCGCGGACCTCACGCGCGCGGCTTTCAGCGCAGGTGATCGCCGTGACGGGCTCGGTCGGCAAGACCTCGACCAAGGAAGCATTACGGAGCGTGCTGGCTGCGCAGGGCAAGACTCACGCCTCGGTAGCCTCGTTCAACAACCACTGGGGCGTGCCGCTGACGCTGGCGCGCTGCCCGGCGGACGCGCGTTTCGCGATCTTCGAGATCGGAATGAATCACGCGGGCGAGATCGCGCCGCTGGTGAAGATGGTGCGGCCACATATCGCCGTTATCACCACGGTCGAGCCGGTGCATCTGGAATTTTTCTCCGGCATTGAAGCGATCGCCGACGCCAAGGCGGAAATTTTCGAAGGCGTCGAGCCGGGCGGCGCCGTCGTGCTGAACCGCGACAATGCGCAGTTCCCGCGGCTGCTGCAGCGCGCCGGGAAACTCGGCATTGCAAGGACCGTCTCGTTCGGCGCGGACCAGAAAGCCGACGCGCGCCTGCTCGATGTGGCGCTGCATCCGGCTTGCTCCGCGGTGCATGCAAAAATTCTCGGTCATGAACTGACCTACAAGCTCGCCATGCCCGGCCGCCACATGGCGATGAACTCGCTGGCTGTTCTGGCGGCGGCATCGCTGGCCGGGGCGGATCTCGCGCTTGCGGGTCTTGCGCTGTCGCAGGCGCAGCCGGCTGCGGGGCGCGGCGTGCGCCATGCCCTGACCGTGCCGAACGGCGAAGCGACATTGATCGACGAGAGCTACAACGCCAATCCGGCCTCGATGGCGGCGGCGCTCAACGTGCTCGGCCAGGCTGAAACAGGCGCGCAGGGCCGTCGCATCGCCGTGCTGGGCGACATGCTGGAACTCGGCCCCGGAAGCGCCGATCTGCATCGCGGCCTGACCGAGCCGATCAATGCCAATGCCATCGACATGGTATTTTGCTGCGGTCCGCTGATGCGCAACCTGTGGGATGCGCTTTCCTCCGGCAGGCGGGGCGGCTATGCAGAGGGATCGGGCGCGCTCGAATCGCAGGTGGTGGGAGCGATCCGTGCCGGCGACGTCATCATGGTCAAGGGCTCGCTCGGATCGCGAATGAAAGTAATCGTGACGGCGCTCGAAAAGCGATTTCCCGGCAACGCCGCGCACGACGGAGGCGCGGTTTAGGGTTTCACATGTTTTATTGGTTGATCGATCTTTCCAACACTGTTCCGGGACTCGGCATTTTCAAGCCGCTCCTGAACGTCTTTCGCTACATCACTTTCCGCACCGGCGGTGCGATGGTCACGGGCGCGTTGTTCGTGTTCCTGTTCGGCCCCTGGATCATCGACAACCTCCGCTTGCGCCAGGGCAAGGGACAGCCGATCCGCGCCGACGGGCCGCAGTCGCATCTCATCAGCAAAAAGGGCACGCCGACAATGGGCGGCCTGATGATCCTGTCGGGACTTGTGGTGTCGACCGTGCTGTGGGCCAATCCGCTCAATCCCTATGTCTGGATCGTGCTCGCGGTGACGCTCGGTTTCGGCATCATCGGATTCTATGACGACTATCTGAAGGTGACGAAGCAGACCCATGCCGGGTTCGCCGGGCGCACCCGCCTCCTGCTCGAGTTGCTGATTGCGCTGGCCGCCTGCTATGCGCTGGTCCGCCTCGGACGCGAGCCGTTCTCCACCGCGCTGGTGATTCCGTTCTTCAAGGACGTGGTGCTGGATCTCGGCTGGTTCTTCCTCGCCTTCGGCGCGTTCATCATCGTCGGCGCGGGCAATGCGGTGAATCTTACCGATGGTCTCGACGGTCTCGCCATCGTGCCGGTCATGATCGCGTCCGCGAGCTTCGCCATGATCGCCTATCTCGCCGGCAACGCCGTGTTCGCCGACTACCTCCAGATCAACTACATCGCCGGCGCCGGTGAACTCGCGGTGCTGTGCGGCGCCGTGCTCGGGGCCGGCCTCGGCTTCCTCTGGTTCAACGCGCCGCCGGCCTCGATCTTCATGGGCGACACCGGTTCGCTGGCGCTCGGCGGCATGCTCGGCTCGATCGCGGTCGCGGTGAAGCACGAGATCGTGCTGGCGGTCATCGGTGGCCTGTTCGTGCTGGAAGCGGTGTCGGTGATCGTGCAGGTGGCGTCGTTCAAGCTGACGGGAAAGCGCATCTTCAAGATGGCGCCGATCCACCATCACTTCGAGCAACTCGGCTGGACCGAGCCGCAGATCGTGATCCGGTTCTGGATCATCTCGGTGATGCTGGCGCTGGCCGGTCTTTCGACGTTGAAGCTGCGGTGACGGTCTGGAATATGCCGCATCTCGTTGCCGGATTCCCTCGCGGCGCTGCTCTTCCTGCTCCCTCCCCCCTTGATGGGGAGGGCTGGGGAGGGGGGTGTCTTGTTTTTACAGATACCCGCCTCGCGGCGCTGCGCGCCGACCTCCCCCTCAAGGGGAAAGGTGACAACACTCAGAGTTCGTCACGGCCCGCCCTGCGTAAGGCCTTCCCATGATCCCCGTCACCTCCTTCGCCGGCAAGATGGTCGCGGTGTTCGGCCTCGGCGGCTCCGGCCTTGCGAGTTGTCACGCGCTGAAGGCGGGCGGCGCGGAAGTCATCGCAGGCGACGACAGCGCCGACAATCTCGCGAAGGCGGCGCAGGCCGGCTTCATGACCGCGGACCTGCGCACGGTGGCGTGGACCAATTTCGCCGCGCTGGTGCTTGCGCCCGGCGTGCCGCTGACTCATCCGACGCCGCACTGGAGCGTGCTGGCGGCGCGCGAGGCCGGCGTCGAGGTGATCGGCGACATCGAACTGTTCTGCCGCGAGCGGCGTCGTCATGTGCCGGACGCGCCCTTCGTTGCCATTACCGGCACCAACGGCAAGTCGACCACCACGGCGCTGGTCGCGCATCTGATGCGCGAGGCCGGTCACGATGTGCAGATGGGCGGCAACATCGGCACCGCGATCCTGTCGCTGGAGCCGCCGCGCAAGGGGCGCGTGCATGTCATCGAGATGTCGTCGTATCAGATCGACCTGACGCCTTCGCTCGATCCGACCGTCGGCATCCTGCTCAACGTCAGTCCCGATCATCTCGATCGCCACGGCACCATCGAGCACTATGCGGCGGTGAAGGAGAGGCTGGTTGCAAGCGTGCAGCCGCAAGGAACGGCTGTCATCGGTGTCGACGATATCTGGAGCCGCGCCGCCGCGGATCGCATCGAACAGGCCGGCAAGGACGTGGTGCGCGTCTCGGTGAAGCGGCCGCTCGCGGATGGCATCTGGGTCGATCATGGCAGGATCGTTCGCGCGTCGGGCGGCGCCCGCAGCGAGATAGCCGATATCGGCGGCATCGGCTCGCTGCGCGGACGGCACAACGCGCAGAACGCCGCCTGCGCCTCGGCGGCGGCGCTCGCGCTCGGCGTGACCAGGCACATCCTGCAAGATGGCCTGCGCAGCTTTCCCGGCCTCGCGCACCGCATGGAGCAGGTCGGACGCAAGGCCAACGTGCTCTTCGTCAACGACTCCAAGGGCACCAATGCCGACGCGACCGAAAAGGCGCTGTCGTCCTTCACCGATATTTTCTGGATCGCCGGCGGCAAGCCGAAGAGCGGCGGCATCGCATCGCTTGCCGAATTGTTCCCGCGCGTCCGCAAGGTCTATCTGATCGGGGAGGCGGCGCAGGACTTCGCGGCCACGCTTGAGGACAAGGTGCCGTACGAGATCACCGGGACGCTGGAAACGGCGGTGCCCGTCGCCGCGCGCGATGCCGAGGCGTCGGGCCTTGCGGACGCCGTGGTGCTGCTGTCGCCGGCCTGCGCCTCGTTCGATCAGTTCCGCAATTTCGAAGTCCGGGGCGACCGCTTCCGCGAACTGGTGCAGGCGCTGCCCGGCGTCAAGCCGGTGGCGTAGCCGAACCGACTTTCGGCATGGCCGGATTTATTCCGGCCATTCACGCCTTTTTTCGCTCAAATTCCTAAGACGTGGATGCCCGCAACACGTGTGGACATGACGAGCGGAATGGTCGCTCCCGAAAACTTGTCCGGTTTCCTTAACCTCCCGGTAATCACGATCGGGGACCAATGGCGTGATCTCCGCCTGCAGGATCCGCCATGATTTCACGTGAACAACGTACGCCGCTCTCGGAATGGTGGTGGACCGTGGACCGGTTGTTGCTGGCGGCCATGATCCTTCTGATGCTGACCGGCGTGGTGCTGTCGCTGGCGGCCAGCCCCTCGGTCGCGACCCGGATCGGGCTCGATCCGTTTCATTTCTTTCACCGCCATGTGCTGTTTCTGGTGCCGTCGATCGTCGTGATGGTCGGCGTGTCGTTCCTGTCGCCGCGCCAGATCCGCCGCTCGGCGCTGATCGTGTTCGGGCTCAGCATCGTGCTGATCGTGGCCACGCTCGCGTTCGGCCCGGAGGTCAAGGGCGCGAAACGCTGGATTACGATCCTTGGCGTCAACATCCAGGCCTCGGAATCCGCAAAGCCCGCTTTCGTCGTGCTGGCGGCGTGGCTCTTTTCGGAATCCGCGCGCAAGCCCGAGATGCCGGCGACCTCGATGGCGCTGACGCTGTTGCTGGGACTGGTCACGCTGCTGGTGATGGAGCCTGACTTCGGCCAGACCATGCTGATCCTGATGGTGTGGGGTGCGCTGTTTTTCATCGCCGGCATGCGCATCGTCTGGGTGTTCGGTCTCGCAGGCACCGCGATCGCCGGATTGTTCGCCGCCTATATGCTGGTCCCTCACGTCGCCGTCCGCATCCAGCGATTCATGGATCCGGCTTCCGGCGATACATTCCAAGTCGATACCGCCATGGATGCTTTCGCCAACGGCGGCTGGTTCGGGCTCGGTCCGGGCGAGGGCATCGCCAAGCGGAGTCTTCCGGACAGTCACACCGATTTCGTGTTCGCGGTCGGCGCCGAGGAATTCGGCATCATCATGTGCCTGGCGCTGCTGGCGCTGTTCACCTTCATCGTCATGCGCACCCTGTCGCGCGCCTATGCGTCGGAGGATCTGTTCTCGCGCTTTGCGGCATCCGGGCTCGCGATCATGTTCGGCGTGCAGGCCGCCATCAACATGGCGGTCAACCTGCATCTGATCCCCGCCAAGGGCATGACGCTGCCGTTCATTTCCTATGGCGGCTCGTCGATGGTCTCGCTCGCTTACGGCGTCGGCCTGATGCTGGCGCTGACGCGGCAGAGGCCGCGCACGGAAATGGAATCGATCAGCGAGGCGACCGCCGCCGCGAGCTATGCGTAGATGGATGTTCGCGGCCTGACCCTCGTGCCCCGGCCATAGCCGTTCGAAGAACGGCGTCCTTTGCTCCGCCCCTGTGGTGCCGGGCATCCACGTTTTGCAAGCGTGTGATAGGAAAAGGCGTGGATGGCCGGGACGAAGCCCGGCCATGACGATGGTGATTGGGATCGGGTGACGAATCTTGTGACTGAACAACAACCTCTCATCCTGCTCGCGGCCGGGGGCACCGGGGGACACCTGTTTCCAGCGGAGGCGCTCGGCGTCGAGCTGATGAAGCGCGGTCTGCGGGTGCGGCTGGTGACGGACTCGCGCGCGCTGCGCTATAGCGGGCTGTTCTCGAAGGACATGACCGACGTGGTGCCGAGCGAGACCGTGCGTGGCCGCTCGCCATTGGCGCTGGCGCGCACCGGCCTGACGCTTGCGGCCGGCGCCGCCGTCGCGTTCAAGCTGATGCACCGGTTGAAGCCCGCCGCCGTGATCGGCTTCGGCGGCTATCCGACCTTGCCGCCGCTGCTCGCGGCGCGGCTCGCCGGAATTCCGACCCTGATCCACGATGCCAACGCGGTGATGGGCCGCGCTAACCGCTTCCTGTCGCGCCGTGTCAGCGCCATCGCCACCTCGCTGCCCGGCGTGCTCGCCAAGGAGCCCTCGCTGATCGGCAAGACCACGACGACCGGCACGCCGATGCGGCCGGCGATTCTCGCGGCCGCCGCCGCTCCCTTTGCCGTGCCTGGTCGGGACGATCCCTTGCGCGTACTCGTCGTCGGCGGCAGCCAGGGCGCGCGCGTCATGAGCGACATCGTGCCGGAGGCGATCGAGCAGCTCGAAGCCGCGCTGCGGCGGCGGCTGGTGCTGACCCAGCAGGTGCGCGGCGAAGACATGGCGCGGGTCCGCGCGGTTTATGATCGGCTCGGGATCAATGCCGAGCTGGCGCCGTTCTTCGCCGACCTGCCGGCGCGGCTGGCGTCGAGCCACATTATCGTCTCCCGCTCTGGCGCGGGCACGGTGGCCGAGCTTGGCGCGATCGGACGCCCCTCGATCCTGGTGCCGCTGCCCGGCGCGCTCGATCAGGACCAGTTCGCCAATGCCGGCGTGCTGGCGGATGCCGGCGGCGCGATCCGCATCGTGCAGGCGGACTTCACGCCGGAGCGCCTTGCGGCCGACCTGTCCGCGTTGGCCGACGATCCGGCGCGGCTTGCGGCCATGGCGGCGGCAGCGCGCACCGTGGGCCGCCTCGACGCGGCGGAGCGGCTCGCGGATCTGGTCGTTAAAGTGGCCGGAATCTAGTTGATTCGGGCTTGTCATGCCCCGCGAAAGCGGGGCATCCAGTACGCCATGCGGGCCGCTGTGAATCGGTGTCGCGGACTCCTGGATCGTCCCTCCGGACGATGACGGCAAGGAACAGACATGAGACTGCCGCGCGAAATCGGCCCCATCCACTTCGTCGGCATCGGCGGCATCGGCATGAGCGGCATCGCCGAGGTGCTGTGCAATCTCGGCTACACCGTGCAGGGTTCGGACGCGTCCGAGGGCGCCAATGTCAGCCGCCTGCGCGAGAAGGGGATCAATGTCACGGTCGGCCACAAGGCCGGCAACGTGAACGGCGCGGACGTGCTCGTTGTTTCCACCGCGATCAAGCGCGACAATCCCGAATTGATGGCGGCGCGCGCGCAGCGCATTCCCGTCGTGCGTCGCGCCGAGATGCTCGCCGAGCTGATGCGGCTGAAAAGCTGCGTCGCCATCGCCGGCACCCACGGCAAGACCACGACCACGTCGATGGTCGCCGCACTGCTCGACGCCGGCGATTTCGATCCCACCGTCATCAACGGCGGCATCATCAATGCCTACGGCACCAATGCGCGGCTGGGGGCGGGCGAGTGGATGGTGGTGGAAGCCGACGAAAGCGACGGCACGTTCCTGAAGCTGCCGACCGACGTCGCCATCGTCACCAATGTCGATCCCGAGCATCTCGATCACTTCAAGACCTTCGACGCCGTGCAGGACGCATTCCGTTCGTTCGTGGAGAACGTGCCGTTTTACGGCTTCGCGGTGATGTGCATCGATCATGCCGTCGTGCAAAGCATGGTGGGCAAGATCGAGGACCGCCGTATCATCACCTACGGCGAGAACCCGCAGGCCGACGCCCGGCTGGTCGACCTCGCGCCGAACGGCGGCGGCTCGCGATTCCGCGTCGTGTTCCGCAACCGCAAGACCGACGCCGCCCACGAGATTTCCGATCTCGTGCTGCCGATGCCCGGCCGCCACAACGCGCTCAACGCCACGGCGGCGATCGCGGTGGCGCATGAACTCGGCATTCCCGACGCAACGATCCGCAGCGCCATCGCAGGGTTCGGCGGCGTCAAGCGGCGCTTTACCAAGACCGGCGAATGGAACGGAGTCACCGTCATCGACGACTACGGCCATCATCCGGTCGAGATCGCAGCGGTGCTGAAGGCGGCGCGTGAATCCACCGCCGGCCGGGTCATCGCCGTGGTGCAGCCGCATCGCTACACCCGCCTGCAATCGCTTTTCGAGGAATTCTGCACCTGCTTCAACGATGCCGATACCGTCATCGTCGCCGAGGTCTATCCGGCGGGCGAGCCGCCGATCGAGGGCATCGACCGCGACCACTTCGTGCTTGGCCTGCGCGCCCACGGTCACCGCCAGGTGGTGCCGTTGCAGGAGTCGGCGGCGCTGCCGGGCGTCGTTGCGGGGCTCGCGAAGCCCGGCGATTATGTGGTGTGCCTCGGCGCCGGCAACATCACGCAGTGGGCCTACGCGCTGCCGGGCGAACTCAAGGCGCTGGGATGAGTGCGATGCGAACGCATCAGCCATGGTCGTCATGGCCGGGCTTGTCCCGGCCATCCACGTCTTCACTTGGCAATTGTTTCAAAAAGGTCGTCCCAATCGGGATTGCGCGCGACAATTTTTCGGACTTTCCAGGCACGAGGCCAATGTTTGATATTGTGCTCTCGTTGGATGGCGGCGCGGATATCGTCAAACTGCTCGAAATAGACCAATCGCTTCAGTCCATACCGCTTGGTGAAGCCCTCTACGAATTCGGATCGATGCTCATAGATGCGGCGGACAAGATCATTCGTGACGCCGACGTAGAGAATTCCATTCGGACGATCGGTAAGAATATAGATCCATCCACCAGCCATGTGGAAATTCTGCAAGACGTGGATGGCCGGGACAAGCCCGGCCATGACGAAAAGAGTAGCTTCTCGTGACCTTCCCGGACATCACGACAAAACTGAAATCGCAGATGCCGGAGCTGCGCGGGCGAATGCTGGCGAACGAACCGCTGGCGCCGCTGACATGGTTTCGCGTCGGCGGTCCGGCGCAGGTGCTGTTCACGCCGGCGGATGAAAACGATCTCGCTTACTTCCTGCGGCATCTGCCGGAGGAGATTCCGATCTACTGCATCGGCGTCGGCTCCAACCTCATCGTGCGCGACCGCGGCCTGCCGGGCGTGGTGATCCGCCTGTCGGCGCGCGGCTTCGGGGAGATCGCGACCGACGGCGAAACGTTGCGCGCCGGCGCCGCCGCGCTCGACAAGCGGGTCGCCGAAGCTGCGGTCGCGGCGGGTCTCGGCGGCCTCGAATTCTATTTCGGCATCCCCGGCACCATCGGCGGCGCGCTGCGCATGAATGCGGGCGCCAACGGCAGCGAGACGAAAGATGTTCTGGTCCAGGCGCGCGCCGTCAGCCGCCGCGGCGACAAGATGACGTTCGACAATGCCGGCATGAAGTTCGAATATCGCAACAGCGCGATCTATCCCTCCGTCATCTTCACCGGCGCGACGTTTCGCGGACGCAAGGCCACGCCGGAAGCGATCCGCGCGCGCATGGACGAGGTGCAGAGCCATCGCGAGACGGTGCAGCCGATCCGCGAGAAGACCGGCGGCTCGACCTTCAAGAATCCGCCGGGGCAGAGCGCGTGGAAACTGATCGATGCCGCCGGGATGCGCGGCCATCGCGTCGGCGGCGCGCAGGTCTCGGAGATGCATTGCAACTTCCTCATCAATACCGGCGAGGCGACCGCGCGCGAGATCGAGACGCTGGGGGATTTCGTGCGCGCGCAGGTGAAGAAGCAGTCGGGCGTCGACCTGCAATGGGAAATCAAGCGGATCGGATTGGAATAGGCTTATGCGCATCACCATCCTTTTCGGCGGCAGCAACAAGGAGCGCCTCGTCTCGGTGGCGAGCGCGCAGGCGCTGCGCCGCGCTTTGCCGGATGCGGAGCTGTGGTTCTGGGATGTGCGCGACGATGTTCATAGTGTGCGCTCCGAGGCGCTGCTCGGTCACGCGCGGCCTTTCGAGGACGAGTTTGTCCCCGGCGGCGCCGGCGTGCCGCTTGAACGGGCGCTCGATGCGGCGAAGGCTGAGGATCGCCTGCTGGTGCTTGGCCTTCATGGCGGCCGCGCCGAGAACGGCGAATTGCAGGCGATGTGCGAACTGCGCGGCATTCCTTTTACGGGCTCCGGCTCGGCCGCCTCGCATCTTGCGTTCGACAAGGTCGCGGCGAAGCGGTTCGCGGCGCTGGCGGGCGTCAACGTGCCTCCCGGCGTGCCGCTGCAGGACATCGATCGTGCCTTGGCCGAGCATGGCCGGCTGATCGCAAAACCGGCGCGCGACGGATCGAGCTACGGTCTGATCTTCGTCAACGCGATGCAGGACCTCGTCGCCGTGCGTGAGGCGGCGAGGGCCGAAGAATATGTGATCGAGCCGTTCGTGCCGGGCGTCGAGGCGACCTGCGGCGTGCTGGAGCGCGCCGACGGCACGGTCATCGCGCTTCCGCCGGTCGAGATCGTGCCGGCGGAGGGCCGGTTCGACTACGCGTCGAAATATCTGGCGAAGACGACGCAGGAGATCTGCCCCGGGAGGTTCTCGCCGGCCATCGCCGCGCGGATCATGGATGATGCGCTGCGGGCGCACCGGGCGTTGTCCTGCCGCGGTTATTCCCGCACCGATTTCATCGTGACCGGCGAAAAGCCGGTCTATCTCGAGACCAATACCCTGCCGGGCCTGACTGCGGCCTCCCTCTATCCGAAGGCGCTTCATGCGCAGGGGATCGGATTTTCGGATTTCCTGCGCGATCAGATCGTGCTTGCGGAAAAAGCCATCCGCCCGGCTTGAAGGTTTGCCGGCCGGCGAGGAACCGCCGGAGGTATTTTCGGCCGCTGGAGCGCCAATCGTCCAAAAAGCCGCAAGGCATTCTTTTATCGCACCAAAACACGGCCTGCCCGGACCAGTTTTACCTTTTGTTTACCAGGACGTCCGAAGGTTAACGCTGGCGGCTCATGTGACGCGAGGCTGCCGGGGCGCGAGCTGTTGCGGATTTTCCGCTTCGACGATCGCATCGAGGGAGTTGCGGACCTGCCGCGAGGTCGGCGCCCCCGTCCGGCATTGCCAGGTGGTCGCGCGTGTCTCCGATGGGAGTTCCTGCCTCGGCACTGAATTCGACAAGCAGTGCGGGGCAAAACGTTGACGAGCGCGCGCGATGAAGGGTGGAGGACGTCTCGATCGGTCGTTGAGATCGCCGGGGTCCATGTCTGACCTGACGGGGTCCGGCCTGCTGAAGCAGGCCGACCTGATCAGGCTCGCCGCCAGCGGCGCGGGCATCTTGCTGCGCGAGCAGGTCACGAAGCTGAAGCGCGCCCGGGCGGACCGCCTCGATGCGCGTGCCAGGAACCCCAACCGCGCGATCGCCCTTCTGGAGCGCTACGTTCCGCGCCGGCTCGGCATGGCGCTGACCGTGATCGTCCTCGGCGGCGGCGCAGCGCTCGGCGTCATCACGGGCGGACACGTCGATGCGGCGATCGGGGCTTTGAGCGACGCGCGCAATGCGCTCGCCAACGCCGCGGGCTTCCGCATCAGCTCGGTCATCGTCAACGGCCGCAAGCAGTTGACCCAGGACGAGGTGTTGGCGGTCGGCGGCGTCAATGGCCGTTCCTCGCTGTTGTTCCTCGATGCGGCCGGCGTGCGCGACAGTCTCAAAGGCGATCCGTGGATCGCGGACGCGACCGTGCTGAAACTTTATCCCGGCGCGTTGCAGATCGACATCACCGAGCGCCGACCCTTCGCGTTGTGGCAGGAGGACGGCAAGCTGTCGGTGATCGCGGATGACGGTGTCGTGCTCGAGCCTTACGTCACCCGCCGCTTCGCTTCGCTGCCGCTCGTGGTCGGGAAGGGAGCCGAAACCCGCGCCAAGGATTTCCTCGCCCTGGTCGCGCGATACCCGGTGGTGAACAACCAGCTCAAGGCTGCGATCCTGGTCGGCGAACGGCGCTGGAATCTGCGTCTCAAGGACGGCCTCGATATCCGCCTTCCGGAGACCGACGTCGGCCGCGCGCTCGCTGCGCTGGTGAAATACGACATGGAAGACAAGCTGCTGTCGCGCGACATCACCGCCATCGACATGCGGCTGCCCGACCGCGTGACCGTGCGGCTTTCGGAAGAGGCCGCCAAGGCGCGCGAAGAGCAGTTCAAGAAATCCAGCAAGAAGGCCGGCAGCGCATGACCGGCCTCGACCGCAACCAGACCCCGAAGACGCGGCCGATGCCGCACAATCGCAGCGCGCTGGTGGCCTCGCTGGACATCGGCACCAGCAAGATCGCCTGCCTGATCGCGCGGCTGAAGCCGAGCGCGCCAAACGAAGCGCTGCGCGGACGGACCCATTCGGTCGAGTTGATCGGCTACAGCCAGATCCAGTCGCGCGGCATGAAGGCCGGCGCGGTGGCCGATCTCGCCCAATGCGAACAGGCGGTGCGCCAGGCGGTGTCGCTCGCCGAGCAGATGGCCAAGGTCCGGGTCGAATCGGTGCTCTTGCCGGTCTCGGCCGGACGGCTGCAGGGCCAGTTGATCGAAGCCGCGTCTCACATTCAGGGCGGCGCGGTGACGTCATCCGACGTCAGCCGCGTCACCTCGACCGGCATGCGCCATGCCACCGCCCCCGGACGCACCGTGCTCCATGCGCTGCCGGTCGGTTATTCGCTCGACGGCGTCAAGGGGATCCGCGATCCCCGCGGCATGGTGGCGCGCCGGTTCGGCGTCGACATGAACGTGGTGACCGCGGAGGCGACGGTCGCGAAAAACCTGATGCTGGCGGTCGAGCGCTGTCACCTTACCGTGGAGGCCATGGCGGCGAGCCCCTATGTGGCGGGGCTGTCAGTTCTGACCGACGACGAAGCCGATCTCGGCGCCGCGGTGGTGGAGATGGGGGCCGGAACGACCACGATCGCGATTTATTCGGCCGGCCGCTTCGTTCACGCGAGCGGTTTCGCCATCGGCGGGCATCACGTCACGATGGATCTTGCCCGCGGGCTCGGCGCGTGCATTGCGGATGCCGAGCGAATCAAGACGTTATATGGCACGGTGCTGACGGGTGGTTCCGACGTTCGCGAACTGATGACGGTTCCGGCAGCCGGAGACAGCGACAGCGACGCGCCTCAGGTCGTATCGCGCGCGACAATCGCCAACATCGTTCGTCAGCGCGTCGAGGAGATTTTTGAGATGGTCAGGGACCGGCTCGCGGATTCCCCCTTTGCCGCCGAGCCGCGGGCGCGGGTGGTGCTGAGCGGCGGCGCATCGCAGCTCACCGGCGTTCCCGAACTCGCGACGCGCATCCTCCGCCGTCCGGTCCGCATCGGCCGCCCGCTCGGCTTCGGCCGGCTGCCCCACGAAGCCAAGAGCGCGTCCTTCGCGGTTCCCACCGGCCTGCTGGTGTATCCGCAATATGCTCATCTCGAACATGTCGAACCGCGGCACACGCGGGAGCTTCGCACAGGGACCAACGGATATTTTGGAAAGGTCGGACGATGGCTCCGGGAGGGCTTCTGATGAATTTTCCGCCGCTTTGCAGATTCCATCAACTCCCACGGTCGACGACCGCTGGCACAGCGACACCGCGCGCGTAATCGAGAGGCAACCATGACCATCAATCTCAACGTTCCCGACATTCACGAGCTGAAGCCGCGGATCACCGTATTCGGAGTCGGCGGTGCTGGCGGCAACGCGGTCAACAACATGATCACCGCCGGATTGCAGGGTGTCGATTTCGTGGTTGCCAACACCGATGCGCAGGCGCTGACCATGTCGAAGGCGCAGCGCATCATCCAGATGGGCACGCAGGTCACCCAGGGGCTCGGCGCCGGCTCGCAGCCGGACGTCGGCGCGGCGGCGGCGCAGGAGGTCATCGACGAGATCCGCGATCATCTCTCGGGTGCGAACATGGTGTTTGTCACCGCGGGAATGGGCGGCGGCACCGGCACCGGAGCCGCGCCGGTGATCGCCAAGGCCGCGCGCGAGATGGGAATCCTGACCGTCGGCGTCGTCACCAAGCCGTTCCACTTCGAGGGCCAGCGCCGCATGCGCACCGCCGATTCAGGAATCGGCGAGCTGCACAAGGTGGTCGATACGCTGCTGATCATCCCGAACCAGAATCTGTTCCGGGTCGCCAACGAAAAGACCACCTTCGCCGACGCGTTCGCGATGGCCGACCAGGTGCTCTATTCGGGCGTCGCCTGCATCACCGACCTGATGGTGAAGGAAGGGCTGATCAATCTCGACTTCGCCGACGTCCGCGCGGTGATGCGCGAGATGGGCAAGGCGATGATGGGCACCGGCGAGGCCTCGGGCGAGAAGCGGGCGCTCACCGCCGCCGAAGCCGCGATCGCCAACCCGCTGATCGACGACTCATCGATGAAGGGCGCGCGCGGCCTTTTGATCTCGATCACCGGCGGCAAGGACCTGACGCTGTTCGAGGTCGACGAGGCCGCCACCCGCATCCGCGAGGAGGTCGATCAGGACGCGAACATCATCGTCGGCGCGACCTTCGACGAGAGCCTTGACGGCATCATCCGCGTGTCGGTGGTGGCGACCGGCATCGACCAGAGCACGATCGCGCGGACCGCAGGCACGACCCCGGCCGCGAAACCGATTTCGCCTACTCCGCCGACGACGACCGCAAACGACACCCGTATCGCTGACCTGAGCGCGAAGCTGCGCGAGGACCAGAAGCGCCAGGCCGCTCTGGCTGCCGCTCAGGCGCAGAAGGCCGCCGAGCCGCCGCGCCCGGTGGTCCAGGCCGCACCTCCGGCGGCACAGCCCGCTATCTCCGGTGCCACCGTCGAGCGTGCGGCGCTTGAGGCCATTGCCGCGGCCGTCGCCGAGCCGGTGCAGCCGGCCGCTCCGGCTGCGATGCAACCGGCGTCCTACGGCGACGTCACCGTTCGGCCGATCGCGCAAAAGCCGACGCTGTTTCCGGATCACGATCCGGCCCCGCGCGAGAACCACGAGCCGCCGCCCCCGGAGAACTTCATCCCGCAGCCGGCCGAACGCGCCCCCGTGCGCGCGCAGCGGATGCCGAGGATCGAGGAACTGCCGATGCCCGCGCAAAACGAGATCCGTCAGGCGAGGGGCGAGACCGAGGGGGATCATCCGCAGAAGAGCCGGCTGTCGCTGTTGCAGCGTCTGGCCAATGTCAGCCTCGGCCGCCGCGACCAGGATACCGAGCCGCCGATCGCGGCCCGCCCCTCCGGGCCGGCCATGGCGCCGATGCCGCCCTTGCCGGAGCGGCGTCCGCAGCGCAGCGTTGCCGAGCAGATGGCTAATGAGCCGGTATCGGAATACGCTCGGCGTTCGGCGCCCCAAGGGTTGGACTCGCACGGACGTCCGGCACCTGTCGCACCCGCGCCGCAGGGCGACGACCACCTGGATATCCCCGCTTTTCTGCGGCGGCAGGCCAACTGACGGGCTGTAACAATTGAACTTCGAGGGGCTTCAGCCGACCAGGGTTGAAGCCCCTTGCTTTGCTTAATCGAATATCTCGGCATTTCCCGGCATTGGATTGAAATTTAACAAAAAATTATCTATTTCATGTTCCGCTTCAAGGTCGTGTTGGCAGCAGCAAATTTGGTCAACCGGCGGCGCGATTGCGGCGGAGATGGGGTAACAATTGGTAAAGAAGCGTGAATTGGCGCTCTTTGGGGCAACCGGTATGTTTTAGTGGTGACTTTGGGGATCACGAATCGATTCGCTGCCTTCCAGGCACGAGTTCGGCATTCGCGAATGAGTCACTTGGGCACGGGTAATGAAATTCAACCGCCAGACGACGCTTCGTTCGCGAGCCACCGTCACGGGTGTCGGCGTTCATTCCGGGTCAGCGGTCAGTCTGACCCTCGGACCTGCGTCGATCGACGCAGGTTTTATTTTTGTCAGGAGCGGCGCTGACGGAGACGACCGGCGCGTCCGCGCCGTCGCAAAATCCGTCACCTCGACCGAACTGGCCACGGTGCTGGGGGACCAGCAGGGTCCTCTGGTGTCCACCGCCGAACACGTTCTTGCTGCGCTGCGGGGGCTCGGGGTCGACAACGCCACCATCGAAATCGATGGCCCCGAAGTGCCGATCATGGACGGCAGCTCGGCCGCGTTCGTCGCCGCGATCGATCAGGCCGGCATTGTCGAGCAGTCGGCGGCGCGCCGCTTCATTCAGATATTGAAGCCGGTGCGGGTGAACAGGGGCGACGCCTACGGCGAACTGCATCCCCACGCACGCGGTTTCCGCATCGAGGTGGAGATCGATTTCGCCAATCCGGTGATCGGTCATCAGGATTATGCGCTCGACCTCAATCCCGAAAGTTTTCGCCGTGAAATCAGCCGGGCCCGCACCTTCGGCTGCATGAACGATGTCGAAAAACTCTGGAGCGCGGGCTTCGCTCGCGGCGCGTCCTTCGAAAACTCCATGGTGTTCGACGACGAGCGGCTGCTGAATACCGAAGGCCTGCGCTACGCCGACGAGTGCGCGCGGCATAAGGTTCTCGATGTGATCGGCGATCTTGCGTTGGCGGGATTGCCGTTGATCGGTGGCTATCGCTCGGTGCGCGGCGGGCACAAGCTCAACCATGCGGTGCTTACGGCCATGATGGCCGATCGGACCGCGTGGCGGGTCGTCGAAGGCCAGCCGGCCTCGCGCCCGCGCAGTCAGAGCGAAGCGGTCGGCGGAATGGTGGGCGGCATGGCTGCGGCCTACGGTCCCAACGTGTCCTGATCGACAGGACGCAGCGTTCTGCCCTGTCCATGTGCCTCGCCTCTGTTCTGTCGCTCCGTGAGTTGCTTGAGTTGCCGTCTCGCAGGCCCGGAAGCCTTGTGTGGCCCGGCGTTTCGCCTTAATCCGGGCGAAATAGCTGCGTACGCGGTTGATGAGAGAAGATTTGCTTTTAGACGGAATCAGCGGCGGTCGTGCCCGGCTTTGGGCATCCATGTCTTTGGAGTTTCAAGAAAGACGTGGATGGAAAGACGTGGATGGCCGGATGAGCCCGGCCATGACAGAACATGGTGTTTCCCTCAAAATGCAAACCGCTCTGGAGCATGATCCCGAAAATTGGGAACCGGTTTACCGCCTGTTCCGGGTGGTGCCCGGATCACCGCATCACGGACGTCAGGTTTTCATCGATGTTGGCTAAGCGTATGGCGCTCGGACGGATCGCGTTGAGGGCTCGCACAATTCATCTCGATCGGCTCGGCCGGCTATTGCGGCTCGTCGCCGGTGTGGTGATTTTGGGGGCGACCCTGAGCGGCTGCGGAACAGGCGCGCTGTGGGACAAGTTCATGGCGAAGGACGAGCAGACCTTCAGCGATGAACCGGCGGACAAGCTCTACAACGAGGGCTTGTTCCTGATGAACAACAGCAAGGATCTCAAGGCGGCGACGAAGAAGTTCGACGAGGTCGACCGTGAACACCCCTATTCGGAATGGGCGCGGAAATCGCTGCTAATGTCGGCCTACGCCTCTTATCAGGCCGGCGACTACGACACCTGCATCGGCTCCGCCTCGCGCTACGTCACGCTGCATCCCGGCAGCCCGGACGCCGCCTATGCGCAATACCTGATCGCCGCCTCGAACTACGATCAGATTCCGGATATCTCGCGCGATCAGGCCCGGACCGAAAAGGCGATGAACTCGCTCGAGGAGGTCATCCGCAAATATCCGACGTCCGAATATGCCGGCGAAGCCAAGAAGAAGCTCGAGGGTGCGCGCGATCAGCTCGCCGGCAAGGAAATGGCGATCGGCCGCTACTACATGGAGCGGCGCGACTACACCGGCGCCATCAACCGCTTCAAGACCGTGGTGACCCGCTACCAGACCACGCGGCACGTCGAGGAGGCGCTGGCGCGGTTGACCGAAGCCTACATGGCGATCGGCATCGTCGGCGAGGCGCAGACCGCCGCCGCCGTGCTCGGCCACAACTTTCCCGACAGCCGCTGGTACAAGGACGCCTATAACCTCGTGAAGTCGGGCGGGGCCGAGCCAAGCGAGAATCGGGGCTCGTGGATCAGCAAGGCGTTCAAGAAGATGGGGCTCGGCTAGTGTAGTGGTTCAGAAGTTCGCATCAAAGGTTGCCGCAAAGCATGCGAATTTCGGAATCGTCACGGATCGAATCGATCCAAGATCATCGCGATCTAGTGTCCTGGTCAGAACTTCGTTAGACTCCCCGTCACGCGTCTCTGCGAGCCCGTCCGCGACACCCATGGCAGGAACCAGCCTCAGATGCTTGCGCGTCTTTCGATCCGCGACATCGTCCTGATCGAGCGGCTCGATATCGAGTTCGCCTCCGGCCTTGCGGTGTTGACCGGCGAAACCGGCGCGGGAAAATCCATTCTGCTCGATGCCTTCGCGCTGGCGCTCGGCGGTCGCGGCGACGCCGGACTGGTCCGCCACGGCGCGGAGCAGGGACAGGTGACCGCGACCTTCGATATTCCGAAAAACCACCCGGCGGCCGCGATCCTCGCCGCCAACGGCATCGACGGCTCAGTGTCCGAAGATTCGGGCGAGATGATCCTGCGCCGGGTGCAACTCGCCGACGGCCGCACCCGCGCTTTCATCAACGATCAGGCCATCAGCGTGCAGACCCTGAAAGCGGTGGGCGCGGCGCTGGTGGAAATTCACGGCCAGCACGACGAGCGGGCGCTGGTCGATGCCTCCTCTCATCGGCGGCTGCTCGATGCCTTTGCCGGGCTGGAGACCGATGCCGCCGCGCTAGCGGTGCTATGGGAGGCCCGTCGCGCTGCCCGCGCCGCGCTCGACGATCACCGCGCCGGCGTGGAGCGCGCGGCGCGCGAGGCTGATTATCTGCGCCATGCATCCGACGAGCTAAGGCAACTCGCGCCGCAGGACGGCGAGGAAACCGCGCTGGCCGAGCGCCGCGCGACGATGATGGCCGGCGAAAAGATCGCGGCCGACCTGCGCGAGGCGCAGGACGCCGTCAGCGGCAATCGTTCGCCGGTGAGCGTGCTGGCGGCGGCGGTGCGGCGGCTGGAACGCCGGGCCGCGAGTTCGCCGAGCCTGGTCGAGCCGGCGGTCAGGTCCATCGACGCGGCGATCAACGCGCTGGAGGAGGCCGACCAGCATCTCGCCGCAGCGCTCGCCGCCGCCGATTTCGATCCGGCTGAATTGGAGCGCATCGAGGAACGGCTGTTCGCGCTGCGCGCGGCGTCGCGCAAATATGCGACCCCGGTGGATGGACTCGCTGCGCTCGCCGCCAAGTTCGTGAATGACGTCGCACTGATCGACGCCGGCGCGGAGCGGCTGGTCGTGCTGGAGAAGCAGGTTGCCGAGGCCGACAGGCGCTATGCGGCCGCCGCCGCGAAATTATCCGCCGCGCGCATCAAGGCCGCGGAAAAACTCGACAAGGCGGTCAATGCCGAGCTTGCGCCGCTGAAGCTGGAGCGCGCGATGTTCTCCACCCAGATCGAGTCGGATCCGGCATCGGTGGGACCGCAAGGCTTCGATCGCGTCGAGTTCTGGGTGCAGACCAATCCCGGCACGCGGCCGGGGCCGCTGATGAAGGTCGCCTCCGGCGGCGAACTGTCGCGCTTCCTGCTGGCGCTGAAGGTGGTGCTTTCCGATAAAGGCTCGGCGCCGACGCTGGTGTTCGACGAGATCGACACCGGGGTCGGAGGCGCGGTGGCCGACGCCATCGGTGCGCGGCTGGCGCGCTTGGCCTGCAAAGTGCAGGTGATGGCGGTGACCCACGCGCCGCAGGTTGCGGTGCGCGCCGACCAGCATCTGCTCATCTCGAAGGATGCGCTCGATCGCGGCAAGCGCGTCGCCACCCGCGTCGCGACGCTGGCCGAGGATCACCGCCGCGAGGAAATCGCGCGGATGCTTGCCGGCGCGGAGATCACGGCGGAAGCCCGCGCGGCTGCCGAGCGGCTGCTCAAGGCTGCGGGATAGTATGTCATTCCGGGGCGCGTCGCAGACGCGAACCCGGAATCCGGCCATAACATCAACGAGCAATTTCAGGATAAAGGTCTCTCCAGTCGGGATTATCCTTCTCAATCAAGCCGGTCTTCCAAGCGCGCCGCCATTTCTTGTTCGATTGCGGTGACGGGATCATCGTACGTCTCGAACCAGACCAGTCTGCGAATATCATAACGCGACGAGAACCCTGGAAGCAGTTTCTCCCTGTGTTGATGGGTTCGACGGACCAGGTCCTTCGTTACCCAAGGTAGAGCGTTCCCTGTTTGCGGCTCGCCAGAAGATACACGTAGAACATCCATTGCCCTTGACTGGATTCCGGGCTCGCGCGCTTCCGCTCGCGCCCCGGAATGACTAAGACTAGAGCTATTCCGGCTTTGATGAAATCAAAGCCGGGCTCTAGCTTTTTGTTTTGACGCGTTTTCTTCACGCGAACCGGTATCCACTTCGCTCGAAAACGGTCCGCAAGAGTTCGGATGCCCAGATGCCGGCAAAACCCAAGGACGCTCCCGCCATCGCCTCTCTCACCCGCGCGAAGGCGAAGGTCGAGCACAAGCGGCTTGCGCTGGAGATCGAGGCGCATAATGCGCGCTACTACCAGAAGGACGCGCCGACGATTTCCGACGCCGCCTACGACGCGCTGCGACAGCGGCTCGAAGCGATCGAGGCGCGCTTTCCCGAACTCGTTACCGCCAGTTCGCCGACGCAGACCATCGGCGCCGCGCCCGCGCGCGGTTTTGCCAAAGTGCAGCACGCGGTGCCGATGCTGTCGCTCGGCAACGCCTTCAGCGACGAGGAAGTCACGGAGTTCGTCGACCGCATCCGACGTTTCCTGAAACTCGGCGCGGACGATATTCCCGCCATCGTCGCCGAGCCGAAGATCGACGGCTTGTCGCTATCTCTGCGTTACGAGCGCGGCGAACTGGTGCGCGCGGCCACCCGCGGCGACGGCTTCACCGGCGAGGACGTCACCGCCAACGTCCGCACCATCGAGGATGTGCCGCACCGGCTGAAGGGCCGTGCCGTTCCCGCCGCCTGCGAGCTGCGCGGCGAGGTCTACATGCTGAAAAAGGATTTTCTCACGCTCAACAGGAAGCAGGAGGAAGCCGGCGACACCGTGTTCGCCAATCCGCGCAATTCGGCCGCCGGCTCGCTGCGGCAGAAGGATGTCGCGATCACCGCCTCGCGCCCGCTGAAGTTTTTCGCTTATGCCTGGGGCGAGATGACGGATCGTCCTGCCGATACCCAGCACGGCATGCTGGCGTGGCTGGAGAAGGCGGGCTTCGTCGTCAATCCGCTGATCGAATTGTGCCACAGCGTCGACGAGGTGCTGGCGTTTTATCGCAAGATCGGCGAGCGGCGCGCCACGCTCGGCTACGACATCGACGGCGTGGTCTACAAAGTCGATCGGCTCGATTGGCAGGAGCGTCTCGGCTTCGTGTCGCGAAGCCCGCGCTGGGCGATCGCGCACAAGTTCGCAGCCGAACAGGCGACCACGATCCTCAAGGGCATCGACATCCAGGTCGGCCGCACCGGCGCGTTGACGCCGGTGGCGCGGCTCGAACCGGTCACGGTCGGTGGCGTCGTGGTGCAGAACGCGACGCTGCATAATGAGGACTACATCAAGGGCATCGGCAATGACGAACAACCGATCCGCGACGGCATTGATCTGCGCGTCGGCGATACGGTGGTGGTGCAGCGCGCTGGTGATGTGATTCCTCAGGTGGTCAACGTTGTCCTCGACAAGCGTCCGAACAGCGCAAAGCCTTACCTGTTTCCGCACAAGTGTCCGATTTGCGGCAGTCACGCGGTGCGCGAGGAGGGCGAGGCGGTGCGCCGCTGCACCGGCGCGCTGATCTGCCCGGCGCAGGCTGTGGAGCGGCTCAAGCATTTCGTCTCGCGTCTCGCTTTCGACATCGACGGCCTCGGTGAAAAGCAGATCCAGGAATTCCACGAGCGGGGCTGGATTAAGGAGCCCGCCGATATCTTTCAGCTCAAGGAGCGCAATAGCAAACTCAAGCTCGAAGAGATTGAAGGCTATGGCGAGGTCTCGGTGCGCAACCTGTTCGCCGCGATCGATGCGCGGCGCAGGATCGAACTCAATCGCCTGATCTTCGCGCTCGGCATCCGCCATGTCGGGGAGGGCAACGCCAAGCTGCTGGCGCGACATTACGGCAGCATGGAAAACTTTCGCGGCGCGATGGCGGAAGCCGCCGCGGCTCAGACGGAAGCGGGCAACGACTCCGAGGCCTATGCCGATCTGAACAACATCGGCGGCATCGGCGAGATCGTCGCCGACGCGGTGGTCGAGTTCTTCGCCGAGAAGCGCAACGTCAAGGCGCTCGACGATCTGCTCGAGGAGATCGAGGTGTTCCCGGTTGCGCAGGCGCGCAGCGACTCCGCGGTGGCCGGCAAGACCGTGGTCTTCACCGGCTCGCTTGAAAAATTCACCCGCGACGAGGCCAAGGCCTCGGCCGAGCGCATGGGTGCGAAAGTCTCGGGCTCGGTGTCGAAGAAGACCGACCTCGTCGTTGCCGGTCCCGGCGCCGGCTCGAAGCTCAAGGAAGCCGAGAAACTGGGCGTGAGGGTGATTTCCGAAGACGAGTGGCTCGATCTGATCGGGGGATGAGGACCTATAGCGTTTTCGAGCGACGTGGACTCCGGTTCGCGTGAAGAAAACGCGTCAAAATCAGGAGGCTGAAGTCGTCCACCGTTTCCTTGGAATGGTGAACGACACTGGCCGGACGAAGAAACCGTCATTCGGGGATGTCCGCCGCAGGCGGACGCGTCAGGCCGGCGGGCCGATCGTTACCTTCAGCGTGCCGACGCCGTCGCAGCCGCATTCGATCCTGTCGCCCGGCTGAAGCCGGGAGACGCCGGCGGGCGTTCCGGTCATGATGATGTCGCCGGCGTCAAGCGCGACCTGCTGCGAAAGCTGCGCGACGATCTCGGGCACGTTCCAGATCATCTGCGCGAGATCGCCGGACTGGGCTTGCTTTCCGTTGACCGAAAGCCAGATGCGGCCCTTCGACGGGTGGCCGATCCTCGCCGCGGGTTGCAGCGCGCCGCAGGGCGCGGAGTGGTCGAACGATTTTGCGATCTCCCAGGGCTGCTCCTTCTTGCGCGCCGCGTTCTGCAGGTCGCGCCGCGTGAGGTCGATGCCGACGGCGTAGCCGTAGACGTGGTCGAGCGCCCTGTCGGCGGGGATGCGCAAGGCCCCGCTTTTCATCGCAACCACCAATTCGACCTCGTGATGCAGGTCGCTGGTCAGCGGCGGATAGGGGATGACCGCGCCGTCGGCCTCGATCATGTCGGCATGTTTGGCGAAGAAGAACGGCGGCGCGCGCTCGTCGTTGCCCATCTCGCGGACGTGGTCGAGATAGTTGCGGCCGACGCACCAGATGCGGCGGACCGGGAAAAATCCGCTTACGCCCGCGACGGCGACGGCCGCTTGCGGCGGCTGCGGGATCACAAAAGATGCTGCGCTCATGCGGCTCTCTCCGCGCTGGTTTGCAGGCAATGCGGCGGGATCGCCTGGATACGGCCAACAGGTACAGCTTACGCCGATGCGCCGAGGGGAGCCAGAGCCGGCGCGTCGCGATGCTGCAGGCGAAAGAACGACGCGTAGCGTCCGGCACTCCGCAGCAGCTCGTCGTGGCGGCCGCGCTCGACGATCTCGCCGCCTTCGACCACGAGGATCGCGTCGGCATGCATGATGGTGTGCAGGCGGTGCGCGATCACGATGGTGGTGCGGTTTTGGCAGAGATGCCCGATCGCTTCCTGCACCTGCTTCTCGGATTCGGAATCGAGCGCGGCGGTGGCCTCGTCGAGCAGGATGATCGGTGCGTCCTTGATCAGCGCGCGCGCCACGGCGATCCGCTGGCGCTGCCCGCCGGAGAGCTGCGTGCCGTGCTCGCCCACGGGCGTGTCATAGCCGAACGGAAAGTTCATGATGAAATCATGAGCGCAGGCGGCTTTCGCCGCGGCGATGATCTCGTCCTCGGTCGCGCCGGGGCGGCCGAACGCGATGTTCTCGCGGATGGTCGCGCGGAACAGGTACACGTCCTGTCCGACATAGGCGGTCTGCTGACGCAGCGATGCTCGCGACACGGCGGAGATGGCCTGATCGTCGATCAGGATCGCTCCGTCGCTCACCTCGTACAATCGCAGCAGCAGCGCCAGCACGGTGGATTTGCCGCCGCCGGATGGACCGACCAGCGCGGTCATCCTGCCGGGCTCGGCAACGAAACTCATGCGGTTGAGCACGGGCTCGCCCGGCCGATAGGCGAAAGTGACGTCGCGCAGCTCGACGCGGGCGGTCGTCAGTTTCAGCGCCGGCTTGTCGCTGTCGTCGGGCTCGCTGGCGGGGCTGTCGACGATCTCCAGAAGCTTGCGCGCGCCGATCAGGCTGCTGTTGAGCTCGATGTTGAGGCGCGCCAACCGCTTGGCCGGCTCATAGGCCAGCAGGAAGGCGGTGAGGAACGAAAAGAACTGGCCGGGCGTCGCGCCCATGGCGACGACGCGATAGCCGCCATACATCAGCCCGCCCGCGATGGCGAAGCCGCCAAGCGTTTCCATCAGCGGACTGGCGCGGTTCGAGACCCGCGCCATCTTGTTGTTGGTCTGCTCGACGGCTGCGATGCTGGCGTCGATCCGCTCGCGCATGGTCCGTTCGAGCGTGAACGCCTTCACGGTACGGATGCCTTGCAGCGATTCCTGCATGATCTCCATGATATCAGTGGTGCCGCTGAACTGGTTGTGGGCGAGCCGCTTGACGCGCTTCACCAGCTTGCGCAGCACCAGCATCGCCGGCGGCGCCACCAGCAGGCCGAACAGCGCCATGTAGGGATCCTGCGTCACCATCACGATGACCAGTCCGATCAGCGAGAGCAGGTCGCGGCCGACGGCGTTGATGAGCAGGCTGAGCACCTGCGTGACCGACGTGGCGCCGGCGGTCAGCCGCGCGAGAAACTCCGACGAATGCCGCTCCGAGAAGAAGCCGATGCTTTCGCTCATCAGCTTGGCGAACAGGCGGCGCTGGTTGTTGGCGAGGATCGCGTTGCTGATCTGCGAGAGGATCACCGAGTGGCCATAGGTCGCCGCGCCCTTGATCGTAAAAATGACGACCGTCACCAGCGACAGAATGAAGATGCCACGCACGTCCTTGTCGACATAGGCCTGATTGATGACTTCGCCGAGCAGGTAGGCGGAGAACGCCGTCGCGGCCGCGGAGACTGCCATCAGTGCGAATGCGGCGAGGTAGCGCCGCCAATAGGTCATGCCCTGTTCGGTGATCAGGCGGCGGATCAGGATCGCCGCGCCGTAGGGATCGTCGGTGATTTTCTTCGGAAGCTCGGTCATCGCGTTCCATTGACGCCGTGAAGGGGCTGTCGCCCGCGCGCCAGGGTTGTTGCGAAAGCGTCCGACTCAATGCCCGCAATAGCGGCCTTTTTCAAGCCAAAACCGGGCCTCCCCCGGCTCATCAGGCCGAGGCCGCGAGCGCCTCCGAGACGTGCCGCCGCGCCAGCTTTTCCTCCCACGCCAGCGCATGCGCGGCGATGGTCGCGAGGTCGTCGTATTGCGGCGTCCAGTCGAGTACCGCGCGAATCCGGCCGGTGTCGGCGATCATGGTCATGATGTCGCCGGGACGGCGATCGGCATAATGAACCGCGAAGTTGCGACCGCAGACCCGCCGCACCGCCTCGATGGTTTCCAGCACGGAGTAGCCGCGTCCGTATCCGCAGTTCAGCGTCGTCGAACGCCCGCCGGTTCGCAGGTACATCAGCGCGGCGCGATGCGCCTGCGCAAGATCGCTGACATGGATGAAATCGCGGATGCAGCTTCCGTCCGGCGTCGGATAGTCGGTGCCGAACACGTCGATCTTGCTGCGCTGCCCGGTCGCGGCTTCGACCGCGATTTTCAACAGGTGCGTCGCGCCCTCGGTTGAAAGACCGATCCGCGCCAGCGGATCGGCGCCCGCGACGTTGAAGTAGCGCAGCACGACGTAATTCATGCCGTGGGCGGTCGCGACGTCGTGCAGCATGATCTCGGTCATCAGCTTCGACGATCCGTAAGGGGAGAGCGGCCGTGTCGGCGCATCTTCCGGAACCGGCATCCGCTCCGGATTGCCGTAGACGGCGGCGGTCGACGAAAAGATGAAGCGGCCGATCCCGCATCGGACGGCGGCATTGAGCAGATTGCGCGTCGTCATCGTGTTGTTGCGGTAGTAGGCGAGCGGGTCGCGCATCGAGTCCGGCACCACCACGGACCCCGCGAAGTGAATGATGCTTTCGACGCCGTGCTGGGCGATGACGTTCTCCACGAGACTCTCGTCTCCCGCGTCGCCGATGAACAGCGGCACGCCGTCCGGCAGCGCCGACGAGAATCCCGTGGAGAGATTGTCGATCACGACGACGTTTTCGCCGGCCTCGGCCAGCGCGAGAACCATATGACTGCCGATATAGCCGGCGCCACCGGTAACGAGCACGGTCATATCTGCTCCTCTGTGCGAAGGCTCGCTGCGGGCTCGCCCGCGGTTGCCGATATCTCGCACAAACCGGTCGAGTTGCCGTATAGCATGACGCCGATCGGTTCGATTTTCCCGCCCTTCGCGCCGGGGAATCGACATTATGGTTGCCAAACTGTAACGAGAGCCGAATGTTCCTGAGCGGCCTTGCGCGTCGATGACCGACATTCTCATCATCAAGACCTCCTCGCTCGGCGACGTCGTGCATCAGATGCCTGCGATCGTCGACGCGTCGCGTGCGCGTCCGGAACTGCGCATCACATGGCTGGTGGAAGAGGCGTTCGCGCCGCTGGTGCGATTGCACCCTCTGGTCGCCGAGGTCATCACCGTTGCGACGCGGCGCTGGCGCTCGCAACTCGCCACTGGCGCGACGTGGCGCGAGATCGGCCGGTTCCGCGCGCTTCTGCGCGAGCGGGGGTTCGACAAAGTAATCGATACCCAGGGCCTGATCCGCTCCGCGATCATGGCGCGCCTCGCGCGCGGCGAGCGCCACGGCTACGATGGCCGCAGCATTCGCGAACCTTTCGCCGCGCGATTCTACGACGTCACGCATGCGGTGAGGCGCGACCTGCACGCCGTGACGCGCAACCGGATGCTGACCGGTCTCTCGCTCGGCTATCGGCCGCCGGAGGAGGTGGACTACGGTTTGATCCGTTCCCCGCGGACGGATAGCCAGCGCTATGCCGTGCTGCTTCATGGCACGTCACGATCCGCGAAGGAGTGGCGGGCCGAGGACTGGATCGAAACCGGGCGCTGGCTTCAAGCCAAGGGATTGCAGATCGTGTTGCCGTGGGGCACCGAGGCCGAACGGCTGCTGTCGGAACGGCTGTCGCGGGACATCGCGGGCAGTCGCGTTCTGCCGCGCCAAAGCCTCGATCTGACCGCGCAGGTGATCGGCAATGCGGCGCTGGTGATCGGCGTCGATACCGGCCTGATGCATCTCGCCGCGGCGTATCGCGTGCCGCTCGTCGGCATCTACGTCAGCACCGATCCTGGCCTGACGGGACCTGTCGGCAGCGGCTGCATGGCGGTGCTCGGCGGCAGGAACGGTCCGCCGGCGGCGCGGCAGGCGATCGAGGCGGCGGAGCGGTTGCTGATTAGCTAGCTCTTGGACTTCACGCCCGACATCTCGGCAAGCACGCGCGCGACGAACGGGTCGAGATCGCCGCCGTCAAACAGGAATCCGGGAATGCCTGCGCCTGCCGCAGCTTTGAGATCGCTGTCGCGGTCGCCGATGGCGAAGCTGCCTTCGCGCCGCACCGGCCAGTGCTTCATCAGGTCGAGGATCATGCCGGGCTTTGGCTTGCGCCAGAGATGATCTTCCAGATATCCGGCGACGCTGCCGTCGGGATGGTGCGGGCAATATCTGAAGTCGTCGATCCGCGCGCCCTGCGATGCGAGATGCGACTGCATCCACAGGTGCAGATTGCGAACGTCGTCTTCGCTGAAAAAGCCGCGCGCGACGCCTGATTGATTGGTGAAGACGAAAACGAAATATCCGGCCTCGTTCAGCCGCCGGATCGCGTTGGCGACGCCGGGCATCCAGCGGATGCGATCGCGCGTGCCCATGTAGCAGTCGTCGTGATTGACGACGCCGTCGCGATCGAGGAACGCAGCGGGCTGGGAAGCGGGAGCGATCTTGTCGCCGCTCACGTGCAGCCGTCCGCCATCGCGTGCTCGACGCTGTCGCAGATCGCGTGACTTGCCGTCATGTGGATCTGCTGGATGACAGGGGTGTCGTCGCTCGGTGCAATGAACAGGTGGTCGCAGAACTCCCGCAGGCTCGAGCCCTTGAGGCCGGTGAAACCGACCGTGACCAGGCCGCGCCGGCGCGCGGCGGCGAGCGCGGCGAGGATGTTCGGCGACCGGCCGGAGGTCGACAGCGCCAGCAGCACGTCGCCTTGGCGGCCGAGGCTCTCGACCTGCCGCGCGAAAATCTGCTCGAAGCCGTAATCGTTTGAGATGGCGGTGAGGGCTGATGTGTCGGTGGTCAGTGCGATGGCGGCGAAGCCCGGCCGCTCTTTCCGGTAGCGTCCGACGATTTCCGAGGCGATGTGCTGCGCGTCCGCGGCGCTTCCGCCGTTGCCGATCAGGAGCACCTTGTGCCCCGAACGGAGCGCGCCGACGATCGCGATGGCGATATCGCCAGCCACCGCGAGCAGCGCCGCGTCGCCGGCCGCGCGCTCAAGCGCCGCAAGCGATTGCTGAAAATGGGTCGCGATCTGGTTCTGGCTCAAGACGCACCTTTGTCGCCGTAATGGATAGCAGTGGTACTGAGCGCGTCATGCCCGCGCAAGCATGGTCGTATCAAGGCGCGGCGCGCTCGCCGGCCTTCGCAAGCACCCGTTCCGCGATGGCCAGCACTTCGGCCGCCGGGATGTCCCTCATGCAGCGATGATCGTTCCTGGTGCAGACCGGACGATGGCACGGCTGGCACGGCAGTGGCGTCTTGGTCTGGATCGTCGCCGCGAGCCCGTTCAAAGGCGCCCAATGATAGGGACTGGTCGGGCCGAAAATTCCCATCGTAGGCGTTCCGATCGCGGCCGCGACGTGCAGCAGGCCGGAGTCGTTCGAAATCGCAAGGGTCGCGGCCGCCATCGCCAGAATGCCGTTTCGCAAGTCGTGCCCTGTGAGATCCCGGACCCGCGAGCCGCCGGTTGCCACGATTTCGGCCGCGATCGCCTTTTCGTTCGGGCCGCCGATCACCCAGACGTCGATTCCGCGCTCGGTCAGCATCCGCGCGGCCTCCGCGTAATAAGTCCAGCGTTTGCTGGGGCCGACCGCTCCGGGAGCGAGCGCCACCGCCGGTCCGGAGCCCAATCCCTGCGCCTGCCGCCAGCGGATGACGTCCTCGCCGGGAACGTGAAGCTGCGGCACGGGCCACTCGGGCGGCCGCGCCGCATTGGCCGGAAGCGCCAGCGATGCCTTCCTGTCGATCATGCGGGGCAGGGCTCGCTCGCCCCAGCGCCAGCGGTTGAGCAGCCCGAATCGCGCCTCGCCGACAAAGCCGACCCGTTCCGGAATGCCGGCCAGCGCGGGCGCGATGGCTGATTTCCAGGTGCGCGGCATGATGAGGACGGTTCCGTATCCCCGGGCGCGCAACTGCCGGGCGAGATTCCACTGTTGCCTCAGCGCCAGCCGGCTGCGAGGCAGGTCCCAGACCACTCCGGAACGCACGCCGGGCATGTAATCGACCAGCGGGGCGCAGAGCGTCGTCACCAGCATATCCACCGGCCGATTAGGCCAGCGCTGCTTGAGCACCCGCACCACCGTATGGCCGCGGACGAAGTCGCCGATCCACATGTAAGGAACGATCAGAACCGGCCGCGAGTCGCTGGGATCGCCGACAGTCTCCAGCTTTTCTGGTGAATCATGTTTCATAATTTAACGAACGAGTAACGCTGGGGCGGATGAAAAATCCTCCCTATCCGCTCCCGGCGCTGAGGTAAAGTTATCTCGCGCGACGCCTTTCGCGAGTGATTTCGTCGTCTCACGCCATCCAAGTTGCCTCGCAGGCGGGAGTGGGGCAAACCACTGGAGTGAATTTGGCATTCGCCACCCACTGCAAACCCGGCGGGCGAATGTCAAATTCAAAACTCCACTGGAAAACCTTATGGTTGCTAGTGCGGTGGTTCAGAAGTTCGCTTTCAGTGTCCAGCGAGTCCGCCAAGCGAACTTCTGAACCTAAACCACACTAGAATGATAGAGGTGCTAGTGTCCCTTTGATTCCGAAGTTCGCATCAAAGGTTGCTGCAAGGGTATGCGGACGTCGGAATCGGGACACTGGTGGTCCTTTGATTCTGACATTTGCAAGAACGCCTGCCGCACCGGATGCAATGGTGGAACCGGACTAGGAATTGCACATCCATGACGGGGACATCATGCTGCTGGTGACCGGGGGCGCCGGTTTTATCGGATCGAATCTCGTTGCCGCGTTGAACGACGCCGGCCGCGGCGATGTGGCGGTCTGCGATACGCTGGGCCACGACGGCAAATGGCGCAACCTCGCCAAGCGGCAGCTTGCGGACATCGTTCCTCCCGCAGAACTGGCGGCCTGGCTGGAGGGCCGCCGTCTCGACGCGGTCGTCCATCTCGGCGCGATCTCCGAGACCACCGCGACCGACGGCGATCTCGTCATCGAGACCAACTTCCGCCTGTCGCTGCGTTTGCTCGACTGGTGCACCGCGACCGCGACGCCTTTCATCTACGCCTCGTCGGCGTCGACCTATGGCGATGGCCGGCAGGGCTTTCGCGACGATCAATCGTTGGCCTCCCTGCGGGCGCTTCGGCCGATGAATCTCTACGGCTGGAGCAAGCACCTGTTCGATATGGCGGTCGCCGGCCGCGCCGCGAATGGCGGCGCGCTGCCTCCGCAATGGGCCGGCCTGAAGTTCTTCAACGTGTTCGGTCCCAACGAATACCACAAGGGCGCCATGATGAGCGTGCTGGCGCGCCGTTTCGGTGATGTGAAGGCCGGCCGTCCGGTGCAGTTGTTCAAATCGCACCGGCAGGGCATCGCCGATGGCGACCAGCGCCGCGACTTCATCTATGTCGACGACGTGGTCCGCGTGATGATGTGGCTGCTGGCGACGCCCGCGGTCAGCGGTCTCTTTAACGTGGGAACAGGGAAGGCGCGCAGCTTTCGTGATTTGATGACGGCGGCCTATGTCTCGCTTGGCGCGAAGCCGAACATCGAATACGTCGATATGCCTGAGCAGATTCGCGGAGCCTATCAGTATTTCACGCAAGGCGAGGTCGAGCGCTTGCAGCGCGCAGGCTATAATGGGGGATTCACGCCGCTGGAGGAAGCGGTCGATGCCTATGTCAAAGGCTACCTCGACCGCGACGATCGCTTTCGCTGACGCGCTATGCAAATTGGATCGAACTGCGGCAGCAGGTGAAGTGCTTGATGATCGATTTTGACGACTTGTCGAATGCGTTTTCCCGCCAGACGGTGCTCTGCGTCGGCGACCTGATGCTCGACGAGTTCGTGTACGGCGAGATTTCGCGGATTTCGCCGGAGGCTCCGGCGCCGGTGATCGCGGTTCAGCGGAGCGAAACCAATGTCGGCGGCGCCGGCAACGTGGCGCGCAACATCGCCGCGCTCGGCGCACGCTGCGTCTTTGTCGGATTGGCGGGCGAGGATGAGGCGGGCGGCAGGCTTCGCGCTACGCTCTCGCGCGAAACCCTGATCGAGCCATTATTGATTTCGGATCCGGCGCGGCCGACGACGCGCAAGGTGCGCTTCGTTTCGGAGCATTTTTCGACCCACATGCTGCGCGCCGATTGGGAAACGCCTGCTCCGGCGTCCGGAGCGGTGGAGCAGGCTCTGATCGATGCCATTTTGCCGCAACTGCCGCGCGTCGACATCGTTTTGTTGTCGGACTATGCCAAGGGAGTGCTGACGGCGCGGGTGATCCGCACCGTGATCGATGCGGCGCGCGGGCTTGGCAAGCGCGTCATCGTCGATCCGAAGAGCGCCAATTTCGGCATCTATCGGGGCGCGACGCTGCTGACGCCGAACAGGAAGGAATTTGCGGATGCCACGCGTAGCCGGGCCGACGATCAGGCGGGCATTGCGAAAGCGGCGCGCGAGGTGATGCGGCTCGCGGATTGCGAAGCCTTGCTGGTGACGCAGAGCGAGCACGGCATGACGCTCGTGCCGGGCGAGGGCGAGGTCATTCACGTTCCCGCCCACACCGTCAAGGTTCGCGACGTGACCGGCGCCGGCGACACCGTCGTCGCCACGCTGGCGGTTTCGCTTGCGGCGGGGGCCGATTGGGAAACGGCGTTGCGGACGGCAAGCGCCGCCGCGGCGGTGGCGGTGGGCAAGAGCGGCACCGCGATTGTCACCCTCGCCGAGCTCCGCCGCAATATTCTGCCGCCGGCCTCTCTGGCGGCCGAAGAGAAAATCGCGCGATCGGCGGCCGATCTCGGCGCGCGGCTGGCGGTGTGGCGTGAACAGGGCTTGCGGATCGGCTTCACCAACGGCTGCTTCGACATCCTGCATCCGGGTCACGTCAAGGTGCTGACCGGAGCGCGCGCGACGTGCGACCGGCTGATCGTCGGATTGAACAGCGACGCATCGGTAGCCCGGCTCAAGGGAGAGGGGCGGCCGATCCAGAATGAGCAGGCGCGAGCGGAGGTGCTGGCTGCGCTTGAGGCCGTCGACCTTGTGGTGATTTTCGAAGAGGACACGCCGTTGAAGCTGATCGAGCGGACCGAGCCGAACGTGCTCGTCAAGGGCGGGGATTATTCCCTTGAGCAGGTCGTCGGTCAGGAGTTCGTTACCGCGCGGGGCGGCGAGGTCGTGCTGATCGATATTCTGCGGGGGTTCAGCACGACGTCGCTCGTGAAGCGCGCGGGAGGCAAGGCATGAGAGCCGTGCTGCGCAGCGGCCGGCGCATCTCCGCTTCCCATGTTGTCCCGGCCATCGTCTCATGACTCCGCGTCGAAAGTTTACCTCGCGAAATATCCTGATCGCGCTGCATGACCTGATGACGGTCGTGGCAGCGCTGCTGGTGAGCTGCTATTTCCGTTTTGACGATCGAGAACTTGCGCTGCGCCTGCCGTTGCTCCTGAAGGCGCTGCCCTACTTCCTGGTCATCAGTTTCGTCGTCTTTCATGTCTTCAACCTGACGACGACGAAATGGCGGTTCATTTCCCTTGTGGACGCCCTCAACATCGTCAAGGCATCCTCGATTCTGGGATTTGTCGTTCTCGTCTTCGACTACGTTGTCATCGCGCCCAATTTCTACGGCACGTTCTTTCTTGGAAAGAAGACGATCATACTGTACTGGCTGTTGCAGATATTCCTGCTCGCGGCCACACGCTTTACCTATCGGTATTTCCGCTACAAGCGGACCCTTGTTCACGTCAAGGCCGACGACGCGACGCCTGCCATCGTGGTCGGCCGCGCAGCCGATGCCGAAATTCTCTTGCGCTCGGTCGAGAGCGGGGCGGTCAAGCGCTTGCGGCCGGTCGGCCTGCTGTCGCCGTCGGCGGCCGACATCGGCCAGACGATACGCGGGGTTCCGGTCCTTGGCGCAGTAGACAAACTCGAGGACGTGATCAAGGACTTTGCCGAGCGGCGCAGCCCGATCGAGCGCATCATCATGACGCCCTCGGCGTTCGAGCCCGAAGCCCAGCCGGAGGCTGTTCTGGCGCGGGGCCGCAAGCTCGGCCTCAAGGTCAGCCGGTTGCCGTCGCTTGGCGAGGAAGGCGATATTCCGCGCCTGACGCCCGTCGCCGTCGAAGATCTCCTGCTTCGCCCGAGCCGTACCATCGACTATGAACGGCTCGGCGGACTGATCAAGGACAAGTCGGTCGTGGTGACCGGCGGCGGCGGGTCGATCGGATCCGAAATCTGCAAACGTGTCGTGACGTTTGGTGCGAGCCGGCTGCTGATCATCGAAAATTCGGAGCCCGCGCTCTACGCGATCATGGAGGAGCTGGGTACCAGAAGCCGGGGCGCCGTGGTGGAAGGCCGCATCGCCGACATCCGCGACCGCGAGCGGCTGATACGCCTGATGAGCGAATTCAAGCCCGACATCGTGTTTCATGCGGCGGCGCTCAAACACGTGCCCATTCTCGAGCGGGACTGGAGCGAAGGCGTCAAGACCAACATCTTCGGCTCGGTCAACGTCGCCGATGCGGCGCTGGAGGCGGGCGCCGAAGCCATGGTGATGATCTCGACCGACAAGGCGATCGAGCCGGTCTCGATGCTCGGGCTGACCAAGCGTTTTGCCGAGATGTACTGCCAGGCGCTCGACCGCGAACTCGCCCAGCGTACCGACGGCAAGATTCCGATGCGGCTGATTTCGGTTCGCTTCGGCAACGTGCTGGCCTCGAACGGGTCGGTGGTGCCGAAATTCAAGGCGCAGATCGAGGCCGGCGGCCCGGTGACCGTCACGCATCCAGACATGGTTCGCTATTTCATGACGATTCGCGAAGCCTGCGATCTCGTCATCACCGCCGCGAGCCATGCGGCGATGCCGGAACGGCACGACGTATCGGTGTACGTCCTGAACATGGGACAGCCGGTGAAGATCGTCGATCTCGCCGAACGCATGATCAGCCTGTCCGGCCTGCAGCCCAACCACGACATCGAAATCGTCTTTACCGGCGTGCGGCCGGGCGAGCGGTTGAATGAAATTCTGTTCGCAAGCGAGGAGCCGACGATCGAGATCGGCCTGCCGGGAATCCTGGCGGCAAAGCCGAACGAGCCGCCGATGGACGTGCTGCACAGGTGGATCGCGGTTCTTGCAGAAGCCGTTGCCAACGAGGACAAGTCGAAGATCCGCTCGGTGCTAAAGGATGCCGTGCCCGAATTCGGGGCCCATCCCTGACAGGCTCTTGCTCGAAAACGCCACAGATCACTCCGTCAGTTCGATCGGCGCCGGTTTCTTCTCGGCCCTTTCGACGCTGACGATCCAGACGAGTCCCCCGAGCACGCCGACGAGGAAAAACACCGCGCCGAACAACAGCGAGATATTGACGCCTTCACCGGTCGCCAGTCCGGCGTATCCGAAGATCAGCGCCATGGAAGCCTCGCGCACGCCCCAGCCGGCGATCGAAATCGGCATCATCGTAATCAGCATGACCGGTGGAACCAGCAAAAAGAGATCGCCGAAATGAATCGGCGCCTCGATCGCCCGCACGACGCACCATGCGATCACGACGGCCTGGACATGGATGAACAGCGAGAGAAACGCAATCTTCAGCCGGTGCTCGCGGCCGAAGATGGCTCGGCCGGTGATGAGCGAACAGGCGCGAAGATGGTTCAGGGCTCTCATTGTTCCGAGCCAGGGCCAGTTCAGCCGGCCGAGAAGCAGGAATCCGCCCCCGGCCGCCAGCGCGGCGCAATCGACGAACAGCAGCGCAAGCCGGCCCTGGGGATTGCCGATCAACTGGTAGCTCCATGGCAGACTGACGCAGATCAGCACGGCCAGCGCGATCAGGCCGATCGCGCGGTCGACGAAGACCGAATAAGCCGCCGCCCGCCAGCCCGCCGGGCCCTGTCCGACCAGCCACAGCCGCATGGCGTCGCCGCCGATCGATGAGGGCAGCGTCTGGTTGAAGAACGAGCCGATCATGCAATAGCGCAGCGCGCGCGCGACCGAGAGCGGGGCACCGCAGTCCGCGCTGATTTCCCGCCAGCGCAGGGCGCTGACAAGGACCTGCAGCAATGTCACGGCGACGGCGAGCGCGATCCATCCTGTGCCATCGAAGCCGAGGCGCGAGACGAGGTCCGAGAAATCGACCTTGCGGAGCGCAAGGTAGAGCAGGGCAGCCGAGACCAGGATTTTTGCCGTTGAAAGCAGGATCTGGCGCATTGCGCTTGCATATGCCGGGATTAAGCTGGCCGCCGGAACCTTTCGGACGATAATCGGTGGCCCTGCTGCCTTGGTATGGTTTTGGACGGCGTCTGGCAATAGTCGCGCGACAAGGGCGCCCTGCGATCTCCTTCTACGCCATTTGTTAAAGTAACCCGGGCTACCCCCTATGCCGGGGCTGTGCGGCCGGCATGACCCGTATACCCTGAGGAGGGAACGCCCTGAGGAGAGAAATGTCGGATCGCCCGATACTGGTTACTGGCGCTGCGGGGTTCATCGGATTCCATGTCGTCGGCCGGCTTCTGAAAGAGGGAAGCCGGGTTGTCGGAATCGACAATCTCAACAGCTACTACGATCCGGCGCTCAAGGAGGCCCGGCTCGACATCCTGCGCAAGGACCCGCGGTTCCGGTTCGTCAAGGCCGATCTTGCCGACCGCGCGGCAACGGCTTCCCTGTTCGCGGAACACCGCCTGTCGGTCGTGCTCCATCTCGCAGCTCAGGCGGGCGTGCGCTATTCGTTGCAAAATCCGGACGCCTACGTCGATTCAAACCTCACGGCTTTCGCCAATGTCCTCGAAGGATGCCGGCACGCCGAGTGTCCTCATCTGCTGTTTGCTTCGTCCTCCTCCGTTTATGGCGCGAACACAAAGCTTCCGTTTTCGGTTCACGACAACGTCGACCATCCGGTCAGCCTTTATGCGGCCACGAAGAAATCAAACGAACTGATGGCGCATGCCTACAGCCACCTTTATCGCACGCCGATGACGGGACTGCGCTTCTTCACGGTCTATGGTCCGTGGTACCGGCCTGACATGGCGCTCTACAGGTTCGCTGACGCGATCGTCGGCGGGCAGCCGATCAGGCTGTTCAATCACGGCAACATGCGGCGGGATTTCACCTATGTCGACGATGTCGTTGAAGCCGTTATCCGCCTGATCGATCATGTTCCGCGCGGCGAACCGACCGGCGCTCGGGATCCGGGAACGAGTTCAGCTCCATGGCGAATCTACAACATCGGCAACAACAAGCCGGCGGAACTGACGAGCGTCGTGACGCTCCTGGAGAAGGAATTTGGACGGACGGTGCAAAAGGAGATGCTCCCCATGCAGCCTGGCGATGTGCAAGCCACGTTCGCAGATATCGACGATCTCACGCGCGACGTCGGTTTCCGTCCTTCGACATCGCTTGAAGACGGCATCCATCGTTTTGCCGCCTGGTATTCTCGTTATCATCGGGTCGGATAATGGTTCTAATTTTTTGTATCCTGTTTCCAGTGGAGTTTTGAATTTGGTCTTCGCTTGCCGGATTGGCTGCAACGTGGGTAGCGAATGTCAAATTCGCTCAACGAATGTGGCTGCGGCTCGCGTCATGCCGCCGATCCAGCGCCGCCGGGCGAACGCCCGAACGGACGGTTATCCATTCCAATGTTTTAGAGCGGGATCGCGGGCGGAAAACCGCTATACACTTTTCCTCGTCCCGCTTTCATGGACACATCAGAACGTGGAGATGGTGTTGTGAGTGAGCGTATCATCCCTCTGGTCATGTGCGGCGGCGCGGGAACCAGGCTATGGCCGGCCTCGCGGGAAGGCCGTCCGAAACAGTTTCTGCCGTTGTTCGGGGTGCGTTCGACGTTTCAGGATACGCTGAGGCGGGTTTCCGATCCGGCGCTGTTCGAGCGGCCGATCGTGATCACCAACGCCGCTTACCGTTTCATGGTGCTGGAACAACTCGCGGAGATCGAGCTTGAGGCGGACATCCTGTTGGAGCCGGCGCGGCGCGATTCCGGACCGGCGATCGCCGCGGGAGCCATTTTCGCGCAGACGCGCGACAACGCCGCCGTCGTGCTCGCGCTGGCTGCGGATCATGTGGTGTGTGATACCGAAGCGTTCGTCTCAGCCTGCCGCCAGGGCCTCGCCGCCGCGAATGCCGGACGCATCGTGACCTTCGGCGTCCGGCCGGAGCGGGCGGCGACCGAGTACGGCTATATCAGCCCCGGCGCAGCGATCGCGGGCGAGGTGCGCGCGGTGACGACGTTCGTCGAGAAGCCGGACCCGCAGACCGCTGCGGGATATGTCGAGGCGGGATATCTCTGGAACAGCGGCAACTTCATGTTTCGCGCGGCGGTGCTGCTCGATGAATATCGCAGCGTCGATCCCGACAGCGTTCGAGCGGTGTCGGATGCCGTGTCCCATGCCGGACGGGATCTTGGCTTCGTCACGCTCGACTCCGATGCCTTCGCGAAGGCGCAGGCGACTTCCATCGATTACGCGGTGATGGAAAAGACCGCACTTGCCGCCGTGGTGCCCGTCGATTGCGGCTGGTCGGATGTCGGATCGTGGCACGCAGTGTGGGAATTGTCGGACAAGGATGGCGAGGGCAACGCGGCGCAAGGCCCCGCCGTGTTCGAGAATTCCCGCAACTGCAACATCTCGACCGACAGAGCGCTGGTCGCGCTGGAAGGCGTCGACGATCTCGTGGTGGTGGCGACGCCGGACGCCGTGCTGGTGTCACGCCAGAAGGACGCCAACGGGCTGAAACGTCTGGTCGCGAAGTTGAAGACTGTCGCGCCGCAGGTTACCGAAGACCATCTTCGGGTCCATCGGCCGTGGGGAGCCTATCAGTCGATCGACAGGGGCGAGCGGCACCAGGTCAAGCACATCACCGTGAAGGCCGGCGAGCGGTTGTCGCTGCAAAAACATCATCATCGCTCGGAGCACTGGATCGTGGTCCGGGGTGCCGCGCGAGTGACGGTCGATGATCTGGTCAAGACCGTGCATGAGAACGAATCGATCTATATTCCGATCGGAGCTACCCACCGCCTGGAAAACCCCGGCAAGATTCCTCTGGAACTGATCGAAGTGCAGACCGGCAGTTATCTCGGCGAGGACGACATCATCCGGATCGAGGATGACTATCAGCGAAGCTGAGCTGCCGCGCGAGGAGCGAATCAGCTAATCTGTGGAAACACTGTTCAAGCCTGTTCCAGCGATGCCGTCATAGGTCCTACAAGTTTAAGTATCATGTAATTCTTTGAATCAAAACGTGTTGGGATTGTTATTCCTCTAATCGCCACTTTCGTTATGGCGTGCTAGTGAGAGCGCACGGTCGGGCTTCGGGGGGCGCCTGGGCCAGTCGATTTCGGGGTATCTGATGAGTTCGAAGCCATCTGCATTGAAAACTGCAGGGTCGGAGCGTGTGCTGCGTGTCGGCGTGATAGGCGCCGGTATCATGGGCAGCAATCACGGTCGCGTACTGGCCGGCCTCGCCGGCGTCAGGCTCGCCGGCATCGTTGATCCCTTGCCCGCGCACCGCGCTCGTGCGAGCGAACTGATCGGGTGCCGGACGTTCGGGACGTTCGACGAACTGATGGCGGCCGGCGTCGACGCGGTTACCATCGCCGCGCCGACACACCTTCATTGCGAGCTGGCGCTGGCCTGCATCGAGCGCGGCGTTCACGTTCTGGTCGAGAAGCCGATCGCCTCGACGGTGGAGGAAGGCTGCAAGATCGTCACCGCCGCTCAACGCGCCGGCCTGACCCTGATGGTCGGGCATGTCGAACGCTTCAATCCGGCGGTCGCCGCCATCAAGCAGGCGATCCGGGGCGAGGATATTCTCTCGATCGCGATCACGCGCGTCGGTCCATTCCCGCCGCGCATGTCGAATGTCGGCGTCGTGATCGACCTCGCCGTGCATGACATCGACCTGATCCGCTGGTTTACCGGATCCGAAATCATCGACGTGCAGCCCCAGCTTTCCAGCGCCGTCGCCGAGCGCGAGGATATCGCGCTGCTTCAGTTCCGGACCGCATCGGGTGTGCTCGCGCATATCAATACGAACTGGCTGACGCCGTTCAAGGCCCGCAACGTCACGGTCGCCACCCGCGGCAAATACATCATGGGCGATCTGCTGACCCGCCAGGTCACCGAATGCTTCGGATTCCAGCCGGACGGCAGTTACTCCATGCGCCACCTTCCGGTCGGCCATGATGAGCCCCTGCGCGCCGAACTGATTGCGTTTGTCGATGCGGTGCGCTCGGGTAAGGCTCCGGCGGTGAGCGGCGGCGAAGGCGTCGCCAGCCTCGAGATCGCGATCAAGTGCCTTGAAGCGCCGTCTTCCGTCGCGCCGCCGGTGCGGCCGGCCCCGCGCCGCGTCGCCGGCTGATCGTCCAGAGGACTGAATGCAGCAGCACATGCCTGCAAAGGCGATTCCATTTATTGATATCGTCGAACAGCGCCGTCGTCTCGGCAAGCGTATCGACGATGCGGTTGCGCGGGTTCTGACGCATTGCCAGTTCATCAACGGTCCCGAAGTCGCGCGCCTGGAAGCCGATCTGGCCACGTTCAGCGGCGCGAAGCATGTGGTAGCCTGCGCCAGCGGCACCGACGCGCTGCTGATGGTGCTGCTGGCGAAAAACGTCGGACCCGGCGACGCGGTGATCTGTCCGACGTTCACATTCTGCGCGACCGGCGAGGTCGTGGCGCTGCTCGGCGCCACGCCGGTGTTTGTCGATGTCGATGAGACGACATTCAATATCGATGTGGACTCGCTGAAGAGCGGCATCGCGGTCGCGAAAACGCAGGGCCTCAGGCCGAGGGCCATCATTCCCGTCGACCTGTTCGGTCAGCCCGCCGATCACGATGCGATCGCAGCGGTGGCCGCGACCGAGGGCATGTTCGTTCTCGATGACGCCGCGCAAGGATTCGGCGCGACCTACAAGGGGAAACGGCTGGGCACGTTCGGCCTTGCGACCGCGACCAGCTTCTTCCCCGCCAAGCCGCTCGGCTGCTACGGCGACGGCGGCGCGATCTTCACCGACGATGACGAACTGGCGGACACGCTGCGCAGCGTGCGCGTGCACGGGCAGGGGTCTGATCGGTACGACAACGTACGGCTGGGCCTGACCGGGCGCCTCGATACGATTCAGGCCGCGATTCTGATCGAGAAGCTCGAGGTCTTTCCCGACGAGATCGCAGCGCGGGACACGGCGGCGCGGCGTTACAACGAAGCTCTCGGGGACGTTGCGATCGTGCCCCGCGTGGCGGCGGATTGCACGTCGGTATGGGCGCAGTACACCATCCGCCTCCCGGACGGAGGCCGCGAGGCGCTGGCCTCCGCGCTGAAGGCGCAAGGCATTCCGACGGCGATCTACTACCCGAAGTCGCTGCATCAGCAGACCGCGTACCGGAGTTTCCCGATCGCCGCCGCAGGTCTTGCCGTCAGCGAAAGGCTGTCGCGCGAGGTCATCAGCCTGCCGATGCATGCCTATCTCGATGAATTGACCCAGGAGCGGATCATCGAGGCTGTGCGCGCCGTGCTTGCGAACTGATTTCGCCATTTTGCGCCGGGAGGCGATCCTGTAGAAACGCCGCATGCTTGGACGCATTTTCACCGTCGGCGGATATACGCTGCTCTCGCGGCTGACGGGGTTTGCGCGCGACATCGTGCTTGCCGCGGTTCTCGGCGCCGGGCCGGTCGCGGATGCCTTCTTCGTCGCGTTGCGGCTGCCCAATCATTTCCGCGCGATTTTCGCCGAGGGAGCCTTCAACGCGGCATTCGTTCCGGCCTACGCGCACGTTCATGGCGAGGGTGGCGATGCCTCGGCGCGACTGTTCGCCAATCGCATCTTCACGCTGCTGTTCCTGTCCCAGGTCGTTCTGCTCGTCGTGGCGTGGATTTTCATGCCGCAGGTCATGAGCATCCTGGCGCCGGGATTCTCCGACGACGTCGAGCAACGACGGCTGGCGATCGAACTGACGCGGATCACCTTTCCCTATCTGCTGCTGATCACGCTGGTGACGCTGTACGGCGGCATGCTGAACGTCATGCATCGCTTCGCGAGCGCGGCGGCGGCCCCGATCTTCCTCAATCTGTCGATGATCATGGCGCTGGCGCTCGCCGCCTTCTTCCCGAGCGCCGGGCATGCGGCGGCGTGGGGCGTGCTGATCTCCGGCTTCCTTCAGGTTTTTCTGCTGGCCGGCGATCTCGGCCGGCATGGCGGATTGCCGCGGTTCTCGCCGCTCGAACTGAGCGATGACATCAGATCGTTTTTTCGCGCGCTCGCGCCCGCCACCGTGGGATCGATGGGCACGCAACTGGCCATGTTCGCCGACACCATCATCGCGACGTTTCTCCCGACCGGGGCGCTGTCGGCGCTGTATTACGCCGACCGGCTCAACCAACTGCCGATCGGAGTGATCGGCATCGCCATCGGCACCGTGCTGCTGCCGGAAATGTCGCGGCGGATCACGGGCGGCGATCACGCGGGCGCGATGGCGTCGCAGCGCCGGGCGTTCGAGTTCACGCTGTTGTTTTCGATGCCGTTCGTCGCGGCGTTCCTCACCGTGCCGGATGTCATCATGCGGGCGATGTTCGCGCGCGGCGCGTTTTCCGCAGCCGATGCCGCGGCCGCCGGAGCGACGCTGTCAGCCTATGCGGTGGGCCTCATTCCCTTTGTGCTGATCCGCAGCGCGGTCGCCACGTTCTACGCGCGCAAGAACACCGCGACGCCGGTGAAAGCCTCGCTCACCGGGATCGGGGTCAATCTCGCGCTCAAGGTCGCGTTGATGGGCTCGCTGGCGCAGGTCGGCCTGGCGTTGGCCACCGCCGTCGGCGCCTGGGTCAATCTTCTGCTCGTGATCGGATTTGCGGTCCGGGCGGGCCACTTCGAGATCGACCGTTCGTTGCGCGTCTCGCTCGGCAAATTCCTGATCGCGGGCGTGGTGCTCGCGGCGGCGCTGTGGCTGACCGCGCACGTCGCCTCGGCGCAGTTCGCACGGTGGAGCACGATGCGCGACGAGGCGGCTCTTGGACTCCTGATCGTCGTCGGCGCGCTCGTCTATGCGGGCGCGATCCTGCTGCTGTTCGGCCCGCGCTGGCTGCGGTCGCTGGTGCGGGGATAAAGCGTTTTCGAGCGAAGTGGAATCCGGTTCGCGTGAAGAAAACGCGTTAAATCAAGAAGCTGGAGTCTTTCATCGTTTCCATGAAACGGTGAAAGACTCTAGTCGGGCGAGGCTCCGCTGCGGTATAACGATCCCGCAACGGCGGAGATCATATGGCTCCCGTGAAATTCGGCATCGGCCAGAGCGTCCGGCGCAAGGAAGACGACGCGCTTATTCGCGGCAAGGGCCGCTATACCGACGACCATGCGCCGCCCGGTGCGTTGCATGCGCTGATGCTGCGCTCGCCGCACGCCCACGCGACATACAGGATCGATGCGTCGCGCGCCGCTGGTTTGCCGGGCGTCGCCCTGATCCTCACCGCAGCCGACGTCGCCGACCTCGGCGACTTGCCCTGCCAGTTCAACCTGCCGGACCAGCCCTTCACCGCGCCGCCGTATCCGATCCTTCCCCGCGACGAGGTGCGGCACGTCGGCGATGCCGTTGCTTTCGTGGTCGCCGACACGATCGAGCACGCGCGCGACGCGCTTGAGGCGATCGATGTGGAGTGGACGCCGCTTGCCTCGGTCGTTGGTGTTGCCAATGCCGTGAAGAAGGGAGCGCCTCAGGTCTGGTCCGATCACGCGGGCAATCTCCTGTTCGATGCTTCGATCGGCGACAAGGATGCGGCCGACGCCGCATTCGCCGCTGCGCATGCGGTGGCGGAAATCTCGATCGTCAATCCGCGCGTCGTCACCAACTACATGGAGACGCGCGCCGCCGTCTGCGAATACGATGCCAGGCACGATCGCCTGACGCTGACGGTCGGCAGTCAGGGCAGCCATCGGCTGCGCGAGATTCTCTGCCGCTCCGTGCTGAAGATTCCGATGGAAAAGATGCGCGTGATCTGCCCCGACGTCGGCGGCGGATTCGGCACCAAGCTGTTCCCCTATCGCGAATACGCGCTGATCGCGGTCGCCTCGAAAAAACTTCGCAAGGCCGTCAAATGGACGGCCGAGAGGTCGGATCATTTCGTCGGTGACTCGCAGGGACGCGACAATGTCACCACCGCGCGCATGGCGCTGGCGCAAGACGGCAGGTTCCTCGGCATGGATGTCGACCTGATGGGCGACATGGGAGCCTATCTCTCGACATTCGGTCCCTACATTCCCTATGGCGGAGCCGGGATGCTGCCCGGCCTTTACGATATCCAGGCATTTCATTGCCGCGTCCGCGCCGTGTTCACCAACACCGTGCCGGTGGATGCCTATCGCGGCGCGGGCCGCCCCGAGGCCGCCTATGTGGTGGAGCGGCTGGTCGACGCCGCGGCGCGCAAGCTCGGCATGACGCCGGACGCCATCCGGCGCAAGAATTTCATTCCGCCGAAGGCGATGCCGTACCGGACGGCGACCGGCAAGATCTACGACTCCGGCGATTTCGCAGGGCATATGAAGCGCGCCATGGAAATTGCAAACTGGAAGGAATTTCCGAAGCGGGCGAAGGCTGCGAAAAGGCGGGGTCTGGTTCGGGGCATCGGGTTGGCGACCTATGTCGAGGTTTGCGGCACGATGGGACGGGAGCGGGCCGACGTGCGACTCGACGCAGACGGCGACGTCACGGTGCTGATCGGCACGCAGTCCAGCGGGCAGGGCCATGCCACCGCCTATGCGCAGATCATCGCCGATCAGTTCGGACTGCCGCCGGAACGAATCCATATGATCCAGGGCGATACCGACCTGGTCGTCTCCGGTCTCGGCACCGGCGGATCGAGTTCGATTCCCTCCGGCGGCGTCAGCGTCGAGCGGGCAACCCGCAAGCTCGGCGCCCAGCTCTGCGAGATCGCGTCCGAGGCGCTTGAAACCAGTTCGGCCGATCTCGAAATCAGCGACGGTTCAGTCCGTATCGCGGGCACCGACCGTTCCATTTCCTTCGCCGATCTCGCAAAGCGCGTCGCCGATCCCTCGAAGCTGACGGCCAATGAGAGTTTCAGCAGCGCCGACGGCACCTATCCGAACGGCACCCATGTCGTGGAGGTCGAGATCGACCCGGCGACCGGAAAGATCGGGTTGGTCAACTATGTCGTCGTCGACGATTTCGGCATGACGTTGAATCCGCTTCTGCTGGCGGGGCAGATCCATGGCGGCACCATGCAGGGCATCGGTCAGGCGCTGATGGAGCAGGCGGTCTACGATGCCGCGGACGGGCAGCTCGTCACCGGCACGTTCATGGATTATGCGCTGCCGCGCGCCGCCGACGGCGCCTCGATCACCTTCGAAACCCGCAATGTCCCCTGCGCCACCAATCCTCTCGGTGTGAAGGGGGCGGGCGAAGCGGGCGCCATCGGCTCCTGCCCGGCGGTGGTCAACGCCATCGTCGGCGGCCTCTGGCGCGAATATCGAATCGACCACATCGACATGCCGGCCACGCCGGAGCGGGTCTGGACGGCGATTCGGGAAGCTCAGCGCCAGAATCGCCAGTGAGGAGGTCTGGCTTGGAGACCCATGTCCACTTTCCGTCATGGCCGGGCTCGTCCCCGCCCTGACAAACAAAAAAGGGCGAACCGGCGGTTCGCCCCTTTGTCGAATGTCTTGCGATTGGGCCGAGGGCTACTTCGTGACCTGCCCGCGGATTTCGCCGCCCGGATGGGCGGCAGTATGAACGTTGACATAGTACTTGCCGGCCAAAAGGTCGGCGGCCTGCGCATCGGTCAGCGTGGCGCTGCCTTCGGCCGGGCTGGACGTGGCATTCGGGATTGCAACCGCAACGCCTGCATTCTGGCCTGCGGCTGCCGGGCCATGGAAATGGGCGGCCGTCGCCGGGCCGGTCAGACCGGAATAGGTCAGCTTCCAGGTCAGTTTTTTGGACGCGGGATCGTAATTCGCCTCGACTGTCCCGGTGCCCTTGCTGGTATTGGCGGGCACTTCGGATGCGCCGTTCAGGGTTGCTTTCAGCGTTTCGGCGGACGCCTGGCCTGCCAACCCGACGGCGGCAGCGAAGGCGAGTGTGATGAGAGAAATCTTGGCGGCTTTCATCGTTTTCTCCTGTCATGTTCGGGTTGGCGCGAGCTTTAACAGCGCGTACCACCATTTGTTCCAGATGCAGGAGTGGCTAGTGTGGTGGTTCAGAAGTTCGCTTCATTGCCCAATCGAGTCCGTCAAGCGAACTTCTGAACCTAAACCACACTAGAATCATAAAGTTGCTAGTGTCCCTTTGATTCCGAAGTTCGCATCAAAGGTTGCTGCAAGGGTATGCGAACTTCGGAATCGGGACACTAGTTGGTTCCGAACGCCTTGAAAGTAATGATGGTGTGGGTGTCCTGAATGCCCGGAATGACCTGCACCTTCTCGTTCACGAAGTGCCCGATATCGGTGTCGTTACCGACGTAGAATTTCGCCAGCAGATCGTAGTCGCCGGCGGTGGAATAGATTTCCGAGGCGATCTCGGCCTCCGCGAGAGCGTTGGCGACGGCATAGGATTGGCCGAGCTTGCACTTGAATTGCACGAAGAAAGGTACCATCGCGTATCTCCGGAGGGCGTCAGGCTTCAATATAGCGCGTTCGAGCCGCGTGGACACCGAGATGCGCCGAAAAATCCGGTCGACCGGTGATTCGACGGACTCTCCGGTTGCGGCTCGCGCCTATGCCTGCCGCGAATGAATAACTATGCTGGCGTCGATCCGACGGCCCTGGCGCGAGAATACCGATGACAATCCCCATTGCCTTGACCATCGCCGGATCCGACTCCAGCGGGGGTGCGGGACTCCAGGCAGACCTCAAGACATTCGCGGCATTCGGAGTTTATGGCGCCTCCGTCGTCACGGCGCTGACGGCGCAGAACACGCGAGGCGTCTCGGGGATCCACCATGTGCCGGCGGATTTCGTGACCGCGCAGCTCGATGCGGTGTTCGGCGATCTCGACGTCGGAGCCGTCAAGATCGGCATGGTCGCGGACGCCGCCGTGACCGATGCCATCGCCGACGGCCTGTTGCACTGGTCGCCCGCGCATGTGGTGCTCGATCCGGTGATGGTCGCGACGTCGGGGGCTCGCCTGCTGGAGCGCGATGCGGTGGAGGCGTTACGGAGCGGACTTGTCCCGCGCGCGCAATTGATAACGCCGAACCTGCCGGAGGCGGCAGGGCTGCTCGATGAGGCCGTTGCCGAAAGCGAAAGCGACATCGTGCGGCAGGGCCGGCGTTTGCTGACGCTCGGTTGCGCGGCGGTCCTGATCAAGGGCGGGCATGGCCGCGGCGCGGAGAGCATCGACTATCTCGTCACCCACGACGGGGTGCTGGCGCTTGCCGCTCCGCGCATCGCCACCAAAAACACTCACGGCACCGGCTGCTCGCTGTCGTCGGCCATCGCGGCCGGCCTCGCCAGGGGCGACGACATGGAAACCGCCGTGCGGGGCGCGAAGGCTTACATCACTGAAGCAATCGCGGCGGCGGACCGGCTCGGCGTCGGTCACGGCCATGGCCCGATCCATCATTTCCACAGGCTGGATCACGACCACGACTGACGGCGTCGCCATCGGGAGACGCCTGTCATTGCGTTGTCATGACGGCGTGTTAGCTGCTCCGCCATGGGGAACGACGAGATGAATGAAGGCAATCCGGATCATCGTTTCCGAACCCTGTTCATCTCCGACGTCCATCTCGGCGCAGGCGGCTCTCAGGCGGACCAGTTGCTGGATTTTCTCAAGCATCACGATGCCGAGACGATCTACCTCGTCGGCGATATCGTCGATGGCTGGGCGCTGAAATCGAGTTGGCACTGGCCGCAGTCGCATAACGACTTCGTCCAGAAGATGCTGCGCAAGGCGCGCAAGGGCGCGACGATTATCTACGTGCCCGGCAATCATGATGAATTCCTGCGATCCTACTATGGAACGCATTTCGGCGGCATCGAAGTCGTCGAGAGCGCGATCCACGAGGGCGCCGACGGGCGGCGCTATCTGGTCATCCACGGCGATATCTTCGATCTCGTGATCCAGAACGCGCGCTGGCTCGCCCACCTCGGCGATAAAGCCTACGACGTCGCGATCCGCCTCAACCGCTTCGTCAACGCGTTCCGCCGCTCGTTCGGATTTCCGTACTGGTCGCTGTCGAAATGGGCGAAATTCAAGGTCAAGAACGCGGTGAACTACATCGGCGCGTTCGAGCGGACGCTGGCGGGCGAGGCGCGTCGTTACAATGCCGACGGCGTGATCTGCGGTCATATCCATCATGCCGCGATCCGCGACGAGCATGACATACGTTACATGAACTGCGGCGACTGGGTGGAGAGCTGCACCGCGCTGGCGGAGCACGAGGACGGGCGGTTTGAGATCATCACCTGGGCCGACACGCTGCGGCGATCGTCGCCCCTCGTGCTGACCAGCGCGCGTGCCGCCTGAATGCGCATCCTGATCGCAACCGACGCCTGGCTTCCGCAGATCAACGGTGTGGTGCGGACGCTGGCGATGACCGCCGCCGCGGCGAAGCCTCTCGGCGCCGACATACACTTTCTTACTCCGCAGTCGTTTCGGACAGTTGCTCTTCCGGGTTACTCCGGCCTGCGCGTCGCGCTGCCGGCGCCCCGCAAGATCGCAGCACTGATTGCGGGGGCCGATCCCGACAGCATCCACATTGCGACCGAGGGCCCGATCGGTCTTCAGGTGCGCCGCTATTGCCGCAAGCACGGGCGGCCGTTCACCACCAGTTTCCATACCCGCTTTCCGGATTACGTTTCGGCGCGGGCACCGATTCCGGAAGCATGGGTATGGAGCGCGTTGAATTGGTTTCATGGCGCCAGCAGAGCGGTCATGGCGGCAACTCCGGCGCTTGCGGACGAATTGCGTCAGCGTGGTTTTCGCAATGTGGTGTTATGGCCGCGCGGCGTCGACCCCGGCCTGTTTCATCCGCGCCCGACTGATCTCCGCCTGCCGCGCCCTATCTTCCTCTCGGTCGGTCGCGTCGCGGTCGAGAAGAATCTCGATGCCTTTCTCAGTCTCGATCTTCCCGGGACCAAGGTTGTCGTCGGCGACGGACCGGCGCGCGCGACTCTCGAGCGGGCCTATCCGGATGCGGTCTTTCTCGGCGCGCGCACGGGCGAACAACTTGCGGAGACTTATGCCGCCGCCGATGTCTTCGTGTTTCCGAGCCGCACCGATACCTTCGGCCTGGTTCTTCTCGAGGCGCTGGCGAGCGGCGTGCCGGTCGCGGCCTTTCCCGTGGCCGGTCCCCGTGATGTCATCGGCCATGCTCCGGTCGCCGTTCTCGACGAAGACTTGCGGTCGGCATGTCTGGCCGCGCTGAAAATCGCTCCCGCGGCTTGCCTTGACTTCGCCGCAAGTCTCACATGGGAGAAATCGGCCCGCACTTTCGTCAGCAATATCGCAGAGGCTTGCGCGGCCGAGGTGGGATGCAAGGCATGTCTCGTCACGCCGCAGCTCGTTGCCTGATCCGCGCCGGTTCGCGATGGAGACACGCGGTCAGGAAAAGAACGCGATCTTTTCGGCCTGAGTCATACGCCGGATCGGAGCCAGCGGATCGGAGCGGGGCGCGGCGCGCGAGACAATGCCGCTCTCCAGCAGCGATGCGCCGAGCGAAGGCGGTGCTGCGATCTCCGGAACGGTCTCGGACCCCGAAACCGGACTTGCATCGAAGCTATTCGCAGCAGGTTCGGGAGTCTGCTCCGGTTCGGCAATCACCGGATCGCCGATAGCGACGGCGATGGTTTCCGGTTCTTCGAAGTCGGGCGCGCCCATCTCGAGTGCGATCATATCCAGCACGGCGTCGTCATGCGCCATGTCCTGTTCGCTCACAGCGGCGGCCGGTTGTTCGCAACGGGTTTCCGTGCTCGCAGCATCGACGGTATCGACCCGCGCTTCGGACGCGGACGCCGCGTTTCCCGATTCAACGCTGGAGTCTCTCTCCGTTTCATGGAAGCCGGGAGCGACACCAGGTTCTCGATCCGACGCGTTGTCGTCATGCGAACCGGTTTCCACGTCGCTCGATGACGCTATAACGGTATCGGCCGTTGCTTGCTCCGGCGGCGCGATGTTCTCAGGCGGGGCGGGAGCTTCATCGGCTGCTGCCGAGGGCGGGGACGCGGTTTCCGCGCGCGACGGTGAAGTCGTCGCGGCAGGTGAGTCCGACAACTCGTCGAGCGTCGACTCGATCAACCCGAACACAACCTGCAGCGCCGCGGAATCGTCTCTGGCGGCGAGTTGCTCGTGAACCGCGTCGATCGCGCCGGCCTGTGAATCGAGAATATCGCAAATCCGGCTGTCGCCGCCGATCTCGCGCCACCTCCACGAGATTTCGCGGATGATGCGAGCGCCCTTCTCGATGGGGGCGAGCGCATCGTTCATGATCCGCTTGTCGAACGAGGCGGCTGCGGCGGCTTTCGCTTCGGCGATGCTAGCCTTGATCGCGGCGAGGGCCTTCGGCAGCGCGTCGCTGGCCGCCGCCTGCTGTTGGGCGGCGACGGTCTGCTCGATGCGTGCAACCGCATCGAGCACCATGGCGGTATCCGCATTTCGGTTGCGCTTGGCGTATTCGGTCAGAAACCATCGGCCCCGCGAGGTCTCCATGAAGGCTTCGCGAATGGCGTCGAAATCCGCAGCGCTGGGCGGAGCAGCGCTGGCGGAAATCGGCGACAGGGCAAAAGCTTCATCGGCCATGGCGAACTCGTCGCGCAAATCATTGTGCGCAACTGTAACGATCACCATGATCCGCCGCAAATCGCAATTGAATTGACGCGATCCGAATCAGAAATCCCCGACTCCGTCGTGTCGGGACGGTCAGTGATTCGTCGTATGCCGGTCCCGTGATTCGGCCGTCGCGCCTCGTCCGGACGCTCATGCCGGCCGGAGGGATCAGCCCCAGAGCGCGGCGTCGGGCGGATAGACCGTGCTGCCGTCGTAGCGGAGACCGTCGCTGCGATCCTTGGCGAGCAACAGCGGACCGTCGAGATCGACGAAACGGGCCTGCTGCGCGATCAGCATGGCGGGCGCCATCGACAGCGAGGTCGCGACCATGCAGCCGACCATGATCTCGAAACCCAGCGCTTGCGCCGCATCGGCCATGGCGAGGGCTTCGGTCAGGCCGCCGGTCTTGTCGAGCTTGATGTTGATGGCGTCGTAACGTTCGCGAAGGCCGCCGAGCGAGGAGCGGTCATGGACGCTTTCATCGGCGCAGATGCTGATGACCCTGCGGATCTGCGCCAGCGCTTCGTCGTTGCCCGCGGGAAGCGGTTGCTCGACGAGCGTGACGCCGGCCGCCTCGCACGCCGCCAGGTTCCCCTCCAGATTGTCAAGCGTCCATGCCTCGTTGGCGTCGACGATCAGTTCCGATTCCGGAGCCTGCTTGCGCACGGCGGCGATGCGTTCGGCATCGCCGTCGCCACCAAGCTTGATCTTGAGAAGAGGGCGATGGGCGGCCTTTGCGGTCGCCGCCGCCATGACTTCCGGAGACCCGAGCGAGATTGTGTAGGCGGTGGAACGAGGGACCGGAGCAGGGCGATCCAGCAATGTCCAAATGCGTTGGCCACTGCATTTGGCCTCGAGGTCGCACAGCGCGCAATCCAGCGCATTGCGTGCCGCGCCTGCCGGCATGATGGACGCGAGGGATCGGCGATCCAGGCCAGCGGCGAGGGGCTCCTGCATCGCGAGAAGGCAGGCGAGAACGCCTTCGGGGGTTTCCCCGTAGCGTGCGTAGGGAACGCATTCCCCGTGGCCGGTGCGCCCGCTCCGGCTGATCTCGGCGACGACCACGACGGCTTCGGTCTTCGCCCCGCGGCTGATCGTGAAACTGCCCGCGATCGGCCAACGCTCGATGCGGCATCGCAGCGTGGTTGCGTCGTTCAGCGACGTTTTCAAATTGGGCAAGTCCGAAATTGGGCAGGTCCGAATGCATGCAGACGGCTGTGAGCGGGAAGGATATCGCACCACGAGCTGCTGACGTCATGTTAAAAGCTTCGCCTTAATAATAGCAGAGATTCGGGCCGGGAGCTGGTTTTGGGTGATAGCCCCACACTGCAGCAGATTGCGCGAGGCGACGCGCTGGGGCTCAGTGCGGCCGGCCCCTGGACGGCGCGCTTCGCGCCGGCGCTTGAGCGGATGGTGGCGGATGCAGAAAAGCTGGCCGGCAGCCGGTCCGGTATCTTCATCGATGTGTCGCAGATCTCGGGACTGGATACGTTCGGTGCATGGTTGATCGAACGCCTGCGCCGCAATCTGACGCAAGGCGGCATCGAGGCAACGATCGCGGGGCTTTCGCTGAATTATTCAAGCCTGGTCGACGAGGTCCGCCGCGTTCCCGCCTCCGCAGTTTCGCCGGCGGTTCGCCAAAGCGCGTTGACCGGCCTGCTCGAAGACGTCGGGCGCAATGTTGTCGGGTTCGGAACGACGCTGACCGGCCTCATCGGCATGCTGGGCGCGGTGCTGGCCGCCGGCGGCCGGGTCATTCGCCATCCGCGGTCGTTTCGCCTGACCTCGACCGTTCATCATCTCGAACAGGTTTGCTGGCGCGCGGTTCCGATCATCGTTCTCATCACCTTCCTGATCGGCTGCATCATCTCGCAGCAGGGCATCTTTCATTTCCGGAAATTCGGCGCGGATATTTTTGTCGTCGACATGCTCGGTGTCCTCGTGCTGCGGGAAATCGGCGTGCTGCTCGTTGCGATCATGGTGGCCGGTCGCTCCGGCAGCGCCTACGCCGCCGAACTCGGCTCCATGAAGATGCGCGAGGAAATCGACGCGCTGCGCACCATGGGATTCGATCCGATCGAGGTGCTGGTCCTGCCGCGGATGCTTGCGCTTGTGATCGCGCTGCCGATCCTGGCGTTTCTCGGCGCGATCGCCGCGCTCTATGGGGGCGGCCTGGTGACGTGGCTTTACGGCGGCGTTCAGCCCGAGGCGTTTCTCATCAGGTTGCGCGACGCGATCTCGATCGATCACTTCGTCGTCGGCATGATCAAGGCGCCGGTGATGGCAGCCGTGATCGGGATCGTCGCCTGCGTCGAGGGACTCGCCGTACAGGGCAGCGCGGAATCGCTCGGCCGGCGCACCACGTCGTCGGTCGTGAAAGGAATATTCTTCGTCATCGTGATGGATGGCTTGTTTGCGATCTTCTTCGCCTCGATCGGGATGTAGGAATGGTTGGCGACGCATCCGATCCCATCATCCGCGTCCGCGACGTCTCCGTCCGGTTCGGCGCCACGAAGGTGCTGGATGGCTTGAGTCTCGATGTGAAGCGCGGCGAGATCCTCGGCTTCGTCGGCCCGTCGGGCGCCGGAAAATCCGTGCTGACGCGAACCATCATCGGGCTCGTGCCGAAGGTCGGCGGCAGCATCGAGGTTTTCGGCGTCGACCTGGAAACCGCGAACGTAACGGCACGGCGGGCGGTCGAGCGCCGTTGGGGCGTGCTGTTTCAGCAGGGCGCGCTGTTTTCGTCGCTGAACGTCCGCCAGAACATCCAGTTCCCGGTGCGGGAATATCTCCACGTTTCGCAACGCCTGCTCGACGAGATCACCGTCGCCAAACTCGGCATGGTCGGACTGCGGCCGGAGGTTGCGGACCGCTATCCGTCCGAACTGTCCGGCGGGATGATCAAGCGGGTGGCGCTGGCCCGCGCGCTGGCGCTCGATCCCGAGCTGGTTTTCCTCGATGAGCCGACATCGGGCCTTGATCCTATCGGGGCAGGGGACTTCGACGACCTGGTGCGGACGCTGCAGCGAACTTTGGGGCTGACGGTTTTCATGGTAACCCATGACCTGGACAGCCTTCATACAGCTTGCGATCGCATCGCCGTTTTAGGGAACGGTAAGATCATTGCGGCAGGGTCGATGGCCGATATGCTGGCCTCCCAGCATCCCTGGCTGAAAGCCTATTTTCACGGCAAGCGCGCCCGCGCCGTCGTAGGTTGAGCGGTACCGGAGCGGATTTGATGGAAACGCGGGCGAACTTCGTCCTGATCGGGTCGTTCACGCTTGCGGTGATCGCGGCGGCCTTCGGTTTCGTTCTCTGGTTCCAGAGTCTTCACACCACCAAGGCGCGCAGCCCGCTTCGCATCGTGTTCGAGGGTTCGGCTTCGGGCCTGCGCAACGGCGGCAGCGTGAATTTCAACGGCATCCGCGTCGGCGAAGTGGTGTCGGTCAAGCTCGACGATCCGCGCCGCGTCGTTGCGCTTGCGATGGTCGAAAACGCTGCTCCGGTTCGGAAGGACACCCGGGTCGGGCTCGAATTCCAGGGACTGACCGGCGTTGCTGCGATCTCTCTGAAGGGCGGCGAGGAGGCGGCGCCGCCGGTGCCGCTCGATCAGGACGGCGTTCCGATCCTCACCGCCGATCCGGCGGGCCTGCAGGACGTGACCGAGTCGATCCGCGCGGCGTTGCAGAACGTCAATCGCGTCGTCGCCGAGAACGAAACGGCGGTAAAAAACACGTTGCAGAATGTCGAGACCTTCACGGCCTCGCTCGCTCACAACGCCGAGAAAATCGGCGACCTGGTGCAGAAGTTCAACGATGTCATGAGCAAGGCCGACGGGGTCATGGCCAAGACCGATGACCTGATGCTCGGCCTCGACGCCATCGCAGGCGGCAAGGCGGGGGGCGAATTGCTTCCGGCGGTGAAATCGATTCGCGAACTTGCCGAGGACTTCAACAAGCGCTCGGGCGCGCTGATGGCCGACGGCCGCCGCACCCTTGGCGACATCAGCCGGGCGGTCAATAATCTCGATCGCAACCCCACCCGCTTGCTGTTCGGTGCGAGCGCCAGCGGCAGCGCGGCGACCGGCAGTTCGCCGGCTCCGGCGACGCCCGCCCGCCCTCCGAGGCGGCCGTAGGGCTGCCTAGCGTTTCCGAGCGAAGTGGACTTCGGTTCGCACGAAGGCAACGCGTCAAATCAAGAAACTAGTGCCCTGAATCTGAAGTTCGCCTCATTATGCAGCGCCTCCCGGAGCGAACTTCTGATTCGAAAGGGCACTAGCGAATTTATAATTCTAGTGTGGTTTAGGTTCAGAAGTTCGCTTGGAGCGCTTGCAGAGAAATGAAGCGAATTTCTGAACCACCACACTAGAGCATGGTCCTGAAAAGGGGAACCGGTCTTCGGGAAGGATCGGGCTTAAACACAAAGATAAGCGACGAGTCTGATTCAACGCAGTTGAAACAGACTCGTCACGCGCGATCTTCGGATCGTCGACCGCGGTACCGCTACGAAACCGATAAAGCTGGGCCTTATCCGAGCCGTCCCGCCGCATGGGCGAGCAACGTATAGACCAGCCCGGTCTCCGACATCAGATGGTCCCGGATCGCGCTGGGCTCGCGCTCGTCGCGCGCGACTTCGTCCAGAAGGCGCTCGAATTCGGCGATGTAGCGATCGGCCGTCTGTTTGAACGTGCGGTCGGTCCGGTATTTGCGGGCGACCTCGTCGAACGTCTTTTGGCCGGCGGGCGTATAGAGACGTTTGCTGAAGGCCTTGCGTTCGCCGCGCTGGTAGCGGTCCCACATCTCCCCGGCAAGGTTGCGATCCATCAGGCGGCCGATATCGAGCGACAGCGAATCCAGCGGGTTCGCGGCAGCCTGCTGCGCGGGTCGCCCACGCCGGTCGTTGCCGGTGTCGGCTCGGTTCAGGAGATCCGAGAGCCAGTCGTCGCCCCCGTGGTCTTCGTTCGCGGGGCCGGGGGGAGGCGTGTCCGTGCGGCGGGATGACGGAGCGCCGAGGTCGGGCGGCGGTAGGTTCGACGCGCTGCCGCTGTCACGCATGCGAGACGCGGAGCGTGTCGTCGTCGTGGCGCGGCTGCTGGCCGCCGCCGCCACCGGTTCTTCCTCGCGCTGCGAAGCCGATCGTCCGTTGCTGACAACGTCGAACCCATGACCATGGCGGGCGACGATCCGGTTGAGCTCGGCGAGCGCTTCGATCTGATCGACGATCACCTTGCGCATCTGGGAGGTGCTCTCGGCCGCTTCCTGCGGCATCTCGAGCACGCCGCGACGAAGCTCGTTGCGCGTTGCTTCGAGTTCCGTGTGCATCTCCGCGGTCATCTGCTTCATGTCCTGAACCAGGGCCGCGAACTTGTCGGCGGACCGTCGGAGCATGGCGTCGGCTTCCTCCGTCGCCTGCTGGCAAATCTCGCTCATGGATTCGGAGGTCAGGCGGCGTTCTTCCTCGGCCGTCGTGCGAACGGCTTCGAACTGGCGGCTGATCGCCGCCGATCCGACGCCGGCGGTCTCGGCCACCACCCGTGCGATATCGCGCGCGCGCTCTTCGGCGGCGGCAAGCGATTCATCAAGCAGGCTCGTAAACCGCGTCAAACGCTGATCGAAGTCGGTCGTCCGCAAGTCAATCGTCGTCACGAGCGATTCAAGCACGGACTTGCGTTCCTCGACCGACAATGCGGCGCTTTGGTTGCTCTGCTCGACCCGCGCCGCAGCTTCGACCAGAATGTGGCCATGCGTCTCGAACTGGTTGGACAGCGTGCTCAAGTCGTCAAGGGCCTTGGAAGCCTTGGCGTTGAACACCGCCAATTGATCTTCGAGCGTCTGCGTCGCGAGACCGTTTTGCGAGGTGACATCCTTCATGGTCGATACGAAATCGGCGACGCGCGTGACGAGCGCACGCTCCAGCGAATTGAGATTTTCGTGCGCGCCGGTGAGGACCTCCTGAAGAAGGATGTTGCCTTCTCGCAACCGCTCGAACAGCGCGACGGTATCGGTGCGGAGGATCTTGCTGGTCTCCTGCATGTCGGTGACGGCCGTGATGGACGCCTGCCGCGACTGCTCGATGGCCGAGCGGGACGCCTGCTCGAGATCCTTCATCGACTTGGTGACCGCGCTTGTCGCCAGCTCACCCGCGTTGGTGATGGTGCGGACGACGTCGGAGCCGTTCGCAGCGATCGATTGCGAGAATGCCTGGCCCTTGACCTCGATCGACTTGAGGGCATCGGCGGTGACGCGGCTGATATCGGAGTTGAGCTGATCGGCCTTGCCGCCGAGAGCTTCGACCAGAGCTCCCCGCTTGCTGTCGATCATCTGCGAGAGACGGTCGGTCTGCTGCTGGACATAGTTGACGACTTCGTCGGTTTTACCCGTGATCGTCGTGCTGAAGCTGCCGCTGGCGGCAAAGATCAGGCGCTCGGCGTCGGTCGATACCGACTTGACCTTGGTGCTGACTTCATTCGACGCGGAGACGAGGGCGGCCTGCGCATTCTGCGCGCTCGCCTGAATGATCTCCGTGGTATTCGCCGCCGCCGCGTGGAGGGAGCGCTCGATATCCAGAGAGATCGCCTTGATCTGGCTGGCGGAGTCGGCGGAGGCGGTGGTGAGCGTGGTCTGGGCCTCGCGTGCGCTGCCGAGAATGGCGGCGGCGGAGTCGGCGCCAACCGCAGTCAATGTCCGCTCGACGTCGCTCGCCAGCGATTTGACGTGACCGACCGCATCGGCCGAGGCGGTGGTGAGCGTGGTCTGGGCCTCGCGTGCGCTGCCCAGAATGGCGGCGGCCGTGTTGGTGCCGACCGCCGTCATCGTCCGCTCGATGTCGCTCGCGAGCGATTTGACGTGCGTCGCGGCATCCGAGGAAGCGGAGACCAGCGTGGTCTGCGCCGCGCGCGCGCCGGCGAGAACGACGTCCGCCGTGTTGGTGCCGGCGGCCGACAGCGCCTGCTCGATTTCCGCCGACAGGGATTTGACCCGGCTCGCCGTTTCGGCCGACGAGTTGATCAGCGTCGTCTGCGCATCGCGGGCGCTGTTGACGATGGAGTTGGCGGCGGCGGTTCCGGCCGAGGTCAGTGCGCGCTCCACTTCGGTCGAGGTCAATTGCAACTGGGCGCCCACTTCGGTCGAAACCGAAAGCAGGGATTGCTGGGCGGCACGCGCGCCGGTCTGAATGGTTTCGCTGGTATTGACCACCAGATTGGTCAGCGAGCGCTCCGCGTCGTCGACATGGGACTTGATGCCGTGCGACAGCTCCTCGGCGCGCACCAGCAGAGCCTCGCTGGCCTGCCGTCCGCTGGATTCAAAGCGGCCGGCCACGGCTTCGACCCGCGATCCAAGCAGGTCTTCGAACTGGGCGACGCGCGTTTCGATCGTGGTCGCGACGAGGCCGACGCGCTCGTCGAGACCCTGGTGAATTTCCTGGAATCGCGCCGTGATCGTGTTCGCAAGCATCGCGCTGCGATCGTCGATGGTTTCGGTCACTCCCGAGATGCGCCCTTCGAGCGCCGCAACGGCCTCAGTTGCGCCGTCGCTCAGCGAGGTTGCGAAGTGGGCGAGGCGGCTCTCGATCGAGCCGATCGCATGAGCGGCGCCGTCGGACAGCGACGAGGTGAGGGTGACAAGCCGGTTCTCGATCGTCGCCGTGACCGACTTCGCGCGCGAGTCGAAGGCTTGTTCGAGCACGGCGAGGCGGCCGTTGACGGACTCGTCGAAGGACTTGATTTTGGCATCGAACGAAGCGTCGAGATTGCTGACGCCCGACTGGAGTGTGGTTTCGAACTGCAGCAGACGCTGATCCAGCGCGGCGCTGATCTCGCCGCCATTGGACGCCAGGCGCGAATCGAAGGTATCGACATAGGCCTTCATGCTCCGGGCAATATCTTCGGTGCGCTGGCCGAGGCGATCGACGATCTCGCCGCCGAACGTCTTCACGGTACGGTCGAATTCAGAGATGTGGCGGGTTATGAGCGCGCCGAGCGTACCGCTGTCGCGTGCGAACTTTTCCGCAAGCTCGCTGCCCTGGTCCTTCATGAGCTGATCGAACGCGCTCATCTGGAGGCTGAGCGTATCGTGCGCGGTTTCGGTCTGAGTGGCGACCTTGGCGACCAGCGTATTGACCGTGACGTCGAGCGCTTCGCCGGCCTTGTCGCCGGATGAAAGAATCCGGGTTGCCAGCCGGTTGCCGGCATCGTCGATCTTGCTGGCGAGGTCGGCGCCGCGAAGCTCGAGTTCCACCAGCAAGGAGTCGCTGGAATTCTTCAGCGAGTCGTGGACCTGTTCGGTGCGGTCGGAAATGCCTTCGACGATGGAGGCCGACTTCTGCTCGAATTCGTTCGTAATCCGGTCGACCCGCTCGTTGAGCATCTCATGGACGCGGTCGGCCAGATCGGCGAACTCGTCGTGGACGTGACCGGTCTTGAAGTTGAGGCTGCTGGTCAGGCGCTCGCTCGCATCGAGCACGGCGCGCGCGGTCTCGGCGCTGGCTTCCTCGAGCCGGTCGAGCAGGTCGCCGCCACGTTCGCCGAGAGCGAGGATCATATTGTCGCCGGCGTTGCTGAGCGCCGTCGTGATGTGCTCGCCGCGCTCTTCCAGCGCACCGGTGATGCCTTTTGCGACCTCGTCGACGCGCGAGGCGATGGCATCGCTGATCAGTGCGATGTCGTGTCGCAGGTCGATCTGGACACCCGAGATGGCGCTGCGAACCTGCTCGGCCTGGCCGACGAGATTGTCGCGCTGGAGCGCGATATCCTGAAGCAATGCCCGAATCCGAACCTCGTTGTCGGAATAGGCTCGTTCCAGCGCGGCGACCTCGTTGGCGACCAGGGCTTCCAGTTCGCCGGCGCGCGCGATGGCGCGTTCGACGCCATCGCCCATCGCGGCGACTTCACGCCGGATCGCCTGGCCGACCGTCACCACCGAGTCGCTGGCCAGCCCCTCCGGTTCGGAAAACCGGATCGCTACCTGCGCCATCGACTGCGCGATCATGCGCAGTTCCTGTCCGCGCCAGGCCAGGCTCGCCAAGAAATAGAACAGCAGAACGGGGGCGAAAAACAGGGCGATCAGGCCGGTGAGGGCAAGCGTGCCGCCGCTGCCCTGACCCATTGCGGCCTGCAGCGAGGGCAGGAAGCTGATGGTCAGAAAGCCGGCGCCGAGAATCCAGACGCCAGCGAAAAGCGAGGCGAGCGTATAAATATTTCGGGCCGGGCGGTTGTTCTGGATAGCTTGAAGAATCTGTCCGATCGTTTCGCGATCGTCGTTGGCGGGACGCCGCGTGAAGACCGGTGTCTCGGAGGTATCGAATGAGGGCCGGTCGGCGGTGCCGCGGACGTCAAACCCATCCTCGCCATGCCCTGCCGCGGGGGAGAACGGCGGCGCGACGTCCGGGCGGCCCTGGTCCGGACTGCCCGCGGAGGCCTCGCCGACGTTCAGCGCCTCCTGAATGGCGGAAAGAGCGACTTCCGTCGGATCTTTGACCTTCTTGGGATTGTTCGCCATGTCAGTCCACGCCCTCGTGTTTAGCAACCCGCAAGTTCGCGTCGCCGCCGCAGTCCCGGTCGCCGACCCCGAGCCCCAAGCCGGTTTTCCGGGCGTGGCCGTCGCCATCGCCCGTCTTGTCGGTCACTTCTTCCAACATCCTATTGGCTTGGCGTCTCGAATGAAATGGGCGTGATTAATACAATCTTAATCATCGTTAACGGCCGGCTGAGCTAACCGCTTCGAGTTGTTCGAAATTATTGAGCGGGCAGCGGATTCCGCCGGCCGCGGCGGCTACCTCGCGGTTCGTACGCGAAACGTTCCGTTAACCAGTTCCGTGATTGGCTTGCGGGAAGGTCACGCGGCAACCATCCCCCCTTTGCAGCGGACCCCGGATCGCAGCATGCCATATTCCCTCGAGCAGGTCGCCTGGATGCCGTCGCCGCCACTGGTTCCAGACGATGGCCCGATCGATTTCGACCATCTCCGCCGCATGACGCTCGGCGACGGCGGCCTCGAACGCGAGGTTTTGGCGATGTTCGCGGGTCAGGCTGCGTCGCTGGCAGCCGCTCTGGCGCAGCTTCCGCCGGATGCGGCGGCCCTTGTCCATAAGCTGAAGGGCTCGGCGCGGGCGGTCGGCGCGGTTCATGTCGCGGCCGCCGCCGCCGATCTGGAGACCGCCCTGCGCAACGGCACTGATGCGGCGGGGCCGCGGACGGCGCTGGATCATGCCATCAGCCAGGCCGGTGAAGCGATCGACGCAATCCTGCGCCGCTCCTGATATGGCCGGCGATCTCTGACGAATAGCCCGCCTTTTTGCGCCGAACGCTGGCGCTGGCCGGATCGTTTCGTTATAGGACAGCCGAACCGTCCCTCATGAGATCTACGTTCGGCAGCACTGCACCCATGACCAAGATCAACTTTGTCGACCATTCCGGCGAAACCCGTACTGTTGACGTCGAGAACGGCGCAACCGTCATGGAGGCGGCGATTCGCAACGCCGTTCCGGGCATCGAGGCCGAATGCGGCGGCGCCTGCGCCTGCGCCACCTGTCACGTCTATGTCGACGAAGCCTGGACCGAGAAGGTCGGCAAGCCGACTCCGATGGAGGAGGACATGCTCGACTTCGGCTATGATGTGCGGCCGAATTCGAGGCTGTCGTGCCAGATCAAGGTAAGCGACGAACTCGACGGGCTGGTGGTCACGGTACCGGAACGGCAGGCGTAGACACCTCCCATCAGCGGGACGCGGCCGGCACCGCATGGTGCGGCCTGACGATTTCAACGGAAAAGATTTTTGACATGAGCGAAGCGATCAAGACGGATGTGCTGATTATTGGTGCGGGTCCCTGCGGACTGTTTGCCGTATTCGAACTGGGGCTGCTCGATATGAAGGTGCATCTTGTCGACATCCTCGACAAGATCGGCGGGCAGTGCGCCGAGCTTTATCCGGAAAAGCCGATCTACGACATTCCGGGCATTCCGCTGGTGACCGGCCAGGGTCTCACCGAGGCGCTGCTCGAGCAGATCAAGCCGTTCGACCCGACATTCCACCTCAACGAGATGGTGGAAAGCATCGAGAAGATCGGCGATCCCGGATTCCGCGTCACCACCGATGCCGGCAAGGTGTTCGAGTGCAAGGTCGTCGTGGTCTCGGCGGGCGGCGGCTCGTTCCAGCCGAAGCGGCCGCCGGTGCCCGGCATCGAGGCCTATGAAAACACCTCCGTGTTCTATGCGGTGCGCAAGATGGAGCAGTTCCGCGACAGGGAGATCCTGATCGTCGGCGGCGGCGACTCCGCGCTGGACTGGACGCTCAACCTGCATCCACTGGCGAAGCGGATCACGCTTCTGCATCGCCGCGACGATTTTCGCGCGGCGCCCCACAGCGTCGAGCAGATGCGCAAGCTGGTCGCCGACGGCAAGATGGATCTGAAGATCGGTCAGGTCACGGCGCTGGAAGGCGCGGACGGCAAACTCTCCGCCGCGCAGGTGAAGGGCAGCGACAACGCGATGTCGACGATCAGTTGCGATACCATGCTGCCGTTCTTCGGACTGACGATGAAACTCGGGCCGGTCGCGAACTGGGGGCTTCAGCTTGAGAACAACCTGATCCCGGTGGAGACCGCGTCGTTCGAGACCAACGTGCCCGGCATCTTCGCGATCGGCGACATCAATACCTATCCCGGCAAGCTGAAACTGATCCTCTCCGGCTTCCATGAGGGCGCGCTGATGGCGCAGAAGGCGCATCGCTACGTCTATCCCGACAAGCGGCTGGTGTTCCAGTACACCACTTCGTCGTCGAGCCTGCAGAAGAAGCTCGGGGTGAATTGAGGCTGGCTGAGGTGTGCGGCATTGTTTTCAGCGCCGCGAATTGAGTGTCGTCACCGGGCTTGGACCCGGTGATCATCCGTTTCCCAATATTCTAGAGTCTGCTTCAACTGAGTTGAATCAGACTCGTCGCTTGTCCTTTTGTTTGAGCATGATCTTTTCCGAAAACCGGTTTCCGCTTTTCGGGATCATGCTCTAAAATCTGCGGCTGGCAGTCCGGCGCTCGGATGCCGTTATTGCTGCGGCTGCATCGGCGCAGGCGGGGCCGGAGTCATCGGCGCGGGGGGCAGCGCAAGCGGCGCCAGCGGTTCGCCCGTTACCTCGCTGCCATCCGCTGCATTGAGATGCAGTTCGGCCTCGACCGCTGGCAGCGCCGCGTCCGCCATTGCGGCATGGCCCTCCGCTGTCGGGTGGATCGCGCCGCCGTAGACTGCCGAGAGCAGGCCCCATGTCGCGTCATGGATGTCGGACGGCTGCATCGATGAGGGCAGCGCCTGCGGATAGGTCATCGCCGTGAAGTAGCTGTCGTTGGCGTCGCGGATCCAGCGCGCGCGCGGCAGATAGGCGCGGAAGTCGCCCGCCGGCTGCCCGCAGGTCATCGGCTGTTGCGGCGCCACCACGATATCGCTGACGAAGCTGTCGCCCCTGGCCGAGAAACAGGCGCGATCGAATTCGGGATCGTTGCCGGAGCGCGCGCAAAATCCGTGATCGGCGAACGCCGCCTGATGCGCTGCGACGAACGTCATCCGGTCGCTGTCGGGATCGCGGCAGATCACGCCGGATTGGCAGAGCGCGATCGCCTTCAGCCGCGGCAGAAATTCGTTCTGGACATAGCTTGTGACTTCGGCGAGCCGCCGCGGATCGGCGTTGAACGACGGATGCACATCGAAGCCGGCCTTGCCGCCGGTACAGGGTGCGCCGCCGTTGGCCAGCGCCGGGTTGGCGTAGGACACGAACACCACACGCGACAGGTCGTTGCCCACCAGCGGCTTCAATGCGGCGCGCAGCTTGCCGAAGGACTGCGGCAGGTCGCGCACCAGGCTCGACCGGGAATCGTCGACCGATTCGATCAGTCCGCCGCGCTTGAACAGCGCGCGCTCGGTCGGCGCGTCGACGATGACGTCGGATACCAGGCCGGAGAAGTTGATATCGTTGGCGCCGATGGTCAGTAGCAGGAGATCGAGCTTGCGGTCGGGCTGCCGGCGCTTCGCTGCCGCAAGCGCGTCACGCAGTTCGGCGACCTGGCCGCTGACGGTGCCCTGACACTTGGCCGAGGACAGGCATTCGCGCGCCCGCTGCGAACCGAGCAGCCCGTCGGGAATGCTGGCGCCGGTGCAGGCGAGCGGCAGGTAGGTCACCGCGATGTGCGGATACCGCACCGCGAGCGCAAGCGCGGTGCGGGTCTGGTAGCTGTAGAGCGAGCGATGGCAGGCCGCGTTCAGCCATAGCGCGCCGTAGTGCTGCCAGGTCTGGAGCGAGCCGGCGGTGCCGCAGGCACGGCCACCCTTGTATCCGGCGCGGCTCGGCCGGTAATACTCGTCCGCCGCGCCGCCGAGATAGGAGCGGAAGCAGAAGCCCTCGTCCGACAGCGCAATGGCGCGGTCCGGATTGCCTTCGCCCGAGGCGATGGAATCGCCGAGACCGGCGATGAGGATGTCGCGCACCTTGATCTGGGTCATCAGGCGCTGCGGTGCGTCGCTGCCGCTCGTGACATCGACCGTGGCGTTGGTGGCGCGGCCGTAGCGGGCGCGGAAATCGATCGGCTCGGCGCAGTCCTGCGTCGTGGTGCGCGGGCCGTCGCCGTCGTCGAACGACCAGGCGCATACCGCACCGACCGGGATCGCGCCGGTCAGACGCACGGTGACCGGATGTTCCGTCGGCGTCAGATAGCCTTCCTTGATCTTGTCCCGGGTGCAGGGCTCGCTGACATGGCCGCCGAGGTCGATGCAAAGACGATTGACGGCGTTGCGGGCCCAGCCGCGGCCGTCGCTTTGCAATTCAAGCGCCTGCTCGGCTGCGAGAATGCTCTGGTTGCGTTCGGTGGCAACGTGGATCTGGAAGTCACGCTCCTCGCGGAACAGCCGGAAACGGTTGCGGACCTCCCACGAAATCTCCATTCCGCTGGCAGGCTGGCTCTGGATCGATGCGGACGGACGGTATGGGTCGGGCTCATCGGGCGCGGACTGCGCGATTGCCTGCTGTGCGGCGAGCACGCCGAGCGAAATCAGGACAATCCGGACGAGGGAGGAGACGGAAGTGCGAGCCATGGAGGGTTTTGACGCGATAGTTTTGGCGGAAATAAGAGAGGTCCGTCGATGGTGGTGGTGGATGAAGCGAATGTGACGGGTGAAAGATGGCCGGTCACGGCCGGGAGCGGCGTTGCGGCTGGCAGATTCATGCAGCGGCGGGATCAGTCCTGCGAGACCCGTGTCTTGACCGCGGGCGGCGGCGCTGCCGTGCTGTCCGGAACAGTGTCGCAGCGGCTGTCGCTATCGTGGCTGACGGTGCTGTCGCCGCCGTTGCCATTGATCAAGCGGCGCCGTTGCCAGGGCTGCACGACGTTGAGCCAAAGCTCGCGCGCACCCATGATGGTGATCGCGAGGGCGAAGGGAATCATGAAATACAGCATGCGGTAAACGAGGAGCGTAGCCAGCAACTCCTCCTTGCCGAACTGCGGCAGGGCCACCAGCATCGCCGCGTCGAACACGCCCAGGCTTCCGGGGGCGTGGCTGGCAAAGCCGAGCAGGGTTGCCAGGATGAAGACGACCGATACCGAGACGAAATCGATCGGCGGCTGCGCGGGCATCAGCAGGTACATCGCCGAAGCACAGAAGCCCAGATCGACGACGCCGATCAGGATCTGCACGAAGGTCAGCGGCGCCGACGGCATCACGACTTTCCAGCCGTTCTGCCCAAGCTCGCGGCGGTTGCGGCCGGTGATGATCCAGATCAGGTAGATCACGATGCCGGCGAGGCAGCCGAGCGCGATCAGGCGGTTGATGGAGGGGGGCAGCAGGTCCATCGCGCTCGCGGCAGATGGATGCCAGGCCATGCCGATCCCGAGCACGAACAGGTTGCCGAGCCAGAACGTCAGCCCGGAGATGAAGCAGACCTTGGCGACGTCCAGCGCATTGAGCCCGTGATCCGAATAGATGCGGAAGCGGATCGCGCCGCCGGTGAAGACGGTGGCGCCGATGTTGTGGCCGATCGTGTAGCTCGTGAACGCCGAAAGCGCGGCGACGCGGTAGGGGATGTGATCCTTGCCGATCGTCCGCAGCGCGAAGAAATCGTAGAATGTCAGCGTACAGAATGCGCCGACCACGCAAAGCGCAGCCATGGCGATCTCATGCGGCGACTTATCGGTCAGCGCGATCAGGATGGCGCCGGTGTCGACGCCCTTGAGGGTGCGGATGAGAGTCGCAATCGCGAAAGCGATGATGACGATGCTTGCAACAACGCCAAGCCGTTTCCAGCCGATCCGTTCCTTGAAGCCGCGCTGAAGCGCGGTCAGCAGCCGATGCATTCGTCCTCCCGCTGACGCCCCGAATTCGAAGTTCGCTTGTCCTTGCGAAAACCCCTCATGCGAACTTGGAAATCCAGCGACACCAGGCACCTCGTCATTCTCGGTAACCCCATCGTTCCGGAGCGGTTTGCGGTTCGCTCGACGATGAAGCGAACGTCCGAACCGTCGAAACCTAAAATCACGACACGTTTCGAGCCGATTGGGGAGAGGGATGGCAAGCGGCTGCTCGGTTACTCATACGCGAAAAATCCATAAGGCAAAACGGCGGGTTGGCCTAACGAGGCTTGGTCATGGTTCGAAGGCGGTCCATGCGCCTTCACGATCGAAATCATCAGGACATGCACTTGCTGCGGAGTGCCAGCAAATGATTATCGTGAGCATATACGCATAAAACCTCGCCGGTTCCATGGCCGATTTGAACCTTGTTCCGGAGACATACAAGGTCCGCCGTATTGATGCATGGGTTGCATGACATTAGCTTGTTGCGCCGGACACAATCCGTGAAGTTTCTGCGCGTCATGTCTTGCGTAGCGCGAAATACGCGCCGCAGAAAGCCATCGCCGCGCCAAGGCCGAGCACGGCGAGCCCGGTTATGAGGCTTGCGAGCGTCGGCACTGCGCTCGGCGCCGAGGCGGCCTGTCCCGCACCCGCCAGGAACAACACGGCAATGGCGATCAGAAACTGCCGCAACCGTTGCTGAATGCGGCCGGACGGCGCGCTGTGCATCAGCGTCGCGATAAAATAGCTGCCGGAGAAACCGGCCGTTGCCACCAGCCACCATGCGATCGCGGCGCCCGCCGGCATGAAATCCTTTGAATCGGCGCGCCAGAGGCCGCCGAGGTCGAGGCCGATCTGCGCGGCGAGCATGTGTACCGCAAGCGCGAGCAATATGCCGGATACGATCGCGCCGCCGAGAATCAAGTGGCGCGGAAAATAAGCCGTTTCAGCCATAAAGGATTTGTAGGATAGAACCCGCGCCGCGAGCAAGAAATTGTAGGCGGGAAATTGAACGAAGGATCGCGATCGTGCCGCCGCCAGAGATTGCGCAGACAGGTCTCAGCTACGCCTACAGGGCGTCGCTGATCGGGTCGGCGCATCGGTTCGCGCTCGAGGACGATGGGATATCCTGGCAGGTTGGCCGCCGATCGGGGACATGGCGTTATGCGGACGTCGCCGTGGTGCGGATGTCGTACCGGCCGATGTCGATGCAATCGCGGCGATTCCGCGCCGACATCGAGCATCGCGACGGCGGCCGTATCGTGGCGATGTCCACCACCTGGCAGACGCTGGCGCTGATGGCCGCACAGGACAACGACTACCGCGCCTTTATCGTCGAACTGCACCGGCGGCTGGCCGAGCATGGCGGTCACGCTTCGCTCGTTGCCGGCCTCAATCCCGCGCTTTATTTTGCCGGCGCGGGCGTACTGGCATTGCTGGTTGTATCGATGGCCGCTCTGCTGGGGCGGGCTCTGGTCACCGGCGAATGGGCGGGTGCGTTGTTCATCGCCGGACTGTCGGCGTTGTTCGGCTGGCAGATCGGCGGCTTCATGCGTCGCAACCGGCCGCGCGTCTACACCTTCGATGCGCTGCCGCAGGATTTGCTGCCATGAGCGGCGCTCGCGAGCGTTCTGTACTAAGCCTCTTTCAGCAGTTTCGGGCTGACGAATTGTGCGAGTTGTCCGCCTCCGAACGCGATGCCATCCCACCTCTCGATGGGAAAATCGATCACCACAAGTCCCGATGTCGGCAGGTTGCGGGTCAACGCCGCGCGCCCGGCTGCGTCGCCGCCACCGATCAACCCGAGCGCGAATTCGTGCAGGCCGGGATTGTGTCCGACGATCATCAATCGCTTGGAATTCCGCGCGGCAGCGGAACGAATGAGCGCCAATAGTTGCGTCGGCTGGGCGCCGTAAAGCTCCGGCAGATGTGAAGCAAGCTCTTGAGGCACCTCGTCCGACATCTGTTTCTGGATGATGTCCCAGGTCGCGCGCGCCCGCACGGCGGTCGAAACGAACGCCAGATCGGGCAGGAGAGGCTGCTGTCCGGCGAGCCATGCGCCGAGTTCGGCGGCATCCTTGCGCCCCCGCGCGGCGAGCGGGCGATCCCGGTCACTGCCGCTCGGGGCATCGCTTTCGGTCTTGGCGTGTCGAAGCAGCAGCAGGCGGCGCATGACGCAGTCTCGGTTCAGCGTTGAAGCATGACCCGGAACGCGGGATACAGGTTCCGATTCTTGCGGCTTAATCCACAACCTTGCGCCGGACAAGGCGACGGAGGTAGTGGAGGGGGCCCGCTTCGCCGCAAAGTCACCGGACGCGAATGTCAAATCCAGAACTCCGCAAGGAAACGCGATGACTTCGGAGAGCACAGGTGCGGCCGATGGTCCCGGCGATACGGCGTCCGCCGCCGCTGCTGCGCCGCAACGCGCCGGTCTGACCGTCGATCTCGACGTCGAGATTTGCGTGGTGGGGGCAGGTCTCGCCGGTCTTACCGTGGCGCTGGAGGCGGCGCGGGCAGGCGCGAATGTCGTCGTTCTCGAAGGACGCCAGGCCGGCTGGAGCGCCTCTGGCCATCATCTCGGCACGGTGATGCCGGGCTTTGCGCTTCCGCTTTCCGATCTGATCGCGCGCGTGGGTTTTGACGACGCATGCGAACTCTGGTCGTTGTCGCGAGCGGGCGCCGACTATGTTCGGGCCCATGCCGCCGAACACGTCATTTCCGGCCTTGGACTGACCGAAGGTGTCCTGGAAGTCTCCAATGTCGACGCTGGCGACCGGCTGATCAGCCGCTTGCAAATGCTGTCCGAGGATTTCGCGACCGAGGCGGAGGGATGGCAGGTCGACCGCGTCCGCGACACCCTGCGCACCGGCCGGTATTTTCATGCGGTGCATTATCCGCGCGCTTTCCAGATCGACGGACGCAAATACGTCCATGGTCTCGCGGAGCTTGCGCGCAACGCCGGCGCGCGCATCTTCGAGGACACGCCGGTGGTGGGCATCGATCCGTTCGGGATTCGGAAGCGTATCGTGACGCCGCGAGCGCGGCTGCGGGCATCTCACGTCGTGCTTGCCGGCAACATCCATCTCGGCAAGGCGATGCAGCGGCTGTCCGATACGCTGGTGCCGGTTTGGCGTCATGCCGCCGTCACCGCGCCGCTGGGCGAGCGGCTTGCCGAGGCGGTGACGTTTCATGGCTCCGTCATCGACACCGACGGCATCGACCATTTCCGCATCGTCGGCGGCGACAGGCTGATATGGGCCAGCCCGGAAACCACCTGGGATGCCCGATCCGAGGGCCAGGCCGCGGCGATCCGCAGGCGAATCCGCACGATCTTTCCGCAACTCGGTGCGGTCGAGATCGCGACGATGTTTTCCGGCGCGATCGGGCAGACCGTGCACGGCATGCCGCAGATCGGCCGGCTGTCGCCCGGATTGTGGGTCGCGAGCGGATTCGGGCGGCAGGGACTGAACACCTCGGCGATGGCCGGCCAACTGATCGCCGGCGGCATGCTGGAAGGCGACGACCGCTGGCGGCTGTTTTCGCCGTTCGAACTGGTGTGGGCCGGCGGAACGACCGGCCGCGCCGCCGGCTACGCCATCGGCCTGGCGGAGCAGGCGCGTTCAGCCGCCGCCGGCACGCTGGCGCGCTATCGCGAACAGGCGCGCATCCGGGCGCGGGCGCGCGAGGCCAGGTTCGCCGAGGCCAACCGTCTGGCGGGAACGCGGCCGCCGCGCTCCGCCGCTCGCCGCGCGCCGCCGGACCAGGAGGGCGCCTGACCCTTCGGTCTCCGCAGGCGTAGGGTTGAGCGGATATGCATCCTTCAGCAAAATCTATCGCGACAAAGTGAGCGGAGCTCCGCAAGATCAGGGTAACCTCAGGGCAGGCTGCCGCATATCTGATCTGAACCGCGCAGCCCGCTCGACCCCGGAGATAGCCATGATCGACCGCCGTACCCTGCTCGCATCCGCCGCCGGCCTGGCAGCCCTGTTCGGCTTTCGCTGGTTGCGCGGAGAGCCTGTCCGGGCGGCCGAGACAAAAGCCGCCGAGAGGTTCGAGATCGAAAAGACCGACGCCGAATGGCGGGCGCAGCTCACGCCGCAACAGTACCGCATCCTGCGTCAGCAAGGCACCGAGCCGCCTTTCACCAGCCCGCTGCTCAAGGAGCATCGCAAGGGCATCTTCGCCTGCGCCGGCTGCGACCTTCCGCTCTATTCGTCGGAAACGAAATTCGAAAGCGGCACCGGCTGGCCGAGCTTCTGGAAGCCGCTCGACAACGCGGTCGGCGAAACCCGGGATACGACGTTCGGCATGGCCCGCACCGAGATCCACTGCCGCCGCTGCGGCGGGCATCTCGGCCATGTCTTCGACGATGGCCCGAAGCCGACGGGCCTGCGCTACTGCATGGACGGGCTGGCGCTCGTCTTCCATCCGGCATCGTCGACTACGTAGGACTTTCGCCGCTTTAGGCGACGCTCCCGTAAAATCTTGGCGTCATTCCGGAGCGGCGCGAAGTGCCGAGCCCGGAATCCATGGCCCCTGTGGCTGTTTTTGTTCGAAATGTTGATGTCAGGGGTATGGATTCCGGAAGTTGACGAGTTTTTCCTCGCTCGAAAATCCCCCATCCTCCCGGCAAGAGTTGCCTCTCTCGGGCAAGAATGCCCCGGAGCGCGGGCCGGGGTCTAATCCCAACTTACTGAAATAGCTTATCTTTCACGTTGGCACGGAGCTTGCGACGTCGTTTCCGACCGCGGCTGTGGTTCTCGCTGACCTCCGGTTGGCCGCCCGGATCGAGTTGGAGACGATGGGATGGGTATTTTCGACGCACTGAATACGTCTGTCGGCGGTCTGCAGGCGCAGTCCTTTGCGCTGCAAAACATCTCCGGCAACATCGCGAATGCCCAGACCACCGGCTACAAGGGCATCGCCACCGCCTTCTGCGATCTGATCCCCGACTCGACCACGCCGAACCGTCAGGTGGCCGGCGGCGTGACGGCCTATGCGGTCGCGACCATCAGCAGCCAGGGAACGGTGTCGGCCTCGACGATCGGCACCTACATGGCGATCACCGGCGATGGTTTCTTCAATGTCCAGTCGCCGACCGGCGTGGTTGACAATCAACCTCAGTTTTCCGGCGTGACCTACTACACGCGGCGCGGCGATTTCCAGGTCAACGCCAACGGCAATCTCGTCAACAGCGCCGGCTACTACCTGATGGGCGTGCCGGTCGATCCCAAGACCGGCAACCCTCTGGGCAATGTGCCGCAGGTGCTGCAGTTCCAGAACAACTTCATTCCCGCGCAGGCCACCACGACGCTGCAATACGCCGCCAATCTTCCGTCCGTGCCGACGACGCTGGCGAGTTCGACCGCGACCGCCGGCACCATCACCGCGGCGGGCGGATTGAATCCGTCGGACTTCACCAACGGCTTCAATCCGCTGGTGGTCGGAACGCCGGCGCCGGCCTATACCGACAGCACCACCACGGGCTCGGCGGCCAACAACCAGCAGACGCCGCCGGTCGCGATCACCAGCGCGACGCTTTTGTCCGGTACTGCGCCGAGCGACTCGCTGCCCACCGGTTTTGCGGTCGGCGACACCATCACCGTCGATGGCACCACCATCACGTTTACCGACGCCAGCACCGCGTTGCCGCCCGGCGCGCAGGACGCGACCCATGTTCGCATCGACGACACCGTCGGCGATCTTCTGGGCAAGATCGGCGCGATCACCGGTCAGGCCCCGACGATCGACGCCAGCACCGGGGCGATCACGCTGCATAGCGGCACCGCGCAGGACCTGACGGTGACGAGTTCATCGGGCGGGTGGACCTCGATGGGCTTCGGCGCGACGACCAACGTCGCGCGCGGCGGCGGCGGCACGCCCGGAGCCGGCGTGGTGATCGCCAACGACCAGACCATGTTCCAGCAGGAATCGATCAGCGGCGGCGCGGTCACGGTCTACGACGCGACCGGCACCGCGGTGAACCTGCAACTGCGCTGGGCCAAGACCGACAGCGCCTCGCTCGGCGCGGGCCATTCCGATACCTGGAACCTGTTCTATCAGGCCAATCCGAACGCCACCGGCACGCAAGCGGCGTGGGTCAACGTCGGCACCAACTTCACCTTCGGCACCAACGGCCAGCTTTCCAGCCCGGTAGGGACGTCCATCACCATTCCCAGCGTCAGCGTCGGAACCCAGTCGCTCGGCAACCTCACGCTGAATCTCGGCAGCGGCGGTCTCACCCAGTATGCCAGCAGCGGCGGCAACGCGACCGTCAATGCGATCAACCAGAACGGCTACGCCGCCGGCCAGTTGCAGTCGGTCGCCGTCAACAATGACGGCATCGTGGTCGGCACCTTCTCGAACGGGCAGAACCTCTCGCTCGCGCAGGTGTCGCTGTCGCACTTCAACGGCACCAACTACCTGAAAGCGCTCGACGGCGGGGCCTATGCCGTGACCGACGAGTCGGGACCTGCGATCGCCGGCGCGGCCGGACACATCAGCGGTTCCTCGCTCGAGGGCTCCAACACCGACATTGCCGACGAGTTCACCAAGCTGATCGTGACCCAGCAGGCTTACTCGGCGAACACCAAGGTCATCACCACGGCGAACAGCATGGTTCAGGATCTCCTGAACGTGCTGCGCTAGAGCATGATCCCCGAAAAGCGGGGTCGCTGAGCGGATTGATGCTCTTTCGAGGCGGGCAATAAGATGAGTTTGAGTTCGGCCCTCTCCATCGCGATGTCAGGCCTGCGCGCCAACCAGGCGGCGCTGTCGATCGTCTCGGGCAACGTCGCCAACGCGAACACGTCCGGTTACGTCGCCCAGACGCTGGTGCAGGACGAGATCATCACCGGCGGTACCGGCGCCGGTGTTCGTGTCATCGGCGTCAACCGCACGCTCGATACCTATGTGCAGTCGCAACTGCGCACGGAAAACGCCGGCGGCGCCTATGCCGACCAGATCGCGAACGTGCTCGGCCAGTTGCAGAATGTCTATGGAACGCCCGGCAACGACGGAACACTGGAAGCGGCCTACAATAACTTCACATCGGCGTTGCAGGCGCTGTCCGCGAGTTCGGGCAACACGGCGGCGCAATCCTCGGTGCTGAACGCCGCGCAGGCGCTGGCGCAGCAGCTCAACGCCACCACCAGCGGCATCCAGACGCTGCGCTCCAACGCCGAGCAGGATCTCTCGGTATCGGTGTCGCAGGCGAACGCGGCGATGCAACAGATCGCCGCGATCAATCAGAAGCTGCAGGGCATGAGCGCCCAGGATCCGGCCGCCGCGACGCTGATGGATCAGCGCGACAGCGCGATCGATCAGCTCTCCAGATTGATGGACGTTCGCGCCGTCACCGACGGCTCCAATCAGACGTCGGTGTTCACGACCTCGGGAATCCAGCTCGTCGGTGGTGTGCAGGCTTCGACGCTGTCATTCAACGCGCAGTCGTCGCTGACTGCGAATTCGCAATGGAACGCCGATCCGGGCAAGTCGAGCGTCGGCACCATCATGTGCCAGCTTCCGAACGGCGCCAAGATCGACATGATCGCCTCGCAAGGCATCAACTCGGGCCAGATCGCCGCCGACGTGCAGTTGCGCGACAAGACGCTGGTGCAGGCGCAGAACCAGATCGACCAGATGGCGGCGACGCTCGCCAGCGCCTTGTCCGATGTCACGACCGGCGGCACGCCTGTCGCCGGCCCTCCATCGGGTTTCGACCTTGATCTGTCGAATGTGCTGCCGGGCAACTCGTTCAACGTCACCTACACCGACTCGAGCAACGTCTCTCATACAATAACTGTCGTGCGGGTGGACGACCCCGCGGCGCTGCCGATTCCGAACACGGCCTCGAATCCGAACGACAAGGTGATCGGCGTCAATTTCTCGGGTGGGCTCGGTTCGATCCTGGCGCAATTGAATGCGCAAGTCGGCGGCCCGGCGCATCTGACATTTTCCGCGTCGGGTGCGCTGCTCCGCGTCACCGGCGACGGCTCGGGCACATCGACGGTGACCGCGGCCTCAACCACGACAACCATGCAGTCGCTGACGTCGGGCAATCCGCAACTGCCGTTCTTCACCGACCGCGCCTCGCTCTACACCGGTGCGATCACCGGCACCGCGTCGCAGATCACGGGACTGGCGGGACGAATCCAGGTCAACGCCGCGCTGCTTGCCGATCCCTCCAAGCTGACGGTCTACAATACGTCGCCCGTGACGCCCGCAGGCGACACCACGCGCTCCGATTTCCTGTTCGATCAACTGACCTCGGCCACATTCAGCTACGCGCCGAATACCGGCCTCGGGTCCGCGGCTTCGCCGTTCACCGGCACCCTGCCATCGTTCCTGCAGCAGTTCGTCAGCGTGCAGAGCAGCGCGGCGACGACGGCGAAACAGGTGGCGCAGGGGCAGGACATCGTCGTCAATACACTGCAGGAGAAGTTCAACGCCAAGGCGAGCGTGAACATCGACACCGAGATGACAAATCTGATCGCGCTGCAGAATTCCTACGCGGCGAACGCGCATGTGATGTCAGTGGTGCAGACCATGATGCAGACTCTGCTGCAGGCTCAAATGTAACGTGTAAGGGCGGTTCGCATGGCGATCAACGGCATCAGCTTCGGCAACACCATCCTCGGCAGCTCGGTCCAGAATCTCAAGGCGCAGATGGCCGATCTGCAGAACCAGCTCACGAGCGGAAAGAAGTCGACGACCTATTCGGGTATGGGCGCCAACGAAGGTTTTGCGATCGCTGCGCGCGCGCAACTGTCGAACATCGCCGCGTATACCGACACCATGACCAAGATCAACACCAATATCGGGGTCGCCAATACCGCGTTGCAGGCGCTGTCCGATATCGGCACGCAGTTGCAGAACGCGGCGAACAGCGGATCGCAGGCGCTGAACAGCGCCGGACAGACCGCTGGTCAGCAGACCGCGGTGGCCGAGTTCTCGTCGGTCGTCGGCATCCTGAATACGCAGGCCGGCGACCGCTACATCTTTTCCGGCAGCACGATCTACACCCAGCCGGTCGCTTCGTCCGACCTGATCCTGAACGGCAATGGAGCAGGGCAGGCCGGGTTGAACCAGGTCATCTCCGAGCGCAACCAGGCCGACCTTGGCGCCAGCGGCCTCGGCCGCCTTATCGTTTCCTCGCCGACCGCGACGTCGGTATCGGTCGCCGAAGATGCGTCGCCCTCGATCTACGGCATGAAGCTCAGCAACGTCACCTCGACGCTGACGGGCGCGACAGTCTCCAACACACCGGCGACGGTCAATCTCGCAACCAATCCGGCGGACGGCGACACCTTCAATTTCACCTTTTTGCAGCCGGACGGCACCAGCACGACCGTTCAATTGACGGCGACGACCACGGTGCCGGCGCCCGCGGGATCGTTCGAGATCGGCGGATCGGCCGCGGTGACCGCCACCAACCTGAATGCGGCGCTGACCGCCGCCGAAGCGAGTGCGTCTCCTTTCGGCGCGCAACTGACCGGGGTCAGTTCGAGTGCGGCAGGCGTCACGATCACGCCGGCGCAAGCCTCCATCGACCTCGCCGCCAATCCGGCCGACGGCGACACGGTGAGTTTCACCTTCAACCTGCCGGACGGCTCCAGCGAAACCGTGCAACTGACGGCCTCGAGCGCGGTGCCGACGCCGGCCGGCAGCTTCGCGATCGGTGCGACGCCGACGGCGACCGCAGCCAATCTCAATGCCGCGCTGACGAGCTCGATCGGAACGCTGGCCAAGACCTCGCTGGTGGCGGCCTCCGCCATCCGCGCGACGCATGATTTCTTCGACCAGCCGCCGCAGCGCGTCGACCTCACGCCGCCGGTGACGCTGGCCACGGCAACGGCCGCGGTGAACGGCACGGCTGCAAACACGGTGCAGTGGTACACCGGCGATGCCGGAACGGGGTCGGCACGTGCGACTTCGACGGTGCGGATCGATCCCTCGGCGACGGTGCAATACGGCATCCGCGCCAACGAGGACGCCATCCGTTCGCTGATGGAATCGGTTGCGCTTCTCGCGGCTGTGACGACATCGCCGACCGATCCGAACGGTGCGGGGCAGATCTCGGCTCTTAATTCGCGCGTGGCGCAGAATCTGACGGTCACGCCCGGCAAGCAGAGCATCCAGGACATCCAGTCCGATCTCGCCAATGCGCAGACGGTGATGCAGGATGCCACTGCGCGGCAGAAACTGACGCAGGCGACGATGCAGAACGTCGTCGATCAGGCCGAGAACGTTTCTACCGATGAGGTCGCAAGCCAGTTGCTGGCGTTGCAGACCGATCTGCAGGCCTCCTACCAGACCACCGCCTTGCTGTCCCAGCTCAGCCTGGTGAAATTCCTCTGATGGTGCGGGCAGGCCGGGCGCTGACCGGCAATGCGTGATGGCGAAGGAGCGGCAATAGCCGTTCCAAAACGGGCTGCGTTACGCTAATCATGGCGGCCTGCGATGGGCAGGAAATTCGGCTATGCTGCCGCGCGCGCTCCTTTGAGTGAAACGGCGCAGGGACACCGCCAACACCATCAGACGTACGGAAATGCTGGACGCCAGCGACCGCTGCGCGCTGCGAGGAAGACCATTTCATGCTCCGTTTCGATATTTCACGCGCGCTGGGTTGCCGCGCTGCGCCGCGGGGAAGGTTCGGCGCGCTCGGAGGCGTGCCGCGGTTGCATGCATGCAGCCGCCCGGAGTTCTCGGCATGACCCAAGCGCCATCCGACTCGCCGCGGGACGCCAGCGAGACGCTCGATCCCGACGACTGGGACGCACTGCGCGCGCAGGGGCACCGGATGCTCGACGATATGTTCGATTACATCGCCGGCGTTCGCGAGCGCCCGGTATGGCGACCGATTCCCGCAAACGTGCGCGCGCGTTTTCGCGAGGAACTGCCGCGCTCAGGCGGCGACCTCGACGAAATCTATCGGGAATTTTCCGACTCCATTGCACCGTACGCCGCCGGCAACGTTCATCCCGGCTTCATGGGATGGGTGAACGGGGGAGGCACCGCAGTCGGGATGCTTGCCGAAATGCTGGCTGCGGGGCTGAACGCCAATCTCGGCGGCCGCGATCATATTCCGATCGAGGTCGAACGCCAGATCGTTCTGTGGATGCGGCAGATGTTCGGATTTCCCGACACCGCGAGCGGCATCTTTGTCACGGGAACGTCGATGGCCAACCTGATGGGCGTTCTGGTGGCCCGCTCCGCGCGGCTCGGACCGTCTGTGCGCGAGCGGGGGCTGCCTGATCGCGGCGGCGGTCTGACCGCCTATACGTCTGTCGTAACGCACGGCTGCGTCGCGCAGGCCATGGATCTCGCCGGATTCGGCACCGACGCGCTGCGGCGGATTCCGGTCGATCGGTGTCATCGCATCGAGATCGACGCGTTGCGTGCGCAGGTCGCTGCCGATCGTGCCGCCGGTCTTGAACCGTTTCTCGTGATCGGTTCGGCCGGCACGGTCGACATCGGCGCGATCGACGATCTGGCGGCGGTGCATGCGGTGTGCCGCGAGGAGAATCTGTGGCTGCATGTCGATGGCGCATACGGCGCGCTCGGCGTGCTGTCGCCGGAGATCGCGCCGCGTCTCGCCGGTCTCGAACGCGCCGACTCGATCGCTTTCGACTTTCACAAATGGGGACAAGTACCTTACGACGCTGGCTTTCTCCTTGTTCGCGACGGCGAGCAGCACCGCAGGACCTTCGCGGCGCCTGCGGCCTATCTGCGCCGGGAGACGCGCGGGCTCGCGGCCGGCTCGCCGTGGCCCTGCGAGTACGGACCTGACATGTCGCGCGGCTTCCGTGCGCTGAAGACGTGGTTCACGTTGAAGGCCTACGGCACCGAAAAGCTTGGCGCGATGATCGCCCGCACCTGCGCGCTGGCGCGCTATCTGGAAGCGAAAATCACCGCCGAGCCGAAGCTCGAACTGCTTGCGCCGGTGCAACTGAACATCGTGTGCTTCCGCTATCGCGCCAATGACGCCGACCGGATCAACGCGGCGATCGTCGCATCACTGCACGAGTCGGGAATCGCAGCGCCGTCCACCACGATCCTCGATGGCCGGCTGGCGATCCGCGCGGCGATCGTCAACCATCGCACGGGAACGCGCGACATCGATGCTCTGGTGGCGGCGGTGCTTGAATTCGGCGCGCGCGAAACCAAAGCCCGCAAAACCGGAAGCTGAGGCGATACGCCCCGCGCTGCGCGTGGTATCAGGCTGAGCGCTTCTGCCGGACGTCGACGCGGGGCGCGGTGGCTTCGTCCATCTCCATCAGCTTTTTTTCGTAGGCGATCAGCTTCTTGACTTCCTTGAGCGCCTTGTAGAGGTCGCCGTTAAGGATGTCGTTGTTGACGCCTTCGATGATCGGCCACGCGCCTGGCATCGTCGTGATGACGTCGCGCAGCAGGCTGAAATAGGTGCCGTGGTTGATCTGCGGCTCCGGCGACAGATACATCAATTGCACCGCGAGATAGACCAGCTTGGCGGGCGTGTCCGCCGTTTCAGGCGTCAGGATGTCCTTCTCGCGAAGGATCGGAATCTTGTCGCCCTCGATCAGGAGCCGCGCACGTTGATCGGTGTTGGTGACGACGCAGGCGCCGATGATGATGCGTTCGTGCGGCTTCAGTTCGACTTTCAGCGCCATGGCGGTTTTCCTGCCGTGAAAAGGAGCGTGCCGGACGGACGGTAGCGCCGTTCGCCGCGCAAAATGTGGCGGACGGCCGAGCCGGCGCGAGCACCGCGGTACGTTCTTGCCGCGATCCTTTCCCATTGTGGTTAACGATTGGTAAATGGCGCCTGCGACCTCCGCTGCCAGATTCGTCTAAGCCACGGCCACGACGTCGCAATCCGGCCGTGCGCCCGCGCCTGGAAAGGCTCGGAAGTCCACTATCGGCTTCATGCTTTCTTAGAGTCTTCGCATCACTGTGGCGCCTCGTCCGAAGGAATAACTTCGGCGTATGCGCGTCAGTGTATTCACACCAGAAAGGTATGAAAAATGTCCGATATCGTTCTCTCCGCATCGGTCCGCCAGAATCTGCTCTCCCTCCAGTCCACCGCCGACCTGCTCTCGACCACGCAGAACCGCCTTGCCACCGGCAACAAGGTGAACACGGCGCTCGACAATCCGACCAACTTCTTCACGGCGCAGGGCCTCAACAACCGCGCCAGCGACATCAACAACCTGCTCGACTCGATCGGCAACGGCGTGCAGGTGCTGCAGGCCGCCAACACCGGCATCACCTCGATCCAGAAGCTGGTCGATACCGCCAAGTCCATCGCCAACCAGGCGCTGCAGACGCCGACGGGCTATTCCACGAAGTCCGAAGCCGCCGCCACCATCACCGGCGCAACCTCGTCGAACCTGCTCGGCGGAACGGCGACCGCGGCAGTCGCGGCCTCGACCGTGGCGGCGAGCGCTTATGCCGGCAACGAATTTGTCGGCGACGGAACCAATAACGACACCATCACGATCGACGGCCAAACCGTCACGTTCGACGGCACCACCGATGGCACGACGGCCATTGCCGATAGCACCAACCACAAATATACGGTCGCGGAAGCCGTCGCCAAGATCAACCACGACCTCGGCGCCACCAGTTCCACGGTAACGGCAGCCGTGGGCACGGGCGCCGATGCAGGCAAGATCGTGCTGACCAACTCGGCAACTGGCACGGCATCGAACTTCACCGTCGATGCGTCCAGCACCACCAGCGGCGCTGACGGCGGCTTCGGTTCGTCTGCCGTCACCACGACGAACGGCGCCGACGCCGGCACCACCGGCGGTCTGTCCGGAACGACCCTGAGCATTGCCGCGTCGTCCGACGGTGCGATCCCGGCGGCCACCATCAACTTCGGTACAGGCTCTGGCCAGGTTTCGACGCTCGACCAACTGAACACAGCGCTCGCCACCAGCAACCTGACCGCGTCGGTCGATTCGACCGGCAAGATCACGATCACCACGACCAACGACCATGCCTCGGCGACCATCGGCGCGCTCAGCGGCACGGCGACGGGTTCGGGGCTGTTCACGGCCGGTGCGGGGTCCGCCCCGGTTGCGGACGCCAATTCGCAGAACACCCGCGCAAGCCTGATTGCCCAGTACAACCAGGTGATCGATCAGATCAAGACAACGGCGCAGGATTCGTCCTTCAACGGTGTCAACCTGCTCAACGGCGACCAGCTCAAGCTGGTGTTCAACGAAACCGGCAAGTCCACCCTGACCATCCAGGGCGTGACCTTCGATCCGGCCGGCCTCGGCCTGTCATCGCTGACCAAGGGCACGGACTTCCTGGACAACAGCAACATCAACACAGTCTTGAACTCGTTGAACGATGCGTCCAGCACGCTGCGCTCGCAGGCTTCGGCCTTCGGTTCGAACCTGTCGATCGTGCAGATCCGTCAGGATTTCTCGAAGAACCTGATCAACGTGCTGCAGACCGGTTCGTCGAACCTGACGCTCGCCGACACCAACGAGGAAGCGGCGAACAGCCAGGCGCTGGCCACCCGCCAGTCGATCGCGGTGTCCGCCTTGGCGCTGGCGAACCAGTCGCAGCAGAGCGTGCTGCAGCTGCTCCGCTGATCCAGCCACATCATCAGACGGAAACGGCGGGGGAAACCCCGCCGTTTTGCGTTTCCTGATACCAAAACCTTGCCCTGAGCCGGAGTGTCAGCGATGGCAGGCAAGCCATTGATGGAGCGAGCCAGAACCGTCCCGAGACGCGATTTCGAATTCCCTGATCCGGTACCGAGCACACTGCGCCAAAGCATTCGGCTGCCTTCCGTTTCGCCGCTCGACTTCAGGTAGCGCCGTAGATGCACCAAGCGGAGGCGAAGGCTGCGAGGATCGATCGGTTAATCTCCTGTTAACCATAAATTAAAACGTCTCGTTCACCTTTCCGGCCAGGACCGGCGCTCGCCCCGGAGTCGGCGACCGTCCACGGTATGGAAGGGCCAGACATGACCGACATCGTTCTTTCGGCATCCGTTCGCCAGAATCTGCTCTCGCTGCAGTCAACCGCCGACCTGCTGGCAAGAACCCAGAACCGGCTCTCCACCGGCAAGAAGGTGAACACGGCGCTCGACAATCCGACCAATTATTTCACCGCCGCCGCCCTCGACAACCGCGCCAATGACATCAGCAGCCTGCTCGATGGCATCGGCAACGGCGTGCAGGTGCTGCAGGCGGCCAACACCGGCCTGACCTCGCTGCAGAAACTGGTCGACACCGCCAAGTCGGTCGCCAATCAGGTTCTGCAGTCCCAGGTCGGCTATTCGCAGAAATCGTCGGTCGATACTCTGCCGGTCACGGGTGCCACCGCGCTGGACCTGAGGGGCACGACGGCATTTACGAGTGCCGCAGCCACGCCCGGCACCGCCCTGAAGACCGGAACCGCCAATGCCCTCGCAACCGGCGCGACCCTCATCAGCGCGCTGACTGATGGTGCGGCCGCGACGCCGACCGGCCCGGTGGCTGGCGACAGCTTTTCCGTCAACGGCAAGACCATCACATTCGCCGCGTCCGGCGCGGCAACAACCGATCCAAGCGGCAACGTCACCATCGGCATCGATCAGACCCTGAGCGCGCTGGTAGGCGTGATCGACACTCTGCACGGCAATACGGCCGCAGCGTCGGCCGTCGACGGAAGCGGCCAGATCGCGCTCAATACCGGCATCGCTCAAGATCTGACGCTGACGGACTCCACGCCGGCCGGTGTGCTCGCGAAGCTCGGCTTGACCGCCGGGACGACGGCGCGCGGCGGCGGCGCGGGGAACCTCGACGGCAAGACGCTGACGATCGGATCGACCGGCGGCGGCGTCGCCACCAACATCACGTTCGGCGACGGCACCAACGGAACCGTCAGGACCCTTAATGACCTGAACGCGCAGCTCGCCACCAATAATCTTCAGGCCACGATCAACTCGGCGGGTGTGATCACGATCTCGACCACGAACGAAGCCGCCGCCTCGACCATCGGGGCGATCGGCGGGACCGCGGCCGGCGCAGGCTATGCCTTCAACGGTCTTGTCGCGGCGGCACCGGTTCAGGATGCCGGAGTCCAGGCGTCGCGCGCCGGTCTCGTCAATCAGTACAACAACATCATTCAGCAGATTAACACGACCGCGCAGGACTCGTCCTTTAACGGCATCAACCTGCTCAATGGCGACACGCTGAAGCTGATCTTCAACGAGACAGGAAAATCCGTCCTCACCATCAACGGCACCAACATGAATGCAGCCGGCCTCGGGTTGTCGACCCTGGCGGTGGGCACCGACTTCCTGGACAACGGTTCGGCCAACAACGTGATCGCAAGCCTCGACACGGCGTCAAGCACGCTGCGCGCGCAGGCCTCGACGCTCGGCTCGAATCTGTCAATCGTGCAGATCCGTCAGGACTTCTCGAAGAACCTGATCAACGTGCTGCAGACCGGCTCGTCGAACTTGACGCTTGCCGATACCAACGAGGAGGCTGCGAACAGCCAGGCGCTGGCTACTCGCCAGTCGATCGCGGTGTCCGCGCTGGCGCTGGCGAACCAGTCGCAGCAGAGCGTCCTGCAATTGCTCCGCTGAAGGCGGCGCGCGCGGCGTTAGCGATAGCCGCAAGAGGCCAGAGACAGCGTGGCGTCTGTTGCGCGGCGACACGATCCGCAACGTTCGCCCGCCATTTTTTAGACGCATATGAAAACGCGGGGTAACCTATTTTAAAGGCAGTGCTGCTAGAGATATGAGCGGCGCCGAAGCCCGCGCGCTCGCTGTTTTCCCCGAGGTTTTGAATGTCGAATGCTGCTCAAGCCTACGCCCGCACGGCTCATACCTCGTCTTCTCCCCGTGAAATCGAAGCTCAGGCATTGCTAAAGGCGGCGCGGCAGCTTCAGGAAATCCACGACAACTGGAACGGCCCGGACAAGAACATGCATAGCGCTCTGCTGTTCAACCGCCGTCTGTGGTCGATCTTCATGAGCGCGGCGGATAGCGACAATAACCAGCAACCGCTGGAGGTTCGCCAGAACATCGCCAATATCGGCGTCTTCGTGATGAAGCAGACGGTCGACATGCAGGTCAATCCCGATCCCGCGAAACTGAAGCCGCTGATCGACATCAACTGTAATATCGCGGCAGGTCTGTCCGGGCGGGCATAACGCCGAGCGTCAATGACGGAGCCGTGACATGGCCGACGTCTTCAGCATCCTGGCATCGAACTACACGACGGTCGGACAGAACGTCAATCTGAACACCGGAAAGTACGTCGACGTCGATCCCAAGGCGTTTGAAGGCACCTGGAGCGGCAAGTACGCCAACCAGAAGCCGTTTTCGGTGACGATCTCGAACGTCAACGGTTTCCGCGCCAAGGCCAAGTATCAGTACGGCAGCACGATCAAGTATCAGGACGTTCTGATCAAGAACAACGCGTTCCGGGTCGGCGATTCAAAATTCACGCTGACAAAAGCCGGAACCGCGCAGGTCAACACCGTCATGACCAATCCGGCGACGGGTGCGAGCACGCTCGAGACCGCGTACGTCCATCAAAATTGATCGGCGGAGGTTACGCCCGACGGTCGGTGGCCATCGACTGCTCGCGTTCGGCTTTCACCATATCGAGCGTACGGAAATAGGCGCGCCGCCGCAGCATCGCCTCGTCGGGGAATTGCTTCACGACCAGACTGGTCCGGTTGTCGACGACCTGGTAGACCATCGATGCAGCGTCCCGATCGACGATCACCTGATGGGACAGGGTATCGGTCGTGGCGTGTGGTTCGTTGCGGACGCGCGCGCTCACGTCGGCCGCCGTGACGCTCTGGCTCGGCGGAAGTTGAGTCGCTACCGCGTCGACAGTGGCGCTGGGCGCCGGCTGAACGGCTGGCGCTGCGACCGGTGCACCGACCGGCTTGATGCTAAAATCCGTACCCATGGTCGCCTCCTCCGGGCTACCTTCGAGTCAAATCCCAACCCCCTTTTGATCGCAAGTCTAGCGTCCGTCTCTCAACGTTGGGTTAGAGAACGTGTTCAATGGTCTGCTGATGTGAACGCAGCAATTTGAATCAAATTGGATTTGGAGAGCGAGAGCAGCGCACCGAAGGCGCTCGACTGCGAAGCCGCATCAGCGTCCGTCTGGCATTGCATCGTTTATGATGGAAACGTCTCTGTCGTCGTCATTGCCCGGACATAGCCGCAGGACGAAGAACTGCGTCGCTTACGCTCGCTTGTCCTTTATCTCTCCCTCGCGTCCGAGGAGGGCGGGATGGGGCGAGGGCCATGTGCGGATCAAGTCCGCGCATGGCGGATCATTGAGTCCATCAAAGCAGAAAGACTCTACAGCGAGCGGCTGACGGCGATCGGGCTTGTGTGCTGGCGCGGCGGCGCGCTGCGCGCTCCGCTCGCCGTGTAGGTTTGCGGCATGGAGCGGCGCTGCGCCTCGGCGCTGACGCCGCGTACAATGCCTTCGGAGACTGCGTGCGCAGTCGCAAGCACCGTCAGGTTCACCTGCAGTATGGCGCGGAACATGTCGTGGTGGCGTTGCAGGGCGGCGAGCAACTCCGGCGTCGACTGCATCATGTAGGCCTGGCTGCCCTTGAATTGGCTGATCGCGCCGGCGTAACGGCGAGACAACTCACTCTTCTGTTTCTCGAGCGCCATGCCCTCGCGAATCTTGCCGGCGCGCACCAGTTCGGTTTCGCGCTCGATAACGGCGAGCAGCGCATTCATGGTGTCGAGCATGCCGTCGGCGAGTCTGCGGGCGTCGGCCGGCGTCGCGACGGGCGGCGGAACCGGGGACGCTTGCGACTCCTGGGATCTCGGCTTCATGCGGCCTCCTTCGGCGCCGGCTTGGCTTCGCTGGCCTGTTGCATGATGAGTGCGCGGAACACCGCGTCGGATACGCCGACGCCGCCGGCCTTGGCGAATGATTTGGAGTACTGCTCGGTCAGCATCGAGCGCCACACCCCGGTGCCTGGCGTGTCGCCGAACGGACCTTCGCCCTTCAGACCGGAGGTCATCTGCGAGAACATCGAATTGAGGAACATCGCTTCGAAATCCTGCGACGTCGTCGTGGCCTTTTGAATGGCTTGCGGAGAAACCTTCTCCAGCGCCTGCTGGAGTTGCGGGTCGGGGCGGCCGTTCAGCATGGGCATCATCGCCTTGCGCGGGATGCTGCGATAGGCGCTCGCGATCAGGCTGCTGTCGATTTGAAGTTGCATCACATCACCTCGATATCGGCTTCGATCGCGCCGGCCGCCTTGATCGCCTGCAGAATGCCGATCAGGTCGCGCGGCCCGATGCCGAGGCCATTGAGGCCATCGACCAGTTCCTGGAGGGAAACCCCGTTCTTGACCAGCGCGAGTTTCTTGCCGTCCTCGCTGACGCCGACGGCGCTACGCGGCGTCACCACCGTGCGTCCGCGCGACAGCGGATTGGGCTGGCTGACTTGCGGACTTTCGGAGATTGACACCGTGAGGTTGCCTTGCGCCACCGCGACGGTGGCGACGCGAACATCGCGCCCCATCACGATGATGCCGGAGCGCTCGTCGATGATGATTTTTGCCGCGATGTCGGGTTCGACCTGCAACTGTTCGATCTCCGTCAAAAGCGCAACGACGTTGCCCTTGAACTCCGACGGGATGGAAAGTTGCACGGTGGAGGGATCGATCGGCTCGGCGGTCTTCGTGCCCAGGAAATCGTTCACCGCTGCGGCGATGCGCTTGGCGGTGGTGAAGTCGGCATTGCGTAGCGCCAGCCGGACGTTCGGCATTCTGTTCAGCGCGAACTCGATCTCGCGTTCGACGATGGCGCCGTTGGCGATGCGGCCATTGGTCGGCACTCCCTTGGTGACGCTGGCGGCGGCGCCTTCCGCGGCGAAACCGCCGATCGCGAGCGAACCCTGCGCCACCGCATAGACGTTGCCATCGGCGCCGAGCAGAGGGGTGACGAGCAGGGTGCCGCCCTGCAGGCTCTTGGCGTCGCCCATCGCCGACACCGTTACGTCCATGCGCGTGCCCTGGGTGGCGAAGGCCGGCAGGTTGCCGGTCACCATCACGGCTGCGACGTTGCCGGTGCGGATGGTCGCGCCGCGGATGTTGACGCCCATGCGTTCCAGCATCGCCTGCAGCGACTGCTTGGTGAAGGGGATGTTGTTGAGCGTGTCGCCGGTGCCGTTGAGGCCGACCACGAGGCCGTAGCCGATCAACTGGTTCTGCCGCACGCCTTCAATATTCGCGAGATCCTTGATCCGCGAGGTCGCATGCGCAGGCGTGCCCAGCGGCGCCAGTGCGACAAGCGTCGCGACGACGATCCGGACAATCCCTGAAATACCGACGCCAGGCATCCTCTGCTCCCCGCTGAGGGTTCGGTGCGGCTGGCCGTCACTCCCATGACCGGCCATCCGCAATTAACCATGCGAAGTCCATGCCACCTCGGTGCTGGCCTTATAGTATTGATATCTTTAGGTGATTGGTTGGGCAGCGTGAGCCTGCACAATGGGAAGGCGGCGGCGAAGTTGCCGTGATCGGCAGTTTTTGCCTGGCGTTCATGCTTCGTTAACCATACCGGTCCACGGTTCCGTGGTCGGCGTGATTTGTGGCGTGACACTCCATTCGGCGGCGGTCAGGCTCTCGCGCGCCGGCTCAAAGCTGTTTGTTGCCATCACAACTCTGTGAGCATGCGATGCGAATTTATGGCCCGAACGGAACGACGCCTGCGGCGCAGGGCACGACAGCGCGGCGGAGCGGTGGCAGCGAATTTTCCTTGCCGGACCCCGCCGCGACCACGGAAAGCCGCGCTGCCACGACGCCTAAACCGGCCGCGACCATCGATGCGCTGCTGGCATTGCAAGGCATCGAGGAGGATCCGACGGAGCGGCGCAAGCGCTCGGTGCAGCGGGGGAGAAGCGCTCTCGATGTGCTCGACGATCTCAAGATCGCGCTTTTGTCCGGCAATTTCGATCCTTCGACGGTGACGCGACTGCGCACCGCCGCGGCCGATCTGAAATCATCTTCAGGCGACGCTGGTCTCGACGCGGTGTTGTCGGAAATCGAACTGCGCGTCGAGGTCGAACTGGCCAAGGCCGGCCATTACTGAGTGCCGTAGCGCAGCGGTAAATATCGGTACCGCGGTTACCTGTCTCGGCGCTTGCCGACCCGCCTGCGTTCTCGAAAGACGATCGCGGGCGGCAACGGGCGCTCGCAACCGGTTCCCGGTTCCGTATTGTCGGCTATTGATTGGGGGGTATCAAAGGCAGGGACCGCGTTGGGGGAGGCCCGGTCTTTCGACGCGGCGATATTGTCTGTCACAATGGGCCGCTATATAAGTCCGGCCCCAGCCGGGCAGTCCGGCCGCAGCCGAGTCGTCCGGCGCATTGCACGACTATGGAATGCATTTGGAAAAGCTGAAAAATTACAGGCCATCCGAAAAAGAGCCTTTCATGAACGAGCGCCAGCGCGAGTATTTCCGCGCCAAGCTGCTGGCATGGAAGGACGAGATCCTTCGTGAAGCGAAGGTTACGCTGCAGACGCTTCAGGAAGAGAACGTCAATCATCCCGATCTCGCCGACCGTGCGTCCTCGGAAACCGACCGCGCCATCGAGCTGCGCGCCCGCGACCGGCAGCGCAAGCTGATTTCCAAGATCGACGCCGCCTTGCAGCGGATCGAGGACAACACTTACGGTTATTGCGAGGAAACGGGCGAACCGATTTCGCTGAAGCGGCTCGAGGCGCGACCCATCGCGACGCTTTCGGTCGAGGCGCAGGAGCGTCACGAAAAGCGGGAAAAGATCTATCGGGACGAGTAGGGCCGGTGCCCTGGAAGAAAATAAGCATACGGCTGCCACGTTGGTGCCGTTTAGCATATTCCTGGCGAACGAGGCGTTCTGGCGATAAGCCCAGAGATCACGACAGCCAACCGCCTACGCCGTGCATGCCGTACAGCGGAATAATAAAGGGACCGTCATTTAAGATAGCCACTGCTCGGAGTTGGGAACCGTTTTCCAGTTTCACGGGAGCAGTTCGCCGATCCGATTGATGGCCTTCGGTCGAGCGCATCGGCGCTTGAAGACGACAGGATTTCGCGTCCCGCTACCGGAACATCGCCCGCTGCTCGTCGGTCAGCCCGGCCAGCACCTGGCTGGCGTGGCTGTAGCCCGCCGCGACCATCTCCTCGAAACGGCTCCAGTCCAGCAGGCGGCCGTCAGGCACACGCGGCTGAAACAAAAGATCGGTGAACTTCCCCATCTCCTTCTGCTTCGAAACCGAGGTGATGAAGGACGATCGCAGCATCGTCTCCGGCACGCTCGGCAGGCGGTAGCGCCGCTTCGCGCGCGGCCTCAGCCTGTCGCGCAGCAGCGCGAGCGTTCCCGGCATGCAGTCGATGTCGAACACCTGCTCGCGGTTGACCGAGAGATCGACGCCGATGATGCGGCCCGCGCCGAGCCGGGCCATCACATCCACCGGGAAATTGTTGAACGTGCTGCCGTCGTACATCATGTGCCCGCCGACGAAGACCGGCGGCAACGCGCCGGGAATCGCGTAGCTCGCGCCGACATTGCGGGTGAGGTCGCCGCGCGACAAAACCGCTTCGCGGCCGATCGAAAAATCCGACGCCATCGTGAAGAAGGTGATCCAGCTATCTTCGTTGTCGATCGCATCCAGCCCGGTGGCGTCGCGCACGGCTTGCGTCATCGCGCTGCGCGTCCGCGCGCCCTTGATCAGCGACACCAGCGGGATGAAGTTGTAATCGCCCGTTACATTACCCCTTGGATGTTCGAGAAACGCCTTGCGGACGGCGGCTGCGACCTCATCCGCGCTGCGGCCGAGCGCCAGCACCAGACCCATGACCGCGCCGATCGAACTGCCGCCGAGCATGTCGACGGGAATGCCGGCCTCTTCGAGGGCCTTGATGACCCCGACATGGGCAAAGCCGCGCGCGCCGCCGCCCGACAGCACGAGTCCGATGCCGCGCCCTGAAATGATGCGAGCGATCCGAGTCACGTCGTGGGATGACTGCGGACGGAGGTGGAAGTGTCGCGCATCCGGCCGCGCATCCAGCCATCGCGCCGTGCCGGTCGGGATTCTCGTTTCCGTCCTGTGCAGCAGGATCAAAGTTTGCCGCGCGATCGAGATGGGGGCTGCGGGCGACAGGCAGGCCCGCTCGACCGCGGATGGACTGGGATCGCGGCCGGCCTCGGCGAGCAACAGAATTTCGTCGGCATGGCGCAGGCAAAATCGCGTCCATGCGGTGTCCTCACCGTCGGCTGCGAGATACACCGCGCGGCTGCGCGCTTCGATCTCGTCGATATAAGCGGCAAGCGCATCGTGGCGCCGTCCGACCGGGTGAATGGGGGCGACGCCGAAGCGTTCGGCGATCTCATCGGCGGTGACCACCGTTACCGGCTTCGCTTGCGCAGTTTGCGCGTCGCGCAGGCGTTGGGCGAAATCGACGGCGTCCAGCCCGGGCGTGATCGGAAGCACGCAGACGTTCACCGGAACGAGAGGCGGCCGGCGCTCGCGCTCTTGGTGACGGAATCGCCGGATCACGATCCGCATCATCGACATTTCGATATCGGGGTCCTGCGTGATCGCGTGCTCGATCATCGCGCGCGTCACCTTGACAAGCAGGGTATCGCGCACCGCCACGATGGTCGCCGAACGCGGCTCCCCGGTGAACAGCGCGAGTTCGCCAATGGTTTCACCGCGTCCGATCTCGCTCAGGATTTTTTGCGCGCCGGATTCGGTTTGGGAGAAGGCGTGCAGCCGGCCGGACAGGACGAAGTAGACGTCGTCGCTGATGTCTCCCTGGCGCAGCAGTGTCGCACCGGAAGCGAGATCGACATAGTCGGCTTCGGACTGAATGGTTCGCAGGATCCCGGCATTGCTGGACCCGAAGTAGTTGCGAAGCACGGTCTGGAGCAGCGCCTCGCGTTGCTGAAGATCGGGATCGGTTTTCGGCGTCAAACCGCAACTCCTTGACGGCACCTGCCGTCGCGAATTTCAGGCCGCTCGAGCATAGTCCAGAAAGTTGCCCGATGAATGAAATTCTGGCCGCAGCCAATGCCGTCGTCGTCGCCGTTTGGGCGGAAATCCACTTCCGGCCGAGCAATCTGCGTTTCCGATGTAACTCGCTAAGCCGCCGCGCGAGAATGGCTCGAGCTCACCCGATCTAATCGCGCCCGACCCTGCCGGGGAATCCGGGCGCGATGGGACTGTCGCCGCTCAGGCCGCTCGGCACGGCGCCGGTGCCGATGGTTCCGGGCCGCGACGTGTTCGGCACCCCCGGCTGGTTGACCACGCTGGTGTTGAGACGCGGCGATGGCGTTGGCGTCACGATTGTCGCTGATGGCATCTGTCCGTGGAGGTGTACGCGCCCTTTGCGGTGGCGCGCCTGCGCCGCGTTCGAAATCACGCTCAGGGATATGGCAAGGATGATCAAAATGCGAACGAGCGATGACATGGAGGGCTCCAGCGGTTTTCGCACGATGTCAAGAATACATAACGCCATCGACATAGGTATTGCCAGTACCGGCTGGCAGATCGGTTTCATGAACTTTTATTGATTGTCGGAAGCCGGGCGGCAAGCATGCTCGCATGCGTGAAACGATGACGGCCTCCGGCAGGGGAGCTACCGGAGGCCGCAATGCCGGACGATGCATGGCATCGCCGGGTCGTCACCGTCTCGCCTGGGGATTCGCGAAACGGCGGGGAGCTCGTCGAGATCAGAACGGCAGCAGCACGTCCATCACCTGCTGACCGTAGCGCGGCTGTTGCACGTCGCTGATCTGGCCGCGGCCGCCATAGGAGATACGCGCCTGCGCGATCTTGCTGGAGTCGATGGTGTTGTCGCTCTGGATATCCTCGGGGCGAACGATTCCGGCCACGATCAGTTCGCGGATTTCAAAGTTGACGCGGATTTCCTGCTTGCCCTCGACCACGAGGTTGCCATTCGGCAGCACTTGCGTGACCACGGCGGCGACGCTGGTCTGCAGGTTCTCCTGGCGCTGCACCGAGCCCTTGCCGTCGCTGGACGCCGTGGAATCCGTGGTCAGAATGCGGCCCGGCAGTATCGATGTCGCTGGATTTTTGATGGCCTTGCTGCCGATGAAATCCGTGATGCCGGAGTCTTCCTTGCTGGTGCGGCTGCGTTGTGTCTCGTTGGCGATGTTGGCTTTGTCGGTGAAATTCACGGTGACGGTTAGCAGGTCGCCGACGCGTGCGGCGCGCTGATCCTTGAAGAACGCACGCGAGCCGTTCCGCCACAGCGAGTTGGCGTTGTAGGACACCGTCTCGGGCTTCGGCATCGGCATCTGCACCGGCTTGTAACCGGGCTGCGTCGTCGGATTGTCGATCGCGGTCAGTTTGGGCGACTCGCCGATCTGCGACAGCCGATCGATCGATGAACAGCCGCTGGCAAGTCCGGCAGCAGCCAATAGCGTGCCGGTCAGAACGAAGCGGTTGATGTTCGTGGACTTCAACATGAACGTTACTCGGATCTTGGAGACACGGGCGCGCCCTCGCGGGCGAAGTCAGGAGAGGACGCAGCGGCCGTCGGCATTTCGGCAACCGTCGCGGCGCTTGCGAGTCTGCGCGGGATGACCGGCGCGGCCGGAGAGATCGACACCTGGCCGCGCCCCACCACGACGCCGGACACGGTGCGTTTCGATTGCAGGTTGAGGACGCTGACGATGTCGCCTTCTGTGCCGGATTCGGTCGCCTTGCCGCGCACGGTGAGATAGATTCCGGCAGCCTGGTAGATCAGGGTCACGGCCTGGTCGCGTTGCACCAGATCCGGCTTGGTGAGGTCGGCGCCGTGCAACGCCTGACCGGCGCGCATCTGCCGCCGTGTCTGCATCCCGATGACACCGTCGCGGTTCGCGGCATCGTTGCCGACCTCGGCCTTGGGGCGCCGCTCCATCACGACATCGGAGAACTTCAGCAGCGTGTTGCGGTCGACGTCACGGGCCAGCACTGCAGCTTCGACGGTTTCGACAGCGGTGCCGGTGAAGCGCAGCCGCGCGGGTGCGGCGCCTGAGTTATTGCCGATCTCGAGCGTGACGTCGAAACGTCCGTTGCGCGGGTCGAACCGGGTCACGATCGGCGTAACGGCGCCGTCGTTTGCTGCATCGAGATGGACTGTCCGAAGGTCCTTGTCGAAAGTCATCGACAGGTTTTTGGCGTCGCCAAGTCCGTTGCGGTGCTCGAGCGCCACGGCGATCTGCAGTTCGATGTCGTCGGCATCGAGAGTGCGCGCGAGCCGCGTCACCGAGACGTTGCGAATACCGTGAGTATCGACGCCGATCACCTGATGCGCGCGGAGCACGTCGAGCACCTGCGTTGCCGGCAGGACGCCGGTGGTGCCGGGCTCGGGCGCGCGATAGATCGCGATTTGCGCGGCAGTACCGGCGTTGTCGATGACGTCGCCGATGCGCACCACATCGCTCCTGACCTTGACGTCGGAGCGCAGCAAGGGGACGGAAATGGCGGCCGCGGTCCGGATCGCGCTCGCCAGGGCGGCGCGCTGCGGAGCGTCGTTCGCGGCCAGCGCCTGAGCGGACGCCGCCATCAGCGCCGCGACGAGGAGAGACGAGCGGATGGCCATGGTCAGCCTCCCTAGCGGAACAGCGCGGCTGCGGATTGCAGCATCTGATCGGCGGCGCTGATGACCTTGGCGTTCATCTCGTAGGCGCGCTGCGCGGCGATCAGATCGGAAATTTCGGAGACCACCTCGACGTTGGCCTGTTCGAGGTTCGATTGCTGCATGTCGCCGTAACCGTCGATGTTGGCGACACCGTCCTGCGGCGGACCGGAGGCGGGCGTCTCGGTGAAGTTGTTGTCGCCGACCGGCTGCAGGCCGGCCTTGTTGATGAAGCGGGTCAGGCCGATCTGGCCGAGCACCGTCGGCGTCGTCGAACCCGGCAGCGTTACCGACACCTGACCTTGCGCGTTGATGGTGATGCCGGACGAGTTCTGCGGGATCGTGATCGTCGGTTGCACCGGATTGCCCTGCGCGTTGACGATGCGGCCCTGATTGTCCATCTGAAACGTGCCGTCACGCGTATACTGGTAAGTGCCGTCCGGCATCTGGATCTTGAAGAAGCCCTCGCCGCGGATGGCGATGTCGAGATCGTTGCCGGTCATGGAGAGAGTGCCCTGGCTCATCAGCCGCGGCGTGCCGACAGTCTTGACGCCGCCGCCGAGATCGATGCCGACCGGCAGGATCGTGCCTTGATCCGAAGCCTGTGCGCCGACGCGACGGACGTGGTCGTAGATCAGGTCCTGAAACGCGGCCCGCTGCTTCTTGTAGCCGGTGGTGCGCAGGTTCGCGATGTTGTTGGAGATGACCTGGACGTTCAGCTCCTGAGCCGCCATTCCGGTCGCCGCCGTATAGAGAGCGCGCATAATTTCTTTCCTTATGCCGGAACGTCGGCGAGCTTTTCGATCGCCGATCGTTGCAGTTCGCTTTGCTGCTGCAGCAGCGTCGCCATCTGCGTGTAGGCGCGTGACACTTCGACCATGCGGCTCATCTCGCTCACCGCGCTGACGTTGGAGCGCTCGATGAAGCCCTGGCGGACTCGCGCCGTGGTGTCGGGCCGGGCGATGTTGCCTTCGCCCGCGGCGTAGAGGTTGGAGCCTTCCTTGAGCAGCTTCTGCGCCTGCGCGAACGAGACCAGCCGCAGCTTGCCGCGGATCGAGTCGGCGGCGTTGTTGGTGCCCTCGATCACCGTCACGGTGCCGTCGTCGGATATCGCGATGTCGTGGTCGGTCTGCTGGAACGTGATCGGCCCGTTGGTGCCGAGCACCGGACTGCCGGAAGCGGTCACCAGTTGCCCCTGCGCATTGATCTGCAGTCCGCCGTCGCGGGTGTAGCGTTCGCCGGCCGGCGTCTGCACCACCAGGAACGCCTTGCCGTCGATGGCGACATCGAGGGGGTTTTTGGTCTGCTCGGTCGGGCCGCCGGCGAAGTCATGGAAGGTGGCGCGATCCTGCACGAAGCTGAGGCGGCGGTCGCCGCCGACGAAGTTGTCTTCGTGGGCGACCGGCATCAGGTATTCTTCGAACAGCGAGCGGTCGGCCTTGTAGCCGTTGGTGTTGACGTTCGCGACATTGTTCGCAACGACATCCATCTGCCGTTCGAGCATCATCTGCCGCGATAGTCCGATGAGAAGCGTATTCTCCATCGGCGGTTCTCCCCCTCGAGGATCGCGCCAAGCCCTCCCAGGCGTTGGCTGATCGTTTCCAACCTTCAGGCTCTCCCAAGCCTTGCGGTCGTCCGGGGATGTAGCGAAAGCCGTGCCATGTCTGAAAATTACGTATTTTCAATGCATTATGGAAATGAGCGGGCGCGCAGAGGTCGGCAATAAGATCTTGTTGACCATAATGGCCCGGCAAAATCTTCCTACCGTATGGTTAAAAGAAAGAATCCATTAACCATTGCGAACCTAGTGTTAACGCCTGTGGGGCGCGCCGTGCGCCGGGGCATCTGTTTCGCGTCGTTAGCCTGCCCGGCGGCATCGGACCAAACCCTCCAACGGGCGAACTGACGATGGCAGAGAACGATCAGGCCGAGAAAGCGGCAGCCGAAGGCGAAGCGCCCCCCGCTTCCAAGAAAAAGAAATTGATCCTGATCGCAGCGGTTGCCGCGGTCCTTTGCCTGGCCGGGGGAGGCGGCGCCTGGTTCTTCTTCTTTCACGGTCACGGCGACGAACAGCACGCGGAGGCGCCGCCTCCGAAGCCGCCGGCCTTCATCGAAGTCCCGGACATGCTGGTCAACCTGGTCGGGGCGCCGGGCGAGCGCGTGCAATATCTCAAGGTGAAGGTCGTTCTCGAGGTCAAGGACGAGCCGCAGGTCGAGAAGATCAAGCCGGCGCTGCCGCGGGTCACCGATCTCTTTCAGACCTACATGCGCGAGTTGCGTCCCAGCGACCTCAACGGTTCGGCCGGGCTGTTTCGACTCAAGGAAGAACTGACCAAGCGGGTCAATACGGCGATCGCGCCCGGCCATGTCAGCGCCGTGCTGTTCAAGGAAGTCGTCATCCAGTGACGGGGCGGGGGCGGGATCATGGCGGGCGATAACGATCAGTTGGACCAGGATGCGATCGCAGCCCAGTGGGAGGCTTCGCTCGGATCGGAGGACCCCGAGGAAGCCGCGAAGTCCGCTGCCGCCAATGAACTCACGGAGACGATGGCGGAACAGTGGGCCGCCATGGTCGAGGACGGAGGCCGCAATTTCGGCAACGCCAAGAACGGCGGTGAGCGGGTCCTCTCGCAGGAGGAAATCGACAGTCTGCTCGGCTTCAGCGTCGGCGAGATCAACGTCGACGACAGCTCCGGCATCCGCGCGATCATCGACTCGGCGATGGTGTCGTATGAGCGCCTGCCGATGCTGGAGATCGTGTTCGACCGCCTGGTGCGGCTGATGACGACCTCCTTGCGCAATTTCACCTCCGACAACGTGGAGGTCTCGCTCGACCGCATCACCTCGGTCCGGTTCGGCGATTACATGAACTCGATTCCCTTGCCCGCGGTGCTCAGCGTGTTCAAGGCCGAGGAGTGGGAGAATTTTGGGCTGGCAATGGTCGATTCCAGCCTGATCTACTCCATGATCGACGTGCTGCTCGGCGGCCGTCGCGGCCAGACCTCGCTGCGGATCGAGGGCCGACCCTACACGACGATCGAAACCAATCTGGTGAAGCGGCTGGTCGAGGTCGTTCTGGCCGACGCCGAGCAGGCGTTCCGGCCGCTGTCGCCGGTGTCGTTCTCGATCGACCGGCTCGAAACCAATCCGCGTTTTGCCGCGATCACCCGCCCGGCCAATGCGGCGATTCTGGTGCGGCTGCGCATCGATATGGAAGACCGCGGCGGCTACATCGAACTGCTGTTGCCCTATGCCACCATCGAACCGATCCGCAACGTGCTGTTGCAGATGTTCATGGGTGAAAAGTTCGGCCGCGATCCGATCTGGGAAAGTCACCTCGCCACCGAAATCGCGCAGGCGCAGATCGCCGTCGACGCAGTGCTGTACGAGGCCGAGATCCCGCTCAAGCAGCTCATGACCCTGAAAGTCGGCGACACGCTGCCGCTGGACATGCGTCCCGATGCGTCGGTGGCGGTGCGGTGCGGCAGCGTCACGCTGACGGAAGGCCGCATGGGGCGCGTCGGCGATCGCGTCGCCATTCGTGTCTCGAGACACTTGCGCAAACCGAACACGACCTTCGCCATGTTCGAGAGAGCGGACGAACAGACCAAGATGATGGAGGCCCAATGAACCACTCTTTCGGATTAGCGATCGAGAGCCTTGTCGCGGTTCTCCTCGTCTTGACAATCGGTTACTGCATGCTGCTGAACAAGCGGCTGAAGCGGCTGAGGGCCGACGAGCAGTCGCTGAAGGCGACTATCGGCGAACTGATCACGGCGACGGAGATTGCAGAGCGCGCCATCGGCGGGCTGAAGCACACCGTGCGCGACGTCAACGACAATCTCGGCAACCAGATCGTCTCGGCCACCGAACTGTCGCGGCAATTGGCGAAGCAACTGACGGAGGGTGATGCGGTCGTGCGGCGGCTGACCCGGATCGCGCTCGCGGCGCGCCCGGCGACGGCCCCCGAACCGGAGCCCGTGGCCAGCGATGCCCGCTCGGTCGCAGCCGCGGCGCGGGCATTTTCCGAGCGTAGAAGGGCAAGCGGCCTCGCTGCATGAATGCTTTCAGGGACATCCGGGTCATTCCTGTCGTAATGGTCGCGATATTCGGTCTCGCGGTGCTTAAGGTCGCGGGGCTCGTGATTGACGGCGGTTACGTTTTTGATGACCAGCCGAATACGCCCCACCGGTCATGGGCACAGGAGAACCTGAACTTTCCGGGCGCAACGCCCTATGCCGGCGACGTCACGGGTTCGGTCGAGACGAAGAAAAAAGAGGACCCCGGCAAGGAGGGTGCCGAAAAGAACGAATCTAACGGAAAGCCCAAGCCGGCGGTCAGCACGCCGGAGCTAGCGAAGTCGGGCGTTGTCACCATCCCCGAGCCCGGCCAATCGGTGTCGCCGTCCGAGCGTGCGATCCTTGAGCGGCTTCAGAGCCGGCGCCAGGAACTCGAAGCACGCGCACGGGAAATCGACATTCGTGAGAGCCTGCTGAAGTCCGCCGAAAAGCGCATCGAGGGGCGCGTGGAGGAGATGAAGGGTATCGAGTCGCGGATCGCAACCGCGACCGACCAGAAGAACGAGGCCGAAGCCGCCCGCTTCAAGGGACTCGTGACGATGTACGAGAACATGAAGCCGAAGGACGCCGCCAAAGTGTTCGACCGACTGGAAATGTCGGTGCTGTTCGATCTCGCCTCGAAGATCGCGCCGCGCAAGATGTCGGACATTCTCGGCCAGATGTCGCCTGCCGCGGCCGAACGGCTGACGGTCGAGATGGCGCGTCGAGCCAGCGGCGGCGACGCCACCACCGCGGACGCCGATCTTCCGAAGATCGAGGGTAAGCCGACGCCGCAGAATCCCAATTAATATCCTTGCTTAATAAGGCTTTAATTCCGCAATTCTAGAGTCCGTCTGATCGGCGTTCAGCCGCCGGTCAGGAGTTGATAGCGTTTTCGAGCGAAGCATGTCCTCGAACTTGATGGGGGATGGATACCGGTTCGCGTGAAGAAAATGCGTCAAAGCAACAATCAGAGCTTCGCGTCAGAAGCGAAGTTCTGGAGTCGAGAGACGATCTGGAATGGCGCGGACGACTGCCGCTGAATGTTGGTCGCAAGCGCGCTCCCGCGCGCGGCGGCTTTCGCGCGGCTGCATTCCGGCGTTCGCAACGGCGCTGCTGCTGCTCGCGCTGGCTTTTCCCGGTGCAAGCCGCGCGCAGGCCATCAGGGGCGAGGCGACCCTCTCGGCCGCGAAGGGTTTTGCCCGGCTCGTGCTCAAGCTCGACGACGACGTCGATTCCGAAGTGACGGTCGCCGGCACCATCCTCGTGATCCGCTTCAAGCGGCCGGTCGATATTCCTGTCGACAAATTGTCGGAGGCGGTGCCGGACTACGTCGGCTCGGCGCGCCGTGATCCCGACGGCCTGGCCATACGCATGGCCCTTGCACGCAAGGTCTCCGTCAACACGATGACGGCGGGCGAGCGCGTGTTCATCGATCTGATGCCCGATGGCTGGAAGGGTCCGCCGCCGGGTCTGCCACAAGACGTGGTTCGCGACCTGGCGGAGCGCGCCCGCGCCGCCGAGCGCGCGCTGCGCGAAGAGCGCACCCTGGAAGCGTCGAAAAAGCGCCCGCCGGTTCGCGTGCGAGCTTCGGTACAGCCGACCTTCGTGCGCTACGTTTTCGAGCTGCCGGACGGGGCCGGCGTTTCGTCCGCTCTCAACGAGCAGAAACTCACGCTGCTGTTCAAGCCGGCGCTGACTTTCGATCTGGCGGACGCCAAACTGGTAGCGCCCGCCAACGTCGCCTCGATCGCGCAGAAGATGGAAAGCGACGGCGCGCGGGTCGAGATGAAACTGATCGGCGACGTCGACGTGCATTCGTTCCGCGAGGAGAAGAACTACATCGTCGATATCGGCTTCCATCAGACCGGCAAGAGTCTGTCGGCGGCGCTTGCCGAAGTGCAGTCGGGCAAAACGGACGCGGGACAGCCGGCCGGCGCCGCTGCCGCCCCCGCAAAGCCCGCGGGGATTCCGCCGCCGACGTCGGAGACGATTGCCGAACAGGCCGGACTGACGGTGAGACCGCCCCCGTCCGACGCCAAACCGGCCGAAGCCGCGAAAACGCCCGAACCTTCGCCGGCCGCCGCGTCACCTGCCGCACCCGATCAGCCTGTGGCCGATCAGCATGCGCCTGAGACGCCCGCAACTGAAAAGCAGGCCGCCGTCGAAACACCGTCTGCGCCGGCGGTCAAGGCCCCCACCGCCGTAACGCCGGGGAAGCAGACGCCGGTCGGAGACAATCCCGCCGAGCACGGGCTGGCAAAGGCCGCATCAGCAAAACCGGCGGCGTCGCCGCCGCCATCGTCGGCTAAAGGAAGCGCGAACGATGCGGTGACCCTCGCCGCGGTGCGGCGCAGCGACGGCTTTCGCCTGACGTTCGGCTTCGACCGGCCGACGCCGGTGGCGCTGTTCCGCCGCGCCGATGCGGTGTGGCTGGTATTCGACTCGGAGAAGTCGGTCGACGTTGGCGCGATCCGGAAGGAGGGCGGATCGCTTATCACCGACATCGACCGCCGTCCCCTGGAGAAGGGGCAGGCGATCCGCATCCGCCTCACCCGTCCGCAACTGGTCTCGCTCTCGGCCGGCGAGCCCGATGGTTTCGCGCCGGTTACACCGGGGCAGCGCTGGATGGTGACGTTCGCCGATGCCGTGCAGAAGCCGTCGCGCGCGCTGATCGCGCAGCGCAATGTCGTCGATCGCCATCATGCGAGCGTCACCGTGCCGCTCGCTGGCACCGGCAGCCTACACCGGATCGTCGATCCCGATTCCGGCGACGCGCTGATGGTCGTCACCGCGCTTCCGCCAGCGCAGGGTTTTGTCAGGCATCAGGAGTTCGTGGAGTTCTCGCTGCGTGAGTCGACCCAGGGCGTGGTTATCGAGCCGAAGGCCGATGACATCGCCGTCGAGGTTGCGCCCGACAAGGTTACGGTGACCCGGCCCGGCGGTCTCACCCTGTCGGCGGCCAACTCCGGTCCCGAGCGCGCGACGACCGCGGCGCGGCCGATCTTCGATGCCGAGACGTGGCAGAAGGACAGCAACGCGGATTTCTTCCAGCGGCTCGACGAACTGGTCAACGCGGCATCGGCCGCAGGTAATGATGACGCGCGGACCGCAGCGCGGATCGATCTCGCTCGATTCTATATGGCGCGCGGCTTTTATTACGAAGCCAAGGCTGTCCTCGATCTTGCGCTGTCCGAGCAGAATCCCGGACAGGAAGATCCGGTGCTGCTGATCGTGCACTCGGTCGCGAGTTCGCTGACGAATTATACAGCGGCGGCGACGCGCGATCTCGCCAACCCGGCGATCGGCGCCAACTACGATTCCCAGCTGTGGAAGGCGCTCGCGCTCGCGCGGCAGCGCAAGTGGGCCGAGGCGCGCGAAAAATTCAAGAACGCCCAGTTCGCTATCTCCGCGTTGCCGCTCGGGCTGCAGCGTCCGATCGTCGCCGATGCGATGCGGGCATCGCTCGAGGTCGGCGACTATTCCGGCGCCGCCGCGCGCAGCAGCGATCTCGACGCCATCGGTATTCCCGATGAGATGAAACCCAACGTCACGGTCATGCGCGGGCGGTTGTCCGAGGCTTTGGGGCGCGACAAGGACGCGCTCGCCCAATACGAGGAGGCGATGGCCTCGCCGGATCGCGAAGCCGCGACTGAGGCGCAGATACACGACATCGCGTTGCGGCAGAAGCGCGACGAGATCAAGCCGGAGGAGGCGCTGCGCGATCTCGAAACGCTGTCGGCGACGTGGCGAGGCGATCGGCTTGAGGTGCAGACGCTGAATATGCTGATGGCGCTCTACATCGATGCGGGCCGCTATGCCGAAGCTCTGGCGATCGCAAAGACCGCTACCAAGCTGGAGCCGGACTTCGTTGTGTCGCGGCAGATTCAGGACAGGGCTTCGGCGCTGTTTGCCGATCTTTTCCTCGGCGCCAAAGGCGACAATCTTCCGCCGGTCGATGCGCTGGCGATGTTCTACGATTATCGCGATCTGACGCCGATCGGCCGGCGCGGCGACGAAATGATCCGTCGGCTTGCCGATCGCCTTGTCAGTGTCGATCTTCTCGACCAGGCGGCAGATCTCCTGCAATATCAGGTCGATCATCGGCTGGAGGGCGCGGCGCGCGCGCAGGTCGCCGCACGGCTCGCGATGGTCTATCTGATGAATCGCAAGCCGGATCGTGCGATCGCCGCGCTTCGCACCACGCGGATCGCCGATCTCGCCGGTGAATTGCGCCAGCAACGATTGCTGCTCGAGGCTCGCGCGCAAAGCGATGTCGGCCGCCGCGATCTCGCCCTCGACATCATCTCCAATCTCACCGGGCGCGAGGCGATCCGCCTTCGGTCGGATATCTACTGGGCGTCACGACGCTGGCGCGAGGCGTCCGAGCAGATCGAACTCTATTACGGCGACCGCTGGCGCGATTTCACACCGCTCACATCGAGCGAGAAAAGCGACATCATCCGCGCGGTGATCGGCTATGCGCTCGCCGAGGATACGCTGGGTCTCGGGCGGTTCCGCGAAAAGTATGCGCCGCTGATGAGCGGCACTGCCGACAAGATCGCCTTCGATACCGCGAGCAAGCCGGCGTCCGGCAACAGCGCCGAATTCGAACAGATCGCCAGGATGGCGGCGAAGGTCGACACGCTCGACGGCTTCCTGCGCGAAATGAAATCGCGCTTTCCCGATATGACGGCGAGGCCGCCGCTGCCGCCGGAAGCTGCGAAGACGGATTCCGCTCCGACCGGCGCGCTGCCGCAGATTGTCGGACTGAAGAACGTCGAGGCGTCGCGCTGACCGGATGCGAATGCTGGAAGCGAGTCATGGGTCGAGATGAGCTCATGCCAACCGCATCCGAGTGATCGGCCGTCATCCATCGCACGCGCGGCCGCATCGAATGCATCTTCAACAAAACCTGGCATTATCGCGCTGTCGCCGCCCGCAACGACAAAGGCGCTGACAACTTCGTCGCGGGCCTCAACCTTGCTCCAGTTCGAATCTGGTGCTCAAGCGAAACGACGTGCATTGGCCCTGCGAAAGCAGCCTCTATGCACTCAGGATTGTCGCCCTTAGCGGACAGTTCTGCGTTCCGATTGTCGACATCAAAAAAAGTCGGCGATCGTTGTGAGACGTCCGATCAGAACCCACAGCAATCCGGCACAAGGAATGGCGAGATCCGGGGCTGTTCTTGCCCAGAGCCCGCCGAAGAAATGTCCGTATGTTGACATCATGGGGAATCGATATATACAGTAAAATATATCCATAGGATTATATACGCATATATATATCCATAGGATATGGCCGTGGAGGGGGGCACCCCCAGGGCGTCGTTTAATGGTTCGCTTGGGCCTCTCGCGTTGAGCGGGAGCGTCCGACGGTGCGAACGGCTGGGCGGTGAGTCAGGGACTGAGGGGAAACTTCTCTTCGAGTGCTTGCGTATAGCGGATCCGAAAGCCTGCCCTACCAAGCAACTTGGAGGTTTGAGATGAAATTGATGAAGAGCCTTTTCCTCGGCTCGGCGGCGGGGCTGGTCGTCATGAGCGGAGCACAGGCTGCCGATCTTCCGTTGAAGGCCAAGGCGGTCGAATACGTGAAGATCTGCTCCCTGTATGGCGCGGGCTTCTACTACATTCCCGGCACCGACACCTGCATCAAGCTCGGCGGCTATCTCCGTTCCGACATCGGCGTCAACACCAACGCGATCTTCGGCGGCAACACCTCGGGTCCCGCCGGCGCGCAGAACCGCTTCAGCAACGCCTTCACCTGGCGATCGCGTGCGGACCTGACCATCGACACTCGCACCGCCACCGAATACGGAGTCGTCCGCACCTACATGGAGACGGCCTTTTCGTGGACCTCAGGCGGCTACGCCGGTTCGGCTACCGGTGCGACGACGTATAACGGAAACCCCAACGGCGCCGTCTCCGGCGGCCAGCTTGGCGTGTACTTCGCCTTCATCCAGTTCGCCGGCTTCACGATGGGTAAGGCGGTTTCGCAGTTCAGCGCTCCCTGGACGGAGTTTCCGGGCAAAAACATCTACACTGGCCTGGTCGGTGGTGGCGGCACGAACACCGGCGTGAACCAGTTCACCTACACCGCCGAGTTCGGCAACGGCGTGTCGGCTTCGGTCGGCGTGCAGGATCCGAGCGCGTATTACCAACCTGGCATTTTCAACCTCGCCACTGCGACGCAGAGCAACTTCGGTTACGGCGCGAGCGCTTATGGCGGGACCACGGTTCCTGACATCGTCGGCCAGCTCCGCGTCGATCAGGCCTGGGGCTTGTTCCAGGCGTCGGTTGCGGCCCACGACAACAATCCCGCCTACTACGGTGCCACGCAAAATACTGGCGGCCCTGGAGACAAGTGGGGCTGGGCCGGTCAGCTCGCTCTGTCGATCAAGAATATTCCGACTGGGCCGGGTGACACGATCAACCTTCAAGGCGTCTACACGAATGGCGCGACTCGTTACAACATCCAGGATCAGGCCTCCTCGGCGAGCGCTGCCGCGGTCTATTCCGGTGTGACCGGCATTGGATATGGCTTTGCGCCGGATTCGGTATATGGCCCGGGCGGCTCGCTTCAACTGGTTTCGACATGGGGCCTGCGTGGCGGTTTCAACCACAACTGGAACCCGTACTGGAGCAGTTCGGTTTTCGGCGGCTACGCGTCGGTTCGATATACCGGCGCGGCTAAGACCGCGATGTGTGGCGTCGGCGGTACGGTTTTTGCCGCGCTCGGCGCGGGTGTCACCACCTGCAACCCGGACTACAACATCGGTCAGGTTGGTACCAACCTCCGCTGGACTCCGGTCAAGAACCTGACGTTCACAACGGAAGCGGTTTACACCATGTTGGATCAGAAATACGCCGGCGTGGCGGCTCTCGCTGCCAACACTGGCGTTGCCAAGCCCGCGGGCAGCTATGCCCTGAAGGATCAGGACACCTGGACCGTCATGTTCCGCGCGCAGCGCAACTGGTAAAAGTAAAATAGGTCATCTGACGACATTCCGAACGGACCCCGGGCAGGTTTCCTGCCCGGGGTTTTTGCCGGCGCCCTGGAGCGGGATGAGGAAAATGTATAGCGGCCCGCATTCCGCTCCCGGATATTGGAATCGATTGCGTGCATGATTTTGGGCGATCGATTCAAAGTCCTCGTGAACCGGGGACTCTTTTTATCTAAGCCGTGTCGTTCCATGGGCAGCAGCGTTTTCGAGCGAAGCAGGTCTTCGGGCTCGACGCGGGGATGGATGCCGGTTCGCGTGAAGAAAACGCGTCAAAACTTGAACGCTGGAGCGCGCACCGTCGCTCAACTCCCGTAGCTCTGCACCAGGCTGCCCGCCACCAGCGACCAGCCGTCGACCAGCACGAAGAAAATCAGCTTGAACGGCAGCGACACCACGACCGGGGGCAGCATCATCATGCCCATCGACATCAGGACCGACGCCACCACGAGGTCAATGATCAGGAAGGGCAGGAACAGCAGGAATCCGATCTCGAAGGCGCGTTTCAGCTCCGAGATCATGAAGGCCGGCATCAGGATGCGCAGCGACAGATCGGCCGGCGTCGCCGGCGGCGGTTCGCCAGACAAATCCATGAACAGCTTGAGGTCCTTCTCGCGCACGTTCTTCTGCATGAAGCCGCGCAAGGGGACGGACGCACGCTGCAGCGCGTCCTCCACGGTGATCTGGTTCGCGATCAGCGGCTTGATGCCGTCGTCGTAGGACTTCTGCAGCGTCGGTCCCATCACGAACGCGGTGAGAAACATCGCGAGCGCGATGATGACGGTGTTCGGTGGCGCGGTCGCGGTCCCGAGCGCCGTGCGCAGCAACGACAAGACGACCACGATGCGCGTGAACGACGTCATCATGATCAGGATCGACGGCGCGATCGACAGCACCGTGAGCAGCGCGATCAACTGGATCGCGCGCTCGGTCACGCCGCCGTTGCCGGCGCCGCCGAGATTGATGCTGATATCCTGCGCGAACGCCGGATCTGCGAACGATCCGGCGGCTATCAGAACGAGAAGAAATAAAACTCTACGCGGGTGGGCCGCCGGCCTCACGAAGGCGACTTCGGACGCCCGAGCAGCGACGCCATCTCGTCTTCAAGATGCTCGAAGCCGGATTTCGAACCGGGCGGAGGGACCGGCGGCGGCGCCGGCAGTTCGCTGCGCGGCGCGGCAGCCGCAGGAGTTTCCACGGCGCGCGGACGGGGTGGCGGTTCGGGAACGACCGGAGGCGCTGCCGCGGGCTTGCCGTCGTTGGCCGGGCGTCGGAGCGCGGCTTCGAGACGTTGTGCCATTTCGGCAAGATTTTGGTCCGCGTTGGAGGCAGGTGGAGGCGATGCGGTAGGCGCAGGCGCAGGCGGTGGCGGCGGAAATGTCGGTCGCTCGGCAGGCCGGGGGGGCGTTGTGAGCACGGGCTCGACCGGACGAACGGGCGGCCGCGGCGGCATCGTGGGCTCGCTGCGTGCGGCGGGACGGGTGCCGCGAATGTCGGTCCGGCTCATGGGCTCGGGCGTGAAGCCCGCCAAGGGATCGCTGCGGCGCTCGGCGGCGGCCGGACGTCGCGCCGGATCGGGGAAGGGAGGACGCGGGGCCGGGCGCGTCGGGTCCGGCATCTCGTCGGGATGATCGAGCGGATCGGAGCGCGGGCTGTCGGACTCCGTCCAGCCGGTTTCGGCCAGCGGCGGCATCCGCGGCAGTTCGCCGCCGGCGGAAGGACGTTGCGGGATCTGATCGCGCCCCGGTGCGCGGACGATGTTGGGTTCCACGACAATATCGGACGGTCCGCCGATCATTAGAAGGTGTTCGACGTTGTCGCGGCGCACCAGAACCAGCCGCCGGCGTCCATCCACGGCGGCGGCATCGATCACCGCCAGGCGGGGCATCCGTCCACGATTGGCGTTGGTGCCGAGCCGGTTTCCCGCAAATCGCCGTACCAGCCAGGCGGTCCCGGCGATCAGCGCCAGGACCACAATGAATGCGATGACGAATGTGATTGCCTGCATTTTTTGTGTCCCTGACAGAAAGCGGCTTTATTGCAGCTTCGGATCGTCGAATGCCTTTCGGCACCCTCCCGTGACGACCGAGCCTTGGCCCAATCTGTTAACCCCGTCCGGCAAAAGCTGCCGCTGACGTCCTTAATAACCTATGAATCGACCAGACCAAAACAACTTCTGAGCACCGGCCGTTCCGGTTAATGGAGGTGGTTAACGCGGGGCTTTTTGGCAAAATGCGCTTCGGGCGGGATTGAGGACGTTTTTTGGCCGGGGAAGGCCGCGGACTTCGGCGGAATCGCGTGGCTGCGGGTCTTAACCGGTTGTTAACCATAAAGGCGGCAAATTCTGCCTACCCCCGCGGCGCATCGTCTCCGGGGGGAGGAGCGGGAGGCCCGCCGTGCCCATCAACGATATTTCCGCGCTGACGGCTCTGCGCACCCGGATGCAGTGGCATCAGGAGCGCCAGCGCGTTCTCGCCGAAAACATCGCCAACTCCGACACGCCGAATTTCAAGCCGCGCGATCTCGTGGAGCCGAAGTTCGACGCGCAGGGTGGCAACGCTTCGTCCGGCGCGACGCTGGCGATGATGAACACGACCTCCGGCCTGAATATCGCGGGTTCGGGCCCGGCCTCGAACTTCGACCAGAATCGTCATGCCGGCTTTCAGACCCGCCCCGCAGGCAACGCCGTCAACCTCGAGGATCAGATGCTCAAGGTATCGGCCAACCAGATGGACTATGCCGCCGTGACGTCGCTCTACAGCCGCAGCCTGCGCCTGCTGAAGATGGCTGTCGGCAAGGCATGACGCAGAGCTGAAGGGAAGGAGACCGCAGCATGGCAGACAATGGCGCCGACTTCATGCGATCGATGGGCATCGCGACATCCGGTCTGCGGGCGCAGGCCGGGCGGATGAGGGTGATTTCGGAAAACATCGCCAACGCCGATTCGACGGCGCAGACGCCGGGCGGCGATCCCTACCGGCGCAAGGTGCCGACCTTTTCATCGGCGCTCGATCGTGCGCTCGATGCGAAAGTGGTGACGATCGGCCGGGTCAGGCCCGACATGTCGTCGTTCCGCGTCAAGTACGAGCCGAGCAATCCGGCTGCCGACGCCAGCGGCAACGTCAAATATCCCAACGTCAATTCGCTGGTCGAAATGACCGACATGCGTGACGCGCAGCGGTCCTACGAGGCGAACGTCAACATCATCAGCGCAACGCGCCGGATGATCCAGCGCACGCTCGATATCCTCAAGTCCTGATCGGAGACCTGACCATGGCATCACCCACAGTTGCAGCAAACGCCTACGCGAGCCTCGCAAAAATGATGGGTTCCAGCGTCGCCGGCAAGACGCCGGAAGGCGACGGCCCCTCGTTCAGCGCGGTGCTCAAGGATGCGCTCGGCAGCGTGATGGAGTCGGGGCGGAAGTCCGATGCGCAGACGGTCGCCATGGCGTCGGGCAAGGCAAACCTGATGGACGTGGTGACCGCCGTGGCGGATACCGACGTCGCGGTGTCGACGCTGGTCTCGGTGCGCGACCGCGTCATCCAGTCCTACGAAGACATCATGAAGATGCCGATCTGATCGATGCTCCTTATGTCGAACCCTGAATTCTTGCTTTACCTCTCCCCGTCAGCGGGAAGAGGTCGACCGGCGACGCGCCGCGCAGACGGTCGGGTGAGGGGCGTCTGGCCAACTCTCCAAAGCCTCCCGTCACACTCTTCTCCCCGCGGGCGGGGAGAAGCAGCGCACCTCGGCTCGCCGATGCTGCGTCGTTCCTTATCTGGCCGAAAAGAGGGTTTGTCATGACCGGCGCCGAAACACTGGACGTTGCGCGCGATGCTATCTGGACCATCGTTCTGGTCTCGGGACCGCTGCTGGGCGTCGGCCTGATCGTCGGCGTCGCCATTTCGCTGATCCAGGCATTGACGCAGATCCAGGAGCAGACGCTGGTGTTCGTGCCGAAAATCCTGGCCATTTTTGTCACGCTGGTGCTGGCGTTGCCGTTCATGGCCGATGCGTTGCACGCCGAAATGATACGGATTTCGTCGCGAATCATCGGCGGTTGATGCACAAGGCCGCAGGCGCGAATGTGACGTTCGTGATCCGCTCGCTGCAAGCTCCCGACGCGAATGCCGGGATAGCACCTCAAGGGCGCCATGCGTATCGATATCTCGCTTCTGCCCGCTCTTGGCGCCGCCTTCATGCTGGTGTTCGCCCGCATCGGCGCGATGGTGATGCTGTTGCCGGGCTTCGGCGAGGTCTTCATTCCGGTGCGGGTCAAGCTTGCTATCGCCTTGCTTCTCACGCTCATTATCCTGCCGCTGCATCGTGCCGCCTACCACGTCGACATGCAGTCGGCCGCGCCGCTGGCGGTCCTGTTGGTGCATGAGATCATCATCGGCGTGGTGCTGGGCGCCACAGCGCGGGTCACGCTCGCGGCATTGCAGGTCGCGGGCTCGATCATCGCGCAGCAGCTCGGGCTTGGATTCGTCACGTCGATCGATCCGACTCAGGGCCAGCAAGGCGCACTGATGGGCAACTTCCTGACCATTCTGGGCATCGCGATGCTGTTCGCGACCGACACGCACTATCTGGTCATCACAGCGCTGAACGAGAGCTACAGGATTTTCTCGCCGGGCGAACTGATGCCGAGCGGCGACGTGGCGGCGCTGGCGACCCGCGCTTTCGCCGCTGCTTTCAAGATCGGCCTGCAACTGTCGGCGCCATTTCTGGTGTTCGGACTGGTCTTCAATATCGGGCTTGGCGTGCTGGCGCGGTTGATGCCTCAGATGCAGGTCTATTTCATCGGCGTGCCGCTCTCGATCCTCATCGGCTTCATGATTCTCGCCGCCGTGCTGGTGTCCATGATGGGGACCTATATGGATTATTTTGTCGGCGTGATGCGCGATCTGACGTTGTCGAACTAGTGGAGTGAATTTGACATTCGCTACCCACTTTGCAGCGAACTTGTCAGGCGAATGTCAAATTCAAAACTCCGCTAGAAACCTGATAGTTGCTAGTGGTCCTTTGATTCTAACATTTGCAAGGACTCCCTGCGGCAACGGGATGCAAATGTTAGAATTGGACCACTAGCGTGGCGGTTCAGAAGTTCGCTCCCAGTGTCTCTGAGAGTCCGTCAAGCGAACTTCTGAACCCAAACCACACTAGAATCATAAAGTTGGTAGTGTCCCTTTGATTCCGAGGTTCGCATCAAAGGTTGCTGCGAGGGTATGCGAACTTCGGAATCGGGACACTAGGACACGGCGACGATGGCCGACGAGAGCGACGAGACCGAAAAGACAGAAGACCCGACGCAAAAACGTCTCGATGACGCGATCGAGCGCGGCGACGTCGTCAAGAGCCAGGAGGTCAACACCTGGTTCGTGATCGCCGGTGCGACGCTGGTGCTGTCGACCTTCGCAGGCTCTGTCGGCGGCGGGTTCGAGGTGCCGCTGCGCAACCTGATCGCCAACTCCTGGCAGATCCGAACCGACGGCCCCGGTCTGCTGGCGCTCGCCGCGCAGATCGAATACGCCCTTGTCGCCGCGCTCGGCCTGCCGCTGCTGATGCTGGTGCTGGCCGCTATTGCCGGCAATATCGTTCAGCACCGCTTCGTCTGGTCGGGGGAGGCGCTGAAGCCGAAGCTCAGCAAGATTTCGGTGGTCTCCGGCGCCAAGCGGATCTTCGGCAAGCAGGCGGCCGCGAACTTCGCCAAGGGACTTTTCAAGGTGCTGGCGCTCGGCGCGGTCATGACGGCGGTGCTGTGGCCGGAGCGCTCGCGGCTCGACGCCCTGGTGCGGCTCGATCCGAACGCCATCCTCCCCACCACCAAAACGCTGACGCTGCAATTGCTCGGTGCGGTGGTCGCGATGCTCGCGCTGGTCGCGATCGGAGACTACCTGCTGCAGTACCGGCAGTGGTTCGAACGGCAGAAGATGTCGCTGCGGGAGATCAAGGAGGAGTTCAAGCAGTCGGAAGGCGATCCGCACATCAAGGCCCGGATCAGGCAGTTGCGGTTCGCGCGCATGAAGAAGCGCCTGATGGCTGCGGTGCCGAAGGCCTCGGTCATCATCACCAACCCGACGCACTATTCGGTCGCGTTGTCCTACGAGCGCGGCATGTCGGCGCCGGTCTGCGTGGCCAAGGGCATGGACAATATCGCGCTCAGGATCAGGGAAATCGCCCGCGAGCACGACATTCCGATCGTCGAAAACGTGCCGCTGGCCCGCGCGCTGTACGCCACCGTCGAGGTCGACGACGAGATTCCGGCGGAGCACTATCACGCGGTCGCCGAAATCATCGGCTACGTCATGGGCCTGAAGCGCGGCTTTTCGGGGCGCCGAATCTGATACCGGCAGCCGTTTGGGAAGAGGATCCGGATGGGGGAAATGGCGGGAATGAGCCCATGAGGTGCTTGCGCTGGCGGGTCCGATTCAGGCACTCAGGGCCAGGCGCACGCGCATTCCGCGCCCGCTGCGACAGGCCCCGCCGGACTCCATGACGCCCGATCCCGATATCGATTCGCCGCAGGTCGCGCAGGAACCGGCGCGGCGGAGCGGCAGCATCCTGCTGGTCCTTCTGGTTGCGGGCGCAATCGTCGCGGCGGCGGTGGCGTTCATGACGCTCGGGCATGCCAATGCCCAGCCTTATATCCTGGCGCTGCTGGCGCTATTGGCGATGGTCGGCCTGTTCACGCTGTTCGCATTCGCGGCCGGCATCGTCCGCTTCGCCGACCGCACCGCCGATGATCCGCTGATGCGCCCGGTCGCCGATCACGCCTTCGACGGCATTGCGATCACCGATGCCGGCGGACACATCGTTTATGCCAACTCCGCCTATCTCAACCTGACGGGCGCCACCTCGATGCAGGATGTGCGGCCGGTGGAGCGCGTCTTCATCGGCAACCCCGACGTCTCCGAGGCGGTGTTCCGGCTGCTGAAGGCCGCGCGCGAAGGCAAGCGCCAGCAGGAAGAGGTGCGCGTCGCCGCCGCCGACGGCGAGCACGGCCGCTGGCTGCGGCTGCGGGTCCGTCCGCTCGGCCAGGCGAAGCGGCAGTCTCGACATGCCGTGTGGTCGATCGCCGACATCACCCGCGACCGCGAGCGGCAGGAAGACGTGTTCCAGGAATTGCGCCATGCGATCGAATATCTCGATCATGCGCCATGCGGTTTCTTCTCGGTCAATCCGTCGGGCGATCTCGCCTACGTCAATGCGACGCTGGCCAACTGGCTGGATCACGATCTCGCGGAGATCGGTTCGGGCGGCTTGAAACTCACCGATGTCGTCTCCGGCGACGGCGCCGCGCTGTTGACCTCGATCGTCGCGGCACCCGGCGAAGTCAAAACCGAAGTCTTCGATGTCGACCTGCGGATGCGCAACGGCAAGACCATGCCCGCGCGTCTCTATCACAAGCTGGCGTTCGGCGCCGACGGCGTGCCTGGTCCCTCCCGAACGCTGGTGATCAGTCGCGCCCGCGACGAGCGGGTCGATCCGCAGCGCGCGGCGGAAGTGCGCTTCATGCGCTTCTTCGATCATACGCCGATGGCGATCGCCACCGTCGACAAGTCCGGCGCCGTGGGTCGAGCCAATGCGCGCTTCGCGAAACTCGCGCAAAGCCTCAGCTCGGACGGCGCGTCGGCCAAATCGATTCTCGCCGCGGTGAACGAGCGCGATCGCGGCCAGTTGAGCGCGGCCATTCAGGCTGCGGCGGAAGGGCAGGGCGATATTCCGCCGGTGGAATTGATGCTCGTCGGCGCGCGCGAGCGCTGGGGACAGTTTTTCGTCACCGCGGTGGAGGACGACGATCGCGATGCTGAAGCCGCGATCGTGTATGTGCTGGAGACGACCGAGCGGCGAACGCTGGAAAACCAGATCAATCAGTCGCAGAAGATGGAATCGGTCGGCCAGCTTGCAGGCGGCATCGCGCACGATTTCAACAACGTGCTGTCCGCGATCATGATGGCGAACGACTTCCTGCTGAACGCGCACAAGCCGACCGATCCGTCGTTCCAGGACATCATGCAGATCAAGCAGAACGCCAACCGCGCCGCCGCTCTGGTGCGGCAGTTGCTGGCGTTCTCGCGGCGGCAGACCTTGCAGCCGAAGGTGCTCGACCTCGGCGACACACTGAGCGACATCGGCATGCTGCTCAAGCGATTGATCGGCGAGAAGGTCACGTTCCCGGGTGTCGTACACGGGCGGGACCTTTGGCCGGTCAAGGCGGACGTCTCGCAATTCGAGCAGGTGATCGTCAACCTCGTGGTCAACGCACGCGATGCCATGCCGAACGGCGGCAAGCTCGCGATCCGCACCGCCAACGTTCCGGCCGGCGAGGTCGCGGCGTTCGCCTGCAAGGGGATGCCGGCCGCGGATTACGTGCTGGTCGAGGTCAGCGACACCGGCACCGGCATTCCACCCGACATCGTCGACAAGATCTTCGAGCCGTTCTTTTCCACCAAGGAGGTCGGCAAGGGCACCGGCCTCGGGCTGTCGACGGTCTACGGGATCGTCAAGCAGACCGGCGGCTTCATCTACGTCGATTCCAAAGCGGGCGAGGGGACCACGTTCCGCATTTTCCTGCCGCGCCATCACCCCGAGACGGATGCCCGGCCCGATGCCGCAGCCGGCGGGCCTTCAAGAGACTCGTCCGCTCCGGCCAAGCCTGCGTCCGGCGACCTGACCGGGCAGGGCACCATCCTGCTGGTCGAGGACGAAGACGGCCTGCGTTCGCTGAATGCGCGCGGCCTGCGCTCGCGCGGTTACAGCGTCATCGAGGCCGCCAACGGCATCGAGGCGCTGGAAGCGTTCGACGAGAAGAACGGCGCCGTCGATCTCGTCGTCTCGGACGTGGTGATGCCGGAGATGGACGGTCCCGCGCTATTGCGCGAAATGCGCAAGCGCAACCCGAATCTCAAGATCATTTTCGTATCGGGTTATGCCGAAGAAGCGTTCGACAAGAGTCTGCCGGAGAACGAACAGTTCGCCTTCCTTGCGAAACCCTTTGCGCTCAGCGCTCTGGTCGCGAAGGTCAAGGAAACGATGGCGCCGACGTGAGCGTCCGTGTTTTCAACCGTCCGATCCATCACGGTCCGTTCCGTGCCGGATCACCGTGGCGGTGCCTGGCTGGGCAACGCCAGGACGGATGTGCGCCGGCCTTGTTCTGATGCGATAGCGCTCGTCGTCATAAAGCGCGGGACGATATTTGGCCCGCGCCTCGGTCATTGTCGCTCCGCGCCAGGCCGCCAGCAAGATCCGGGCCGAGCGTTCGTCGAGCAGGTCATAGAGCCGTGACAGCCGGTACACCGCGATGACGGAGGTGCCGATGGCGGGATCGAGGAACAGCAGAACCTGCTGGTAGATTTTCGAGGGCATGCCGATGGCCTTGGCGGCGCAGGCGAGCGGCTCGCCGCCCGGATCCTTCACCACCCGTTCGGCGATCCGGGCGGGCAGGATCAGCGTCTCGCCGAGTTCGGTCGTGAAGTTATCGACGTCGGATGCGAATGCCGCCATGTGAAGGGTCTCGATCGCGCGTGCGGCCCGCGACGGATGGATGCGCGGCGATGGCCGCAGCGGCGCTGTCGCCAGGTTTTGCAGGATCAGGGCGCGATCCCTGGCGTTCGCGGCGAAGAACATCTCGCTGATTTCGGAGCCGTCGCGCGGCTCCATCGACAGCGCCGCGATTGTACGAGGTTTCGTCTCCGCGGCCGGCGAGGGAGCCGGCCGGGAGGACGGCGCGGTTTTAGTCGCTCGCGGCTGGGACGCTGCATGAAGCCGGAGCTTGCTCATGATCGCCGCCGGCGTCCGTGGATAGATCGACAGGCGGGCGCGCACCGCGGCGCGGGTGGCGTCGTCGACCTGATCGATGAGGCGCGAGGTGAGTTCGACGAAGTGTTGCTCCTCCTCGGCGGAGTGCGTGGCTGTCTGCACGTACAGGTCGGTCAGCACCCGCAGCAGCGTCGGACGGATGTCGACGCCGTCCCGGCGGGACAGCGTCAACAACCCGTCGAAGCCGGGAAACATCGGAGGTGCGGTCATGTCGGCGTACGCTTATGGAGACAACTCGCCTCAATCTAGCGAGGCGGCTTTAACAGGCCGTTAACCATGCCCGGTTCTAAATCCCGACGCGGCGCCGCCGAAATCGGTCCGGCGCGGGGCGAGGAGACACTGGGGATGGGCACCGTTATCGCGTTTCCGGCCGATGCGGCTTCGCGGCCGGGATCAACGATGGATCGCTCGGCGGACCGCGCGATGGGGATCGTTGTGATTCTGCCGGTCGTCCGCATCGACCGCGAGAGTGAGGAGACCAGCGGGGGACGCGGTCCCGAGGAGGGCGCGGCCCCGGGCCGCCGTCGCCGCCGCCGCGCCCGATCCTGATTCCCCGGAGTACAGATCGATGCCGGTGAATCGGCTGGAGCGGTTCGCGTGAAGAAAACGCGGCAAATAAAAGAGCCCGGCCTTGATTCTATCAAAGCCGGAATGGCTCCGGTGAAACCGGCAGGTCCATTCCTCCCGCGCCTCCTTTCGATTGTTTCCGTGATTCTTTTCGGCGCAACGCTTGCCGCATGCAGCGGCGGCGACTTCGGCCGTGTTCGTCAAGATGTCCGCAACGACGACATGCATCGTTGGATGGGTGCGGAAGCGACCGGCAGCATCGGCCGGCCACCCTCACGATTCCAGCTCACGGACAATGAGCGGATGTTGCGCGATCTCGCCTATCCGCTGGTCGAGCCGCCGCATTCGCGGCCGGCCTGGAAGAGCGTGTTCGGCGACTATGACCCGTTCGCGCCGCCGTGGCGGCAGAAGCCCGCATTCGACCGCAGCGCCTACGGCCGTCAGTTGATCGACGAGCCGCATCGCTCCCACGCCTCGCGCTATGCGCAACTGATCGACGATGTCCGCGACGACATCACCCGCTTCGATCCTTTCTTCAACACCGCGCGGCAAGTCTTTGATCTCGACAGCAAACGCAAGGCGAGTCTGAATCTCGTGTCTGATCTGTCGCGGCGCGAGCGTTCGGATGCCGTCGCGCGCATGGAAGAGAACACCCTGATCGTGCAGTGGGTGCAGCAGTGCCTGGAGCAGCGGATCGCGTCCTACCGCTGGGCGCTCGAGCATCTGGTTATTCAAGCGCCGGACGGCGTGGCGGCCGATGCCGATCGTCTGATCGGGCAGCTTGCGGCGCTGACGGCCAATCCTCCGGTCACCGCAGCGCCGGTGGTCGGCCGCGCCCTGCGCACGCGCGGATAGAGCCTGTCATCCGGCCGTGATTCGCGCGGGTCCGTTGGCGGCGTCCGGCATGACAGCGGAAAAGCTCGACGGTTTTCAACCTATCGCTTCGCCTCGGGCTTCACCATGGGCGGCTCGGTCTGTAACCGGCACTTTGCAGCGGAGAGGGAGGCTTTCGCCTGCTCCATCATGCCCGGCTCCGGCGCCAGCGCCTTCAGAACGATCAGTCCCGTCGTCGAGGGCGAATCGATGATGAGCCGGTCCGCCGCCGTGACGTCTTCCTCCTCGGGCAGTTCCGCGTGCTGGGCTTCGGTCATCAGGTTGAGCTCGATCACCTTGCGTCCGGCGGAACGGTCGTTGATGGCGTAATAGGCGACGTCGCTGCGGGTGTAGAACGACACCGAGGTGTAGGCCTGGCTCACCGGCACGGTCAGCTTGATTGATCCGGCAGACAGGTCATAGCGGCAGACCGCGATGGCAAAGGCCGGGTCCATGAACGGCATCGGCGAAACGCCGGGATCGGCGGGCGGCAGCGGCGTCACCGCGTTCACCGCGGTCATCGCCGTCAGCCGCGAATAGGCGTCCTGCGAGGCGATCCGCGGTAACGCCAGCACGCTGACGAGATGCACGACGCCGCCAAGCAGGATGCCGCCGACGACCGCAAGCAGCACGCGGATCATGAGCATTCTCCGGTCGCGACAGAAGGCATCGGCGCGTCGCGCTGGGTTCGCGTCGCGACCCCGACCGGAGTGTCATAGAGTCGAAGCATCAGCACGTAGCGCTCGATGCCGCCGGTCGGCAGCCAGTTGCCGGCGCGCGCGCGCGCGGCCACGTTCACCACGAAAGAGCCGTCGGAGTTTCGCACGATCTCCTCGCTGGTGAAGCCGTAGCGTTGCAGCGAGTTGGCCACCAGATGGCCCTTGCGGTCGTAGAGCGTCAACGTCCAGAACCGCGCCGCCGGGGTCACGCCGCTGACGACGACGTCACAGCGGCCGTCAAGCGGGCGCTTGTCGTCGGAGGTGGTCGCGAGAAACGCGATGCCGTCTCCGGTTCCGATCGGCAGTTCGCCACTGCGCGCAATCGCGGCGCGCGAATAGGGATCGATATCGGCGGATCCGCTTCGTGGCCTTGCGGTCCATGCGCCGATTGTCAGCGTGCCCAGATCGGTGCCGCGCGTCGCGGTGATCCAGGTGGCTCCGAGTCCGACCGCGGTGGCAAGGCCGAACGCCAGCAAGGTGATCAAAATCAGCCGCACGGGTCGGCGCTCCGGTTTTCGAAGTTCGCAAAGGACTCGCTCAACTCCTTTGATGCGAACCGCAGAATCAAAGGACCGTTATGATATTAGGCTTCCGGTCCGGTTTCGAGTTGAAGTTCCGAGTTGAAGGTCATGGAGTCTTTCCACTTCATGAAATCAGAAGCGAGGCTCCCCGTTCAACGCGTTGTCCGCACGCGAACCGGCCTCCGGCTCCGGTCAAGTCCGAGGACATGCTTCGCTCGGAAACGAGGGGCCACCGGATCATGCGTCAGTTCTTGCGTGGCGCGGGGCTCGTCCGGCCGCCGGACGTTGCGGCCGCAAGACTTTCGGAAAACGCCGCGGCGCCGGACGAATAGGCAGCAGGCGAGGCGGAGGGGGCCGCCGAGGTTTTTCCGACCGTCTTGGCGGCTTCATCCAGCATCTTTTCCACACGCACCAGAATCTCGGCCCCGCGCTTGGTCAGGATGGGCGGCGGCGCGGGACTCGCGTTGTCGTCGCCTGCGACTTTGGCGCTGTCGGCTGCGGTCGGCTTCGCCGGCGCGGCGACGCCAGGGATGTCCTTGATTTCGACGCCACGATGCGCGGCCGTCATGATGTCGTGCCAGGTCTGGGCAGGCAGCGCGCCGCCGGTGAGGCGGTTGGTGGGCGAGTAGTCGTCGTTGCCGTACCAGACGCCGCAAACGAAGTTGCCGGTGTAGCCGACGAACCAGGCGTCACGATAGGCGTTGGTGGTGCCGGTCTTGCCCGCCGCCGGAATGCCGTCGAGGATGGCGCGGCGCGCGGTGCCTTCGCTGACGACGTGGCTCATCATGCCGGCCATGTCGGCGGCGACCGACGCTGGAATGATCTGACGCGGCTTGGGGCCGTCACGGTCGTAGCGCCAGACCAGATCGCCTGCGCCGGTGCGGACTTCCAGAACCGCGTGCGGCGTAACCGCCTTGCCTTTGTTCGGAAACGCCACATAGGCGACGGCGTGCTCGAGCACGTTGACCTCGTCGGCGCCGATCGGCAGCGAGGGCGTGTCCGGCAGCGGCGTGACAATGCCGAACTTGCGGGCGACCGCGACGATCTTGGCGCGTCCGGCCTTGGCCGGGTTCTTCTCGCCCTTGCCGAGAGCGATCGAAAGCTTCACCGGCACCACATTGATCGAGCGAGTCAACGCCTGGGTCAGCGTCACCGTGCCGGAATAGGAATGTCCGTAGTTCTGCGGGCACCAGTTGCCGATGCAGACGGGGCCGTCGACGATCGTGGATGTCGGCTTGAAGCCGTTGAGCAGCGCGGTGGTGTAGACGTACGGCTTGAACGACGATCCGGGCTGACGCATGGCGTCGGTCGCGCGATTGAACTGGCTCGCGCCATAGTCGCGGCCGCCGACCATCGCGCGCACGCCGCCGTCGAGATCGGCGACCACGGTTGCGGCCTGGGTCGCATGATAGTCGCGGCCGAATTGCCGCAACTGGTTCTCGATCGCCTCTTCCGCGGCGTGCTGCACGTTCATGTCGATGGCGGTGCGCACCACGAACACACGCTCGGTATAGGAGCGCGGAAAGGTATCGACCAGCTTGCGCATCTCGTCGAACGCCCAATCGAGATAATAGTTCGGCGAGTTCTCGTCGCGGCGGTCGACCGCGGTGGCGGGATTGCGCCGCGCGCCGAACACCTGTCCCTCGGTCATGAATCCGGCGTCGACCATGTTGTCGAGCACCTGGTTGGCGCGGGCGCGGGCCGCGGGCAGGTTGATGTGCGGGGCGTATTTGGTCGGTGCTTTGAACAGGCCTGCGAGCATAGCGGCTTCGGCGAGATTGATGTCGCGCACCGACTTGTTGAAATAGAAATGCGCCGCGCCGTCGACGCCGAAAGTGCCGCCGCCCATGTAGGCGCGGTCGAGATAGAGCTTCAGGATCTCGTTTTTGGTCAGGCGGGTTTCCAGCCAGATGGCGAGAAAGGCTTCGTTGACCTTGCGCTCGATGGTGCGTTCGTTTGAAAGAAACAAGTTCTTCGCGAGCTGCTGGGTGATGGACGATCCGCCCTGCCGCACGCCGCCGGCCTGCGCATTGGTGACCAGCGCGCGGAAGGTGCCGCCGACGTCGATGCCGAAGTGATCGTAGAAGCGGCGGTCCTCGGTCGCGAGCGTCGCTTTGATCAGGTTGTCGGGGAATTCCTCGAGCGGAATCGAATCGTTGTGCTTGATGCCGCGGCTGCCGATCGGATTGCCGTAGCGATCGAGGAACGTGACCGCGAGATCGGATTTCTTCAGCCAGTCCTCGTCGGCGGTTTCGCGGAACGCCGGCTGCGCCAGCGCCAGCAGGACGATCAGGCCGCCGAGGCCGAGCGTTGCAGCTTCCGATAAAGGCTCGATGAATACCCAGCGTTTCCAGCGGCCGACATAGAAACGGTCCATGAAGGTGGAGAAGCGCTCGTAAAGTTCCCGCGCGCCGACCGCAGAAGAGAACAGTGTCGAATCAACGCGCGCGTCGAAGTCCAGCAGGAAATGCCGGATTCGCTTTTTCCAATCCGAGGGCAGGATGTTGCGCACCAGGGGCCTGTGACCGATCTGCGGCGTGGCGGCGCCCCGTCCGGCGCCGTCGGCACGTCATGCAAGAGTGTTGCGGCAAACCCAAGGCACACAAAATCAACGGATGGAACATCATCCGCGTGCTCGGGAAAGCGTTTCTTTCTATCCGAGCAGGGGTGATAAACCAATGGCCGGTTGCACGTTCGAACAGCATTGCCCCGGGACCGTGAATGCGCTTGCGCGGGGCGCGGCTACAGCCCATAGAAATTGCGATTTCTCAGTCGAAGCAAGAAGCGAAGCATGACGCAACGATCCTCGCGCTCGTCGGAACAGGCCGGATTCTTCTGGAAGACCAAGACCTTGGAAGAAATGTCCAGCGCCGAATGGGAGAGCCTGTGCGACGGCTGCGCACGTTGCTGCCTGGAAAAGCTCGAGGACGAAGACACCGGCGATATCTATTTCACCCATGTCTCCTGCCGGCTCCTGGATGCCGGACTTTGCGCCTGCAAGGATTATGCGAACCGCTCCGGGCAGGTTCCGGACTGCGTTCGCCTGACGCCTGAAAACGTTCGCAGCCTGAACTGGTTGCCGCCGAGCTGCGGTTACCGGCTGGTCGCGGAAGGACGCGACCTCTACTGGTGGCATCCGCTGATTTCCGGCGACCGCAACACGGTGCACGAGGCGGGGGTCTCGGTGCGAGGCCGGGTGCGCGGCACCGAAAACGAGATTCCCGATTCGGAGCTCGAGGATCATATCGTGCAGTGGCCGGTCCGGTTGTCCAAGCGCGCCCGGCTGAAAAATCGGCCGCGGAGCTAAGTCCTTATTCATCACATGTTTGCGATTGAGTGTCCGCAGACGCTCTTGGGCCGCGGCAGCGCTGTCCGAACGCGACTGCGCGCGTTATAATGTCGTTATAGATAATACGAAATGACGCAGTCATTCGTCCTTCCATCATTCGCCCTTCGCTTTCCTGCCATTTCAGCCGAAAATTTGTCTTCCTCACATGAACAAACTGGATCAGCCCGGTCGGGATCTGTCCGCTCCACGGATTTCGGCCGGTGACAGTTCCCGCGAAGCCGCCACGCATTCCACGGACGATTCCGATGCGCCGTGGATCGCGCCTCCGGTTCCGCTGAGCCGGAGCGAAGTCCGTACCATCCTGGTCAGCCTGATGCTGACCATGTTTCTGGCGGCGCTCGACCAGACCATCGTCGCGACCGCGCTGCCCACCATCGGCCGCCAGTTTCACGACGTCAGCACCCTGTCGTGGATCATCACGGCGTATCTGTTGGCGTCGACCGCGGTCGCGCCGGTGTTCGGCTCGCTGAGCGACATCTATGGCCGCCGCGCCATGATCATCACCGCGCTCAGCCTGTTCATTGCCGGATCGGTGCTTTGCGCGCTGGCGCCGAATATCGCGACGCTGATCGTCGCGCGCGGGGTGCAGGGCCTCGGCGGCGGCGGCATCCTGCCGGTGGTGCAAACCGTGATCTCCGACGTGGTGACGCCGCGCGAGCGCGGCCAGTATCAGGCTTATTTCAGCGGTGTGTGGACCGCGGCGGGCATCGCCGGCCCGGTGCTTGGCGGGGTGTTCGCGGAGCACCTGCACTGGTCGATGATCTTCTGGATCAACGTGCCGCTCGGCGTCGTCTCACTGGCGATGCTGCTGCCGAAGATGGAAAAAATCCCGGTGTTCCATCGCCGCCGCAAGGTGGACTGGATCGGCGGAGCGCTGCTGATGGCGTCCGCCGTGGTGTTCATGCTGGTGCTGACCTGGGGCGGCAATCGTTTCGCCTGGCTGTCGCCGACGATCGCCGCCATGCTTGGCGCCTCGCTCGCCCTTGCCGCGGGCTTCGTCTGGCACGCGCACAGGACGTCGGAACCGTTTCTGCCGTTGTCGCTGATTGGCGGCCCGGTTGTCCCTTATGCAATCGCCGCCGGCGCCTTCGGACTCGGCGCCATCGTCGGGATCACCGTGCATCTGCCGCTGTACTATCAGGTGGTTCACCATCTCGACGTCAGCGAATCCGGATTGGCGTTGATTCCGATTGCCGCGATCTCGACCGGCGGCGCCGCGCTTGCCGGCCGCACCATGACGCGCACGGTCCACTACAAGCGGGTAGCGATTGTCGGGACCGCGTTCGCCGCCGTCATCGCCGCGATCCTGGCGATATTCGTGATGCCGCTGTGGCCGCTGCTGGTGCTGCTCTCGCTATTCGCCTTCGGTCTCGGCACCATATTTCCGGTCACCGTAGTGTCGCTGCAGAACGCGGTGGCGCGCCCGCAGGTCGGCACCGTCACCGGCGCGATGAATTTCTTCCGCGCGCTAGCCTCGTCGTTCGCTGTCGTCGCCTTCGCCGCTATCCTGCTGATGATCCTGGGCGCAAATATCTCGATCGGCCAGGACGGCGGCCATCAGATCAATGCGATCTCGGCGTCCGACCTGACAGCGGCGTTCCGCTATGTGTTTGCCGCCGCAGGAGCGATGCTCGCAGGCGCGGCGCTGCTTCTCATATTGATGGAGGAGCGGCCGCTCGCAGGTCCGGGGGCATGATGCGCCGGTAGAATTTCGCCATCGGATTTAAGCATTCATTGAGGGTATCGCTTAAGGATCTGTGCAATCATTCGCGTTTAAGTTGCCGGTTCCCAGCAACGCGCGAGAATCCGCGCAGGATCGATCGGAGTGGGCAGTGCGGTTCATTGCAAAGCTTGCGTCGGATTTTTTGCGCGACGAGTCGGGTACGACCGCGATCGAATATGCGCTGATTGCGAGTTGCATCAGCATCGTCATCCTGGTCGCGGTCACCGGCATCGGCAGTTCCGTCAACGGTCGTTTTGTCGCCGTAGGCAACGGGCTGAAATAAGGCTCCGGGCGGCGACCGTCGTAAGGCAGGCCCTACACCAAGACCGGAGTTTGGCGACCATCAAACGATGAACCGCAGCGGGCGCGAATACGTGAGCGCCGCTGGCTTCACCACAAACAACGTCGAAAACTTCTTTGGCGTCTTCAAGCGCGGCATGCGCGGGACTACACGTTCTGCGGCGAACAGCACTTGCAGCCTTACCTGACCGGAATTTCAATTCCGCTACAACAATCGTTCCGGCCTTGGCGTGACTGACGGGGAACGGACGGCGAAAGCTCTCAAGGGTATAGAGGGCAAGCGCCTGACGTATCGGCCGACTAACTAAGATCAGTAGCAAGCGACACGCCGAAAAGCGTTTCCGCGCATGGCGAAAACGATTCGACTTTAGGTAGAGACTCGGCCCATCATTGAAACGTGCGACCGTTCGGAAGCGAAAGGTGGTTCCTGCGCCAATGCGAGTGGCCCCGCACAGCCCGTGCCTTTACGACCAGATGCGAAAGCTGGCGCTCATACCGCCGGGGGAGTTCGCGGACCCCACAGAGTGATTCTGAGAGGTGGGTAAAGGAAACCACGCGGGGCCATTTGCGGCGGTTCTAGAACGCCAATGATGGGCCGATGCGCCCATGAACGACGGCTTATTCGTTCGATGGGAGCTTCACCGCAGACCTTTTGGGTTAGCGGCGCGCTGCTACCCGGAGGACCCGAGATGCGAAAGCAACTCATCATCCGGTGTTCAATCAAAGTGGACTTAGCCGCGTGCCTTAGGGCTATTGCGGTCTTTGTTTATCTTTTGAGCTGAACGAGAGCGGGAGCCGACTTCGGTTGGCTCCCGCTTTTTCCCAACCTTCATTTCCTCGCGCGGCTTAGGCTTCATCCGCACGAGAGCGCCCATAAGCGCTTTTGTACCGCTGAGATGATCTTTGGATTTTGCCATGCCACCAATCTTAGGAAAAGACGGTTTCAATGTAAGCGAGATGTCAAATTCCCAAAAGGAGTTTCATTTGGCATTTGGCCAAGCCATGGGGCAATGGTCCTTAATAGAAGAACGTCTGAGCTACTGGTTTCAGGACTCGACTGGTCTTCCGTACGAAATGGCGCGCTCTATATTTTTCTCACCACGCGTATTTCAATCCAGAACAGACATTTTAGAGGCCGCTCTGGAACACCCATATCGCCTATGCGAATGCTCAGTTCGATTCGCGAGGGGAGCCATTAAAAAATCACTTCAATTTAATAGCTTCCGCAACTCCTTGGCGCACGGCGAGCAAACCTTTGATGCCAGATCGAACTCCCCGACGTTTAAACAGACCATCCTGATTTCAGGCAGAAAACATCCTGAACTAGCAGCAGCAACTGCTGTAACAGTCGCAAAGTTACGAATTGCCTCAGAAAATTTCAGAGAACTAGCGAAGGTCCTCATGGACGCGACAGGATTCGTTAATGGAACGCCTGACGCAGTGCAGCCCGAAGAATGCCTTCGACAAGTGAATGCGATGCCCAATCAGGCAGATTCTCCGAGACACGCCCAGACTGCATAAGAACGAGTACGCCCGCTTCGATCATTTCGGGCGTGACTTCTATTTTTTCCAATTGATCCTGTGCTGTCCCTCACAGTGCACTTACAAACCTGACATTCCGGGCGGCGACCGTCGTAACGCAAATATTCCTAGGAAAATATCCCTTGACAGCGTGACGCTGCCGGAGTAGGTTTACGGCATGCTCCACAGTTGCGCCCAAGAGTTGACGGCGCCGCTCCGGTTACGATCGGGGTCGCACAGCCGGGCTGCTTGAAATTCAACGAGCGATCTCCGCTCGAAACCGGGGACGCGTATCACGTTGAACCCGCATCGATCTGCGCAGATCTCGAGTTGCCCCAACCCATGCAAGGCATGCGATTCGCGGATCGCAAGGAAGCAGGGAGAGTGCGGATGGCAACGAACGAGAACGATCAGATCGTGGAACCTCCGACCGAGGTGCGACAGGCCGAACTTGGCCCGTCCGTCTTTATGCTTCTCGCCATCAGCACCGGTCTCGCCGTGCTGATCCTGATCGGGATCTGGCTGGTGTTCTTCCGCTAGCGTGTTGTCCGCTCTGACGGACACGAAGGCCACGTTCTATCTGCACTATCGATTTCGCGACAAGGGGGCTTTTCGACATCCATGGCTGTGATGCGAATTGCCAGACCGGGACGAAAACCGGCGGCGGCTCGCGTTGCGTCGCGAACGAAAACATCGTCGGCCAGAACCGCAAAGCGAACCGCTTCAAAAAAATCTTCATCCCCCGCGGCGAAAAAAGCGATACGGCCGGCGGCTCGCAAGGCACCGCTCGCGCAAGCAAACGTAGCCGCGAAAACCGTCAAACAAAGTCAGGCCGGCACGAAGTCCGGCAAAACCGCAGCCGCGGCCGCGCGCAAGGCGACGATGGCCGCCACCACGCGCTTCGTCGACGACAAGCCGATTGCGCTCGACGAGCGCGACGAAGCAGCGAAAGCCAGAGTAAGCAGGCAACGCGCGCGCCGCACGGCCGTCCGGCGCAAGGACGAGCCGAGTCCGCGCGTCAAGCGCACCGCGGTTGAGCGTCTCGATGATCCACCGCCCGCGAGCGGCGCGGTGCTGATCGAGCGGGTGACGCGCGCGATCGAACGCGAGCTGTCGCTGATCGAGGTCATTGTCGGCGGCAGTCATCTGAAGCCGCAGCAGCGCACCGAAGCGGAGCGCCGCGCACGCACGCTTGCGAGTCTCGCGCGCACGCTCGGCGAAGTGACGCGGTTGCGCGCCAGCGAGGAGAGAGTGAAATCAGCCGATGATGACGCCGTGCCCCGCGATCTCGACGAGTTCCGGCGCGCGCTTTCGCGCCGACTGGAGCAAGTGGTCGCCGCGCCAGCGGCAACTCCTGCTCCAGAGCATGAGTGAGGCGGAACTCGGGTTTCTGGCGAGGCAATGGGATATTTTCGCGCACGATCATCAGCGTCCGCCGCAACTGGCGCCGAACGGCGCGCCATGGCTGATCTGGCTGATGATCGGCGGGCGCGGCGCCGGCAAGACCCGTGCCGGGGCCGAATGGATTCGCGCGCAGGCGCTCGGCCTGCCGCCGTTCGCGACCGAAGCGGTGTCGCGCATCGCGCTGGTCGGCGAAACCGAACACGATGCGCGCGAGGTGATGATCGAAGGCGTTTCCGGCTTGCTGGCGGTGCATGCCGCCCACGAGCGGCCGTCATGGTCGCCGTCGCGCAAGCGGCTGGAATGGAATAACGGCGCGGTGGCGCAGGCATTTTCGGCGGACGATCCCGAAAGCCTGCGCGGACCGCAATTCGGCTGCGCCTGGTCCGACGAGATGGCGAAGTGGCGCTACGCGGAAGCCGCCTTCGACATGCTGCAGTTCGGTTTGCGGCTGGGATCGCAGCCGCGTCAGTTGATTACGACGACGCCGCGTCCGACCGCGCTGCTGAAACGCCTGATGGCGGATGCGGCGAGCGTGGTCACGCGCGCGCCGACGCAGGCCAACGCCTTCAACCTGGCGCCGACCTTTCTGCAAGGCGTGATGGCGCGCTACGCCGGAACGCGGCTCGGGCGTCAGGAGCTTGACGGCGAGATTATCGAGGATCGTCCCGACGCGCTGTGGTCGCGCGCGTTGCTTGAGAGGTGTCGCGTGCGCGAGGCGCCGCCGATGCAGCGCGTCGTGGTCGCGGTCGATCCGCCGGCGACCTCCGGCAAGCGCGCCGACGCCTGCGGTATCGTCGCGGCGGGGCTGGCGGAAGGCGGCATCGTTTACGTGATCGCAGACGAGACGGTGGCGGGCGCGACGCCGGCGCTGTGGGCAGCGAAAGCGATCGCGCTGTGGCGGCGGTGCGAGGCCGATGCGCTGGTGGCTGAGGTCAACCAGGGCGGCGACATGGTGAAGTCCGTGATTGCGGAGGTGGATGCTGCGGTGCCTGTCATCGCGGTGCGCGCCACGCGCGGCAAATGGCTGCGCGCCGAACCGGTGGCGACGCTTTACGAACAAGGCCGCGTCCGGCACGCCGGCAGCTTCGCGGCGCTGGAGGACGAGATGTGCGACTTCGCTCTATCCGGTCTGTCGTCCGGCCGCTCGCCCGACCGTCTCGATGCGCTGGTGTGGGCGGTGACGTCGCTGGCGCTCGCGCCGCGCGCCCAGCCGCGGGTGAGAGGATTGTAGAACGGGCGCTCCCTCTCCCCGCGTGCGGGGAGAGGGTCGGGGTGAGGGGCCTGGCTTGGCTGCCCGAGCCCCTCACCCGGAATCTTCGCTTCGCTCAGTTTCCGATCTCTCCCCGCTGGCGGGGAGAGGTGAAGAAAGGGTCGTAGATGTTCGATCGTTTTAAAACTTTTCTTGCCCCGCCCGAGACAAAAGCCAGCCGCACGGCGAAGCTGCTTGCCTTCGAGAGCGGCCGCCGCGCGCGATGGACGCCGCGTGACTATGCTGCGCTGGCGCGCGAGGGTTATCTCAACAACGCCATCGTGCATCGCGCGGTGCGCCTGATCGCGGAAAACGTGGCGTCGTGCAGCTACCTCGTATTCGAAGGCGCGCAGGAGCACGAGGCGCATCCGCTGTCGCGGCTGCTGTCGCGGCCGAACCCGCGCCAGGACGGCGGCGCGTTTCTCGAAATGCTGGTGTCGCATCTTCTGCTGTCCGGAAATGCCTATGTCGAGGCGGTCGCGCTCGACGGCGCGGTGCGCGAACTGTTTGCGCTGCGACCCGACCGCATGAAAGTGGTGCCCGGCGTCGACGGCTGGGCGGAGGCCTATGAATACGCGGTCGGCGGCCGCAGCATCCGCTTCGATCAGGCATCGTCGGCCGTGCCGCCGATCCTGCACCTGACGTACTTCCATCCGCTCGACGATCATTATGGTCTCGCGCCGATCGAACCGGCGGCCGTGGCGATCGATACTCACAACGCCGGATCGGCCTGGAACAAGGCGCTGCTCGATAACGCCGCGCGGCCCTCAGGCGCGCTGGTCTATTCCGGCCCCGAAGGCGCGGTGCTGTCGGATACCCAGTTCGACCGGCTGAAGCGCGAGCTGACCGATACCTATCAGGGGGCGGTGAACGCGGGACGGCCGCTGCTGCTCGAAGGCGGACTCGACTGGAAGGCGATGTCGTTGACGCCGAAGGACATGGACTTTCTGGAGGCCAAGCACACCGCTGCGCGCGAGATCGCGCTCGCTTTCGGCGTGCCGCCGATGGTGCTCGGCATTCCCGGCGACAACACCTATGCGAACTTCCAGGAAGCCAACCGCTGCTTCTTCCGCCAGACCGTGCTGCCGCTGGCGTCGCGTCTCGGTAGTTCGTTCGCGCAGTGGCTGTCGCCGCAATTCGGTGAGAGCGTCCGCATCGTGGTGGACGCCGACAGGATCGACGCGCTCGCCGCCGATCGTGCGGCATTGTGGGAGCGCGTCAGCAACGCGGCGTTTCTCACGCTCAACGAGAAGCGCGAGGCGGTCGGCTACGCGCCGGTCGAGGGCGGCGACCGGCTGGAGTGATGTTTCCCTTTCGTGAAAGAGATGGATGGCCGGATCAAGTCCGGTCATGACCTCCGCCATGGGTTCAAGCGATGTCCGACCTCATCCGCATCTTCGCAGAGCGCGGCGACCTCGCGCATCTGGCGTTGTTTCTGTGGGCGAGCGCCGCCAGCGCGGGCCTTTTGTTCGCGCTGCGCGAACTGTCGGCCGCCTCGCGTCGCTTCGACGATTTCGTCCGTGAACTTCAGCGTTTCAATCGCAAGGCGCAACGTCGCGCCTTAACCTTCGACAAGGATCGGGATTGATGGACAACCTTCACAGCATGCTGCGCTCGTTCAGCACCGAGACCAAATCATCGCGCGATCATCTCACCGTGTTCCGCGAATTCCTCGCGCATCTCGATCGAGCCCAGCGCAAGGCGCCGGCTGCGGCTGCGGCGCGCGCACCCCGCGCCAAGGCTCAGACGCGGCGCAAGCCGACGAAACGCAGTCGCAAGGGCTGAGCGCCGCCAGGTAGCGTCCGCCACAAGCGGCGCGCGGCGGGCACGACACGTCGTTTCGAATTTCATCAATCCGTTTCCCCCGCCCATTTGCGAGGTCGATCATGCACGCCCCGTTGTCGTCCGTGTCGCGTCTGTCGTTTTCCGGCGACGGCACGGTGGAAGGCTATGCCAGCCTGTTCGGCGAGATCGACCAGGCGCGCGACATGGTGATGCCCGGCGCGTTCGCGCAAACCTTGAAAGCAAGGGGCTTGCGCAAGGTCCCGATGCTGTTCCAGCACGATCCCGCCGAGCCGGTCGGCATCTGGCTCGAACTGCGCGAGGATTTCCGCGGGCTGTGGGCGCGGGGGAAACTGATCCCCGACGTGACGCGGGCGCGCGAGTTGCTGGCGCTGGTCGAGGCCGGCGCGGTCGACGGACTGTCGATCGGCTATCGCACCGTGCGCGGCCGGATCGAGCCGCAAACGCGCGTGCGGAAACTCTATCAGGTCGACCTGTGGGAAATTTCCATCGTCACCTTCCCGCTATTGGCGGGAGCGCGTGTCCGCGCGGTGAAGCAGGCGACGCCCCCGTCGCCGCGCTCGCGCGTGCGGGCACAGGCCGAGCGCGGCCGGCGGAGCATGACGGAGGCCGCGGATGAACCGGCGCCGCGGCTCCGCCCGCGCCCGGTGGTGGCCTCGCTGCGCGGCAGGGAAGGACGGCGTGTGGCGCTGCAAGGCGCGGCGCGCGCGCAGATGGCGGGAGCACGCTGATGAGTCATGAAAGTGCATTCGAAGCCGCGCAGCGCGCGCGCTGGATGCGGCCTGATGCCTATAGATGGATCAGACCCGATGCTGCGCGATTTCTGAAGCCGGGCATGAAGCTCGCCGATGTATTTCCGCTGCTCGCCCGCAAATTCCGCCCCGACCAGCCGCGGATTCCGGCGGGTCAACCAGGCGGCGGACGCTGGACCGATGATTGGGGAAGCGCGCCCGGACCTTAAGCGATCTGATCAAGCCGATTCCTGCCGCTACGGGAATCCGAGGCGCATCTCGATCAGCTTCGATCCGGGATCGGCGGCAATCTGGGTCCGCCACTTGATCCGCCGCGTCAGAGTGTGCCGTCAATGCGCCCGTTCGACGGGCAGGGCTGGATCAACGTCTATCGCACCATCAACAATGAGCCAAATCTATTCGGGCAGCCTTCTTGGCCGGCAGGCAATGGTACGGTTGCTGCCGCTGAGATCGATGGAAAGCTGTATTTTGGGGTGAACTCCGGGTCTCCAGGATATACTTCAACGGATCGAACGGACGCGAACTCACAGCGCTGGAATTTGATCGACAAATATCCCAATGTGATGACAACCGGTAATATCGGGGAATGGCCGAACGATTCCCTCTATCACGCAGAAACCACGATACTTCTCCGGGCTGCACGTCAAAACGGCGGCTCGCTCGCGGATCGTACCATTGAAATTATGGTTGATCGACGGATATGTGAAGGTTGCAATGATGCGCTTCCAATTCTCGGTCTGCAGCTTGGCAATCCGACGGTCCGATTTTCGGAAACGAAGACTGGCCGCGTCAGCGTGATGTCGAACGGCACATGGTTGATCTGGAGGCGACGTTGATCAAGCATACCAACTTCGATGAATTCGACTGGAATGGTTGGCCGCACCCGCACGAATTAGAGCGCTTCTTCTTGGCACCAAAAGGAGAGGAATGGTCGTTTGCTGGCGGTAATGATAGCTGGGGTCTGAGGGTTGAGGGTCTGTGTGGTACAGAGCAGCGTTCGAGATTTGAGCAGGTCACCTCTAACCTAAGCATGATCGGCAATTCAGATTTGGGCGTGTATTTGTCTTATCGTAAGTGGGACGGTAGAGTGCGGCAACAACGCAGCTACGTTGCGAAAGGAGACCTCAGCCGTCTCGGCGAATTCGTGCGGTCCCTGCATGGCACACCGTTGTCGGTGGGGCTGTTCGTGCCGTTCCCTGTTGCATGGAAGGCGGTGAAGGAATTCATCGAGACCGACGGTGAGCTGCCGACCAGCATCGAATGGATCGCAAGCAGCGATCTGCCGCCGGAGACGTTTCCCGATCCATAGTTGAGTCCGACGCTCGCCCGCAAATACCGTCCGGACCAGCCGCGGATTTCGGCGAGCCCAATGCGCTTGCTCAAATTCGTCAGTATGATCCTGGCTGAATCTGGCGTCGGTGGAGAGAGAAATGAAGCGATTTTTTTACTTCGATAATTTCGCTTCTGACAGATGGCCGGTGCTTTCCGAGCTTGAGCGTTTTTTTCTCGCGCCAAAAGGACAGGAATGGTCATTCGCCGGTGGCAACGACAGTTGGGGAATGGACGTTCAAGGGCTCTGCGGGACCGATGGTTTGCCGAGCGAGGAGCAGGTCAATGTCCATTTCTACATGACCGGTAATCGCGACCTTGGTGCAACCCTTCTTTACGACAAATGGGACGGGCGTATTCGGTGCAAACAGACATATAATTCGAAGGGAGACCTCAGCCGTCTCGGCGAATTCGTGCGGTCCCTGCATGGCACACCGTTGTCGGTGGGGCTGTTCGTGCCGTTCCCTGTTGCATGGAAAGCGGTGAAGGAATTCATCGAGACCGACGGTGAGCTGCCGACCAGCATCGAATGGGTCGCAAACAGCGATCTGTCGCCGGAGACGTTTCCCGATCCATAGTTGAGTCCTGATAGCTGATCCCCGACGTGACGCGGGCGCGCGAGTTGCTGGCGCTGGTCGAGGCCGGCGCGGTCGACGGGCTGTCGATCGGCTATCGCACCGTGCGCGGCCGGATCGAGCCGCAAACGCGCGTGCGGAAACTCTATCAGGTCGACCGGTGGGAAATTTCCATCGTCACCTTCCCGCTATTGGCGGGAGCGCGTGTCCGCGCGGTGAAGCAGGCGACGCCCCCGTCGCCGCGCTCGCGCGTGTGGACACAGGCCGAGCGCGGCCGGCGGAGCATGACGGAGGCCGCGGATGAACCGGCGTCGCGGCTCCGCCCGCGCCCGGTGGTGGCATCGCTGCGCGGCAGGGAAGGACGGCGCGTGGCGCTGCAAGGCGCGGCGCGCGCGCAGATGGCGGGAGCACGCTGATGGCAAGTCATGAAAGCGTATTCGAAGCCGCGCAGCGCGCGCGCTGGATGCGGCCCGATGCCTGCAGATGGATCCGGCCGGACGCCGCGCGATTTCTCGCTCCCGGCACCGATCTTCGGTGAGGTCTATCCGGCGCTTCAAGTTCAACCCGGACCAGCCGCGTGTCCCCGCCGGCAACCCGGACGGCGGACAGTGGACGGATGGCGGCGGTCGTCTCGAGCAGATTCAGCAACGGCCGAACAACCGACCCATTGACCTGCTGGAAGAGCGCGATCTTGGCGGCCACGCGATCGAAAGGCATGTCGGACGGAGCGAGGCGTCTCTTTTGAATGGGGTTAACAGTGCCGCCAGTTACGCTCGCCGGAACGGTTGGGCGGACGGTTTGAGTGAAAGCTCCTTTCCCTCGCTGGAAGCGGCGAACAAGCTGGTCAATTCGACGGTTGCGCGAAATCCGGACAAGGTTGATAAAGTCGTCAACGGACTCTCAGGGAGGGAGAATCTTGACGCTGTATTCGGCTCGCCGACCGGAACCGAGGCCTATGCGGCGACCGAGCGATCGCAGCCTTATATCAGGGAGACTTATGGCGTCCGGGTCGTGATCGTGCCTGATAGGAGGAGTACGAAAGGGTATCGGGTCGAAACGGCATTTCCCAAGAATGAATAGAGCAGACCATGGCAAAGTATAAAATCCAAGCCTACGTCGAGGGCGTTGAGGCATATCTGTCGTGGCCTGACGAGCGCGAATACTGGCTGGTACGGAAGTTTCTTGGAGAGCTCGACGGTCTGGAATCGCAGCGCCGGCAGGATCCCAGCCATATCGAATGGTATGATCTGACCCAGGAGCAGCTCGACAAGCTGATGGAATTCAGCAAGGAGCTGCGCGCGAAACGCAAGGGCCGGTAGATGCGGCGTTCGCCCAGCTGGTTTCGATAGAGTATTCCCGACCAACCCTGATCGCAGGCGATAAAAGCCATGACATCCCAATATCGCGTCGAGATTTATTGTGCTCACAGTGGTGTGCGCATGGAGCTTCCATGGGGGAACGAGGAGCAGTTCAAGGATGGAGTCGCGTTTTTGCGCCGTACGGTGGGCGAACCGGTTCACAATGCAAAGAATAAGCCGGACTCATACTATCTCGAAACCGAGGATCAGTTCGTGGCCCTGATGGAGTTCAGAAGCGCGCAGGGAGTGAAGCGACCGGACTAGATGTGGTCTTGCAAGAGATTTCCGGCCTTTCCCAGAAACGAACCTAGCAAATAGCAAGGAGAGGTCATGGTGGTTCCGAAAGAGTTCGACCACGTGGTCGAATGCTTCTATCAGGGCAGCAGCGCGGAAGTCTCCACGATGGAAGAGTGGGTTGCGCTGGCCCTGGGATATTCGAACAAGCAGGATCAAGCGGTCGCCAAGCGCTTCCTGCAGGAATTGCTCGCGCAAAACCCTACGGACGCCGAGTTGGAGCGGATATGGAACGATGCCGAGCCCGGCTATTACTTTGACAACATACGCGGGGTGCTGACGCTGATCCGGGACGCGATCGATTAGGAGAAACGGAAAGAGGATATTGACGCCGTATTCGGCTCGCCGATCGGGAGCATTTCCCCGGAATGAATAGAGCAGACCATGGCAAAGTATAAAATCCAGGTCTACGTCGAGGGCGTTGAGGCATATCTGTCGTGGCCTGACGAGCGCGAATACTGGCTGGTACGGAAGTTCCTTGGAGAACTCGACGGTCTGGAATGGCAGCGCCGGCAGGATTCCAGCCATATCGAATGGTATGACCTGACCCAAGAGCAACTCGACAAGCTGATGGAATTCAGCAAGGAGCTGCGCGAGAAGCGCAAGGGCCGGTAGGCACGCGTTCACCCGGCCGATGTCGATACGGCATTCCCGACCAGCCTGCGCAGGGAGTGAAGCGACCGAACCAGGTCGTGTTGCGTCACCGCTTGAACGCGAGGGCTAGCGAAAGGCCGGCGATGACGCCCGCGCAGATTGCCGCGCCGCCGGCGGCCATGCCCCAGTTCAGGAAATAAAACGAGATCGACAACAGCGATTTTTCGGTGCTGGCGCCCAGCATCACGAAGGAAATCGCGAACGCCGCCAGCAGCACTGCGCAGACGCCGATCCAGAACCGGGCCGGGCCGCGCCGCGACGGTACCATCGCATACCACGCGCTGGCTGCGGCGGCGACGGCGAGAGTGATCCAGACAAAGATCAGAAAGCGCATGGTTTTCGCCTCGACGGTGCTCTCGTTGCGGGCAGCCATTCTAACGCAGTGTCGCTCATAAGTCTTGGGCGGCAAAGCCATGAACCACCACCACCGAGGAGAATGTGAATGGACTTCGATATCACCGACACCGCACCGGAGTACAAATCCGGCGTCGCCGTCCGCGGCGACTATGACGACTTCCGCGTCACCTTCGAGGAATTCAAGGCGGCCAATGACGAGCGCCTGGCGCGGCTGGAGAAGAAGCGTGGCGACGTGCTGCTGGAGGAAAAGGTCGACCGCATCAATGCCGCGCTCGATGCGCAGCACAAGCGCATGGACGAACTGGCGCTGAAGCACGCCCGTCCGGCGCTCGAAGGCCGCGGCCGCATCGCTTCCGACGCGACGTCCCGCGAGCACAAGAGCGCGTTCGAAGCCTATGTGCGCGGCGGCGAGGCGGGCGCCTTGCGCGACCTCGAGACCAAGGCGATGTCGGTCGGCTCCAATCCCGACGGCGGCTATCTGGTGCCGGTCGAACTGGAGCAGACCATCGGCGAGCGGCTGGCGGCGATCTCGCCGATCCGCGCGCTCGCATCGGTGCGCACCATCTCGGGCAACGTCTACAAGAAGCCGTTCATGACGGCGGGGCCCGCCACCGGCTGGGTCGGCGAGACCGACTCGCGCACGCAAACCACATCGCCGACGCTCGACGCCCTGAGCTTCCCGGCGATGGAGCTTTACGCCATGCCGGCTGCGACCGCGACGTTGCTCGATGACAGCGCCGTCAATATCGACGAGTGGATCGCACAGGAGGTCGAACTGACCTTCGCGGTGCAGGAAGGAGCGGCCTTCGTCAACGGCGACGGCACCAACAAGCCGAAGGGCTTTCTGCAATCCGACACCGTGGCCAACGGTTCATGGGTGTGGGGCAAGCTCGGCTATGTCCCCAGCGGTCTCGCCGGCGGGTTCACGGCGTCGAACCCCTCCGATGCGCTGGTCGACCTGGTGTACGCGTTAAAGGCCGGCTATCGCCAGAACGCCGCCTTCGTGATGAACCGCAAGACGCAGGCCGCGATCCGCAAGTTCAAGGATACCGGCGGATCTTATCTGTGGCAGCCGCCGGCGCTGGCGGGCGGGCGCGCCTCGCTGATGACGTTCCCGCTGGTCGAGGCCGAGGACATGCCTGATGTAACGGCGGACTCGCTGTCCATCGCATTCGGCGATTTCCGCCGTGGCTATCTGGTGGTGGACCGCGCGGGCGTGCGCGTGCTGCGCGATCCGTATTCGGCCAAGCCTTACGTGCTGTTCTATACCACGAAGCGCGTCGGCGGTGGCGTGCAGGACTTCGACGCCATCAAGCTGATGAAGTTCGCGGCGAGCTGAGCTAGCCGAGTGTCATGTCCGGACAAAAGGCGTGAAGCGGCTTTCGCACTAGATGATCCGGTCAACCATCCTTCAAAGAAGGACGGATGCGCGGTGTCGCGGGAGTGGAGACGGCGCTTCGCGCCCATCGCCGCGCATGACGGAAATTCAACGGCGCGCCGTTCCGGCGCGCTGTTTCGTTTTCGAGCACGTGTCGTCTCTCGAGGATATTCCGATGCCATCGCATCACGACGCCTGGCTGCGCCATCAGCAATCGCGATGGCTGCGGCCGGATGCGGCCCGCTGGGTTCGTCCCGACGCCGCGCGGTTTCTTCCGCCCGGCGTAGATGTCGCCAAAGCCTTTCCCGCGCTGGCGCGCAAATACAGCCCGGACCAGCCGCGCGTGCCGGCCGGAAGTCCGGATGGCGGCCAGTGGACGGATGGCGGCGTAGGGGGAGGCAGTCTCGGTCTCTTTCAGATCACGCCGCGCGACAACACCGTTGATGGGGTTCAACTCGCGGGCGAGCCGCCGCCGGGCATGGGTCACAACCAGGGCCCACCGCTGGACGAGCCGCCGGAGATTCCGAAGCAGCGGCCAACAACCAGCGTCGAAAGAACGAAATATCTTCGCGCGGCGGCAGGCTGGCTGGCGAGAAACAGCGGGCCGGCCGCAGTTGCCTATGTCGGCATGATGAATAATGTAGAATGGCTCAAAGACTATCACGCCCTCATTCAGGCTGCGCGCGACGAGCCGAAAACGTTAGAAGAGTTGCAGCAGGGTGTCGGTCAGTCTCGGCCAGATTACGACGATCATCACATCGTCGAGCAGACTTGGGCCGAACGGTTTGGCTTTGTGCGTAGTGAAATCGATGATCCGTCCAATATTGTCAGCATCCCGCGCTTGACGCATTATCGGATCACGGGTTGGTATGGGACGCCGAACGTTGGTTTCAACGGCCTCTCGCCAAGAGAATATCTGCGCGATAAGAGTTGGGAAGACCGTCGACGAGTCGGCCTCGACGCGTTGGTGATGTTCGAGGTTCTCAAGCCATGATTTTCAGGAAAGTCAGCCTCGATGCGATACCCGCCGATCAACTGGTCGGTCGTTTTGCGGCAATCACGGCCGCACAGGATGATGCGCTTCTCGGCCACGAACTCACAAAATTCAATCGTCTCTTTGATCGAATGATGGAAGTCTCGGAAGAATTGAAGCGGCGTCCGGGCGATCAACGGCGCGCGCTGATGGCGCTTTACAGCCATCCCAACATGCAGGTCCAGCTGCAGGCAGCCAAGCTCACGCTTGCTGTTGCGCCCGACGAGGCTCGCCGGAAAATTGAGGCTATTGCATCTTCGCGATGGTTGCCGCAGTCCGGCGATGCAGGCATGTGCTTGATTAACCTCGATCGTGGAATTTTTAAGCCGACCTAGCTCACGGCCTCGTCCAGCTTCGCCACGCGACTATCTCGGCGGCAAGAATTGGGATGAACAAATGAGCGTCGGCCTGGATGCTCTTCGGAACGAGGGGGTGCTGAAATGAACCGTCGTTCAACAGACCGAACAGCCACGATCGAAACGCTGGTCAAACAGTTCTTGTCGGTTGCGCTCGCCCAGTATGATGCGATCTATGTCCTGGACAATGAGAAATATAGTCGCCTCTATGCCCAGATGCAGAAAATTCGCGATGAGCTTAAGCAAAGGGAGGGAGATCAGCGCCGGGCTCTCCTACCATTGCTCGCCCATTCGAATGTGCAAGTGAAATTGATGGCGGCCAATACGTTATTGGCTGTCGACCCGCATTCTGCTCGAAAAGCCCTTGAGGACGTGCGGGAGTCCGGCGTGCCTCCTCAATGCGCGGATGCGTCAGGTATGATCCGTGCTTTGGATGACGGTTCTTTTATTCCGAAATGAGCTAAATCCCCGCGCCCCAACTCCTCGCCGTTTTCAAAATCCAGTCGCGGTAGAGCGCGAGCGGCGTGACGCCGGTGAGGCCGCCGCAGCCTGATGCATTGTTCGGCCCCGTCGACCAGCTCACGACGCCGGCGATGACAGCGCCGCCGTTGGAATCGAGAAACGCCGGCGCGCCGGAATCGCCGGTGCAGGCGCCGAGTCCGGCTCGTGTGTTGTTCGTTGAAGGATCGACCAAGCGGATCTGCAAGGTGCCGGGCCGTCCCGTGACGGTCAGGCTCGCGGCGCGCGCCACGCCGCCGCTGCGGCCATCGCCGGCGATCGCGACGCCCATGCCGACAACGGTGAGACGCATTCCGGCAGTGACCGGCATCAGCGCGCCGCCGAGCGCGGCGGGTTGTGCGGGAAGCGGTGAGGCGAGTTGCAGCAGCGCGACATCGGCGGTGGCGCGATGCGCCAGCAGGCTCTGCATGTTGAACTGCGGATGAACGGCGGTGCGCCGGACGTCCAGCAGGCGCGGCGGCTGGCTCTTGTAGTCCACGATCTTGGTGGTGGTTCCGGGCGCGATGCAGTGCGCCGCGGTGAGAACGACATCGCGCGCGATCAGCGTGCCGGTGCAGGAGTTGCCGTGCGAGCCGACGATGGTGACGACCGCGCTCGCCACCGCAGGCGAGGGCGTGCTGCCGCCGCCGACCATGGCGAATGAGGGCTGCATCAGCGTCAGGGCTGCCCCAGCCGCAACCAGGCGAATGAATTGCTGAATCATGCGGCGATGTGAGCCATCGCATCGCGTCTCTGTCAACATATGCATCGTCACAGCGAGGATATCCGATGCCGTCGATACTTCTGAGCGGACCCGCGGTCGAACCGTGGTCGGTCGCGGAGGCCAAGAGCTTCCTGCGCGCCGAGAACGATGACGACGACACCGTGATCGCCTCGCTGATTGCGGCCGCGCGCAGTCACGTCGAAGCCATGACGCGCTGCGCCCTGATCGCGCAGACCTGGCGTTTCGTGCTCGACCAGTGGCCGAAGGACGGCCGCATCAAGCCGGGCAGGGGGCCGCTGCGCTCGCTAGTTGCGGCGCGGGTCTACGACTCCGCCGGCAACGCCTCGGTCATCGAGGCCGAAACATTCGTCCTCGATAAAGCGGCCGGCGTGATCGCGCCATCGGCGTGGGGCCTGCCGGCGCCGGGTCGCGCGACCGCCGGCATCGAACTCGATGTCGAGATCGGCTTCGGCACGGCCGCGACCGACGTGCCGGACGTGCTGCGCCATGCGGTGCGGACGCTGGTGGCGCACTGGTACGAGAATCGCGGCCTGATCGCGATCGGCCAGAGCGTGGCGATGATGCCGGCCAGCGTCAGCGCCATGATCGCGAGCTATCGCGTGCCCGCGCTCTGATCGCACTTCTTGAAAGGACATTGCAATGACCAGCGCCAATTCAGCGCTTCGCGCCGCCGTGCACGATGCGCTTGCAGCCGACAGCGGGCTTCATGCGGCGCTCGGCGGCAAGCGGGTCTATGACGAGCCGCCGCGCGGCGCGCTATTGCCTTACGTCAGCATCGGCGAGGCGCGCGTCACCGATGCATCGGTCGACGACGGGCCGACCCAGGAACATCAGATCACGCTGCATGCGCGCTCGCGCCAGGGCGGGCAGGGGGAAGCTCACCTCATTGCCGGCGCGGTGCTGCAGGCGCTCGACGATGCGCCGCTGACGCTTGCGGGCTTTCGGCTGGTCAACTTCCGCTTCGCGGTCGCGGATATCCGGCGCGAGTCGGACGGCCGCACCTATCACGCGCAGGTGCGATTCCGCGCCGTGACCGAACCGACAACCTAGAATCTAAGGAGCCGTCATGGGCGCACAAAAGGGCAAGGACCTGCTGTTGAAGATGAGCGACGGCGCGAGTTTCGTCACGGTGGCGGGCCTGCGCAGCCGCAGGATCGCGTTCAACGCCGAGATCGTCGACATCACCAGCGCGGAATCGACCGACCGCTGGCGCGAACTGCTGGCGGGCGCCGGCGTCAAGCGCGCCTCGCTGTCGGGCCGCGGCCTGTTCAAGGACGCGGCGTCGGACGCGCTGGTGCAGCAGGCATTCTTCAACGGCACGATCAACGACTGCCAGGTCGTGGTGCCGGATTTCGGCACCATCGAAGGCCCGTTCCAGATCGCCAGCCTCGAATTCGCCGGCGAGCACAACGGCGAGGTGACGTTCGACCTCGCGCTCGAATCCGCCGGCGCGCTGACGTTTACGGCGATGTGAGCTTCTACCCTCCCGTTGAGGTGAGGGTAGAGAAAAGGAGGTTCTATGCCGAACAAATATCGTGGTGAGATTGCCGCCGAGCTTGGCGGGCGGCAGCGCACGCTGGTGCTGACGCTCGGCGCGCTGGCCGAGCTTGAATCGGCATTCGGTGCCGGCGACCTGGTGGCGCTCGCGGAGCGTTTCGTTTCAGGGCGGCCATCGGCGCGCGATCTGACCCATATCATCGGTGCGGGTTTGCGCGGCGCGGGCGAAGCCGTCACCGACGACGAGGTCGCGGTCATGACCGTCGATGGCGGGGTGGCCGGCTTTGTCAGGATCGCGGCCGACCTGATCGCGGCGACCTTCGATGACGGCGCCACGCGGTGAAGCCGTTTCCATGGGCGGATGCGATGGGCTTCGGCTTCGGCGTGTTGCGCCTTGCTCCGGATGCCTTCTGGCGGATGACGCCGCGCGAACTGGCGCAGGCGATCCGCGCGGTGCGCGGGCCTTCCGTCGCGCCGCTGGCGCGGGCCGACCTCGACGATCTTTTGGCGCGGTTTCCCGATACGCCGCGCGAGGGAGGACACAATGACTGACGACACGAGCCTTGAGGACGCATCGAGTACGCTGGACAGCCTCAACACCAAGACCCAGGCGCTCACGATCAGCGCGGGCGGCTTTGCCCGTGCGATGACGCAGGCTTTTTCGTCATCGGTCACCGGCGGCAAGCAGTTCGACGACGTGCTGAAAACGCTGGCGCTGCGTGTCTCGAGCCTCGCGGTGACCGCCGCGTTCAAGCCGCTGACGGCGAGCCTGACCAGCGGCATCTCCAGCCTGTTCTCGGGACTCACTGCCGGCATCGGCTCGACCGGCGTGCAGGCCAACGCGCTCGGCGCCATCAAGCCGTTCGCGTCGGGCGGCGTGATCGGCGCGCCGAGTTACTTTCCGATGATGGATGGCGGCGTCGGCCTTGCCGGCGAGGCGGGCCCGGAGGCGATCATGCCGCTGACGCGCGGTCCCGACGGCCGGCTCGGCGTCTCCGGCAGCGGCGGCGGCAACAGCATCACGGTGCAGATCGCCACGCCCGATCTCGACAGCTTCCGCCGCTCCGAGAGTTACGTCACCGGCCAGATCGCGCGCGCGGTGGCGCGAGGCCAGCGAAATTTGTGAAGATGTCTTCACTCTCCCCTCGCCGGGAGGGTGAAGGATGCAGGACCGAAACCCACCATGACCAGTTTCCACGAAGTCCTGTTTCCGCTCGATGTCGCGCTCAAGAGCGCGGGCGGGCCGGAACGGCGAACCGATATCGTGAGCTTCGGCTCGGGCCGCGAGGCGCGCAACGCGCGCTGGGCGCAGTCGCGGCGGCGCTATGACGCCGGCTACGGCGTTAAGACGCTGGACGCCTTGCAGACGGTGATCGCGTTTTTCGAGGAGCGTCGCGGCCGGCTCTACGGCTTTCGCTGGCGCGACCGGATGGATTGCTGCTCGGCGATGACGGGCGTCGCGATCTCGCCGCTCGATCAGGTCATCGGCATCGGCGATGGCGCGACGGCGTCGTTTCAGTTGATCAAGACATATGGCGGCGCGTTCGCGCCCTATGCGCGCGCGATCGCCAAGCCGGTCGGCGGCAGCGTGCGCGTCGCCGTCGCCGATGAGGAGATCGCGGCGGGCTCCGCGTTCACCTGCGATGCGACCACGGGCGTCGTCACGTTCGCCGTCGGGCATATCCCACCGGCGGGAGCGGCCGTCACCGCGGGATTCAATTTCGACGTGCCGGTGCGCTTCGACACCGACTACCTCGAGGTCGATTTCGCGACGTTTGCCGCCGGCGCCATTCCGAAGATTCCGCTGGTCGAAATCAAGATGTGACTCGCTGGCGGGTGAGGCGATCGATAGCCCTCACACGTCATCCAACCCCGGCTCGCACCACGCTTCGCCCGATGCTCACCGATCCTCCCCCTCAAGGGGAAGGTGAAGGAAATCTCATGCGTTCTGTTCCCTCCGCGCTTCAGGCAAAACTTGATTCCGGCGCGACCACGCTGGCGCGCTGCTGGATCGTGACGCGGCGCGACGGCGCCGTGCTCGGCTTCACCGATCACGATTGCGATCTGGCGGTTGGCGATGTTGCCTGCCGCGCCGGGACCGGTTTCACCGCGTCGGAAGCGACCAGTCGCTTCGATCTTTCGGTCGATGGTTCGGAAATCTCCGGCGCGTTTTCCGATGACGCCCTGAGCGAGGCCGATCTCGCCGCGGGCCGTTACGATGCCGCCGAGGTCGCAACCTGGCTGGTCGACTGGAGCGACGTCGCGCTGAAAATCCTGATCGCGCGCGGTACGCTCGGCGAGGTGCGGCGCGAGGGACAGGCGTTCACCGCGGAATTACGCGGGCTTGCGGATGCGCTGGCGCAGGACAGCGGGCGTCTGTTCACGGCGCGTTGCGGCGCCGATCTCGGCGACAACAGGTGCCAGATCGATCTTGCCAAAGCTGCGTATCGCGGCAGCGGGGTCGTGACGGTCATCGAGGGGACCTCGATCGCCGCGGTCTCCGGCCTCGGCGATTTTGCCGATGGCTGGTTCACCGCCGGGCGCGTGGTGTGGACGACCGGCGCCAACGCCGGCATTGCCGTCGAGGTCAAACAGCATCACATCGCCGCGGGCGAAGTGCGGCTGTCGCTATGGCAGGCGATGGCCGAGCCGATCGCCATCGGCGACAGCTTCATGATCACCGCCGGCTGCGACAAGAGCTTCGCGACCTGCCGCGATCGTTTCGCCAACACCAGTAATTTTCGCGGCTTTCCGCAGATTCCCGGCAACGATTTCGTCGTGAGCTATCCGCTGCCCGGTTCGCCTGACAACGGCGACGGCACCAAGGCGTTGTGAAGGAGCGGCTCGTGAATTCGGAACATGCGACCCGCGCGGCCATTGTGGCGGAAGCTCGCGCCTGGATCGGCACGCCCTATCGGCACCAAGCCTCGCTCAAGGGCGTCGGCTGTGATTGCCTTGGCCTGGTGCGCGGCGTCTGGCGCAACTGCATCGGCGACGAGCCGGAAACGCCGCCGCCCTATGCGCCGGACTGGGCCGAAGCGAAAGGCGACGAAACGCTGGCGGCTGCGGCGCTGCGTCATCTCGTTCCGGTCGCGCGCAACGATTTCATGCCGGGCGACGTTCTGCTGTTCCGCTGGCGTGACGGGTTCGTCGCCAAGCACGTCGCGATCGCCTCCAGCGAGCGCACGATGATTCATGCGCACGACGGTGCGGCCGTTTGCGAAATCGTCCTCGCACCGTGGTGGCGACGGCGCCTGGCATACGCATTCCGCTTTCCGGGAGTATCTGTCTGATGGCAGCGCTGGTTCTTTCCGTCGCGGGCGGCGCCGCAGGCGCGCTGTTCGGTCCGGCCGGCGCGATCGCGGGCCGCATTGCCGGCGCGCTGGTCGGCAACGTCATCGACCGCAAGCTGTTCGGCCCCGGCAACCAGAACGTGGTCGGCCCGCGGCTCGCCGACCTCGATGTGATGGCTTCGACCGAAGGCGCGCCGATCCCGCGTGTCTACGGCCGCGCGCGGCTGTCCGGTCAGGTGATCTGGGCGACGCAGCTCGAGGAGGTGGTGAGCAGCCGAACAAGCTCGTCGTCCGGCGGCAAGGGTGGATTGTTCAGCGGCCCCAGCACGACCACCACCACCTACAGCTATTTCGCCAATTTCGCGGTCGGCCTTTGCGAAGGCGTGATCGGACGGGTCGGACGGGTCTGGGCCGACGGACGTCCGCTGGATCTCCACGGGCTGACGATCCGTGTTCATCGCGGCACCGAGGACCAGGCCCCGGACGACCTGATCGTCGCCCGGGAAGGCGCAGGCAATGCGCCTGCCTATCGCGGGCTCGCCTATGTCGTGTTCGAGCGGCTGCCGCTGGCGAACTTCGGCAACCGCATTCCGCAGCTCTCGTTCGAGATCATCCGCCCCGTCGGCCAGCTCGAACGGATGGCGCGCGCGGTGACGCTGATCCCGGGCACCACAGAATTCGGCTACGAGCCGTCCGCCGTGGTGCGCTCGCTCGGCCCCGGTCAGTCCGCGCCGGAAAACCGTCATGTCTCGAATGCCGAATCCGATGTGATCGGGGCGCTCGACGATCTGCAAGGGGTATGTCCGAATCTCGAGCGCGTCGCCGTCGTTGTTGCGTGGTTCGGATCGGACCTTCGCGCCGGAAGCTGCATCGTTCGCCCCGGCGTCGACAGCGCAAGCAAGGTCACGCGCGGCGGCGACTGGTCGGTGGCCGGCGTGACGCGGGGAGGCGCCTATGTGGTGTCGCAGGTCGATGGCCGTCCGGCCTTCGGCGGCACGCCATCCGACGACAGCGTGAGGCACCTGATCGCGGAGTTGAAGGCGCGCGGCCTCAAGGTCACGTTCTATCCCTTCGTCATGATGGACATTCCGGCCGGCAACGGCTTGAGCGATCCATGGAACGGAGCATCGTCGCAGCCGGCCTATCCCTGGCGCGGCCGCATCACCTGCGCTCCTGCGCCGGGACAGGCAGGCTCGCCGCAAGGCACACCGGCGGCGGCGACGCAGGTCAACAATTTCTTCTCCGGCGGAAGCTGGAATTATCGCAACATGATCCTGCACTATGCGAGCCTGGCGGCTTCCGCCGGCGGCGTCCATGCCTTCATGATCGGATCGGAGTTGCGGTCGCTGACGCGGGTGCGCTCCGGCAGCGGCGTCTATCCCGCCGTCGACGCGCTGGCGGCGCTCGCGGCGGACGTCAAGTCCATCGTGGGATCATCGACGATCGTGACCTATGGCGCGGACTGGACCGAGTACGGCGCGGATGTCGTTACGCCGGATGCGTCGGAGGTTCGCTTTCCGCTCGATCCGTTGTGGGCATCGAGCGCGATCGACGTCGTCGGCATCGATTATTACGCGCCGCTCGCCGACTGGCGCGACGAGGCCGGGCATCTCGACTCGAGCATCGCGACTTCGACCTACGACGTCGGCTATCTCGCGGGTAACGTCTATAGCGGCGAGGGGTTCGACTGGTATTACACCGATGACGCCGCGCGCGCCGCGCAGGATCGCACGCCGATCACCGACGGTCTCGGCAAGCCGTGGACCTTCCGCGTCAAGGACATCAGGTCATGGTGGTCGTCGGCGCATTACGAGCGCGTTGGCGGCGTTGAACTCGCAGGCCCGACCGCATGGGTGCCGCAAGGCAAGCCGATCTGGTTCACCGAGGTCGGCTGCCCGGCGGTCGACAAGGGCGCCAACCAGCCGAGCGTGTTTCCCGATCCCAAGTCGTCGGAGAACAACCTGCCGTATTTTTCCAGCGGCTATCGCGACGATCTGATTCAGCGCCGCTATCTGCAGGCCTTTCTTGGCAAGCTTGATCCCGCATTCGGCGCGGCGGATGCGGACAATCCGGTCTCCACGGTCTATGGCGGGCGCATGATCGATGCGTCCGCGGTTCACCTGTGGACCTGGGATGCGCGGCCCTATCCGGCGTTTCCCGCCGCGACCGAGGTCTGGAGCGACGGACCGAACTGGCAGACCGGACACTGGCTCACCGGACGTCTCGGCGCCGCGCCGATGGACGCGCTGGTGGAGGCGCTGCTCGCCGATTGTGGTGTCGCCGGCGCCGACACCTCGGCGTTGCGCGAGGCTTGCGACGGCTACGTGATCGACCGGCCGATGTCGCCGCGCGCCATGATCGAGCCGCTTGCCGGCGCCTATGCCTTTGATGCGACCGCCGCCGACGGAACGCTGCGTTTCCTTTCGCGCGGCGGCGCACCGGTCGCCGATTTCGTCGAGGACGATCTGGTGCTGCCTGACGATAGCGCGCCGGCGCGGTTGACCCGCGCGCAGGAAACCGAACTGCCGCGCGAGGCCGGTTTCGGCTTTACCGACGGCACCGTGGACTACAGGCGCTCTGCGGTGACGTCGCGACGGCTCGCAGGCGGCTCGAACCGCAGTGTTCACTCCGACCTTGCAGTCGTCAGCGACGACGCGGCGATGGCGCGCCGCGCCGAGGTCTGGCTGCAGGACCTGTGGGCGGGACGCGAAAGTGCCGCGTTCTCGCTCGGCCCGCAATGCCTGTCGCTGACGGCGGGCGACGTGATCGGGGTGACGATCAACGGGCGGCGGCGGCTGTTCGAAATCAGCGCGACCGTCGATGCAGAAGCGCGGCAGGTAACCGCGCGCAGTATCGATCCCGAGGTGTTTTCGGTGCCGCTGTCGACGCCGCGGCCGACGCGGCCCGCAATGCCGGCCGCGCTCGGGCCGGTTGAAGCTGATGTGCTCGACCTGCCGACCATCGAGTCGTCGGAGCCGCCGATCCTGACGCGGCTCGCCGTCTTCGCCAGCCCGTGGCCGACATCGGTGACGGTCTGGACATCGCCGGACGGCGCGAGCTTTGAACCGTCCGCGGTGATACCGGCGCCCGCCACATCGGGCGAAACGCTGGACCCGCTGCCGGCGGGGCCCTCGGGCCGGTGGGACTGCGGCAACGTCTTCCGCGTTCGGCTCTACGGCGGCGCGCTTACGTCGCTCTCCGACGCCCGCGTGCTGGCGGGCGCCAATGCGGCCGCTATACAGAACACGGACGGCGATTGGGAAGTCCTGCAGTTCGCCAATGCGGAGCTGGTGGACGAGAGCATATATAAAGTGTCCCGCCTGCTGCGCGGGCAGGCCGGCAGCGAATATGCCGTCGCCGACATGTTGCCGGCGGGAGCGCGGTTCGTCCTGCTCGACACGCATCTTACGCCGCTGGCGCGCGGATTGAACGCGCTGGACCGGCCGATCCTGGTGCGGCTCGCCGCCGCCGGACGAAACCATGACGATCCGACCGCGGTCGCGCTGACGGTGACGCCGCAAGCCACCGCGTTGCTGCCGCTGTCGCCGGTGCATGTGAAGGCGTCGCGCGAGAGCGGCGGCGTGCGGATTACGTGGATTCGCAGGACTCGCATCGATGGCGACGGCTGGGGCGTTGAAGTGCCGCTCGGCGAAGATGTCGAAGCCTACACGCTCGATATCTTCTCGGGCAGCTCGATCGCACGCAGCATTGCGTGCAGCACGTCCGAGACGCTTTACGCCAACGCCGATGAACTTGCGGACTTCGGCGCCGCGCAGACGAGCCTGCACATTCGCGTCGCGCAAATGTCGGCGACCGTCGGCGCCGGGCATCCTACTGAACTCACTCTCACCCTCTGAGTTGCCATGACAGACACACCGAATCTCGGACTGCCGTATATCGACGGCAGCCAGGCGCAGAAGCACGTCACCCATAACGAGGCGCTGCGCATTCTCGACGCAGTGGTCCAGATCGGCGTGCTCGACATGACGCTGGCCACGCCGCCCTCCAGTCCGGCGGACGGCGAACGCCATGTGGTCGCAGTCGGCGCGACCGGCGCGTGGGCCGGAAAAGACAACACGATCGCGACCTGGCAGGACGGCGCCTGGGCATTCCTCATGCCGAAGACGGGATGGTGCGTCTGGTCGACTGCCGATAGCAGCCTGTTCGTGTTTGACGGCTCGGACTGGCAGAGCGCGGGAGGCACGAATTCGCTCGACAACCTCGCGCATCTCGGCGTCAACATGGGCGCGAGCAGCCCGAACCTCTTGAGCGTCAAATCCAACGCTGCGCTGTTTGACGCGATCGACGCCGCCGGCGGAGGCACCGGCGACATGCGGATTCAGGTTTCCAAGGAAAGCTCCGCGAACACGGCGTCGATATTCTTTTCGGACGGTTTTTCGGGCCGCGCGGAGTTCGGCCTGGTTGGCGCCGATGCCTTCAAGCTCAAGGTATCGCCGGACGGATCAAGCTGGACCGAGGCGTTCAATATCGATCAGAGCTCCGGCAACCTCACGCTGCCGCGCGGACTGGCGCTGACCGGTGTCATTTCTCCCGCACAGATCACAGCCGACCAGAACAACTACAATCCCGCCGGCCTTGCAGCGGCGTCGGTGCTGCAAATCAGCACCGACGCGCCGCGCCGCATTTCGGGCCTGGCCGGAGGGGCCGAAGGTCGCTGTCTCATCGTCATCAACGTCGGGGGCCAGCCGGTGACGCTGCTTGACGAAAGCGCATCGTCGTCGGCCGCTAACCGCCTGACGCTGGGCGCCGACCTGACGATCTCGGCGAAGCAGGCGGCTATCCTGCGTTACGACGGTACCGCCGCGCGCTGGCAGGCGATCGCGGGCGGAACGGGACTCGGTCCCGCGGCAGCATCCGTCGCGAAATCGTCAGGATATACCGTGGTCGCGGGGGACGGTGGCGTCACGATCAGAGCGACGGCCGCGCTGACCTTGTCCTTGACGGCGGCGGCGACCCTCGGCGCGAACTTCATGTTCGATGTCGTCAATGCTGCGTCGTCGAATGGTGTCGTCACCATCGACCCCAACGGCTCGGAAACCATCAACGGTGCATTGACCCTCAAGATATTTCCCGGCGAGCGGGCGACGATTGTCTGTGACGGGTCGAACTGGTCGGCGTTCGGCCTGTCGCCGCTGGTGCTGCTTTCGCAGCAAAGCGTCGCCTCGGCTTCTTCGGTAAGTTTTGTATCGATGTTCGACGACGCATTCTCCTCGTTCGAGGTGAGAGCAAGGGGGGTGCTGGGCTCGACCACCGCCGATCTGATAGCCCAAGTTTCGACCAATGCCGGTTCCAGCTATTTCAGCGGATCGACGGATTACAAACTGAATTATGTTCTGATGGATCAGGGCGGGAGCCTCAGCGGCGCCTCGATCGACTCCTCGAATATTTCGTTCTGTCAGATATCCAGCGGCTCGCTGGCGTCATTCGAAATGGAGCTTTTCGATCTCACGAGCACGGCGCTTTATAAAACGACCCAGCAAAGACAAGCCGGCGCCTCGTCAGGCGGATTGAGATTCATGATGTCGTCGGCGCGGCTGATCGGCGCTAACACGAGTGTCGTGAACGCAATCCGATTTGCACCGTCGAACGGGACGATCAGCGGGACGTTCCTGCTATACGGGCGGCGATGATAATGCCACATCGTTATACGCAATGTACCGGAGGGTAGCGTCAAACTGTTGCTGTCCGCAACGCTATGACATGATCAAAACCAACGCCAGTTGCAGTGTAGGCTTGAATGGCTTGAATATTGAAAACCTCTCTGCCTTGCGGGAAGTTTACTGCATTCCTTGCGACGTGCTCAGGAGGCCGGCATGCGACTTCACCTTATTCTTCGTAGGTTGAAAGAGCGGTCTTAAGCCAGTCATCCGATGGGAACGATGCCTCTGGTTCATCGACCCCGTTTTCAGACAGGGCTCTCCGAACGAATGCGGCAAAATATACGGGGTATTCTTTCGGATCTATTTTTCGTCCGTCAATTTGTGTCTTGCCCGGCGAGTACTCAAGCTCTCTACCTTGCCTCAAGCATGCAAGCACGCCATCGACAGACAAGTTTTTCCCGTTTCCGCGCGAGCACTGAATCGAAACATTAAACGTCGGGTCGGAGATCTCCCAATCCCCATCGATTAGTGCTTCGACGGTTACGTGAGTCTGATAGCGGTCCTTGCCGCTGAGAAAATCTTGGCCCGCTAGCTGCACGACGCGAGCCGGAATTCCGACCGTGTTGAGAGCCCATGCATAAGCAAGCCCAGCTCCCCCGCACAGCATCCCGTTCCGAGTTGATGATAGCGATGCATAATAAGCGGGCGCACTTTTGTCGGGGAGTTCCTCTTTGCCCGGATCAAAATTGCGATAGACGTAATCGCGAATCGCGTCGGCGGCGGCGCGCGGCTCTACATCGCCGATCAATGACAGCCCAGCGTCGCCTCTGACGATGTAAGCCGCTATTTTCGGCGTGATTTGGTCGGTCGCCTCTAATTGCTGCTGAGCTTCGATTGCAATGGATCGATAAGACCATGCTTTGAAAACGATCGCCGTACTACAAACGACAAATGCAAACGCAAGTATTGTGCGTCTCAATTCGTTCCCCCCGATACCCCCATTATGTTGTTCGCGTTTTTATATTGGACGACAGAGCCACGCAAGCACATGGTCGGGAAGTCGTTGTTTACAGCGACCGATGCCTCAGCAGCTCGAAAATGCGATCGGGGCGTATACTACCTCTGGAATATTCTGCGATCTGTTGTAGGCTCTTCAGTTGAAGGTTTTCGTTCCGGCAGTCAGACCTGGACTTTTCCAGTAACCTTTGCAGGAGGATCGCCTAGCGTGTCGATCTTACCGACAGGCATTCCGGCTTTCGTCATTTCACTTCATTAAGTAATGTTACGACGGAAGTCGTAGGTTTTGTCTACGCGGCGATGACTTCACAGAGCGCCGCGACAAGACAAGCGAGTGCTACAGCTATTAGGCGGTGGTTCTGAGCGTTGGTCTGGCGAGGCTGACGGCCTTGAGCGATAGGAACGGCTTTTCAACGAGTCTCCATGAGATCGCAGCCATTGCGAATGTGGCGAGATATACCGCAATCCAGAGCCACCCTTCGGATTTATATCCGAAGATCATGAAGATCATGATGATCGGCATGTGATAAAGATAGACGCCGTAGGAAATATCGGTCCCTCTGAACATCTTGGACAAAGACGGCAGGGTGTGAGCGAATGAGAGGACGCAGCCAGCCAGCGTAATGATCGAAAGGATGACAGCAGGTGTAGGGTTTTTGTAAGCGGGGCCAACCCAAATCAGTAAATGAATGGTGAGCCAGATCGGGAACGTCCCCTTGAATAGCCATCCGATTTTATCCCATGAAAGCCGCACTGCCGCTCCTAGCAGGAATATCCAAAGATAAGGCGGAACAGTCGTGTCAATCCATGGGTTTTTCATCGTTACCTGCTCGACCGCGAGCCAGAGCGATGCAACGAACACGAGAACTAGAAGCGGCCATGTCCATCGTTTCCCGATGAGGAGCGGGACGACAAGATAGAAGCCCAACTCAACAACAATGGTCCAAAGGACACCGCCGGGGAAAAACGGCAGTGTGTTCGGCCCGTATTCGAAACTTGGCGTTGATATTGAGTTAGCCAACACCGTCGAACCGGTAACAACGAGGGTTGCAAAATATATGTACGTGTTTGAGTCAGCCATTGCGCGGAGCGGGATAACACCTGTGAAGATCATCATTAGAAACATAATGAACAGGCTCGCGACCATCGCGGGGTAGATGCGAAGGAATCTGTTTTTCGCGTAACGCGGAACTGACTGGTCCCGCATGAAGGACCCGGTGATCAGAAACCCGCTGATAATGAAGAAAATCGGGACCCCTGGGAAAAGCCAAAACACAGAAGGTCGCCCCTTGAGGTTTAGCCATATGTCTGCGTGAGATGAAACGACCTGACAGGCCGCGATCAGCCTGAGCAAATCAAAATTGTTCTCATGCTTCAAGATTACCCCCAATAGCTCGTGCGAACCTACCCCTCGCACCGTCGAATGGGACGATCAGCGGGACGTTCCTGCTATACGGAAAGCGATAACGCTCCTGATGCACTCTGCTGTCACGCCAATGATGAGGAGAAAGAATATCTGGATCGGGAAAAGATACTGGATCGAATAGTGAAAAAGCATCGCCTGCCCGATAAAAAATATGATGTAGATCCAGCTCATAATGAGTGCGGCGTCAACAGC
>Ga0209963_1000149_pt1 | contig 241093 bp, 198 predicted proteins | sample ThiBio_1000_biof_2_FD_183957 | JGI IMG/M metagenome (GOLD analysis project Ga0209963, IMG submission 183957) | Wastewater bioreactor microbial communities from Cape Town, South Africa - Thiocy_cont_1000_biof (SPAdes) | ecosystem: Engineered > Bioreactor > Thiocyanate-remediating >... | reverse complement strand
CGCGCTCGGTCACTTGTTTAACTGCCTCGATCTTGAACTCATCCGTATACCGCTTGCCACTCATACTGACCTCCTCGGTTGCCATAAATTATGGCTCGAAGATGTCTACGAAAGGCTGGCCGGTCCAGTAAGCGCAAATGAGGCGACCCTTCGGGCGCGTTACGAGGAAATTGGACGGCCCCTCACTTCCGCAGTTCCCTAAAATGTCATTCGGGGCGCGAGCCGTCGAGTGCCAACTGCAATCGCTGCCATTCGCCCTCGGTCGACGGCAGGCCGAGCCGCAGACTCGGCAAGGTCCGCGTTTCCCCTTTCGCCACGGCGATCGGACGTGCCTCGAAGAGACGTGTCCAGATGCCCTGCGCCGCCAACTGGGCGTGCCATCGCGGCGCCATCGCATGCGGTGTCCACGCGAAAAGGGGCGTGCCTTGCGCGGGCCAGCCCCGCCCTCGCAACAGCGCGAGCAGGCGCTCGCCGTCCTTCTCCAAACGCACGCGCGTCGCCGCTTGCCAGGCCGTATCGCGCAGGGCGGTTCGCACCGCGAACCTTGCCGGGCCGCTGACCGTCCACGCGCCAAGTCGCTCGGCCAAGCGCGTCGCCACCCCTTGCGGACAAAGCGCAAAGCCCGCGCGAATGCCCGCCAACCCGAAGAACTTGCCGACCGAGCGCAGCAGGACGAGGCCATCCTCGCCCGCGTGGCATGTCATCGACGCGTAGGGCGACACGTCGGCAAAAGCCTCGTCGACGATCAACATGCCACCGCGCTCAACAAGCAAACCTTGCCATCGGGAGAGGGTCTGGCGTGAAACGCACCGTGTCGTCGGATTGTCGGGATTGACCCACACGAGGTAGTCGACGTCGGGCAAGCCGGCCTCGGGCCCCAGCCATGGCACAAGAGTGTGTCCGGCTTGGGCGAAGGCCGGCGCGTACTCGCTGTAGGTGAGCGAGGCGACGGCGACGCGTCCCGGCGGCAGCAGCGCGGGTAACGCGCGAATGACGGCCTGCGATCCGGCGCACGGCACCACGGCCTGGACAGGCGCGCCGTAGTACTGCGCCGCCACGTCGCGCAGATCGTCGAAGGCATCGGGCAAGTCGCGCCAGACGCTCGCAGGCGGCATCGGCACGGGATAGCCGTTCGGATTGATGCCTGTGGACAGGTCGAGCCAGTCTTCGCGCGGCCGTTGATACCGCACAATGGCTTCGCCGAGATTGCCGCCATGGCGAGGCGCTGGTGACGCGTACAACGCGGGGAATGCCGTCTCGTTCACAACATTCCCGTCGGCACGCTATCGGCCTGTGAGGCCGCGAAAAGCGCCAGCGCGCCGCCGACGATCAGCCACATCCACATCGAGCGAGAGATGAGCCGCCACGCGGCCTCGATGTGCTGCGGCGACGGCGTCATGCCACAACCCAGCGCCGGACGTGCTTCCCACTCGCCGTGATAGCGGGCGGGGCCGCCCAATTGGACACCGAGACTGCCGGCACCAGCGGCCATCACCGGCCCGGCGTTCGGGCTGGACCAGGCGCTCGCCTGCGTGCGCCAGCAGTCGATGGCCCGGGCGACGTCGCCGAAGATGGCGTAGCTCGCAGCGGTCAGCCGCGCGGGAATCCAGTTGAGGGCGTCGTCGATGCGAGCGGCCGGCCGGCCGAAGTACAGAAACTTGTCGGTGCGATAGCCCCACATGGCGTCGAGCGTGTTCGCGAGTCGGAACAGCACGACGCCGGGCGCACCTGCGATGGCGAACCAGAACAGCGCGCCGAAGATGGCATCGTTGCCGTTCTCCAGCGTTGACTCCACCGCTGCGCGCGCGAGATCGGAGGCACTCGCGTCGTCAGTGTCGCGCGAGACGATGCGAGCGGTGAGCGCGCGCGCTTGCGCCAAGTCGCCGTCGCGCAGTGCCTGGGCGATGGGCATCACATGCTCGCGCAGGCTGCGCGCCCCCAGGGCGGCGTACAACGCGAGCGCCTGCCAGACAATGCCGCCCCAACCGGGCAGGAACGTCAGCGCCCAGGCGATCGCGACGGGCAGTATCAGCATGATCGCCCACGCCCAGGCGCCGCGCACCATGGCGCTGAACGGCTTGTCCTGGATGCCGGGCGCGTTGAGCCAGGCTTCGACGCCGTTGGCGATGTAGCCGAACCCGGCCAGCGGATGCCACCGGCGCGGCTCGCCGAGCCAGGCGTCGAGCAGTACGCCGATCAGGGCGGCGAGCCAGAGCGATTCGGGGGCGATGGCAGTGAGCATTGGCGATTATCCTTTGACGGTCATCGGCAATCCGGCGACGACAAAACGCACTTGCGGGGCGCGTGCCGCGACACGCTGGTTCAGACGGCCCAGCTCATCGACGTAGCGGCGCGTCAGCGAGCCCATCGGAATCACGCCGAGTCCGATTTCGTTGCTGACGACAACGATCTTGCCGGGCAGCGATTCCAGCGTCCGGTCGAACGATTCGACGACACCGTGCCACTGCGTATCGCTGGCGGGCCCGTCGGGATGATCGTCGGGCGGGCAGAGCCAACCGGCCAGCCACAGCGGCAGACAGTCGACCAGTACGCAATGGCCGTCACGGGCGACGTCGCGCAGTGTTCCCGTGAGATCGCGTCCGACTTCCACGGTGCGCCAGTGCGCCGGACGGCTGGCGCGATGGTGGGCGATGCGCGCGCGCATCTCGGGCTCGTCGCTTACCGCGGCGGTAGCGACGTAGGTGACCGGCAGGCCGCTTTGTCCGGCGAGACGTTCGGCGAACGCACTCTTGCCGGAGCGCGCGCCACCCAGCACGAAAGTCAGGTCGAGGGCACTCATGGGCAATATTGTACGAGCGGCCGATGCGATAATTCGCGTCATGAGTGAATTCCCTGTCAATTTCGCGGCGCCCGCACGCGCCTATCGGGGCACCCTGATGATTCAGGGCACGTCGTCCGATGCCGGCAAGAGCACTTTGGTCGCCGGTCTGTGCCGTTTGCTCCATCGTGAAGGCGTGCGCGTGGCACCCTTCAAGCCGCAGAACATGGCGCTCAACAGTGCCGTGACGGCCGACGGCGGCGAGATCGGTCGGGCGCAGGCCTTGCAGGCGCAGGCGGCCGGCATCGCGCCGCACACCGACTTCAATCCCGTGCTGCTCAAACCGAGCAGCGACCGCGGCGCGCAGGTCATCATCGGCGGCAAGGTCATGGCCGATCTGGATGCGCGTGCGTATCACGAGTACAAGCCCCGTGCGATGGCCGCCGTGCTGGCCGCTTACCAGCGCTTGCGCACCGGCTACGATGCGGTGCTCGTCGAAGGGGCCGGCAGTCCGGCCGAAGTGAACGTGCGCGCGCGCGACATCGCGAACATGGGCTTCGCCGAGGCGGTCGACGCGCCAGTGTTGCTCGTCGCCGATATCGACCGGGGCGGTGTGTTCGCGCAATTGCTCGGCACGCTCGCGTGTCTGTCCGAGAGCGAGCGTGCACGCATCAAGGGTTTCGTCATCAACCGGTTTCGAGGCGATCCGTCGCTGTTGACCAGTGGCCTCGATTGGTTGGAGGCGCGCACCGGCATCCCGGTGCTGGGCGTGTTGCCCTATCTTCACGCCCTGCACCTGGATGGCGAAGACATGCTGCCCGACGAGCGCCACTCGGCCGCGCGCAGCGAGACGCGCCTGCGCGTCGCGGTACCCGCTTTGCCACGCATCAGCAATCACACCGACTTCGACGCCTTGCGGGCGCACCCGCAGGTCGATTTCCGCTATGTCGGTGCGGGCGAGTCGTGGCCCGACAGCGATCTCGTGATTCTGCCCGGCAGCAAGCATGTGCGTGCCGATCTGGCATGGCTGCGGGGGCAGGGTTGGGCGCCGGCCATCGCACGGCATCTGCGCTACGGCGGCAAGGTGCTAGGTATCTGCGGGGGCTTGCAGATGCTCGGGACGTCGATTCACGATCCGCTCGGGCTGGAAGGCGAGGCGGGGACGACCGCCGGGCTCGGATGGCTCGACCTCGAGACCACGATGCAGCCGCAAAAGCAGCTCCGTGTCGTGACGGGACACCTGAGCGTCGGCGATGCCCCCGTGAGCGGCTATGAGATCCACATGGGCGTGACGCACGGGGCGGCGCTCGAGCGGCCGGCTGTCTGGTTGGCGGGCGACGCGAGCCACGCGGCGCAATCGGGTGAAGCGGCCGCCCGCGCCGACGGCGCCCGCTCGGCCGACGATCAGGTGATGGGCACCTACCTGCATGGCCTGTTCGATACGCCACAGTCCCTGCAAGCGCTGCTCACGTGGGCCGGCGCCGGTGATGTCGAAGCGCAGGACTACAACGCGCTACGCGAGGCGTCGCTCGACCGGTTGGCGGATTCGCTGGCGGCGCATCTGGATCTATCGCGGGTCTGGGCATGTCTGCATGAGTGCACAGCGAAGGTGGACTGACGCGAGGCCGCCATCCCGCCGTTGTAAGATGAACGGCAAATCGACCTAGGGGAGTCTGCAATGCCGGTGATTGTGGTGGCGAATCCGAAGGGGGGGGTGGGCAAGAGTACGCTGGCGACGAATCTGGCCGGCTATCTGGCCGCGCAGGGGCATGCGGTGATGCTCGGCGACACGGATCGGCAGCAGTCGTCGCGGGCCTGGTTGGGCTTGCGCCCGCCTGGACTGCGTCCGATCGCCACCTGGGATGTCGATCACAACGATGTCGCCCGTCCACCCAAGGGCACGACCCATGCGGTGCTCGACACCCCCGCGGGTTTGCACGGCAAGCGGCTCGAGTCGATCCTCAAACTCGCCGACTACGTGCTGGTGCCGCTGCAGCCGTCGATCTTCGATATTCTCGCCACACGCGATTTCCTGCAAAAGCTGGGCGAGGAGCGGGCGGTGCGTCAGGGCGATGTGCGTATCGGCGTGGTCGGCATGCGGGTCGATGCCCGCACTCGCGCGGCCGATCAGCTCTCGCGCTACTGCGAGGAGGCCGGCTTGCCGGTGCTCGGCATGCTGCGCAACACGCAGAACTATGTGCAGCTCGCCGCGCACGGCCTCACGCTGTGGGACGTGGCGCCGGGACGCGTTGAGCGCGATCTGCCGCAGTGGGAGGGCATTACGGCCTTCGTCGCGAAGTGATCGTCTGCGCGGCGGTCAATGCGCCGGCGCGACGACAATGACCAAGGGGCCCGCAGGCCCCTTGGTCATTCGACACTTGTCGTAGGCGTTGACGCGCGGCCTTACTTGGCCGCTTGCGCCGCCTCGAAGGCGCGTGTCTCTTCCCACGCTTGCAGCGGCACGTGATCGCGTTCGCCCTTCTGCACGTTCTTCTCGTCGACGAACACCAGCTTGGGCTTGAACCCGGCCAGTACTTCCTTTTCCTCGACCTGTGCGTACGACACGATGATGACGACGTCGCCCAGTTGCGCGCGGCGGGCCGCGGCGCCATTGAGCGAGATCATGCCGCTACCGCGCTCGCCGCGAATGGCATAGGTCGTGAAGCGTTCGCCGTTGTTGACGTTGAAGATGTCGATTTGCTCATTTTCGACAAGGCCCGAGGCTTCGAGCAGATTCTCGTCGATCGCACACGAGCCTTCGTAATGCAATTCGCAATGCGTCACGGTGGCGCGGTGGATCTTCGACTTGAGCATGGTGCGGTACATGGCTTGCCTCTAGTATTACGGTGTCGCGCGAGCGGCGCGACGAAAGATGCGCGTGCAACCGGCACGCGCGGCTTGCGTCGGGAGCACACGGCAACGGTCGTTCGACCGTATGCGGCGTGCCCGGCGCTCAGATTTCGAGATTGTCGATCAGTCGTGTCGCGCCGAGCTTGGCGGCCGCAAGCACCACCAGGCTCTCGGCCGGTGCGGCGCCAGGGGCCGGCACGCGCAGGTTGGCGCGTTGGCGAATCGCCACGTAATCCGGCTTCCAGCCGCGCTCGGTCAGCGTTTGCATGGCTGCGGCTTCGAGCGCCGCATAGTCGGTTTTGCCCCCGTTGACGTCGTCGCGGACCTGGCCCAGCAGACGATAGAGCTGCGGCGCTTCCGCTCGCTCGGCGTCCGACAGGTAGCGGTTGCGCGAGGACAGCGCCAGGCCGTCGTCGGCACGCACGGTCTCGGCGGCGATGATTTCGATGGGCAGCGCGAACTGACGACACATGCTGCGCACGATCATCAGTTGCTGGTAATCTTTCTTGCCGAACACGGCCACGCGCGGCTGCACGCACGAGAAGAGCTTGGTGACGACCGTACACACGCCCTTGAAGAAGCCCGGGCGGAACTCGCCTTCGAGAATGTCGCCCAGATCGTGCGGCGGCTCGACGCGGTATTCCTGCGGCTCCGGATACATCTCCCTTTCGTCCGGCGAGAACAGCACGTAGACGTTCTCGCGCGTGAGCTTCTCGACGTCGTCCGCCATGGTGCGGGGATACTTGTCGAAGTCTTCGTTCGGTCCGAATTGCAGGCGGTTCACGAAGATGCTGGCAACGACCGGGTCGCCGTGCTGGCGCGCCAGCCGCATGAGCGACAGATGCCCGTCATGCAGATTGCCCATCGTGGGCACGAAGGCGACGCGATTCTGTCCGCGCAGTTGGTCGCGCAGTTCATGAATCGAAGGGATGACTTTCATTGAGGTTCCGTGCGTGGCGTACGTGTGTGTTACGTCCAGGCGTGGCGCGTGCCTTGTCTGGCAAGGGCGTGGCCGCCAAAACGTCCGGGCGATTGTAGAGGAAATCTCAATGGGCGTGCGCAAAACCGCGCTGGCATGGCGGACTCGCGCCGCCCCGAGTTTTCCTGGGCGCTTCGTTGGGCGCTCAGTTGGGCGAGTAGGTCAGGCGGACATAGATCGGCGCAAACGGCTCGGCCTGGGTGATCTCCAGCAACGACTCGCGCGAGAGTTCGAGCATGGCGATGAAGTTGACCACCACGACCGGCACGCCGCGCGTGACGTCGAACAGTTCGGTGAACTCCATGAAGCGTGCGCCTTGCAAGCGTCGCAGAATCTGGCTCATGTGCTCGCGCACGGACAACTCTTCACGCGAGATCTTGTGATGCTGCACGAGCTTGGCCCGGCGCAGCACTTCGGCCCACGCGGCGCGCAGGTCCTCGGCGTCGACATCGGGGAAGCGCGGCTGCAGGCTTTGCTCGATATAGACCTGCGAGCGCAGAAAGTCGCGGCCGAGCACCGGCAGCGTGTCAAGCTTCTGCGCGGCGAGCTTCATCTGTTCATACTCGAGCAGCCTGCGCACGAGTTCCGCGCGCGGGTCCTCGGCGTCTTCACCGGTGTCGGCCTTCTTGACCGGCAGCAGCATGCGCGACTTGATCTCGATGAGCATCGCGGCCATGAGCAGATACTCGGACGCGAGCTCGAGATTGGTCCGGCGGATCTGATCGACGTAGAGCAGGTACTGCTTCGTGACCTGCGCCATCGGGATGTCGAGCACGTTGAAGTTCTGCTTGCGGATCAGATACAGCAGCAAGTCGAGCGGGCCTTCGAAAGCTTCGAGGAAGATCTCGAGCGCGTCCGGCGGGATATACAGATCGTTCGGCAGGGCGAAGAGCGGCTCGCCATACAGGCGCGCACGCGCCACGCCGTCAACCGTGTCGGGCGTGGAGTCCTGTCCGCTGTGCGGCGCGGGCAGCTCCGTCGTCGCGCTGCCGGCCGGGCGCGGCTGGGGCGATGCTGGCCCCGGCGCGTCCGGGGCTTCCGGTTGGTCCGAGATCTCCGGTGTGTACGATGCCTCTGACGCCGTCGCATCGACGTGCGCCGACGCGGGCGCGACGTCGGGGATCGGCTCGGGCGTGTGCGACGGATCGTCGGGCGGACTCGGATTCAAGACGGGACTCGGCCGGGGAGCGGCGACTTACTCGCCCTGATAGACGTAGGGCTGCTGGGCCACGCGCGACTGCTGGGCCTGGCGGCGCTCATCCAAATCGATCGGCTGCTTGTCCCACAGCAGGGCGCGACCTTGACGTTGTTCGGCTTCCAGCGTCGGCTTCTCGGTCTTCAGTTGCTTGATGAATTGGGTGATGTCGGATTCGTACATGGTCGATTGCTCGAAAAATAGGCAGCAGCGGCGCCATCGGGGCGGCGCCAATCGACGCAGATTCTACCGCAAACCCGTCCCTGGCCCACCGTTTTGGCTGTTTTGGGCCAAGCGGGTGAACGGGCGGAAGGGTTATGGTCAAATACGTCCCATATACGCCTTACGTGCGCATCGCCCGCGCCAATGCTGTGCCATGCTTGCACCCAGGGTGCGATTAAGCGCCATTGACCGCATGCCGCACGACCGGTGGCAACATTCAACACGCCAAGGAAGGTTTTGACCGTCTCGCAGATCCCACCCGGTGACGATGTTTGCCGTCGCCCAGTCGTGCCCCCTTTGCGCACGCTACCGGCCATGCTGATCACGCTGGCCGGCTTGATATTGGGCCTGGGAATGCCCGGTGCGGCGCAAGCCGACTATCGCGTTCGTGTCGACGCCCCCAACGGCCTGGCCAAGCTCCTGACGGACAACCTCGATCTCGTGCGCTACGCCGCGCGTGACGACATTGGCGAGGCCCAGTTCGAACATCTGATCGCGACCGTGGGCGAGCAGGTGCAGGAACTCACGTCGACGGAAGGCTATTTCTCGCCCGTCACGCATGTGGACGTGGCCACCATCAACGGCAAGCGCGACGTTCACGTCGCAGTGGCTTCCGGCCCGCGCACGCATATCAAGAACGTCGATCTCACGTTCACCGGCCCGGTGATCGAGCAAGATCCACAGCGTGTCGCGCAGTTGCGCAATGCCTGGGCGTTGCCGGTGGATGCGCCGTTCCGTCAGGCCGACTGGGACAAGGCCAAGGACGACACCCTGTTCCAACTGGGGCAGAAGCGCTATCACGCGGCGAAAATGGCCTTCGCGCGCGCCGTGGTCGATGCCGATAACGACGCTGCCTCGCTTGTCGCGACGTACGAGAGCGGTCCGCCCTTCACCCTCGGTCCGCTCATCATCTCCGGTACGCGGCGCTATCCGGCGCAGATCATCCGCAACGTCAATCCGCTGTCCGAGGGCGAGCCGTTCGACGCCGAGCGCTTGCGGGAACTGCAGCGTCAGATTCAGGCCACGCCATACTTCTCGAACGTCATCATCTCGGTGACGGAGGACCCGGCGCGTGCCGAAAACGCACCGGTCGAAGTCAAGGTGCGCGAATTCCCCACGCAGCGCGTGCGAAGCGGGGTCGGCTATACGACCGATACCGGCGCGAGCGTCAACGGGCGTTATTCGTACTACAACCTGTTTGGCCGCGCGTGGACGTTCGACACGCAGGCGCGTCTGGAGCAGTATCGACAGGGCGGGTACGCCGAAATCGCCATGCCGCCCGACACCAGCGCGTACACCAACAGCCTTCGCGGATCGTTCGAGCGCACTTATCTGAATGGTCTCGATCAACGCTCGACCCAGATCGGCATCAAGCGCGCCCGCTCGCGCGATCGCTACGACTGGGCCTATACGCTCGACTTTTACCGCGCGGACGAACGTCCCGACGGCGGCCAGCCTTTCCTCAACAAGGCGCTCGTGGCGGCGTTTTCGTGGAACCGTCGCGATGTCGACGATTTGATCTTTCCGCGCAAGGGCAACATTGTGAACACGCAGATCGGCGTCGCGGCGAAGCCGGTCCTCACCGATCAGAGTTTTGGGCGTCTCTATGGCCGTATCCGTCAGTACTTTCCCGTGGGCCAACGTGACATCGTGATCGCGCGCCTGGAGCTTGGCGCCGTGCTCACCAATGGCAACAGCAACCGGATTCCGTCGTCGCTGCTGTTCTTCGCGGGTGGCACGTCGTCGATTCGCGGGTACACGTATCAGAGCATTGGCCGTCAGCAGAACGGCACCACGTTCCCCACGAAGTACCTTGGCACGGCAAGTCTCGAATATCAGCGCTGGGTCACGCGTGACTGGGGCGGGGCCGTGTTTTGGGACGTCGGCACGGCTACCGACGACTATCGCCATCCCACGCCGCTGTATCACGGCGTGGGGGTCGGTGTGCGCTGGCGCAGCCCGGTCGGGCCGGTGAACCTCGATCTGGGCTACGGCGTGCGCAACAAGCAGTTCCGTCCGGCCATCTCGTTAGGGGTGGCTTTCTGATGACGATGCCGCTCGATACCTCACTGCCGCCGCGTCCATCCGAGCCGCCTCCAACGCCCCCATCACCGCCTGCGCATCGCCGGCGATGGGGGCGAGCGCTGGCGGGCGTCGTACTCGCCGTCCTGCTCATTGTCGTGTTGGTCATTGGCGCGCTGCTCTGGGCGATGTCGAGCGAACGCGGCAGCCGCTGGCTGTGGCAGACAGCCGTGTCGACGCTCGGCGGCAAACTCTCGGGGGAATGGCGCAGCGGAAGCCTCGCGCACGGCTTCACCGTGAACGACCTGCGCTATCTCGACGGTGCGACGCGCATCACCGTGAGCCGACTCGAAAGCCGTTGGGACTTGCGCTTGCGCCCGCTGCATTTCACCGTCGACAAGTTGCAGGTGGGGGATGTGGAGATGGCGTTTGCGCCGTCGCCACCGTCGAGCACGCCCGCGACGATGCCGTCGAGCCTGCGTCTGCCGCTAGGCCTCACGCTGAACGACGTGCGTGTGGCGAAGCTCACACTGCATTCGCCTGCGCTGGTGCTGGAAGATGTTCGCGTCGCCGCGCGCAGCGACGGCACGCAACACACGATTCAGGTCGAACATCTCGGCACGCCCTACGGCGACGTGCGGGCGAATGTGCAGTTGAACGGCCGGCGTCCGTTCGCGCTGGGCGGCAACGTCGGCTTGCAAGCGAAGGCGGGCGATATTCCGGTCGCCCTGCAGGCCGACCTGTCCGGCTCGCTCGACGCGCTCGTCGTCGACTTGACGGCGACCGGAAAGACGCTGAACGGTACGGCGCACATTGCCGCGTCGCCGTTCAGCGCCGTGCCGCTCTCGCGCGCGCAGGTGTCGCTCGATCACCTCAATCCGCGCGACTTCGATCCCACGGCGCCGCAGGCAGATCTCGCGGTGCAGGCCGATTTGCGACCGGCGCCGGGGGCCAAAACATTCCGCGTGCTGGGGCCGGTGTCCGTGACGAACGCCAAGCCAGGGGCCATCGATGCCGGCGGGCTGCCGGTCGAAAGCCTGCGCACGCAGGTGCTGCTCGATGCGACGCATCAGGCGCTGACCGATATCGAGCTGAAGCTTGTGGGCGGTGGCCGGCTCACCGGCAGTGGCGAGCTGCGTCGGGAGAGGGGGGGCGTGTCGGTGGCGGCGACAACGGCGCCTGTCGCGTCGGCGGCAAAGGGGGCGAAGGGGGCGAATGCTGCCAGCGCCGCAAAGGCGGCGCCGCCGACGTCGCCGGATGCCGAGGCGACCGTCGGCGGCTTCGCTTTGACGATGCGCGATCTCGATCTGCGCGCGTTGTACCGCAAGCTGCCTGCGACGACGCTCGGCGGGCCGCTCGACATCAAGCTCGACGCCACCGGGCAACAAATCGTCCTCGATTGGCGCGACGCGGCCCGACGTGTGCTGGCCGACATCGGTCTCGATGCTAAGGGCACCACCGTCAACGCGCTCTCGCTGGAGGCCGGCGATCGCAAGGTTGCGGCCACCGGCGTTCTCGAAAACGACGACGCGGGCGCCTATCGGACCCAGATCAAGCTCACGCGCTTCGATCCCGCCGACTGGTACGACCTTTACGGCCCGCAAAAACGGGGTGCCAAGCCACCGGCGGCGAGCGTCACGGGGCAGGTCGATGCGCAGGGGGCGCTGCGTCCGGCGTTCGGACTGGCGCTCAAGTTTGCATTGCAGGACAGCGTCTACGCCGACTTGCCGATGAGCGGGTCGGGCACGGTGAGGCTGGCGGGCACGCGCCTGCTGCCCAGTGACGCCAACCTGCTCGTGGCAGGCAATCAGGTGCAACTGCGCGGCAGCTTCGGCACCGCGGGCGACAAGATGGCGGTGAAGGTCGACGCGCCGTCGCTCGACAAGCTGGGCTTCGGCCTTGCCGGTCGCCTGCAAGTGGACGGGCAGGTGTCGGGCACGATCGAGCGTCCGGTCGTGGTCGCGACGCTCGCGGCCGACAAGCTTGTCTTCGGGGCGCAAAAGCTCCAGCATCTGAGCGGGAAGGTGGACGTCAGCGGCGGCCTGCCGGGCGCGGCGGGCGACCGGCTGAACGTGACGCTCGAGGGCCAGGGCCTGACCAGCGACATCGCGCGGCTCGACCGGCTCTCGCTCGCGCTGGCGGGCACGCGCGGCGCACACACATTGCATCTGAAGGCGGCCGGCAAGCTTCGCGAAGCGCCGCTCGACATGAATCTCGATGCCGCCGGCGCTGTGACCGATACGCGCGGCAAGCCAGGCTGGCGCGGCACGATCCAGACGCTCGAGAACCGGGGCGTGCCGAAGCTCACCCTTGCGTCCCCGTGGCAGGTCCAGGTGAGTGCCGATCGCGTACATCTTGGCGCGGCCAAACTCGTGACGGATGCAGGGACGGCGTTGCTGGCAAACCTCGACTACGGCGATGGGCAACTGAAGACGGCGGGCACCCTCGACACGCTCGACGTCGCGCAGGTGCTGCGCGTCATGCACGCGTTCACGGGCGAGTCGCCGTCGGTCGCCAGCGACCTCGTGCTCGACGGCAAATGGGACGTGCACACCGGTCAGCGTGCCGACGGCTTTGTCGAAGTCGTGCGGCGCAGTGGTGACGTCACGTTGCGCCGCGGCGGGTTGAACGAGAGCGTGAACGTGACGGTGACAGGCGTTCCCGGCCTGACGGCGGAGAAGGGCGGCGTGGGGGCGCGCGTGCCGCTCGGGATCTCGGCGCTGCGCGCGCGCGTCGACCTGGCGGGGCAGACAGCGCACGTCACGCTAAAGGCCGTCTCGTCGCTGGTCGGCACGTTGGACGCCGACATACAGGCGGGCCTGCATGTGCAGGGCGGCATTCCCGAGGTGCAGGACACCGCGCCGCTCGCCGGACGCCTCGCCATTGCCATTCCCGATCTCTCGAATTTCGAGCGTCTGGCCGGGGCGCAATTTGCCTTCAAGGGGCGTGCGAACCTGCAAGTGACGCTCGCGGGCACGGTAGGCAAGCCACGTCCCACCGGCGAGCTGACCGCCGACGATCTGTCGATGCAGATGTTCGACACGGGCGTGCGCGTCAAGAACGGGCGGGTGCGCATTGCGCTCACCCCGACCGAGATCGTGCTGCGCGACGTGGTCGTGACGGGCGGTGGCGGGGGCACGGCGCGGGCGACGGGCAACATCCGGCTCGACACGCCCGAGCCGACGCTTGGCGTTACGCTCACGGCCGACAAGCTGCAATTGTTCGCCGCGCCGGACCGGCAGTTATCCCTTACCGGCGAGGCGAAGGCGATGGGCAGTGGCGACGCGACGGCCGTGACTGGCAAGTTCACCATCGACCGGGCCCGTTTTGCGCTGCCGCCGACCAGCGCGCCGAAGCTTGGCGACGATGTCGTGGTGGTGCGCGGCGGCGCGCAGGCCCGCACCCGGCCGCTCGATGCGAAGGAAGAGGCTGCCCGCATCAGCGCGAAGCCGGCCAGCCGCTTCTCGCCGCACATCAACGTGGACGTGGATCTGGGGCGGGACTTCCGTTTCGTCGGTGCCGGGGCCGACCTGCTGTTGCGCGGCAGCGTGCGCTTGCAGAGTGACCCGCTCACGACGATGCGCGCAACCGGCACCATCACGGTGGCGGAGGGCACGTACGAGGCGTTCGACCGGAAGCTCGCGATCGAGCGCGGTCAGATCAACTTCGTCGGCCCGCTCGACAATCCGGACATCTACATTCAGGCGATGCGCCGCAATCAGGAAGTCGCCGCCGGGGTGCTGGTGACGGGCACGGTGCGCCAGCCGCGTGTGTCGCTCGTCTCCGAGCCGAACGTGTCGGACGAGGAGAAGCTCTCATGGCTGATGTTCGGCCACGGCCCCGATGGCGCGGGGCTCGGCCAGCGTCAGGCGATGGCGGGGGCGGCTACGGCGCTGCTCGGGGCCACGGGCGGCAGACGCATCATCAAGGATCTCGGGATCGACGAGTTCAGCATCGGCACCAGCGATTCGGGCCTGTCGGACGACGAGCAGGTGGTGAAGGTGGGCAAGGCAATCTCGGACAACTTCGCCCTGGGATACGAGCAAAGTCTGACCAGCGCCGCGAGTATCGTGAAGATTACCTGGCAGGTGTCGCGTCGCTGGCAATTGGTGCTGCGCACCGGTTCGCTGTCCGGCTTCGACGTGCTGTTCAACCGTCGCTTCGACTGATCGATGCGGGGACGCCACGGCGCGCCAAATGCGTGGAAAAAATACGGGAAGAGGAGGTGTTGTCGATGACAACGTTGCGCAGTTTCGTTCACCCGGCGCAGGGGCTGCGCCGGGGTCTTCGCTGGGGAGTCGCCATGGGATTGTTCGCGAGTCTGTTGGGCTTGTTCGGCTGCGATCAGCAGCAGATCGACAAGGTGCGTCAAAAAGCGCGCGATACGGTCAATGCGATCAAGCCGGATGACATGCTGTTGCGCAACCTCACCCCGGGCGTCACGACCGAGGCCCAGGTGCGCGAGCAGATGGGCAAGCCGGAAATCGTCTGGGAGAACGACGACGGCTCGCGGCGGCTGGAGTATCCGCGTGCGCCGGGCGGCTTGCGGACCTACATGGTTGACATCGCGCCCGACGGGAAGCTGCGTGGCGTCAGCCAGGCGCTCTCGCCGGAGAACTTCGAACAGGTACGCCCGGGCATGTCACAGGACGACGTGCGGCGTCTGCTCGGCAAGCCGACGAGCGTGGCGGAGTACCGACTGAAGAAGGAAACGGTGTGGAGCTGGCGCTGGCTTGAGGACGGCGTCAACACGGCGGGCATGTTCAACGCGCACTTCGGCCCCGACGGCCGGGTAACGGTCACGTCGCGCTCGGCGGATCCGGCGTCGGAGCGTCCCTGACCCGGGGGCGAGGCGACGGCCGGTCGCTCGGCCGCGGCGACTCGGCTTTATGGCATCGCCCGCGATGGTTGGCCCTCGGCCTGCTCGGACGGCGTCGCGGGCGCGGCGTGGCGGTTGCGATGCGTCACCATGCGGTCGTGCAGGCGAACGATGATTCGGCTGCCCGTCTTCTCGAACAGAAATGGCAGCAGTGCGTGCACGAGACACGCCAGACATGCTCCCAGCAAGGGCAGCGCGAAGGACAGTGCCGATCCCATGTGTTGGAGGTAATTTTCACCGACAGAGGCCGGATGCTGAGTGAAGATTTTCATGATGCCGCCTGTTTTCGGAATGTTTCTGAAGTTTACGTGCCAATGAGAGGTAAAGGGTTTCAAATTTTCTGCCGAATGGCGTAGGATTTGGAAGAATTTTCCTCTCAGGTGGCTGTCGTGGACAAAACCGATCTCGCAATTCTCGAAAATCTGCAAGCCGATGCCTCGCGCTCGCTGGGCGAACTGGCCGAAGCCGTGCATCTGTCGCCGACGCCCTGCTGGCGGCGCGTGCAGCGCCTGCGCGAAAACGGCGTCATCACGGGGCAGGTCACGCTGTGCGATCCTCAGCAGCTCGATCTGCGCGTCACCGCGTTCGTGTTCATCAAGGCGGCAGCGCACAGCGAGGACTGGATGGTCCGCTTCGTGGCGGGGGCACGGGAATTGCCTGAAATTGTGGAGATGCACCGGATGGCGGGCGAGATCGACTATCTGCTCAAGGTGTATCTGCCGGACATCGCTGCCTACGACCGTTTCTATAAGAAGCTCATTCGCGTGGCCGATCTGCAAGACATCAGCGCGAGTTTCTCGATGGAAACGGTGAAATTCACCACCGCGTTGCCGGTGGATCATTTGCGTTAGCCTGTCGGCGTTTCATCGCTACCCTCGGCCGCCGGGTTGCGGGACGCCAGCATAAAAAAACACCCCGAGTGCCGGACGAGATGTCTGGCATTCGGGGTGTTTTTCGTGGGAAGCGCAGGCGTTGTCGCGAGATGCGGCCGGTGTTCCCGATGGGGGACGTCGGCGCCTTACTTCACCCGCATGCCCGGCTTCGCGCCGTCGTGCGGCTCGAGGATGTAGAGGCCCGGTTCAGCTTTCTCGTCGGCGGCCGAGGCGGCGAGCACCATGCCTTCGGACAGACCAAACTTCATCTTGCGCGGCGCGAGGTTGGCGACCATCACTGTGAGCTTGCCCACCAGCGCTTTGGGCTGCGGATAGGCGGACTTGATCCCGGAGAAGACGTTACGCGTTTGCGCTTCGCCCACGTCGAGCGTGAGTTGCAGCAGCTTGTCCGACCCGTCGACTGCCTTGCAATCGACGATGCGCGCGATGCGCAGATCGATCTTGGCGAAGTCGTCGATGTTGATGATGCCGTCTTCCGCGCCGTTCTCGGCCTTCTCCGACGCCCCGGCGGCTTTGTGCTTGCCCTTCGCCGCTGCCGCCTCGGCCACCGGTGCGGCCGCTTGCAGCGAGTCGCGGTTGGCCGCGAGCAACGCTTCAACCTGCTTGCCTTCGACGCGCGTCATCAAATGCTTGTAGGCGGAGATCGCCGTGTCGGCGGTGAGCGGGCGGCTCACGTCCTGCCACGCTTGCGGCGCGATGTTCAGGAAGCGCTCCACGGCCTCGGCCGTCACGGGCAGCACGGGCTTGAGGTACAGCGTGAGCAAACGGAACGCCTCGAGGCAGACCGAGCAGGCCTCGTGCAGGGCGCCGGCCTGCGCCGGATCCTTCGCCAGATCCCACGGCTTGACCGTGTCGACGTAACCGTTCACGGCGTCGGCCTGTTCCATCACCAGACGCAGCGCCTTGCCGAACTCGCGCGCTTCGTAGTGTGCAGCGATTTGCGGGGCAACGGCGCGCAACTGGCCCAGCAGCGGCGCCTGCATGGCGTCCGGCGACACGCGACCGTCAAAGCGCTTGAGAAGGAAGCCCGCCGCGCGGCTGGCGATGTTCACGTACTTGCCCACCAGGTCGCTGTTCACGCGGGCGATGAAATCGTCGAGGTTCAGGTCGAGGTCTTCCATCGTGTTGCCCAGCTTGGCGCCGATGTAGTAACGCAGCCATTCCGGATTGAGGCCGGTGTCGATGAAGCTTTGTGCCGTGATGAACGTGCCGCGCGACTTCGACATCTTCTGGCCGTCCACCGTCAGGAAGCCGTGGGCGAACACGTTGGTCGGCGTGCGATGGCCCGAGAACTCGAGCATCGCCGGCCAGAACAACGTGTGGAAGTACAGGATGTCCTTGCCGATAAAGTGGTACTGCTCGGTTGTCGACCCCGGCTTGACCCATTCGTCGAAGTTCAGGCCGCGCTGCGCGCACAGGTTCTTGAAACTGGCGTAGTAGCCGACCGGCGCGTCGAGCCACACGTAGAAATACTTGCCCGGGGCGCCAGGGATCTCAAAGCCGAAGTAGGGTGCGTCGCGCGAGATGTCCCAATCGGCCAGCGTGGACTCGCCGTCTTCGCCGAGCCATTCCTTCATCTTGTTGGCGGCTTCGGGTTGCGCGAGTCCGGCCACCCATTTACGCAGGAATTGCTCGCAGCGCTTGTCCGAGAGCTTGAAGAAGTAATGCGTGGATGTCTTGCGCACCGGCGTGGCGCCCGAGACCACCGAGTACGGGTTGAGCAGATCGGTCGGCGCATAGGTCGAACCACAGACTTCGCACGAATCGCCGTACTGGTCCTTGGCGCCGCATTTCGGACACTCGCCCTTGATGAAGCGATCCGGCAGGAACATTTCCTTGACCGGGTCATACGCCTGTTCGATATCGCGGGCTTCGATCAGACCCTGTTCCTTGAGGGCGAGATAGACGCCTTCGGACAATTCGCGGTTTTCCTCGGAATCCGTCGAATAGTAGTTATCGAACGAGACGCCGAAGCTGTCGAAGTCGCGCTTGTGTTCCTTCCAGACGCGCTCGATCAATTGCTTGGGGGTGAGGCCTTCCTTCTCGGCGCGCAGCATGACGGGCGTGCCGTGCGTGTCGTCCGCGCCGACGTAGTAGACCTCATGGCCCTGCATCCGCATGAACCGTACCCAGATGTCGGTCTGGATGTATTCGACCAAATGGCCGATGTGAATCTGGCCATTGGCGTACGGCAGGGCGGAGGTGACAAGAATGCGGCGGGACATGAGGATCGACTGTGCGTTGAGGGAACCGGGAAAGGTCGATTCTAGCAGGCGAGGCCAGTTGACGCCCAACCGCCCGACTCGGTCAATGAATCCGGCACGGCGAGGGAGGAGCGAGAGCGGGGCAATGGCAGGCCGTTGCCGATGGCGCCGGCGCCGTCTGTGGGCGGCAATCCACGATGAACCAAAAAAAAGCCGGAACCAGGTTCCGGCTTAACTAGGCACACGTAACGTCAATAACAAAGAGGAGATGGAAGCGCCCACAGTAAGCACTTCCGAAGGGTCTGAGCGATGTGACGCGGGTTTAGTTCAACTGAGGTGCCGACTTTCGATGGTGCATCGCAGCATGTTGCTCGGGCGCGTCGGCAGAACGCAGGTCCGGCGGACCGGACCCGCGATTGTGCGACGAAATCCCAATGCCCCGTCAGGCAGAAAGCGGGGGCAGAAAGCGAAGCGCGAGGCGATCAGCCGCGCGGTGCGTGCAGCAGGATTTCGACGCGACGGTTCTGCGCACGGCCGGCGGCGGTGGCATCCGAGGCGACCGGCTGGCTCGACCCGACGCCCGTGCCGCTCATGCGGTTCATCGCGATACCGCGGCTGTTCAGATACTGGATCACGTTGGACGCGCGGTTTTGCGACAGCGGGATGTTGATGCGATCGCCGCCCGTGCTGTCGGTATGGCCCACGATGTTGGCGGTAATCCCCGGATTCTGGTTGAGCGACGCGGCGACGTCGTCGAGCACGGCGCGGAAGTTCGGTTTGATATCGGCGCGGCCGGTGTCGAACGTCACGTCGCTCGGGACGGCGACCTTGAGCGAGCCGTCCGGCTGCTCGGAGATGGTGGTGCCCGTGCCGGCCGTGTGACCGCCCAAGGTGTTCTTGATCGCGCTCCAGTTATACCCCGTCGCGCCGCCAGCGGCGGCACCCACGGCGGCGCCGATCAGCGTGCCTGTCGTGTTGCCCCCGATGAGGTTGCCCAGTCCTGCGCCCACTGCCGCACCCACACCGGTACCGACCGCCGTGTTCGTGCCCTGCGGCGTCTGGCAACCGGCCAGCATGGCGGCGGCGGTCAGGACGAGCGCGCAAGCGCGCAGAGAGTTCTTATTCATGTGAGGCTCCTTATCGATTAGCTAGCAGTCGTGAAACAACGCGTGAGCACTTCGCCGAAGCACGCGTGCGTCGCAGGGGTTTTGAACCTGCCGGCGCGCGGTCTTTTACAATAGCGCTGAGTGTCAACCGCAGGCAAGGACAGATTGCCATGCCGGCGGGTTCCCCATAACACGCGCGCCTCGCATGCTAATCGAGAGCGTGCGCCACGGATGTTACAAGTTGTTAGCGCTTGCCGGGGCTTTCCCGGCGCGCCTCGACAGAGCGAGAGACCCACATGGAAGTCGCCCAAATCAATGAAGTGCTGCGTGGCATCGTCGATCCCGACACGGGGCTCGACCTGATTGCCGGAAAGTATGTGAAGCAGGTCGTGGCCGAGCATGGTCACGTCGGTATCCAGATCGAATTCGGCTATCCGGCGAAGAGCCAGTTCGAGGCGATGCGCACGCGCATCACCGATGCCGTGGGCAAGCTGCCCGGTGTCGAACGCGTGGCGGTCGACATCAGTCAGAAAATCGTGGCGCATGCGGTGCAGCGCGGGGTGAAGCTCCTGCCGAACGTGAAGAACATCGTGGCGGTGGCGTCGGGCAAGGGCGGCGTGGGCAAGAGCACCACGGCCGTGAACCTGGCGCTGGCGCTGGTGGCCGAGGGAGCCACCGTCGGCATTCTCGACGCCGACATCTACGGCCCGTCCCTACCCACGCTGCTGGGCATTCACGGCAAACCCGAGTCGAAAGACGGCAAGACGCTCGAACCGATGACGGCGCACGGCCTGCAAGCCAGCTCGATCGGCTTCCTGATCGAGCCGGACAATCCGATGGTCTGGCGCGGCCCGATGGTCACGCAGGCGCTCGAACAGCTGCTCAACCAGACGAATTGGCACGACCTTGACTACCTGATCGTCGACATGCCGCCGGGCACGGGCGACATCCAGCTCACGCTCGCGCAGAAGGTGCCCGTCACGGGCGCGGTCATCGTCACCACGCCGCAGGACCTGGCGCTGCTCGACGCCCGCAAGGGTCTCAAGATGTTCGAGAAGGTCGGCGTGCCGATCCTCGGTCTCATCGAGAACATGAGTCTGCACATCTGCTCGAACTGTGGACACGAGGAGCCGATTTTCGGCGTGGGCGGTGGCGAACGCATGAGCCACGATTTCGACGTCGAGCTGCTGGGCAAGCTGCCGTTGGAGATGAGTATCCGCGTGCACGCCGACGCCGGCATGCCGAGCGTGGTGGGCGACCCGGACGGCCGGGTCGCGGCGCTCTACAAGGCCATTGCCCGCAAGATGGCGGTGAAGATCGCGGCGCGTCAGAAGGACATGACGAGCAAGTTCCCGTCGATCGTCGTTCAGAACACGTAAGGACGGCGCACAGGGGCCCGGGGAGCCCCGTGCAGCGCGGTGCGCGCGAAAACCTCACCGCACCGCAACAATCGCGTAAAATACGCCCAATTTTTCACGTACCACGCCCATTCAGGCCCACACATGAGCATCAAGTCCGACAAATGGATCCGGCGTATGGCCGAGGCGCACGGCATGATCGAGCCCTTCGAGCCGTCGCAGGTCCGGCAATCCCAGGACGGGCAGAAGATCGTCAGCTATGGCACGTCGAGTTACGGCTACGATATTCGCTGTGCGGCTGAATTCAAGATCTTCACGAACATCAACTCGACGATTGTCGACCCGAAGAACTTCGACGAAAAGTCGTTCGTCGACTTCTCCGGCGATGTCTGCATCATTCCGCCGAACTCGTTCGCGCTCGCGCGCACCGTCGAGTACTTCCGTATTCCGCGCAACGTGCTCACCGTATGTCTCGGCAAATCGACGTATGCCCGTTGCGGCATCATCGTGAACGTGACGCCGTTCGAGCCCGAATGGGAGGGCTATGTGACGCTGGAATTCTCGAACACCACGCCGCTGCCGGCCAAGATCTACGCCAATGAGGGCGTGGCTCAGGTGCTGTTCTTCGAATCCGACGAAGTCTGCGAGACGTCGTACAAGGATCGCGGCGGGAAGTACCAGGGACAGCGTGGCGTCACGCTGCCGAAAACCTAGCCTGCGCAGGCTTGACTCGCCACCGGTGAGCACCCGCAACGTCGCACTGCCCAAGAGCCACGGCCATGTCGGACCGTGGCTCGTTCTTTTGTCGAAGGAACGCCAATGAAATTCCGTTTTCCGATCGTCATCATCGACGAAGACTTCCGCTCCGAAAACATCTCCGGATCCGGGATTCGCTCCTTGGCGGAGGCCATCGAAGCCGAGGGCATGGAGGTCAACGGTCTCACGAGCTACGGTGACCTGACTTCGTTTGCGCAACAGGCGAGCCGCGCATCGAGTTTCATCCTGTCCATCGACGACGACGAGTTCGGCACGTTTTCGAGCGAAGCGGGCGGTGAAGGCGAGGGCGAGCTGGCGCTGGCCATCATCAACCTGCGCGCGTTCGTGCAGGAAGTGCGCCGTCGCAACCCGGACATTCCGATTTTCCTGTACGGCGAGACGCGCACGTCGCGCCACATCCCGAACGACATCCTGCGCGAGCTGCACGGCTTCATTCACATGTTCGAAGACACGCCGGAGTTCGTGGCGCGTCACATCATCCGTGAAGCCAGGTCGTACCTCGACTCGCTGCCGCCGCCGTTCTTCCGCTCGCTCACGCACTATGCGGCCGACGGTTCATATTCGTGGCACTGCCCGGGCCACTCGGGCGGCGTGGCGTTCCTCAAGAGCCCGGTGGGCCAGATGTTCCACCAGTTCTTCGGTGAGAACATGCTGCGCGCGGACGTGTGCAACGCCGTGGAAGAATTGGGTCAGTTGCTTGACCACAACGGCCCGGTGGGTGCGTCGGAGCGCAATGCGGCGCGCATTTTCAACGCGGATCATCTGTTCTTCGTGACGAACGGCACGTCGACCTCGAACAAGATCGTGTGGCATGCCACCGTGGCGCCGGGCGACATCGTCGTAGTCGACCGCAACTGCCACAAGTCGATCCTGCACGCGATCACGATGACGGGCGCCGTGCCGGTGTTTCTTACGCCGACGCGCAACCACCTTGGCATCATCGGCCCGATTCCGAAGTCGGAGTTCGAGCCGGAAGTCATTCGCGCCAAGATCGAAGCGAACCCGTTCGCGCGCGAAGTGCTTGAACGCGATCCGAACGCCAAGCCGCGAATTCTCACGATTACGCAGAGCACCTATGACGGCGTCATCTACAACGTCGAGATGATCAAGGAATTGCTGGGCAACAACATCGACACGTTGCACTTCGATGAAGCCTGGCTGCCGCACGCGGCGTTCCACGAGTTTTATCGCGACATGCACGCGATCGGCGAAGGGCGCCCGCGCTCGGCGGAGGCCACGGTCTACGCCACGCACTCTACGCACAAGTTGCTCGCCGGTATTTCGCAAGCGTCGCAGATCGTGGTGCAGGAATCGGAAGCGCGAACCTTCGACACGTATCGCTTCAACGAGGCGTACCTGATGCACACGTCGACCTCGCCGCAGTACGCGATCATCGCGTCGTGCGACGTGGCGGCCGCGATGATGGAGCCGCCGGGCGGCACGGCGCTGGTGGAAGAGTCGATCGTCGAGGCGCTCGACTTCCGCCGTGCCATGCGCAAGGTGGCGGCCGAGTACGGCGATTCGTGGTGGTTCTCGGTCTGGGGCCCGGAGCATCTGGGCGACGAGGGCACGATTCAGCGCGACGACTGGGTGCTGCGTGCCAACGAGCGCTGGCACGGCTTTGGCGATCTGGCCGAAGGCTTCAACATGCTCGATCCGATCAAGGCGACGATCATCACGCCGGGGTTGGACGTGGACGGCGAGTTCGGCGAGAGCGGCATTCCCGCGGCCATCGTTACCAAGTACCTTGCCGAACACGGCATCATCGTCGAGAAGACCGGGCTTTATTCGTTCTTCATCATGTTTACCATCGGCATCACCAAGGGCCGCTGGAATTCGATGGTGACCGAGCTGCAGCAGTTCAAGGACGATTACGATCACAACCGCCCGCTCTGGCGCGTGCTGCCGGAGTTCGTGGCGCAGTTCCCGCGCTACGAGCGCATCGGACTGCGCGATCTGTGCGATCAGATCCACAGCGTGTACAAGGCGAACGACGTGGCGCGCGTGACGACCGAGATGTACCTCTCGGACATGCAGCCCGCGATGAAGCCGACCGACGCGTTCTCGAAACTGGCGCACCGCCAGATCGACCGCGTGCCCATCGACGAACTCGAAGGGCGCGTGACGAGCGTGTTGCTCACGCCGTATCCGCCGGGTATTCCGTTGTTGATTCCCGGCGAACGCTTCAACGCCGCGATCATCGAGTATCTGCGTTTCGCGCGCGACTTCAACGAACGCTTCCCGGGCTTCCATACCGATATCCACGGTCTGGTCGTCGAGGAAGTGGACGGACGCCCCGAGTATTTTGTGGATTGTGTGCGCCAGTAAGCTACGCGAGCGCGCCTGTGGCGACATCCGGCCCCGTGTGAAAGCACGGGGCTTTTTTGTTTCACGATGACGCCAGTACCGCAATTCGCTGGACGCGGGCGAGCGCCGCAAGCCCGCCTTGCGCCAGTACGGCGAGCCAACGCTCGATCAGGCGCGCACGATGGCGCAGGCGTGACTGGCCGGCGTGCGCAAGGGCGGCGACCCCAGCGCAGCCAAGACCGCAGCCCGCAAGGCGCTGACCATGAAGGCGTTTTGCCACACCTTTATGTAGGACTAGACCAAGCAGCGTAACAAGCCCAGCACGCCCAGCACGCCCAGCACGCAACGCGGCTATCAGGGCGTGGCTGACCGCTGCATCATCCCGATCATGGGCCGGATGAAGGTGCTCGACGTGAAGCACACGGACGGCACGAATCCACGCCGCCACGTCCCGATGTATCCGCTCGGCGACGATGGCCGGGTGAAGATCGAACGCTGCAACGAACCCCGGCTCCAACGCCAGCGCCTGCTGCTGATCGGCCGCCTGTAATGCTTGCAGCGCCTGCGCCTGGCCGACGAGACGCAGTCCGGCACCTGGGCGGTTCACGCCGATACCGAGAAGACCTTGCGCGCCCTGGGCAGCAGCTTGCCGCGACGGTGCGCGGCGGCTGTGTGTCTTGGACGCCTGGGCGGCAACGTGCCCCGTCTATCTGATAACAATGGAGAAAGGATATTTCCTACGAGTCAATCGTTGCTACCTGCTTCGCTTCGTCGAGCAGCCATTGAGCAAACGCTTGTATTGGCTCGCTGCTCAATCCGAGGGGCTCGGGGAGGATGAGGGAGAAGGTTTTGGAAATGGTTTTCCCCTCTGGCCACGGGGCCACCAGACTTCCTAGCGCAAGTTCGGTTTCAACGTAGAGGCGCGGTACTAGCGCAACACCGAGGCCGACCAATGCGGCTTCAATCAACATTCCATGGAGATCGTAGCGTGCACCAATTGCAGGATTGGTCAGCGGGGTTCCCGTCTCCTGGGAGTACTGAAGCCAAGCTTCCGGGTTCTGTCGTCGGTGCAAGCGCGGTAATTCGTCCAGCGCAGTTTTTCGTTTGCGTCCTGTCAGAAGGTCAGGATGGCAAACCGGAACCAGCACTTCGTGTAAAAGTTGGTGAGTCCGCATTCCCGCCCACGCCGGATGCTCGAAATGGATGGCAGCATCGAATCCGCTTCCGGCCAGAACGAAGGGCTCCATGCGCTCGGTCAAATGCACAGTAATGTTCGGATGCATCCGTTGGAATCGTCCCAGTCGAGGAATGAGCCATCGCATCGCGAACGTCGGGATGGTGGCAATGTCCAGGCTCGCTCCATCGTTCGGCTGCCCCATCAAGTACTGACTGTCCCGATCCAAGCGGTCAAGCGATTCGCGGACTTGGGCCGCGTAACGTTCCCCGTTGGGCAGGAGGCGGACACGATTGCCGACCCGCTCGAACAGCGTGACTCCGAGGAAGGCTTCCAGCCGACCAATCTGGCGACTGATGGCTCCTTCAGTCAAAGACAGTTCCTCTGCCGCGCGCGCAAAGCTGCCGTGGCGGGCGGCCGCTTCGAATGCCATCAGTGCCGTGCTGCTGGGGATCTTCCTTCGCATAAGCATTCCTGGCTTGAGGCCGGTGATCGATTTAGATTGATATTTTGTCACTGAAGCATACCGAAAAATCGTTTTTAGCGCCGATATCCAGGTCATACCATGATGAAATATCAACAAAGAGGACCGAACGCACAAGCGGTTCGGTAGCGAGTGATTCCATGATCTATACCGTTGAGTGCAGCTTTGCCGACCCAGCCAGCGAAGCGGAGTGGAATGATTTCTACAGCCTGGAAAAGCTGCCCGCGCTCATTTCGGTGAGCGGATTCCATACTTCGCAGCGCTTCAAAGCGTTGAGCAGTGGTTGCCCCGTCTACCTTGCCATGCACTCGATCGACGGTCTGGCCGTGCTTGAGGGCGATGAGTACCGCCAGAAGGGCGGCGGCAATTTCGCTCGTTGGCAAAAGCACATCACCGATTGGCACCGCAATCTTTATGGCGGCCTTGAACGCGCGCCTGCCATCGGTGAAGGAGACCGTCTGATCGTGAGCGCAGTCGGTCCCGAGCCGCTCATCGCGATGGGGCTCGAGCCTGATCTGATGCGGGCCGTCGCATTGGAGAAATTTCCTGAAAACAGGTGGCTGGCAAAGCTGGATAGGTCCATCCGTCTCAGTGTGGAAGCCCTTCCGAAGGATGTGCATCTCTATGCCCCGATGACCGCGCAATTGACGAGTGGCAATGGCGCGATGCGCCAGACGCAGGGGCAGAACCGACATGCCTAACCTGACGATCTTCATCCAGGCGGAAAAGATGCCGCCTGAAGCGAATCTGACGGAACTTACCGAACGATGCACTCGGCTTTGCACGGACGTCCTCCAGGCTGCGCTGGACAACGTGCATGTCATCTATGTCGCTGCTCGCCAGGGACGCGGGCATCCTGCTTATGCGGAAATCAAGTACCGCCTCGAACCGCTCAGAACGCCATCGGTCATGGACGCCTTCATGGCGCGACTGGATGAGGCCATAAAGCGCCATACGGGGCTAACGGCGCGCATCCGTTGCTTCGGCTATCCGGCCCCTGCCATCTACGCGCGGAACTGATGACGCGCAAGGAGTGCCGCAATGAACAAAATGAAATTTCCAGGCCAGCAGATCGGCGAGTTTTCGATCACGGCGATCAGTGACGGATACCTTTCCGCAAGTCTAGATCTTCTCTCCAATATCGATTCCATGGAGGCGTCCAAGATGCAGCAGGACGCAGGCGTGAGCGACCCATCCTCGATCCACATCAACTGTTACCTGGTGCGTGGAAGGGGGCGCACGATCCTCATCGACGCGGGCGCTGGTGGGTTCAAGCAATGGGGGGGAAAGTTGATAGCGAATCTCGCACTTGCCGGTGTGCAGCCCTCTGATATTGACACCATTCTTCTGACCCATGCACATCCCGACCACGTTGGGGGGCTGCTTGACGCGTCAGGGGACGTTGCCTTTCCCGATGCAGAGTTAGTCATCCACCCGCGTGAGGTTTCTTTTTGGATGGATGATGGCAACCTCAGCCGAGCGAGTGAGCGGGCTCGTGGCAACTTTCTGTTTGCGCGGAAGGTGTTCGATCAATATCGGGAGAAGATGCGCACGTTGACCGATAGCGAAGTTCTCCCTGGCATTCGTGCCATGTCCCTTCCAGGACATACCGCAGGGCATTCCGGTTATCGCATCGAATCCGATGATCGTAGTCTGCTGGTGTGGGGGGATATCGTTCACTTCCCCCAGATCCAGATTGCTCGTCCCGACGTATCCATTGCGTTCGACCAAGATCCGATTCTCTCCGCCGAAACGCGATCAAAACTGTTGGATGTTGTTAGCTCGGACAAAATCCTTATTGCTGGCATGCACCTTGGCGAGCTTGGATTCGGGCACATCAAGCGCAAAGGTACGTCCTACGAGATTTTCTATGAAGCCTAGCGGCCCGTAGCGATGTCTGGGATCCGCCAGCAGCGAGGAATGAGATCAATGATCCCATGGTGCTTGCTGCCAGCGATCAAACAAAAAATCACTGAATGCCGTCAGCCGGCGCGGCCCATATCGGCCGGCTGGAAGCCCTGCGACGCCAAGGACGCTTTGCAGCAGCGCGCCGACTTCCCCGAAGAGCAGGGGCTGGCCGAGCGGCGTGGTCAGTGCGTGATCCTCGCCAGCGGGCGGTACGCGATCCTGGATGACGGAATGGGATTCAGCCTGGTGCCGTCGCGACCAGTAATCGAGAAGCGGCTTGTCCAACAGGTCGCCGCGACGGTGCGCGGCGACTGGGCGTCGTGGGAGATTGAGCGGCAGCGCGGCCCTTCCATCGGCTGATGGTCTTCTAGTGAACCCGTCCGATGTTGCAAAGCGGCAAAGACCGTCAATTTATACCCGGATGTTATTGACGGCCAATTTTTACCCGGATAATATTTGATTCGAAGCGTGTTCCACAGAAGATGCTCAAGGCCACCACGTAGTCGGCTTGGGTTGGATTGTCGATAGTCGATACACCGTGGCGCGTTGAAACCTATTGCTGATCCAATTTTTGAACTCAAGGAGTCAAGGATGACAAGTCAATCCTTTCAGAGAAAAACCTCCATGAAGACCTGCCGGGACATTGCTTTGTTTGAACGCCACTGGGCGTGGCTACCTGACCAACCACGTGGCATAAGTGCAACGTTGCACCTGCTGGTTGAAGATGCACCTTTGACATTCGCCGTCGATGAATGAGTCAAATCCAAATTCCTATACAAGTTTCGATGGTCACCGACGCATCGCTACGGGCTCTTTGCACGAGAATGCCTTGGCGGTCAAGAAGGCGCGTGAAAGTGGCGCAGTCGGCCCCATTCTGATCTTCGATGATGCGACCGGCCGTTCGGTCGATGTTGATACCAGAGGTTCGGATGAGGCGGTGGTTGCTCGATTGACCGCCGCAGGACGTGCCGAGGCGACGCACTCAAGCCGGTGCGACGAGTCGACCTCCACGGGCCCTAGAGGCCGTGGACGCCCCAAGTTAGGTGTGGTTCCACGCGAAGTGACTTTGCTTCCCCGCCACTGGGAATGGCTTGCCGCTCAACCCGGCGGGGCCTCTGTGGCCTTGAGAAAGTTGGTCGAGGAAGCTCGACGAACGCGCAGCGAAAAGGACAGAGTTCGCATGGCGCACGAGCGCGCCTATCACTTCATGCAGGCCATCGCGGGTGACCTACCCGGTTTCGAGGAGGCAACGCGGGCACTTTTCGCCAACGAATTGCTCAGGACTCGGGATCTCATCGATGCATGGCCCCGCGATGTACGCGATCACGCCATGCGACTTGCAGTTGTAGAGGAACTACGTGGCGCATCGACCGCCGTTTCGGCCGCTGACATCAAGGAATCAAACACATGACCATTCCATTTCCATATCCGCGCTACTTGGAACCTACGCAGGAATCGGGTCGCGCGTTCATCATGCGAGAAATGCAGGGCAGCGTCGTGATGCTCAACCTGTTGCGCTTGCGCGAAATTGCCGACTATTCCGCCAATCCAGAGTTGGCACCAAAGACGCCGATCACCGGTGCCAAGGCTTTTGATCGCTACATCAGCCACACGCTCCCATTCCTGCACGAAAGCGGTGGCGAACTTCTTTTTCTCGGTGCGGGAGGACCTTTCTTGGTTGGCCCAGAGCATGAGCGATGGGATTTGCTCATGATGGTACGTCAAAGCAGCAGCCAGTCGTTCCTCGCTTTTGCAGGCGACAAAGACTACCTCGCTGGAACGGGGCACCGCACGGCTGCGATTGAAGACTCGCGCATTCTTCCCGTCACTCAGGTCAATGGATAAGACTAATGGAATGCGTAGAAACAAACAGCATCACAGTTGGCTATGACACGTTTGGCGATGAAGACGCCGAGGTCATTCTGTTGATATCGGGTCTTGGCGCCCAGATGATTCGATGGGCATCGCCATTCTGTGAGCATCTCGCGACCAAAGGTTTTCGTGTGATCCGGTTCGACAACCGCGATGCCGGTGGCTCGACACATTTCACGCATTCCCCGACGCCAGATTTCTCGGCTTTGGCAACCGCAATCGCGGCTGGTAGAACCCCGGATGTGCCTTACACGCTCTACGACATGGCCGGGGATGCGATTGGGCTACTCGACGCCCTGCAAATCGACCGAGCACACGTCGTCGGAAGATCAATGGGTGGAATGATTGCCCAACTGATGTCCAGTGAGTATCCGGAACGGATCTTGTCGTTGACATCCATCATGTCCAGCACGGGGAATCCGACTCTTCCCTCTGCGGCGCCAGACGTCATGACCATGCTAACAGAACGTGCTCCTCATCCTTTCGAGGATGAAGCAGGATTCATGGAGCATAGCCTTGCGTTTGCGCGGCGCATTGCAAGTCCTGGCTATTCCTTCGATGAGCAAGCGCACAGACGCCTTATCTTGGAAGAAATTAGGCGTACCTATGATCCGGCCGCCTTCGGAAGGCAGATTGCGGCCATAGCTGCAACCGGTGATATCCGATCAAGTATTGCGCGGATCGCAGCTCCGACCTTGGTTGTGCATGGGGTTGAGGATCCATTGATTCCTATGGAATGCGGCAGGGACACGGCCGCGTCTACCCCAGGGGCCGAATTCATGCCTGTTGACGGTATGGGTCACGACTTTCCCTCCGCGCTGTATTCCCGCATAGCGGATGCGATTGATAGGACTGCGCGCCGAAAAACGCAGGAATGCACGTCGCAGGTTTGACGATGAACCAGCATTTTCGGATCGGCATGGCTTCGCCTGAAAGGTTGGACGCGATTGACCCGTGCAGGCGAGTCATGCATGTGCCGCGTTTTTTCGCCACCTTGTAAAAGGCCCGCGACAGCCGGAAGGCAACAGCCAATGGTTTCCACGGTTAATTGCGTATCGCACTTTTTGTTGTTCTCCAACGCATCGAAGAAATGAAAATGCATAAAAACTGGATAATGGCGGTCTTGGTCGCCGGTGGACTTTGGACTACCAACGCCTCCGCCAAGACAATTTGCACGGTCCTGGCCGATGCATCTACGGGCAGGATGGTTGTACAAGACGGTGACTGCGCCAGCCGGGTCACTCCGGCTTCTACCTTCAAGATTGCGATCAGCCTGATGGGCTTCGATTCCGGCATCTTGCAGGATGAGCACACTCCGTCCTGGCCCTATCAATCAGGATATCCTGCGTGGGGTGGCGATGAATGGCGCCGGCCTACCGATCCGGCCCGATGGATCCAGTATTCGGTCGTGTGGTTCTCTCAGCAGGTTGCGCGGCGCTTAGGGGATGTACGGTTCCAGCGCTATACCCGCGAATTTCAGTATGGCAACTGCGACGTCTCGGGCGAGCCGGGCAAGCATAACGGTACGTCGGGCGCGTGGATCAATTCGTCGTTGCGCATTTCACCGTTGGAACAAGTGACGTTTCTGCGCAAGCTCGTCAATCGTCAACTAAATGTTAGCGAACGCGCTTACGAGATGACAGCGCGCATCACGTTAGTCCAGGCCTCGCCGGACGGATGGGAAATCCACGGCAAGACGGGAACGGGCTCTCCGGGTTCTGATGGAAAATATGATGCAGAGCATGCGTATGGCTGGTTCGTAGGTTGGGCGACCAAAGGAAACCAAAAACTGGTTTTCGCCCGGCTGATCCAGGACGAGCAGGCCACCAAGCCGAACGCGGGTCTGCGGGTGCGTGATGGTTTCCTGAGCGAACTCCCAGCGTTGGTCGATCACCTTGGGCCACAACCATCATGAGTGTCGGCTTACGGAGCTCTCGGATAGACATGCTTCGTGGGATCTCGATCCTGCTGGTGCTGTTCCATCATTTCAACATCGCTTACCCGCTCAAGGACACGGTCTTGTCGGCGTGGTTGGGTTGGCCGGTCGTGCGCGCTGTCGCGCGCAATGGAAACTATGGCGTAACCATCTTTTTCGCTATCTCGGGATTTTTGATTACATCCAACGCCATCCGACGTTGGGGCCGGCTGAAAGACATCGAACTGTTCCGGTTCTATGCATTGCGGGCCGCGCGCATCGTGCCGTGCGTGCTCCTGCTAGTGTGCATGGTGGGCGCACTGTCATCAGCGGGAGTGGTGATGTTCCAGAACCGCGGATTCGGTGAACCGGCACTCCCCATGTGGATGACCAGTCTGGCCAGCCTTACCTTCTGGATGAACGTGCTGATCGAACGGCACGGCTGGGTGAACTACCCGCTCGGTGTGCTTTGGTCGCTGTCCGTCGAGGAGATGTTCTATCTGTCATTTCCAGTTGTCTGCTTGCTGCTGCGCCGAGAGCGCTGGATGTGTGCGTTCTGGACGCTCTTCATCGTGGCAGGCCCCTTGTACCGCTTTGCACATCAAGGAGACGAAGCCGGGTTTCTTTACGCGTACTTGGCGTGCTTCGACAGCATCGCCATAGGCTGCTGCGCAGCGGTTCTGGCCGAACGCGGCTTCTTTTCGTGGATGGAAAATTTCCGGATGCAAGTAGCGGTGGTGTTGGTGATGACGCTGCTGTATTTGATCTGTCCCATTGCTGAGAGCAACGTACTGGGCGTGACGGTGATGGCGGCGAGTACAGCATTACTGCTGCTCGGGTGGTCAACGAACTCTGTCTCGCCGGGGTCTGTGAGCGGGCGAACTCTGGCGGCATGTGGCCGTGTCAGTTACGAGATCTATCTATTCCACCTGATTGTTCTGGGTCTGATGCGCACGGCATTGCCGCCTCAAATGGCATCGAGTGAAGAGAAGGTGGAACTGATGGTGGTGTATTTCATGTTGTCAGTAGTGGTGAGCTTAGGCGTCGCTAAACTCTACACCGAGCCACTCAATCGCGTCGTTCGCCGATGGTTGCAATCAGGAGGACGTCAAGGTAATGGGGCCTCGCACGAAGCTGAACCAAAAACATGAACGCGCCTTGCGGATGGACTGAGCCGGTTCGTACGGTCGCATCCTCCGGCCGACCCGAGTTCATGCCTAAGATGGTATGGGCCACTGCTGCACGCCATCGCGCTATATGACGCCCTACCGCCAGCAAAATCTGGGTCCGGCCCGCCATCCGATCGATATTCACGCCTTGATCTCGGTGCTTCTCGCTAGCGAAATCGCTGCGGTTCGATCTTCGATTGCTCGAAGGACAGCGATCATGTCATCGGCGCCAAGGCCCAAGGCTTCCGTCTCTTCGTAAAGCATGAGGCAGGATTCCATCTGAGGTGAGGCTATAGCTGCCTCCCGAGCAGCTTCAATGACAAGGCGACTGTTCTTCAGAACATCGGAAATCCCCGCCTGGCGCTCGAAATCCCGACGCACCACCTTCGCGGCCTTGATCCGCGATACGTTGCTGGCCATTGGTCCGGTGTCAAGAATCGCCGTAAAACGCTCCAGATCGAGGCCGTGGCGTTCGGCAAAATGCGCGGCCTCAGCGAGCCCGGTCACCATGGTGATCAGAAACAGATTCACCGCGAGCTTCATGCGCAAAGCGTTGGGTACCGGGCCACAATCGAAGATCTGCCGGCAAAGCGGCGCCAGTAGAGGCCGGACGTCGGCCAGGTCCTCCTTCTCTCCTCCAAGCATCCCGACAAGTTCCCCCGACTCCGCAGGCGTACGCGATCCCGAGACCGGGGCCTCCACATAACGCCCGCCTGCCTTCTGAATCTCGTTCGCCAAAGCGAGCGAATAACCGGGGCTAACAGTGCCCATCGCTACGATCCGCCGTCCGGACACGCGATTGGCAAAATCGGGTAAGCCGCGGCCAAGCACGGCATCAGTGGCAGCTTCGTCGGCAAGCATCAAGATGATGCTCTCGCATCGCGCAAAGACGTCAGTGGCGTTGGGCACTGCGGTTGAGCCGAGTTCCACGAGCGGCCCGCATCGTTCCGAAGAACGATTCCATACGATCAGCTTCGTTCCCGCCCGAGCAAGATTCAGGGCCATTGGCAGTCCCATCGTGCCAAGCCCGATGAATCCGATCGGCTTCGACTTATTCATTTGTGTCTCCTGTTTTCTAAGGAGATTAATTCATTCTGACGAATTCGAAAACTTGATATTATTGAAGTGACAGTTCAAGAAATCGGATCGATGACACCGCAATTCGACATTGAAGCGCTGCGTACGATGATCGTGGGCACCGACCTCGGGAGTTTCGCTCGCGCTGCCGTACATCTCGGTAGATCACAGTCTGCTGTCAGCATGCAACTGAAGCGCCTCGAAGAGCAGGCAGGTCATGTACTGTTCCACCGACGCGGTCGCGGTCTGGTGCCGACGGAAGCAGGCGACACTCTCCTCAGTTACGCGCGTCGGATCGTAGCCATGCATGACGAGGCGGCCGTGGCGTTGGGGGCGTCGGCGGCGCTGCCTACCATTCGCTTGGGCCTGCCACAGGATTTCTTCGAGGACATCATGCCCAGTGCTCTCGCGACGTTCTCAGAGAGACGACCGAATGTGCATGTCATGGTTCGTGCGGGCAGAAACTACGCGCTTGAAGAACAAGTAAAGTCCGGACGGCTCGATGTGGCTCTCGCTTTCACCGGAGCGGATCGTCCGGGGACTGAAGATCACCTGGCGACGATGCCGATGCTTTGGCTTTCCAAAGATGAAGACATTGAACCGCTTCGTGATGCCTCCGGCGCTCTGCCGCTTGTGCTCTTTGATCACCCCTGCCTGTTCCGGCAGGCTGCTCTTCGCTCGCTCGATCAGGCGGGCATCCGATGGCGCCTTTCGCTTACCACGCCCAGCCTGCCCGGTGTTTGGGCGGCCTTACGATTTGGATTAGGCGTCACAGTGCGCACAGCCCATGGCGTGCCGCCTGGAATACGCCGGCTCGACAACTGCTTGCCGGCACTGCCACCTCTTGAGTTATGGATGTTGAAACAGGATCATCTGTCCGATGCGGCTCGGGATCTGGCGGAGATCCTCAAGGCGACAATCGAAAACCAAGGCGTCGGTTGCCAACTACCGACACGGTGAACGGCCCTGACGCGTTGATGATCTGGCGCCTATCACGGGTACATGAACGCACGGATACTTCTGTAATCCGTTTCGGCCATCGTTAAAAATATGGCGCCCGCGTCGGTCGGACAGTATGAACGCAGTATCAGGCGGGAGGACTTTGACTTGTCGCCGATCAAAGCCGGTGCTGATTGCAGGACTACCGTTCTCATTTCCTTCCTGGATTCACACGCCGTGCAGGCGGATCTTCGCCGTTATGAACTGCACGGTCCCGCGCATGGCGCAGCCACAGCAGCGTATCGGAAGATTGGATGGCATCTCAAGCCAATGCCGGGATGGCGGTGGCATTCGCATTTTGCCTGCGGCTTCAGCTGACCCGATGCGGATGGACGACGTGGCGGCGCGCCTTATACGCCCGTTTTTGCTGGACGCATTTCACGTATCGCGCGTTGCGAAGCGTCGTCAGACGAAAATGCGTAGCCGAATTCGCGAAATTGGCCATTGAATGGCGGCAGATGCCTGACGATCGTCGAGATGCGGCGGGGCGTACCCAATTTGTGGTTTGGCTCGAACTGCGCCAATTTGGGTGATTTCCCGTTAATTTGGGCCGAATCGGTTGCTACACTCGACGCACTTTTTTCGAGCGGGAGGATTCATGGGAATCGGACAACTGGAGTTCAGCACCTACGGCACGCTCGTCTGTGCCACGTTGGTGTTGTTGCTTGGGCGCAAGCTGGTCGAATGGATTGGGCCGCTGCGCACCTACAGCATTCCTGAACCCGTGGCGGCAGGCCTGCTGGTGGCCGTGGGCGCGTTGGCGCTGCGCCAGTTCGGGCAGGTTGAGCTGAAGTTCGACACGTCGTTGCAAACGCCGCTCATGCTCGCCTTTTTCGCGACCATCGGGCTGTCGGCCAATCTAGCCAGCCTGAAGGCCGGTGGGCGTCGCCTGGTGCTGTTTCTTGGTGTGGTGGCGGGCATGCTGATCGTACAGAACGCGATCGGCGTGGGACTTGCGTCCATGATGGGGCTGGCGCCGGGCGTCGGCTTGTTGGGCGGGTCGATTACGCTGGCGGGCGGACACGGCACGGGCGCGGCATGGGGTGACACGCTGACCGCGCGCTATGGTGTGCAGTCGGCACTGGAAATCGCGATGGCTTGCGCCACCTTCGGGCTGGTGTTTGGCGGGTTGCTGGGCGGGCCGGTCGCGCGTTACCTGGTGGGGCGTCTGGGCACCAACGTGCCGGGCGCCGCCGCGGCGCAACAGACCACGCCGGAGGGCTTCGAGCAGCCGCACACGGTGCGGTTGATCACCGCGCAGGCGCTGATCGAAACGGTCGCGATGATTGCCATCTGTTTGCTGGGCGGCGAGGTCATTGCGCGCTGGCTGGCAGGCACGGCCTTCGAATTGCCGACGTTCGTGTGCGTGCTGTTTACCGGTGTCGTTGTGCGCAATTTGCTGTCGCTCGTGGGCTACGAGGTGTTTGAGCGCTCGCTGTCGGTGCTTGGCAATGTGAGTCTCTCGCTCTTTCTGGCGATGGCGCTCATGACCTTGCGTCTGTGGGATCTCTCGACGCTGGCGCTGCCGATGATCGTGATTCTCGTTGTGCAGGCGGTCGCGATGGCGGCGTATGCGATCTTCGTCACGTTCCGCGTCATGGGACGCAACTACGATGCGGCCGTGCTCGCGGCGGGCCACTGCGGATTCGGGCTGGGTGCGACGCCGACGGCCATCGCCAACATGCAGGCGGTGACCGAGCGTTTCGGCCCGTCGCACATCGCATTCCTGATCGTGCCGATGGTGGGGGCGTTCTTCATCGACATCCTCAACGCGATCATCATCAAGGGGTTCCTGTCGCTGCCGCTGTTCTGATGCGAGGGACATGATCCCGCGCGTACGTCCATCTCGCGCGCATGAAAAATGCCACCCATCCGGGTGGCATTTTCGTTGGCGCCCGCCAAGTCGAATGACCTGGCCAGGGCCACTTACTTGGCGAGCTTCGCGCGTGCGGCGGCGATGGCGCGTTGCACTTGGGCGGGCGCGGTGCCGCCGATGTGGTTGCGGCTGGCGACCGAGCCTTCGAGCGTGAGGCAATCGAAGACATCCTCACCGACGAGCGGCGAGAACTTCTGCAACTCGGCGAGCGACAGGTCGGCCAGATCGATATCGCGATCCGAGCAGATCTTCACGGCATGCGCCACGATTTCGTGGGCGTCGCGGAACGGCAGACCCTTCTTGACGAGGTAGTCGGCCAGATCGGTGGCGGTCGAGAAGCCTTGCAGCGCGGCGTTGCGCATATTGGCTTCGCGTACCTTGATGCCCGGCACCATGTCCGCGAAGATGCGCAGCGTGTCGATCACGGTGTCGACCGTGTCGAACAGCGGTTCCTTGTCTTCCTGATTGTCCTTGTTGTAGGCGAGCGGCTGGCCCTTCATCAGCGTGAGCAGCGCGATCAGGTGGCCGTTGACGCGACCGGTCTTGCCGCGCGCGAGTTCGGGCACGTCCGGGTTCTTCTTCTGCGGCATGATCGAGCTGCCGGTACAGAAGCGGTCGGCCAGATCGATGAAGCCCACGCGCGGGCTCATCCACAGCACCAACTCTTCCGAGAAGCGCGAGACGTGCGTCATCACGAGCGCGGCGGCGGCCGTGAATTCGATCGCGAAGTCGCGATCCGACACGGCGTCGAGTGAGTTCGCGCAGACTTCTTCGAAGCCAAGCGTCGCCGCGACCCGTTCCCGATCGATCGGATAGCTCGTGCCGGCGAGCGCCGCAGCGCCCAGCGGCAGCCGGTTCACGCGGCGGCGCACGTCGAGCATGCGTTCCGCGTCGCGGCTGAACATCTCGAAGTAAGCCAGCAGGTGATGACCGAACGTCACCGGTTGTGCGACTTGCAGGTGAGTGAAGCCCGGCAGAATCGTGGCGCTGTGCTGGTCGGCCAGATCCAGCAATGCCCGGCGCAGGTCGCCGAGGTGATTGCCGATGCGATCGATTTCGCTGCGCAGCCACAGTCGGATGTCGGTCGCCACCTGATCGTTACGCGAGCGGCCGGTGTGCAGGCGCTTGCCGGCATCGCCGATGAGGGCGGTCAGGCGCGCTTCGATGTTCAGGTGAACGTCTTCGAGATCCAGTTGCCACTCGAGCTCGCCACGTTCGATCTCGCCGCGAATCTGCGTCATGCCGCGCTGGATGTCGGCCAGATCCTGGGCGCTGATGATGCCTTGCGCCGACAGCATATCGGCATGGGCGAGCGACCCTTCGATGTCGAACAGCGCCAGGCGCTTGTCGAAGAAGACCGACGCCGTATAGCGCTTGACGAGTTCGGAAACGGGTTCGGAAAAGCGGGCCGACCAGGCTTCGCCTTTCTTGTGGAGTTGGGAGGTCATTGTCGTAGCTTGGCTAATCGAGGCCCATCGGGGGCAGATGGAAGCGGACCGTGGCGGAGCACGGCAAACCGGGATTATACAACCCCGGCGTTGGCCCATCGACTCGGCCGACGGCGGGTCCAGCGCGCCCCAGCCGGCGCAACATCGCCAGCGCTCAGGGCAGGGTGCCTCGGTCGGCGCAGCGTCGAGCGCGGCCGGGCCAGGGCGTGCCGGTCAGTGCGTCATCGACAGCGTCCAGACGCGCGGCGGCGCCGACAGGCACAGACCCGACGTTGCCTCGTCGAACGCCGCCCGTTGCAGCGCTTCGAGCTTCGCCGTCTTGGCGATCCGCTCGCGGGCCTGGTGAATGCGCGCCATGCGCGATGGATCGTCGGGCAACGCGCACAGGCGGCCGAGATCGCGCATGAGCGAAGTGCCGAGCCGGTCGAGCGCCGGACGCAAACGCGTGGCCAGATCGACCGGCTCCCCGGGCGCGCTGCCTTCGCGCTTCCAGCGGGCCAGCAAGGCGGTCTGCACCAGCTTGCCCGCCTCGATCTGCAGACGGAAGAACGTGCGCACCTGCGCAGGCGTCAGGCCGTACTGGGTGGCCCGGTCTCCCATGCTGTCAAGCAACGCCTGCTCGCGCGGGGTGTCCTGCACCGGCTTGCCCGACGTGTATTTGGTCCGCGCAACCGCTTCGCTGATCGCCAGTCGCTCCAGAATCCCGTGCATCAGCGGGTCGAGCACGGGATCGACGATCGGCCGCGGCTTGGGTGAACTCGCGGGCGACGACGCGAGCGTTTGCGAGACAAGGCGTACGGCCAAACCGCGCACGCCGTGCGGCGCCGCAGCGAGTGCATGCGAGACGGGCGCGGGCGGGGGCGAAGATGCGGAAGATGAAAGGCCGGTGCTGGCGTTGTGTGGTGACATCTGGACGGCCGAACCCGCCTGTGCACCTGCGCAAATCAGGCCAAGCGCGGTGGCCGTGAAGCGTCTGGAGACCCGTCGCAAGCGCGTACCTCGCGCGGAGACTGCGTTGGAATCGGATTGCATGATGGATGGGCCCCCCGGCAGCCATCGAATCGAATTCCCGAAATATACCGTTCTATCGGCCCACTGTCGTTGGGGAGAATCTCAAGCGGAGTACCGCGCGGCCAACATGGCGTTTTCGGCCCATCGACGTTGTGCGCCGGCCCCGCGGACTGCGGAGCCGGCGCCGGGTCACGCCGCGAGGACGTCAGCCCGTGTTGCGCAGCCCGGCGGCAATGCCGTTGATGGACAGGTGGATGCCGCGACGCGCGCGCTCGTCCGATTCCCCCGCACGATGCCGGCGCAACAACTCGACTTGCAAGTGGTTGAGCGGATCGAGGTAGGGGAAGCGGTTCTTGATCGAGCGGGCGAGCAGCGGGTTGTCCGCCAGTCGCTCCTCGTGACCGGTGATGAGCGCGAGCGCCTGCGACGTGCTCTGCCATTCGGCAACGATGCGATTGAACACGCGCTTGCGCAGCTTTTCGTCCGGCACCAGTTCGGCATAACGCGACGCCACGGCCAGATCGGTCTTGGCGAGCACCATGTCCATGTTCGAGAGCAGCGTCGCGAAGAACGGCCAGCGCTTGACCATCTGACGCAAGGTATCGAGACGCTTTTCGCGACCTTCGGCGTCGGCCTTCGCGGCTTTACCTTGCCCGCCGTCGAGAAATGCCTGCACGGCGCTGCCGAAGCCGTACCAGCCGGTGATGAGCAGACGGCACTGGCCCCACGAGAAGCCCCACGGAATCGCGCGCAGGTCTTCGATACGACGGTTCTTCGGATCCGAGAACTTGCGCGAGGCGGGACGCGAGCCGATGTTGAGCTCGGCGATTTCCGCGATCGGGGTGGCCGAGAAGAAGTAGTCGGTGAAGCCCGGCGTCTCGTAGACGAGGTCGCGATACGCGGCGAAGGCCGTGTCCGAGAGCGTCTGCATGACCTGTTCGTACGCGGCCAGACGCGGCGGCTGGTTGCGGCTCGGCAGCAGCGTGGCTTCGAGCGTGGCCGCCACGATGGTCTCCAGGTTGCGCCGCCCGATCTCCGGGTTGGCGAACTTGCTCGCAATGATCTCGCCTTGCTCGGTCAGACGAATCTGCCCCTTCACCGTGCCTGGCGGTTGCGACAGGATGGCCTGGTAGGTCGGGCCGCCGCCACGCCCCACGGTGCCGCCGCGGCCGTGGAACAGGCGCAGGCGAATGCCTTTCTCTTCGAACAGATGGACCAGTGCGAGTTCGGCCTTGTACAACTCCCAGTTCGACGTGAGGAAGCCGCCGTCCTTGTTGCTGTCGGAGTAGCCGAGCATGACTTCCTGCTCGCCGCCTTGCTGCGTGACCACCTCGGACATGCCGGGGATGTCGAAGAACGCGCGCATGATGACCGGCGCATTGCGCAAGTCGGCAATCGTTTCGAACAGCGGGATGACCATCGCACCGACCTTGGGCTCGATGGCCTTCGCGCCGTTGCCACCCAGCGCCCCCTGGAAGAGGCCGGTCTCCTTTTGCAGCAGCATGACTTCCACCAGATCGCTCACGGTTTCCGTATGCGAAATGATGTAGTTGCGCACCGCGCGGGGGCCGAAGCGGGCGCGGATGTCGCGCGCCGCGGCAAACACGGCCAGCTCGTCGCGCGTGCGCTGCGAGTAGTCGAGATAGGGCGAGAACAACGGGCGCGGCTCGCGCAGTTCGCGCAGCAGCAGGGCGAGCTTCTGGTCTTCGTCGAGCTTCGCGTAATTCGCTTCGATGCCCGCCTTGGCGAACAACTCGGCGATGACGGCTTCGTGAATGTCCGAACTCTGGCGCAGGTCGATGCTGGCCAGATGGAAGCCGAACACCTCGGCGGCGCGTACGAGCGGGCCGAGGCGTTGCGCGACCAGAGCGCCGCCATGATGCGCCATGAGCGACGCGACCACCGTATTCAGATCCGAGATGAATTCGCTCGCGTCGAGATACGGGCTGGCGCGACCGACCGCGACGCGATGCGGCACATGGCCGACCCATTCGCGCGCCGTAGCGGCCAGACGCGCGTACACGCCGATGAGCGCGCGTCGATAGGGCTCGTCGGTGCGGTGCGGCGAATCGTCGGGCGAGCGGCGCGCGAGCGTGAGCAGCGCGTCGCTGGCGCCGGCGAGCAGTTGCGAGACGGACAACTCCGCGCCCAGCAAGTGCACCTGTTCGAGGTAGTGCGCGAAGATTTCGGTGGCCTGGCTCGTGATCGCCAGTTGCAGCGTTTGCGCCGTGACGTTCGGGTTGCCGTCGCGATCGCCGCCGATCCAGCTACCCATCTGCAGGAAGCGGCCGAGGCCTTCGGCGCGCACGGCGGGCACGGCGTCGTGCAGTTCGGCGCTCACGTCGTCGTACAGGGCGGGAATCTCGGAGAGGAACGTGCTCCGGTAGTACGACAGCGCGTTCTCGATTTCATCGGCCACGGTCAGGCGCGAACTGCGCAGCATGCGCGTCTGCCAGAGCGTGGTGACGTAGGCACGCATGGATTCGGTGTTGCGCGAGGCCTCACGCTCGGTGAGGGCGTCGTCGCGATGCGCGAGTAGACGGGCAATTTCGCGCTCGGCGTCGAGAATGCTCTTGCGCTGGACTTCGGTCGGGTGGGCGGTGAGCACCGGCACGATGAGCGCGCTCGCGAAGAACGCCTGCAGCGTGGCGGGATCGGCAAGGCCGGCGTCTTTCAGGCTTTGCAGCGCGGCGCGCAGGCTGCCCGGCTGGGCCCGGCTGCCGGCGAGCGCGTGCACGCGACGGCGGCGGTTGTGATGGCGGTCCTCGGCGATGTTGGCCAGATGCGAGAAGTAGCTGAACGCGCGCACCACCTCGATGGCTTGCTCGTTGGTCAGACCGTTGAGCAATGCGCCCAGCGCGCGGGCGGCGCTGCGGTCGCCCTCGCGGTGAAAGCGCACCGCATTCTGGCGAATGGTCTCGACCAGATCGAACGCGTCGCTGCCTTGTTGCTCGCGCAGCACGTCGCCCAACAGGCGGCCGAGGAAGCGGATGTCCTCGCGCAGCGGGGCGTCCTTGTCTTCACGCGAGCGGCGGGCCTTGCCCTTGGCCGGCCCATCTGCCGTCAGGCGGGAAGTGGATGGGGCCGCGGCTGCTGCCTTCGCGGGGGAAGTCTTGCCGACCGACTTGGCGAGGCCCTCTTGCGGGGCTTTTACCTTTGCGCTGCTCTTCATGTCGCTCCTCTCACGACCCGCCGTTCGGGCCGGTCAAGCGTGTTACCATTTTTTCTTTTGGTCTTCACGCGGTTGCTGAATGAACTTCGCTGCTCCTGAAACCCTGGTGATCGCTTCGCGCGAGAGCCGGCTCGCCATGTGGCAAGCCGAACACGTGCGTGACGCGCTGCACAAATTATATCCGCAGTGTCGCGTGAGTATCCTCGGAATGACCACTCGCGGTGACCAAATTCTCGATCGCTCGCTCGCGAAGGTCGGCGGCAAGGGGCTATTCGTCAAGGAACTCGAACTTGCTCTGGCCGATGGACGGGCCGATCTCGCCGTCCATTCGCTCAAGGACGTGCCGATGCAACTGCCCGAAGGCTTCACGCTGGCCGCGGTGCTAGAGCGCGAGGATCCCTGCGATGCCTTCGTTAGCAACGATTACCACAGTCTCGATGCACTGCCCGCCGGGGCGGTGGTCGGCACGTCGAGCCTGCGCCGTGAAGTGAGTCTGCGTGCCCGGTATCCGCACCTGTTGGTGGCGCCGTTGCGGGGCAACCTCGATACGCGTCTGGGCAAGCTCGACCGGGGCGATTTCGCCGCGATCATTCTTGCGGCGGCCGGTCTCAAACGCCTGGGATTGGGCGAGCGCATTCGCGCCACGCTCGCGCCGGAGGTGAGCCTGCCGGCCGCCGGGCAGGGCGCGCTGGGCATCGAAGTGCGCGCAGGACGTCCCGAAATCCTGCAATGGCTCGCCGCACTTCACCATGGCCACACCACGCTGGCCGTGAGCGCCGAGCGCGCCGTGTCGCGTGCGCTGGGGGGCTCGTGCCAGGTGCCGCTGGGCGCGTTTGCCGAATTTACGCAGCAGGGCGACCTGGCACTGCGCGCTTTCATTGCGTCGACGGACGGCGCGACGGTGCTGCGCGCTCAGGGCACGGCCAATGTCGCCGACGGCGATGTGGCCGGCGCCGAGGCGCTCGGGAAGCGGGTCGCGCAGGAACTGATCGATGCGGGAGGCTTGGCGCTGGTGCCGCCGCCCGAGCCCAAGGATCCTCCCGCTTGAGCCCGCGCGCGCCGGCCTTGCCGCCCGCCGCTGGCGTTGCGCCGGCGTCCGTCTGCGGGCGCCTTGCCGGTGGGGCAATGTCGCCTCGCTCGCCGTGCGCCATCCTGACGCGCCCCGACGGACAAGCCCATGCGCTTGCCCGCGCGTTGCGCGCAGAAGGCATCGACACGCTCGCATTCCCGCTGCTGCACATTGCCGCGCAGGCCGACCCGGACACATTGGCGGCGCTTGATCGCGCATTGCGCTCGCTGGCGTCCTACGCGCTGGCGGTGTTCGTCTCGCCCAACGCCGTGACGCATGGCCTGGCTCGGCTGGCGCTTCTGGCATCCCTCGATCATCGAACGAGCGACGACCGCACCGATGTCGGTATCCACGTGGGCGACTTGTGGCCCGCGGCATTGCCGGTGGCCGTGGTCGGCCCAGGGAGCGCGCACGCGCTGGCCGACGCCGGCATCGCCGCGCCACGACATCGGGTGATCGTGCCGCCGGGCGGTCCGGCGGCACGGTTCGACTCGGAAGCGCTTCTCGCGCAACTCGACCTCGCTTCGCTGGCAGGGCGCCGCGTGCTGATCGTGCGGGGCGACGGCGGTCGCGAACTGCTGGCTGACACCTTGCGCGCCCGTGGCGCGCAGGTGGACCTCGTCAGCGCCTACACGCGTCGGGCGCCCGCGCCGGACGCCGCCGCGTGGGCCGCGCTGGAAGCCCGGCTGGCTTCGCCGGAGCGTTGCGCCTGGGTGCTGACCAGCTCCGAGGCGGTGCGTCATCTGGCCACGCAGCTCGCTGCGCGCTACGGCACGCGCGATGGCATCCACACGCCGGGCACCCCGCAGGTGCTGGCCCAAATCCTGGCGGCGCGGTGCTTTACGTCGCATGTACGCATCGCAGATGCCGCGCGGGCTGCGGGGTTTGATAGGATTACGCAATGCGCGCCCGGCGACGAGAACTTGTTGGCGGCACTCAAAACATGGGCGGATCCCATTCAAGTCAAAGCATGACGACAGATAATCGCGTTCCCGAGTCTTCCCAGAACCCGTCGGCGTCGACCGGCCCGGCGGCGTCGAATGCAACCACGGCCGGCGGTGCCCCCTATGGCACGACGGGTAGTCCGCCCGCATGGCAGCCGCCCGAGCCGCCGCCTCGGCGTCGAGGGTCGGGGGCCGCGCTGCCCTGGCTGCTCTTCGTGCTCGTGTCGGCCGGGGCCGGCATCGGCGGCTGGTCGCTGAACCAGAAGCTCGACCGCGTGCAGCAGGAAATGGCGCGCCGTCAGCAGACGGGCGACGCACAGGTCATGCAGGCGCAGGTGCGAACGGCGCAGGCACTCGACAATCAGCGCGATCTGCAAAACCGGCTCACGGCGCTCGAAGGGCGGGTGTCCGATTCGCGCAGCCAGCAGGCCGCACTCGAACAGCTCTATCAGGATCTGGCGCACAACCGAGACGAATGGGTGCTCGCCGAGACCGAGCAGATCGTCACGAGTGCGAATCAACAATTGCAGCTCACCGGCAACGTTCGCGGCGCGCTGATTGCGCTGGAGGGTGCCGATGCTCGCCTGGCACGCTCCGGCGCACCGCAGCTCGCGGGCGTGCGCGACGCGTTGAAGAAGGACATCGACCGGCTCAAGGCCGTGCCGGCGGCCGATTTGCCGCAACTGACCGGCAAGCTCGATCAGGCGATTGCCATGGTCGACACGTTGCCGTTGCAGGCCGAGGAGCGGCGCGTCGACCCGACGTCGGCGGCGGGGGGCGCGGCCGGTGCGGGCGGCGTGAGCGAAGCGGGCTGGATCGCGACGTGGCATCGCCTGTCCTCGGAGATGCTGGGCAGCCTCAAGCAACTGGTGCAGGTCCGCCGGTTGGACGACCCGGACGTCATGCTCGTGGCGCCGGAGCAGGGCGCGTTCCTGCGGGCGAATCTCAAGCTGCGCCTGCTCAATGCGCGACTGGCGCTGCTTGCGCGCAACGCGTCTGCTGTGCATAGCGACGTGGTGGTCGCGGAGGCCGCGCTCGATAAGTATTTCGACGCCAAGTCGCGTCGCATCGCCGCCGTGAAAACGTTGCTCGACCAGGTCGACGCGGGTTCGCGCACGATCGAACTGCCGACCCTTGACGCCAGCTTGACCGCCATCGGTCAGGTCAAGGACGTCAAGGACAAGCCGTAAGGAGCCGGGCATGCGAGGACTGATCTGGTTAACGCTCCTGTTCGCCGTCGCCGCCGGCTTTGCCGTGCTGGCGACATTCAATCACGGACAGGTGGTGATGCTCGTGCCACCGTACCGTGTGGACGTATCGCTGAACCTTTTTGTGCTGGCGTTGCTGGCCTTGTTCGTTGCGCTGTACGTCGTCATTCGTATTCTGCGCAACATCTACAAGATGCCGGAGCGCGTGGCCGCTTACCGCAATCGCCAACGCAGCCGTCGCGCGAACATCGCGTTGCGCGATGCCGTGGCGAATCTCTTCGCCGGTCGCTACACGCGGGCGGAGAAAGCGGCGCGCGAAGCTGCCGAGCAGGACGACAATCGCGGCGTGGCGGCGATCATCGGGGCGCGCGCGGCGCATCGTATGCGCGAGTTTGCGCGTCGCGACAGCTGGCTGGCCGAGGCGCAGGGGGCGAACCTCGAAGAGGCGCGTCTGTTGCAGACGGCGGAGTTGCGCGTCGATACCCGTGATGCGGAAGGGGCGCTCGAAGCCCTGACCGAGATGCGGGCGCAGGGCGCGCGCCGCATGCAGGCGCAGTTGGTCGCCCTGCGAGCACATCAACACCTGAAGCATTGGCCCGAGGTCCTGGCGCTGCTCAAGGTGCTGGAAAAGCGCGAAGCGCTGCATCCGGCGCTGGCGGCCAAGCTCAAGCAGACGGCCAGCGAGGGCATTCTGCGCGATCACCGCCACGATGCCGACGCGCTGCTCAAGTGCTGGAATGAATTGCCGGCCGATGCGCGCACGTCGGCGCGCATCGCCGATGTCGCGGCGGAGTTGCTGATTTCGCTCGACCGCCTGCGCGAGGCGCGCGATATCGTCGAGGCCGCGCTGGCCGAGCACTGGGACCCGCGTCTGCTGCGCCGCTATGCCGATTGTGCCGGCGGCGATGCCCTGCCGCTCATCCAGAAGGCCGAGGCGTGGCAGCAGCGACATCCGAACGATCCCGATCTGCTCTTCGCACTGGGCAAGCTGTGCCAGCACCAGCGGCTGTGGGGCAAGGCGCAGACGTTCCTCGAAGGGGCACTGCGTCATACCGACGACCGGCATCTGCAACAGCGCGTGCATCTGGCGCTGGCGCAACTCTTCGAGGGGCTCGAGCAGATGGAACTGGCCAACCGCCACTATCGGGCCTGCGCGAGCGCGTAAATGGCTGGCGAGCGAGCCGTCAGGCTCGCATCGTCATTCGATGGCCGTTGCTTCGTTCCCCGAACTCTGACGCAACGGCAGTTCCGGCAAGCGGCCGAGCGCGACGATGGCCAGCGCGGCAATGAGGGCGCTACCACCGAAGAAGGCGCCGAAGGCGAGCCGGACATGATCTTCCATCCCGGGCGGTGCGCCGCCTGGGCGAAGGAAGTCGGTCAGTTCGCGCGGTGCGCCGCCGTCTGCCGAGACCAACAGCCCGACGATGAGCGCGCCGAACATCGCGACGCCGATCATCCCGCCGAGCGCCCGGAAGAACGCGTGTGCGGCCGTCGCAATGCCGATGTCGCGCGGTGCAACGGCATTTTGCGTCGCCACGGTCATCACCGGCATGGCCGAGCCGAAGCCGATCCCCACCAGTCCGAGACACAGCCCCACGACCCAGAGCGGCAGTGTCTGCACGCCGAGCGCAATCGTCGTCAGTCCCAGCAACGCCACGGGCAGGCCAATCTGTGGCGGACGCTTGTAATGCCCCGTCGCGCGCATGTAATGCCCCGCGCTGAGCGCCCCCACCACGATGCCCAGCAACGGCAGGATCAGCATCAGCCCCGAACGGCTGGCCGACTCGCCGCGCTGCAACTGAAGATAAAGCGGCACGTAGATTCCGATACTGATGTTGACCATCATCACGAGCACGGCCATCGTCGATGTCATCCGGAACACCGGATTGGCAAGCAACGCCACCGGTAGCAATGGCTCGCGCACCGCCCGCTGGTGGCGCAGAAAGATCGCCCCCACGATCACGCTCGCAGCGAGCAGGCCTGCAATGGGCATCGACACCCAGGCGTAGCGATGTCCGCCCCACGTGAGCGCCAGCAGGAGGCAGACGGTCGCGGCGATGAGCAGCGCCGACCCGAGATAGTCGATGCTGGGTTTGCCCTCGCGACGGGGCAGGTGGCGCAGTGCGCGGTCGCTCAGGTAGATGGCGAGCAGGCCGAGCGGGAGATTGATCCAGAAGATGAGCGTCCAGTTCAGGTACTGAGCGAATACCCCGCCGGTGATGGGACCCGCCACGCCGGAGACGGCGAACATGCCGGAGATATATCCCTGATATCGGCCGCGCTCGCGCGGCGAGACGATATCCGCGATCACGGTATTGGACAGCGCGATGAGGCCGCCCCCGCCCAGCCCCTGCACGCCGCGCGCCACGATCAGCGCGAGCATGCTCGGCGCCAGCGCGCACAGCACCGACCCCACGAGGAAAACGGCCACGCTCACGGCGATGACGACGCGCCGTCCGAACAGATCGGAGAGCTTGCCGACGATGGGGGTGATGGCCGTGGATGAGAGCAGATAAGCGGTGACGACCCACGACACGGCGTCGAAGCTACCGAGGTCTCGGGCGATGGTCGGCAGGGCGGGCGCGACGATGGTCTGGTCGAGCGAGCCCAAAAACATGATGAGCAGCAGGCCGGAGAGGATCGACTTGACCTCGGTGGGGGTGAGCGAGACGCCGGCCGGCGTCGTCTGAGAGTCGTTGGCGGGCATGCGGATCTTTGGGAGCAAAAAACAGGCCGTCCCGGCAAGGACGGCCTTTTCGATGCGAAATATATTACTCCCAACGGATGGTCACGGTGGCGACCCGGCCAGCGGCCCCGTGGCGGGGTGGTCTTGCCCGGCGAGATGCGGTTTCGTCAGCCGATCCCGCCGTACCCGTCATTGGTTGACGAGCCGCGCGGGCACGGCCAGCGTAAGCAGTCCGCCCAGAATCATGAAGATCGTGAGCAGGAACATGCCGCTGTTGGTGCTGTGCGTGGCGTCCTTGAGAAAGCCGATCAGGTACGGGCCCACGAAACCGGCCAGATTGCCCAGCGAGTTGATCATCGCGATACCGGCCGCGGCGGCGGTGCCGCCCAGAAAGGCCGTGGGCAGGCTCCAGAACAGCGGCAGCACGATCATGATGCCCATCGTGGCCAGCGTCAGGGCGACCATGGCGAGCTGGGTGTTGTGGCTCCAGGTCGTCGACAGGAACAGGCCGATGGCGCCGACGAAAGCGGGTATCGCAATGTGCCAGCGACGCTCGCCGCGCAGATCGGAGCGACGCCCGACCAGGACCATCGCGATCACCGAGAAGAAATACGGAATGGCCGTAAGCAGGCCGATTTGCAGCGGATCGGTCACGCCCGTGCCCTTGATGATCGTCGGCAGCCAGAAGCCCACACCGTACAGGCCGATCACGAACGAGAAGTAGATCAGGCTCATCATCCACACGCGGGGGCTGGAGAACACCCGGCGCAGCGGCAGGTCTTCCTTGCTGAGCACATCGCTGGCGATGTTGCGCTCGAGCATGGACTTCTCGGCATCGTTGAGCCATTTGGCGTCGCGAATGCGGTCGTCGAGCACGACCAGCACGATCAGCCCGATCACCACCGACGGGATCGCTTCGATCAGGAACATCCATTGCCAACCGGCAAGGCCATTCACGCCGCTCATGTCCTTGAGGATCCAGCCCGAGAGCGGTCCGCCGATCAGGCCGGACAACGCCACGGCCGTCATGAACCAGGCGGTCATGCGTCCGCGCCGCGAGGCCGGATACCAGTAGGTGATGTACAGGATGATGCCGGGGAAGAAGCCCGCCTCGGCCACGCCGAGCAGGAATCGCATGATGTAGAACATCTGTGGCGAGGTGACGTACATCGTCGCGCCCGAGATGATGCCCCACGAGATCATGATGCGCGCGATCCACACGCGGGCGCCTACGCGATGCAGGATCACGTTGCTTGGCACTTCGAAGAGGAAGTAGCCGAAGAAGAAGATACCCGCGCCGAGACCGAACACGGTCTCGGAGAATTGCAGGTCGCCGACCATTTGCAGCTTGGCGAAGCCGACGTTGACCCGGTCGAGATACGCGACCACATAGCACAGCAGTAGAAACGGAATCAGCCGCCAGCCGACCTTGCGGTAGGTGGCCGCTTCAAAGTCGGCCGACGACGCATCGGTCATGGGCGAGGGGGGCGTGGGAACGCTGTTCATACGGAAGCTCCTCCGGTTTGACGTGGTGTTGTCTGTCGTTATGGTGTGAGTGCGACAACTACGGGATTACCGACTGCAAAAACGATGGGTCGATCAGATGCAGCGTCCGCCGTCGACCTCCAGGCACACGCCGGTGATGAATGCGGCGTCGTCGCTGGCGAGGTAGAGACAGGCGTTGGCAATGTCCTGCGGCGTGGAGAAGCGCCCGAGCGGAATCCCGGCGAGGAATTTGGCGCGGTTCTCGGGGGTGTTCGGCACGCCCATGAATTCGGCGGTCAATCCGGTATCGCCGATGACGGGGTTGACGCAGTTCACGCGGATGTTCTTCGGGCCGAACTCGGCGGCCATGGCCTTGCTCGCGGTAATCACGGCCCCTTTGCTGCCGTTGTACCAGACGAGTCCCGGACGTGGTCGCACACCCGCCGTCGACGCGATGTTGATCATCACACCGGCGCCGCGCTGCAGGAAGTACGGCATGACCGCGCGCGCACTCCAGAAAATGCTCTTGACGTTCACGGCATAGACGCGATCGAACTCGGCTTCGGTGACTTCGAGCAGTGGCTTGTTGCGATGCGTGGTGCCCGCATTATTGACCACGATGTCGAGATGGCCGAAGCGCGTGACGGCTTCGCCCAGCAGGGTGACGTGATCGTCCTCTCGGGACACATCGCCGCATACGAACGCCGCGCGCCCACCGGCCTTGGCGATGTCCGCGGCCACGCGTTCGCCGGCCTCGCGGTTCAGATCGTTCACGATGACGGCGGCGCCTTCGCGCGCAAACGTCTTGGCAATGCCCTCGCCGAAGCCGGAACCGGCGCCCGTGACGATGGCCACTTTCTCTTGCAAACGCATGCCTTGTCTCCTGAAGTGCCTGGGGATGGCGAAGCGTCGGACACAGGGCGTGCGCTCGATGCTTCGCCGCGATCTAGATCAGGGAGTGTGCAACCGGTCCTGCGAATCAACCGTGCCGGATGGCCACGGTCTTGAGTGTCGTGAAGCCATAGAGGGCTTCGAAGCCCTTTTCACGTCCGTGGCCGGAGTGCTTCCGCCCACCGAACGGCAGCTCCACGCCGCCGCCCGCGCCGTAGTTGTTGATGAAGACCTGTCCCGCGCGAATGTCGCGTGCCAGGCGCATCTGGCGTGCGCCATCGCGCGTCCAGACCCCGGCGGCCAGACCGTAGGGCGTGCCGTTGGCCAGCCGCACGGCGTCGGCCTCGTCAACAAACGGCATGGCGGCGAGCACCGGACCGAACACTTCCTCGCGGGCGAGGCGATGGGCGGCGGGAACGTCGCGCAGGAGCGTGGGGGCCTGATAGAACCCGGTTTCCGGTGCACTGCCGACGACTTCACCCTGCGACATCACCGCAATGCCATCGTGCTGCGCTTCGGACAGGAAGTCCCACACGCGTTGCTGCTGGCGCGCACTGATCAGCGGGCCGAGATCGAGATCGTCCCGAGACGGTCCCACGCGCAGATGTGCGAACGCCTCGGCCAGACGCGCGAGCAGGCGCTCGTAGGCGTCGCGCTCGATGAGCAGACGGCTGCCGGCGGAGCACGTTTGTCCGGCGTTCTGCACGATGGCATTGACCACGACGGGCAGCACGGCGTCCATGTCGGCGTCGGCGAAAACGATCTGCGGCGATTTGCCGCCGAGTTCGAGCGTGACGGGCGTATGGTTTTCCGCGGCCATCTGCGAGATCAGCGTGCCGGTCGCTGGCGAGCCGGTAAACGAGATGTGATCGATGCCCGGATGCCGCGCGAGCGACGCACCCGCCTCGGCGCCGTATCCGGTCACGATATTGAGCGCGCCCGGCGGCAGCCCGGCGTCGATCGACAGCTCGGCGACGCGCAGCAATGACAGGCAGGCGTCTTCGGCCGGCTTGACAACGCAGGCGTTGCCGGTCGCGAGGGCCGCCGCCACGCTGCGTCCGAAGATCTGCAGCGGGTAGTTCCACGGAATGATGTGACCGGTCACGCCGTGCGGCTCGCGCACAGTGAACACGGTGAAGCCGGGCTGGTAGGGGATCGACTCGCCGTGCAGCTTGTCGGCGGCCCCGGCGTAGAACTCGAAGTAGCGCACGATGGCGGCGGCATCGGCGCGCGCCTGCTTGAGCGGCTTGCCGGTGTCGCGCGCTTCGAGCTGTGCCAATGCCTCGTGATGTTGGGCCAGCACGTTCGCCATTGCGTAGAGTACGCGGCCCCGCTCGGCGGCGCTGGTGCGGCCCCAGTCGCCGTCGAAGGCCGAGCGCGCCGCTCTCACGGCGCGGTCGATGTCCTCGGCGTCGCCGCGGGCGATCTGGCTAAAGACTTGTCCGTCGGAAGGATCAACAACGGGAATCGTCGGGCTCTTCGCGGGAGCGACCCATTGGTTGCCGATGAAGTGTGTAGCTTCGGGCATGACAACGTCACCTCGTGTGGGGGTGGCCCTCATTATCACTTAACTCGCGAGGGCGTTGACCGTCGCATGCGTCACATCCGCACAAACACCTAAATTGATCGCATAGTAATTAAAGAGATTTTATTGCAATTTTTTATCACCTATCCTTGATCGTAATGAATCGCCAGACGGACATCTGGCGTACCCCCATCGCTCGCCGCCTGCGCTTCTGCGCGCCGTGGCGACAACGTCGAACGGAAGTATTCAGGAGTCCGCAGGCAATGAACGACGCAGTGACGCGTGAAACACTGATCCCTCGGTTGCGAGACGCGCTGGGCGCCCAGGCCGTGCTCAGCGATGCGCCCGATACCGCCGGTTACACGGAGGACTGGCGGGGCCGTTACCGGGGCGAGGCGCTTTGTGTCGTGCTGCCCTCGACCACCGCGCAGGTGAGCGACGTCGTCAGGTTGTGTGCCGCCGCGGGCGTGCCGATCCTGCCGCAGGGCGGCAACACGAGCCTGTGCGGCGGGGCGGTGCCGCCAACCGACGGCCCGGCGCCTGTCATTCTGAACCTGGCGCGCATGCGTCGCGTTCGGCAGGTCGATGCGGCCAACGGGTCGATGGTCGTCGAAGCCGGGTGCATCCTGAAAACTGTGCAGGAGACGGCGGCTGGCGTCGGACGCCTGTATCCGGTGAGCCTCGGCGCCGAAGGGTCGTGTCAGATTGGCGGCACGCTCTCGACCAATGCGGGCGGCACGAGCGTGCTGCGCTATGGCAACACGCGCGAGAATGTGCTGGGGTTGGAAGTCGTGCTGGCGGACGGCACGGTATGGGAGGGACTGCGCGCGCTTCGCAAGGACAACACCGGTATCGATCTCAAGCATCTGTTCATCGGCGCGGAGGGCACGCTGGGCATCATCACGGCCGCCGCGCTCAAGCTGCATCCGTTGCCCACGCAGCATGCACTCGCGTGGTTTGCGCCGCGCGATCCCGCCGCCGCGCAACAGATTCTCGGTAGGTTCCAGAGCGCTTGCGGCTCACGCCTGTCGGCCTTTGAAATCATGAATCGTCACCAGCTCGATCTGGTGCTGGCCAACGTGCCGAATCGCCGCAATCCGCTCGCGCACGCGCATGCCTGGCATGTGCTGGTCGAGCTGAGCGACACGCGCGACGCCGAAGGGCTCGAAGCCGTGCTGACGCAGACGCTGGGCGAGGCCATCGAGCAAGGGCTGGTCGAAGACGCCGTCATCGCGGCGAACGACACGCAGCGCGCCGATCTCTGGGAAGTGCGCCACAGCGTGAGCGAAGCCAACAAAAAGACCACCGTCGGGCTCACGACGGATTGCGCCGTGCCAGTGTCGAGCGTGTCCGAATTCATCGATGCCGCCACGCGCGCCGTGCACGCCGTCGTGCCGGGGCTCGACATCGCCATCGTCGGCCATATGGGCGACGGCAACGTGCACTTCATCCCGATGTTCTCGTTTGCCGCGTGGGCGGCGCTTGCCGACAGTGCGTCGATGGCCGACACCCTGCGCGCCTGTGTGAACGACGTGGCCGCACGGCTCTCCGGTACGTTCAGTGCCGAACACGGCGTCGGGCAGACGGGCTTGCCGCTCATGCAGCGCTACAAGGCGCCGGCCGAACTCGCCCTCATGCGCACCGTGAAGGCGGCGCTCGACCCCCAGCAGTTGTTCAATCCGGGACGTCTCGTTCCCTGAGTCATTTCACGCATTGCTGTTTGTTTTGCCATAACCGCGCGCGCGGCGGCTGTGCCGAAGTCGCACACCGCCACCGCGCCCACCCTCCCAGTCAAGACCGGAGACCAAGATGAAACGCAAGCCCTTCGCAAGCCCGCTCGATACCGTTGACCTCGCTGACACCCACGCCGACAACGACGCTGCGTCGCTCGCACAGCCGCGCCGCCGCACGGCCATGAAGACGGCGCTCGTAGGTGCCGCCGCCGTGGCGTTCCCGTTCGTGTGGACGTCCTCGCGCGCCGCCACCAAGCGCATCGTCGTGCGCGACGACGGCGGCATCTACAACAAGGCGTACGACGCCGTGTTCTACAAGCCGTTCGCCAAGGCGACGGGCATCGAGGTCGTGGGCGTGCAGGCCAACGCGGAGCCGACCGCGCAGATCAAGAGCATGGTCGAGGCGGGCAGCTACACGTGGGACATGGCCAAGATCAGCCAGCCCGCGATTCTGCTGCTGACCGGGGGCGGCAAGGAGTACCTGGAGCGTCACGGTCTCGAGTCGGACCCCGTCATCGCGAAGATTCCCTCGCAGTACATGTCGCCGTTTGGCGTGGGGACCAACATTTACTCGACGGTGCTCGCTTATCGCACCGATGCGTTCAAGGGCCGCAAGGCGCCGGCGTCGTGGGCCGATCTGTGGAACGTGAAGGATTTTCCGGGCCGTCGCGCCATCCGCAAGTACCCGTTCGACACGATCGAAGAAGCGCTGCTGGCCGATGGCGTGGCGCCTGCGTCGGTCTATCCGTGCGACTTCGACCGTGCATTCAAGAGCCTGGACAAGATTGCGAAGCATGTGGACGTGTGGTGGACCACTGGCGCACAACTCGAACAGATGCTGGGCTCGGGCGAAGTCGACATGGTGGCCACGTGGGCTTCGCGCGCGCAGTCGGCGCAGGCCAACGGCGCGCCCGTGGAGATCGTGTGGAACCAGAACATCTGGGGGTGTGACAACTGGTCGATCCTCAAGGGCACGCCGAACGCCGGTGCTTGCCGCGAGTTCATCAAGTTCGTGAGCGATCCGAAGCGTCAGGCCGAACTGACCAAGTTCTTCCCGGCCGGTTTGACGCAGCCCGAGGCGTTCAATTACGTCAAGCCCGAGATTGCAAAGCACTGCCCGACGTTCCCCGAGAACATGAAGAGTGGCGTGCAGATCAACGCGAAGTTCTGGCAGCAGAACCAGAGCGTGGCGCTCGAGCGTTTCAACCGTTGGATCCTGACCTGATCCTCACCTGCCGTTCCGTTTCATGCATTCTAGGGTGCTGATCTCATGACCGTTGCCAATCTCCAAGTGTCGGGTCTGTCCAAGCGCTACGGCGATTTCGTCGCGCTTGCCCCGACCGATCTCGATGTCGCCCAGGGCGAATTCCTGACCTTGCTCGGCCCAAGCGGCTCGGGCAAGACCACCTTGCTCTCGCTCATCGCGGGTCTGTCGCAGCCCGATGCGGGCGCCATCCGCATCAATGGGACCGATGTCACGTACGGCGCGCCGTACGAGCGCGACATCGGTATGGTGTTTCAGAACTACGCGCTGTTCCCGCACATGACCGTGGCGGAGAACATCGCATTCCCGTTGCAAATGCGTCGCACCGACGCACAGGCCGCTCGCAAGATGGTCATGAACGCGCTGGAGATGGTGCATCTGCCGCATGTGGCAGAGCGCTATCCGCGCGAACTCTCGGGGGGGCAGCAGCAGCGCATCGCCCTCGCGCGTTGCATGGTCTACCGGCCGTCGATCATTTTGATGGACGAGCCGCTGGGCGCGCTCGACAAGAAATTGCGCGATCACATGCAGCTCGAGATCAAGCGTATTCACCGCGAACTCGGCACCACCATCGTGTACGTGACGCACGATCAGGAAGAAGCGATGACGATGTCCGATCGCATCTGCCTGATGAACGCCGGGGAAATTGCGCAACTGGGCACGCCGGACGACCTGTATTTCCGTCCGTCGAGCGTGTTCGTGGCCGATTTCCTCGGGGAGTCCAACCTGCTCGACGCCACCGTGCTTGAGCGTGCGGGCGATCAGGTGCGCGTGGCGATGCCGGGCGTGGAAGGTGCGCAGGGCGCCAGCGCGATGGTCTATGACCCCATGGTCGAGCCGGGCCGTGCGGTCAAGCTGCTGCTGCGTCCGCAGAACCTGCACATCCACGATGGCGCCGTCGGCGGCGATGGCGCGCACCGCGATGGCGTGGCGACGATCTCGGCGAAGCTCACCGACATCATGGTCACGGGCGGCATGACGAAGCTGTACCTGCAGTCGTCGGTGATGGGCGGGGCGGTGGGCGAGGGGGGCGGCGTAGGCAAGTCGCTCGTGGCGTCGTTCCCGACACATCGTCGTGGCAAACGTTTCGAGATCGGGCAGACGCTCGGCCTCGCATGGCGTGCCGATGACGCCGTGGCGATCGCGGGGTAAGCGATGAGTGCATCCGCCGTGGTTCGTCCTTCGTCGTCCCGTCCCGCTCAGCCGGCGCCGCGCCGGGCCCGCTGGCGTGCGCGCCTGCGCCCGCTGCTCATGGCCGCGCCCATCGTCATTCTGCTGGCGGTCATGCTGATTTATCCGGTCGGTCAACTGCTGCTGCTGAGCATTCGCGGCGAGAGCGGCTTCACGCTCGCCGAATATCAGCGCTTGTTCGCCTCGTCGGTGTACGTCGAGGTGTTGCTCATCACACTCAAGGTCTCGCTATACACGACCTTCTTCGCGGTGCTCACGGGCTATCCGATTGCATATCGGCTCTCGACACTGAGCGGCGCGCGCAAGCAGCGGTTGTTGTTCTGGCTCCTGCTGTCGTTCTGGACGAGTTTTCTCGTGCGTACGTTTGCCTGGGTGGTGCTGCTCGGCCGCAACGGCGTGATCAATCGAACGTTGCTCGATCTGGGTCTGATCGATGCGCCGCTCTCGCTGCTCTACAGTTTTCCGGCCGTGTTGCTGGGCATGGTGCATGCACTCATGCCGCTGGCGGTGCTCACGATGCTCTCCGTCATGGAGAACATCGACCGTCGTTTGCCGAGCGCGGCATCGACGCTGGGCGCGCGCCCCGGCACCGTGTTCTGGCGGGTGTATTTCCCCTTGTCGCTGCCGGGCGTGGCCGCCGGCGCGCTGATGGTGTTCGTCACGTCGATCGGCTTCTTCATTACGCCGACGCTGCTCGGCGGTCGTCACGACACGATGATTACGCAGCTCATCATCGATCAGGTGATGCAGGCATTGAACTGGGGCTTCGCGGGCGCGATCTCGGTGCTGCTGCTCGCCGTGGTGCTGGTGGTGTTCTTCGTCTACGACCGCCTGGTCGGGCTGTCGACGATGGCCGGCGGCGCGGGCGACGTCAAGACCGGCAAGCGGCGCGGCGGATGGAGCCGGGCGCTGGGCGAGACGGTGCTCTCGGCGCTGGGCCGTGCCACCGATCTGCTGTTGCGTGCGATGCCGCGTCACAAGGGCGAGCAGGGCGACGGGCGCGTGCTGCGTGCGATTGTGGTCCTGCTGGTGGTGTTTCTTGCCGCACCGGCGCTGCTGATGATTCCGATGTCGTTCGACTCGGCGTCCGGCCTGGCCTGGCCGCCGAAGGGTTTCTCGCTGCAGTGGTATCAGCAGATCTGGGATTCCCCGTTGTGGATGCAGGCGGTCACGCGCTCGATGCTCGTCGGGATCGGTGCGGGGCTGTTGTCGATGCTGATCGGCACGCCGGCCGCGTTCTTGCTGGTGCGCGGTGGCATGCGCGGCAAGTCGGCGATGCTCGCGTTCGTGCTCGCCCCCATCGTGGTGCCGCGCATGATCCTGGCCGTGGGCGTGTTCTATTTCTTTGCCAAGATCGGTCTGGTGGGCTCCAGCGTCGGGCTGACCCTCGCGCATACCGTCGTGGCCGTGCCGTACGTCGTCATCACGATGATGGCGGTACTGCGCAACTACGACACGCGCCTCGACCTGGCGGCCTACAGCCTGGGGGCGCGTCCGTGGGCGACGCTGCGCCGCGTGACGTTCCCGATTCTCGGCGCGGGCCTGCTTTCGTCGTTCCTGTTCGCGTTCGCCACGTCGTTCGACGAACTCACGATTGCGCTGTTCACGTCGGGCGGCCTGTCGACCACCCTGCCCAAGCAGTTCTGGGACGAGATCACGATGCAGATCTCGCCGGTGATCGCCGCGGTCTCCACGTGCCTGTTCCTTTTTATCGCCGCACTCATCTGGGTGGCCGAGCGCTTGCGCCGGCGCAGCCTCGCGACCTGATGCGGTATCCGATTTCACCGAACTCACGATTCACGGACGTTTAACACATGCTTCGCTCTGCACAACTGAAGGGCATTCTGCCGGCGATTCCCACGCCGGTGAACGCCGACGACACGATTCACACCGATGCGGCGCGCGCGCTGATGCGGTATCTGCTGGGGCAGGGCATCGACGGCGTGGTGCCGCTCGGCGGCACCGGCGAGTATGGGGCGCTCTCGCGCGCCGAGCGCGTGCGCATGGCCGAACTCACGGCACAGGAAGTGAAGGCGCACGGCCGCGACGTGCCGGTGATCGCGGGCGTGCTCGACCCGGGCTATCACGACGCCATCGAAGCCGGTCGCGACTTCGCGGCAGCGGGTGCCGACGGCCTGCTCGTGCTCACGCCGTACTACACCAACCCGACGCAAGCCGGTATCCGCGACTACTTCCTGCGCTATGCCGACGAGTCGCCGGTGCCCATCCTGATCTACGAGATTCCGTATCGCACGCGCATCGCGATTGCCCCGGAAGTGCTGCACGAGCTGTCGCGCCACGAGAACATCATCGGCATGAAGGCCTGCAACACCGACATGTGGCATTTCCTGCGCACGATCGCGGGCGTCGATGCGTCGTTCGCCGTGCTGAGTGGCGAAGACACGTTGTTCCCGTTGCATGTGGCGGCGGGCGCTCGCGGCGGCATCGTGGTGACCGCATCGCTATTGCCGAGCGCATGGCAGCGCATCTTCATGCTCGCGTCGGAAGGCCGGACGGCCGACGCGCTTGAATTGCACCGCTCGCTGATTCCGCTGATGAACCTGGCGTTTGCCGAGACCAACCCGGGGCCGATGAAGTCGGTGATGGACCTGATCGGCGTCGACGCGCCGGCGATGCTCGCTCCGCTGGTGCCGCCCGCACCGGCGCTGTCGGCCCAATTGCGCGAGGAACTGGCCAAGCAACTGGCGATCTTCGAGGGCCGCTGAGGCCGGACGCGGTCTTGACCTTCCGCCGCTGGCGAGATTCAGCGGCGGAAGGTCGAGATTCGCGACTTCGAGATCGAGGTGGCGGCGACCTGCACGTGCGGCGCGAGTTCGGCCTCAACGCGCTCGCGTGTCCAGCGCGAGGTCGGCACCGAGATGTTGATGGCCGCGACGGCGTATCCATCGTGATCGGTGATGGGGGCGGCGACCGAGATGTCCCCCATCACGGTTTCGCTTTCGACGATGGCATAGCCGCGTCGCGCAGCCGTCTGGATGCGTTCGAGGAGCTTCTTCTCGTCCGTCGTGGTGTACGGCGTCATCGGTTCGAGCGACGTATTCGCGAGGATTTCCCGCACGCGTGCGTCGGGCAGGCGCGACAGCATGGCGATGCCGGAGGCGGTGAACATCGCCGGCAGACGGGCGCCGACGACGATGCCGATATTCACGAGATGCTGACCGGGAAAGCGCGCGATGTACACGATCTCATGGCCGTCCAGCTCCTGCAGGTTGGTCGTCTCGCCAACGCGGCGGAAGATGTCCAGGAGATACGGCGCGGCTTTCTCGACGAGATCGTTCGCGCGAATGTAGTTGTATGAGAACTGAAGCACCTTGGTGGTCAGACCGTAGGTGCGGGTCTCGGGCACGCGAAACAAGTAGCCGAGCACTTCGAGGGTGTGCACGAGCCGCTGTGTGGCGCTGCGATCGAGCCCTGCCGCCTTGGCGATGTCGCCAAGCGTCATATAGCGCGCCGGGCCGTCGAACGCGTGCAGCACCTGAAACGTCTTTTCGGTGGATCCGACGAAGAGCGACGAGCGGGGCGTCGACGGCGCAGCGTCCGACACGCTGGCGGATTTGGCTGGCGTGGCGGCCGGCGCGTCTTCAGTACGGCCGGATGACCGGGCGGGCAAGCGCGGCATGGAATGCACCAATATGTTCGGATTGTAACGATTGTGATTGTAATGCAATTGTTTGTGTGCAAGTGACGAATTGCCGGCACGTCGTGTTGTGGGACACGCATTGAGACCGCGTGGCGGCTGCCACGGGGGCATTTGAGGATAGGGGGGAGCAATGCACGCGTTTTCTTGCGTGGAGGATTACCGCCGGGCCGCTCGGCGGCGTCTGGCGAAGCTGGCGTTCGATTACCTGGAGGGTGGGGCGGAAGACGGCGACGCGCTGCGCCGCAACCGTGATGCGTTCGCGCAGTGGGGCTTTGCGCCGCGCGTGATGACCGATACGTCGCAATGTTCGAGCGCGACAACGTTCTGGGGACGTGACGCCGCCGCCCCGATGGCCGTGGGGCCGACCGGCTTGAACGGCCTGTTCTGGCCGAAGGCGGATGAGCGGCTCGCCCGCGCGGCCGCCGATGCCGGGCTGCCGTTCGTGCTGTCGACGGCATCGACGTCGCTGCTGGAAGACGTTCGCGCGGCGGTGCCCGACGGCGAGATGTGGCTCCAGCTCTATGTGCAGCAGGACCGTCGCATTGCCGAAAGCATGATGGGCCGCGCGCGTGAGGCGGGTTTCCGCACGCTGCTGTTGACGGTCGACACGCCGGTGCATGGCAAGCGTGATCACGACACGCGCAACGGCTTCAAACTGCCGTTGCGCATGACGCCGCGGCTCATTGCCGACTGCATGCGGCATCCGCACTGGAGCTGGCAGATGCTGGCCCATGGCGCGCCGCAGCTGTGCAATATTGCCAGGAGCGTGGGCGAGCGTGCCGATCTGGCACGTCACGCGGCGGTGCTGAGCCGTCAGATGGATCTGTCGCTCGGTTGGGACGACCTGGCCTGGGTGCGACGCCACTGGCCGGGCGAAGTGCTCGTCAAGGGCATCCAGACTGTGGAGGACGCCCGACTGGCGCAGGCGCACGGCGCGGATGGCATCGTCGTGTCCAATCACGGCGGGCGGCAATTGGGCAGCACGCTCGCGCCGCTCGAAGCGCTGCCGCCGATCGTCGAGGCGGTGAGCGCTCGCGGGTCCGCGATGGCAGTGTTTGTCGATGGCGGCGTGCGGCGCGGCGCCGACGTGGCCAAGGCCGTTGCGCTGGGCGCCAAGGGGGTGTTGCTCGGCCGCGCGCCGCTGTATGGCGTGGCGGCGCACGGCGGCGAGGGCGTGGCCGGGGTGCTCGCGCTGCTGCTGGGCGAGTTGCACACGACGATGCAACTGTTGGGCTGTGCAAGCGTGCGCGACCTCACGTCGCAGCGGCTGGTCCGGCTGCCGTCAATCCAGGCGAATCAGGCAAACCCGCTATAATGTTTCGCGCCCGATTGCCGTCGGGCGGCGTGGCATCCGGCAGGCTGGCGGGCGCGAACGCCGTGCGGCGGCGTGCCCTTTTTCATACACAGGAATGCCATCATGAGCTTCAACCACGTGCCTGCCGGCAAGGACATCCCCAACGATTTCAACGTCATCATCGAGATCCCGGCGCAAAGCGACCCGGTGAAGTACGAGGCGGACAAGGAACTGGGCCTGCTGGTCGTCGACCGCTTCATCGGTACGGGCATGCGTTACCCGGCCAACTACGGTTTCATTCCGCAAACGCTGTCCGGTGACGGTGACCCTGTCGACGCGCTGGTCGTCACGCCGTTCCCACTGCTGGCTGGCTCGATCGTGCGCTGCCGCGCCCTGGGCCTGCTCAACATGACCGATGAGTCGGGCGTGGACGCCAAGCTGGTGGTCGTGCCGGTCGACAAGATCTGCCCGATGACGGCGCACATGAAGTCGATCGACGACGTGCCGGGTTACCTGAAGGACCAGATCAAGCACTTCTTCGAGAACTACAAGGCGCTCGAGAAGGGCAAGTGGGTCAAGATCGAGGGATGGGAAGGCGTTGAAGCTGCCCACAAGGAAATCGTCGACGGCGTGGCCAACGCCAAGAAGTAAGCGATTTTCGCCTGCGGCGTCGCTCGTCAACGCTATAGAAGCCCGGCCGTGTGCCGGGCTTTTTTTGTTTCATGGTGCTGATCAGCACCGACTTTGGCTTATCCAAGTTGAGGCCCGCCACGGCGAGTTTTCGCAGGAGCCGCCGCTCTCGACGCACAAAGTGTCGTATTGGAGATGCGCTCATTGAGCTGCGCCAACTTTCATCAGAAGCGGTTGTTTCAGCAAATGCTGAAATTAATGATCTTGGCGAAAAATCTTGACAATTTCACTGAAAATGTTAATTTCAACAAATGCTGAAACTATGATATTTGATGAAAGACATAGAGAATCAAGCTGCGCAGGCGCTTCGTTTGCTGTTGACGCAAGTCCCTGCGATCAAGCTTTTGGCGATTGAGCACGAAGCGTCTGGCCCTGACCAGGGAGTGGACATCGTGGCACATATCGACTTGTCAGGCAGACGCCATACACTGGTCTGCGAAGTGAAGTCCACGGGGCAGCCGCGCCATGTCCGGATGGCATTGCTTCAACTGCGCGACTACATGGCGCATCATGCGCAAGATGCCATGCCCGTCTTCATCGCCCCTTATCTGTCCCCGGACGCTCAAGCGCTATGTCGAGAGCAGGGTGTGGGCTTTGTCGACCTCGAAGGCAATGCTCGCCTGATCTTTGACAGTGTCTTTATCGAACGCCAAGTTGCGAGCAAACCCGTCGCCGATCGACGTGAACTCAGGTCGTTGTTCAAGCCGAAATCCGCGCAGGTGTTGCGTGTGATGCTTCGCAATCCCCGTCAGGCGTGGCGCGTCACGGATCTTGCGCTGGCCGCAGCCGTCAGTCTTGGCCATGTCAGCAACGTTCGTGTTGCCTTGCTTGATCGGGAGTGGGCGCAAGTGTCCGAAGCCGGTCTGTTTTTGTCCGAACCCGACGCATTGCTGGATGCATGGCGCGACGCCTACAAGCCGCCAGTTGGGACGCGTCTGACTTTCTATACAACCCTGCACGGCAGCGCGTTTGAGGAAGCTGCGCGGCGCACACTGCGCTCGGAAGGCGAGGCCGGCCAGATAGCATTTTCATCCTTCTCCGCGTCGCATTGGCTTGCACCGTACGGTCGGACAGGAACACAGACTTTTTATGCTGACGCGGCAGGTCTTGAGCGACTGCAATCAGGCTTGAATCTGTCGACAGTTTCCAAAGGCGAAAACGTTGTGGTAACCGTCCTCAAGGATTCTGGCTTGTTGCGCGACACGGAGGAGCCGGCACCTGGGGCAATCTGCACAAGCCCAGTCCAAACCTATCTCGATCTTGCCAACTCGGGCGAACGCGGGCGAGAAGCTGCAGATCATCTACGAAGAGAAAGGCTGACATGGCCGACATGATTTCAAGCGAGCCACAGTCGGCCGCCGATTACGACGACCGTACGACAACTGCCGTTAAAACGGTGCTGGTCGAAATCGGCCAGATTCTCGGGAGCTTCAAAGGCAAATTCGCTATCGTTGGCGGCGCCGTACCGTGGCTGCTGCTGGGCAACGAGGATATGCCACACGTCGGCACGCTCGACGTGGACCTTGGCCTCGATGCAGAGGCTTTGGGTGATGGCGAATATGCGACGCTGATCGAAGCACTTCAGGGACATGGGTATCACCAGCGCCGGGAGCTTCGCCGCTTTCAGCTCGTTCGCCAAGTCGCCACCGACGATGGCGGCGCGCCGATCGACATCATCGTGGATTTCCTGATGCCCCGCGACGCCGAGATCGTCAAGAACGTGCCGCCGTTGATCAGTGACTTTGCCGTGCAACGAGCGGACGGTGCCGATCTGGCCCTTCGCTTCTACCAACGGGTTGCGATCAGCGGTCCGATGCCCGCTGGCGGCATGAATCGCGTCGAAATCGCAGTTTGTTCGATCCCGGCCCTTTTGGCGATGAAGGGGCATGCGATTGAGGGGCGCTATAAGCAGAAGGATGCGTACGATATCTACTACTGCATCCGGAACTATCCCGGAGGTCCAGAGGTGCTCGCCGAGGAATGCCGGCCACTGCTCGATCACACTAGCGGTGCTGTGGGCTACAGTTTCATTGCTGGAAAGTTCGATACCGTTGACGGTTTCGGGCCGACATGTGTGCGACGTTTCGTCGAGGAAACGGACGTGCTTGGGGACCGTAGTCCTGAGCAATGGCAACAGGACGCCTTCGGGCAGGTCGACGCTTGGCTACGGGCGCTTGGATTAAGGGGCTGAGTGCTTAGATTTTCAGCACGATGCCTGCCGTCCAGGAGTGCTTGATAGCCGCCATTTTTTATTGCTAGGTCTGAAAGCCTCGCCAAGTTCGGCGACAATGGCGGCCAGTTGGGGAGTTCAATGCCGACGGCCGAAACGTCGGCTGGCAGGTTCGCAGACGAGGTGAGCGGTGAGCAGCGACGTAGTCATCCGTGTAGTGCAGTCGATTGAAGACGTGCCGCCCGACGCGTGGAACGCGCTCGCGGGTGGCAACCCGTTCGTGCAGCACGCGTTCCTGCATGCGATGCATACGAGTGGATGCGCGTCGAAGCGCACCGGATGGCAGCCAGCCTATCTGCTCATGCAGGCCGGCGATAGCCTCGTGGGGGCCATGCCGCTCTACGTCAAATCGCATTCGCGCGGCGAGTATGTGTTCGATCATGCATGGGCCGAGGCGTTTGCGCGTCACGGCCTGAACTACTACCCGAAACTACTGTGCGCGGTGCCGTTCTCGCCCGTGACGGGGCCGCGTCTGTTGGCGCGCACCCACGCCGACCGGGTCGCACTCGCACGCGGCGCGATCGCGTTCGCGAAGCAGCTCGAGTTGTCGTCGATTCATGTGCTGTTCGCGCATGACGACGATCTGGCGGCACTCACCGAGGCGGGCTATGCGCTGCGCGAAGGCGTGCAGTTTCATTGGGAGAACCCGGGCGTCGCCTCGTTCGACGAGTTTCTCGCGCAGATGAATCAGGAAAAGCGCAAGAAGCTCAAACAGGATCGCCGGCGCGTGCGCGATGCCGGGGTAACGTACCGGTGGCTGCGCGGTGCCGACATCGACGAAGCCGCGCTCGATTTCTTTTATCAGTGCTACGACAACACGTATCGCGAACACTGGAATGCGCCGTATCTGACCCGCGCCTTTTTTGATCAGTGGCATTCGGCGATGCCCGACACGCTGTTGCTCGTCATGGCGGAGCGCGACGGCGAGCCTTTGGCATGCGCGCTCAATGTAGTGAGTGGCGACACGATGTATGGACGCTACTGGGGCACGACCGAATTCGTGTCCGGCATGCACTTCGAGACGTGCTATGCGCAGGGCATCGAGTATTGCATCGCGCATGAGCTGCGCAGCTTCGAGGGCGGCGCGCAGGGCGTCCACAAGATGTCGCGCGGTCTGCTGCCCACGCCTACCTGGTCGGCCCACTGGATTGCCGATGCGCGCTTCGCCGACGCCATTGCCGAGTTTCTCGATGCGGAGACCTCGGCGATGGACGAGCATATCGGCGAGCTGGAGGCCCACACGCCGTTCAAACGCCCGGCGTCCTGACGCCGCGGCGCCCTGCGCCGTCGCCCGGCATGGCGGCGTCGCGCGTAATATACTGGCGATTCTCACGTCCGCCGCTCGCGCCGGGCGGGCGACGGCCCATGGTGCCTTCGTCTGCCATCGTATCGGCACAGGGACGATGCCTCGTAGCCGCCGACATGACCAACCGATTTCTCAATCTCTACAATCACGATTTCGCGCGTGTGGCCGTCGGAGTGCCGCAATGCCGTGTCGCCGATCCTGCCTACAACGCGGCGCAGACCATTGCCCTCGCGAAGCAGGCCGATGCCGCGGGCGCCGTGCTCGTCGCCTTCCCTGAACTCGGCATTCCCGCCTATAGCTGCGAAGACCTGTTCCAGCAACGTGCATTGCTCGACGCCTGCAACGTGGCGCTGGCCGACATCGTGGCGGCGAGCCGCGAACTGAGCGCCGCACTGATCGTTGGTATGCCGGTGCGCGTGCAGCAACGCCTGTTCAACTGCGCAGTGGTCGTCGCGCGCGGACGCGTGCATGGCGTGGTTCCCAAGACCTACCTGCCGAACTACAGCGAGTTCTACGAAGCGCGTCAGTTCAACGCGGCCGATGACGCGGGCGTCGACACGGTGACGCTGCTTGGCGACGAGGTGCCGTTCGGTGCGCTCGTCTTCGAGGCGGCCGACCAGCCGTTGCTGCGCTTTCACTGCGAGATTTGCGAGGACGTCTGGGTGCCCGTGCCGCCGTCGTCGTTCGCGGCGCTGGCGGGCGCGACGGTACTCGTGAACCTGTCGGCATCTAACGTGGTCGTCGGCAAGTCGGCCTATCGCCACCAACTGGTCGGGCAACAGTCGGCGCGATGCCTCGCCGCTTATCTGTATACGTCGGCCGGGCAGGGCGAATCGACGACTGATCTCGCGTGGGATGGCCAGGCGCTCATCTACGAGAACGGCGACCTGCTGGCCGAGTCGGCGCGCTTCGCCAGCGACTCGCATCTGATTTATGCGGACGTCGATCTGGAGCGGCTCGCGCGCGAGCGCATGCATCAGACGACGTTCGGCGTGTCGGTGCGGCGCCATGCCGACGAGGTGGCGCGCTTTCGCACCATCAAGGTCGATGTCGCGATGCCGCGCAACGCCGAGCTGCCGCTCGCGCGCGCCATCGAACGCTTCCCGTACGTGCCGTCCGACCCGCGTCGTCGCGACGAGCGCTGCCACGAGGTCTACAACATCCAGGTGCAGGCGCTGATGCAGCGTCTGGCCTCGTCGAAGATTCAGAAGGTCGTGATCGGGGTGTCCGGTGGCCTGGATTCGACGCATGCGCTGCTCGTGTGCGCGAAGGTCATGGATCGGCTCGGGCTGCCACGCACGAACATCCTTGCCTACACCATGCCCGGTTTCGCCACGAGCGAGCGAACGCTGCGACAGGCGCGCGAGCTGATGGCGGCGGTAGGCTGCACGGCGCGTGAGATCGACATCCGCCCGAGTTGCATGCAGATGCTGGCAGACCTCGACCATCCGTTTTCGCGGGGGGATGAAGTCTACGACATCACGTTCGAGAACGTGCAGGCCGGTGAACGTACCAATCATCTGTTCCGGCTCGCGAATCACCTGGGTGCGATCGTGATCGGCACCGGCGATCTGAGCGAACTGGCACTGGGGTGGTGCACGTACGGCGTCGGCGACCATATGTCGCACTACAACGTGAATGCCAGCGTGCCCAAGACGCTCATCATGCACCTCGTGCGATGGGTGGCGGAAACCGGGCAGTTGGGCGGCGCGGCGTCGGCCAAGCCCGCGAGCAAGGCAGGCAAGGACGCTGAATCGCGTCGCAACGTGCTCATCGATATCCTGGAGACGGAAATCAGCCCGGAACTCGTACCGGGCAAGGCCAACGGCGCGCCGGAACAGCGCACCGAGCATTTCATCGGGCCTTACGCGTTGCAGGACTTCAACCTCTACTACACGCTGCGTTTCGGCTACGCACCGCGCAAGGTGGCGTTTCTCTCGTGGAGCGCGTGGCACGACGCGTCGACGGGACGCTGGCCGGACGAAGGACACGTTGCGCATCACGCGTACGATCTGGTGGCGATCAAGCGAAACCTGCGCATTTTTCTGGACAGGTTCTTCCGCACCAGTCAGTTCAAGCGGTCGTGCATTCCGAACGCGCCAAAGGTCGGCACGGGCGGGTCGCTCTCACCGCGCGGCGACTGGCGGGCACCGAGCGATTCGGAGTCGGTGGTGTGGCTCGCCGACCTGGACACCGTGCCCGACGACCCGCATGCCTGAGCATACTGTGATCGGCGCGCCTTGCGCGGACCGGTACAATAGCCCGGCGAATTCTCAGAACAATCCAACCAAGATATCGAGGCGACAATGAAACGCGTAACTGCCATCATCAAACCCTTCAAGCTCGACGAAGTCCGCGAAGCGCTGGCCGAAGTCGGCGTGACCGGCCTGACCGTCACGGAAGTGAAGGGCTTCGGCCGTCAAAAGGGTCACACGGAACTGTATCGCGGCGCCGAGTACGTGGTCGACTTCCTGCCGAAGATCAAGATCGAAGTGGTGGTCGGCTCGGCACAGGCCGATCAGGTCATCGACGCGGTATTGAGCGCGGCGCGCACCGGCAAGATCGGTGACGGCAAGATCTTTGTGACCGATGTCGAGCGCGTGATCCGCATTCGTACGGGAGAAGAGGGCGAGCAAGCGGTCTGACGCCGGCTCGGGCGTCGTCGCGAGGTTGCGGCGGCGAGCGGGGCGAGACGCAAAGGGCTGGACGGAGGAGGGCGACGACTGCGCAGGCGGCGTCGCCCTTTGGCGTTGATGGCGCGTAAGTTGCGGCGATGACCTTTGCGACATTTGCCACGCCTGCGACGGCGGAGGCGTGTGCGGCGGCGTGCGACGTGGTGTGTTCGGCGCGCGCCGGGGCGCGTGGACTAGCCGCGCGGTGCTCGCGTCTGCGCGCCCTGGAGCAGAACGACCAACGCGCCACTGCCGCCGTCGCGTCCTTGGGCTTGCGCCCAGGCCAGCACTTGGTCCTTTTGCGCCAGCCAGCCTCGCACCTTGTCCTTGAGCACGGGTTCGCGGTTCACGGAGCCGAGTCCCTTGCCGTGGATTACGCGCACGCAGCGCAGGCCGCGCTTCACGGCGTCGTTCAGGAAGGCGGACAGCGCCTCGCGGGCTTCGTCGCGACGCATGCCATGCAGGTCGATCTGCGCCTGCACCACCCATTCGCCGCGCTGCAGCTTGAGCAGGGCGTCGTGACTGATGCCGGGGCGGCGATAGGACAGGCGATCGTCGGTGTCGAGCAGGGCTTCGGGGTCGAACTCGTCCGACAGCGATTCGTGCAGAACGGCCGCTTCGTCTTCCTGCGTCTGACGGGCCACCGGCTCGGGCGGCTGGCGCGGATGCTCCACGCGATCGGTCGCGCCCTTGCGAGCGATCGGGGCGATGTCGCCCACGCTGTCGCGGAACACGTTGGCGTCGCGCTTGGCTTGCGCGGCGCGTTTGGCTGCGGCTAGGCGTTCGGCTTCGCGCGCGGCCGAATCCTTGGCGATCGCGTCGCGCAGGCCGGCGAGATCGCCGAGGCCGAGTCTGGGAGGCTTCTTGCTCATGGTCGTGCGAACAAGGTCGGTGGGAGATCAAACGACAACGGCGCCCCCAGCGTATGAAATTTCACGTGGCGAGGGCGCCGTCGCAGGTCATTCAGCGGTTACTGGTCGAGGTTTTCGAGGTAACGCTGGGCGTCGAGCGCGGCCATGCAGCCCGTGCCGGCGCTGGTAATGGCTTGACGGTAGACGTGATCCTGCACGTCGCCTGCCGCGAACACGCCCGGCACGCTGGTGGCCGTGGCGTTGCCGTTCAGGCCGCTGTGCGTGACGATGTAGCCGTTCTTCATCTCGAGCTGCCCTTCGAAGATGTCGGTGTTCGGCTTGTGGCCGATGGCGATGAACACGCCATGCAGCGCGATGGCTTCGCTGGCGCCGGTCTTCACGTTCTTGATGCGGATGCCGGTCACGCCCGAGTCGTCGCCGGTGACTTCATCGAGCACAGTGTCGTACTTGAGTTCGACTGCGCCTTGCTTGGCCTTTTCCAGCAGACGGTCGATCAGGATCGGCTCGGCGCGGAACTTGTCGCGACGATGGATCACGGTGACCTTGCTGGCGATGTTGGACAGGTACAGCGCTTCTTCGACGGCCGTGTTGCCTCCGCCGACCACGCAGACTTCCTTGCCCTTGTAGAAGAAGCCGTCGCACGTGGCGCAGGCGGACACGCCGCGGCCCGAGAAGGCGTCTTCCGACGGCAGGCCGAGATATTGTGCCGAGGCACCCGTGGCGATGATCAGGGCATCGGCGGTGTATTCGCCGGAATCGCCGATCAGCCGCAGCGGACGCTCATTCAGATGCACCGTGTGAATGTGATCGAAGATCATCTCGGTATTGAAGTGCTCGGCGTGGGCCTGCATGCGGGCCATGAGCTCGGGGCCTTGCACGCCGGTCGGATCGCCGGGCCAGTTCTCGACGTCCGTCGTGGTCATCAACTGGCCGCCCTGGGCGATGCCTGTGATCAGCACGGGCTTGAGGTTGGCGCGCGCGGCATAGACGGCGGCGCTGTAACCGGCGGGGCCGGAACCGAGAATCAGGACTTTGGCGTGCTTGGCAACGGACATGAACGAGAACTCACCGGAAAGGGATGGGGGCTGGCGCCCGATCCGATCCTGCACCGCGATGGCGCGGCGCGGGGATTGGCGCAAACCGCCATTATAAGGGGCCGACGTCGTTTCGTTGATCGACTCTTGCAATCGACGCGATAGCCCGCGCGCCACCAGGGCGGGCGAGCGCCCGGTCGCGGCCGTCTGCCGAAGGCCGCGGTGAGGCCCGGCGTTACGGCTTGTCACGTATTCGTGCATTAAGTGGGGGAATAGTTGTTTACAATGGAGCCTTGCCGCGCGGCAGGCCGCCCGTCTGCCCGCCCAACCGCATGGCTTGATGACGACGAAATCTTCCTACTCTGCTGGTGCCGGATCGTCGTTACCCAACCGGGTGACGCACCTCTTCCATGAAATTCGCTGGATGGCGCAGGTCGCGCTGATGGTGTTCCTGTTGATGGCGTTGCTGTCCTACAGCCGTCTGGACCCCAGCTGGACGCATGCGGCGCACGTGGAGCGCATCGCCAATTGGGCGGGGCGCGTGGGTGCCTGGGTGGCCGACATGCTGCTGCTCATGCTGGGCCTTTCCGCGTATTGGCTGGTGGTCTTCATCGCCCGGCGCGTGATTTCCGGCTATCGCCGGATCTCGGCCAAGCGCGAAGCGCCCCCGCTGCGCGAACGGCTGGCCAGTGGCGGATGGGTCGAGATCGTTTCGTCCCTGATGCTGTTGCTCTCCAGTGCCGGCATCGAATCGCTGCGCCTATATCGCCTCAAAGCCCAATTGCCGCGCGCCTCCGGGGGCGTGATCGGCGAGACCGTAGGCGGCTTCTTCCAGCACGCGCTCGGCTTTACCGGCGGCACGCTGGCATTGCTGCTCATCTTCGTTTTCGGCCTGTCGCTGCTGTTCCATTTCTCGTGGCTGAGCGTTGCCGAGCAGTTCGGCGCATTGATTCTCGATACCGGCACCGTGATCCGCCGGCGCCGCGAGGCGCGTCAGGACCGTCGGCTGGGCGAGGAGGCCGCGATCGCACGCGAAGGGGCCATCGTGCAGAACCGCGTGCGCGCCGAAGTGCATGAGCCGGTGCAGATCGTGCCGCCGGTCAAGGTCGTCGCGAAGAGCGAGCGTGTCGAGAAGGAAAAGCAGGCGCCGCTCTTTGCCGATCTGCCCGACTCCATCCTGCCGCCGCTGGCGTTGCTCGATGCGGCCCCGGCCGCGCAGGAGACCGTCTCCGCGGAGACGCTGGAATTCACGTCGCGCCTCATCGAAAAGAAGCTCAAGGATTTCGGTGTCGATGTGAGCGTTGTGGCCGCGTATCCGGGGCCGGTCATCACACGCTACGAAATCGAACCGGCCACGGGCGTGAAGGGCAGCCAGATCGTCAACCTGGCAAAGGATCTGGCGCGTTCGCTGTCGCTCGTGTCGATCCGCGTGGTCGAAACGATTCCCGGCAAGAACTTCATGGGGCTGGAACTGCCGAATCCGCGTCGTCAGACGGTGCGGTTGACGGAGATTCTCGGCTCCGAGATCTACAACGACTCGGCATCGCTGCTCACGCTCGCATTGGGCAAGGACATCAGCGGCAAGCCGGTGGTGGCCGATCTGGCGAAGATGCCTCACTTGCTGGTGGCCGGTACTACGGGCTCGGGCAAGTCGGTGGGGATCAACGCGATGATCCTGTCGCTGCTCTACAAGGCGACCGCCGAGCAGGTGCGGCTGATCCTGATCGATCCGAAGATGCTCGAAATGAGCATGTACGAAGGCATCCAGCATCTGCTGTGCCCGGTGGTCACGGACATGCGTCAGGCGGGCCATGCGCTGAATTGGGTCGTGGCCGAGATGGAGCGTCGCTACAAGCTCATGAGCAAGCTCGGGGTGCGCAACCTCGCCGGTTACAACAACAAGATCGACGACGCCGCCAAGCGCGAAGAGCACATCCCGAATCCGTTCTCGCTTACGCCCGACGCGCCGGAGCCGCTGCAGCGCCTGCCGTATATCGTCGTGGTGATCGACGAGTTGGCCGACCTGATGATGGTCGTCGGCAAGAAGGTCGAAGAGTTGATCGCGCGCATCGCGCAGAAGGCGCGTGCGGCGGGTATCCACCTGATTCTGGCAACGCAGCGTCCGTCGGTCGATGTCATTACCGGGTTGATCAAGGCGAACGTGCCGACGCGCGTGGCGTTCCAGGTGTCGTCGAAGATCGATTCGCGCACCATTCTCGACCAGCAAGGGGCCGAAACGTTGCTGGGGATGGGCGACATGCTTTACATGCCGCCGGGCACGGGATTGCCATTGCGGGTGCACGGGGCGTTCGTGGCCGATGACGAAGTGCATCGCGTGGTCGAGCGCCTGCGGGAGCAGGGTGAGGCGAATTACGTTGAGGGCATTCTGGACGGCGTTGTCGACGGTGAAGACGGCGGCATCGACGGTGCCGGTGGCGCGGGCGGCGGAACCGGCGAGGGCGGCGGCGAGTCCGACCCGCTGTACGATCAGGCCGTGGCCGTGGTGCTCAAGCAGCGCCGTGCGTCGATTTCGTTGGTACAGCGGCATCTGCGCATCGGCTACAACCGGGCGGCGCGACTGCTTGAACAGATGGAACAGTCCGGCGTTGTGTCGGCGATGGCGAGCAACGGCAACCGGGATATTCTGGTGCCGAATCGCGAAGGAGAGTAAGGAATATGTTGGGATTCAAGCGCGGCTTGCCGCTTATCGCGGGTGCTGTGGGTGTGACGCTGGCGGCGCTGGTCGCCCCCGCCTATGCCAGCGGCACGGCGCAGCTCAAGGCGTTTGTCGCGCAAGTGAAGTCGGCGCGTGGCGAGTTTGAGCAGAAGCAGGTCAAGGGCCAGCAGGACGGAGCCTTGAAGGTGTCGAACGCAGCCTCGGGAACCTTCGAGTTTGCGCGCCCGGGCCGCTTCATCTGGCGCTACGTCAAGCCTTACGACCAACTGCTGCAGGCCGACGGCGAGACGCTCTACATCTATGACAAGGATCTGAACCAGGTGACCGAGCGCAAGCTGGGCGCTTCATTGGGCGCGAGCCCGGCGGCGATCCTGTTCGGCAGCAACGACATCGAGAAGAATTTCACCCTCAAGGACGCCGGCGTGAAGAACGGCATCGACTGGGTGGAACTGAAGCCGAAGGCGAAAGACACGCAGTTCCAGCGCGTGGGTATCGGGTTTCGCGACGGCAACCTGGCGGCAATGGAGCTCTATGACGCCTTCGGCAACGTCACGTTGTTGACGTTCGACAAGATCCAGAAGAATCCGCCGATGTCGGCGGACAACTTCAAGTTCACGATGCCCAAGGGGGCCGATCTGATCAAGGGTTGAACGCGCTTCGTCCGCATCAGTCCATGTGGTGCCTGTCCTCGGTGGCGTGACTTGCCGGCGGGGCGGTGTCCGGGCTGGCATAATGGGGACATCTGACGATCCGAAAGCGGCCGGGGACTCCCCGGCCGCGCTGCTTGAGAACATGTCCAACGACGCCCCTCTGTCGGCTTCGGTGCCTTTGGCCGAGCGCCTGCGCCCCCGTACCATCGACGACGTGATTGGCCAGCGCCATTTGCTGGGCAAGGGGAAACCTTTGCGCGTGGCGTTCGAAGCGGGGCGTCCGCACTCGATGATTCTGTGGGGCCCGCCGGGCGTGGGCAAGACCACGCTGGCGCGCCTGATGGCGGATGCGTTCAAGGCGTACTTCATCGCGCTGTCAGCGGTGCTCTCGGGCGTCAAGGATATTCGCGACGCCGTCGAGGCCGCGCAGATCCAGCGCGGACAGGGCAAGCAAACCGTCGTGTTCGTCGACGAGGTGCATCGCTTCAACAAGGCGCAGCAGGACGCGTTCCTGCCGCACGTCGAATCGGGGCTCTTCATTTTCGTGGGGGCGACGACAGAGAATCCGTCGTTCGAAGTGAATGGCGCGTTGCTCTCGCGCGCGGCGGTGTACGTGCTCAAAAGCCTGAATGACGACGAACTCGGCGAGATGATCGTGCGCGCGGCGCATGAACTGGGCGACATCGGGTTCACCGACGAAGCGCGCCAGGGCCTGATCGATTCGGCGGACGGCGATGGCCGCAAGTTGCTCAACAACGTTGAGATCGTCGCGCAGGCGGCGGTGATGCAGAACCTCACGACGATTGACGAAGCGTTGCTCGCCAGCGTGCTCGCCGAGAATCTGCGGCGCTTCGACAAGGGCGGCGATGCGTTCTACGACCAGATCAGCGCGTTGCACAAGTCGGTGCGAGGCAGCTCGCCGGACGGTGCGCTTTACTGGTTCTGCCGCATGCTCGATGGCGGCGCCGATCCGCGCTATCTTGCGCGCCGGATTGTGCGCATGGCGTGGGAGGACATCGGTCTGGCCGATCCGCGCGCGGCGCGCATCGCGCTCGATGCGGCGGAGACTTACGAGCGCCTCGGCACGCCCGAAGGCGAACTCGCCCTCGCGCAGGCCATCTTGTATCTTGCGGCGGCGCCGAAGTCGAACGCGGGCTATAACGCATACAACCAGGCGCGGGCATTCGTCGGCAAGGACAAGTCGCGGGCGGTGCCGATCCATCTGCGCAATGCGCCCACGAAGTTGATGAAGGAACTCGGCTACGGCCACGAGTATCGCTATGCGCATGACGAGCCCGATGCCTACGCGGCGGGCGAGACGTATTTCCCCGACGATTTGCGCGCCCAACATTGGTACCGTCCGGTGCCGCGTGGGCTGGAGGGCAAGATTGGGGAGAAGCTCAACTGGCTGAAGTCGCTCGATGCCGAGTGGCGGCGGACGAACGCCAAGGGGCGTCAAGCCGACGCCGCGGCCAAGCCATCGGGCGCGGGGGCGACGTCTTCCGGCAAGCCCGCGCCGGTCGAGCCTTCCGACGATGCATCGGCCTGACGCGGCTGCGGTTGCCGTCGCAAACACACCAAATGGCGAAATCGCCGTTAGCGTTTGGTAAAATCCCTGGCTTGATGCTGCCTCCGGTGCCTTGATGGGCAAGCGGGCAGCCAGAACGAATTTTTTGGCCCACGACGATGGGCCCTAACGACAGACACCCCACCATGCTCGACATTCAACTTCTTCGCAAGGATCTCGACGGCGTTGCGGCGCGACTCAAGGCGCGCGGCTATACGCTGGACGTGGCGACGTTTGCTGCGCTCGAGGCGGAGCGCAAGCAGATTCAGACGCAAACCGAGGAGCTGCAGGCCCGCCGCAATGCGCTCTCGAAGCAGGTCGGCATGAAGAAGGGCAAGGGCGAGGACGCCTCGGCCGAAATCGCGGAAGTCGGCGGCATTGCGGACGCGCTCAAGGCGTCGTCGGTGCGTCTGGAGGAGATTCAGACGCGTCTGTCGGACGTGTTGCTGGGGGTGCCGAACTTGCCGCACGAGAGCGTGCCGCTGGGCTCCGACGAGACGCAGAACGTGGAGGTGCGCCGTTGGGGCACGCCGCGCGCGTTCGACTTCACGCCGCGCGACCACGTCGATCTGGGCGCTGCGCTGGGTCTGGACTTCGACGCGGCGGCGAAGCTCGCCGGTGCGCGCTTTTCGGTGATGAAGGGCGGCATTGCCCGCCTGCATCGAGCGTTGGCGCAGTTCATGCTCGACACGCACACGAGCGAGCATGGCTATACGGAAACGTATGTGCCGTACATCGTGAATGCGGCGTCGATGCGTGGCACGGGGCAGCTTCCGAAGTTCGAGGACGACCTGTTCAAGGTGCCGCGCAAGGTGGGCGGTGAGGATGGCGAGCGGATCGAGAACTTCTATTTGATTCCGACGGCGGAAGTGTCGCTGACGAACCTCGTGCGTGACGAATTGCTGGCGGGCGATGCGTTGCCGCTGCGCATGGTGGCGCATACGCCGTGTTTCCGCTCGGAAGCGGGCAGCTATGGCAAGGACACGCGCGGCATGATTCGTCAGCACCAGTTCGACAAGGTCGAGTTGGTGCATGTGGTGCGTCCGGAGGAGTCGTACGATGCGCTGGAGATGTTGGTGGGGCATGCGGAAGCGATTCTGAAGAAGCTCGAACTACCGTTCCGCACGATTGTGCTGTGTACGGGCGACATGGGCTTCGGCAGCGCAAAGACGTACGACATGGAAGTCTGGATTCCGGCGCAGAACACATACCGCGAGATTTCGTCGTGTTCGAACATGGAGAGCTTCCAGGCACGGCGGATGCAGGCACGTTTTCGCAATGCGCAGGGCAAGCCGGAGCTAGTGCATACGCTCAACGGTTCGGGGTTGGCCGTGGGACGCGCACTGGTCGCGGTGCTGGAGAACTATCAGAACGCGGACGGTTCGGTAACCGTGCCCGATGTGCTGCGTCCGTATATGGGCGGCATCGAGCGCCTTGCGCCGGCCGCGTAAAAAATTTTGGAAAGGGGGTTGGCGGCTGACGAAATTCGGCTATAATCTCTTTCTCGCTGCTTGAGGCCACTTAGGCAGCGAACCAAAGCAGAAAGAACGCTTGGAGAGGTGGCAGAGTGGTCGAATGCGCCGGACTCGAAATCCGGTGTACGGTTATACCGTACCGTGGGTTCGAATCCCACCCTCTCCGCCAAGCACACAATGAAGCCCTTGAATTTTCAAGGGCTTTTTTGTTTTTTTGCGTTTCGGAATGCCGTTTGGTGTGTCATGGCGTGCTTGCTGCAATCGACCAGGTTCGGCGTGCGTTGGACACCAACAAGCCAGTGACAGCAGGATGGAAAGGCCCTCGAAGAATCAGTCGGGGGCATTTCCCAACAACAGCGCTTGCGCCTCGACGACCACCTCCACCAGTAGATCGGCAAGCAGCCGCACACGTGGTGAGCGTTTGACATCGGGATGCATCACCAGCCATAGCTTTCTTACGATGGTGCAGACAGGATCGGGGACCAACGACAATGCATCGTCGTTGGCTGCCAGGAAATGAGGAAGTACCGCGATTCCAAGACCCACACGGGTAGCGTTGAGTAACGCAGTGAGATCGTTGCTCTTGAAGACAAAACGCCGATTGCCGGCAATCTGGCTCAGCCAGCGCTGCTGAGGTACTTGGTCAAGACTGTCGTCGTAACCCAGGAACTCCCACGCATCAGCCGGTCGACGGGTATAACCATGGGCGGCGTAAAGTCCATACCCCATGTCCCCAATGCCACGCGCCGCCAGTCCCGCTGCCGTCGGCCGCGACATTCTGATCGCCAGATCGGCCTCGCCCCGCGCCAGATTGGCATCCCGCGATTCACCAATAACCTCCAGATCGATGTTCTGCCATCTGGCGCGCATGGCGGCCAGGCGAGGCACGAGGAAATGACCCGCCCAGGCAGGGGGTGCCGACAGCCGGACCGTTCCCTGCAAGGATGAAACGCCGAGCGCTACCCGCGAGAACGCCTGGGCTTCGTCGTCCAGTCGGCCAGCCTGGGCGACCAGCGTTTCGCCTTCCGCCGTCAATGACCACGCTTTGGGCAAGCGGTCGAAAAGCCTGATCCCCAGCGACTGTTCCAGTGCCTCGACGCGCCTTGCCACGGTCGAGTGCTCGACGCCGAGCCGCCGAGCCGTGCCCGACAGGCTGCCCGTGCGCGCCAGTTCCAGAAAATAACGGACGTCATCCCACTGGAGAGCGCGCTTTCCGATGCCAGCGATGGCTGTGTTTTTATGCACAGTAAATGTCGATATTTGGCGAATTGATGGCGCATTTTGCTAGACGTAAGCTGCGCTTGCAAGCTCATCCATCAGGAGAACACCATGACCGAGCGCGAATCATTTCACGCTTCATCAGCAGCGTCCCAGATCGTTATCAGTCAATATGGCGACGCGGCGGCACTGACCACCGTAGACGAAACGCTGCCTCCGCCGGCGGCCGGCGAGATCCGCGTCCGGCACACGGCGATCGGTGTTAACTATGTCGATATCTATCACCGCACCGGCCTCTACCGGCTGCCCTCGCTTCCCGCAGTGCTTGGCGTCGAGGCCGCTGGCATCGTCGAGGCGCTCGGGCCGAATGTCGACACAGTGCGTTTGGGCCAGCGTATTGCCTACGCCGGCCTTCCCACCGGTGGTTATGCCAGCGCCCGCAACCTACCGGCCGACCGGGCCATCGCTTTGCCCGACGACGTACCCGACGACGCAGTGGCCAGCCTGCTGCTGCGCGGCATCACCACTTACATGCTGCTGACCTACGTCTATTCGCTGAAGGCTGGCGATACCGTGCTCGTGCACGCTGCGGCCGGAGGTCTCGGGCTGGTGCTCGTGCAGTGGGCGAAGTCCATGGGCGCACGCGTCATCGGCACCGTCAGTTCGCCGGCCAAGGCGGAGCTGGCCATCTCACACGGATTGGACCACGCGATCAATTACCGCGATAAGGACTTCGTGGCAGAGGTCATGCGGCTGACGGATGGCGAGGGCGTCGATTACGCTATCGACGGCATCGGCGGAAAGACTCTGCTCGATACCCTCAGCTGCGTACGTCCTTACGGTATGGTTGCCAATGTCGGCCAAGTGTCGGGCGACGTCGCACCGCTCGATCTGTCGCTGCTCGGCCCGGCGCGTTCGGTGGCGCTCTCGCGGCCCGGCGTCATTCGCTTCATGACGGATCTGGAACGTTATCGCGAAGGTGCGCTGGCCACCATCCGGCAACTGCAGGCCGGGCTGCGGCCGACGGTCGGCGATGTCCTTCCGTTGAGCGAAGCGGCGGAGGCACATCGCCGGCTCGAAGCCGGGCAAACTGTCGGTGCCATTCTCCTGCGTCCCTGAGCAAAAACAACGAGGATCATCATGCTGTTTCTCATCCTTCTCGACTATCTGCGCCCGCTGTCCGAAGTGGACGTTCACATGGACGACCATCGCGCCTTTCTGAATCGCCATTACGCAGCGGGGCACTTCCTGCTCTCGGGCCGGAAGTCACCGCGAACCGGTGGCGTGATTCTCGCCAGAGCCAACGCGCTTGACGAAGTCTCGCAATGGATTTCCGAAGACCCCTTCCATCAGGCCGGGGTCGCCAGCTACCAAATCATTGCCTGGGAACCGACGATGGCCGCTCCGGGCATGCCCGACTTCCGAGCGTAGCTTTGCCGAGCGCCAAAGGCACTGTCGTCGCCGGTCAAGCCCATGGCGGCGACGATCAGTCATCGGGGGATGATGGCAACAGGAAATCGAGAGATTTCTCGTGCGATGGAAAGGCAATTATTGAGGCACGTTTCAACCCTGAGCGCGGGGAACCACAAAAAATCTCGCCGATCGGTCTGCCGGCGACGAAGTGCGTTATCTCGAGGATGGGGTGGGGGGATCCTGCTCGACGGGTGGTGGAAATTCGCTCGAAGGAACGGGAACTAGACAAGTAGATTAGTTGAATAAGAGGAAATTGAAATGAACAGTACTCAGAAACCAGTTGCCGTTATCACCGGCGGCGGTACGGGTATCGGTCGGGCCACAAGCGAGAAACTGGCAGCAGCGGGATGCACGGTGGTGATCATCTATTCGCGCAGCGACGCAGAAGCCAACGACACCGTGAACGCCATTCGCGCGAGAGGCCAGGACGCCATCGCCATCCAAACCGATGTTGCGGACGACGGCCAGGTACGGCGCACGATGGCCGAAGTCGTCGACTCTTTCGGTAACATCACCTATCTCATCAACAATGCCGGCATCACCCGACAGTTGCCATTCGCTGACCTGGAGGCAGTTGCCGATGATGTTTGGGACGATCTCTTCGCGGTCAACGTGAAAGGCGCATTCAACTGTAGCCGGGCGGCAGCACCGCACCTGCGCGCAGTGCCAAGTAGTGCCATTGTCAATGTAGGCAGCATAGCCGGAGAAACCGGTTATGGCTCGTCGCTTCCCTATGCCGTTTCCAAGGCAGCCCTGCACGGCATGACCAAATCCCTGGCACGGGCACTAGCGCCGGAAATACGTGTCAATTGCATTGCACCCGGCGCTGTCGAAACCCGTTGGTGGTCCGGCAATGAAGCCAAGATGCGCCAACTCTCGGGCAACCTTCCGCTTCAGCGCATCTCGACACCGGAAGACATTGCAGAAACTATCGTGCTTCTGCTCACGTCCCGTTCATTGACCGGTCAGATCGTCAAAGCCGAGAACGGGCAAACACTTTGAGGACCGGGCGTGAGTCAACATGCTGAAGTGGTTTGGCGAATGGAACATGCTGCGCACGTCACCTTCTTGCGAAACGCCGCCTTGCCTCGTCCATCCGGGGCCGTGACGGTGGAACAAGCGCTTGGTCTAGGTCATTTTTTCTACCAACGTCGCGTTTTGCTTGATTGCCCCCATTCAACGTGGTCAGTGGCGCAACGCGGACACGGTCGAGGATTCGTAGGCGAGGGCGATTCGGCATATGGGACATCGGCAGAGGCACTCGTCCGGCTGCAGCAGTTGGTCCACGCTCTGTGACTAACCAAAAATGTGAAGTGGCGCTCGTCGACGTTTGTGATCGCTTCGTGCATGGCTTCCGCCTGCGGATTTTCGTCGCAAGCCTGATTCGATAGCCTCGGTCGCGTTTGCGTATCCGCGAAGCGATAACCCAGGCGGCGAGGTTCATTATGGCCAAATGGGAAGGCGGTGTCGGGCAGAGAAAGTTTGAGATCCCCTGTTCATTGAGGGCCTGCTTTTCCGCAGGATTGCGCGAAGGGAGCCGGCGCACTCTGGCCGGCTCAAGGGCGTGATACGGGATACAAAAAATCTGGATTCGCGCTCGTGGACGGCGATCCAGGAAATCTCGGGTTTTTGCTGGCCAATCTGTGCACGAGCGGCTATGGGCAAGCCGTTCAAGTAGGCGTGCGCCAAGCGGGACGAAGTACGTTGCAAGCGTGAATGCTCCCGCAACCAGTCGTGAGAACCGGCGTTCGCCAGGCGGCGGCAACATGATTACGAGAGCCTCGCCCGGCGTTCGCCCGTTAAACACCGTCGAGCTATCGTCGAATGAAGGGGTTGGGGACGTCGAGATCCGTGGAGATCATGACGCATTTCGTCTCAAGATATTCCTTGATCGTTTCAACGCCGGACTCGCGGCCGATGCCGGACTGCTTGTAGCCGCCAAACGGTGACGTGAAGCTCGTTGCGCGGTAGTTGTTAACCCAAACCGTTCCCGCCTTCAAGCGGTCGGTCATGACCATCGCGCGGTGCAGGCTGCGTGTCCACACGCCAGCCGCAAGACCATAGGCAACGTCGTTGCCGATCCGGATGGCATCCTCTTCGTCATCGAACGGAATCACGGCGAGCACCGGCCCAAACACCTCCTCCTGTGCGATGCGCATGTCGTTGGTCACGTTGGTGAAGATGGTCGGCTCCACAAACTGGCCTGCACCCAAATCCGAGCGTGCGCGCCCGCCCAGCACGCACGTCGCACCTTCGTGCTTGGCGCTTTCGATGCATGCCATGATGCGTTCAAACTGGGGGCGCGTGGCAATCGGTCCGATTTGTGTATCCATCTTCGACGGATCGCCGATCTTCGCCTGCCCCACAAAGTCGATGAGTCGCTGTACGAAGGCCTCCTGGATATTGCGCTGCACGAGCAGCCGCGACCCCGCCATGCACGTCTGGCCGGATGCAGCGAACACGCCGGAAACCACTCCCTTTACTGCTTGATCGAGATCTGCATCATCGAAAACAACATTCGGCGACTTACCGCCGAGTTCGAGTGTCACCGTCTTCAACCCGCGCGCCGCAAGTTCGTAAATCTTCCGACCAGCCCCCCCGCCGCCGGTGAAGCCAACGTGTGCCACCAGCGGATGCGTGACGAGCGGTTCGCCAACCTCCTGACCGAAGCCCGTCACGACATTGACTACGCCGTCAGGAAAGCCCGCCTGCTTGATAAGGCGCGCAAACTCGATCATGGATGCGGAAGTGAATTCGGACGGCTTGATGACCGCAGTGCATCCCGCCGCCAGCGCCGGTGCGAGCTTCCAACTCGTCAGAGCAAGTGGCGAATTCCACGGCGTAATGATGCCAACCACCCCCTTCGCCTCGTACTTCGTATACGCAAACACTCCCTTCTTGTCGGTTGGAATGACGGCGCCCTGAACCTTATCGGCGAGTCCCGCGTAGTAATGGTAATAGTCGCCCAGATAGCGCACCTGGCCCGTCACTTCGGCCGCCAGCTTGCCGTTGTCTCGCATCTCGATCGCGGCTAGATGCGGCGCATTTTCGATGATGAGATCTGCGAGACGCCGCAGCAATGCGCCTCTCTGGGTCGCAGTGAGCGATGCCCAAGCCGCGCCGTTTAGCGCCGCATGTGCCGCAGTCACGGCGGCGTCTACGTCGCGTGCATCGCCGCGGGCGATCTCGGCCCAGACTTTTCCGTCGTAAGGGTTCTCCGTAGGGAAATACTCCCCGGTCGATGGCGCAATCTCCTGCCCGCCAATGAAGTTTCCATAGCGCGGGAGATCGGGTTCGCGGAGCTGTTGATCCATGGTGATGTCTCCAATCGGACTTGCGAAAATCAGATATAAATTCTGTAGGGTGAAACCCTATGGAATAATTCGTTGCGTTAAACAGAACGCAGTTCTATTATTTGTCAAAAGCCGCCGGGTTGCAAGGAGAGATCACAGCCTGAGACTGCGGCCGGTTCGTGAAGGTCTCAATGTTCTGGAGGAGATGATGGCGAAGGTAAGTAATGTCGACGTTCTCGTGGTTGGCCACGGCGTCGCAGGATTGTCGGCAGCGGTGTCCGCCGCGCAGGCTGGTGCTGCGGTTGCGGTGCTGGAGCGTGCACCTTTCGAGGACTTCGGCGGAAACAGTCGCTGGACCGAAGCGTACATGCGTATGAAGAATGACAGCGAGGTTAGCGATGATTTCGAGAGTCACTTCGCTGAGAACGCAGGGGCGAATCCGGATCCGATGATTCTCTCCGAGGCGGTATCCGAGTATTCGCACTGGCCATCGATCGTCAAGGCACACGGCTTCCCCGACCCCGAATTGATCTCGTTCTTCGCCGCCGAGGCCCCCTCCGCGCTTGCATGGCTCAAGCAGTTCGGCTGCCGATTCGAACCTATGCCCATTTACCTGCTCACCCAGAACACGACGCGCATCGCATCGGTGGGAGGCGGTCTCGCGATTCTCGAGGCGTTGCTCAAGCAAGCCCGGGCGTTGGGCGTCGAATTCCATTACAACACCACTGCCAAGGCATTGCTGCAAGACGGCGACGGCTGCGTGACCGGCGTGCGTGCGGTGTCCACCGAGGCTGGTCCGTTGACGTTCCACGCGCGGAACGTCGTGCTGGCCTCCGGCGGATACCAAGGCAATCCGGAAATGCTGACGCAGTACCTCGGTCCGAAAGCGAGCAACATTCGTCCAGTCGCGCGCGGTGGGTATTACAACAAGGGCGAGTGCATTCGCATGGCGCTCGATCTCGGTGCCGCCCCCGCAGGGGAATTCGGTTCGTACCATGCGGAACCCGTCGACCCGCGTTCAGCGATGGCCGAAGCCGTCGTCTTTATCTATCCCTACGGCGTGCTGATCAATCGCAACGGCAGCCGGTTTGTCGATGAAGCACCGGGTACGGTGGACGCCCACTACGACAATATCACCCGTGCGATCGGCGAGCAGCCCGGCGGCGTGGCGTACGTGATCTTCGACAGCAAGGTCAATGACATTCCGCGCTGGCAAACCAGCATTCGCAGCGACCAGCCCGCCATTCAGGCCGATTCGCTGCCGGAACTCGCGCGGAAGCTGGAACTTCCTGTCGACGCCTTCATCTCGTCCATCGACGCCTACAACGCGGCCTGTCCCGCACCGAACGCGTTCGATGGCGGCATGACGCTGGACGGGCTCAGCACCAAGGGCGTCTGGCCGGCCAAGTCGAATCACGCGCGCTCCATCGAAGCCGGGCCATTTTCTGCCTATCCCATCATTTCGGCGAACTGTTTCACTTTCGGTGGATTGAAGGTCGATACGTACGCGCGCGTGCTCGATACCGACGGGCGTGCCATTCCGGGGCTGCTCGCTGCGGGCGAGACGGTCGGTATCTACCACCAGGTGTACACGGGATCGACTTCCGTGCTGCGCGGCATCGTGTTCGGCCGCCGTGCTGGGAAGACGGCAGCGCTAGAGCGCGCCTGAAACGACAACCGTGTTAAACGAGTGAAGCGAGGAGACAACTCATGAAACGTCGCGATTTTCTTCGATTGAGCGCCGCCGCCGGATTGGCGGGCGGGTTCGGTGTGGCCGACATCCAACGGGCGCTCGCCGCCGACGGCTTGGATCTTTACATGCTCAGCGCGTTCTCCGGCCCATTTGCCGCAAACGGCAAGTTCGGTGAAATGGGGGGCCGCCTCGCGGTCAAGAGCCTGTCGCCATCGATGGGGCGCAGTGTTGCCTATCACACGATCGACACGCAGGGGAATACCGGTACGGCAGTGCGCAAGATTCAAGAGGCGATCAACCAGAAGCAGGGACGCCTGTTCCTGGGGGGGGCGCTGTCGAGCGAGGCGCTCGCCGTCAGCCGTGAAATCGAGCACGCCGGCGGTGTCTATATCACCTATGTCGGCGCCGACGAAATCACCGGATCGGCGTGCAACCGCGCGACGTTCCGCTGGGCCGTGCCAACCTACGGCGCCATTCGCCAGACCGTCGCGCCGGTGGCCGACATGCTCCCCAAGGCAAAGCGCTGGTACACCATAACCCCGCAATACGTGTTTGGCGAAGGGTTACTCAACAACGCCAAGGAAGTGTTCCGGGAAAAGGGTATCGAACACGTGGGCAACAGCTATCACTCGTTGCAAGACAAAGAGTTTTCGGGCTATCTGACCAACGCGGCCGCTTCCAATGCGGACGTTCTGTTGATCCTGAACTTCAGCCAGCAAAGCATCGATACCCTCAGGCAGGCGGTCAGCTTCGGCCTCAAGAGGAAGATGAAAATCGTCGTTGCTTGGTCGGCTGGGCTCGACCAGTTTGCGACGCTCGGTCCCGATATCTGTGAGGACGTTTTCTTCGGCGTGCAGTACTGGCACGGCCACGATGCGCCAGCCAACCGGGCCTTCGTCGCGCTCAATCGTGAAGTCAATCGTGCGACTCCCACTTATTTCACTGCTGCGGACTTTGCTGTCACGAGCATGATGCTCGACGCGGTGCGTCGCGCGAACACGACCGATCCGAAGCGCGTGGCGCAGACCCTTGAATCGATGAAATGGGCGGGCATCACCGGCGATGAGGAAATGCGCGCGTTCGATCATCAAGTGTCGAAGAACTATTTTCTGATGCGAGGCAAGGCCAAGGCGAAGATGCGCGATGCCGACGATTTCGCCGAAGTCGTGTCGTTCGGAAAGTCGTTCCCAAGCCAGGGACAGTCGCAGTGCAAGCTTGCCTGAAGACATTTTCATAATCTGACGACGGCGCCATTGGCCAACCGCCATGGGCGCCGCCGGCAAACTCGATTCAGGTGCAAGTCATGGGCATCTATCTGTTTCAGATCATCAACGGCATCGGTCTGGGGATGATCTACTTTCTCGTTGCAGTCGGACTGAGCATCACCCTCGGGTTGCTTGGATTCGTCAACTTCGCACACGGCATGTTCTATCTGCTGGGCGCATATCTGACGTTTCAGATCGTTTCGTGGGGCGGCAGTTTCTGGGCGGCGGCGGTGGCCGCTCCGCTGGTGGTCGCCGTGCTCGCATTCACGCTCGAACGTGCGATTCTCGTCCGAACGTACAAGTTGCCGCACAAGTACCAGATCGTCGCGACACTCGGCATCGTATTGATTGCGCAAGAGGCCGTCGTGATGCTGTGGGGACCCCTCGGCAACGGCGTGTCCGTGCCGGATTCGCTGGCCGGTGTGGTCTCGCTTGGCAACTTTCAGTATCCGCTCTACCGCGTGTTCGTCGTGGCCGTCGCTGCGGTGCTCGCGATCGCGCTTTGGTTGCTACTCGAGCGAACGACGTTCGGCGCTCTCGTTCGCGCCGGCAGTGAATCTTCAGAAATGGTGAAGCTGCTTGGCGTCGATGTCCGAACACTGACCAGCTTGACGTTTGCGCTCGGCGGCATGATCGCCGCGGTCGCGGGCGTACTGATTGCCCCGATACGCGGCGCCGACCCCAGCATGAGCGGCGAGGCCCTGGGGATTGCCTTCGTGGTTGTCATCATTGGCGGCATGGGGAGTTTTACGGGGTCGATTGTTGCCGGCATTTTGGTGGGGGTCGTTCAAAGTGTGATGAGCACCCTCTGGTCGGAGGGGGCCCAACTGATGGTGTACGTCGTCATGACACTGGTATTGATCGCCGCGCCGCGCGGCATTCTGGGGAGAGCGTGATGAGCCGGATCATGAATTTCGCGTCGCCCGTGCTGTTTCCTCTCGCGTTCGCGATTGTCTTGCCGTTCGTCGTGTCGTCTCCGACGCTGGCGGGTTCCGTGCTGGTGTATGCGGTGGCGGCGATGGCCTGCAACCTGCTTCTCGGCTACGGCGGACTGTTGTCCTTTTGTCAGGGCACATTCTTCGGCTTGGGCGGATATCTGTTTGGACTCGCGCTGCTGCGGGGGCATTGTGGGGTTCTCACCGCGCTCGTCGTCGCAATCGTGGGGTGCGGCCTTATCGCCGGACTAATTGGCGCTGTAGCCATCCGGCGCAAAGGGCTGTATTTCGTGATGCTGACGCTGGCTTTCGCACAGCTTTTCTATTTCATCGCGTATTCGCTGCCCGCGTTGACCGGCGGCGACAACGGGATGGAGGGTCTGCCTCGATTGCCAACGTTGCTGCCGTTCCTGAAAGGCCTGCCAGTGGCCGACAGCGTCGCGCTTTACATTCTGATCGCGATCGCATTCATCGCGGCGTATGGCCTGCTGCTTCGCGTGATCGGCTCGCCGTTCGGTTCCGTCCTGATCGCGATTCGCGAGAATGAACATCGCGTCGGGCCGCTTGGCTATAACGTTCGGCACTACAAGACGCTCGCATTTGTTCTGTCAGGTGCCCTGACGGGGCTCGCCGGCGCCATCGATGGCCTATTGCTCGGCATGGTGCCGCTCTCAAATATCGACATCGGCACGAGTCAGAACATTCTGATCGCTGCCATTCTCGGCGGAGCGGGCTCGCTGAGCGGCTCGGTGTTCGGCGCAGCCGCGCTCGTGATAGCGAGTGACTTTCTTTCGGACCTCTGGCCGCGGTGGCAGATGGTGCTCGGCGTACTTCTGGTCTTACTCGTCATTTTCGCGCCGGATGGCTTGTCGGGGCTCTGGCGGCGCCTTGTTTCGCGCGTGCGGCGCCAAACTTATGATCGAAAGGACAAGCAATGGACTACATTCTAGACGCGCAATCCGTTGGGGTGCGATTTGGGAACTTCGTCGCCAACAAGAACGTCGATCTGCGTGTGAAGCGCAACTCGATCCACGCGCTGATCGGCCCGAACGGGGCGGGCAAAACCACGTTCTTCAATGCCCTGTCGGGCCGCATCGAGACATCGTCAGGCCGGGTCATGTTCGACGGCTGCGACGTGACCCGCGTGCCCGTACATCGCAGATTGCATTCAGGCATGGCGCGCTGTTTTCAGATAACGAATCTGTTTCCCGGGCTGACGACGCGAGAAAATCTGCGGCTTGCCGCGCAAGGCCTGCGTTCGGTGCGTGCGCTCGACTTCTTTTCGAAACGCGAGCGCGATACGCAGGCCTCCGAGATGGCGGAATACCTTATCGAACGATTGGCGCTGCGAGCAGAGGCCGAGCGCCGCGTTGGCGAGCTGTCGCATGGGCGACAGCGCATCATTGAAGTCGCGATGAGCATGGCCGGCCGGCCGAAATTGCTGCTTCTCGACGAGCCGACGTCCGGCATGGGCGTCGACGATCTGCCTGTAATGCGCGCGTTGCTCAAGGATTTGAGCCGTGACCACACGGTGGTGTACGTGGAGCACAACATGCATCTGGTCATGTCGCTTTCGGATCGGATCACCGTCCTCTTCGAGGGACAGGTGCTCACCGAAGGCACGCCAGACGAAATCAGACGTGACGAGCGCGTTCGGCGCGTATACCTGGGGGAGCGACATCATGTTGCGGGTTGAAGGCTTGTGCGCCGGATACGGGAGCGCACGCATCGTGCACAACGTTTCGCTCGAAGTGGCGGCGGGCGAGATAGTTTGCCTGCTCGGCCGCAACGGCGCGGGGAAGACAACGACGCTGAGCGCGATTGCGGGAGCGATCCCTTTGTTCGCCGGGGAAGTTCGTCTAGGCGGCAAGGCGATCGTGCCCGGACGAGCCGATGTTGTTTCGCGGCATGGTCTGAAGTTGGTTCCGGAGCACCGAGGCATCTTCGCAATGCTGACTGTGGAGGAGAACCTGCGCATAGCGGCGCGGCGTGACTCGATCTGGTCACTTGACGCGGTGTATGCGCTGTTTCCCCGTTTGCGCGAGCGCAGAAAAAATGGCGGGTCGGCCCTCTCGGGCGGCGAGCAACAGATGCTCGCCATCGCACGTGCGCTGGTGAACGGCCCCAAACTCTTGATGCTCGATGAGCCGAGCGAAGGGCTGGCGCCAGTCATCGTCGACGAAATCATGGCGATTTGTCGAACGATCCGCGCCGAAGGCATTCCCATCCTGCTCGTCGAGCAAAGCGTGGATGTCTGCATGGCGTTGGGGGATCGCCATTACATCCTGGAAGAGGGGCATATCGCTTATCACGGTACTCGGGACGAGTTCGCAGGCGCCGAAGACGTCCGGAGTCGGTATCTTGCCGTGGAGGTCGGGTGAGCGCAGCGCGGGGAGCGATCAATACCGAACGGATTCGTTTAATATACGGGCGATCCAGAGAGGGAGACTTATGAGTTCAGACGGTGTAGCAGCGGTTGAACGCGCACTCGATATCCTTGAGGCGTTCAACGAGCGTGATGGCGCGCTTACGCTTGCCGAAATCGCAAGCCGCACGGGTTTCTACAAGAGCACGATTCTCCGCTTGATCGATTCGATGGAAAAGTACGGCTACGTTCAGCGTACCTCCGACGGCCTTTACCGGCTTGGGCCCAAGACGCTGTCGCTCGGCTTTATGTATCAGCGAAGTTTCAATACGTCTGATCTCGTCCCTCAGGCCTTGCGCCGACTCGTCGATGAGATCAACGAGAGCGCTTCGTTTTATGTTCGCGACGGCGATACGCGCGTCTGCCTGCATCGGCAGGACGCCGATCGTGCCATACGTGATTCGGTACATGTCGGTCACCGGCTTCCGCTCAACGTTGGGGCGGGCGGCCATGTCATCCTTGCGTTCAGCGGCTTGTCCGGCGATAAGTACGAACGCATCCGCGACCGCATGTACGCCGCCTCGGTGGGGGAGCGAGATCCCGAGACGGCCGCACTGGCATGCCCCGTGCTCGGCGTGCGCAACCAATTGGTTGGCGTGATTACGATATCGGGGCCGCGCTATCGGCTCGAAGCCGAGACGCTGGAATCGTACGTACCGACGCTGTTGAAGTTCGCTGCAGAGTTGACGAAACAATGCGGGGGCGACGAGACACGTTTGCTAAAGGCTGCGCAGCAGCGTTAACCGAACCCATTGGGCGGTACTGCAAGAAGGCCGCCTGTTTTTTTAAACCAGTTATAGAACGATGTTCTATCAGATAGACCTGCGTTGATCTCTTTTGGTCAATGTTTCAGAAAATAATTCTGAAATTGAGGTAAAAATGACTCAGGCATTGGAAGGAATCAGGATTCTCGATGTGACGAACGTCCTGGCCGGGCCGTTCTGCGGCTATCAATTGGCGCTAATGGGGGCCGACGTTATCAAGGTCGAAACCCCAGGTACGGGAGACCTGGCGCGGCAACTTGGCGCCGATCCGGCGCTGAACGCCGAGTTGATGGGGACATCGTTTCTCGCACAGAACGCGGGAAAGCGGTCGGTCACGCTCAATCTGAAGAGTGAGGCCGGCAAAGCCATCTTCCATAAACTGGCTGCGTCCGCCGATGTTGTCATCGAAAACTTCCGGCCCGGCGTAATGGATCGCCTCGGCGTCGGCTACGACGATCTGCGCGAGATCAATCCGCGACTCGTATATTGCGCGATTTCCGGCTTTGGCCAGACGGGGCCGCTCAAAGATGCCCCCGCCTATGATCAGATCGTTCAAGGCATGTCTGGCGTAATGAGTGTGACTGGCGACGAACGGAGCGTGCCGATGCGCGTCGGCTACCCCGTCGCGGACACGTTGGGTGGTGTAACCGCGGCTTTTGCGATCAGTGCGGCGTTGGTCCGTCGGGCGGCAACGGGGGTGGGTACGTCCATCGATGTTTCGATGCTCGATTGCATGCTGGCATCGATGGGTTGGGTCATCTCCAATTATCTGATTGCGGGGCAGCGGCCTCAACCGATGGGGAACGAGAACTTCACGGCCGCCCCTTCCGGCACTTTCAAAACGGCGGACGGCCTCCTCAACATCGCTGCGAACAAGCAAGAGCAGTTCGTTGCGCTCGTAGCGCTTCTCGGCATTCCCGAACTCGCCAGCGATGCGCGATTTGCGCAGCGCGAGGCGCGCAAACGGCACCGGGCGGAACTGAAAACGCTCATCGAGGCCGCTTTGAAGACAAAGTCCGCTACCGAATGGGAGCCGGCGCTGACCCGGGCAGGTATTCCCGCAGGGCGGGTGCTGGATGTGGCGAGTGCGCTTGCCGAGCCGCAGGTGACGCAACGACGATTAGTGAAATCGTTTCGACGCGCCGTAAAAAACGAGCGAGACGTATCGGTGGTGCTTTCCGGATTCAAAATGAGAGAAGCTGAGCCGGACGTCGCTTGTGCGCCGCCTACGCTGGGCGAGCACACCGCTCAGGTGTTAGGCGAGCTCGGGTACACGAGTCTCGAAATTGAACAGCTCAAGCATCAGGGGGCGGTATGAACCCCACAACAGGCAAACCATGGACGCCACCCGAACAATGGTGGAAGACGTCGATCATCGACGTTCAACCCGGTGAAATTGGTATTCGCGGATACCCGATCGAAACCCTCATCGGCAATCTGAGCTACGCGCAAATGGTTTGGCTGATGCTGCGCGGCGAAGTCCCGTCGAAGCCGCTGGCGACGCTGCTCGAGGCCGCGCTTGTCGCGGCTGTCGATCATGGGCCTCAGGCACCGTCGATTGCGATTGCGCGCATGAGCATGACGTGTGGCGTCGACATCAATAACGCAATGGCATCGGCGATCAATGTGCTGGGCGACGTCCACGGCGGGGCGGGGCAGCAATGCATGGATCTGTTCCGCAGTGTGCTTGAATGCGCAAGCGCCGAGCAGTGCGGCATCGCAGATGCGAGCGATATCGTGGTGGGTGATTACCAGCGCAATGTGTCGAAGATGATTCCTGGGTATGGTCATCGCTTTCACCCTGTCGACCCCCGCGCCACGCGCCTGCTCGCGCTTGTCGAGCAAGCGCGTGACGAAGGCCTGGTGACTGGACAGTACCTTGCTGCGGCAAGGGTGATCGAGGCCACGCTCGCCCGGCGTGCGAACAAGCCGATCCCCATCAATATCGACGGGGCGACGGCGGTGATCTATAGCGAGCTGGGTTTCTCGGCGGCGCTGGGGCGGGGGCTCTTCATTCTTTCGCGCTCGGTTGGCATCCTCGCGCACGCGTACGAGCAGTCGCAAGCGCAGGAGCGCATCAAGGGTCCGATGCCGCCAAGCGTTCCCTACACCTACACGGGACCGGCGCGACGTAATGTTCCTTCGTCAATTCGGTATGAAAATGACCAGTATTGAAGCCATGATGGACGCCGGCGCGTTCATCCAGCCGATCGACTGGGGCGACGGCGGGCGCAGCCGCATCGTGTCGCTGCGCGAGATGGAGCAGGCGTTTCCGGCCGTTGCACGCCTTCCGATGTCGATCCGGATCTTGCTCGAAGGCATGGTGAGGCATTTCGACGGCGAACACACAACGTGTGCGCATCTGAGCAATCTTCTCGCGTGGCATAACGGGGTACGCGACGAAATTCCGGCGTGGTTCTCGCGCGTGTTGCTACAGGACGCTTCGGGCATTCCGCTGCTCAGCGATCTTGCGGCAATGCGCGCCGCCGCGTGGCGCGACGGCATTGCGCCCGAGTGTGTTCAGCCGCGTATTCCGGTAGATCTTGTCATCGATCATTCGGTCGTCGCGGATTTCTCGGGAACCCCTCTGTCGCAGGCCCAAAACCTTGCACGCGAGTTTGAGAACAACGACGAGCGTTATCGGTTCGTGAAATGGGCGGAGCAAGCGTTCCATGGCTTGCGCGTCGTTCCGCCCGGTCACGGCATCGTGCATCAAGTCAATCTGGAATATCTCTCAACAGGGCTCGCGCAGCGCGACGGATTCGCCTTCCCCGATACCCTGGTCGGAACCGACTCGCACACGACGATGGTGAACGGACTTGGCATTCTCGGCTGGGGTGTGGGAGGGCTGGAGGCTGAATTGGCCGTACTCGGTCTGCCGCTTTACGTGCCGACACCGGACGTGATCGCCGTTGCGCTCTCGGGAGCGCGGCAGTCGGGGACGAATGCCACCGATCTGGCGCTTTACCTGACAGGTGTGCTGCGCGAATACGGTGTGGTTGGCAAGTTTCTCGAATTTGTCGGACGAGGGGCGCGCCGATTGAGCGTTCCCGATCGCGCCACGATCGCGAACATGGCACCGGAGTATGGTGCGACGGTCGGCTACTTCGCGACCGACGAAAGTACGCTGGCGTACTTTCTCGACACCGGCCGCTCGAAGCAACGGGTCGATCGCTTCGGCGCCTACTGCCTTCGGCAGCGTTTGCTGGGTATCCCGGAAGCCACCGATCTAGATTATTCCGCGACACTCGAAATCGATCTGTCGCGCGTGGGCCGGTTGGTATCCGGCCCTCGCCGTCCGCATCAGACATTGTCGTTGCCCGACGTTGCGGCAAGTCTTCCAGTCGACCCTTCGCGGGCTGATTCGTCGCGAGGCGACATGGCGTCGCTCGCTGACGGCGCAGTCGTGCTCGCGGCCATCACCTCGTGCACCAACACCGCCAACCCCGCCGCGATGTTGACGGCAGGGCTCGTGGCAAAGGCCGCCGTCGAGCGTGGTGTGACCGTGCCGCAATACGTGAAGACCGTGCTTGCGCCTGGGTCCCTTGCGGTCACGAAGTATCTGGAGCGCGCTGGCCTGCTCTCACCGCTGGAGGCCTTGGGATTCTACGTGGCGGCCTACGGGTGCTCGGCTTGTGTCGGAAATACCGGGGCTCTGCACGACGGCGTGGAGGATGACATCGTTGCGAGGAATGTGACCGTGGCGGCCGTGCTTTCCGGAAACCGGAATTTTGAGGCGCGAATTCATCCGCTGGTCAAGGCGAACTATCTGGCTAGCCCTGCACTCGTGGTTGCTTACGCCCTCGCCGGCACTGTTCTGACGGATCTCGAAGCGCAGCCGGTGGCCACGGATCGTGACGGGCATCCGGTATTTCTGCGCGATCTGTGGCCGGATGACGCCACGGTGGAGGCGCTGCTTCGGCACGTTCTCGATCAACGCGATTACGCGTCGATCACCGACGCAAGTGGCGCAGCCCGACAGACATGGAATGCAATCGCATCGGAGGGCGGCACGGTGTATCAATGGCAGGACGGCTCCACGTATTTCGTTGAGCCACCGTTCTTCGACAGGACAAAGCAAGCGATCGGCGCGGCGTCCATTACCGGCGCGCGCGTGCTTGCCGTGCTCGGCGACGCCATCACGACAGATCACATCAGCCCCGTGGGGCGCATCGCGGAAGAGGGCGATGCTGGGCGCTACTTGCGACAGCAAGGCGTTGCGCCAGAAGACTTCAACACCTACGGCGCGCGCAGGTGCAATCACCACGTCATGGTGCGCGGAACCTTCGCGAGCCCGCGCCTGGTCAACTCGTTGGTGCACCCGCTTGTCGGCCCGCTTGCGCGTTCGGCGCGTGATGGGCAGGTACGCACGGTATTCGAAGTCGCTCGGGAGAATGCGCACGATGGCGTGCCCAGCGTCATCGTCGCGGGAAAATCGTACGGCGCGGGTAGCGCGAGAGATTGGGCGGCGCGCGGAACGTCGTTGCTTGGCGTGTCCGCAGTCCTGGCCCGTAGCTTTGAACGTATCCATCGCAGCAATCTCGTTCTGATGGGCGTCATGCCAATCGAGTTGCTGGAATCGACGGATTTCGACGAGTTGGAATGGCTCGGAGACGAGTCGGTCGACATTCATTTCGACAGCGATTCGTTGACCTGCCGGCAGCCCGTGCGCGTTGTCGTAACCCGTGGGGAAACGACGGTGGCGCAATCGGCGGCGACGCTGCGCGTCGATACGTTCGCCGAGCTTCGGTATTTGCGATCGGGCGGCGTGCTCCGCTACGTGTATGAAGCTCAGATCGCGGGCGCCGCAGACGGTGCTCGCCATAAATTAAACGATTGAATTGCCTAGTGATATGGAAATCAGGAAATGAAGATTATCGTGACTGTGAAGCGCGTGGTAGATCACACCGTAAATGTCCGGGTGAAGTCGGACGGTACGGGTGTCGACACCGCCAACGTAAAGATGTCGATGAATCCCTTCGACGAGATCGCAGTGGAGGAAGCGGTTCGGCTGAAGGAGGCGGGCGTGGCCACGGAGGTGATCGCAGTTTCTGCGGGCGTGGCCCAGGCGCAGGAGACGCTGCGCACGGCGCTGGCGATCGGCGCGGATCGCGGCATCCTGATCGAGTCGAATGAGGCGTTGCAGCCACTGGCCGTGGCAAAGCTGTTGAAGGCCATCGTAGACCGGGAGCAGCCGCAACTCATCATCCTGGGTAAGCAGGCCATCGATGACGACTCGAATCAGACCGGCCAAATGCTCGCAGCTCTTGGAAATCTGCCGCAGGCGACGTTTGCGTCGAAGGTTGTCGTCGCTGACGGCAGCGCGGTTGTGACGCGTGAAGTGGACGGCGGTGCGCAGACGTTGTCGGTCAAGCTTCCCGCTGTGATCACTACCGACCTGCGCTTGAACGAGCCGCGCTATGCAACGCTGCCGAGCATCATGAAAGCCAAGAAGAAGCCGATCGAGACGATCAAGCCCGAGGATCTCGGTGTTGACGTCACGCCACGGCTGGCAACGCTCAAGGTCGTGGAACCTGCGAAGCGCGTCGCCGGTGTGAGGATGCCGGATGTGGCGTCGCTGCTGGAGAGGCTGAAGGCTGAGGCGAACGTACTCTGACAAACGGGCAAGAGAGGAAAAACATGACGATTCTGGTAATTGCAGAGCACGACAATGCGACCGTCAAAGCCGCGACGCTGGGGGCAGTGGCAGCGGCGAAGGCGATCAAGTCATTCGCGCAGCAGAGCGTGCACGTTCTGGTTGCGGGCCATCATGCGCGTAGCGCCGCGGAGGCTGCGGCGAAGTTCGCAGGGGTGAGTAAGGTGTTGCTGGCCGATGCGCCGCAGCTAGAAGCGGGCCTGGCCGAGAACATCGAGGCAACGGTGTTGAGCATCGTGAGGAATTACTCGCACATACTGGTGCCGGCTACTGCATCGGGTAAAAACATAGCGCCTCGCATTGCTGCAAAACTCGACGTGGCACAGATTAGCGATATCACGGCAGTGTGCAGCGCAGACACGTTCGAGCGACCGATTTACGCAGGTAATGCGATTGCAACGGTGCAATCACGCGATTCGATCAAGGTCATCACGGTCAGAGCGACGAGCTTCGACGCGGACGCAACTGAGGGCAGCAGCGCACCGATCGAAAGCATCGATGCGGCGCCCGACGCGGGGTCATCGAAATTCGTGAGCCGGGATGTGACTAAGCTGGACCGCCCAGAATTGACCAGCGCGGGTACCATCGTGTCGGGCGGTCGCGGGCTGGGGAGCGCAGAGAACTACAAACGCCTGCTGGAGCCCTTGGCCGACAGGCTGGGCGCCGCGTTGGGCGCCTCGCGCGCGGCGGTTGATGCGGGTTATGTGCCGAATGACTACCAAGTGGGGCAGACAGGCAAGATCGTGGCGCCCCAGTTGTACTTTGCCATCGGCATCTCGGGGGCAATCCAGCATCTGGCGGGTATGAAGGATTCAAAAGTGATCGTGGCGATCAACAAGGACCCGGAAGCGGCGATCTTCAGCGTTGCGGATTACGGCCTCGTGGGCGATCTTTTTGAGATCGTGCCGGAACTGGTCCAACGATTGCAGTAGCGAAGCTAGTTCCAGAAAATAACGGACGTCATCCCACTGGAGAGCGCGCTTTCCAATGCCAGTGATGGCTGTGTTTTTTTGCGCGGCAAATGTCGATATTTGGCGAATTGATGTGGCATTTTGCTAGACGTAAGCTGCGCTTGCAAGCTCATCCATCAGGAGAACGCCATGACACAGCGCGAATCATTTCACGCTTCATCAGCAGCGTCCCAGATCGTTATCCGTTAATAGGGCGACGCGGCGGCACTGACCACCGTAGACGAAACGCTGCCTCCGCCGGCCGCCGGCGAAATCCGCGTCCGGCACACGGCGATCGGGGTCAACTATGTCGATATCTATCACCGCACCGGCCTCTATCGGCTTCCGTCGCTTCCCGCCGTGCTTGGCGTCGATTACGCTATCGACGGCATCGGCGGAAAGACTCTGCTCGATACCCTCGGCTGCGTACGTCCTTACGGTATGGTTGCCAATGTCGGCCAAGTGTCGGGCGACGTCGCACCGCTCGATCTGTCGCTGCTCGGCCCGGCGCGTTCGGTGGCGCTCTCGCGGCCCGGCGTCATTCGCTTCATGACGGATCTGGAACGTTATCGCGAAGGTGCGCTGGCCACCATCCGGCAACTGCAGGCCGGGCTGCGGCCGACGGTCGGCGATGTCCTTCCGTTGAGCGAAGCGGCGGAGGCACATCGCCGGCTCGAAGCCGGGCAAACTGTCGGTGCCATTCTCCTGCGTCCCTGAGCAAAAACAACGAGGATCATCATGCTGTTTCTCATCCTTCTCGACTATCTGCGCCCGCTGTCCGAAGTGGACGTTCACATGGACGACCATCGCGCCTTTCTGAATCGCCATTACGCAGCGGGGCACTTCCTGCTCTCGGGCCGGAAGTCACCGCGAACCGGTGGCGTGATTCTCGCCAGAGCCAACGCGCTTGACGAAGTCTCGCAATGGATTTCCGAAGACCCCTTCCATCAGGCCGGGGTCGCCAGCTACCAAATCATTGCCTGGGAACCGACGATGGCCGCTCCGGGCATGCCCGACTTAGGAGCGTAGCTTTGCGCTCCATGCCCAAGCGGCAGCGCTGCGAACGGCGCCATCAAATCATTCGGATGCGTTCGCCAAGCAGATGCTTGGCCGTGAGAAGGTGCCGTGCCGACGATACGGTCACCTAGCTTGAAGTCGGCGTTCGACCTGCCGGCGCTCGGATACGCTGACCTCGGCATCCCAGCCAAGCAAGCACGACGCGAAAGACCGAGGCTCACCGATCCGCGAAGCTTCCCTGTCATGCGATGACCCTATGACAGGGAAGCTGGCGCGGGCTTTTCTTCTAGTGCGCCAGAAAGTCGATGACCATGCGATTGAATGCGTCCGCGTGCTCCCACTGCACCCAGTGTCCGCAGCGGTTGAACACGTGCAATTGCGCATTCGGCAAGCCAGCCAGCAGTCGCAGGCCGACGTCCATTGGTACGAACCGATCGTCTCGCCCCCAGACGATCAGCGTCGGCGCCGCGACCTCGCCCAATCGTGCGCCATAGTCCGTGAACTGTTTCGGATTCGCAGCAAGACTCTTCACGAAATTGTCGAGGTGGTCGCGATTCGCGAGCATGTTGTCGAGCCGGGCCTGCATCAGATCCTCGGTGATCGAACTCGCGTCGAAGACGAACACGTTCATCATGCGCTTCAGGTTCTCGATGGTCGGATCCCTGTACAGACCATTGAGCAGTTTGATGCCTTCCGTCGGCATGGCCACGAATTGGCTCGGCCCGCCGGTGCCGCCACCCATCAGGATCAGCTTGCCGACGCGCGCGGGATTCGACAGGGCGAACGCCACGGTACTGTGTCCCCCCATCGAATTGCCGATGATGTGCACGCGCTTGATGTCGAGCGCATCGAGCACGGCCTTGAGCACGCGGGCGTTCAATTCGGAACGCGACCCGGTGTTGACGACCGGATCGCTTTTTCCCCAGCCGGGGCAATCGACCAGCAGCACGCGGTAGCCGGCGTCGACCATCGGCTCGACGTTGCGGTTGAAATTGGCCCAGCCGGTCGCGCCCGGTCCGGACCCATGCAGCATCACCACCGTTTCGGCGCCACTGCCGGTATCGTTGTAGTGAATGCGATATTCTGTGTCCGCGTCGCGGATCGTCACGAAACGGCTCGTGGACGCTTCCGTGAGCGCCATGTCGGCCGATTGCGTTGTCGTCATAATGACTCCCTCTACGAATAGTGAATCGTTGAGGACGGCGCGCCTCGTCATGAAACACGCCACCCTCCCAAAGACTTTCTCAAGCACTCGACGACGCTCGGCGCCGGCCGGTCATCGCCCCGGCTGAGTGACGCTGGCGACCATGCGCGGTGCGAACGTGCTCACCACGCTCAGCGCGGCAACGGCTGCAATCACGATCAACGGAATGCTCGAGGACACCAGCATCGACGCACTCTGCCCCAGCGCGAACAACTGACCGGCGATCAGCGGCCCCAGGATCGAACCGAGACGCCCGACGGCCACCGCCGCCCCCACGCCCGTGCCCCGCACTTCTGTGGCATACGCCTGCCCGGCCATCGAATACAGCACCGACTGCCCCCCGACCAGGAACAGCCCGCAGAAGAAGGCGCCGCAGGCCATCGTCACCGCACCGTTGGCCCCCGACAACCCGGCCAGTGACAACGCAATGCCGAGGTACATGCCGATCACGGTCAGGCGCGGCGAGTAACGATCCATCACGTTCGCAATGCCGATCGCCCCGATGCCGCCACCGATGTTGAACATCATGATGGCCATGCCTGCCTGCGCGCGCGACAGCCCGTTGGCCACGACCATCGACGGCAGCCAGTTCATCAGGAAGTACAGGACGATGAGCGTGCCGAGGTAGCTCGTCCACAGTGCGATCGTCGTGCGCGTGCGGCCCTCCTTCCACAGCGCGTGCGTGATGCTCGGTGTCGCGCCGGGCGCGTCGTGCTGCGCCGTGGTGCCGCCGACGCCGGAGTCACGCGTCACACGCGTGGCGACAAACTGTGCCGACTCACGCAGATAAAGCCCCAGCAGTGGCACCATCAACATCGGACCGAAGCCGCCGACGTAAAACACGTGTCGCCAGCCCTCGTCGCCAGGACTCATGATGCCGATCACGGCAGCGAATGCTGCGCCGAACGGCATGCCGCAATACATGGCGCCAACAGCCGTGTTGCGCTGGCCTTCCGGTGCAGCTTCGGCGCACAGCGCGATCAGATTTGGCATGGCGGCACCGAGACCGAGACCGGTCAGAAAGCGCGCCGTCAGCAGCGATTCGAAATTCCAGGTGTGTGCCGTGGCGAGCGAGAAAATGCCGAACAGCGCGACGGACAACATCAGCACCCGTTTGCGCCCCCAACGGTCGGCCAAACGCCCGCCAAGTGCCGCGCCCGGCAACAAGCCGATGGCACCGGCGCTGAACGCCCATCCCATCTGCGCCACGGAAAGCGCGAACTCCTTTGCGATGCGTGGGGCCGCCACGCCGGCCGACTGCAGATCGAGCCCTTCGAGCAGGGCGATGGCCAAACACAGTGCGATCGTTGCGAGGCTACCCTTTGCGGGCGCCGCGCCTTGCGGTGATGATGCTTGCATTGCTTTGTCTCCAGTTCCAGGAAAATCCGCTCTTCTTGGCGGTCGTGTTGAGTCTTGGGAGTTGCGCGCTTTACCTCTCGATGCTCGACGGCGAAAAGTCTGGTTCACAAGCGACCTAAGTCGCATTAGTTCGTCGCATCGGTTCACCCCATGGCGTTGCCGCATTGCATCGTCTTGACTCGCATAGCACCGCCACCAGTCGTCTTGCGCTGCTGCCCGATGCGTCCCGATGCGTCCGCGTGTCCTTGCGTGCGATGGCGCGTGCGTGGGCTGCCTTACGCAAACGTCGCGCGTACGCTGCCCAGACCTTCGATTTCCGTGACGAACGTGCCTGCCTCGGTAACGGGGACCATCGGGCCGAGCGCGCCGGTGAGCACCACATCCCCAGCGCGCAGCGGCGTGCCGAGTTGCGCCATGCGGTCGGCGAGCCAGACTGCGGCATTCAGCGGGTTGCCCAGACAGGCCGCGCCGTTGCCGCGCGAGCGCACTTCGCCGTTGTGCGAAAGCGTCATTGCGCAGGCTGTCAGGTCAATGTCGGCGAGCGCGACCGGTCGGCTGCCCAGCACGAACAGCGCGCTCGACGCGTTGTCGGCCACGGTGTCGACGAAGCGGATATTCCACTGCTCGATGCGGCTGTCGACGACTTCCACGGCCGCGACCGCATAGGCGGTGGCGCGCAGAATGTCGGCGAACGTGTGTTTCTCGCACGTGAGGTCACGCTCGATCACAAGCGCGATCTCGGCTTCAACCTTGGGCTGGATGAGGCTCGCAAGCGGCATCGGCTGCGCGTCGCCGTAAGCCATGCCGGCAAACAGCGCGCCGAAGTCGGGCTGATCCACACCGAGTTGCCGCTGTACCGCGAGCGATGTCAGGCCGATCTTCCGGCCGACGATGCGCTCGCCCGTGGCGGCGCGCGCGGCGACGTTGCACTGCTGCACGGCATAGGCGCTCGCCATGTCGTCGGGTGCGATCTCGCCGCGAATCGGTGCAATGGGCTGGCGCGTGGCCTCGGCCCGGCGAAGACGCTCGGCGAAGGTCTGAATCAACGGGGAATTCGACATTGGGGACTCCTTCTATCAGGCGGCCGCGGCCAGCGCCGTTTGCGGCGTGGCGTGCATCGCGGCAAAGCCGGCGATCCATTCGGGAATCGCACGGTAGTAATCGAGGGACGCGCTGTACTCGCCATAAGCGGCGAGCGCCGCGAACGCTGCGACCCACGTACGGATTTCGTGGGCCGATTTGCCGCCGTCGCGCGTGATCGCGTCGTTGCTGATGTCATCGACGGCGCTCAGATGCCCGTCGCAGAGCAACGAGAGAAACGCGTGATCCCACTGCGGATTGAGCGGATGCAGATGACTCGTTCCCGCCGTGAACGCTTCGGCGGCGGCCACCGTGCGTGCCTGACGCGCCGCGCGCGACTCTGCGGACGGGTTACGGCCGGCGATCAGACGCTCGGCGACCTCCTCGGTCGCACCAATCAACTCGGGCACGGGCGGCTCGTGCGAGATGCCGCCCGATCCCACCACCAGCACGCGCTTGTCCGTGCGCGCCAGGTGCCGGCCGATGGCATCTCCCAGCAGGCGAGACCGGCGCAGCGTCGCCATCGGCGGCGCGACCGAGTTGATGAACACCGGCACGACCGGGTGGGCATCGAGCCCGCCTGTAAGTACTTCCAACGCATAGGCGCAGCCGTGATCGACCTGCATGCGGTACGACAGCGCGACGTCAACCTCCGACGCCAGCACGTGCTCGGCGAGCGCATGCGCGATATCTGACGGGACCGGCAGCTTGCCGGCCAGACTGTTGAAGTCGCCGATCGCCGTGGCCGCCGCGCCGATGCAGAACGGCGGCATGACGTCATAGAAGAAGCCGTTGAAGTGATCCGGCGCGAATACGACAATCAGTTCGGGATCGAACGCGCGCACGCGCTCGCGTGCCTGCGCCTGCACCCGCTTCACTTCGGACACGATGTCGTCGGGCGGATCGAAATAGCCGTGCAACGGTGTGTGCGAAATGCATTCGAGATGAATCGGCATCACTTAGGCTCCGGCAACTTGCTGCATGACGACGGCAGGGGCGTGATGCTTTGGCGCGTGCAACGGCGTTGCCTGCCGCACCGGATCATCGGAGAGCGCTACCTTGCCGGCTAGCGCGATCAGCGCGTCCGACACTTCCTGCGGGGCGCAGACACCCGCGACGAATCGATCGGGGCGCAACAGGACCACGGATTGCGAACGCGCACCGAACCAGTCCTTCAGTCGATTGAGTGGATCGCCGATCGCGATCACGCTCTCCGGCACGTCGTCGGTGTGCGCCATTTGCACGTCGGGCTTGGCCAGCACGAAGCGCACGCCCAGTGTCTCGGCAACGGCGCGCGCACGCGCTGTCAGGCCGAACGTCGGGTCGGCCCCCCATCCGAGCACGGCAAAGTGATTGCCGATGACGTCGTCGAGACGTTGAAGCTCGCCGGTCCCGGTGCGGACACTCGGCTGAATGAACAGACGCCCGACCGGCGAGCTGGCAAACGGGTCACGGCCATACACCCGGCGGCCGAGCCACGAATCGCGCTTCTCGCTCATCAGGCCCAGCAGGCGGCCCGGCGCCGAATTGCCCGAGCGCTTCAACAGGCGCGCCAGCCAGCCGCCGGTGGATGTCGAGGGGGGAAGCAACACCACTCCCGCTTCGTAGCGCGGCATCGGCTTGAAACGCATTTCCACGAAGTAGCGCCTGACCGACGGAAACAGGTTGAAGCTGCGCACGAAGGCGTCACGGAAGCGCACGCCGAAGCGCGTGGTCGGTGCAAAGATGTCGCCCGCGACTTCGGAGAGGTGGATCATCGAGCGCGCATGTGGCCGACGCTCGGCGGTGTACGTGTCGAGCAGGCTCGGGAGACTCTGCCCCTTGATCACCATCGCAAGCTTCCAGCCCAGGTTGTTGGCGTCGCGAATGCCGCTGTTGTAGCCCTGCCCCTGCCATACGGGCATGATGTGCGCCGCGTCGCCCGCCAGCAGCACGCGATCCACGCGGAACGTTTCCGCAAGTCGCGCGTTGTGCGTGTAGACCCGCTTGCGGATGTAATCGACCCGGTCCGGATGCGCGACCACCTTGCGAATCAGCGCCGCCATGTTCTCGGGCCTGGAGAGTTCTTCTTCCGTCTCGCCCGGCATGACCATGAATTCGAAGCGGCGAATGCCGTGGGGCAGGGCGGCGGTAACGTATGGGCGCTCGTGATCGCAGTGCAGATAAACGTGAGGCGAGCCTACCGGGTCGTTACGCACGTCGACCACGATCCACTGGTTGGGCTTCGTGCGTCCTTCGAACGGCACCTGAAGCAGGCGACGAATCATGCTGTTGCCGCCGTCGGCGCCGACAACGTAACGTGCGCGAATCGTACGGACTTCGCCATCGCTCGTTCGCGTGCTCAGCGTCACCCCCCGAGCGTCCTGCGCGAGCGCCTCGACGCCGTGCCCGAAACGCACGTCCACATGCGCGAAGCGCTCGAGCCCCTCGAACAGCACCCGATCGGCGAGCGGTTGAATGAACGCGTTGCGGCGCGACCAGCCGAATTCGTCGGTACGCGGCTCGATCGACGCGAAGCAGTGACCATCGCTCGTGACAAACCGCATCCAGTGATCGGGGGTCGTATGCGGAAGCAGAGCGTCGGCAAGGCCGACGGCCTGGAATACACGCAAGGCCTCGTCGTCCAGACCGATGGCGCGCGGGTAATCGATGAGTTGATCCAGCTTTTCCAGGATCGTGACGCGCACGCCTTGCAAGCCGAGAATATTCGCGATCATCAGCCCAACCGGGCCGGCTCCGACGATGGCCACGTCCGTCGTGATGTCGGCACTGGTGTCAGCCACGGCACTGGCGGCTTTGTCGAATGTACTCATGTGTCTCGCTCCTTTTTTGAGCGCGAGCGCGCCCCGCACGCCGGTCTGGCGCGTTCGAATGGCGTGCTGCGTTCGTTGATTCCGTCGCGGCTCGTGTCGTCCGCTAATCGTTGGGCCGGGGTCGGTCGTCGAGCGAGGCGTCTTCGACGACACTCGCTCACACCGAAAAGAAGGTGTCTCCGCTAGCGCTCTGATTTTTCGATGAGTCTAGGCAGGTCGCGAAAAGCGCTCAACAATTTCGTCGAAATGTGCATAGAATGCACATCATTGATTTTAAACACGATTTCATGAGCAAATATCCGAACGTGCGCGGGCTATCGCGCGGCCTGCTGGTACTGCGGGCGCTCAACGCGATGGCGCGGGGACGCGCGACGCCGCAGCAGTTGAGCGAAGCGACGGGACTTCACCGCACCACCGTGCGAAGACTGCTGGAGACATTGCTGGAAGACGGATTCGTGCGACGCAGCACCTCCGACGATACCTTCCGACTGGCGCTCGCGGTGCGCTCGCTCAGCGAGGGCTTCACGGACGACGAACGCATCGCGACCGTCGCACCGCCGATCATGGGGAAGTTGATGCAGCGTGTGGTGTGGCCCTCCGATCTGACCACTCCCGACGGCGACGCCATGATCATCCGCGAGACGACACATCGTTTCAGCCCGTTGTCGTTTCACCGCGCCATGGTCGGGCGGCGCCTGCCGATGCTGTTCACAGCTGCCGGGCGGGCATACTTCGGCATGTGCCCGGAGGCGGAGCGCGAGGACATTCTCGATTTGCTGCGAACGGGCGCGGGCGGGGAGTTGCAGCAGCGGTTTGCCGGCGACGACGCGTTCATCCGCAATCTCGTGCGACAGACGCGCGAGAACGGCTTCGGCTCGAATCATGGCGACTGGCTCGACCAGCGCAAGATCGGCGCGGTAGCGGTCGCCATTGTGTCGGAGGGACGTGTGCTGGCGAGTCTTAACGTGATCTATCTCGATCAGGCTGTGAGCCCGGCCGAGGCCGTGCGGCGGTTCGTGCCGCCGCTGCAGGAGGCGGCGGCGGAGATGGCGGAAGCCGTGGCGCCGGCCGCCCCGGTGCATGCGGCGTCCGCTGACGATTAAGCGCCACCGCTCGCCGTGGCTTGGGCCTGGACGTCGATCAATTCACGCCAGCCCGGACGACGGCCCTTCTCGTCGGGCACGCCAGGCGCTGAAGATGAAAACGCCGGCTGAGGCGTTCGCGTTAGCCGCTTGACCCGTGCTGGCTCCGCTGGGTCATTGCACCTCAGCGGAACAGCCAGCCGGCGACCGCCTTCGTGTAGCGCGGCATCACCACGTAGACCATCAGCAACACGATCACCGCGGAACCGGCCATCCGGGCGACGATCGACTCGCCGGGGAAGGGCCACAAGGCGAATACCGGCCCGAGCAGCCAAGGCACCAGGACCGACAAGGGAAAGATTGCAGACCACGTCACCAACCACTGCTTCCATGGCGTGGCGGGCTTGTGCGCAGGAGGCTCGAACCAGAATTCCAGTCCCGTGCGGATCTGGTAGCGATCCCCCTTCGGCAAAAAAGGCTGCATACGCTTCAGGAATTCGCGGCGTTCGGCAGACTCCATCCAGCGCGTGAGGTTTTCAAAGCCGTCAAAACGAATGATCACCACATAGGTGTGCTGCTGACCGAGGGGCCGGATCACATCGGTGGAAAGATAGCCCTCGAAGCGCTCGCAAGTCTTTCGGATGTCGGCGAGCCATTGCTCGTAGCGATGCGTCGCTTCGGGAATGATCTCGTGGGTAATGATGCTCGTGACGATGTCGCTGGGCTCGCGGGTCATGATAGGTAACGCGCAGGGCGTGATGGGGAGAACGCCATCATCAAATCACAGTCCAGCGGGCTCACCAATAGCACAAAGGTGTGCCGCGCCCGACGCGCGTGAGATAGACGTGCACATCGCGAGCCGTGAACGGCTGATTGACGCCCAATCGGGGGGAAGCGCATTCTAGCGAATCGTCCGAGGCGGGCAGCCCGGGCGGTTAATACCAAGTGACGATGGCGGCGCCGGCACAGAGCCATTAGTCTTTCTTGTGATCGGCCGTCAGGCGTTGTAGCACAACACCCGACGCCCTCCAGCACCGTCGGCACCTCGCGTCGCAGATGGCCGGCGAGCGGTGCCGACACACTTGGTGCGGCCGCCACGGTGGCGGCCCGCGGTGCAAATGCAGCCCACGCCGGTTTCAACCCGAAGTTGCCCTCGCTATTCCGCCATTCCTTCCTCGGAGCGCAGACGATGAATACGATCACCACCCAAGACGGCACGCAAATTTTCTATAAAGACTGGGGGAGCGGCAAACCCGTGGTCTTCTCGCACGGCTGGCCGCTCAATGCCGACGCCTGGGACGCGCAGATGCTTTTCCTGGTGCAGCACGGTTGTCGTGTCATCGCGCACGACCGTCGGGGGCATGGGCGTTCCAGCCAGTCGGCGCATGGCAACGATATGGATACCTACGCAGACGACTTGGCGTCGCTGCTGGACTCGCTCGACATTCAGGGCGCTACGCTGGTGGGTCACTCGACCGGTGGTGGCGAAGTCGCGCACTACATCGGCCGGCACGGCACCCAGCGCGTCGCACGCGCGGTACTGATCGGCGCGGTGCCGCCGATCATGGCCAAGTCGGCCGCCTATCCGAACGGCTTGCCGCTTGAGGTGTTCGACAACATCCGCAAGAGCGTGGCAGACAATCGCTCGCAGTTCTACAAGGACCTTGCGGTGCCGTTCTTTGGTTTCAACCGTCCGGATGCCAAGGTGTCGCAAGGCACCGTCGACGCGTTCTGGGCGCAGGGCATGACCGGCAGCATTCTGGGCCAGTATCTGTGCGTCAAGGAATTCTCGGAAGTCGACTACACGGAAGATCTGAAGAAAATGACGATCCCGACGCTGATCCTGCACGGCGACGACGACCAGATCGTCCCGATCGGCCATGCCGCCGAGCTGTCGGTCAAGATCGCCCCCAACGCCAAGCTCAAGGTGTACAAGGGGGCTTCCCACGGCATGTGCGTGATCAACGCCGATCAGGTCAACGCCGACCTGCTGGCCTTCATCAACCCGTGAGCTTGCTGGGCGTTCTGATCAGCGTGTGTTAACCGAGGTGCTCTATGGCTCCCCTCCCGCCGTCGCCGGATATTTCATCTGCCGTTGCTCGCAAGACGTGTTCGCTACCGAGTTGGATCTACTGGCTCGCGCTGTTGCTATTGTGCAGCGCTTACCTGCAAGGCGGCATCGACAAGGCGATGGATTTCCCGGGCGCCATCGCCGAGATGCGGCACTTCGGTTTGTCGCCGGCCGCGCCGATGGCACTGGCCGTTATCGTGCTTGAAATCGGCGCGTCACTGTTGATCCTGACGGGCCGGTGGCGGTGGTTGGGGGCGTTGGCGTTGGCCGGATTTACGCTGGCAGCGTCGTGTCTCGCCAACCGGTTCTGGGCCGCGCCTCCCGAGGCGCGGCTGATGCTTGCCAACGGCTTTTTCGAGCATCTCGGACTGGTGGGCGGATTCGTCGCCGTCGCTTGGTATGACCTGAGCGCAAACGTTTGCCGAGGATCGTGATGACACGCTTTCGCTCGTCTCATTTGACGTGAGGCGTCTCGTCGGGGGAGCGGGTAAGGTGATCCCGGTGCCCGAGCAAGGCGAACGCCGTATCCTGATGCCGTTCATGCGGTCGTTACGAGGTCGCCGCCCCGACGAGATGTGTCCTATGAGCGCAGGCGCGCCAGCTTATCGGCCACCACCGCCCGCACCACCGGCACCGCCACCCACCCCACCGCCAACCCCGCCGCCCATGCCGCCGCCCATGCCGCCGCCCATGCCGCCGCCCATGCCGCCGCCCATGCCACCGCCCATGCCACCTCGGCCGCCGGTACCGCTGCCGCGCGCCGGAGGCATATCCGGCAGCGTCACGCCGCGCTCGCGCGCGCGCTCCTGCATCTGGCGGTGATGTTCCAGTCTCAGGGCCTCACGCTCGCGCACCGTCTTGGCGGCACGCATCTTGGCGCGATACTCGTTACGCTCGCTCGGCGTCATCAACTGGCTGCCGTAGATGGTGTCTCGCGACTGCGTTTGTGTCCGGTCTCGGGTTCTGTCTTGAAGCAGGTCTTTGTCTTTCAGACGGTCTCTGTCCTGAAGCTGATCCTTGTCCCGCAACTGGTCTTTTGTCTGGTCCTGAGCTACGGCGACTCCCACGGTTCCGCCCAGTAGCAAGGCGAGGGTTGAGGACAAGGCCAACGAGGCAATCAATTTGCGCGATTTCATGGTGTTCTCCAATCGTTGTATGCAGGGCAATTCCTGCCGGGTTACGAAACTACCAATGCGATTGCGACGAGCGACGGCTTTCCAACCACGTCTGATGCTCCTGAACGTGATAGCCGCTCACCCCTCTGCGCTTGCGCGACGGCCGCAATGGCATGCGCGCATATCGATACGACGGCCATTATTTCGTCGGCCAGACGTGGCATGCTTACTTCCTCGGCGCGGACGTCGCGGCGAGCGCCATTCGTTGTTGCTCTGCAATCTGGGCAATCTGGTCCGCCTGTGTGTCGTTCATCCTGGCGCACAGAAGGAATCCGATTTTCATGACGGCTCCGGCGGTGACCGGTGCCTTGGCCACCAGGCCCAGCAACGTGCCGGCCAGTTCCGGATTCGGTGCGGGCTTGATCAGTTCGCTTTGCAGGTTGCCCATCAAATATGGCGCGGCGATCTTGCCGCTGGCGGCCAGCGCCGGATCGACCTCGCCGCGCGCCGTGTTCAAGCGCAACAGATTGCTGCCACTGAATTGCTGCGCGGCTGTCATACCCAGCGATACGCCTTGGCAGCGCGGCGAACTGTCGAGCGAATTGCGCACGTTGACCGCCGGACCACCCCCCGGGCCCGGTATGAAGTCGGACGTGTCACCGGTCGTCGGGGTGGTTGTCTCGGTTCCCGGGTCGGGCGGCGTCAATGGATCATCCGGGTTGGACCACCCGCCCCAGTAACGCAGGCGCGTGCGGCCCACGTCCTCCAGGCGGGCCGCTCCACTGCCGTAGCGGCCGACCCCCTCGGGCACCTGCCCATTGCCACGTATGCCGCTGCCGCCGCCGAAGCGCTCAGCACCTGGCGAGGGATGAGATGTGGCGCCCTGGTGTTGGCCGCTTTCGTGACCCTCGTGTCCGTAGCGCGTGCCATGGCCTTTTTCCACGGTCCCCCCGGTTTCCCCGCCTGCATCATGTCCGCCACCGCCACGCCCACTGCCGCCGCCGTTATGGCCACTGGCACCGCCGCCGCTGTCATGCCCTCCGCTGCTGCCGCCACTGTCGTGGCCGCCACCTCCGCCGGCGTCTTGCGCGTTGGCGAGCCCGATCACAACAGAGACGATTGGCGTGCCAATGCGCTCCGGCGCGAGCAGAGATGTGCCGATTGACGCCATGGCAAGCATGGCGACCCGGACCTTATGTTTCATGATGGCGCCCATATCTCGTGGCTCGAACGTTCAATGGCGAATGACGCGACCAACTGCGCGCGGCGGCGATCAGCCATGCGCTTCCGCAATCGCTGCGCGCACTGCTTCTGCAATGGCACCCAGTTCGGCATCCGATACACCAGTGGGTAGCGTCAGCGTCATGATCTTGTTGATGGCGTCGACAGTTGCGGTACTGACCGGCAATGTCTTGTCGGAAGCCGTGCCAATGAACACCGCAGCAAGAAGGAGCGCACGGGTCGCCGACGTGCTTGCGTCGTAAGTTCCCGAACTGCTGACGATCTGACCGGTGGTCAGCAGATTTTTATAGAGCGCCAGGTTTTGTAGTGGCGAGTCGACCATGACAACCGACGTATCGGTGAACGTCTGCTTGACTAACGTTTGCAGCGCCGCGACTTTCTGATCCATGGTGAGCGCGGCGTTGTCTGCGATCGCCAGAACCTGGTTATAGAACGCCGGTTGCATGCTGGAGAGCGCATCGGCCAGCGAGCGGTCAAGCACATGAGACGGCGCGCGGGCTACGTTCAGGCGACCCAGTTCAAGATCCGAAGGAATGCCTTCCTGCGCCCAAGCCGGTTTGCCTCCTTGAGTGCCCGGGGCTGGCTTGGAGCCTCCGCCGCCGTACTTCGGCCCTTTCGCATCGCTGTCGGCGCTCGGGCCGCCTTGGCCGGAACCGCTTGAACCCGCATCAGTTGATGAGCCGCGCTTGCCCTTGTTGCCGCGCTCGGCGCTTGGCCCGCCCGCGCCCTTCGGTGTGCCGCTCTGAGCATGCGCGGATGAGATTGGCGCCAGTGACGCCAGCCAATTCGGGGCGGTGCTGCTGACACTCATGACCATGCCGAGCGACGCTGCGGTGGCAATGGCGATTCTGGTCATGGATAGGGGTTTGGTGGACATGAATTTCCTCTCGTTGCATGGATATGGAAGTGCGCCGATTAACGTGATCAGGGCCGAATGCACTCGTGTCGACCTGTATTGCTCGACTACATTTTTGCAGCTTGCACGCTGCGGATATTGATGCGCATCAAGGGCATTGCATGCAGCCGAGCGGCGCGGATGGCGTTTGTCTGAGGCAACCCGAAGTCCGATGCGCAGCGTCGCATTTATGCGGCAGCGTGCCGGCGGATTCGGTGCCGGCGACGCATAATTCGCAGGGGTGGATCAGTGCGAAAAGGGGATGACCACGCGGGCCATCACCGTGTACTGATTGAAATTCTCGGTCGGGACGCTTGAATTGAGTCGTCGTGCGGTCACGCTCAGGTCGAGCAATAGATTCCGATGAAAGCGGTAGCTCATCCCCAATGTGGCGCCGTAGTAGTCGTCGCTGCGGGGAATGCCTTTATAAGCGACGTGGGACAGCGAGCCGGTGCCCCTGACGGTCAGTTTTTCCGTCAAGCGTTGCTCGACGCCGAGCGATGCGTAAGTGTTCAAGTAGCTCGACGACACCAGCAACACGCTGGGCGACGGTGTTGACGTGACGGTGGTTTCCTCGACCGTTCGGTCGAGATAGGCCGACACAGTGGTGCGATCGGTCGGTACCCATTGCAGCGCGGCGCCTACCACGGGCGCGGTGACGTCGACGAATCGCGGATCTCGATAATCCTGTCGCAGCCACCCGGCGAATGCATCGAGTTTCAATACGCGAGGAATGTTCCATCGGACGCCGGCCAGATAGCGCATCCCGGTCGAGTCGCGCTCATAGCCGAGATCGTCGACCGAGCTGTTGTAGTACCGGTTGTCGAAGGCGATCTGAACGTAGGGCTCGATGCGTGGCGTGACCTCGTATCCGACGCGCACGCCGCCGGTGTACTGCCAGCGGTCGCGGTCGCTATTGTTGATGATGTTGACGGCGCCGCTGCTGGTGAGGAAGTTGACGTTGTTATAAGTGAGCTGCTGTGCCGTACCCGCCACGCGCACCGAGACCCGACCGAACTGATGAAACACACCGCCATACAGGCGCAATTGATGGTATTGGGTGGGTGTCAAACCGTTCCGCGCCGAGGGCGACTCGCGGTCTTCGTGCTCTTGCGAGAAATGCACGCCACCGTAGACGTTGGTATTCGCGCTGAAGTCGTAGCGGCCTTCAGTGCTTAAATGGAAATCGTTCGAATTCTCCGACGTGTAGGTCGAGTAGCGTGTACTGTCCAAAGACGCGTGAAAATCCAATTCATGCTTGGCCCAGTTCGATTCGGCCCGGATCGCCGGAGAGAAGATCCAGGCCCGGTCGCTCAGGCGAGTGTCGTTCGGCGAAAAGTAGACATTACTGTCATACATCCACGAGGTGGCGAGCTCTGGATAGATCAGGAACGATCCGAGCGAGAACGGTGCGCCAGTGGCGCTCGCCGGGCTGGCCGGTGTGGGGATGCGATCCGGGGCCTTGCCCGGAACAGCGTTATCGCTGGGTGCTTGCGGTGGCAGGCTGGGCACCTGAGCCGCGGGCGATGGCGGTTCGCCGGTGGGCGATTGCGCCACTTTGTCCTGGGCAAGCACCGGGGATGACCACACCAGAGCCGTGGCAATCAGGGACAGCAGATTGCTGTGCCGCAAGCGTAGCCGCGCCGGCGCCTCGGCTCGCCGCATGACACCGTCGTGCCTTAATGGCTTGCCAGCCCTCGTTCTTGCTCGCCCAAATTGCATGTTCGCCTCTCTGAACCCATGTTATGGTCATGTGCGCTATCCAGCATGCGCATGTCGAATCCGACTCTTGGTCGAGCATAACCATGGCTTTGGCGAGGGACTTTGACATTATTCAAATAGTTTTGACATATTCATGCGTGTTGCGTAATGGCCTCAATCGTCGTTCTCCGCTGGATTGTGGGTACCCAATGCACTGATGCAGACGCATACGCGCGGGATGGCCCCCTGCCCAGCGGGGGCCCATCAACGACATTCATTGTGCCGTCTGCCGCAGCGACTTCGTTGCTTGCCTGACCCACATCCGGTCAAGCGCCCAGACCGCGAGCATCGTCGCGCCCATCAGCGGAAACACGACGCCCAGCACGACCAGGGACACGATCCAGCCACGCATGGGAACGCGCATCGGCATTCGCGTGGGTGCGCCCAGCGAGCGAGACGGGCGGCGTATCCACCACATCGCGGCGCCTGTGGCTGCCATGGCGAAGAGCCCCATCGAGATCAGCGCGCATAGCCATTGATTTGCGGCGCCGAAGTATCGGCCCATGTGCAGCGACGTGCCATATGAGATCGCCTGCGCGACGCCGCCATAGGCGTCGTAATCGATGTCGCGCAGCACCGTGCCGCTGTACTGGTCGATGTGCAGGGTGCGTTCGTCGCGCGGATCAGGCGGGAAGTAAGAAACGGTGTAGACGCCATCGGCGCGCGACGGAACGACCAGGCTGTATCCGGTGCTCACGCCCTTGCTCGCCGCGATTTCCATCACACGATCGATGGGCAGCGCACCCTGAGCGTCAAGTTGAGCGATCGTCAGCCCGTTCTTGGCGCCACCGCCACCGTGGGCGGCATGTTCGTCGGCGGCGCTTGCGCCGCCGGCTTGAGACGAGGCGCCCATGCCTTGCATTCCGATCATCTCCGGATCGCCGTGATCGCCGTGCATGGCGACCATCTCGAGCGCTGGCACCTTCGAATTGGGCACCGTCGTGTCGCCCACGGCCCACGGCATTTGAGCGATCGGTAGATCATCCATCTTTGTCGGCATGCGCGAGCGTACCGGTGCTTCGCCCCACGCGCCGGCAGGATAGCCCATGCCCGCTTGCGTCGCGATGGCCTTGAACTGCTTGCCCCACGAGCCCGACCAAGGCAACCCGGTGAGCACAAACGCCAGTCCGCCCGCCGCGAGCCAAAGGCCCGCGACGCCATGCAGATTGCGCAGCAGAGGCCGGCCACGCAACTGAAGTCGCGGTTTAAGCGCACCCGCCCATGTCGCGCTGCCGCGCGGCCACCACAGCGCCACGCCAGTCGCCAGCATGACCAGTGTCCAGCAACCGGCCAGCTCCATGAGCAACTCCCCCGGTTTGCCGAGCATCATCGCGCGATGCAACTGGCGCACTTGCTTCATCAGCCGATGCTCGACACTGAGCGTGCCTAGCACCTCGCCCGAATACGGGTTGACGTACACACTCTCGCGCTCGCCGCCGGGTAGGCGGAAAATGAATTCCGCGCTTCGCGCCGGGTCGCGATTCACCTCGACCGAACTGATCGTGGCGCCTCGCGGCAGCGATGCCGCAGCACGTTTCATGAGCGTTTGCTCAGTCAGGCGAGGTGCCTGCGACGCGGCAACGACCATACGGTCGTGATACAGCCACGGTTCAATCTGTGGTTGAAAGACGTAGATCGTTCCCGTGACGGCCAACACCATGAGCCAGGGCATGACGAACAGCCCGGCATAGAAGTGCCAGCGCCACAGCGTGCGATAGCGCCTGGCGGCCTGATTGGGCGGCACGTCGCGCATCGGCGTGAAAGATTTCCCCATGATTCGTGATCTCCTTGGCCTGCGATTCAGATGGCGAACTTGCCTTCGATGAAGAAGGTGCGGCCAGCGTAAGGGTGATAAACGAAGTAGCGCGTGTCGAACAGGTTGTCCACGCCGATGCCGATCTGCGTGCGTGCAGTCGGTTTGTAGGTGAACTTCGCATCGACGACGGTATAGGTGCTCGTGCCGCCAAACGTGTTCGGATTGTTGTCGCTATTGGTCAGCGTGTTGTACTGACGGCCCGAGTAACGAATCGCGCCGGTCACTGCCGTCTTCGCATTGAAGCGGTAGGTCGCCACCAGATTCGCGCGCCACAGCGGAATCCGATAGAAGTACTTGCCAACTGACGCTGGATTATTCGTATTCGCCATGATCTTCGACTGCGTGTACGTCAGGCCGGCGGCGATGTCGAGGCCTTGAAAGAGGACGTCCTGACCGTCGAAAGCCGTATCGATACCGCGCGAGCGAACCTTGTCGATGTTCTGGAAGTTCGTGACGTTGGGGAACACGGTCGTATTTGTCTGACTGAAGATCGTGTTTTTCACGTCGTCCTGGAACAGCGAAACGCGCACCTTGCCGACCTCCAGTTGCCACTCGGCGCTCAACTCCTTCGCGAGATCGTCTTCTGGGCGCAGTCCCGGGTTGTTGTTGACGATGTTCGTGCCGGTGATCGAGCCCTGGAAGAGCTCGGAGACGGTCGGGAACCGGTAGGCGCGTGCGATGGATGCGCGCAGCGTCAGGTCTTGCGTCGCCGCGAACGCTAGCGACAGCTTCGGCGAAAAGTGGCTGTCGGACGATCCCGCATACGGCACCGTCAGGCGGCCGAGCGTGCGTGCCCCAGAATAGGCGCGCCAATCTTCGTAACGCAGACCTGTGGTCAGTTTCCAGCGCGGCAGGAACTGCCATGTGTCCTGGGCATACAGTGCCTGCGTGAGCGTATTGCCGCCGAACGCATTGGCGAGCGACGTATCGTTTCCGTTGACCCATGCCGACGTGTTGAACGTGCGGTTATCGAGGAAATACGTGTCGAAGTGATAACCGAACGCCAGCCAATGTGCGCCCGCCCCGACCTGGGCGGGCGTATAGGTGCTGCGCAGGTCAATCGACTTCCAGCCGGTACCGTCGCCATACGTGACCGTCCCCGGTCCGTTGCCGGGCGCTCCGGTGCTGGCCGTGCGGGCCTCGCTTTGCGAAATATCGAAGTACGACGCGATGGCTTCCCAATTCCAGCCGGATTTGTGGCGTGTTTTGAGCGACAGGCCGTAAAGCAGGTTCTCGCTCACGCCCTGACTCGGCGCAAAAGCCGATGCCGGAATGACATATTGGTAGCCATTGATGTTGACCGTCCCTGAATACACCGGATTGCCGTTCGCATCGCGCAGGAACGTGCTTGTCTGGCTGTTGTAGTTCTGGTGCCAGTAACCGAAGCTAAAACCGCCTTGCAGCGTCGGGGTGAAATCGTAGGTGGCCTTGAGCTTGAGCTGGTCTTGCGTCACACGCTCGATGCCTTCTCCGTTCACGCCCATCACCACACCCGGCACGCCGTTCTGGTCGCGATAGGAATACGCGCCGCTCACGACCTTGGCGCTTGCCGTGGCAGGCGTGGTCGATTGCGTCGCCGTGTAGAACTGGAGCGGTTGTCCCGTGTTCTCCATGTGGTCGACGCCCACCAGCAGCGACAGGTTGCCGAACTTGTCGCCAACGCTCGCACTCACGTTGCTGCCGTTGAAGCTTCGATTCACACCGAACAGATTGAAGTGCTGCGTGAACCCTTGGATCTTCGCGTCCGTGACGAATTTGTCGGGCATGCGGGTGCTGACGAGAACGGTCGCGCCGATCGAGTTGCCGGGATACAACGCCGAAAACGGGCCGTAGATCACATCGACCTGATCGATTTCCTCGGAGAACACCATCGACCAGCGCGGCGCGAACGTCCATGTATTGCCCAGGAAGTTGCTGAGCAGCAAACCGTCGGCATAGACGAGACCCCGCGCGGTCTGCGAATTGCTCGTGCCACGCACGGCGATCGTCGAATTCAGATCGCCGATGAAGCGGCGGCGCACGGCCATACCGGGGACGTAACGCAATGCATCTTCGGTCGTCTCGACATTCTGATATTGCAGTTGGTCTGCGGTTACCGTCGCACTTGACGACGGCAGATTGGGATCGAGTACGCGCTTGGGCAAGCGCTCTGAGGACGCCGTCACGGACGTCGGTGCGAGTTCGACCGCAGAAGCGGTCGGGGTTTGATCGTTGTTATCGGCGGCGTGGGCGATGACCGGCAACACGGCGGCCAGCGCGAGCGCCAGCGGCGTCTTGGGCGCAAAGGGAGAGAGCATGGATTTTCCTGACTGCGATGAGCGAATGACGACCGGCAGGCCAATGCATTGCAATGGCTTGCCGGGCAAGAAAAGGCGTCAATCAGGAACGGTGCGGCGGGGCCCGGGCGGGCGGAATGTAGGCGAGCGGACGGGGTTGCGGCGCGACGGTCGACGCCGGACCGGCCCGGGCGATCCAGACAAACGACACCGCACTGGCGTGCGGCGGCATGACCAGCGGCGGGTGGTTCGCGAGCAACGAGCAATAGCCGCAGGCGTCACCGTGCCCGCCATGATCGGCGGCTGGTGCGTGATGCGTGTCCGCGTGCGAATCGTCGTGCGCGATGGGTGGCACGACCGACTGCGTCAATCCGTCTGCGGTACAAAAGGCCGCATCGATCTGCGAAACGCTCGCGCGGTGCGCGGCCAGCCATTGGCTCACGATCGGCACGCAAAGCGCCAGGCACATGGCAGTCAAGCCAAGCCATGCGCTGAAACGTTTGCGTGAGCGAGTGAGCATCGTTGTGAAAGGCCGATTTTCGGTCCGCCGGGATGGCCGAATCTGGAATTTGCCCGGATCGTATCACGAATGCGTCGCATTCGCTAAAAGGTGGGCTTCCGATATATCGAACGCCGCTTCGCCACTTGTCCGCCATCGACACCGAAAGTGGCGACGACGAATTTCATGATGTCTTGCGTCGCTTGCGTGTGGGCGTGGCGGGCGCCAGCCGGACTTCATCCTCTGCCAGTCTCTCCGCCAACGCGTCGCGCATCAACGCGACTGGGCGAGCAAGTCGGCTCGGCAACGCGCCGTGCACGAGCCAGACGTTGAGCCCGCTTCGGAACTCAGGCACGTCGAGGACTTGCAGCGCCTTGGCATGCACGCTGCGTGCAATCACTTCGGGGGGGGCCAGTCCTACGCCGAGGCCTCGCGCGACCAGCGACAACTGCAACTCCGAGCCGAACGCTTCCACCGCGACGTTGAACGGCAATCCGGCCATCGCCATCGCCCTGCCAAGTTCCGAGCGCATGCCGCAGCCATCCTGATTCAGTACCCACGGATGATTCGCAAGATCAGCGAGCGTCGCCGGCTTGTCGGCCAGCCCGAAGGCGCTGGGCGCGACGACCACCATGGACTTGCGCGAGAGAAGCGTCGACGTCACACCTTCGGGCAACGCCACGCTCTCCGGCAGTAGCACGACGGCGGCATCCACCTTTGCCTGCTCGAGACTTTGCAACAGTCCCGGCGACCATGCCGCCGTTACGCGAAGCGTCAGCTTCGGGAAGGTGTTGCGCAGAAAGTCGATGGGTTGTTCCAGCGCAAGCTCGGAGAGAAATGGCGGCACGCCGATGCGGAATTCGCCCGACGGCTCCGTATCGGGCGAGGCAACGGCTTTCAAGTCGTCTACCGCGCGTAACACCGTGCGGGCCAATCCGTACACCTCGCGTCCGGCAGGCGTCGGTTTTAGCGGCTTGCTTTGCCGGTCAAGCAACTCGATGCCCAGCGTCTTCTCCAGATTCTGGACGCGCCGTGTGAGACCGGGTTGCGTGAGGAAGAGCTTCTCCGACGCCCGTGCCATCGATTCGCTTTCAACCACGGCGACGAAAGCCTGCAAGTCATGTGTGTTCAAAACAAACTCGCATAATTAATATAAACATAATTCAATTGTGGCATAACGAACCTGTTCCTACAATCTGCCGAACCGTCACGCCCTGTGACCTTCAGTCATTCATCGGAATCGAAACATGACTCAGCCGGCTACCCCCTGTTCGCGCGATGCCGTCGTCGCGCCCATGCCACCATCGCCAGAGACGCCTGCGACGTTGACCACGCCGTTGACAGTATTTTTCGCCGCCGCGGTCGGCATCGTCATCGTGAATCTGTCGGCAGCGCAACCGCTGACGGGGCCTGTCGGTCGCGCGCTGAAGCTGCCCACGGAGCTTGCCGGTCTGATCGCAATGCTGCCGCAGCTCGGCTACGCGGCGGGTTTGCTACTGCTCGTGCCGCTGTGCGATCTGGTCGAAAATCGCAGGCTCATCTTTCGGACGCTCGCCTGCTGCGCCGTGTTTCTTGCGCTCGCCTCGTTCGCGCATTCGAGGGGCGTGTTCCTCGTGTCGGTGTTCCTGGCGGGCGCGACGTCCAGCGTGATCCAGATGCTCGTGCCGATGGCTGCGTCGATGGCCCCTGAGAGCCGTCGAGGGCGGGCCATCGGAAACGTGATGAGCGGCTTGATGCTGGGCATCCTGCTGTCGCGTCCGCTCGCCAGTCTGATCGCCGGCGCGTGGGGCTGGCGCACGTTTTACGGCGTTGCGGCGTTGGCCAACGCGTTGCTTGCGATCTTGCTGTACGCCCGGTTACCGAATCGCAAACCACAGGCCGGGGCACGGTATCCGGCATTGCTTCGCTCGCTCTGGACGCTTTTGCGCACAGAGCCGGTGCTGCAACGGCGCGCCATGCAGGCGGCGCTCGCGCTCGGCGCATTCAGCGCGTTCTGGACGGCCATCGCACTCCTGCTCGCGCAACCGCCATTTTCGCTTGGAATGCAGGGCATAGCGGTCTTCGCACTGGCTGGCGCCACGGGCGCCATCGTGACACCGCTCGCCGGATATCTGGGTGATCGGGGGCAGGGTCGCACGACGCAGGTCGTCGCCCATCTCGCGATGATTGTCGCCGTGCTGATGCTTGGCGTTGCGGGCGCCGGATGGGGCGGGTTCTCGCCAGCGATGCACCCGGGCCTGGCGCTTGCGCTCCTGGTTGCCGGCGCCGCAACGCTCGACGCCGGCGTCATCACGGACCAGACGCTCGGACGGCGCGCCATCAACCTTATCAATCCGTCGGCGCGCGGCCGGTTGAACGCACTCTTCGTCGGGATCTTCTTCGTCGGCGGCGCGTTTGGCGCGGTGCTCTCGGGGGCCGCGTGGGCGTGGGACGGGTGGCGGGGCGTGTGCGTCGTCGCGCTGGGATTCACGGGCGCGTTGTTCGTCCTCGGCTGCGTGGACCGTGCGGCGGGTCATCACTGATGTGTGACGATGGTTGTGCGCGGAGAGGCGTCCACCGGGCATTCTGAACACCGCCGGCATCGTCGGCACCGCCGCCACGACGAGAAGTCGCACAGTGTCAGGCACCGCCGTCAGCCACATCGATGGCGGCCCGGGCGGTAACGCCAAATTTCCGCGTCAACCTCCGGTTGACACCCATGCTAGGCCAGCCGATGATGCAAAACCGTCGTCATCGGCGGCTCCCGGCTTCGGGCAAGCCCGTCCTACCGGCTCCTGAACTATGTCGCCGGACATGCGCGACCGTTTCGTCATACTTGATTTCGAAGCCATTACCGACGAAAGTGCAACTTGTCTCGTCACCCGTCGTTATGAACCGCTGCAAGGCGCGGCGCTGGCGTTTCTGGAGACGTTCTGGCGCGTGGCGCGGGAGTTGGCCGCCTCGTCCGACGGTCCGACCCGCCGGATCTTCAGCATGGTGGACGCGGCGGGTGAGGCCGGGCGCGGTGCCGGCTCCCATGTGAGCGCACGGCAAACCCTTACCCAATACGGCTGATCGACGATGGCAGCGGTTGCGGACGAACGCGATGCCCATGCGTTCAATTTCGTCAACCCTCCCATAACTGTCTGGGGGACGCTGATGGGACGGTTGCCCTTTAAAGTCCGTAGCTACGGTGAGATGACATCGAATTTTGCGGCGCTGGGCAGCCCAAATGCCACAATCGGCATGCGCACAGTCCTTCGCGGGAAGGACGAATCGGGTCATCTGGAAATCCGTCGCTCAATTCAAGCCGCGCGATCGTCCAGGCTCGAATCCCAGGCATCGTGCTTGAGCGCAGGTATCAGACATCATCCCGTCGTAGATTGCGCTATTGACGCGTACGTGCGACATCGGTCACCGCCCCGGGGGGGGAACTGCGGCCAACGTACCACCACGAACTTTCCCGTTTGACGGTTTCGCCGTCCGGCGGGGAGACTCCGAAGATTGATCAGTGCGTGCGACGCGTGATACGGTCGAACGCAAATCATTGATTGCACACACGCTAATGGCATCGAAGGGACAAGCATTCGCGGCGGAGGCACGGAATTTCCGCGGCGTTTTGGGGAATCGGGGAAGTCGTAATGTGTTCGGCCGTTGGTTGCGCCGTACGCGCGGCATGGTCACCGGTTCGCTGCGGTCGTTCGTCATGCTCACGACGGTGATCCCGGCCGGCATGGCCCTGGCCGCAGCGCCATCGGTAACGCCGACAATGCCCGCCCCGGCGGCCATGGCGCCGTTGTCGTCCGCCGTGCCCGACATCGCGCTTTACTACGGTCGCGACCTGCCGGTCGACGCGCTGCAGTCCTTCGATTGGGTCGTCATCGACCCGACACAAACTTCGGCGCCCGACGCATCGCTCACCCCGCATACCACTTGGTTCGCCCGCCTGGACGCTCGCGACACCGTGCAAACGCCAGAGGCGTTCGTCGACGCGCGCGTCGCGCCGCTCTGGGCGAAAGGCTATCGTAATTTCCTGATCGACGACGGCGCGCCGCTCGTGGCTGATGCCGATAGCGACGCGCGCATCGCCGCGCGCGTGAAAGCCGTGCGCGCCCGTTATGCCGATGCGCGTCTCGTACTGCGAAACCACTTGAGCCTGGCGTCGTCGCTGGCCCCCGCGCTTGCCGGTGTGCTGGCCGACGGGTTGTTGCATCGATACGACGCTCGGGCGATGATTTTCGTCGACACACCGGCCGACGCGCGACAGTCCGCGCTCGACCAGCTCAAAGCGTTGCGCGAGCAATCTCATCTGCCGACGTTTGCGATGGACTACTGCGCGAGCGCGGATGTGGCCTGCCGTCGCGATACGGCGCGCACGCTCAATCAGACAGGCGTGCGTGCGTTCGTCACCGATCCGGACGTTGAGACGGTCGGTGTCGGCCGCATCGAAGTGATGCCGCGCAAAGTGCTGATGGTGCAGGCGCCGGGCGACGGCGAACCCATCGACCTGACGACCGGCGCGCGCGATATTTCGATGCCGCTGAACTACCTCGGTTACGACGTGCAGTATGTCGACGTGAACAAGGGCCCGATGCCGGCCAATGTACGTACCGACCGCTATGCGGGCATCGTCGTATCCATCGATCGCAATGTGAACAATGCCGGCGCGTGGCGACGCTGGCTGCTGGCCCGAATTCATGACGGCATGCGCGTGGCGGTGATCGGACAGTTCGGTTTCCCGATCGATCAGCAGACGGCTCAGGTGTTGGGCCTCGAGCGCGTGGCGGGCACCGTGCCCGGCTCGGTGGTGCCGAGCGTGGTGAGCAAGGCGCCGATGATGGGCTTCGAGATCATGCCGACGCCCGACGTGCGCGACGCCCTCGGCGTGCGCGTGGGACCGACTGGCCAGCCGCTGCTGCGCCTGCAAGCGGGCACCTACACTTACGACATGGCCGGCATGTTGCCGTGGGGCGGCTATACGCTGAACCCCTATGGGGTGACGTCGCTGGCCGGCATCGGGCAGGAGCGCTGGGCGATTCAGCCGATCGATTTCCTGCGCCAGGCGTTGGCGCTGCCGCAGATGCCGGTGCCCGACGTGACCACCGAGAACGGCCGCCGACTGATGTTCGTGCACGTCGACGGCGACGGCTTCGCCTCGCGCGCGGAATTCCCGGGGGTCGACTACGGTTCGATGGCGCTGTATGAACAGATCTATACGAAGTATCCTGTGCCCACGACGCTGTCGGTGATCGAGGGCGAGGTCGGCGCGAAGGGGCTGTATCCGAAGATTTCGCCGCGTCTAGAAGAGATTGCTCGCAAGATGTTCGCACTGCCGAACGTCGAGATCGGCACGCACACCTTCTCGCACCCGTTTAATCTTGAGCAGATCAACCAGACCACCGGCGAGCGTATCACTGGCAAGGCGAACAAGGAGTGGGGCGGAGACGATGCCTTCTCGCTCGACATCCCCAACTACAAGTTCAACCTCGATCGCGAGATCCAGGGGTCGATCGACTATATCAACGGGCGTCTTGCGCCCCCGGGCAAGAAGGTCGTGGTGCTGCAATGGCCGGGCGATGCGCAGGCCCCCGCGATTGCGATTCGCAAGGCATGGGCCGCGGGCGTGCTGTCGATCAACGGCGGCGACACGATCATCACGAAGACGAACAACAGCTGGACCAACATCGCACCGTACGGCGTAGAAAAGGGCAGCCTGCCGACCGAGTTCCAGGTGTATGCCGCCGTGATGGACGAAAACGTCTACACGAACGACTGGCTCGGGCCCTACTACGGCTACACGCGCGTGCTTGAAACGTTCGCCATGACCGACAAGCCGATTCGCTTCAAGGCAGTGAACCTTTACTACCACATGTACTCGGGCACGAAGGTCGCATCGCTCAATGCGCTCAAGGAGGTCTATAACGCGGTGCTCAAGCAGCCCGTGTTCCCGATCTTCACCACGGAATACATCCGCCGCGTGCTGGACTGGCGTCGCGTGACCGTGGCGCGCGAGGTGGCCGCCGACGGCACCACGCGCTGGCGCGTGCGCAGCGGTGCCGATTTGCGCGAAATGCGCTGGCCGGGCGCGGGTGTGCCGGTCATGGGGACGTCCGATGACGTCGCGGGCTATCTGCCGGGGCCGGGCGGGCTGTACATCCACATGGGGGGCGACACCGCTGAGTTCTCGATCGCCCCGAAGGGCGCTGAGCGCACACCGCACATCGACGAAGCCGCCGGGTTCATCCGCGACTTCCAGCGCACCGGGCGCAACCTGTCGTTCCGCTTTGGCGGCTACTACAAGCCGTTCGTGAGCGTGGCCAATGCCGCCGGTTGTCGCATCAGCGTCGACGGTGTGGCCAAGGGGCGTGCCGATGGCGCGGGTCGCCTTCGCGCCGAGGTCTCCGGCGTTGCCGAGAAGCCGGTCGTCATGCATACCGTGGGGGTCGACTGTGACTGACGCCGCTCGCCCCGATCCCGACAGGATTGCCGACTCAGTGACTGGAAAACCGTTCGACAGGCGCGAACGGCTGAGCGCGCCGTGGCTGACGGTCGCGATCGGCGCAGGCATCGTGCTCGCGCTTGCCGCGGCTCACCCGAGCGACGACGACCAGACGCGCGCGCTCGCCGCGCAACCGCCGAGCGAACTGTCGGTGGCCTATCTCGAAGCGTGGCTGCGCATTGAACCCGGCGCGCCCCGTTATCTCGATCTGCTCGGCCAACAATATCTGGGGCTGGGCCGTTGGGACGACGCGATGGGTGTCGCGAAGACGCTGCGCGGCATGTCCGACGAGCCAGACCGCCGTCGCGGCATTCTGCTCGCGCTGGCGGCCACGGAGCAGCGGGCGTACGAAGTGCCCGCCGACGATCCGCGTCGCGCCGAGCGCATGGCGCGATACGTGGAACTGCTCGACGCAACGTCGCAGTACCAGTGGGACGTGCCGACGCTGCGCATGCTGGCGGAAAAGGCCCGGCTGGCAGGTGCCCAGAATTTGATGCTGCGCGACTACCGCCTGCTGGCGGCCGCCGATGCCAAGAACGCCGCGCAATGGCAGGAGAAGCTGGCGGACGCCGCCTTCGCTCACGCCGCGTATGACGATGCCGCCAATGCCTATTTCGCCGCGCAAGACGCGGCAACCACGCGCGACGATCGCCGTCGCCTGTTCCTCGCGGGCATCCGCGTGCTCGTGTCGGCGAACCAGATTTCGCGCGCATGTGCGGAAGGCGAGAAACGCGTGGGTGAACTGGCCAACGATCCGGTAACCCTGCGATATCTGCTCGATGTCGCTCGTCAGGCGGGCCGCCCGGACCTGATGACGAAATACGCGCGGGCACTCACGCAACTGTCGAGCCTGGTGCCGCCGTCGCGCGGGGCGCATGTGCAGCTCGCCGGCTGGTTGCCGGGGGTGACCGCCGATGGCCGCGGGCTCGACGGCGCCGGTCGTGCGCATCTGCGCTATCTCGATGGCCCGGAAGGCGTGCGCGCACGCGAGCGCATGGACGCGTATCGCATCGTTCGTGTCGCCGATGTGGGCTTGGCCCGTGGCGCGAGTGCGGCGGATGCCGCATCGGACGCATCCACCAAAGCGACGAAGGCGGCGAACGCGGACAAGACGTCCAGGCCGGACGCCCCTGGGAAATTCGATTGGCAAGCCGGTACGGCAGCCGCGACGTCGGCTGCGGGCGGTGCCAATGCCAACAGCGTGACGGCGAACGATTACGACGTGGCCTTCAAGGCGTTTGTCGAAGCGCGTCAGCTCGACGACGCCGAGAGGCTCGCGCAGCAGGCGCTGCAACGCAAGCTCGATCCACTCGTCTGGACGCGCCGTCTCGCGCAGGTCGCGCAATGGAACGGGCATCCCTCGGTCGCGCTCACTTACTGGCGCAAGTACGCCGACGCCACGGGCAACGCCGAAGCGTGGCAGAACGTCTATCAGCTTGCGCCGCAGCTCAATGACGATCAGGCCTATCTCGCGGCACAGATCTTCGAGGCCGAGCGCCAGCCGAGCGATCTCAAGCTCAAGGACGATATCGTCAATACCTACGAACGTCTCGGCCGCCCCGACGAGGCGCTGACGTATCTCAAGCGTCATGCGGTGGGCAATCAGCGCCGCGCGCTGCTGGAGCGCGAGGGCGACGTTGCCCAGCGCGTTGGGCAGGACGCCGAGGCGCTGGCGACGTTCGAGACGCTGCAAAAGGAATTCGGTCCGTCGCCGAACTATGCGCTGCGCATTGCCAGCCTGATGTATCAAAAGGGCCAGGTGAAGCCGGCGCTGGCCGAGCTGCGCAAGGTGCGCGACATCGCCGGAACGCTGCCGGACGACGCGCGCTACTGGCGCACGTACGCCGAAGTGGCGCGCCTGGCGCAAAGCGACGAAGACGCCAACTACGCGTATCCGCGCCTGTTGCGCACGGGCAAGGCCGAGGCGCTCGACCTCAATGCGATGACCTACTTCTATCAGGGGTATCCGCTCGATGCCGGCCGTACGGCCGAAGCGGAATTCCGGCAGAACGATTCGGATCTTGCGCTCCAGTCGGCCATCTACTTCTACACGACGGCCCGCGCCTATGATCGGGTGCAGGCCCTGCTCGACGGTCTCGACGCCGAGCAGCGCGATCGCTTCGCCAAGTCGAGCGAACTGCTCTCCACCCGCGCGACCTATTATCAGCAGATTCAGCGTTGGGACGCGGCGCTGGCCGATCTGCGCGCGGCATCCCGCCTGGACAATGCGGGTGACGAAGTGCGGGTTGCCTACCTGTGGGCGCTGGTCGACTATGGCAGCGACGACGCGCTCGGCATGGCGCTGCATGCCTATCGTCCGCTCGTGGCCGGAAACGCCGAATACTGGGGGGCGTACGGGGCCGGTCTGCTACGCCTGGGCAATGCGCGTGAGGCGTTGACGTACTTGCGCCAACAGGCGTCGCTCTCGGACGACGACCCGCTGTGGATGCTCTCGCTCGCCGACGCAGAAGAGGCGGCCGGCGATGCCCATACCGCGTGGCGCATTCGTCGCGGCGCCTGGCGCGATCTGCAAACGCGTGCCCAGACCGGACAACTGCGCATCGCCCCGCGCCGGCGGCCGGGCGCGGTGGTGCAACGCCTTGCGGCGCAGACCTCGGATAACGACGGCGTGCTCGAAGCGCAAGCCGCGCGTGTCACGCTCGCGCAAGTGTTCTCGAATGGCGACACGTCGCGCCAGTTGTTGGCAAATCTGCTGCGCGATGACCGTCGTTCGGCGGACAGCGCCAAGGTCGGCGACTCGCTGCTGGGCGAATCGGCCGAGCTGGCGCCGCTCAAACCCGCCGGCGACGCGACCGACTCGCCGGCGACGCGCGACCCCGCGTTGCTCTCGCGACAGGCAGTGATCAGCGCGACCACGCGCGACGTCGGACTGGCGTGGGCGCTGTCGGGCGAACACTTCGATCTGGCCCGTGCCTGGCTGGCGCGCGAATACGCGAATCGTCTGCTGCGCCCCGCCGATGCGGAGATTGCCCTCGCGCTCGAGAACAACGACCGCGACAAGATGGCGCAACTGCTCGACCGCCGGCAAGGTCGCATGCCGATCGAAAGCGAGGTCGATGCGAACGAACGGCTCGGACGCTCGACCCAGGCCGAGACGCTCGCATGGCGTGCGGCCGACGGCGCACCGAACAACGACGCCGTGCACACGACATTCACGGACACGATCCTGCGTGATCGATCGAATGCGGGCTTCGATCTCTTTTATTCGCGCCAGGCGCCGCTGAGCTATCTGGAGAGTTCGCTGATCGGCAGTCTCAACCTCACCAGCCGCATCGGTGTGACGGTCGAGGCGATCCAGCGCAATCAGCGAACCATCGACACGTCGCAGCTTGCCTGGGTGCCGGCGCATGACCGGATCTTCAACTTCACCGTACGCGATCGCACCGTGGCGCGGGATCTGGCGCTGACGGTCGGGCATCGCAGCGAGTTGAACAGCTTCTTCACCGGACTTGCGTCGGCCGCATTCAACCGCAATACGCCACTGACCACGACGTTCCAGGCTGGCTATAACCAGTTCACCGATATTGCGCCGAACACGCAGGTCGCCGGAACGCGCGACTTCGGCAGTGTGCAGATGCTGTGGGCCGGCGATGGTCGCTGGTACGGTCAGGCGAACGCCGAGTACGACCGTTTTCATGCGCAGGACCGCACGTACCTCGGACGTGGCTGGCGCTTCGGCGGCGAATTGGGGTACAAGCTGCGCATCGACTACCCGGACCTGAACGTCAGGCTCGTGGCCGAGCGCGGCATTTATACGCCGGGCACGGCCACCATCCCGTCGCTCGCCGTGCTGCTGCCGACCGGCACCGCGCCGGTGGCCTCGGAGTTCATGCCGATCACGACGACCCAGTACGGTGTCATGGCCGGCTTCGGACAGGACTATCAGAACGCTTACCGGCGTGCCTGGCGGCCGTATCTCGACGTGGGCTACATTCATGACAGTCAGCAAGGCTGGGGGCCGCAGGTCAACCTGGGCATGGCGGGGTCGGTGCTCGGCAACGATCACGCTCGCGTGTATTACTCGCACGACATCACCAACGGCACCGGTGTTGCCACGACGCAGGTCGGCATCGCGTACCGGCTGTTCTACTGAAATTTCGCATCCGCAAGGGAGAGCAAGACCATGAAGACAATCGTGAGTAAGCTGTGGCGCCGCCTGGCCGGCGCTGCCGTCCTGACCGCGCTGGTGGCGGGCTGTTCGACGATGAATGTCGGCGACGCGCCGAATCTGCCCAAGACGGCCGCCTGGGCGATTCTGCCGATCGCCAATACGACGGAAACGCCGGATGCCGGCCAGCGCGCCGAGAGCATTGCCCAAAGCATTCTGGTCCAGAACGGCTTTACCGATCTGCATCGCTATGTCGGCGATCCGGATGGCGGCGATTCGCTCGTCGGCGGCAACAACGCACAGGCGCGCATGCGTGCCCTGGAATGGGCGCGCAAGACCGGGGCGAAGTACGCGCTCTCGGGGGCTGTGACCGAATGGCGCTACAAGGTCGGTGTCGATGGTGAACCGGTGGCCGGCGTGACGTTCGATGTCATCGATGTCTCGAACGGCAGCGTCGTATGGAGCGCGACCGGCAGCCGCAGCGGTTGGAGCCGTTCGAGCCTGGCCGGCGTCGGTCAGACGTTGATTCGCAATCTGCTGGCACCGCTGGCGCAACGGTAACGGGCCGCATCGTGAAAACCGCGACTCAACAGGACGCTGCCATCGACGCGAAGCCCGTCGGCCCGGAACAGGTGCGACGCTCGGAGCCGTTCGGCAACGTGAGCACCTATGGCCGACTGATCGCGCCGGCCGTGGCGCGACCGGTAGCGGTCTTCGAGGTGGTCACCGGCATGGCGCTCGCCGTGGCGATTGCCTGGCTGCTGCGACCCGGCGATCCGCTGCTCATCGGGCTGGGCTTTCCATGGATGTGGCTCGTCGCCCTGGTCATGGCGCTGCGCTACGGCGCGCTGCTCGGCGTGGTGGCGGGGCTCGTGCTTGCCGCCGTCTGGTACGGCTTGTATGGCTTGCATGGCGAGCCGTTCCCGGCGATGTTCTTCGTCGGCGGCTTCACGATGATCGTCGTCGGCGGGCACTTCTGCGACATCTGGGGCAACCGCGCGACGCGGGCTCGAGGCATCAACACGTATCTGAACGATCGCCTCGTCGCCATTACGAACAATCACTACCTGCTGCGTGTCTCGCACGAACGGCTCGAGCGCGATTTGCTCACCAAGCCGAGCACCCTGCGCGACGCCATCATGCGATTGCGGGAACTGACGACGTCCAACGAGGCGGGCGCCGCGGCGCAAACGTTGCCCAACGCACAGCCGATGCTCGAGTTTGCCGCGCTGACGTGCCAGATCGAAGTGGCGTCGGTCTTCCCGGTGCACCTCGGGCGGCTGGTGCCCACGGCGGTGGCGTGCGTGGGCGAGGCGTTCACGCCGGTCGAGAGCGATCCGCTCGTGCAGACTTGCCTGCGCGAAGGCACGCTCTCGCATGTGCGCGACGACGTGACGGTCGGCGAGGGCAGTGCGTATATTGTGTGCGCACCGCTCACCGACACGGACGGCAACATCAACGGCATGCTGATCGTGCGCCGCATGTCGTTCCTCGCGCTCAATCACGACAACCTGCAATTGCTGCTGGTGCTGCTGGCCTATTACGCCGACGGCGTGGCACAGCAGGGCGTGGTGGCCAGCGTGCGCGACGAGGTGCCAAGCGTGCCCTACGACTTCGCGCTGGAGTTGGGTCGCCTTGCTCGCATGAAGCGCCAGAGCGGCATCCAGTCCTCGCTCGTGGCGCTCGTATTCCCGCGGGGCGCGAGCGGCGATTCGCTGTTCGAGCAGACCGTGCGTTCGCGCCGGGCACTCGACGCCTTGTGGATTCAATCAGGCCCTCGTCAGCAAATCGCCATCGCCCTGATGCCGATTACCGATGAAAATGGCATCGACGGGTACCTCATCCGCATTGAGAGCGCGCTGCGTCAGCAATACGGGCTGGATTTCCAGACCGGTCACGTGGCAGTGCACTCGGCGAGCGTGGACGAGCGCGCCCCGGGCGAGGGGCTGAGCAAATTGCTGGAGCGCTGCCGCGATCATGCTTAAAAAACTGCTGGCGATCGCGCTCGGTATCCTGGCCCTGCTCGCGCAGGCCCAGGCGGTGCACACGCTTTTCGAACCGGCCTGGCGGATCGACCCGCTCGTGGTCTTCTTTGGATGGCAACTGCTCACGGCAGTGCTCACCGCGACCTTCGTTCGTTCGGTACTGCCGGAGCATTACCACGGGCGTACCGGGGCGTTCTGGCACAGCCTGGCGATCAGCTTGTTCATGCCGGTGGGCGGTTTGCTGCTGTTCCTCGGCGTGATGGCGATCAGCGTGTTGTTCCCCGCGCCGAAAGAGCTCGCCCGCTCCGGGGCGGTTGATCGCCCCGAGTTCGTGACGTATCTGGTCTCGCGCGTCACGCACGGCGCCGGTGCGCGCCTGCGTGCGCGTTTGCGCAACACGCAAGGCACCAGCGAAGACCGCGTGGCCGCACTGGTGTCGGTGCAGGCGCTGCCGTCGCGGGCCACCGGCGAGATCATGCGGGACCTGCTGGCCGATCCGGTGGAAGAGATCCGGTTGCTCGCCTACGGGATTATCGACGGCGTGGAAAAGCAGATCATGCAGCGTATTTTCGACGCGCGCACTCAGCGCGATCGTGCAGAGAATGATGATGATCGTGCCGACGCGAGCCATCGGCTCGCCGAGTTGTACTGGGAGCTGATTTATCAGAACCTCGTGCGCGGCGAGGTGTACCGATTCACGATGGAGCGCGTGGAGCGATTTGCCCGCGAGGCGCTCGCCCATCGCGAGAGCGATGCGGTCATGTGGTACCTGCTGGGCCGTTGCGCGCTGATGCGTCACGATCCGGAGCAAGCGGAACAGTGTCTGCTGCGTGCCGAGTACCATCAATTTCCGGCGGACCGACTCGTGCCCTGGCTTGCCGAAGTCGCGTTCCTCAAACATCAATACGCACGGGTCGGGCAGATGCTCGCCGGCCTCGGGAATGGCACGGCCACCCCGATGCTGCAGCCCGTCATGCGTTTCTGGACCCGCTAATGCGTACCAACGAACGTCGCGCTGACTCGGCCGATATCGCTTTGCTGCTCGAAGGCACCTTCCCGTATGTGCGGGGCGGCGTGTCGTCGTGGGTGGATCAAATGATCCGCGCATTCCCGGATCTGACGTTTGCCGTCGTGTTCATCGGCAGCCGTCGCGAAGACTACGGCGACATGGTCTATCCGCTGTACGACAACATCGTGCATTTCGAGGCGCATTATCTGTACGAATTCGAGGCGCCCGCGCCGATGCGTGCCGCCGAAGGCGACGCGCAGGCGTTCGAGAAGATGGAGAAGATGCATGACATGCTGCGCCGGCGCGACGACCTGCAAGGCATCGGCAAGCTGATTCACGACGTGATTCCGATGCTCGCCGAAGACGGCGAGATCAGCGAGGCCAATTTTCTGCACAGCCGGCGCTCGTGGGACATGATCACCGATCGCTACAAGAAGTACTGCCTGGATCCGTCGTTCACGGACTATTTCTGGACGATCCGGATCATGCACAAGCCGCTGTGGCAACTCGCGCGCATTTGCGACCAGTTGATCCCGGCCAAGGTGTACCACACCGTTTCCACGGGGTACGCGGGCTTCCTGGGCGCGTTGCTGCGCTTCAAGCACCAGCGTCCGCTGCTGGTCTCGGAGCATGGCATTTACACCAAGGAGCGCAAGATCGATCTGCTGCAGAGCCAGTGGATTCGCGACAACCGGGGGCTGTTCGAGCGCGACATCTCGCAGGTCGGTTATTTCCAGAACCTGTGGGTGCGCTTCTTCGAAGCGATGGGACGCGTGTGCTACGAGGCGGCCGACGAGATCACCGCGCTCTTCGAGGGCAATCGTCTGCGCCAGATCGCCGACGGCGCGCCCGAGTACAAGACCCGCAACACGCCCAATGGCATCTCGGTGGCGCAGTTCGCGCCGTTGCGCGAGCAGCGTCCGGCCGACATCCCGCCGGTGGTGGCGCTGATCGGCCGGGTGGTGCCCATCAAGGACATCAAGACGTTCATTCGGGCGATCTTCATCGCCAGTCGCCACATGCCGGGACTGCAGGGGTGGGTGGTCGGCCCCGAGGAAGAAGATCCGGCCTACGCGCAGGAGTGTCGTGACATTGCGGCGAGCCTGGGGTTGGAAGACAGCCTTCGGTTCATGGGCTTTCAGAAGGTATCCGACATCCTGCCGCAGGTCGGCGTCATGGCGCTGTCGTCGATTTCCGAAGCGTTGCCGCTGGTGGTGCTGGAGGCCTACGCGGCCGGCGTGCCCGTGGTGACGACCGACGTCGGTTCGTGCCGCCAACTGGTCGAAGGCCTGGGCGATGAGGATCGCGCCCTCGGACCTGCCGGCAAGGTCGTGCAGATCGCCAACCCGGAGCAATTCGCCCAGGCGCTGCTCGACGTGCTCGAGCCCACCACCTGGCATGCGGCCCAGCGCGCGGCGATCGCGCGCGTCGAACGCTATTACACGATCACCCAGATGCAGGACGCCTATCGCAGTTTGTACGAGACACTGCTGGCGCGTCCCGCCGCCGGGGTGGTTGCGGGAGACCACTGATGGCCGGTATTGGCTTTGAACTTCGCAAGATTCTCCGGCGCGACACGCTGACCAGCACGCTGGCGGCCTATGGCTACGCCGGGGTCATCAGCGCGGGCCCGCTGATTCTCTCGATTCTCGGTATTCTGCTCATCGGCCTGATGAGCCTCGCCGTCGTGCAACCGCCGGGCCTCATCGTGCAGTTCCAGGTGTCGGTGACGTATCTGATCGCGTTCAGCCTCATCGTCACGGGCATACTTCAACTCTCGTTCACACGCTTTCTGAGCGACCGGCTGTTCGAGCGGCGTCCCGATCTGGTGCTGCCGAACTACAACGCGGTCGCATTGGTAACGACGGTTGGCACGGGCATCATCGGCCTCATCCTCGCGCTGACCGTGTTCCGCGGTCAGTCCACGGGCTATCGGTTGTTGATGCTCACGGGCTTCGTGATCGTGAGCAATATCTGGATCGGCGTGTTGTTTCTCACGAGCGTGAAGCAATACCGTGCCGTGCTGGCGATCTTCTTCGTCGGCTACACCGTGACGGTGGTGAGTGCGGTGCTGCTCAACCGATACGGGCTCGAAGGGCTGCTCGGCGGTTTCGTCATCGGTCACCTGATCCTGCTGCTCGGCATGGTCTGCCTGATTCACCGCAATTACCGCACGGACGAATATCTGCTTTGGCAGGTCTTTGCGCGTCGCTTCTCGTATCCGTCGTTGATGTTCGTGGGTTTGCTGTTCAATCTGGGCATCTGGCTCGACAAGCTGATGTTCTGGTTCTATCCGGTAACCGGGCAGGACGTGATCGGCCCGCTGCGCGCGTCGGTGATCTACGATCTGCCGGTGTTTCTCTCGTACCTGTGCGTGATTCCGGGTATGGCGGTGTTTCTGCTGCGTATCGAGACGGATTTCGTCGAGTACTACGATCAGTTCTTCAACGCGGTGCGTACCGGCGGAACGCTCAAGTACATCGAGGAATCGCGCGACATGATGGTGCGCTCGGTCCGCACCGGTCTGTACGAAATCCTGAAGATCCAGGCGGTCGTTACGCTGCTGATCTTCGCGTTCGGCGACAAGCTGTTGCGGCTGATCGGCATTTCGGTGCTGTACCTGCCGCTGCTGCACATCGACGTCATTTCCGCGAGCCTGCAAGTGCTTTTCCTCGGGATTCTGAACATCTTCTTTTATCTGGACCGGCGTGGCACGGTGCTGGCGCTCACCGCCGCGATGGTCGTCGCCAACGGCCTGTTTACGTGGGTCACGCTGATGCTCGGACCGAATGCGTACGGCTACGGTTTCGCGCTGGCGCTGCTGGTCGTCGTGATGGTGGCGATGCAGTTGCTCGATCGCCGGCTCGACGCGCTCGAATATGAAACCTACATGCTGCAACAGCAGCGCTGACACTGATACTGCCGCTGCCGATCGCCATGTCCGACAACACGACGCAACCGCACGCCACTTGGTGGCGCCGCCCACTGGCTCGATTCATGGGCGGGGTGGTGGGGGTCTTTGCCGGCTTCTTCCTCAACACCGCATCGGCGCAGCCGCCTGTCTTCGGGCGCATTGCGTTTTTCTATGGCGCGACGCTCGACCCGAAGGCGCTCGCCGGCTACGATCAGGTGGTGATCGAGCCCGACAACGGCTTCGTGCCGAAGGCCGTCGACCCGGCCACCGAGCCGAAGGGCCGGCGCTGGATCGCTTACGTCAGCGTGGGCGAAGTCTTGTCCACGCGCGACTACTACGCCGCGATCCCGAAAGCCTGGCGAATTGGCCGCAATGGCGACTGGAAATCGGAAGTGATTGATCAGGCCGCCCCGGGCTGGCCGCAGTTTTTCGTGGAGAAGGTCATCGCGCCGTTATGGGCCAAGGGCTATCGTGGCTTTTTCCTCGACACGCTCGATTCATATGAACTGGTCGCCAAGACCGATGCCGAGCGTGCGCGTCAGCAAGCCGGGCTGGTCGCGGTCATCAAGCGAATTCGGCGCCGTTTCCCGCGCGCCGAACTGATTCTGAATCGCGGTTTCGTGCTGATGCCCGAAGTACACGGCGACGTGGCGGCCGTGGCGTTCGAATCGCTCTATCGCGGTTGGGACGAGGGGAATCAGCGCTACGTGGCGGTGCCGGAAGACGATCGCGCGTGGCTGCTTGCGCGGGCGCGCGAAGTGCGCGAGCGCTACGACCTGCCGGTGATCTCGATCGATTACTGCGCCCCCGCGGATACCGAGTGCGCCAGGCAAGCCGTCGCGCAGATTCGTGCGCAGGGCCTCATTCCTTACGTGGGCGACGGTCACCTCATGCAAGTCAATCCCGCCGCGGCGCAGGACTGACGCAGCGCACCTGGCGAGACAACGAAGAAGGCGGAAGACAATCCCGGCGAGCCGTCATCACAACGCCGGACATCAGACAGTTCAACACGCAGACGAACGCAACCGGCCATTCGGGCGGCGGCGGCGTGCTGCGCTCATCCAATTGATTGTTGAGGGGAAGTCATGTGTGGAATCGTGGGCGGCGTGGCACGCCGTGACGTGGTACCGGTGCTGGTCGAAGGACTGCGCCGTCTCGAATATCGTGGCTATGATTCGTGCGGCGTGGCCGTACTCGACGCAGCACATCAGCTCACACGCGTGCGCAGCGTGTCGCGCGTGGCGCAACTCCAGGCGCAACTGGCCGACGCGGCCATGGGCGCGGGACTGGGCATCGCGCACACGCGGTGGGCGACGCACGGCGCGCCGGCGACCGAGAACGCGCATCCGATCTTCTCGCGCGAACGGATCGGGCTGGTGCACAACGGCATCATCGAGAACCATGAGGCGCTGCGCGACGCGCTGCGGGCCAAGGGCTACGAGTTCACGAGCCAGACCGACACCGAAGTCATCGCCCACCTGGTCGATGCGCATTTCGCGGCGAACGACGGCGGCACGCTCGTGCATGCCGTGCGCTCGGCCATTGCGCAATTGCGGGGCGCATATGCCATCGCCGTCATCAGCAAGGACGAACCGGAGTGCATGGTGTGCGCGCGTCAAGGTTCGCCGCTCGTGATCGGCTTTGCGGCGGATGGGCATTTCCTCGCTTCCGACGCCATGGCGCTCGCCGGTCACTGCGACCGGTTCATGTATCTCGAGGAAGGCGACGTGGCGTTGCTCTCACCAGCGCGCGTGTCGGTGCTAGACGCGCAGGGCGTAGAGGTCGAGCGTTCGGTACGCGCGATGGCGGCGTACCAGTCCGAAGTCTCACTGGGGCCGTATCAGCATTACATGCAGAAGGAGATCTTCGAGCAGCCGCGGGCGATTGCGGACACGATTGCCGATATCACCGAATTTTCTCCGGCCTTGTTCGGCGAAGGCGCCGCCGACGTCTTGCCGCAGGTGAACGGTGTGCTGATTCTCGCTTGCGGCACCAGCTACTACGCGGGGCTCACCGCCAAATACTGGCTTGAAGCGCTCGCCGGCATTCCCACGCAGGTCGAGATCGCGAGCGAGTACCGCTATCGCGAGTCGGTGCCGAATCCGCAAGCGCTCGTCGTGACCATCTCGCAGTCGGGAGAGACCGCCGACACGCTTGCCGCGCTCAAGCACGCCCAGGGCCTGGGACATGAGCGCACGCTGGCGATCTGCAACGTGGCGACCAGCGCGCTCGTGCGGCAGACGGCGATGTCGTTCATCACGCGCGCGGGCACGGAAATCGGCGTGGCGTCCACCAAGGCGTTCACCACGCAACTCGTGTCGCTGTTCATGCTGGCCGTCACGCTCGGTGTCGAGCGCAAGCGCATCGATGCGACCGAGGCGGCGCGCCACCTCGCGCAGTTACGTCATTTGCCGGCGGCACTCACGAGTGTGCTCGCGCTCGAGCCGCAGCTCATCGCCTGGGCGGCACAATTTGCCGACGTGCCGAGCGCGCTGTTCCTCGGGCGAGGGCTGCACTATCCGATCGCCCTCGAAGGGGCGCTCAAGCTCAAGGAGATTTCGTACATCCACGCCGAGGCGTATCCTGCTGGGGAACTCAAGCACGGCCCGCTCGCGCTGGTCAGCGAGCAGATGCCGGTGGTGACCGTCGCCCCGAACGACGTGCTGGTGGAGAAGCTCAAGTCGAACATGCAGGAAGTGCGCGCGCGTGGCGGCGAACTCTACGTGCTGGCCGACGGCGATATGCGCATTGCCAGCGCCGAGGGTATTCGTGTCATCCGCATGCCCGAGCATTACGGTGAGCTGTCGCCGGTGCTCCACGTGGTGCCTCTGCAATTGCTGGCTTATCATACGGCGTGTGCCCGGGGCGCCGACGTCGACAAGCCCCGCAATCTGGCGAAATCGGTGACCGTCGAATAGCCAACGGATGAGATGCCTCAAGGGCAAAGCATGAATACACTCGGAACCATTCTCGTGACCGGCGGTGCCGGTTACATCGGCTCGCATACCTGTGTCGAGCTGCTCGCGCACGGCTATGACGTGGTCATTCTCGACAATCTGGTCAACAGCCATCGAGAGGCGGTGCGGCGCATCGGTGAAATTGCCGGGCGCGCCCCGGTCTTTATCGAGGGCGACGCGTGCTCGAAGCCCGTGCTCGACGACCTGTTCACGCGCTTTGGCATTACCGGCGCCATTCACTTCGCCGCGCTCAAGGCGGTGGGGGAGTCGGTCGAAATGCCGCTCGCCTACTATCGCAACAACATCGACAGCCTGCTCACGCTGGTCGAGACCATGCAGTCGCATGGCGTCAAGGATCTCGTGTTCAGCTCGTCGGCGACCGTGTACGGCAATCCGGCCACGGTACCCATCGACGAATCGTTCCCGCTGTCGGCGACGAATCCCTACGGTCAGACCAAGCTCATGGCCGAGACGATCCTGAACGACGTGGCCAAGGCGGACCCGAGCTGGCGTATCGCGCTGTTGCGTTACTTCAATCCGGTGGGCGCACACGAGAGCGGGCGCATCGGCGAGGATCCCTCAGGTGTGCCGAACAACCTGATGCCGTTCGTGGCGCAAGTGGCGGTCGGCAAGCTCCAGCGCCTGCGGGTGTTCGGCGGCGACTGGCCGACGCCGGACGGCACGGGCATGCGCGACTACATTCACGTGGTCGATCTCGCGCGCGGGCACCTGGCCGCACTCGATGCGCTCAAGCAACGCGATGGCGGCTTCACGGTCAACCTGGGCACCGGACACGGTTACACCGTGCTGCAGGTTGTGAGGGCGTTCGAAGCCGCGAGCGGCCGGCCGGTGCCGTACGAGATCGTCGAGCGGCGCGCCGGGGACATCGGTAGCTGCTATGCGGCGACCGCCATGGCGCGCGATCTCATCGGCTGGGAAGCCGAATACGGTATCGATCGTATGTGCGCCGATCACTGGCGCTGGCAGATGCAGAACCCGAACGGCTACCGTTGAGCCTGGTGTTTTGTTTTGGTCGGTCGGCGTGTCGAGCACGGGGACGGATTCGCGGGTTCGATGCGCCGGTACGCTTCACGCAACGCTGCGGGCACGGCGAGCAACGCCTTGCCGCCGCGCGATGGCCTACGGCAGATTCTCGCGAAAGATCACCTGGCTGCGATTCGCCTCGATGCCGGCGGACAGATCGCGTTTCTCGCGCAGATTCGCGAAGATGCGCACGCAGTTCATGATGGCGCTTTGCGGGCTTTGCGTGATGACGGCATCCATCGATCCGTCGATCAGCAGTGCGCGGGTATCCGGCGTCAGACCGTGCCCGATGAAGACCACCTTGTGTTGCATTCCCGCTTCCTTTAGCGCCTGCCCAACGCCTTCCGAACCGCCGCCGATGTTGTAGATTGCCGCGAGATCCGGATGCTGTTCGAGCAGCGCCCGCGTCTGCCGGTAGTTGACCGCTTCGTCGTCGTAGCCTTCGCGAAGCCCGACGACCTGCATCTGCGGGTATTGCTCTGAGAAGAGCTGCAGAAACCCCGCCTCGCGTTCAACGTGCGCCTTGTAGCTGAGCGAGCCCGCGATGAGCGCCACCTTCGCGTGCCGCTTCGCGCCGACGAAGCGCGCGATCAGATACGCCGCCGTTCGCCCGGCCGAGCCATTGTCCAACCCCACGTAGGCGATGCGCCGCGAGTGCGACAGGTCGGACACCAACGTCACGGCCGCCACGCCCTCGTCGGCCAGCGTGTCCACTGCCTCGCGCACCTTGGGATGCTCCAGCGGCATGAACGCCACCCCGTTGCACCCGCGTCCGCGCCTCAGCAATGCGGCTGACAGGGCGTCCGGATCGAACCCCTGGATGAACTGGACGCGACAGTTCACGTGATACGGCGCCCATTGGTTTTGCGAGCACTGCACCCATTCGCCCAGCATGCGAAGGAACTTGCTGCTGCGACCGGGCAGAACGAACAGCACCTGCGTGGGAGGTACCGCCCGAACGGCTTCCAGTGCCGGCTCGGGCAGGTATTGCAGTTCACCGGCCGCATGCAGCACACGCTGCACGGTCGTCTGCCGCACGCCCTCGCGGCGATGCAGCACGCGATCGACCGTTGCCGTGGAAACGCCCGCCAGACGTGCGATGTCGGCCAGATTTGGCATGTTTCGTCTCATTCGCTTCCCCCCTCAATGTGATGTGCGGCGGCGGCCTCGCTTCACGTGCCGTCGCGTCGACGATCACAGCATACTTCATCAAAACACATCAAATCGCATCACGATTCCGAGTTGGTCGATTATGGCGTTGCGACCTATCGTACGTCTTCAAGACATCCACGAACGTACCGCCAGGCCGGTACGCGAATGCACAGGAGACATTGTGATGGCAGCAGTCGGTGAGTCGGCGCCGCGTCGGTTGGCGGGACGCGTGGCGTTGGTGTTCGGCGCGGGATCGGTCGGCGACGGGTGGGGCAATGGCAAGGCGGCCGCCGTGGCCTATGCTCGCAGCGGCGCCAAGGTGGTGGCCGTGGACCGCGCGCAGGGCGCGGCCGACGTCACATGCCGTGTCATCGCCGACGAAGGCAACGACGCCGTTGCGCTGGCCGCCGACGTGACCCGCTGGGACGACGTGCAGCGTGCCGTGGCGGCCGCCATCGAGACCTACGGCCGCGTCGACATCCTGCACAACAACGTTGGCATTACCTCCCAGGGCGGGCCCGTGGAAACCACCGAGGACGTCTGGGATCGCGTGATGACGGTCAACGTCAAGAGCATGTTCCTCACGTGCAAGGCCGTGCTGCCGCTCATGGAAGCCCAGGGCAGCGGCGCGATCGTGAACATCGGCGCGCTCGGCGGCGTGCGCTGGACCGGCTATGCGTATTGCGCCTACGCCGCATCGAAGGGCGCGGTGAATTCGCTCACGCAGAGCGTGGCGTTGCAGTACGCGGCCAAGGGCATCCGGGCGAACTGCATTCTGCCGGGCGTGATGGACACGCCGCACATCTATCAACAAATTTCCGGCTTTTACCCGAGCGCGCAGGCGATGGTGGAGGCGCGCAACCGTCTGTCCCCGACCGGTCGCATGGGGGATGGTTGGGATGTGGCGAATGCGGCCGTATTTCTGGCGTCGGACGAGGCGCGCTACATCAACGGCGTGGAATTGCTCGTCGACGGCGGCATGCACGTTCGCTGCAACTGACGCCACGCCGCCGGGCGGATCAATCGGCGAGCGGGGTGTCGGGATTTCGCGCCGTCGCGCTGACCGCCGCGCCGACGCTTGTGTAAAAACCATAAATCAGGAGACATGCGGATGACCGATTCAACTTCTCAGGGCCGACGCAACATTTTGCGTGCGCTTTCCGCCTTGCCCGCACTGGGTGTCGCGGGCGTTGCCGGTGTGACGGGCGCGCTGCCGCGCATGGCGCGTGCCGCGGCGCCGGCATACGTGTTCAAGTACGGCAACAATCTGCCGGTCAGCCATCCGCTGAACGTGCGGGCGCAGGAGGTCGCGGCGCGCATCGCTTCGGAGAGCAAGGGGCGCATGGAACTGCGCATCTTCCCGAACAATCAGCTCGGTGGCGACACCGACATGCTCGCGCAAGTGCGCAACGGCGGTATTGACATTTTCAACGCCGGCACGATGGTGATTGCGACGCTCGCGCCGATCAGTGCCATTACGGCGGTCGGCTTTGCGTTCTCCAACTACGATCAGGTGTGGCACGCGGTCGACGGCAAGCTCGGCAACAGCATTCGCGAGACCTTCGCGAAGACGGGGCTCTACACCTTTGAGAAGATGTGGGACAACGGCTTCCGTCAGATCACGAGCGGCAACAAGCCCATCACGAAGGCGACCGATCTTGCCGGCATGAAGATTCGTGTGCCGGTGAGCCCGATGGGCATTTCGCTGTTCAAGTCGCTGCAGGCGTCGCCGACGAGCCTTCAGTTCAGCGAGGTCTACTCAGCACTGCAGACGCATGTTGTCGACGCGCAGGAGAACCCGCTCGCCATTGTGGAGACGGCGAAGCTCTACGAAGTGCAGAAGTTCTGCTCGGTCACGAACCATAGCTGGGACGGCTATCACCTCGTCGTGAATGGCCGTTCGTGGCGCGCGCTGCCGGACGACCTCAAGGTCATCGCCGCGCGGGCCTTCAACGAGGCGGCGATCCAGCAGCGCGAAGACGTCTACAAGCTCAACACGGGCCTGCAGAACGCGCTCTCGAGCAAGGGACTCGCGTTCAATGCCGCCGCGCCGGAGACGTTCCGCGCCCAGTTGCAGAAGTCGGGCTACTACGCCGAGTGGAAGAAGAAATTCGGCCCGGAAGCCTGGGCGCTTCTCGAAGCGACGGCCGGCAAGGTGGCCTGAGATGACCCCCCGTCCTGCGCATTCCCCGCACGGCGCACCCGCCGGGGACTCGCTGCCGGCGAGCGGTGCCGCCGACCTGCCGTTGCATGGCTGGCGGGCGTTCGTCGGCAGCCTCGATCGCGCCATCGGTTGGCTCACGGAGATTCCCGCAGCACTGCTCGTGCTCGCGGACATCCTCGTGATGCTCGCTGGGGTCGTCGCCCGCTATGTGTTCCATGCCCCGCTGGTCTGGGGCGACGAGCTCGCCGGTATCCTGTTTCTCTGGATGTCGATGCTTGGCGCCGTGGTCGCGTTGCGGCGCGGCGAGCATATGCGCATGACAGCGTTCGTCGGCAAGGCATCGCCGTCGACGCGGGCATTCCTCGACGTGCTGGCGATCGCCGCCGCGCTCGCGTTCCTGCTGCTCATTGTGCATCCGGCGTACGAGTACGCGTCGGAAGAGGCGTTCGTGATCACGCCCGCGATGGAGATCAGCAACGTCTGGCGCGCGGCGGCGTTGCCGGTCGGCGTGGCCTTGATGCTCGTGGTGAGCGTATTGCGACTGCTGCGCACCGCGCCCGCCGCGCGGGTGATCCAGGCCGTAGCGCTGGTGGGCGTGGTGTGCGTCGGCTTCTGGCTGCTCGGACCGGTGCTGGCGCCGCTCGGGCGCTGGAATCTGGTCATCTTCTTCGCGGGTGTCGTCGGGGCGTGCGTGTTCGCGGGCGTGCCGATCGCGTTCTCGTTCGCCCTGGCGACCTTCGGCTTTCTCGCGCTGACGACGCACACGCCGATGGTCGTGCTCGTGGGCCGGATGGACGAAGGCATGTCGCACCTGATCCTGCTGGCGGTGCCGCTGTTCGTCTTCCTCGGGTTGCTGATCGAGATGACGGGCATGGCGCGGGCGATGGTGCAGTTTCTCGCAAGCCTGCTCGGTCATGTGCGTGGCGGCCTGAGCTATGTGCTCATCGGCGGGATGTACCTGGTGTCGGGCATCTCCGGCTCCAAGGCGGCCGATATGGCGGCCATCGCGCCCGTGCTGTTGCCCGAGATGAAGAAGCGTGGGGCGGATCCCGGGGATCTCGTGGCGTTGCTCTCGACGACGGGCGCACAGACCGAGACCATTCCGCCCTCGATCGTGCTGATCACCATCGGGTCGGTGACCGGGGTGTCGATTTCGGCGCTGTTCACCGGGGGCTTGCTGCCGGGCGTGGTGCTCGGCATTGCGCTGTGCAGCGTGGTGTGGTGGCGTTATCGCCATGAGGATCTGTCCGGGGTGGAGAAGGCCAGGAAGGGCGACGTGTGGCGCGCCTTCGTGTACGCGTTGCCGGCGGTGGCGCTGCCGTTCGTGATTCGTGCGGCGGTCGTCGAGGGCATTGCGACGGCCACCGAGGTGTCGACCATCGGCATCGCTTATTCGGTCGTGGCGGGCTTGCTGCTCTATCGCAGGTTCGACACGCGGCGGCTGCTGCCTATGCTGATCGAGACGGCCGCCTTGTCGGGCGCGATCATCTTCATCATTGGTGCGGCGACCGGCATGGCGTGGGGACTCACGCAATCGGGCTTCGCGCAGGACTTCGCGGCCGCGATGGAACGCGTGCCCGGTGGAAGTGCGGGTTTCATCGTGGTGTCCATCGTCGCGTTCATCGTGCTGGGCAGCGTGCTCGAGGGCATTCCGGCCATCGTGCTGTTCGGGCCGCTGATGTTCCCAATCGCCCGCGCGGTGGGCGTGCACGAGGTGCATTACGCGATGATCGTGGTGCTCTCGATGGGCCTGGGCCTGTTCGCACCGCCCTTCGGCGTGGGGTACTACGCCGCCTGTGCCATCGGCAAGGTCGATCCCGCGAAGGGCATGCGGGCGATCTGGGGCTATCTCGCGGCGCTCATCGTCGGTTTGATCTGCGTGGCTGCGATTCCCTGGATCTCGATCGGCTTCCTTCATTGACGAAGCCGCCGACACCGGCGACACCGACGACACCACGGCGCGGCAAGTGCCCCATGCGGTGGTATGCATCGCCACATTCAAGGATGGCGGCGGGCGCGATCGATTCGCCTCGCGTGGCGCCGCCCATCCGTACCTTACGCAACAGACGATTACAGAGAAGACCATGAGCAGATTCTTCGGCGAGATACGCCAGGTGGCATACCTTGTGCCGGACATCGAGGCGGCAATGACCTATTGGTCGAACGTGCTCGGTGTCGGGCCGTGGTACTACAACCCCAAGGTGCCGATCCGCAACTACACCTACCGCGGCGAGCGCTTCGAACCGCACAACGCCGTGGCGCTGGCGAACGCGGGCGGGTTGCAGATCGAATTGCTGCAGATCCGCAACGACGTGCCGTCGATGTACCGCGACTTCCTCAACGCCGGGCGCAGCGGCGCGCAGCACGTGGCGTACTGGACCGAGGACTTCGACGCCGATCTGGCGCGCGCGCGTGACGCGGGGTTCGAAGTCTGCATGAGCGGCGAGGTGGGCGAGAACGGCCGCTTCGTTTATTTCGAGGATCGCAGTGCCGACCCCGGCTGTCATCCCGGGACGACCATCGAGTTGTCCGAAGTCGCCGGCCCGAAGGGCAAGCTCTTCACGATGATTCGCGAGGCTGCGGCCGCCTGGGACGGCACCGATCCCGTGCGCGCCTTTCCGGACCTCACGACGCTATGAGCGCGACCCTGTCTGCCACCTATCTGATCGAGACGCCGCTCGATCCGCGCAAGGTCGCCGAAGTCATGGCCGGCGAGCAGTCCTGCGGCACATTTACCCGCGTGGTCGGCGAGACCGATGCACTGCGTGAGCGCGCGCGTGCCGTGGTCGAAGCGGTCGACCTCGCAGGCGACGTGGCGCACCCGTCGTTGCCGAATGCCTTTCTCGAGCGCAAGGGCATCCGTGGCCCGTGGCATCGGGCCCGTGTTCGGATAGCGTTTCCGTATGACAACGTCGGCGTCAATCTGCCAACGCTCGCGGCCACGCTTGCGGGCAATCTGTATGACCTTGGCGAAGTGACGGGCATGCGGCTGGAGCGCATTGCGTTGCCGGCGAGCTACCGACAGCAGTTCGACTTTCCGCGCTATGGCATCGCAGGTACGCGCGAGGCGACGGGCGTGCGCGAAGGCGCGCTGGTCGGCACGATCCTCAAGCCGAACGTCGGCATGAGCGCCGCGGAAACGGCGGCGCTGGTCGCGCGGCTGTGCGCGGCGGGCGTCGACTTCATCAAGGATGACGAAGTGTGTGCCAACCCCGTGCACGCGCCGCTCGCCCAGCGTGTGCCCGCGGTGATGGCCGCCGTGCGCGAGCATCGGGCGCGCACCGGCAAGCAGGTGATGGTGGCTTTCAACATCACCGACGAAACGGATGCAATGCGACGCCATGCCGATCTCGTGACGCGCGAAGGCGGCAATTGCGTCATGGTGAGCCTGAACTGGTGCGGATTCTCTGCCGTGCAGACGCTGCGCCGTCACACCGATCTGGCAATCCACGCGCATCGAAACGGCTACGGTGCGATGTCGCGCGATCCGATGCTGGGGATGGGCTTTCAGGCCTATCAAACGCTCTGGCGATTGGCCGGTGTCGATCACATGCATGTGCATGGCCTGCAAGGCAAGTTCGCGCAGGGCGACGAGGAGGTGATCGAGTCGGCGCACGACTGCTATGCGCCGCTGGCCGTCGATGCTGCCGAGCAGGACATCGCGCGGGACCAGGTGATGCCGGCGTTCTCGTCGGGGCAATGGGCCGGCACGGTGCCGGCGACCTGGCGCGCCGTCGGCCGCGACGATCTGCTCTTCATGGCGGGTGGCGGGATTCTGGCGCATCCCGATGGCCCGGCGGCGGGGGTGCAGAGTCTACGGGACGCATGGGCGGCGGTGCGTGCCGGCCAGTCGCTTGAAGCGGCGTCTCGCGATGCGCCCGCGCTGGCGGCCGCGTTGCGATTTTTCGGCCATTGACCGGTGCTGCCATGCCTATCGAATCTCCGGCGGATATGACGCATCGCCCCCAACTGCTTTATTACGGCGATGACTTCACCGGTGCGACGGATACCCTGGCGAGCGCGGCACGCGCGGGCTTGCGCAGCATTCTGCTGTTCGCGCCCCCGGACGCGGCGCGTCTCGCAACGCTCGGGCCACTCGATTGCCTGGGAATCGCCGGCGTGTCACGCTCGCTCGCGCCAGCCCGCATGCGTGAAGAGCTGGCGCCGATTGCGGCGCTGGCGCGGCACTTGCAACCCACGGTGCTGCATTACAAGACCTGCTCGACGTTCGATAGCGCGCCGGAGGTCGGAAGCATTGGCGAGGCCGTGAGTGCGTTGTCGTCGTCGATGCCGAGCCCATGGGTCGCGATCGTCGGGGGACAGCCCAATCTTGGCCGCTATTGCCTCTTCGGCAATCTCTTCGCTGCGGCTGGCGCGGGCGGTGAGGTCATGCGCATCGACCGGCATCCGACGATGAGCCGTCATCCGGTGACGCCGATGCATGAAGCCGATCTGCGGCGTCATCTGGCGCAGCAGGGCCTGAGCGATATCGGCCTCGTGCCTTGGACATGCTACGACACTCCGCCGGGGGACGACGTTGGGGCGACCGCTTCGACGAATGCGGTGTCGGCGCGTGTCGACGCGTTGCGGGCCGAGGGGGTGGTCAACGTGCTCTGGGACGTGGCCCGGCAGGGCGACTTGCCGCAGATCGGCGCGCAGCTCTGGGGCGCGGCGCGGCGCTCACCGCTGCTGGCCGTAGGGCCGAGCAGCGTGACGCAGGCGCTGGCGAGCGCGATGTCGCGAAGCGGCGAGGCGGTGGATGACGATGTCCCGGCGGCGAAGGGTCCAGTGCTGGTGCTGGCGGGAAGCCTGTCGCCGGTGACGGCGGCCCAGGTGACGGCCGCTGTGTCGTTCGAGGTCGTGCGCCTCGACGCCGCACGACTGATCGAGCCGGATGGACGCTACTGCCGCGAGGCCGCCGCGCAACTGGCCACGCACCTTCGCGCCGGACGCCACACGCTCGCCTGCACCGTGCCGTTCACCGACGCGTCGACTGAATCATCGCCCCACCCGTCGACGCAGGATCGGGCGGTCCCTGCGCTGGCATTGGCGCAAGCGGGCGGGCGCCTGCTCAGGCAGGTGTTGGACGAGGTGCCCATCTCCCGCATGGCGATTGCCGGCGGCGACACGTCGAGTCACGGTGCGCGCGCGCTCGATGCCTGGGGGCTGGCTTACGCGGGCATGGTGTCGCCGGGGGCGCCCCTGTGCCGGCTTCGCAGCGATGCGCCAGCGCTCGACGGCATGGAGATATTGCTCAAAGGCGGGCAGATGGGCGGCGTCGACCTGTTCGAACGTCTGGTGCATGGCACATCGTCACGCACCGCGTCACTCAGTTCTTGAAGGTTTTCGCCGTCTCCTCGGCGGCGAATCTCAGCTCCGGCTCGAAGGCGAGGAGATCGTCGAGCGTCAGCCGCCCGATGGGCGCCTGTACCGCGATGGCCGCGCAGGCGCGATTGCGGTTGAGCATGACCGGCACCGCAATCGCAATCAAGCCCTGCAAGTGTTCCTGATTGTTGATGCCCATCTTGCGCCGGCGCGTGCGCTCGAGTTCAGTGCGAAATTCACCGCGGTCGGTCAACGTCTGCTCCGAGAATTTGCGCAGCGGCAGGGTTTCGATCAGCCGTTCGCGCCGTTCCTTCGGCAGAAAACTCAGTAACAGCTTGCCGCTGGCCGAGCAGTGCATCGGCACGTGCGAACCCGGCTGCAGGTGCATGCGCAGCGGCCATTCCGTCTCCACACGATCCACATAAATCACGTCGTTGCCCGAGAGCATCGTGAGGTTGCACGTCTCGCCGATCCGCGTGACCAGTTGCTCGAGCAAGCCATGCCGCGCGGCGGCGGCGCCGGTCTGCATCAGCACGTTGATCGCCAGCGCACGAACGCGCGGCGAGCATTCGTAGCGGCGGTCGTTGGCGCTGCGCGTGATGAGCCAGGCGTCCTTGAGCTGGGTGAGGATGCGATGCACCGTCTGCTTCGGCAAATCCAGCGCGTTGACGAGATCCATCATCGAGAGCGGCCCGCCCGCCGTCGCCAGTGTCTCGAGCACGCGGAACGCCCGCACCGCGGCTGCGTTCGATTGATTCGATGCCGTCATGTTGTCTCCTGATGCCATGCCTTGCGCAGTCCTGGTCTGCCGATGCGACAGGTTCCGACTCGCCGCACCTGCGACGCCTTCATTCCGGCTGCGCTGTTTAACGTGATTTTGCATCGTTTTCATCACTTTTGCGGACCGCTTCGGTCCCGAATATCGAGACGACCGATACACCTGTCCAATGTGTCCGGTTTGTCCGGGAATTTGAGACCTGCGACGCAACCCGGTTGGCTAGATTGGAGTCGCGAAACCAAGCGACAACCGGCGCCTTGCGCATCAGGAGACATCACATGAATTCACGGGCCTTCGGAGCCATCGTTCCTCCCACCGGCACCCGCGCCGACGCGCCTGCGCAGCAGGACGTCGACGCTCAGGTCGCGGCACTCGTCGCCCGCGCGCACGCGGCGCAGCGCGACTTCGCGAGCGCGGGGCAACAAACGCTCGACATGGCAGCCAGTGCGGCGGCGTGGGCGATCATGGAGCCGTCGCGCAACCGCCAACTGGCCGAACTCGCGGTGCGCGACACCGGACTCGGCAACGTCGACGACAAGTTCCAGAAGAACTTCCGCAAGACACTCGGCTTGCTGCGCGATCTACACGGGCGCAAGACGCATGGCGTCATCGCGCGGGACACGGAGAAAGGCATCGTGGAGATTGCGCGTCCGGTGGGCGTCGTCGCGGCCATCACGCCATCCACCAATCCCGCGGCCACCCCCGCGAACAAGATTGTCAACGCGCTCAAGTGTGGCAATGCGGTGATCGTCGCGCCGTCGCCCAAGGGACATTCGGCGTGCGCGTTATTGCTCGAATTCATTCACGCGGAACTCGCCAAGGCCGGACTGTCGCCGGACCTCGTGCAGATGCTGCCTGCGCCGATTACGAAGGCCGCCACGGCGGCGCTGATGCGTCAGGCGGACCTGATCGTCGCCACCGGATCGCAGGCGAACGTGCGCATGGCCTATACGAGCGGCACGCCGGCGTTCGGCGTCGGCGCGGGCAACGTGGCATCGATCGTGACGACCAGCGCCGATTTGAGCGATGCGGCGGGCAAGATTGCGCGCTCCAAGACCTTCGATAACGCGACGAGCTGTTCGTCGGAGAACAGTGTGGTGATCGAAAGCCCGGTCTACGACGCCATGATCGACGCGCTGCGTGCCGCCGGCGGTGTGCTGCTGACCGCCAGCCAGAAGCGCGCACTTCAGGACGTCATGTGGGTGGAGGGCAAACTAGCGGGCGGCTGCACGGCGAAAGCGGCGCAAACGATCGCGCAGTTGGCCGGGCTCGACGACGTGGCGGCACAGCAACCGGCGTTCCTGATGGTCGAGGAGTCGGGCGTGGGCGCCGATCATCCGTTCTCGGGCGAAAAACTCTCGCCGGTACTCACGGTCTATCGTGCCGGGAACTTCGCCGAGGCGGCATCGCTCGTCGAGCGGATCTACGCCTACATGGGCGCGGGCCATTCCGTCGGACTGCATGGGGCGGACCCGGCGCAGGCGGTGACGTTGGCCGAGACGTTGCCCGTCGCACGCGTGATCGTCAACCAGGCGCATTGCTTCGCCACGGGTGGCAATTTCGACAACGGCCTGCCGTTCTCGTTGTCGATGGGCTGCGGCACCTGGGGGAAGAACAATTTCACCGACAACCTCGGCTTTCGTCAGTACCTGAACGTGACACGCGTGGCGTTCCCCATCGCGGCGGCCGTGCCCGACGTCGACGATCTGCTGGGCGACTATTTCGGGAGCGTCGGACGATGAACGCGCCCATGAATCCGGCGTCGGTCGCCGACGTCACGGCCCACGAAACCCAGATGACGCCGCGCACGCTGCGCGAGCTCATCGACACCCAAGCGGACGCGTTCGGCCCAAAGACCTACCTGCTGACGACCCCCGAGACGGGCGACGACGCGGCCACGCTCACCTTTAGCGGCTTGCGCGACGATTGCCGCGAACTCGCCCGGCGATTTGCCGACGCAGGACTGCGCCAGGGGGACATCGTGTCCGTCTGCATGGGCAACGGCCTGCAGACAGCGCGTTTGATTCTCGCGGCGATGTACAGCGGCCTGATCGTCAACCCCATCAACCTGCTGTGCCAGCCTGCGCAGATGGAGTACATCGTAGAGCACTCGGACACACGGCTGATCTTCGTGTCCGAGGCGATGCTGCCCGCCATCGCGCAAGCGGTGGACGCGTTGCGCGCGCAAGGCATGACGCGACCGGTGGCGCTTGTCTGCACTTCGCCCGAGGCGACAACGTTGCCCGAGATTGCCCCGCTGACGCAACTTGCCGCACCAGTACCGGCGGAGATGCATGGCGTCGCGTTGCTCATGTACACGTCGGGCACGACAGGCGTGCCGAAAGGGGTGATGCTCACGCACGGGAACCTGCTGGCCAACGCGGGGTTCATCAGCGCGGAGCATTGTCTGACGCCGGACGACCGTGTGCTCGCGTCGCTGCCGCTCTATCACATCAACGGACTCGTGGTCACGCTGCTCGCGCCGCTGTTTCACGGCGGCTCGGTCGCGATGGCGCCGCGCTTTTCGGCGCGCACGTTCTGGCGCGACGTGACGGCCGTGCAATGTTCGTGGATCAACGTGGTGCCGACCATCGTGGCCTATCTGCTCGAAGGCGAGGTGCCGGAACGTACCGCGCTGGCGGCGCTGCGATTTTGCCGAAGCGCCTCGGCGGCGCTACCGGCGGATCACCATCGAGCCTTCGAGGCGCGCTTCGGTATCGGCATCATCGAGACGATGGGCATGACCGAGACGGCGGCCCCAGTGTTCAGCAATCCGCTCGATGCGACCCGGCGACGGGTGGGCAGCATCGGCTTGCCGTCGGGCGGCGAGGCGAAGGTGATCCGGCGCGACGGCGCACAGACGGCCCGCGGCGAGACCGGCGAACTGGTGTTGCGCGGCGCACAGGTCATGTGCGGTTACTACAAGCGCCCGGACGAGACATCGGCCACCTTCACGGCTGATGGTTGGCTGCGTACCGGCGACCTTGGCTACTGCGACAGCGACGGGTATTTCTATATCACCGGACGTGCCAAGGAATTGATCATCAAGGGCGGCGAAAACATTGCACCGCGCGAGATCGACGAAGCCCTCATGCGCCATCCGGGGGTGCTGGAGGCGGCTGCGGTGGGGGTGCCGGATCCCGCGTATGGACAAGACATCGTGGCGTTCGTCGTGGTCCGCGAGCGATGCAGTGACAACAACGGCAACGACTGCGCGCCACCCGATGCGGGGGTGCTTCGCGAACACTGCCTGCAAACGCTGGGGCGCTACAAGACGCCAAAGGAATTTCGTTTCGTGACGGATTTGCCCCGTGGCCCGTCGGGCAAGGTGCAACGCCTCAAGCTGCTGAAAAGCTAACGCCCGACAGCGCAAGGCAGAAAGCTCAAGGCCCCCGGGCCCAAAGCCGGCGAGGGCACCCCGCTTCACTGTGCAGGACACGATCGCATGCGCAAGACGCGTGTGACGTAAATACATAGGAGACAACATGGACAAGCGCACCGGTCGCGTGAAGACGCGCCACATCATCCTGGCGGTCATGTGCCTGATGTATTTCATCTCGTACATCGATCGTGTCAACATCGCCGTCGCCGGCCCATTCATCCGACAGGAGATGGGGCTGACGACGGTGCAACTCGGACTCGTGTTTTCCGCGTTCGCCTATCCGTATGCCGCGATGCAGATCTTTGGCGGGTGGCTCGCTGACCGTTTCGGGCCGAAGCTGGTGCTCACGGTGCTTTCGCTGATCTGGGGCGCGGCAACGCTGGCCACCGGGTTTGCCGGCAGCATCGCGACGCTGGTGGCGTTGCGCTTCGTGCTGGGCGTGGGCGAGGGCGGCGCGTTTCCGACGGCCACGCGCGCCTTCACGTACTGGATGCCGGTCAGCGAACGCGGTTTCGCGCAGGGCATCACGCACAGCTTCGCACGCCTGGGGGGCGCCATCACGCCGCCCGTGGTGCTGGCGATCGTCGTGGCGTTCGGCTGGCGCGAGGCGTTCATCGTGCTCGGGGTGGTGAGCCTCGCCTGGACGATGCTCTACATGAAGGTGTTTACCAACACGCCGGAGCAACATCGTCGCATCACGCCCGAGGAGACGGCCGAGATCGGCTACCGCGCGGGCGATTGCGAACGGGCGAAACGTGCGTCGACGCCGTGGCGCAAGCTCGTGCGTCGCATGTGGCTGGTGACGTTCGTGGACTTCTGCTATGGCTGGCTGCTGTGGGTGTACCTCACGTGGATGCCTTCCTATCTGCGTGAATCGCAGGGCTTCGATCTCAAGCAACTCGCGTTGTTCACGTCGCTGCCGTTGCTCGCCGGGGTCATTGGCGACACGCTCGGTGGCGTGGTCTCGGACAAGCTGTACAAGATGACCGGCCGGCTGCGCCTCGCGCGGGTATCGGTGATGGTGGTCGGCATGGGCGGTTCGCTGGCGTTCCTGTTGCCGATGACGAGGGTGTCCGATCCGATGGTGGCGGTGCTGCTGCTCTCGGCATCGTTCTTCTTCCTCGAAATCACCAACCCGGTGCTCTGGACGCTGCCGCTCGACATTGCGGGCAAATATGCGGGCACGGCGGGCGGAATGATGAACACCGGCTTCGGCCTAGCCGGCATGATTTCGCCGGTGGCGTTCGGGTATCTCATCGAGACGACCGGCAGCTACAACGTGCCGTTCGCGATCTCGGCCGCGTTGCTCGGGGTGGGCGTGATTGCTGCACTGTTCATCGACACGAGCAAGACCGTCGAGAAGGATGAGGAAGCGGCGGAGCGCGAAGCGAGCGCTGGCGCGGCCGACGCCGCGCCGGCCTGGGTCGGGGTCGGACCGCAGCGACATCCGCTGCGCCGGCCGTTGCGGTGGCGCCGGTAACGGGGGCGGCGGCGCCGCCGCCGGCTTCACCCTAAAGGCAGGGACGTGTCCGCCCACCTCAAGCGTGGGCGGTGCCGTTCGTGAGTTCGATGCCGCTGAACGAACTCACTCGGGGTCTCGCCGCACAGGCGCTTGAAGTGGCGTGCCAGATGACTCTGGTCGAAGAACCCGACATCGGTGGCCACGTGCGAGCCCGGCACCCCCGCGAGCAGGAGTCGCTGCGCAGCGGCAACGCGCACGCTGCATAGATAACGATGGGGGGCCTCGCCGAATCGCTGTCGAAACGCCGTGGCGAAACGCGACACCGACAGCGCACACATCTCGGCCAACTGCGGTACGGAGAGCGCTTCGTTGAAATGAGATTCCATGAACGCGCGTGCGTCGTCGAGCGTGCCGGTCGGCGCGGGTTTGCGATACGCCACAGCCCTTGAGGCCGACGAGCACGAAGGTGAGTTCGCGTTCATGACGAGGTTACCGTTGGGGAGAGCGGATCGCCTTGCGCCATGATCGGCGCCGATGCCGGCGTACTTGGCCCGGGAGCGTCGAAGCGCTGGATCCGGAACGGTTGCAGATCAATCTCCGAGCGGCCGGTGGCAATCAGTTCCGCCAACGTCTCGCCCACGCCTGGGCCGATCTGAAAGCCGGAGCCGCTGAACCCAAACGCGTAATAGAGTCCGTCGGTCGTGCCGCTTTTGCCGATGACGGGCTCGCCGTCGGGCAGATAGCTTTCGACGCCGCTCCAGACGCGAATGATGTGCAGCGGCGCAACGCCCGGCACCAGCCGTCTGAACTGCCGCAACTGACCGAGCGTGTTCTCGGGCAATACGGCAGCACGCGACGTTGCCGCGTCGGCCGGACCCGGCGGGCCCCCGCCCAGAATGAGATTGCCGCGGGGGATCTGCCGGAAATAGATGCTCTCTTCCTTGATCGATGTGTAGACGCCCATCGACGAGCGAAACACGTAGGGCACCGGTTCGGTGACGGCCATTTGCGGACCGCGCACCGTCAGCGGCGCGGATTCGCCGAACTGCGATGCCAACGCATTCGTCCATGCGCCTGCGCAAATGGCGAGGCGTTCGGCCACCAAGGACTCGCCGGCGACGGTCTCGACGCGAAACCCCGTCGCGGTTCGCTCGACCCGGCGTACGGACGCATTTTCCCGAATGTCGGCCCCTAGTGCGCGCGCCGCGCGCGCGAAAGCGGGCGCGGCCAGGCGTGGGTTGGCGTGCCCGTCGAGCGGCGAGATCGAGGCGGCGAGCACGTCCGGTCCGAGAAACGGAAAGCGGCGGCGCATCGCTGCACCGTGCAGCACCTCGAGGTCGAGCCCGTAGTCGCGCGCCTGCCGGGCATAGTCGTCGAAATACTCGGCATCGTGCGCGTGATAGGCCACGCGCGTGTGCCCAGAGGGCAGAAACTCGACGTCGCTGCCGAGCAGTTCGCGGGAAGCTCGCCATATCCGCAACGCGCGATTGGACATGGCCAACTGCGGCAGCGCCCGGCCTTGCCTGCGTACGCCGCCGAAGTTGGTGCCGCTGGCCTGCTGCCCGGTCAAGTTGCGCTCAAGAAGCACCACGGATAACCCGTGCCGGCGCAGGAAGTAGGCGGTACTGCAGCCCATGATGCCGCCACCGATTACGATGACGTCGGCATGTGCCGTGTGCGAAGCATGCGTGCTCATGAAAGCTCCATGCTGCGGGGCGTTGCGCTCGCCGCGTTGTCTTGTGTTGCGACGGTGACGTCTGCGTACGGCGCGGGGTCGAGCGCGACCGCGAGCGGCTTGACCGGTGCCTGACCGCGCAGCCGGCCGACGTCGGCCAATGGCACTGCCAGCGCGGCGGCCATCACCTCTGCCCCCGCGTGCGCGCAAAAACGGCCCTGGCATCGCCCCATGCCCACACGCGAGAACGCCTTCGCCCGATTGGCCTCCACGGCGCCGTCCTGCGTGCAAACGCGGCGCAATTCTCCGGCCGTGATGCCCTCGCAGCGGCAGACCACCGTCGTGTCGGGCAATTGCCGCGCATGGTGGGCCGGCCAGGGAAATGCCGCACGCAGCCCGGCCGCAAAGCGAGAGAAGCGAGCCAGTTCGGCACGCAGTCGCGCGGCGTCGTCGTGTTTCGGTTCGACGCCTGCGTCGCGCAACGCGGCCAGCGCGGCAAGCCGCCCTGCGCACTCGGCGGCGTCGGCGCCGCGTACGCGGGCGCCATCCCCCGCAAGGTAGACGCCCGGGACACTGCTGCGACCGTCTTCGTCGATCTCGGGAAGCCACTGTCCTGCTGCGTCGTCGAAGGCAAATGCGCAACCGGCGAGATCGGCGATCTGCGTTTCGGGGCGCAGGTGAAAGCCCATCGCGACGGCGTTGGCCGGCACGTCGAGCGCCGTGCCGTCGGCCAATCGCACGTGTACGCCGCGCACGCCCAGCTCCTCATCGCCGTCGATGCGTACCGGCGTGACGCCACGATGTATCGGTACGCCGGCCGCGCGCAGCGTGCGCAGCAGGGCCGCGCCCTTGAGCAGAACGGCCGGTTTGACCAGCAATTGCGGCAATGCGCGCAGGCGCGCACGCGTGGGAGAGGTATCCAGCACGGCGGCGGGCGTCACGCCGGCCTTTACGTACTGGGCGGCGAGCAGATACAGCAGCGGTCCGGTGCCAAGCATGACCGTTCGCTCGCCGACGGCGCAACCCTGCGACTTGAGGGCGACCTGGGCACCGCCGAGACTGTAGGTGCCGGCATACTGCCAACCCGGAACCGGCATGAGCCGGTCGGTGGCGCCGGTGCATACGATCAGCGCGTCGAAGGGGGCATGGCTCGCGCCTTGCGCATTGGCCAGATGGACGACGCCTTCTCGGATATTCCATACCAGCGTTTCCGGCCGATAGTCGATGTGGGGACGCAGCGCGTCGAAGCGATGGTGCAGGCGCTGGGCGCGTGCGGCTTCAGTACCGTAAAGGGCAGCGTAGGTGCGGCGAAAGCCCTCCGGCTGACGGCGATAGATCTGGCCGCCGTCGCGGCGTCCTTCGTCGATCACGAGCGGCCGCACACCCGCCTCGACCAGCGCTTCGGCCGCGCGGACCCCGGCCGGGCCGGCGCCGATGACGATCACGCGAGCGGCCATAGTGCCTCCTCGCCGCCGGTCGTCGCGCGCATGGGAGCGGTGTCGTCGTCCCCGCGAACGAGCCGTGTGACGATGTCCATGCCGGCCCTCACGGGCGTCGTGCAGGCGCGTAGCCGCTGCCCGGTACGGGTCCAGACCCAGCAGTCCTGGCACGCGCCCATGACGCAGAAGCCGGCGCGGCGCTCGGGGCCGAATTCGGCATCCCGAAGGCCGCCCTGCGTCGTCAGAATGGCGACCATGACGGTATCGCCTTCGTAGGCTTGCACGGGACGGGCATCGACGCGCAAGGACACCGTCGCGCGCCCGGTTTCGGCAACGCGCACGAAGCGTGCTTGCGAGGGATCTCGCGAGGGGCTCATGCGCTCAGCTCCGGTTCGCGTGGCATGCGATGCGCAACCTGCAGCGCATCGAGGTCGCCGCTCGCATGGTGGCAAAGAATGGCGGCACCGTTATCGAGCCATTTGAGCGACGGGGGCGTTACGTTGCACTTGCCGTCGATACGCACCGGGCAGCGATCGCGAAACGCGCACAATTCCGCCACGTCGGCGCTGGCTGCCAAGGGCGGGAGGGGCTTCGTGACGCACGCGCGACGCTCGTCGAGCCAGCCCTGACGCAAGTCCGGTACCGACTCGACGAGCATCCGGGTATACGGATGCCAGGGAGGCGAGCTCAGGACTTCGCGCGCCCCCGATTCCACTCGCTGGCCCGCATACAACACCATCACTTCGTCGCAGATCGCCCGCACCGTCGAAATATCGTGGCTGATGAAGAGATACGACAGCCCCAGTTCCCGGCGAAGTTCCGCAAGCAGATCGATGATCGCGGCGCCCACGACTGTATCGAGCGCCGAGGTGACTTCGTCGCAAAGGATCAGCGACGGCTCGGCCGCCAGCGCGCGCGCCAGATTCACGCGCTGCTTCTGCCCGCCGGACAAGCCGCCCGGTGTGCGATCGAGCAGCGCGGCCGGCAGCCGGACCCGGTCGAGCAACGCCAACGTTCGCTGCTTCGCGGCGTTGCCGCGCAGGCCGTGGTACAGCTTGAGCGGACGCGCCAGAATGTCGGCGATGGTGTGACTCGGATTCAGCGCAGTGTCGGCGTTCTGGAAGACGATCTGGATGCGACGATAGTGCTCGGCGTTGCGCTCGCTCAACGAATCGGGCAGCGGCTGGCCGTCGAACCACACTTCGCCGCGCGCGCGGGGTACCAGGCCCGCGACCACGCGGGCCAACGTCGTTTTTCCGGAACCCGATTCGCCGATCACGCCCAGCGCGCTGCCTTTGGCGATGCGAAGACTGACATCGTCGAGCACGCGCGTCGCCGGCAGGCCATGCCGGTCGCGACTGCCGTATCCCGCGTGCAGCCCGCGAATTTCGAGCAGCGGCGGGGCGGGCGTGTCGCTGCGTGCCGCGCTTGCGACCGACAGATCGTCGTGGCGGCGTGCGGCGAGCAACTCGCGGGTGTAGGCATCGTCGGGGCTGCGCAGTATTTTCGCGGTCGCACCGATCTCGCGGACCGTGCCGCCATTGAGCACGACGATCTGATCGGCCATCTGCGCCACGACGGCGAGATCGTGCGAGACATACACCGCCGTGGTGCCCAACTCGCGAATCACCTTCTTGAACGCGGCGAGGACCTCGATCTGGGTCGTGACGTCGAGCGCGGTGGTCGGCTCATCGAACACCACCACGGCCGGATCGGTGATCAGCGCCATGGCGGCCATCAATCGTTGCAACTGCCCACCCGAGACCTGGTGCGGATACCGCTCGCCAATGGTCTGCGGTGACGGCAACGCCAGCGCTCTGAACAACTCGACGGCCTTCATGCGCGCTTGCGCCGCCGTGGCGGTTTTATGAAGCAGGGCGGGTTCGATTACCTGGTCCATGATCGTGCGGGCAGGATTGAAGCCCGCCGAGGCGCTTTGCGCCACGTAGGCGACCGTGCGAGCGCGAAGCGCACGCCGACCCCGGTCGTCGAGCGAAAGCACGTCGACGTCGCCGATCCGGATCTGCCCCCCCGCGATGTCGCAGCCGTTGCGGGCATACCCCAACAAGGACAGCGCGATGGTCGTTTTGCCGGAACCGGATTCACCGATGAGCGCGAGGACTTCGCCTCGCCGCACCGAAAAATCGACGCCGTGCACGATCTCCGATGTGACCCCTCGGCTGCGGGCCACGACGCGCAGACCGCGAACGTCGATCATCACGGGTGGGCACGAGGTGCCTGCTGGGGGCTGCATCGTCATTTCGGTGCTCCGGTGCCGAACGCACCGCGCCGGCGAAGATTGTCGATCAGCAGGTTCACCCCGATGGTCAGCGAGGCGATCGCCAGGGCCGGCATGAGCACGGCGGGAGAACCTTCGGCCAGGCCGCCGATGTTTTCGCGGACCAGCGAGCCCCAATCGGCGTTTGGCGGTTGCACGCCGAGGCCGAGAAACGACAGGCCGGAGAGCAGCAGCACGATAAACACGAAGCGCAGCCCGAAGTCGGCCAGCATCGGATGAATCATGTTCGGCAGTACTTCCACACGGGCGATGTAGAGCAGCTTTTCACCGCGAGCGCGGGCGACCTGCACGTATTCGAGCGTCATGAGATTTACCGCCAGCGAACGCGAGATGCGAAATGCGCCCGGAATATAGGCAAACGCGGTGACCAGAATCAGGAGCGTGTTGCCGGAGCCGAACGCCGCGATGACGACGAGCGCCAGCACTTTGCTCGGGATGGACACCAGCGCATCGAACACGCGCGAGAGCACCTCGTCCACCCAGCGCGGCGCGACCGCCGCACACAGGCCGAAGCAGGTGCCGGCCGTGCTGGCGAGCACGGCGGCCGCCAGGGCGATGCCGACGGTAAAGCGCGTGCCGATAAGAATTCGGCTGAGGATGTCGCGCCCGAGGTAGTCGGTGCCGAGCGGATACGCTGCGCTGTAGCTCGCGAAGACATCGGCCGACGTGAAGGCGCCGCCCGGATGCGGCGCGATCAGCGGGCCGATGCAGGCGATCACCAGCCAGAACAACACCAGTACTGCACCGATCATGCCGAGCCAGGAGACCCGTTCGCGCAGACCGGCGAAGCGGCTTGACCGCGGGGCCGCAGGCGAGGTGACGGCGTCGGGCGCCGCAGGGGCGGGCAGGGCGGGCGGCAGGGCTTCCGCGGGGCTGACAGGTGGGCGAGAAATCGGATTCATCGTTGACGCAGCCTCGGATTGGAGACGACCGCACACAGATCGGCGATCAACACGAGCAAGAGATAGGCCGCGCAGAAGACCATGACGCAGCCTTGAACGAGCGGCAGATCGCGGTTGGTGACGGCGTCGACCAGCAAACTGGCGAGGCCCGGGTAATTGAAGATCGTCTCGACGATCACCACGCCGCCGAACAGATACGACAGGCTCAGGGCGACCACGTTGGCGATTGGGCCGATGGCGTTCGGAAGCACGTGTCGCCAGACGACGCGCATGGGCGACGCCCCCTTGAGGATGGCCATCTCCACGTATGACGAACTCAACTGATCGATCACCGCGGCGCGTGTCATTCGCGCCATCTGGGCCACGATCACGCAGCACAGGGTCATGACCGGCATGGCGTAGATCCGGACCAGATCGTCGAACGAATTGACGGACGACAAATACGACAGTGCCGGCAGCCAGCGCAGCTTGACGGCGAAGATCAGCACGGCGATGGTGGCGACCAGAAATTCCGGCACGGCCACCGCCGAGAGCGTCAGGATATTGAGGACCCGATCGAGCAGCGAGCCGCGCCACATGGCGGCGGCGATGCCGATGGCCAGCGCCAGCGGCACCGAGACGAGCGTGGTCAGGGCAGCGAGAACGAGCGAGTTGGGCAGACGGCTGGCGATGAGTTGCGCGACCGGCAGATTGTTCGACATCGATTCGCCGAAGTTGCCCGCGCTCATGTGAACGAGCCACTGGAAGTAGCGGGTCACCGCTGGCTGGTCCAGGCCGAGCTGGTGGCGCAGCGCGGTGACGGCTTCGGGGGTCGCGGCCTGACCGAGCGCCATCTGGGCGGCATCGCCCGGCAGCAGGGCCGTGATCGTGAATACGATTGCGGACACCAGCACCAGTGTCAGCAAGGCCAGGCCGAAGCGCGCCGCGATAAGTCGTTGCACCTGGGATTTCATCGGAAACCTCTCCCGTTATACGACGCCGTTCGTGGGGAAACGACGGTGTCAGACCGATGCGCGCCGTGCCTGGCGGCGCGCATCGCCCGCTTACTGCTGCAGCGCTCGGTCAATCTCAGGCGTCGAGCCAGACATGTTCCGCGAAGGCGAAGCCCATGAGACCAGCCAGCGGGATCGACCCCAATCCCTTGAGCTTGGTGGTGTGGGCGTCGAGTGACGAGAGGAACATGGGGATGCCGATGCCGCCGTCCTGGTGAATCAGCGTCTGAATGTCGCCATAGAGCGCCTTGCGTTTCGCATCGTCGGGTTCGCCACGCGCGGCAAGGAGCAACTGATCGAACTTGGGGTTCTTCCAGTTCGCTTCGTTCCACGGGGCATCCGAGCGGAAGAACTGTGTGAGCAGTACGTCGGCGCTCGGGCGAGCATTCACCGAACCGAAAGTGAGCGGGTGCTTCATCCAGTGGTTCGACCAATAGCCGTCGGCCGGTACGCGGGTGATCTGCAGATTCAGGCCGGCCTTCGGGCCGATTTGCTGAAGCATCATCGCCATTTCGACCGACCCTTCGGCGGCGGGCGTGGCGTAGACCTGAAGCGGCGCCGTGGGCAGGTTGGCCTTTTTGAAGTACCAGGCCGCCTTCTCGGGGTCGTAGGTCCGTTGCGGCAGTCCGGCCATGTAGTACTTGTTGCTCGGGTCGATGGGCTGGTCGTTGCCGATCGCACCAAAGCCGCGGAATACGGTCTTCCGGATCTGCTCGCGGTCGAACAGATGCATCATGCCCCGGCGGAAATCCATGTTGCCGGTGATGCCGCCCTCGTCACGCATGATCAGGTCGGTGTATTGCCCCGTCTTGGTTTCGAGCACCGTGTATCCCGGTGTGGTCTTGATACGCTCGGTCGAGCGCGCACTCACGGCGTTGATCAACTGGACGTCGCCGGAGAGCAGGGCGTTCACGCGGGCCGATTCGTCGCCGATGCCGATCAGCTCGATCTCGTCGAGATAAGGCTGTCCGGACTTCCAATACTTCTCGTTGCGCACCCCGACGGTGCGTACCCCTGGCGAGAACTCTTTCACCTTGAACGGTCCCGTACCCACGGCCGTCGTGAAGTCCTTGGTGCCGTCCTTGATGATGAGGAAGTGCGAGGTGGCGAGAATCACCGGCAGGTCGGCGTTCGGGCCTTCGAGCGTGATGGTCACCTCGTTGGGCCCGGTCGCCTTCGCTTCCTTGATTTGGTCGGCCAGCGTTTTCGCCTTGGACGCGGTCGCGGGGTCCTTGTGTCGCAGGATCGAATACGTGACGTCGGCCGGCGTCAGGGGCTTGCCGTCGTGGAATTGCACGCCGCTGCGCAGTTTGATCACCCAGACCTTGGCGTCCTTCGTATCGATCGACTGAGCGAGCGCAAGCTGGGCGCCAAGCTTCGAATCCAGTTCGGTCAACCCGTTGTAGATCATGTTGGCACGGACGTAGTCGGTAGCGAGTGCGCCCTTGGCCGGATCGAGCGTATCGGCGGCCGACGCCGATTGCGTGGCGACGCGAATCTTGCCGCCGCGCTTCGGCGTCTGGGCAAAGGCCTGACCGCTCACACTCAGCAGGCCCGTGCCGGTCAGGGTCAGCAGCCCGCTGGCGGCCATCGCGCGCAGCAGATCCCGGCGCTGCGCGCCGCGCTGACTCAGGTTCTCGTCCGGTGCTGCGCTCAGGTCGACACCGTTGACCGTTTTATCTGAATTCATTGCACATCTCCACTTGTGGGGTTGCCGAGGGATCAGGACTGCCAGCCTTCATCGGCGATTGCGCGCCGGGTCAATCAATAGAAAATATCTTTGATGCGGAAATACGCGCCGACAAGCGGCAGGAACCACGGTTTGCCGGTGTGTCCCGGGATCGCGGGCCAGTCGAAATCGCGCCAGGGATTGGCCTCGACGCGGCCGTTCATCACATCGGCCATGATTTGCCCCATGTGCGTGGCCATCTGCGTGCCATGACCGCTGTAACCCATGGAGTAATAGATGCCGTCGTGCTGCCCGGCGCGCGGCAGCCTGTCGGCGGTAATGTCGACCAGTCCACCCCAGCAATAGTCGATGCGTGCCTGCGCGAGCGACGGGAACAGCGTGGCGAGGTTGGCGCGCAATATGCGTCCGCTGCGCTCGTCCGAAGGTTGCTCCGACGCGGTGAAGCGGGCTCGCCCGCCGAGTACGAGCCGGTGATCCGGGGTGGTGCGGAAGTAGTTATGCATCAGGCGGCTGGTGACGTAGGCGCGGCGGTTCGGCAGGAGCTGGTCGAGCGTTGCGGCGCCCAGCGGCTCGGTCACGATGATGAACGAACCGACCGGTGCCATGCGCCGGCGATACCACCCGAATGGGCCATGACGGGACGGGCCGGTGGCGACGAGGACTTGCGTGGCGACCACCTCGCCGCGATCCGATTTGACCCGATACGTCCCGTCGCCCTGACGCGCAATCTGTGTCACCGGCGCATGTTCGTAGAGGCGAGCGCCGTGACGGACGGCTGCCGACGCCAGACCTGCCGCAAACTTGCCCATATGCATCTGTCCGCCATGGCGTTGCAGCAGGCCGCCGTGGAAGGCGTCCGAGGCGATTTCGGCGCCGATGCCGGCGCGGTCGATCAGTTGAACGTCGGGATCGACATCGCGCGCGATCAACTCGGCGGTCGCCGCCAGATGCGCCATATGGTGAGGCTTGGCGGCCAGCTTCAGTTTGCCGCGACGGCTGTAGTCGCAGTCGATGCCTTCCTCCCGGATCACACGTTCCACGGTGTCGACGGCCGCCGCATAGGCGCGATAGCAGGCCCGCGCACGCTCGGCACCGAGTTGCGCCGTGAGCGCGACGTAGTCCTGCGCCACGCCGGTGTTGCAGTGGCCGCCGTTGCGACCCGATGCCCCCGCGCCGACAGCGCCCGCATCGAGCACGGTGACCGTTGCACCGCGCTGGCTCAGCGCCAGCGCAGCGGACAGTCCCGTGAAGCCCGCGCCGATCACCACCACGTCGGCGCGACCCTCCACCGGGCCCTCCTGGGTACCGGTAAAGCGTGCAACGGTGTCGAGCCAGTACGATTCGAGTTTCATGTCGGGGCGAGGGTCCAAGGCCACAGGGAAGGGCAACGCAAGCGTCGATTACAACCCGAGCTGCACGGCAAGATCGATGATGTCCTTGACCGGCGTGTATTCGTAGAACGGCGCTTCGGGTTCGTGGCCGCGCAGCACCATGGCCTTGTGCTTGATGCCGAGGTCGTGGGCCGTCATCAGGTCGTAGCGCGGGCTCGACGAGACGTGCAGAATTTCGTACGGTTGCACGCCGAGCTTCTTGAACATGTACTCGAAGCCCTGCATGCGAGGCTTGTAAGCGCCGACCTCTTCGGCGGTGATCACGGCGTGGAAGGGGGCCCCCAGCTTCTCGATATTGCTCATGATCTGTTCGTTCGCGGCGTTCGTCAGGCCCACCAGCTTGTACTTCTTGGCCAGGCGCGAGAGGCCTTCCGGCACATCAGGGTGCGGACCCCAGGTCGGCACGGCCAGATAGAATTGTTCGGCCTCGTCGACGTTGAACATCACGCCGGTGCGTTCGCAGGTGCGGCGCACCGAATCGACGACGACGTCGCGATACGGCTTCCATGCGCCGAGGACTTCATCGCGACGATACGCGGCGAACAGCTTGACAAAATTTTCGAGCGCCTCGCCCTGCAGACGGTCGCCGTAAATCTCGCGGGCCATGTCGGCCATGCGGAACTTGACCAGCGTGCCGTAGCAATCGAAGGTAATGAATTTCGGCTCGAAGTCGATCATGATCTTTATCCTCTGTGTAGGGCGAATCCCGGGGGATTCTTGGGCAAAAGGGATTGCGTTAAAGCGGTCCGGCGTGGGTCGAGAATGGCGAAACGGGCTTGCGGCCTGATGCGCGATCCGCGACGTCCCTGTGAAAAATTAAATCAGGTCAAAATCTCGGCTTGGCGTTGAAATATCCGAGGCAAAAATAGAATTCGATGCGTTTTGGGGGGCATGAACAGCACGAAATGCTTTGTGCTTTTCCGATGCCGTGTTAACCCGCATCAACGCTGGGCGACAAGGCGCTGCGGCAAACGCGAACACCAGACGCTCATCCGTTCAAGTCGATGAGGACGGCTTTGCTTCGCAGATTGGCTTCGAACGCCTGACGGCCAAGATCCTTGCCCAGGCCGGAGCGCTTGAAGCCGCCCGTGGGGAGCACGAAGTCCGACGACCGGCCGTAACGGTTGACCCAGATGTTGCCCGCGTCGATGCCGCGCACCATGCGCAAGGCGCACCCCAGGTTGGCCGTGTGAACGCCCGCCGCCAGTCCGTAGTCGTCGTGCTGCGCCAGTTGCAATGCTTCTTCTTCTGAAGTGAACGTCTGCACCGTGAGCACCGGGCCGAACACCTCCTCGCGCACGATCTCAGCGTGCGGCGTAACGCCGGTCAAGACGGTGGGGGTATACCAAGCGCCATCCTGATAAGCGGTCGCGCGCTCGGCGCCGCAGTACACGCTGGCGCCCGCGTCGCGTGCCCGCACGACAAGCGCGTCGATGCGCTGCACCTGGGCTTCGCTGATGATGGGCGATAGCGTTGTGCCCGCCGACCACGTGGCGCCCGGATGCAGTGACGCGAAGATGGCGCGCAGCTTTTCGAGCAGTGCGTCGGCGATGCCCGCTTCGACCACAAGCCTGGAGCCTGCGTTGCACACTTGGCCCGCATTGCCGGTGATGCCCATGGCAACGCGTCGTGCGACTGCGTCGAGATCGGGCACATCGGCAAAGACCACTTGTGGACTCTTGCCGCCCAGTTCGAGCGTCACGGGCTTGGTCCCCGATTGGGCACAGGCCGCCATGATGGCGGCCCCGGTCCGCGTGGATCCGGTAAAGGTGACTTTTCCGACGCGTGGGTGGCGTACGAGTGCGTCGCCGGTCGTCCTGCCGTCTCCCTGCACGACGTTGAAGATATTGGCCGGGACGCCCGCCTGTATGGCCAGTTCGGCAAGACGCAGTACCGAGAACGGTGTCATCTCCGACGGCTTGAGCACGACCGCGTTGCCCGCCGCCAGCGCTGGGGCGATCTTCCAGGCGGCCATGACAAGCGGGAAGTTCCACGGTGCAATGGCCGCCACGACGCCGATCGGCTCGGTGATCGTCATGCCGAGGTGCGACGGGTCGGTGGCCGCCAGCTCGCCCCCATGTTTGTCGGCGTGCTCCGCGTAAAAGCGTAGGCACTCGGCGGTGTAGGGCACGTCCCAGGCCGCCGTTTCGCGGACCGGGCGCGTAGAGCCGATGGCCTCCAGCGGCGCGAGTGTGCGCACGTCGGACTCGACGAGATCGGCGAGGCGACGCAGCACGCGCGCGCGCTCGCGCGGTGCGCAGGTGGCCCAACCGCTGTGGCGAAAGGCGTGCCACGCGCCGTCTGCCGCGCGGGCTACCGTGTCGGGTGAGGCGAGCGAGAGGTCGGCGTAGGGGCGACCGCTCGACGGGCAGATGACGTCCAGTGGGGTGCCACCGGCTTCCACTAACTTTCCGTCGATGAAATGACCGGTGGGAATATCCACCTGCGCGGGATCGAAACTGTCCATGATGATTCTCCGGAGCCGCTACGGCGCACGCGCCGGGGCGGGCAATCGACAAAGGGGAAGGACACGGGTAATCGTGGCCGCCTGAGCATGGCGACGCGCTTCATGGTAGGGGCAGCGGGCTGGCAGATTGCATCGAAACAATGACGTGGACCGCACGCGGCATGGGTTTTTGCGGGCGATGGCGGCATGAATGCGCCGTTTGTCCTGCGGCCTTCGATCGTGCGGGCGAACAACAGAATCGTCCTATGCAGCGTCTGCTCAGGTCGCCATAGTGCAGTCGTGGTGGGCGTGGCCCACTGTTTCGCATCCGGCAATGCCCCAAGGAGGCTCGGCGTGTCCGAATTCCATGCATCTTCCCAACTCGTCTACCGGCCATTTACCGCCACAGATGTGGCGGCTGGCTATCGTCTATCCAGCGCCGTGCGCTGGCCGCACAAACCCGATGACTGGCGATTTCTGGCGCGCCAGGGACAAGGCTTCGTCGCCCTGGATGGCGACGATGTCGTGGGTACCGCACTGTATTGGCAGCACGGTGAGGCCGGCGGCTCGCTCGGTATGGTGATCGTCTCGCCGGAGCAGCAAGGGCGCGGCATCGGGCGCGCGTTGATGGAGCGCATGCTCGATCAACTCGGAACCCGCCTGACGCTGTTGCATGCCACCCCGGCCGGACAGCCGCTATATGAAAAGCTCGGGTTCAATGCGGTGGGCAGCATCGACCAGCACCAGGGAACGGCTCGTCGCCCGCCGCTCATGGAGCTGCCGCCTGGCGAACGTTTGCGGCCGTTGAGTACCAACGATCCCGAGCGGCTGGTCACCCTCGCCAGCCGCGCGAGCGGATTCGACAGGGGGCGCATTCTGCCCGCGCTTCTCGATATCGCCGACGGCATTGCCATCGAGCGCGACGGCGAGCTGCTCGGCTTCGCGTTGTTCAGGCGCTTTGGCCGCGGTTTTGTGATCGGCCCGGTGGTCGTTGTCAGCGGCGCGGACGCCGAGTCACTCACCCGTCAGCGTGCCGAGGCCATGATTGCCCACTGGCTGACGTTGCATGAAGGCCGTTTTGTGCGCATCGACACGCCCTCCGACAGCGGACTGACCGAGTGGCTCGAGGTGCTTGGGCTCGAACGCGTCGACACGGTCGTGAAGATGGCCCGTAACGGCACGCCGGTCGTCGACGACGAGGTTCGGCAATTCGCCATCATCAATCAAGCCATCGGCTGACGCGGGAGCGCAGATGTCGTTTCTTTACAAGGCCGATCCGGCACGCGGTGCGGTGTGGGCGCGGTTGTTCGCCCAGCGGGCGCCGGAGACGGCGTTCCGACTGTGGCCCGATGTTGGCGACGCGCGCGAGGTGCGTTACCTCGCTGCCTGGAAGCCGCCGGAAGATCTCGTCACGCTGCTGCCGAACGTGGAAGTCGTATTCTCGACGGGCGCGGGCATCGACCAGTTCGACCTGTCGCGGGTGCCGGATCATATTCCGGTCGTTCGCATGGTCGAGCCCGGCATCGTCGAAGGCATGGTCGAGTATGTGACGCAGGCGGTCCTTTCGATTCACCGCGACATCTTTACCTACGCACGGCAGCAAGCCATGCGTGAGTGGACGGAACTGAGCGTGGAGCCGGCAAGCGAGCGCCGTGTGGGGGTGTTGGGACTCGGCATGCTCGGGCAGGCAGTGCTGTCGCGCCTGCATGCTTTCGGGTTCGACTGCGCAGGGTGGAGCCGAACGCCGCGGCAGGTGGATGGGGTCGATTGCTACGCGGGATACGAGTCGCTCGGCGCCTTCCTTGCCCGCACCGACATACTTGTCTGCCTGTTGCCGCTGACGTCGGCGACCCGTGGCATTCTCGACAAGCGCTTGCTGAGCGGATTGCCGCGCGGCGCCTGGCTGATCAATGTCGGACGTGGCCCTCATCTCAATCAATACGCGCTCATGGCGTTGCTTGACAGCGGGCATCTGTCGGGCGCGATTCTCGATGTCACCGACCCCGAACCGCTGCCGCCGTCGCATCCGCTGTGGGCGCATCCGAAGGTGCGCATCACCCCGCATATCGCCAGCGCCACGCGACCGGAGACTGCGGTGGAAGTGGTATTGGAAAACCTGCGCAGGCATCGCGCCGGCGTACCGATGGTCGGGCAGATCGATCGCACACAGGGGTACTGAGCGCGCCGGGGTGCCCACACCGGCAGCACAAAATGCTGCGCGCGCCGCAATTTCGCGGCGCGCGTTTTTTTTACGGCTTAATTTGGCGACGCATCTGCGCTGCCGGCTCTTTAGTATGGACACAGGTTCATCCCCCGTCCCATCCGACACGCCGAGAGATCCCATGTCCAAGCAATCACTCCTCGATGCCGACCGCCGGCATCTCATCCATCCCGTCGTCAGCTTTCGCGCCCACGAGCAGCAAGGGGCCACGTTGCTCGAATCCGGGCACGGTGTTTATCTGCGCGACATCGATGGCAACGAGTTGCTCGATGCCTTTGCCGGGTTGTGGTGCGTCAATGTGGGGTATGGACAGCAGAGTGTGGTCGACGCTGCCTCGGCCCAGATGGCGAAACTGGCGTATGCCACGGGCTACTTTCACTTCGGCAGTGCACCGGCCGCGCAACTCGCCGAGAAGCTGGTGTCGATCGCGCCGCGCTCGCTGCAGCACGTGTATTTTTCGCTCGGTGGTTCAGATGCCGTCGACGCAGCGCTGCGCTTCATCACGCACTATTGCAATGTGACGGGCCGCCCACAGAAGAAGCATTTCATCTCGCTTGAACGCGGCTACCACGGTTCGTCGTCGATCGGCGCGGGTCTGACGGCGATCGCGTCGTTTCATCGCGGCTTCGACGTGCCGTTGCCGACGCAACACTACCTTCCGTCGCCCTATGCGTATCGCGACCCGCTCGGGCGCGACGGGCAGGCGCTCATCGCGGCAAGTGTGGCCGCGCTCGAAGCGAAGGTTGCCGAACTGGGCGGCAGCGATCACGTTGCCGCATTCTTCTGTGAGCCGATACAGGGTTCCGGTGGTGTGATCGTGCCCCCCGTGGGCTGGCTCAAGGCGATGCGCGATGCCTGCCGCCGCCTGGATATCCTGTTCGTCGCCGACGAAGTCATCACCGGCTTCGGTCGTACCGGGCCGATGTTCGCGTGCGAGGCAGAGAACGTCGAGCCCGACATGATGACGATCGCGAAGGGGTTGACCGCGGGCTACGCGCCGATGGGCGCAGTCCTCATGAGCGACGCCATCTATCAGGCGATCGCCGACGGCGAGCAGGGGCAGGTGGTGGGGCACGGCCAGACCTATTCTGCGCATCCCGTGAGTGCCGCCGTGGCGCTCGAGGTGATTCGTCTGTACGAAGACGGTCTGATTGCCAACGGCCAGGCCGTGGCCCACGCGTTTGGGGCCGGTCTGGATTCGCTGCTCGATCATCCGCTGGTCGGCGACTCGCGGCATCGCGGATTGCTGGGTGCCCTGGAACTCGTTGCGGACAAGACAAGCAAGGCGCGTTTCGATCCGTCGCTGCGACTGGCCGACAAGATATCGGCCGCGGCGTATCGGAACGGCGTGATCTTCCGAGCGTTCGCCGACAACATTCTGGGATTTGCGCCGGCGCTGTGTTTCACCGAGCACGACGTGGCCCTCATGGTCGAGCGTGTGAGAGCGACGCTCGACGAAGTGCTGGCGGACGATGCGGTCAGCGCTGCTCGACGCGCCGCGTCAGGTGCCCGGAAAGCCGCGTAAACAGGAGGTTGACGTGATAGCCGGTACGGTGAGGATCCCGCCTGTGCGGCCAATCCGCTGTGTTAAGATCGTTCACGATTCACGATTGACCGCGCCCTTGTTGGCGCTTCGAAATTACGATGGGCACGGACAGCAAACTCGACCGCATCGATCTGCGCATTCTTTGCCAACTGCAAAAGCGCGGGCGTATCACGAACGTGGAACTCGCCGACGCCGTGGGCTTGTCGCCCAGCCCCTGCCTGATTCGCGTCAAGCGCCTGGAGAAGGCGGGTTATATCGTCGGCTACGGCGCACGGATTCAACTCGAAAAGCTCGGCGACATTCAGATCGTGTTTACCGAGGTCACGCTCGCCGACCATCGACGGGAGGATTTCATCCGCTTTGTCGATGCCATCCGAGACGTCGACGAGATCGTCGAATGCCATCTCGCCAGTGGTGGCTACGACTACCTGCTCAAGTTCGTCACACGCAGCGTGAGTCACTATCAAAGCATCATCGAGGGGCTGCTCGAACGCGATATCGGCATCGAGAAGTATTTCAGCTTCGTGATCATCAAGTCACCCTTCGTCAAGACGCACTACCCGCTCGAAACCCTATTCCCGCCGCAAGGCTGACATCGTCGTCGGCTTGCGCAATCGTCTGCCCCCCGATGGCGGGGCGGCTGACGTGCGACCCTATCCCGCAAGTCGGAGAAACCCATCATGACGCTTGACCTCACGCGTGGCGATTTGCTGCGCACGCAACAATGGATCGCTGGACAATGGCGGGGCGCTGCCACCGCGCAGCGCTTCACGGTCGTCGACCCGGCAACGGGCGATACCGTTGCGATGGTATCCGACGCGCAACCGGCCGATGCGCGAGAGGCGGTAGACGCCGCCGAACGTGCGCTGCCGGCGTGGCGAGCGACGTTACCCGCCGAGCGCGCGGCATTCCTGCGGCGCTGGCATGCGGCGATGGTGGCGCATCGCGACGATCTTGCTCGCCTCATTTCGCGGGAACAGGGCAAGCCGCTGGCCGAGGCACTTGGGGAGGTCAACTACGGCGCGTCGTATGTCGCGTGGTTTGCCGACGAAGCGACGCGCGTGTATGGCGATCTACTCCCGACTCAGACGCGTGGCAAGCGCATGAGCGCCGTGAAAGAACCGATCGGGATCGTCGCGGCCGTCACGCCGTGGAATTTTCCGCTCGCGATGATTGCGAGAAAGATCGCCCCGGCGCTCGCCGTCGGTTGCACCGTGGTTGCCAAACCCGCCGAGGACACACCGCTCACTGCGCTGGCACTGGCCTATCTCGCGCACGAGGCGGGTCTGCCGGCCGGCGTACTCAATATGATTGTCGCGTCGCGAGAGCAGGGGGTCGATGCCGTGGCGCAGTGGCTCGCCGATCCGCGTGTGCGCAAGGTGACGTTCACGGGATCGACACCTGTCGGAAAGCATTTGGCGCGTGAGTCGGCGGCCACGCTCAAGAAGCTGTCGCTGGAGCTGGGAGGCAATGCGCCGTTCATTGTTTTCGACGATGCGGATCTGCCGGCGGCCGTCGCCGGGCTGATGGCGGCCAAGTTCCGCAATGGCGGTCAGACGTGTGTGAGCCCGAATCGGATCTATGTCCAGGCGGGCGTTTACGACCGCTTTGCCGGGTTGCTGACCGAGGCCGTGGCCTCGCTCAGGGTGGCACCCGCGACGGATGCCCTCGCGCAGATCGGCCCGATGATCAATGCGCGAGCGGTCGAGAAGATTGCGCGTCACGTGGACGACGCGCTCGCTCAGGGGGCGCGCGTGATGACCGGCGGGCAACGTCTTGCGGCCCTGGGGCCGAACTACTATGCACCCACCGTGTTGTGCGACGCCCATGAAGCCATGGCGCTGTCATGCGAGGAAACCTTCGGGCCGGTGGCGGCGCTGTTCCGGTTCGAGACGGAAGGCGAGGGCATTGCGCGCGCCAACGATACGCCTTTCGGCCTCGCGGCTTACTTTTACAGCGAGAATCTGCGGCGCATCGAGCGGGTGGCGAGCGCGCTCGAAGCCGGTATTGTCGGTATCAACGAGGGCGCGCTCGCGAGCGAGGCGGCGCCATTCGGCGGTATCAAGGAATCGGGATACGGTCGGGAAGGATCGAAGTACGGGTTGGACGACTATCTCGCCATCAAGTATCTCTGTCAGGGCAATCTGGGCTGACGGGATTTGCCTGCACGATGACTTTCGGTGCCGTCCCCGAGTCCCGGGCGGCAACCGCGCTCACCCAATGAACCTCGCTGGAAGACAAAATGCCCGAACTGCAACGCGCCATGGCGCCGTGTGATCGCCCCCGATCGTTTTTGGACCTCAAGGCCTTTGCGTCGGATGCGCGCCAAGGCACTGCCCCGGCGACGTCGGCAAGCGACGACCGCTTTCTGGCAAGCCGCCGTCTGGCGGATCTGCTGCCGGGCCCTGTGACGGTCGGCGTCATTGCCCTCGACGCGGCGAACGGCGCGGTGTCGTCTCACCCAGCGGACGAATTCGTCATCGTCTCCGAAGGCGCGATCATGTTCCAGCAGGGGGAGCGCGCATTCACGCTCGGGCCGGGGGGCAGCGCGGTGCTCCCTCGGGGCTCGGCATTCATGTGGTCGACGCAGGGTTCCACATCGATCGTCTTCATGCGCTGCGAGGGCGGGAATGTTACCGATCGCAGTCTCGTGCCGATCGATCCGAGCCCGTCGTTGGCGCCCTCGGGGGCGCCTGCCGCTGAACTGCTCCTCACGCCGGCGCCCGTGTGCCGCAATTTCACTGACTTTCGTTCATCGGATGCGACATTCACGTGCGGCACGTGGGATTCGACGCCCTATCATCGCATCGCGATGCGTTACGCCCACTACGAACTCATGCATCTGCTCGAAGGCAGCGTGACCTTCGTGGACGACACCGGACGCAGCGGCACGTTCTCGCGCGGCGACATCTTTCTCGTCGAACAGCGCGCGCAGTGCAGCTGGGAAAGTCGGGGCAACGTGGCAAAGGTGTACGCGATCTACCGCCCCACCTGACGCCTCCCGCCGACGGTGTCGCTACGACGTCGGCACGCCGCGCGTGATCGCCGCAAGGGAGGCGGCAGACCCGATCGGCGTGGCGTCGCCCTTATAACCGTTCGGCGGCCCATAACCATACTTTCTGAATAGCCGCGCGAGATACGACGGCGACTCCAGGCCGACGGCCGCCGCGGCCGCGAGCACCGTCATACCGGGCGAGTTCAGAAGCGTGGCCGCGATTTCGACGCGTCGCCGGGATTGATAGTCGACGACGGACTCGCCGGTGCCCTCGCGAAAGACTCGCGTCAGAGAACGCTGCGATAGCCCGAATTCGTAGGCGATACGTTCCAGCGAGATCGGCTGATCGAGCGTTTCATCGAGAAATGCGCAGATGTCGCGCACGATTTCGGCACGCGCATCGGCGCGATTTGATGGCAACGCGGCGGCCATCAAGCCGGCTTGCACACAGCTTGCGGCCAAGGTGCGGGCGGCAAGCTCCGCGCGAAATTCCGCAAGCTCGCTCGTCGGGCCCTCACTTGAGCGCACCGTTCCCGTGGCAACGCGTGCTGCGTCGAGCAACAGCAATGGCGCCGACCATATCGAGATGCGCGCGCACGATAGCTTGCGTCGCGCCTTGCGTTCGCAAAAGACCACGAAATCGCTCGCGACGTACACCGCCACATGCGCCTGATCGGAGCGGTAGCCTCGCGTGTCGTGCAGGCGTTGAGGCGGCACGACGACGAACGATTTCGGCGCAACGCGTACCGGCGCGACATTCGATTCGACGTTGAGTACGAGTTGTCCTGTCCTGGGGAGCAGGAACATGAATTCATCGTCGTGTCGATGCGGCCGCGTGCGGTATTCACCGACCGAGACATGCCGGACATCGGCGACGCGGTCGCCATCGAGATGACGAGGGGCAGTCGGATAGGGTTTCACCAGGCGCTTCCTTTGCGTGACGGGACACTTGCAGCCCGCGCAGACGGCCGTGAACGCAACGCGGTGGATGGCGTGTTGGCAGTCGAGGCTCAGTATAACGCTTGGCGAAGAGCGATGAGAGGCGCGGGAGAGGCGCGGCGGCATCAGGCTGCCGGGTGACGGAAAACGGCAACGGCTGCCGGATCCCTGCAGGGCGACCGTCGAATCCTGGGGGGCGAAAATACGGGGCGCCGCCCGCCTTTGGCCGGATAGGGCGTGCCGACTGGCCCGATCGGGCGCGACGGTTTTTCAAGGCTTCGGCATGCTTGCGCTACTTGACTCCCGGAACGCCCCGATGAACTTGGAAGACACTTACCCCCCAACCGATTTGCCCGTGCGCCGCCACGATGCGCCGGATTTGCGTTTCGTCAGCGTGTTTTCCGCAGGTGCGGGCGGCGGTAATCCTGCGCCTGTCGTGTTCGATGCGGACGACTTGTCATCCGATGAGATGATGGCCATCGCATCGCGCTATGGTCACGAAAGCGCCTTCGTCTGCCAAAGCCGCGACCCGCGCCACACCGTTCGGCTCCGCTTTTTTGTGCCGGCGCACGAAATGGAGATGTGCGGTCATGCGACGCTCGGCGCGATGTGGTTGTTGCGCCAAGCCGGTCGGTGGACGACACCCCATGCTACCGTCGAGACGCTAAGCGGCCTCGTTGACGTACGTTACGACGAGACGTCGCGGCGTATCGATGTCGGCCAGCCGCGTGGCATTGTCGAGCCCATTGGCGATCGGGCACTCGTGGACGCCGTATGTCGGGTGCTCAGAATCGACGCGGACGATCTTGCGTCCCTGGGCATCGTCAATGCTCGAACGAGTCGCACGAAAACGCTGATCCCGGTCCGGTCTGTGCAGGTGCTCAATGCGTTGTCGCCTGCCCTGGACGACGTGCGCACGTTGTGCGACGCACTGGACTCGACGGGGCTGTATCCGTTCGCGCTCGAACGAGCGCGGCCACTGACGCTGCATGCGCGCCAGTTTCCACGGTTGTCGGGTTATCCGGAAGACGCGGCCACCGGCATTGCTGCCGCGGCGACGCTGTACGGCGCGATTCACTATGGTTTGCTGAGCGAAGGCGAATCGTCGATGCGGGTCTATCAGGGCTTCGCGATGGGGCGTCCGTCGTGTATCCGCGTGGCATTACGTGATGCCGATCATATCGAGGCGGGCTGCTGGATCAGTGGCGCGGTGGAGTTTGCCATGCTGGAGCCGACGACATGAAGACCTTCAGCAATGCACAAGTGGCCAGTGTTCTCGACGTGCCGTCGGTGGTCGAAGCCATTCGCGCGGCCTATCGCGATATGGCGAGTGGTGCTGCAGCGGTGCAACCGCGCGCGCGAATGGGTCTTGATGACGTCAAATTCAGTGCGATGAGCGCGATGCTCGGCTCGCAGCGCATCGCGGCGAGCAAACTCTATACGACGATTGACGGTCGTTTTCGATTCTACGTCGCGCTGCTCTCGCTCGACGATGGCGAGTTGATCGCTCTACTGGAAGGCGACGCGATCACGGGGTTCCGCACATCCGCGACGACGCTGCTCGCGGCTGCCCATCTGGCACGTCCCGACAGTCTCACGCTGGGGCTTTTCGGTAGTGGCATTCAGGCGAGGGCGCATGCCTTGGCGTTTGCGAGCCGTCCTAACCTGCGCAAGGTCCGAATCCATAGTCACGACGCCTCCGGCGCTCAGGCGCTCGCCTCCGACATCGAGCGTGACCACGGCCTGGCTGCGGAGGTCACCGACGCCAGGTCGGCCGCCTCGTCCGACCTCGTCGTGCTTGCGACGCGTGCGTCGATGCCGGTTATCCGAGGGGCGTGGCTGAGCGAGGGAGCTTTCGTGGCGAGCATCGGTGCGACGCGCCCGGATCAACGCGAAATGGACGATGCATCGTTGCGACGTGCGTCACGCATCGTCGTCGACTGGACCGGGCAAACGCCGCACGAAACCGGCGACCTATGTATGCCGACGCAAACATGGCTGGCATCGTCGGCGCTCATTGATCTCTCAACGGTGATTTCCGCAGACGAGCACCGTAATGCCGGCGCTACGGACATCGTGATCTATAAAGCCGTCGGCATCGCCTTGCAGGATGCCGCCGTCGCCTATCTTGCCTACTTGCGCCTCATCGCGTAACGCACCATTCGCCGGCAATGCCGGCTGAAGTCAAGGAATCCATCATGAAGTTTCCCCTCACCTTTCGCATACTGATCGGGATGCTGCTTGGCATCGCCGTTGGCTATGCCTGTCACACGTGGCTGCCGGCAGATGAAGCCGCGCGTGCCGGTGGTTATTTCTCCCTGCTGGCCGAGCTTTTCCTTCGACTCATCAAGATGATCATCGCGCCGCTGGTTTTTTGTACGCTGGTGATCGGCGTGACGAAAATCGGGGATGTACGCGCCGCCGGGCGTATTGGCCTGCGCACCTTGGCGTGGTTTCTCGCGGCGGGCTTTCTGTCGCTGGCACTGGGTGCCGGTCTGGCGAACTGGCTGAAGCCGGGCGCCGCGCTGGATCTGCCGCTGCCGCCCGCTGATGTGACAACCGGCTTGAATGCCGGCGGATTGTCGCTCAATCAATTCGTCGTGCATCTCGTGCCAAGCAGCATCGTTGCGGCCATGTCGAGCAACGAGATTCTGCAGATCGTCGTATTTGCCGCATTTTTCAGTGCCGGCCTGTTGGCGTTGGGCGACAAAGGGGAGAGTATCGTACGCTTGCTCGACCAGACCTCGCACGTGATGCTGCGGGTCACGTCCTACGTGATGGCCGCCGCGCCGCTCGCAGTCTTTGGGGCGCTGGCGAATGTGGTTGCGACGCGCGGGCTGTCGGTCCTCGCGACGTACGGTCGCTTCATGGGCGAGTTTTACGGCGGGTTGCTACTGCTTTGGACGCTGATTGTCCTGGCGGGCGGTGTCATGTTCGGTCGACGTGTATTTTCGCTTGTGCGTTATATGCGCGTACCGATGCTATTGGGGTTTAGTACCGCGAGCAGCGAATCCGCCTATCCAAAGACGCTCGAACAGCTGGAGCGGTTTGGCGTGCCGACGCGGATCGCGAGCTTCGTGCTGCCGATCGGCTATTCATTCAATCTCGATGGCACGATGATGTATTGCACGTTCGCGACGCTGTTTATCGCACAGGCCTATGGCGTACACCTGTCGTTTGCCCAGCAGTTGTCGATGCTGGCGATCTTGATGTTGACGAGCAAAGGCATGGCGGCGGTGCCGCGCGCCTCGCTTGTGGTGATCGCTGCTACGTTGAGCCAGTTCAATATCCCGGAGGCAGGACTGTTGCTGGTGATGGGCGTGGATCACTTTCTCGACATGGGGCGCACGGCGACCAACGTGCTAGGCAACGCGGTGGCGTCGGCGGCCGTGGCCAAATGGGAAGGGGTGCTTGCCTCGTCAACACAAGACGACTTGGCGCCTTCGCCGCGCCTCGCACGCAATGAGCCGCGTGAATCGGCCGGGCTCGACTTGCCGTTGGAAAGTGAGCCCAGTCGCGTTTGACCACGTCGGGCATGGGCGTGAATCGGCTCGGCGGCCTCTCAAGTCAGCCGTGCGTCAGTCTGCGGACTCGATCGTGATCTCGGGATGCGTGCGGAATTGCACCAGTCTGTCATCGTCGGCGCGCGCTTCGGTGATGAGCGTCCAGAGCCGTTCCAGCGGCGTCCAGTGCTGCTGACTCGCGCGATCGAGCTTATTGGCGGTGACCAGCACATACACGTCGGCCGACTGGCGGACGATGCACTCCTTGAGCCACGCCTGCTCGGCGGAGGCCTCGCACAGGCCGCGTCCGGCAACGACGCCGTCGGCACCCAGAAATGCCTTGTCGACCGACACGCGGGAGAGTGCGAGTTGTGCCAACGGCCCGAGTACGCTCATGCTCGACGGTCGCACGTCGCCGCCGATCAGCGTCACAGGCACCTTGTTGGCCGCCAGCGCACCGACGACGAGCAAGTTGTTCGTGACGACGTGCACCCCCTCACGCCCGGCAAGAAAACGCGCCATCGCTTCGGTGGTCGTCCCCCCATCGAGAAAGATCGTATCGCCGTCGGTGACGTGTGCCACGGCGGCGCGTGCGATGACATCTTTCTGTTCGCGGAAGCTCTCACGACGCAGCTCCAACGATTCCTCGGGTTCGTGCATGCGTATCGGCGCCGCGGCGCCGCCGTAGGTGCGCACGACGCGACGCTCGTCGGCCAGAGCGCGCAGGTCGCGGCGCACCGTTGCCTCCGACATGCCGAAATGGGCGCACAAGGCAGCGACATCCGTCATGCCTGACAGGACGGCTTTGAAAATCGCCTCACGGCGGTTCGCAACTTTCATGAGTGGATCGGTGCTGAGCAAAACGGGAGAAATGCGAGCGAAGGACGGGTTCGCCGCGCGGCGCGCATAGTGTAGCGTCCCCGCGTGCAGCCATCGTCCAACGCGCCGCCCCGAACGACCACGATACCCTCACGACGGGTGCCGAGAAATGATTGATTCGATCATTTTTTTGAAAAATCCGACGTGATGAAAGCCCGTGGGGAGTGGATTTCACTCGGCGATTACGCATTATTCACAATATTTGCACATTTTTCTGGCAGCGATTAGACTTCCGTCTGATCAAATCGATCAAAATAATGATCGATTGGTTTATATCCACATTGGTCGGGAGACAACCATGGCTCAAATTCGTATCAAGCGCGCCATCGAGCGCGTGCCGGGGGGGATGATGATCGTTCCCTTGCTGATCGGTTCGTTGATTGCCACCTTCATGCCGGGGATGCCGACGTTCTTCGGCTCGTTTACCAACGCGTTGTTCACGGGCGCGCTGCCGATCCTCGCGGTGTTCTATGTCTGCATGGGCGCCAGCATCGATGTCAAGGCAACGCCGTACCTGATCAAGAAAGGCGGGGCGTTGTTCGCGGCCAAGATCGGCGCGGCGATTGTGGTCGGTATCGTGCTGGGGCATTTCCTGGGTGAGGCACCGGTCGCGTCGGGCATGTTCGCCGGCATTTCCACGCTGGCCGTGGTCGCGGCGATGAACGACACCAATGGTGGCCTGTACATGGCGCTGATGGGGCAGTACGGTCGCTCGGAAGACGTGGGCGCCTACACGATCATGTCGCTGGAATCGGGCCCGTTCCTGACGATGGTCACGCTGGGTGTCGCGGGCTTGTCCGCGTTCCCGTGGCCGACGCTGGTGGGCAGCATCCTGCCGCTGGCCGTGGGGATGTTGCTGGGCAATCTCGATCGTGAAATGCGTGATTTTCTGGGCCGTGCCGTGCCGGTGATGATTCCGTTCTTCGCGCTGGCGCTCGGCGCGGGGCTTGATCTGCACAAGGTCTGGCAGGCGGGCCTGCTGGGCATCCTGCTCGGCTTTGCCGTCGTCGTCGTCACAGGTATTCCGCTTTACATCGTCGACCGCCTGACGGGCGGGACGGGCGTGGCGGGTACGGCCGCCGCGAACACGGCTGGCAATGCCGCCGCGGTGCCGGCGCTGATCGCTGCCGCCAATCCGGTCTACGAGGCCGCCGCCAAGAGCGCAACGCTGCTGGTGGCCGCCTGCGTGGTGGTGACGGCCATCGTCTCGCCGATCCTGACGGCCGCGGTTGCCAAGCGTGTGGCGGCCCGGGGTCTGGGGGCTGCGGCCAAGGGAGCGGTGCAGTGAGCATGCTCATTGTCGCCGACGACTTGTCCGGCGCGGCCGACTGCGCGATCGGCTTTACCAACGCCGGTCGTCGCAGCGTCGTGTCGCTCGAAATCGAAGGCTTCAATGCGACGGCGCAAGTGGTGGCGATCGACATCGACACGCGCCGTCTGTCGGCGCACGAGGCCGCCGCACGCGCAGTCGCGGCGTGGCAGCGGCTTGCCGCGCCAGAACGGCGTCTCTACAAGAAGATCGACTCGACACTGCGTGGCAACTGGGTTGCGGAAGTCGCTGCGCTGCAGCCGCTCGCGGGCTTGGCCATTGTGGCGCCGGCGTTCCCTGCCACGGGGCGTGTCGTGCGAGACGGAGAAGTGTTCGTGCGCGGTGTGCCATTGGCCGAGACCGACACCTGGCGACTGGAGCATGACGCTCAGGAGGCGCGACTCGCGCCGATGTTGGCGGCGGCGGGCGTGAGGGCGCAGATCATGTCCTCGGATTTGCTGCGCAAGGATTTTGTGGCGGCGCGTGCAGCGTTGACCGATGTCGTTGCGCAGGCGCGCGCCAACGGCGTGACGGCGTTGATCGTCGATGCGCAGACCGATGACGATCTCGTCATGCTGGCGCGCGCGAGCGTCGGGCTGACGGACATCTTTTGGGTCGGCTCGGGCGGTCTCGCTCGCGCACTGGCCGAACAATCGGCATTGTTCGCGCCGACGGATGGGACGGGCGATACGAGCGGTAAGGGCGGCATGGGCGACGCGCGAGACAATGCGCGCGTGACGAGCGACGCCGGGACGACCGGTCCCTTGCTGACGCTGGTGGGCAGCCTGTCCGCCGTGTCGCAACAGCAGTGCGCGCGGCTATGCGCGGAGCACGCGGTGGTCGAATGGATCGTGCCGCCCGCGGTCCTGCGCGCCGGCGCGTCGCATCCCGACAGCGCACGCTGGTGTGCGGCAATTGGCGATGCCATTGGGCAGGGAAGCGACCTGCTGGTGCGAATCGGGCGTGACGATGCCTTCGATCCGGCAGAGGGTGCGCAGCTTTCGGCCTCGCTGGCGGCGTTGATCGCGCCGCACTTCGCGCGCTTGTCGGGCCTTGTCGTCACCGGCGGCGAGACGGCGCGCGCGATGTTGAGCGCGGTGGGTATCGGCGCGCTCGAACTGCTCGCTGAAGTGGAGCCTGGCGTCGCCGTGGGGCGGCCGGCCAATGGGGCGTCGATGCGCATCGTGACGAAGGCCGGCGCTTTCGGCGGCGAAGCGGCGCTGCATAGCGCCTACCGATATTTGCGCACGACGCCCGACCTGCGCGAGCGCCATTGAGGCAACGCGAGCCGGTAACGCAACAACAGAACATCATCCCGGAATACTTTCCGGACGTCCTCCCAACGAAATGGATATCAACGCAAACGCCATGAATCAATATCTCCCCGTCATTGGCATCACCATGGGTGACGCGGCTGGCGTCGGCCCGGAAATTATCGTGAAGAGCCTGGCGCACGACAGCGTGTACCAGCAATGCCGCCCCGTCGTGATCGGCGACGCGCGACGTCTCGAGCAGGCCATCGCCATCGTCAAGATGCCGCTGAGCGTGCGTCGTATCGAGACGGTCGCGCAAGCGCGCTTCACGCCAGGCGTGATCGAGTGCATCGACCTGGGCCTAATCCCCGAGGACTTGCCGTTTGGCCAACTGTCGGCGATCGCGGGCGATGCCGCGTACCGGTACATCGCGCACGCGGCGAAGCTGGCCGAAGCCGGGGAAATCGACGCGATCTGCACGGCACCGCTGAACAAGGAAGCGCTGCACGCGGGGGGGCACAAGTTCCCCGGACACACCGAGATGCTCGCTCACCTGACGGGGATCGAAGAGGTGTCGATGATGCTTGTCGCGCCGAACCTGCGGGTGATTCACGTCACGACCCACATCGGCATCATCGATGCGATTCGCAAGATCGAGCCGGGCCTGGTTCAGCGTACGATCGAGCGCGGTCACGCTACGCTGGTCAAGGCGGGCATCGCGAATCCCCGCATTGCCGTGTGCGGCATCAACCCGCACGCGGGCGAGAACGGCTTGTTCGGCTACGGGGAAGAGGAAGAGAAGATCGTGCCGGCTGTGCAACGCTTGCGTGAGCGCGGCTGGGATATCGAAGGTCCGTTGCCTGCCGATACGTTGTTCTTCCGCGCCGGGCGCGGCGATTTCGATCTCGTGGTCGCCATGTACCACGATCAGGGGCATGGCCCGGTCAAGGTGCTGGGCCTGGAGGCAGGCGTGAACGTGACGGTCGGCTTGCAGGTGGTGCGCACGTCGGTCGACCACGGCACGGCGTTCGACATCGCGGGCAAGGGCATTGCCGACGAGCGCAGCCTGCTCGAAGCGCTGCGCCAAGGGGCCGAACTGGCGACGCGTCGGGCATGAATGCCGCTGACGCCGACGCTTCGCGCGTCGTCGTCAGTGGATCATTCCACCCCCATGTGTCCGCGATCGTTGATTTCGCGGATCAGCGAGCGCAACGCGCTGACGATGCGCTCGGTCATTCCCTCAGGCGGACGCCGCTGCGCCCATACGAGTCCCACATCCATCGACGGCACGCCCGTGCTCAGATCCCGTCGCAGGATTCGCCCACCGTCGATCGACCAGGGGCGATAGACGAGGTCCGAGAGAATCGATACCCCATAGCCCTGCGCCACGAGGCTACGAATTGCCTCGATCGAGCGAGTCCGGAAGTGCACGACCGGTTCGACCTGCGCGGCGTGCCAGTAGCGCTCGACCGTCTGCACGTGTTCATCCATATCAAGCAACAGGAAGCGCTGTCCGCGCACATCGTCGAGCGTGACGCTTGGCTTGTCTAGCAGCGGATGTCCGGGGCTGGTCCACAGCCGGCGCGTCGAGCGCAGCAACGTGTGCGAGACGAGTCCGTCAGCCACGACGTTCGACACTAACAGCAACGCCAGGTCGACCTCGCCCGCCAGCACAGCCGCTTCCAGTTCGCGGCGGTCGCCCTCGATCAACGTGAGTTCGACGTTCGGGAAGCGCTTGGACAAGGTGCTGGCCACCGAAGGCAGCAGATATGCCGAAATCGTTTCGGTGACGGCCAGTCGCAGACGGCCACCCGCATCGTCTGGAAGCGTGCGGGCCTCTTGTAGTGCGTCGTCGGTGGCGTTGAGGATACGGTAGGCGTGACGCAGAAATCGCTCGCCGGCCTCGGTCGGCCGCAGCCCCTTCGCGTGTCGTATGAAAAGCGGTGTGCCGACGATCACCTCCAGATTCTGCAAGGCAATCGTCAGCGACGACTGCGACGCGCTACATCGCTCGGCTGCGCGCATCACCTGTCCTGTCTCGGCCACCGCCACGAAATACTCGATCTGACGCAGGGTTGGTTTCATTTAAAAAATCAATATTGCAAACTATATTTTTTATATTAGTAATAAAAGTGACGGCTGTATAGCATCGGAACATCGATTCCTATAGAGACGCATGAGACATGGTTCAGGAGGTCAAGCCCGGGTTCTGCACGTTGTGCCGCTCCCGCTGCGGCACGCTGGCTCGCGTGGAAAACGATGCGCTGATCGCGGTCGAACCCGATCCGTCGCATCCGAATGGCGCCGCGATGTGCCGCAAGGGCAAGGCGGCGCCGGAGCTGGTGCATCACCCCGACCGGTTGACTACACCGCTGCGCCGCACCACGCCGAAGGGGGCGGACGACCCGGGTTGGACGCCCATCTCGTGGGACGAAGCGCTCACCGAAATCGCTGCGCGACTGGGCGACATCCGTCGCGAGAGCGGTGCGCATGCCGTCGCGTTTGGCGTGACGACCCCAAGCGGCACGCCGCTATCAGACAGCATCGACTGGATCGAGCGCTTCATCCGGGTGTTCGGTAGCCCGAACACGATCTACGCGACGGAAATCTGCAACTGGCACAAGGATTTCGCGCACGCGTTCACGTTCGGGTGCGGCATGCCGACCGCCGATTACGCGCAGGCAGACGTCATCATGGTCTGGGGCCACAACCCCACGAGTACGTGGTTGAGCCAGGCGAACGCGATCGGGCGAGGGCGGGCGCGTGGCGCCAAGTTGCTCGTCGTCGACCCGCGCAAGACACCGCTTGCCGCCGACGCCGATGCCTGGCTGCCCGTGCGGCCCGGCACCGATGCGGCGCTGGCGCTCGGTCTCGCCCGTCGTCTGATCGACAGTGGGCGCTATGACGAGATGTTCGTGCGCCGGTGGACCAATGCGCCGCTGCTCGTGCGCAACGACAACGGGCACTTCCTGCGCGTACGCGATGTGGCTGCGACGCACGTCGGCGTGTCGCCGGAAGCCTTCGTGATCTGGAACGAAGCGGCGGCGGCACCGCAGCCGTACGAGACGACCCATGCGCTGAGCCGCGACGCGGCGAACCAAGCCGCCCTGCGCGGCGAGTTTGCGGTGATGTCCGGCGACGGATCGCGCATTGCCTGCCGGCCGGCGTTCGATCATCTCTGCGCGGGGCTGGCCGCTTACGACGCGGCGACCGTAAGCGCACTCTGCGGCGTTTCTCCTGCGCAGCTCGACGCCGCCGCCGACCTCTTCACCGGGGCACAGCGCGTCGCTTATCACGCATGGTCGGGTGTCGCGCAGCACGCGAACGCGACGCAAATCGAGCGCGCCATCGCGGTCTTGTACGCACTGACCGGCAGCTTCGACAGACGCGGGGGTAATCGCGTGATGACGCGTCAACCGTTGAATGCCGTCAGTCAGCACGATCTTTTGAGCCCCGAGCAGCAGGCCAGGGCGCTGGGCCTCGACGCGCGTCCGCTGGGACCGCCTGCGCGCGGCTGGGTGACCGCGCGCGATACCTACCGCGCGATTCTCGATGGCACGCCCTATCGTGTGCGCGCGCTGTTCTGCTTCGGTACCAACGTGCTGGCGTCGCAGGCGGATTATGCGATGGCGCGCGAGGCGCTCGAAGCGCTCGAGTTTCACGTCCATTGCGATCTGTTCGAAACGCCGTCGGCGCGTTTCGCCGATATCGTGCTACCGGTGAACACGCCATGGGAACGCGAAGGCTTGCGCGCCGGCTTCGAGATCGACGATCGCGCCGACGCACTGATCCAACTTCGCCAGCGCATGGTGTCGCCGCGCGGTGAGTCGCGCAGCGACAACGACATCGTGTTCGATCTCGCAGTGCGCCTGGGCATGGGCGACGCCTTCTTCGGCGGCAGTCTCGATGCCGGCTGGAATCATCAACTCGCCCCGCTCGGGCTCGACGTGCAGACGTTGCGCGCGCATCCCGAGGGCATTTCGCGTCCGCAGCCGCAATATGAGCGCAAATACGCGCGCACCGAGGCCGGCGATGTGCGCGGCTTCGCCACCGAAACGCGGCGTGTCGAGCTGTATTCCGAGCATCTGCTGCGTCACGGATATCCGCCGGTACCGGCGCACGTGGCGCCCCGTGCCGTGAGCGACGATGAGGCGCTGCGCTTCCCGTTGCTGCTCGGTTCGACCAAGAACGGCTACTACTGCCACAGTCAGCATCGCGGACTCGCGAGCCTGCGCATGCGCGCCCCCGATCCCGTGGTGCATCTGCATCCGACGCTGGCGGCGCGCAGGCACATCGCCGAAGGCGATTGGGTGCGCGTGACGACGCCGGCCGGGGTCGCGCGCTTTCGCGCGGCGTTCGATGCCGGATTGGGCCTCGACGTGCTGCTTGCCGAATACGGCTGGTGGCAGGCTTGCGACAGCGTGGGACGTGACGGTTTCGCGATGGCGGGCGATCAGTCGAGCAACTTCAACGCACTGGTGACGACGCAGGACATCGATCCGATCAGCGGCGCATCGCCGTTGCGCTCGTTTCGATGCGACGTTGCGCGCGATCCGGCGAGCAATCCGGCCCGCCGCCCATGGGACGGCATGGCGCGCTTTCGCATTGCCGCGCTCGATGCCGCGGCCGAGGGGGTGTGCGCCATCGCGCTCGATCCGCTCGACGACGTGGGGCTACCCGACTATCTGCCGGGGCAGCACGTTACCGTGCGCGTATCGATTCCCGGGCAAGGGCAGCCCGTAACACGTGCGTACTCGCTCACCGGGCCCTCCAGCGAGCGCGACCGTCGCGGCTATCGCATTGCCGTGCGTCATCAGCAGGGGCGCACGTCCGAGGACACACCGTTTGACGGCCTGGTCTCGAGTTGGCTGAACACCGGCGCTCGCGTGGGCGACGTGATCGAACTGGGCGCCCCGTCCGGGCGCTTCGTCATGCCGCTGCGCAGCCGCCAGCCGGTGGTGTGTTTCGCCGGCGGCATTGGTATCACGCCGTTCCTCTGCTATCTGGAATCGCTGGCGGAGCAGGCCGAACGCGCGCCCTTGCCGCTGCCCGACGTCTGGCTGCATTACGCCAACCGCAATGGCGCCACGCACGCCTTCCGGGATCGGCTGGCGGCGCTTGCGCAGCGTCTGCCCAACGTGCGCGTCTTTAACTACTACGACGCGCCGCGCGAGGCGGATGTGCTCGGTCGCGACTACGCCTCGGCAGAACGGCTGTCTGCGGCCGTGGTGTCCGACGACCTGATCAAGCGACGCGCACGCTTCTACGTGTGCGGTCCGGCGCCCATGATGACGGCCGTGATGGCGGGGTTGGCGGCGCGTGGCGTACCCGCGTTCGACATGTTCAAGGAGGCGTTCCGTTCGCCGAGCGCGCCGCGTGTGGACGCCGGGGCCGCGTGGCCCGTTACGTTCGCTCGCTCGGGCCGCGAGGCTGTCTGGATGCCGTCGCACGGCAGCCTGTTGTCGTTTGCCGAGTCGCTGGGGCTGGCACTGCCAAGCGGTTGCCGTGTCGGGCAATGCGAGAGTTGTGCGGTGCGCGTGCTGGCCGGCGAGGTCGAGCACCTGGGCGACGTGGCGCTCGACGAGCCCGGCATGTGTCTGGCCTGTCAGGCCGTGCCGCGCGAAGCCATCGTGCTCGACGCCTGACATCTCATTTCCACCTCGACGAGGAGCTGTACTCATGAAATTCATCGACGCCGACGCCACTCGCGAGGCATTGGCTTTCGGCCCGTTGCTCGACGCGCTTCGTAGCCTGTTCGTCACCGGATGCGACGTGCCGCTGCGCCACACGCACGTCATCTCGGAATCGGGTACGCGCGATGCGATGACCGTGCTCATCATGCCCGCGTGGCAGCCCGGCGGTTATCTCGGCATCAAGACCGTCAACATCGCACCGGCCAATGCGCAGCGCGGCGTGCCGGGTCTGCATTCGACCTATCTGCTCTATGACGCCACGACGGGCGTGCCGCTGGCGCAGATGGACGGCAACGAGATCACGTCGCGCCGCACGGCGGCGGCCTCTGCGCTGGCTGCCTCGTATCTGGCGCGAGACGATGCGTCGCATCTCGCGCTGCTCGGCGCGGGCCGCGTGGGGGCGCTCGTGCCGCTGGCCTATCGTGCGGTGCGCCCCATCACACGTGTGAGCGTGTGGGATCGCGATGCGCAGGCGTCCGGGCGTCTGGTCGATCGCCTGCGTGCACAAGGTCTCGACGCGGTCGTGTGTCATACCGCGAAGTCGGCCGTCGAGGGCGCGGACATCGTCACCTGCGCAACGCTGGCGACCGAGCCCGTCGTGCAGGGCGACTGGTTGGCGCCGGGCGTCCATCTGGATCTGATTGGCAGCTTTACGCCGCAGATGCGCGAAGCCGACGATCTCTGCTTTGCCGGCGCTTCGTTGTACGTCGACACCGACGAAGCGCTGGCCAAATCGGGGGAGTTGCTCGGACCGATGTCGCGAGGCGTGTTCACCGCGTCGGACGTGCGCGGCACGCTGGCCGACCTGTGTCGCGCAGGACGCGGATGTCGCAGCGGCGAGGGTGAGCGCACGGTATTCAAGGCCGTAGGGACAGCGCTGGAAGATCTCGCGGCCGCCACGCTCGTCTGGCAGGCGACTCAACACGCTTGACGCGACGCAGGCAGCGGGCGATGGACGACGGCGGCGATGAAAGGTCGCTGCCGCAGGGCTGGGCACGGGGCGCGCATCGCGAGGTGCGGCGGTGCCGATCATGACAAACCTAAGGGAACACAGGCAATGAAACCGGGAAATTCACTTTCGAGCATGTCGGAGACGCCGCAGGACGGCGGACTTCTGGAACGTCTGGCGGCGGCGGTCACGCGTTGGTCCGAGCGCTGGTTTCCGGACGCCTATCTTTTCGCGGCGCTTGCCGTCATCGTATGCGCGGGCGGCGCGCTCGCCATCGGTGTCCCGGCGGTCAAAGTGGGCGTGGCCTTTGGCGACGGTTTCTGGAGCCTGATCCCGTTCACGATGCAGATGGCCATCGTGGCGATCTCGGGCTATGTGGTGGCCGTCTCGCCGCCCGCGGCGTTGCTCATCCGCAAGATGGCCACGCTGCCGCGCAGCGGTCGTAGCGCGGTGGCGTATGTGGCATTTGTGAGTATCGTGCTCTCGCTGTTCAACTGGGCCATCAGCCTGGTCTTCGCCGGCCTGCTGGTGCGCGCGATTGCGCGCCGCGACGACATTCGCATGGACTACCGTGCGGGGGGCGCCGCGGCGTATCTGGGCATGGGGGCGACGTGGGCGCTCGGCCTGAGTTCGTCGGCGGCGCAGTTGCAGGCCAACCCGGCAAGCTTGCCGAAGGCGCTGGTCGAGATCACCGGCGTCATTCCGTTCGCCGACACCATCTTCCTGCCGCAATCGATGGCGATTGCCGCCGTGCTGACGGTGGTGTCGGTGGCGCTGGCTTACTACTCGGCACCGCGCGACGACCGCGCAACCATCGCGGCCGACCTCGGTGTGTCGCTCGACGATATGGCAAAGCCTTACGTGCGTGCGCAACGCCCAGGGGATTGGCTTGAATACAGCCCGGTAGTCACGGTGCTGATCGTGGCGCTGGGCGTGCTCTGGATCGGACATGAGTTCACGACAAAGGATCCGCTGCTGGCGATCTCCAATCTGAACACTTACAACTTCGTGTTCCTGATGTTGGGCATGTTGCTGAACTGGCGTCCCCGCCGGTTTCTCGATGCGATCGCGAAGTCGGTGCCGTCCGTGGCGGGCGTGCTGATCCAGTTCCCGCTCTACGGCGGCATTGCCTATCTGCTGACCAAAGCGCCGGGCATCGACGGGGCGACGCTTTCGCACCACCTGTCGAGCTTCTTCGTGGCGATCTCGTCGCAGACGTCTTTCCCGGGCGTGATGGGCGTGTATTCGGCGGTACTGGGCTTCTTCGTGCCGTCGGGCGGCGGCAAGTGGATCATCGAGGCTCCGTATGTGATGCAGGCAGCCAACGACCTGCATGTGCACCTGGGGTGGGCGGTGACCGTGTACAACGCAGCCGAAGCGCTGCCGAATCTGATCAATCCGTTTTGGATGCTCCCGCTGCTGGGGGTGCTAGGTCTGCGCGCGCGCGACATTGTCGGATATACGTTCACGCAGTTGTTGGTGCACTTCCCCGTGGTCATTGTCATGCTGTGGCTGCTCGCGCAGACATTGACGTATCACCCGCCGGTCATGCCGTGAGGTGTAGGTTGTCGCGCGAACTTCGGAGGTCGAAGCGGATTGCGATTGGCGCTACACTGTGCCCCGAAAAAGGTGATCCATGTCGCACTTCACGGGGGAATTCGAAACATGTCAGCCAGAACCTTGCTGATCGCCTGCCTGGCCACCGCAGGAATATCGGTGGCCGGTGGCGCGGCCGCTCAGTCCTACTTGCAGAGTGGCGATCTGAACAGCATCCGCCAGTCGAATCAGGCCGCGCCGGGTGGTCAGCCCGGCGTGGGGCTTACGCCGCCTGCGTCGACACATGACAGGGAAGGCGGCGTTGGCGCACGGTTCAAGCAGGGCATGGCGGAGGGTGAGCGGCAGGCACAACGCCAGCGTGAGTCGTCCGCGACAAACGATATGCAGATGAGGCAACTGACGGATCCGCAACGCGCGCCGCAAGGTCGTTTCCCGGGCGCGTCGACGAACGCGCAGGGTGCGGTCTACTTCAACGAGCAGGGGCCCACCGCTTGCAAGCGAGATCCGGTGTCGGGGCAGGTGCAATGTGGGGCGACCACCTCACGATAAGCGCCGTCTTACCGCTTTCGATTATCGCGATGCGACATCGTCCGGGCGGCACACCGACAGCACCTGTTGTCGAAGCCAGCGATGAACGGGGTCCGCGTCCATTCGGGGATGCCACATCAACGACACGGCAATCTGTCCTGTCGTCACCGGCAGGTCGAACACGTGGACCGGCGCGGATGAGGTTGCGACCCGCTGTGCGGCGCGTTGCCTCATGAGTGACGCAGGCACCAGCGCGATCAAGTCGGACGCCTGCGCTACGGACAACGCCGCCGGAAAGCTTGGCACCACCGCGACAATATCGCGGTGCAGACCCAGCGCGTCAAGCGCGACATCGACAGGCCCCCGCCCGGCGCCGTGCCGCGATGCCACGACATGCCCGAACGCAACGTATCGCTCGGCGTCCGGCGCGCCGTGCGCGACGAGCGGATGGCCCGAACGCACCACGCCCACGAAGTGATCGCGGAACAGCGTCTGCAGGCGAATTTCCGGGCCCATGTTGCTCGCCCCGCCGATGTCCCCCAGCACGCCGATTTCCAGATCGGCCTCCCCGCCTCGCAACGGCATCGCGGTCTTTTCCGCCTTGGACAGAAAGCGCAGGCTCACGAACGGGGCCGCCTGTGTGAGCGCGGCAATCAACGACGCGCCGAAGGCGTCGACGAAGCCATCGTTGGCGCGAAGCGTAAAGGTGCGGCGCAGTGTGGCGAAGTCAGGCGATGATGTGGCGGGCGCGAGCAGCAGGCGTGCTTCGTCGACGGCGCCTCGGCTGCGCGTGCGCAATTGCTCGGCGTGCGGCGTGAGCACCATGCGGCGACCGGCGCGAACCAGCAGCGGATCGCCCGTGGTGTCGCGCAAGCGGCTCAGCGTACGGCTCATCGCCGATGCGCTCAGCCCCAACCGGCGTGCGGCACTTGCCACGCTGACTTCGGCGAGCAGGGCATCCAGCGCTATTAGCAGGTTCAGATCGGGGTCGGTCATGGGGGCGACGGAACGAGATGTGGCGTTACGCGCATGTTATCAGTGCAACGGCTGCGTCTTCCGCCATGTCTTGCATCGACCTATAGTCCCTCACAGCACACGTCGTACCGCCTCCCGGCATTCCGTCGCGGACGTGCGGGCGACGTTGGATACGAGGAACGACGCATGCAGAACGAAACAATCTCCCAAGTTTCCCCGCAAAAAACTGTCTTGCTGTTCGGCGCATCGCGCGGTCTGGGCTTCGCAATGGCGCAGGCGTATCTCAGGCGCGGCTGGCATGTCATCGCCACGGCTCGGCAAGGGTCGTCTGGCGCGCTCGATGCGTTGGTTGATAGCTTGGGCGCAGCCGTCGGCGGTGCGCTGGAGGTCGAAACGGTCGATATCGCGATACCGGCGCAAGTCACCGCATTGCGCGAGCGATTGGCGGGGCGCCGTGTCGATTTGCTCTTCGTGAACGCCGGGGTGAAGAACGACGACCGTGAGACGATTGCCGACGTGTCGACCGAGGAGTTCGTGCGCGTTATGGTGACGAACGCGCTGAGCCCAATGCGGGTGATCGAGACGTTCGAGTCGCTTGTGCCTCCCGGCGGCACGCTGGGGGTGATGTCCTCGGGACAGGGCAGCGTCACGAACAACACGAACGGCCACTACGAGGTCTACCGGGCCAGCAAGGCGGCGCTCAACATGTTGATGCGCAGCTTCGCGGCGCGGCATGGCGACGACACGCGCACGTTGCTGCTGACGGCCCCCGGCTGGGTGCGCACGGACATGGGCGGGGCGGACGCGCGTCTGAGCATCGACGAGAGCATCCCCCACCTGATCGACACCATCACGGCGCACGAGGGGCGCGCCGGACTGCACTACGTCGACTATCTCGGTCGTACGGTGCCATGGTGATGATGTGCCACAACGGATTGCTGCTCCCGCAGCGGTCTGTCGAGTGCAGCGTTCGGCGAAAGACGTTACCGCCGCGCACCTCCAGACGTCACTTCGGCTAAGATGCCAGCATCGACGTCGTGGCCGATGCGATAGCTCCGAGAGCGAGGCCGTTCGAGCCCGCCATTCCGACAATCCGGCAATGAAGCCATTTGGTAACGGTGGGCGACGCCTGGTCGCCTGCGCGATCGTGGGTGCGGCAAGCGTGTGCGCGGCCGCGGCGCTGGCGCAGCCGCCGCAGTACAAGAACGATGCCGAGTTGATGGGGGCGGCGATCGCGTCCCCCGAAGGTGTCGGCGAGGTGCTCGCGCGGCTCGTGCAGAAGTGCGGGCTCTATGGCGCGGCCACCCGAACGCACGGGAATGCGGCATTGCGCGCGTGGCAGACGCGGCACCGCGACTATCTCGCGGAGGGCCGGCGCGTGCGTGCCGAATTGCAATCCACCTATACCGATCCCGAAGCGCGCGCGCGCTTCGACGACTTGCTGCGCAACCAATTGCCGATGCTTGTCGAGCGCCAGTTTGTCGTCTATTCCCGCAGCATCGACGATCAGCCGACCGAGAGCGCGAAAGCGGATCTGTGCGATGGCTATTTCTCGGCGGTGGATGACCGTCAGTTCGATCTCAAGGTGAACGACCCGGCGCTCGCCGCGTTCTTCGACCGGCGAATTGCGGCACGTGCCGCGCCCGTCAGTGCGGACGATGCCGGGGGCGCCAGCCATCCGAGCGGGGGGGAGGATGCCGCAGCCAGCGCGCCGCCCGCACCGGCGGCGCCGGCCAAGTGAGCACGGCTATGCGGCCGCAGCCGTGTCGCCGTCCTCCGGCCGCTCGCCCGTCAGCAGGTAACGCATGAGATCGGCCACGGGGCGAATGCGCTCGCCGAAGGGCAACGGGTCGCGGCCACGGAAGAAGAGTCCGCGCGCCACATCGCCACGCACCGCCTGGGCGAGTTTCAGATCGATGCAGAACTGCCCGATGCGCGTCACGCCATCGCGCAGCCCACAGGCCTGCAGGCAATCGAATCCTTCCAGACACTGCCGCACCTTTGCCTTCGCTTGCAGGGCGGTCTCACGCGAGAGGTACTTCTTCAGCCACGGTGTCAGCACTGCACGCGCAGGCAGCCCGGCCACGCTGGTGAACTCGGCAAGGTCTTCCGGCCGCGCGCTCGCCAACACCGCCTTGAACGCCGGATGCGCGTCAGATTCCTCGGTCACGGCAAACGCCGTGCCCAACTGCACGCCCGCCGCGCCTTGCGCCAGCCAGTGCCGAACCTGCTCGTGACGGTGGATCCCGCCGGCCACGATCAGCGGTACACGGGACCATTCGATGCCGAGCGTCGCATAGATTTCCCGGCACTCCGCGAGCACGCGATCGAACGAGAAGCGTGCGTCGCCCAGCTCTTCGATGCGTGACGCCCCGAGATGCCCGCCCGCATGTGCTGGATGCTCGATGACGATGGCGTCCGGCAGGCGGCCCTTCTTCATCCACTTGCGCAACACGAGGCTGACGCCGCGCGAGTCCGACAGAATCGGGATGAGCGCGACGCCTGGATGAGACGCCGTGAGTTCCGGCAGGTCGAGCGGCAATCCGGCACCCATGACGATGGCATCGGCGCCGCTCTCGCACGCCTGTCGTACCAGCGATGCGTGTGCGCTCACCGCCTTCATGACGTTGACCGCCACCAGTCCGTGACCGTCGGCAATCGCCTTGGCGGCGTGGATCTCGCGGTCCAGTGCAATCAGGTTGACCGCCTCGATGGCCGCCTTCTTGCCCTCGGGGGTGTGAAGGCCGTCGACTTCGGCGAGCAGGTCAGGATGATGGTGGCGCAGATCGATACTCGCGATCGTCCCCATGCCGTTGTGCCGTGCCACCGTGCCGGCGAGCCGGTGCGCGGAGATGCCGATGCCCATGCCGCCTTGCACTACCGGCACCAGCCGGCGGCCGGCCAGCGTCAACCATTGCTCGTTCATGTCAGTTCCGTCCATCGAGGTGGGCTCGCGCGGGCGATGGCGCCGTGTGACGGCGCGCCCACGCGAAAAGGGCAGTCTGGCACCTGCCCCGCGAACGGGTCTTGCGATGGGTCAAGCGCGGGCGCACTCAGACGGTGTGGAGCCTGCGGCATGACGTCGCAGCCGCTGGCCCCGCGTGTGGCCGCTTGTGAGCAGACGCTAGTCCGCGCGGGCTTTGGGCGGCGTGCCGCTCAGTTTCATGCCGAGGCCACGCAGGAACACGCGCAGCCCGTCGGCCTTTCCCAGTTGCGGACGATGACGGAAGACGTCGTAGTTGACGGCTTCAATCCGGTCGAGGATGCGCAATCCACCATGCACCACGCAACATAGTTCCAGGCCGAAGCGGCCCGGTACACGGTTGGCGAGCGGCGCGCCGCGCAGCATCATCCGCCGGGCGAAGTCGACTTCGTAGCGCATGAGCGCGCGCCAGCGCTCGTCGAACGCCTGCGCGCCGATGTCGGCATCGGTCACCCCGAACCGGGCCATGTCGTCCTGCGGCAGGTACACGCGCGCCTTGCGCCAGTCGACTTCCACGTCCTGCCAGAAGTTGATGAGTTGCAGGGCCGAGCAGATGTCGTCCGAGCAGGCGATGTTCTCGGGCGTGTCGAGCTTGAAAAGGGCGAGCATGATGCGCCCGACCGGGTCGGCCGAGCGGCGCGTGTAGTCGCGCAGATCGGCGAATGTCGCGTATCGCTTGACGTCGATGTCCTGATCGAACGCGCTCAGCAGGTCGGAGAACGGCTGGACCGGGAGCCGATGCTCGGCAATGACACGCGCGAGGGCCGCAAAGAGCGGCTTGTCGGGCGACGTGGGCTGTCCGGCGGCGATCTTGTCGAGTTCCGCCTGGTACGCCGCGAGGCCGGCGTGACGCTCGGCGTCGGACGCATCGCCCTCGTCGGCAATGTCGTCGGCCGTGCGCGCGAAGTTGTAGATCACGCCGACCGGCGCGCGCATCTCGCGCGGCAGCAGGATACTGGCGACCGGGAAGTTCTCGTAATGCTCGATCTTGGCGTCGGAAGTCATCAGGCGGGTGGGCAAATGGGGCAACGCGGCAGCGCTGAGGGCCCCGAGATTCTATGCTATCGTTCCGAATCCTGGCGGGAAAGTCGCGCCAATCCCCGGTATACTTCCCTCCTTGCAAGAATCCCCTGAGTTTTTTCCGTGGTGTCACCCCGTTCCCCTGCACGACGAGGAGCCTCGTGAGCGTCGCCGAACCAATCGAAATGTCGCCTGAGCCAAGCAGTGCACGCGTGGCGTCGGGCAGCAGTTTTTACGCTGCCATGCGCATTCTGCCGCCCGCGCAGCGCGAAGGCATGTTCGAGATTTATGCCTTTTGCCGCGCCGTAGACGACATTGCCGACGACGGCGATGACACGTCGGCGAGCCGCATGGCGCGTCTGGCCGCGTGGCGACGCGATCTGGCCGATCTGTACGACGGACGCCCGGCGCCGTCGCTCGCGAACCTTGCCCGCGTGGTCAAGCAGTTCGGCCTGAAGCACGACGACTTTCTCGCCGTGATCGACGGCATGGAAATGGATGCCTGCGGCCCCATCGTCGCGCCCGACCTGCCCACGCTCGATCTGTATTGCGATCGCGTGGCGAGCGCCGTCGGTCGTCTGTCGGTCAAGGTGTTCGGCATGCCCGAACAGGACGGTATCGATCTGTCCTATCACCTCGGCCGTGCCCTGCAATTGACGAATATCCTGCGCGACATCGACGAAGACGCCGGCATCGGCCGCGTCTATCTGCCGCGCGAAACGCTGGCCGAGGCCGGCATCGTGGGCGCCACGCCGCAGAACGTCGTTGCCGCCCAGCTCGACCGCGCCTGTGCGCCCCTGGTGGCGCAGGCCCGAGAACATTATGCAAAGGCGCGCGCGATCATGGCGCCTTACCCGCGCCGCGTGGTGATTGCGCCCGCTGTGATGGCCAAAGCCTACGGCGCGATCCTCGACAAGCTCATTGCGCGCGGCTTCGCCGTGCCTCGCGAGCGCGTGCGTGTGCCGCGCTGGCGCCTCATGCTGATGCTGCTGCGGCAGATGGCGTTCTGATGTCGGGCACGGCTCACGTTATCGGTGCCGGTCTGGCAGGCCTGGCCGCCGCGGTAAGGCTCGTGAAGCGTGGCGTGCCGGTCGTGCTGCATGAGGCGGCACCGCAGGCGGGCGGACGCTGCCGGTCCTACTTCGACCGGCAGTTGAACGCGGTGATCGACAACGGCAATCACCTGGTGCTCTCGGGCAATACAACGATGCGCGAATTTACGCGCACCATCGGCTCCGAACACACATTGACCGGCCCCGATCGTGCGGAATTCGCGTTCGTCGATCTGACGAGCGACGAGCGCTGGACGGTGCGTCTGTCGGAAGGGCGCCTGCCATGGTGGATATTCGACAGTAACGCCCGCGTGCCGGGCACGAAGTGGTTGGACTACCTGTCGCTCGCGCCGCTGCTGCGCGCCGGACCCGACGCGACCATGACCGACGCGATGCGCTGTCCGCCCGCGCTTTATCAGCGCCTGATTCACCCGTTGTTTCTCGCCGTGCTCAACGCCGATCCGGCCGAAGGCTCTGCGCAGATGGCGGCCGCCGTTATTCGCGAAACGCTCGCGGCGGGCGGCAAGGCCTGTCATCCGCTGATCGCGAGCGAGGGCCTGGACGTGTCGTTCGTCACGCCCGCGCTGGCATTCCTGGAAGCGCACGGCGCACGCGTGATGATGCAGCATCGCGTGCGGGCATTGGGATTTTCGCCGGATGACAGTCGTGTGGAATCGATCGATTTTGGCGACGGACCGCAGGCGTTGGCGGCGGACGATGCCGTCGTGCTGGCGGTGCCGCCAAACGTGGCGGCTGGGCTGGTGCCGGATCTGACGACGCCCGACGAATACCGGGCCATCGTCAACGCCCATTTCCAGGTGCCGCCGCCGCCGGGCTGCCCGCCGATGATCGGCGTGGTGAACGGCGTGAGCGACTGGATCTTCGCGTTCGACGGCCGGTTGTCGGTGACGATCAGCGGGGCGGATCATTTGCTCGACGAATCGCGGGAAGCGCTCGCGCTGCGCATCTGGAACGAGGTCGCGCGCGCCTGTCAGGTACCCGCCACGCCGATGCCGGTGTGGCAATTGGTGCGCGAGAAGCGCGCCACGTTTGCGGCAACGCCGGCGCAGGACAAGCGTCGCCCCGGCGCGCGCACGCGCTGGCGCAATCTCGCGCTCGCCGGAGACTGGACGGCCACCGGCCTGCCCGCGACCATCGAAGGCGCGCTGCGCAGCGGCAACCGGGCGGCCGACGTGCTGCACCCCGCCTGAGGCTTGTCGAACCGTCTCGCGCATGAGCCGGGCGACAGAACCCGGCACCTATCGTCAATGACACTGTTTAACCGGCGCGTACGCCGCGCCGATCACACGCCTTTGAGTAGGCAAGAATGCCATGGACACGATACGCGATGCTTCCGAAAAGGAAGCGCGACGCACGGCCACTGCCACGGCCGTGGACCTCAAACTGCATACCGAGCTTGCCCAGAAGGTGAGCACGGCAATGGCAACGCAGACGCTCGAGACGGGTATCGACCGCTCGATCGCAGCATTGCTCGACCTGCAACAAGACGACGGTCATTGGCTCTTCGAACTGGAAGCCGACGCCACGATTCCGGCGGAATACGTGCTGCTGCGTCACCATCTGGCCGAGCCGGTCGACGCCGAACTCGAAGCGAAGATCGCCGCCTATTTGCGCCGCATCCAGGGCGAGCACGGCGGCTGGCCGCTGTTCCACCAGGGCAAGTTCGACATGAGCGCGAGCGTGAAGGCGTATTTCGCGCTCAAGATGATCGGCGATCCCATTGACGCCCCGCACATGGTGCGTGCCCGCGAGGCCATCCTCTCGCGCGGCGGCGCGCAGAACTCGAACGTCTTCACGCGCATCTTGCTGGCGTTGTACGGTGTGCTGGAGTGGAAGGCCGTGCCGATGATGCCCGTCGAGATCATGCTGTTGCCGCAGTGGTTCCCCTTCCATCTGTCGAAGGTGTCGTACTGGGCGCGCACGGTGATCGTGCCGTTGCTTGTGCTGCAAGCCAAGCGCCCGCGCGCCCGTAATCCCAAGGGTGTCGGTATCGACGAACTGTTTATCGGCAGTCCCAAAGACGTGGGTCCGCCCAGGCGCGCACCGCACCAGAGCCGCTTCTGGTTCACGTGCTTTTCGGGCGTCGATCATGTGCTGCGAGCCCTCGATCCGTTCTTTCCGAAAAAACTGCGAGAGAAGTCGATCCAGCGTGCCGTCGCGTTCGTCGAGGAACGCCTGAACGGCGAAGACGGCCTCGGTGCGATTTATCCGGCCATGGCCAACGCGGTCATGATGTACGACGCGCTTGGCTATCCCGAAGCGCATCCGAGCCGCGCAATGGCCCGCCGGTCGGTCGAGAAGCTCGTGACACCCGCCGATCACGAGACTTATGTGCAGCCGTGCCTGTCGCCGGTGTGGGACACCGCGCTGGCCGCGCACGCGCTGCTCGAAACTGGCGACAAGCGCGCCATCGAGCAGGCGGGCAAGGGGCTCAAGTGGCTCATTCCGCTGCAGATCCTGGACGTGCGCGGCGACTGGATTTCGCGCCGCCCGAACGTGCGTCCGGGCGGTTGGGCCTTCCAGTTCGCGAATCCGCACTACCCGGATGTCGACGACACCGCCGTGGTCGCCATGGCGATGGATCGCTACGAGAAACTCGTGGGCGCCTTCGGGAACGACACGGTCGACGCGAGCCCGCGGCCGATGCGTCACGCGATCGATCGCGGCACGGAGTGGGTCATCGGCATGCAGAGCGGCAACGGCGGCTGGGGCGCATTCGAGCCCGAGAACACGCATCTGTATCTGAACAGCATCCCGTTCTCGGACCATGGCGCCTTGCTCGATCCGCCGACGGTGGACGTCTCCGCGCGATGCCTGTCGATGCTCGCGCAATTGCCGCCATCGCCGGAGCGCAAGGCCTCGGCCGATCTGGCGTTGAAATACATTCTCGACGATCAGGAAGCCGATGGCAGTTGGTACGGCCGCTGGGGTATGAATTTCGTGTACGGCACGTGGTCGGCCATGTGCGGCCTGCAGGCGGCGGGGGTGTCGCCGGCGCATCCGGCCATGGCGCGCGCGGCGCAGTGGCTCCTCTCGATCCAGAACGCCGACGGCGGATGGGGCGAGGATGGCGAGAGCTACAAGCTCGACTACCAAGGCTACGAAGCGGCACCGAGCACGGCGTCGCAAACGGCGTGGGCGCTGCTCGGCCTGATGGCGGCGGGCAAGGCCGACGACCCGGCGGTCAAGCGCGGTGTCGATTATCTGCTGAGTACGCAGAACGATGAAGGGCTGTGGGACGAAGCCCTGTACACGGCGACGGGCTTCCCGCGCGTGTTCTATCTACGCTATCACGGCTATCGCAAGTTCTTCCCGCTGTGGGCACTCGCGCGATACCGCAACCTGACGGTGCGCAACGACTGCCCGGTGCCGTGCGGGATGTGATCGCGCCCGCCATGACCCCGCCCATCATCGTGGTGACCGGCATGCCTTTCGAAGCGCGCATCGCGCGCGGCGACGGAGTGGTCGTGGTCTGCGCGCAAAACAATACGCTCGCGTCAGACCTGCAGGCCGCAATGGCACGCGACGGCGCGCGCGGGCTGGTGAGCTTCGGCACGGCGGGCGGTTTGAGGCCCGGCGTGGCGCCCGGTCGATGGGTGATTGCGCATAGGGTATTGGATATGCCGCAGCAGGCGCACGCGTATGTGTCGTGCGTGCGCTGGGCCGATGCGCTGCGTCGTGCGATGCCCGACGCCTTGCACGCCGATCTGGCCGGGGTGACGGCCCCCGTCGTCAGGGCCGACGACAAGGCCGCAGTGTGGCGCGAGAGCGGGGCGGCGGCGGCCGACATGGAGTCGCACATCGTCGCACGCGTGGCACAGGCGCACGGACTACCGTTCGTCGCCGCCCGCGTGGTGATCGACCCGGCGGAGCGCTCGCTCCCCCCGGCGGCGCTCGCCGGACTTCGCAGCGACGGCTCCACCGATATCCTCGGCGTGCTGCGCTCGCTCGCCGTCAATCCGCTTCAATTGCCCTCGCTGCTGAGTGTCGGGAAAGACGCGAGCCGTGCCAAACAGGCCATGCGCCATGGACGCGAGGTCATCGCCCTCACACTGGGCGATGGCTTCGGCGCGGTGGCCGCGGGGATCTGATCGCCGCGTCGTTTCTTGCGCGCCTCATCAAGACGGCAATCAATAAAAATGCCAGCGCGTCGTTGCAGACGGGCTGGCATTTTTGCCTTCTGGCACACGCCATTACGTGTGCCGGTTCAAGCGTCCGACGATTGCTGGCCGCGTGCTTGAGCGCGTCCCTTCCACATGCCACCGCGACCGCGCCAGTGCTGTAGCGCCGAGTCGAACGTGAAGACGGTATAGAGCGCAGCGACGAGCGGCAGCAACGGGCCGAAGCTCGACGGCTGCCGGTAGAAGCGCAACATCGGCACGTAGGCCAGCGTCATCGCTATCCACGCAAAGAGGCCGAGCCATTGGGCGATGCCCGTGGCAAAGATCGTCATGACCGGCGGCACGATGAACGTAAGCAGCAGCGAGACGAGGGTGCCCGCAAGCAACACCGGCGAATACTGCAACTGCGCGTAGGCCGTGCGCGACACCATCTTGCGAATCTCGCCGAGGTTGTCGTACGGCCGGACGCTCAGGGCGCGCTCGGTCAACCCCAGCCAGATCGCGCCTTGCCGCTTGAGCAGGCGTCCCATCGCGCAGTCGTCGATGATCTCGTCGCGAATGGCTTCGATGCCGCCACCGGCTTCGAGCGAGGCGCGATGGATCAACATGCATCCGCCCGCGGCCGCAGCCATGCGTTTCTTCGGATCGTTGACCCACGCGAACGGGTAAAGCATCTGGAAGAACAGTACGAACGCTGGAATCAGTGTGCGCTCGAACCAGGCAGTGCAGCGCAGCTTCGCCATCAGCGAGACGAGCACGCGGTCATCGCTCACCGCCCGCGTGACCAGACGGCGTACGTTCTCGGGGAGATGGGCAATGTCGGCGTCGGTGTGCAGGAGGTAGTCGGGGGCGACGCCATCGCCGTTCGTGCCCGGATCGCTCGCGAACGCGACCCCTTGGCTCACGGCCCACAGCTTGCCGGTCCAGCCGCCGGGCAGGGGCTGGCCGCTGAGCACATCCACGCGGCGCGTGAAGCCGTCCGCCGCTGCCCGCGCGGCGGCTTCGCGCGCGAGATCGGCTGTGCCGTCGCTGCTCTGGTCGTCGACGACCACGATGCGCAGCCGCCCGGCATAGTCCTGGCGGCACAGCGATGCTACGACCTGTCCGATCGATTCCGCCTCATTGCGCGCGGGAATGATCACCGCCACCGCAGGCCAGACGTCGGGCACAGGCAGACGGTCTTCATCCAGATCGTCGCGCTCGCGCGCACGCCAGAAGCCGCCTTGTGAGCTGAGCAGGTAGATCCAGATGCCCAGCGACAGCGCGGCGATCCAGGCCAGAACGGTCATGTCAGATATCCGGCGGAGCCAAACCAGGCGAGCGCGTCCTGCAGGCCCGCGGCGTAGGGACGGGCGCTGTAGCCGAGGTCGCGTTTCGCCTTCTCTGACGAGAAATACATCTGATACCGCGACATCTTCAAGCCATCGACCGTGACGAACGGTTCCTTGCCGGTAAAGCGCGCAACGCCTTGCGCCGCCATCGCGAGCGGATAGAGCGGCCAGCGCGGCAGCGCGATCTTCGGAGCGCGGCGCCCCACCATGTCGGCGATGCCCGCGAGCATTTCGCGCAGTGGCACGTCGTCGCCGCCAAGAATGTAGCGCTCACCGATGCGGCCGTGCTCCAGGGCGAGCAGATGGCCTTCGGCGCAGTCGTCGACGTGCACGAGGTTAAGCCCGGTATCGACGAACGCGGGGATCTTGCCCTGCGCGGCCTCGACGATGATGCGTCCCGTCGGCGTGGGCTTGATATCGCGTGGTCCGATGGGCGTAGACGGATTGACGATCACGGCGGGCAGGCCGTCGTGGGCGATCATTCGTTCGACCAGACGCTCGGCGGCGACCTTGCTGCGCTTGTATACGCCGATGGTCGTGGCTTCGTCGTTCGGGGAGGTTTCGTCGACGGGGCCGACGGCGTCGTGCACGCGCAGCGTGGCAACGCTGCTGGTGTAGACCACGCGCCCGACGCCCGCGCGCAGCGCGGCTTCCATCACCGTGCGCGTGCCGTCGATATTGGCCCGCATGATGTCGCTGGGGTCTTTCGCCCAGAGACGATAGTCGGCGGCCACGTGGAGCAGGGCATCCACGCCGGCAAGCGCGCGCTGCATCGACGCCGCGTCGCGCATATCGCCCTCCACGACCTCGACAGGAAGATCGGCGAGGTTCGCGCGTGGACTGGTGCCGCGCACCAGCAGGCGAACCTCGTGACCGCGCGCCAGCGCCGCGCGTGCTACCGCAGACCCGACGAACCCGGAGGCGCCGGTGACCAGGACACGCGACGGCATTTAGGCCTTGACCCGGCGCAACTCGTCGAGCTTGATCTCGACGTGCTTCGAGAAGACGAACTCGGCCGGACGCTGCTTGGCGAACGAAACATCATCGGCCATCGCGCCGTCCGTGCGTACCCCCTTGAGCGCCACGCCCAGCGCGCGCAACGGGTGCGAGAGCGTCTCGTTCACGGCGGTGGCTTCGAAACCGCTGTGCACCATGCAGTCGGCGCACTTCTCGTAGTTGCCCACGCCGTACTTGTCCCAGTCGGTGGTATCCATCAGTTCCGTGTACGTCTTGGCATAGCCTTCGCCAAGCAGGTAGCACGGACGCTGCCAGCCGAACACGGTGCGCGTCGGGTTGCCCCACGGCGTGCAATGGTACGAACGGTTGCCAGCGAGGAAATCGAGGAACAGGCTCGACTGGCTGAACGTCCAGTTCTTGCCGCCGTTGCCGCGCTTGAGAATGTCGCGGAACAGTTGCTTGGTCTTCGAGCGGTTCAGGAAGTGCTGCTGGTCCGGGGCGCGCTCGTAGGCATAGCCCGGCGACACGGTAATGCCGTCGAGGCCCATTTCCTTCGTGGAATCGAAGAACTTGGCCACCTTTTCCGGGTCGGCGTTGTTGAACAGCGTGCAGTTGATGTTCACGCGGAAGCCACGTGACTTGGCCAGCTTGATGGCGGCCACGGCGCGTTCGTACACGCCATCCTGCGACACGGCGGCGTCGTGCATTTCACGGTCGCCGTCGAGGTGAATCGACCAAACGAAGAACGGGCTCGGCTGGTAGTCGTCGATCTTCTTCTCGAGCAGCAGCGCGTTCGTGCACAGATAGACAAACTTCTTGCGCGCGATGATGCCCTTGACGATCTCCGGCATTTCCTTGTGCAGCAGCGGTTCGCCACCGGCAATCGAGACCACCGGCGCGCCGCATTCATCCACGGCATCGAGCGAATCCTTGAGCGAGACGCGCTGGTTCAGAATGGGGTCCGGATAGTCGATCTTGCCACAGCCCGAGCAGGCGAGATTGCAGCGGAACAACGGTTCGAGCATCAGCACCAGCGGGTAGCGCTTGTTGCCCTTGAAGCGTTGTTTCATCAGATAGGCGCCAACATACGCCTGTTGCAGGAAGGGGATGGCCACGTTCGGCTCCTGTTCGTATTGCGTTAGCCGGCCAGCGCGTGATGCGCGGCGACCGGCTCGTCTTTGGTCAGTTCCGACGGCAGGCGAAACTGGATGGTTTCCTCGATGCCGTCCATGAGAGTCACTTCGACGGTGTCGATGCGACGCAGCGCGTCGATCACGTCTTCGACCATGCGTTCGGGCGCCGACGCCCCAGCGGTGATGCCGATGCGGGCCTGGCCGCGCACCCATGCCGGATCGACCTCGGTGCCGTCGGCCACGAGATAGCTCGGCAGCCCCATTTCGGCGCCGATTTCGCGCAGGCGGTTCGAGTTCGAGCTGTTCGTCGCACCCACCACGAGCAGCACGTCCACACGCTCGCACAGCTCGCGCACGGCCGTCTGGCGGTTTTGCGTGGCGTAACAGATGTCCTTGGTGTCCGGACCGACAATATCGGTAAAGCGACCTTGCAGCGCCGCAATGATACCGCGAGTCTCGTCGACCGACAGCGTGGTCTGCGTCACATACGAGACCGGGGTGTCGACGGCCAGCGGCAGCGCGTCGACATCGCGCTCGGTCTGCACGAGATGCACGGGGCCGTCGATCTGGCCCATCGTGCCCTCGACTTCCGGGTGCCCGGCGTGGCCGATCAGAATGACGTCACGCCCGGCGGACACGTAATTCTTGCCTTGCAGGTGCACCTTGGTCACGAGCGGGCAGGTGGCATTGAGCACTCGCAGGCCGCGCGTCTGTGCTTCCTGTTCAACGACGCGCGCCACGCCATGGGCACTGAAAATAGTGACCGCACCCGCGGGGGCTTCGGACAGCTCGTCGATGAAGCGCGCGCCCTTGGCCTTGAGCGAATCGACCACATGCTTGTTGTGGACGATCTCATGGCGCACGTAGACCGGGGCGCCGTATTTTTCCAGGGCGCGTTCCACGATCTCGATGGCACGTATGACACCCGCACAAAAACCGCGGGGTTGGGCAAGGAAGACTTGCATTCAGCTCTCCGGCTCAGGTCGGCCGGGATGACGGTTCCCATCGAGGTTGCATGTCCTGATCGCCATGGCCTCATGGCGCCCGCGGCACCAGTGCCAGTGGCAATTCGCGCGCACCCTTGGGGGGACCGCCGTCCGGTCGTTTGACAAGCGACGATTGTAACCGCCGCCGCCAAATGCTGCTGACCACTCCCGAGTCGAGAGACGTCAGTGCATATTTCGTAAATGTTGACGAATCGGCGCTTATCTGGATCGGATTTGCGCCGAAGGTGCCGCCAAGTCGCCACGGACACCCTGGGCCCGCCGGCACGGGATGCGGCAGGTGCAGTCAAGCCTTTGATTTTACTTGCCGAAACGCGCGTTCTTGTCGCGCAAGTAGGTGATCAGGCCGTCGATGCCGCCCTGGGCGATGCGCGCCTTGAATTGCGGTTGATACAACTGGATGAGCCATGCGTTGGCCACGTTCTCGCCCATCATGTTGATGTCGTAGATCTTCCACCCCTTGTCCGTCTTGGCCAGACGATAGGCCACCGACAGATTGTCGCCATTGCCGCTGACCGAGGCGCCCACCACCACGTCGCTGCTGTTCGCCGTGAGTTTGGCCGGCGTGAACTTGAACGAGATCTGGCTGCCGCGCACCTGCGAGAGTTGCAGCGCGAAGGTGTTCACGAGCAACTGCTGGAACTGCTCGAAGACCTGCTGCTGCTGCGCCGGCGTGGCCGCATCGAACGCCTTCGAGCCGACGGCGTAACGCGTGGTCCGATGGAAATCGGTATAGGGCAGGAAGTCGCGGGCCACAACACGCGCGGTGGCGGCGACATCGCCGTCGCGGGCCGCCGCGTCGGCCTTGGCCGCCTTGACGACGGTCTCGACCGCCGTCTTCACAATGTCGTTCGGATTGTTGCTGCTCGCCTGGGCCCAGGCGCCGGAAGCGACGCCGATACCGCTGAATGCGACGGCCGAGAGCGCCGTCACCAGAAATTTATTCATACCGTCTTCGTGGGTTTCAATCGGGTTGGCCGTAGTGTAGTTCACGCGGCCTTGTATACTGCTGCGATTTCGTAAATTCACCGTTTCCTTGTCTTCCATGAGCTGATCGACGGACTTCGTCCGCGATTGGTTCCCCGGTATCGCTTGATACATCGCGTTTCGTGACTTTTTAGAGAGCGGCGGCCGGGGCAGGGAGACCTCTACTCTCTTCCGGAACCGTTACATGCTGACGTCGCTCGTCGTGCGCATCGTCCGTTTTTCGGCGAAGCACGCGTACCTGGTCATTTTCGCTTCGCTCCTGCTCGTGATGGCGAGTTGCGTGTACGTCGCCAAGCACTTCGCGATCAACACGGATATCTCGGGTCTGATCGATCTGAATACGCCCGCCGCCGAGCGCGGTCGTGCCATCGATCGCGCTTTCCCGCAGAAGACAGACCTCACCTTGGCCGTAGTGCAGGCCCCGGCCGCCGAGTTCGCCGACCGGGCCGCCGCCGAGCTGGCCGCGAAGCTGGTGACCGAGACCGACGTGTTCCGGGCGGTGAGCCGTCCCGGCTCGGGGGAGTTCTTTGCGCACAACGCGCTGCTCTTCGCGCCGCTCGACGACGTGAAGTCGCTCACGGGCAAGCTGGATGACGCCAAGCCCCTGCTCAACCGTCTGGCGCAGGACCCGAGCCTGACCGGTTTGTCGAACCTGCTGTCGGTGACGCTGCAAACGCCGCTTCTCACCGGGCAAGTCAAGCTGCCGGAGATGGCGAACCTGCTCGGGGATGCGGCCGAGACGACCGAGGCGGTGCTTGCCGGGCGTCCGGCGGCCATGTCGTGGCGAGCGCTCGTCGCGCCCGACACCGTGGCCCGCAGCTACGTCCAGGTGCAGCCGAAGGTGGACTACGCCGCCCTCGAAGCCGGGGCGAATGCCGCGACGCGCATTCGCGAGGCGGTGGCCGACCTGAAGCTGGGTGAGCGCTATGGCGCGACGGTGCGTTTGACGGGCCCGCGCCCGCTGTCCGACGAGGAGTTCGCCTCCGTGCGTCAGGACGCCGGTCCGAACGCGGTCGTCACGCTGCTCGCCGTGCTGGTCGTGCTGTGGCTGGCGGTGCGCTCGGGCAAGATGATTCTCGCAGTGTTCATCACGCTGCTCGCGGGGCTGGCGGTCACATTCGCGCTCGGTCTGATGATGGTCGGCGCGCTCAACATGATTTCGGTCGCGTTCGCGGTTCTGTTCGTCGGCATTGGGGTGGACTTCGGCATTCAGTTCGGCGTGCGCTATCGCGAGGAGCGCTATCGCCTGGACCATCGGCCCGGAGTGTCGGGCGACGAAGCGCTCCACGGCGCGCTCACGGGGGCGGGCCGGGCCATTGCGATGCCGCTGTCGCTGGCCGCCGCCGCCACGGCCGCGAGTTTCTTCTCGTTTCTGCCGACCGATTATCGCGGCGTGTCCGAACTCGGATTGATCGCCGGCGTGGGCATCCTGTGTGTGGCATTCCCGTCGGCCATCACCTTGTTGCCGGCGCTCATCAGTGTGTTCAAGCCGAAGGGCGAACCGAGTCCGCCGGGCTTTCGCAGTCTCGGTCCGGTCGACGAATTCACCGAGAAGCACCGCAAGCCGTTGCTGTACGGCACGCTCGCCCTCGTGGTCGCGGGCCTGCCGCTGCTCGCCCATTTGCACTTCGACTTCAACCCGTTGCATCTGAAGGATCCGAACACGGAGTCGATGGCGACGCTGAGGGATCTGGCCAATTCGCCGGAGGCCGGGGTCAACGACGTGCAATTGCTCGCCCCGACGCTCGCCGCCGCCGACGCCGACGCCGCGAAGCTGCGCGCCGTGCCGGAAGTCGGTCGCGTGGTCACGCTCACGACGTTCCTGCCGGCAGAGCAACCCGCCAAGCTTGCGTTGATCGGCACGGCGGCCGAATCGTTGCTGCCGGTGCTTTCACAAACGCCGCTGGCACCGGTGGCCGATGCGGCGCGCGTGTCGGCGCTCAAGACCGCCGCCGGTCAGTTGGAGGACGCCGCGCTCGATCATCCGGGCGACGGCGCAAAGCCGGCGCAGCGTCTGGCCGCCGCGTTGCGCAAGCTCGCCGCGGCCGACGCCGCGACACGCGATCGCGCGGAGCGGGCGATCGCCGAGCCGTTGAAGCTCGCGCTCGGTCAGTTGCGCGATGCCCTGCAGCCGCATGCCGTGACGCGCGAGTCGCTGCCCGAGGACATCGCCTCGCAATGGGTGGCGGCCGATGGGCGCGCGCTCGTGAACATCTCGCCGCGCGTGGAGAAGGGCGCGGATCCGAGTGACGACGCCATGCTGCGCAAGTTCAGTGCCGCCGTGCTGGCGACCACCCCGGACGCCGTAGGGGGACCGATCTCGATCCTGCGCTCGGCCGACACGATCATTCGCGCGTTCATCGAGGCGGGGGCGCTGGCGTTGCTTTCGATCACCTTGCTGCTATGGCTGGCGCTGCGCAACTTTGGCGACGTGCTGCGCACACTGGTGCCGCTGCTGGTCTCGGCGGGCGTCACGCTCGAACTCAGCGTGTTGATCGGCCTGCCGCTGAACTTTGCGAACATCATCGCGCTGCCATTGCTGCTGGGCGTGGGCGTGGCGTTCAAGATCTACTACGTGATCGCGTGGCGTCACGGGCAGACTCGGCTGCTCGCATCGGGTCTGACGCAGGCGATCGTGCTGTCGGCCGCGACCACGGGCATCGCCTTCGGCAGCCTGTGGCTGTCGCATCACCCGGGCACGTCGAGCATGGGCAAGCTGCTGGCGCTCTCGCTCGTCTGCACGCTGATCGGCGCCGTGTTCTTCCAGCCGGTGCTCATGGGCAAGCCGCGCAAGAAGCCGGCGCCGCCGCCAACAACCTGACGGCAGCGACGCAAGGCAAAACGGCACCGAAAGGTGCCGTTTGTCGCTTTGGATGCGCTGAATCGAGCGGGATAAACCGCCGTACTCACGTCGTCGAGGGCACCGCCTCAACCTTGCCGCCGAGACGCTCGGCCAGCGCCCGGCGAATCGATGCGGCGATGCCCGGGGCGTCGAGCCCGACCGACGCGAGTTGTTGCGCGGGCGTGCCCTGATCGATGTAGGTGTCCGGCAAGCCCAGTTGCAGCAGCGGGACTTGCACGCCATTGGCATTGAGCGCCTCGACACAGGCCGTGCCCGCACCGCCCATCACCGCGCCCTCTTCGAGGGTGACGACGAGGTCGTGCGTGCGCGCCATGTCGAGCAGCGTCGCGTCGTCGAGCGGCTTGACGAAGCGCATGTTGACGACACTCGCGTCGAACTCGATGGCCACCTGTTCCGCCGGTGCGACCATCGAGCCGAACGCCAGCATTGCCACGCGACGGCCTGCCGGGGCGGCGCTTCGGCGCCGTATCTGGGCCCGGCCCACGGGCAGCGTCGACAACCCCGATTCGATCGTTACGCCGGGACCGGTGCCACGCGGATAACGCACGGCGCTGGGGCCGTCGATCCCGAGTGCCGTCTGCAACATCTGACGGCATTCGTTCTCGTCCGCCGGGGCCATCACCACCATGTTGGGGATGCAGCGCAGATAGGCGATGTCGTAGGCGCCCGCATGGGTGGCGCCATCCGCGCCGACCAGGCCGCCGCGATCGATCGCGAAGACGACCGGCAGGTTCTGCAAGGCCACATCGTGGATCAACTGGTCGTAGGCGCGTTGCAGGAACGTCGAATAGATGGCCACGACGGGCTTGAGCCCTTCGGTCGCCAATCCCCCGGCGAAGGTCACCGCATGTTGCTCGGCGATGCCGACGTCGTAGTAGCGCTCGGGGAAGCGCTGCTCGAACGCGACGAGGCCGGAGCCTTCGCGCATGGCCGGTGTGATCCCGATGACACGCGGGTCGGCGGCCGCCGCATCGCACAGCCATTCGCCAAAGACCTGCGTATAGGTCTTCGCCGACGCGGCACCCGGTGCGGCCGGGCGAATGCCTTCGCTCGGATTGAACTTGCCGGGGCCGTGATAGAGAACGGGATCGGCCTCGGCGAGCTTGTAGCCGCGTCCCTTGCGCGTGACGACGTGCAGGAACTGCGGCCCCCTGAGTGCCTTGATGTTCTCGAGCGCGGGAATCAGCGCGTCGAGATCGTGGCCGTCGATGGGGCCCAGGTAATTGAAGCCGAACTCCTCGAACATCGTGCCCGTGGGGGACACGAGGGCCTTGGCGTGCTCTTCGAGCTTGTGGGCCAGCTCGCGCATCGGCGCGGGCGCGTTGCGCAGCAACTGCCGCACGCTTTCCTTGCCCGCCGAGTAGAACTGCCCGGACATCAGCCGCGTGAGGTACTGATTGAGCGCGCCGACCGGGGGCGAGATCGACATGTCGTTGTCGTTGAGCACGACGAGGAAGGGCAGGTCGTCGTGGACGCCCGCATTGTTCAGGGCCTCGAACGCTTCGCCCGCCGTCATCGCGCCGTCGCCGATCACGGCAATGGCGTGACGCTTCTCGCCCTTGACGCGGCTGGCCAGCGCCATGCCGAGTGCCGCCGAAATCGACGTGCTCGAATGTGCCGTGCCGAACGTGTCGTAAGGCGATTCGTCGCGCTTCGGAAAGCCCGACAGTCCGTGCCATTGCCGAAGCGTTGGCATCGCCCCACGGCGACCGGTGAGGATTTTGTGCGGATAGGTCTGGTGTCCCACGTCCCACACGATGCGGTCGTTGGGCGTGTCGAAGACATAGTGCAGCGCGATCGTCAGTTCGACCGTGCCCAGGTTCGACGACAGGTGGCCGCCGGTGCGCGAGACGTTATCAAGCACGCAGGCGCGCAATTCGTCGGCCACACGGCGCAAGTCGGCGCGTGAGAGCGCACGCAGGTCGGCAGGGGAGGAGACGCTGGCGAGCAATTCGGTCATGGTCAAAGGTTCGTTCCCGCGCTCACTTCGCCAGCCGGGCGAAGGACGCCAGCAGGCGGTCGATGTCGGCGGCCGTGAGGTTGCCCATCGTCGAGATGCGGAACAATTCCTTCGACAGGCCGCCTTGGCCCGCGTAGATCACAAAGCCATCGGCCTTGAGCCAGTCGTGCAGACGCGGATAGTCGACCCCGGCGGGCAGCTTGTAGGCCCGCAGCACCACGGACGACTCGCCCGGCGGCAGTGCGCTGTCGATGCCCAGCGCGGCCAGACCGGCGCGCACCTGCTCGGCGAGCGCGCCGTAATGGGCGTGACGTGCTTGCCACCCCCCGGCGTCGTCGAGTTCGCGCAGCGCCTCCACGAGCGCGTAGTAGGCATGCACCGACGGCGTAAACGGCGTGTTGCGCTCGGCCTGAAGCTTGGCCAGGCGCGCGATGTCGAGGTAATACGTGCGGCTCGCGGCCTTGGCGAGGGCGTCCTTGCGCACCATCACGAACGACACGCCCGGCACGCCATGCACGCACTTGTTCGCGGTGGCGGCCACGGCCACGATACCGGAATCGTTGAAGTCGAGGGCCTCGGCGGCAAAGCTGCTCACGCCGTCCACCAGCAGGCCGATGCCGCGCTCACGGCATGCACCGGCGAGACCGGTCAGATCGTTCAGGCGGCCCGTCGTCGTCTCATGGTGGATGATCGCCACGTGGGTGTACGGACGATCGCCCGCGGTGTCGAGCTTGTCGACGATCTGTGCCAGGTCGGGCGCTTGCATCCATTCGAAATGGATGACGTCGTGATCGATGCGGTATTGCTTCGCGATCTGAGAGATGCGCTCGCCGTACACGCCGTTCTCGACGATCAGCAGGCGGCCGCCTTCCGGCACAAGGCCTGCCGTCATGCTCTCGACGGCGGCGGTGCCCGAGCCGGTCATCAGCACCGGCGTCCACACGGCCGGATCGAGGCCATACACGGCGGTCAGACGCGCGCGCGCTTCGTCCTGCAGGTCGAAGAATTCGGGCTCGCGGTGGCACAGATCGGGTTGCAGCAAGCTCTTGCGGACACGCTCGGTCAGCGTAACGGGGCCCGGATTCAGTAACAGCATGGCGAAGGTTCCTCGGCAGTTTTTTGAAAGGGGGACGCTCAGGCCGAAGCCTGCGCGCGTTGTGCAATGTGGTCCATCAAGCGCGACTTGACCGCTTCGGGCGTGACTTTCGGGCGTGGCAGCCCGTCAGGCGTTCCCGGACGCGTGCTCAGACAAGCGAAGCGCGGGCCGTCGTTCAGGCGGGCGGCGGGGGCGTCGAACAAGGCTTCGATGACGTCCAGCGTGTCGCCTTCGAGCGCGAGCGCGTAACCGCTGGCCGCTGCGACGCCCGCGAACGAGACCGTTGGCGAGACCGTAGCCTGTGCGCCGGTCGAGTCGTGCGACGCGTTGTCGAGCAGCAGATGCACGAGATTCGACGGCCCGTAAGCGCCCAACGTCGCGAACGCGCCCATGCGCATCAGCGCGGCGCCGTCGCCGTCGAGCGCAACCACGCGCAGGTCGGGGCGCGACAACGCGAGGCCCAGGGCCAATGTCGTCACGCATCCCATCGACCCGACCATGTAGAGCTGGTTGGCGCGGTCGTCGAGCGCGTAAAGTTCGCGTCCGCAAAAGCCGGTCGACGCGAGCACGACGGTGCCTTCGAGCGGCGTCTGGGCGATGATGCGCGCCAGGGCGTCGCGACGCGTGGGCAATTCGGCCGGCGCGACGTCTCGCATGAGCGATACCGGGGCGGGTTGCGCCGGACGCGCGGGGCGCTCGGCCGGTTGCAGCGGGAAGGGAGCGACGCTGCCCTTTTGCATCACGAGCGCATAGGGGCGGCCGGTCTCGTCCATGTGACGAACGGCACGCGCCAGCGCCGGTGCAATCGCCTCGGGTTCGGTCGGGAACAACTCCCAGGGGACTTCCATCAGGTCGAGCATCGCGGGCGTGATCGGGCCCATGAGCGCGTGTTGCGGCTCATCGGTAATGCCCGGCTGGCCGCGCCACGTCACGATCAGCAACTGCGGCAGACGGAAGGTCCACGTGAGCGAGGTCAGCGGGCTCACGGCGTTGCCGAGGCCCGAGTTCTGCATCATCGTGACCGCGCGAGCGCCATGGCCTTCACCGAGCGTTGCCCCGGCGGCGATGGCGACCGCATCGCCTTCGTTGACGGCCGACAGGTAGTGCAGCGTCGGGTCCTGCAGCACATAGTTGATGAACGGCGTGAGGAACGAGCACGGCACACCGGTGTACCACGTGAAGCCGTGCTGGCGTGCGGCTTCGACGAACTGTCCGGCCTCAATCATGCGGGGTCTCCGTCGCGGTGCCGCCCAACGGCGTCTGGCCATGCGCGAAGTCGGCCGCGTGGCGGAATTCGTCCATGTCGTTCACCCCGGCCCAGTGGCCGTGCACGTACTGCACTTCGATCCTGGCGCCGTCGGCGACGAGGGCGTTGATCAGGTCGGGCATGCCGAGCCCGTCGAAGTCCGCGCGGGCCTGCAAGGCCGCGAAGACGCGCAGCAACCGCGCGCGGGCGTCATCGCCTCGCACCCCCAGCAAGCCGATCCAGCGGCCATTGGGCGCACGCCCGGCGTGCGCAGCGTTGGCGCTGATCATCTCCAGCAGTACGCGCTGGCCGAACAGGCCGCGATCGTCGCCGGCGGAGCAATAGGCGAAGTCGCGCACGCTGGCGTTGGCCGCATGCGCGGTTGTCGCTGCCGTCGAGTCGACCGCCACGGTGAAGTCGGCGTCGCTCTCGACCAGATCGCGCACGATGTAGCTGCGGAACAGCAGGTCGCCGTACGAGACGACCGTGTCGTGCGCGAACGCGTTCGCCACGCGCGCGAGCGAGGCAAGCTCGCCGGTCTCGGCGTGACGCTCGTTGATCGCGAGCGTGATGCCCGCCGTGTCGATCGCGTCGGCGCGATAGCCGCCCACGACGGTGATGTCGTTCACGTTCTGCTTCTTGAAGCCGTCGACCAGCCAGCGCAGCAACGGCTTGCCTGCCACGGGAAGCATCACCTTCGGGCGGTCGGTCGTCACGCTCTCGAGGTTCTTGCCGCGGCTCGCGGCCAGCACGATGGCCGAGCGCGGCGCGTTCGCGGCCGACAGGTAGCGGTCCTCGGCTTCGCTGTATTCGGCGGTGTCCTGCAGGCGGAAGATCTCGTCGACGGTCGCGATGCGGTCTTCGACGTTGACGAGCGTCTCGCTGCGGTGAATCTCGGCCGCCACCGCCTGCATGGCCGACGTGGCCGAGCGAATCAGGTGATTCGCCCAGATGGCGACGCTGATGCCCGCTTCGCGGAACACGTCGGTCGGCGTGCTGTAGTACTTGGTCGGCACGATCACCAGCGGGCAGCGGCGGTCCCACTCCCGCGCGAACTGCACGATCTCGTCGGCACGGCTCAGCTTGCTGTGAATCAGGATGGCATCCGCGCCGGCCTGGCGATAGGCCTCGGCACGGCGCAGAGCTTCTTCCATGCCCCAGCCGGCGATCAGCGCTTCGACGCGCGCCACGATGGAGAAGTCGTCGTCGGCCTGAGAGTCCTTGCCTGCCTTGATCTTGCCGCAGAACTCGTCGATATCGGCGAGTGGCTGGCGTTCGCCGCCGATGAAGCTGTTGGTCTTCGGAAAGACCTTGTCTTCGATGCACACGCCGGCCACGCCGCGTTGCTCGAGCTTGCGCACGAGGCGGCGCATGTTGTTGAAGTTGCCGTAGCCGGTGTCGCCGTCGAGCAGGATGGGCAACTGGCTGGCGTCGGCCATGAATTCGAGGTTGTCGACCACCTGCGTCCAACTCGCCTCGTTGTTGTCGCGCACGCCGAACTGCGCCGAAATCGCGAGTCCGGACGCCCAGATGCCCTTGAAACCGGCTTCGCGCACGATGCGCGCGGACAGGCCATTGTGGGCTTCCATCAGGAATTCGAGCTGCGGGCTGCGCAGCATGTCGCGCAGTTGCGACGCACGGGTCGCGACCGGCGGAGGAGCGAATGTGTCGGGCGCGTTCATTCGGACACCATCGTGAGCGGTTCGAGTTGTGGCAGCACCTGGTCGGCGGCGCGCTTCACATCTTCAGGGTAGTCGATTTCGATCCAGGGGAAGCCCGTGACGTCGGCCGTTTCGAATTGCGCGCCGCGCTCGAGCAGCAAATCGCGCACGGCTTCCTCGTGCGGCAGCTTGGCGCGACCCGATTCGACGTAATCGCGCGTGATTTCCGCAAGGCGCGTGGCCGTCGCTTCGTTGAACCGGAAGAAGCCGACCGATTCGCCGACGGTGTCGTAGTCGAGGCCGACCATGACCTGCTTGCGCAACTCGACCGGCACGCCGTTGCGCAGGCACAGCTTGACCGGCTCGTCGCCGACCTCGAAGTCGCGGTCGATGAGCAGGCGGTTTGCCGTCTTGCCCGCGACGAGGGCGTTGAAGATACGCTGGTCGTAGAGCACGTCGGCATCCATGACGAGTACGTCGCCCCCCGCTGTCATGGCGTCGGCGGCGGTGTGCAGCGTCAGCACGCTGCCCAGATGAAACTCGGAATTGAGACGGATCTGCGGACGCGGCGTCCAGTTCAGCCGCTCGATGGCCTCGCTCACTTGCTCGTGATGGAAGCCGAGCGCCAACACGACGTCGGTGATGCCGGCGGCGGCCAGCATGCGCAAGTGGCGCTCCAGCAACGACATGCCGTCGAACTCGAGCAGGCACTTGGGCGACTGCCTGTCTTCCGGCTGGAGCAAACGCAGGCCCATGCCTGCTGCGAGAATGATGGCCCGCATGGTCGATATCCTTCTTTAAAGCGGTGCGGTATCGGTGGCGGCAGGCAGCGACGCGCTGTCTTGCGCGGCCCGCTGGCGGCGCCAGCCGCGTTCGGAGAAATGCAGATAGACGAGGCCGGGCACGCCGAGCAGCAGCTCGCGCGTACGCTTGGCCAGCGAGAGGGCCAGCGCGGCGTCGGCCGGCAGACCCACGAGCGGGGCGAGCAGCAGGTACCCGCCTTCCTGCACGCCGAGTGAGCCCGGCACGAAGAACGCGGCGCCGCGAATGGCCTGCCCGAGGCTTTCGAGCAGCAGGGCGTCGACCCAACTGACCGGGTACCCGATGCACTGCAGAATCAACCAGACCTCCCCGGTGCCGACGATCCAGCCCACGAGACTGAGCGAGAAGCTTGCGAGCACCTCACGGCGCTGGCCGTACAGGCGTTGCACGATGTCGTCGACGGCGTCGGCCCGGTCGAGCAGCGACGACCAGTCGCGCTTGGACGACAGCTTCGGGAGCAGGCGAAACGCCCAGCCGAAGAGGCCGCGCCGCTGCGCCGCGTAGAACGCATAGAGCAGCGCGGAGACAAGCGCGGTGGCGAGCAGCATCGGCAGCCATAGGCTGTCATGGGGGCGGTGTGTGGCGCTGATGCCGAAAACGGCCAGTCCCAGGAGCGCAAACACGATCTGCGCCACGGCTTGCAGCGTCGTACTGACGGTGATGGCCGCTGCGGCTTCGCGTCCGGCCATCCCGCGCTGCTTCATCTGGCGCACCATCGCGATCGGCCCGCCGATCTGTCCGGCGGGTAACAGGCTATTGACCGACTCGCCCACCCAGCGGGTGAGCGTGGCGCGGCGCAGCGAGCACGATTTGGCGACCAGCACCTGGATGGCGGCGGCGTCGAGCAGCAGCGGCACGAGGTGAAACGCCGCGACAGGCAGGAGACCCCAGCCGGCGACGGCCAGCGTGGACATCACCGATCCCGCGCCCTGCCAGATCAACAGGGCGACGAAAAGGGCGAAGCCAAGGGTGAGAGAGACGATGGCAGTCCGGTTCATTTAGCGTTTCGTCCGTCCCAATAGCTGACGAAACACTTGCCGGAATCCGAAATAGGCGACCGCGTCTTTCATGTTCGAGATGAAGCGCTGCCACGCGCCCATGCGCGGATCGGTCACGTACTCGAACGTGAGCGAGATGCGCTCCTCGTTCTCGCCGAGCGGTGTGATGCGGTGATGCAGTTTGTCTCCGTCGAAGAACACCAGCGCGCCGGGCGGATACGCGACGGCACCATCGACTTGCGGCACACCGGGGTTGCGCGTGTGAAGACGGTATTCGAGCAGGCAGCTCGATTGATCCACGACACCCAGCAACAGCGTGTAGCGGCGGCCCTTGTAGTAGGACGTGTCGTAATGCCAGCCGATGTGATCGCCAGGACGCGTGTAGTAGTAAAGCGCATAGGCGTGCGGGTCGTCCTGCGGCGACGGCAGCAGCTTCTCGCCAGCCAGACGCTCCAGGAAGCGCATCAGCGCCGGCGAGCGGTACAACTCGGCCACGAACGGGGCGTGCTCGTCGAGCGTGTGGCGGCTCACGCTGCCCCCCTGCTTGTGACCGGGCAGGTAGTTACGGTTCACGTTCGGTGTCACCGCGCGGGCGGCGGCGATCAACGGTTGCGTGACGGCATCGGGCAGGAACGTCTCGAGATAGACGAAGGCGTCCTGCGATTTGAATTCGCGCGTGAGCGCGTCGACGTCGATGGCGTCCAGCGCCCGTTCGATGTCGGCATCTGCCGTGAAAGCCGTGCGCGCTGGCGGCGCGACCGGCGCCGCAGCCGACGGTTGGAGCTCCTCGCGCATCTCCGCCGGCAGCGGGCGGCGCATTGCGCGCACGTAGTCGACGATCACCAGCAGCGCGAAGAGCGGCGCGCCGATGGCGGCGGCGATCAGGAAGCCGCGCGTGCCGTCGAACAGCGTGACGAGCGGCATCAGGTAAAGCACGTCTTCCGTCTCGAACCCGCCGACGCGCGCTTGTGTCGTGCCGGCCTTGCCGACACGTTCCTCGATGCGCATGCGCAGGAAGAAGATCAGGGCGACGGCAACCCCGGCCATCCAGCCGAGCGCCGAGGCAGACAGCGGCAGAGGCACTGCATACTGCCCCGGAGCACCGGCCGCCACGCCCATGCCGATACCGCCAAACAGCAGCACCGTGACGAAGGCGTCGGACGCGAGATCGTAGAAGTGACCGAGACGGCTCGTCTTGCCGCTGACGCGCGCCAGTTCGCCATCCGTATGATCGATGAAGTTCGACAGGACGAGCAGCACGGCGCCCAGGTTGGCCATCGCATAGCCGCCCTGCGCGAATGCCCACGCGCAGGCGAGGCCGACGATCAGGCGCAGCGTCGTGAGGTGGTTCGGCGTGATGCGTGTGTCGGCCAGCGGTGTGACCATCCACCGCGCGAGCCGTGCATCGTATTGGCGCGGACGCGGTGGCACGGCGTGTGCGGTTTGGCTTGTGGCTGGCGCAACACCCGGCGCCGGAATAGTTCTCGGTATCGTTTCCATGAGAGGGGAATATATACCCATAAGGCAGTACCGTGCAGCGCACGCAAAGCGCTGGACCGACTGCGAAAACCATGGCGATTCAGGACGCCGACGCGCGCGCAATGCTTGCACTGCGCCTGCGTGCCGAGCGTAGCGCGCGTTCCGCGCATCTCGCCCAATGCGTTTTTATACCTGCAATTACCGGCGCATTTTGATTGTGATTATATTCCGCAATACCTCATTTCGCATTCCAGGCAGCGGGCGTCGGGTTGAAGGAAAATCGACGTGTCGTCGGGATAGCGGGGTCGGGACGATGCGCGGATAATGACGGGCTTGTTCGTCTCATGCGGCGGCGTAACACGACCGCACAATTCCCCATGTCCCAAACGATTGCCATTCTGACCGGTGCATCCCGTGGTCTCGGCGCGGCGTTCGCGCGCGGTCTGCTCTCCCCCGGCACCCATCTCGTGACGCTGGCCCGTCGCACGGACGACGACCTTGCGACGCTGGCCAGCGCGCAAGGCGCGACGCTTGAACAAGTGGCCGTCGATCTGGCCGATGCCAATGCCGCAGCGCAGGTCGCCGAACGCATCTTCGCGGCACTACCGCGCGATGCCTCGCGATACCTGCTGATCAATAACGCGGGCACGGTCCATCCGGTCGCGAATGCCGCGGCCCTCACGGACCCGGCGGCCATTGGCGCGGCCTTCGCCCTGAACGTCACCGCCGTGATGCTGCTCACGGCGCGCTTTCTCGCCGCTACGCAGGGACTCGCGGCCAAGCGACAGATCGTGAACATTTCGTCGGGCGCAGGCCGCAATCCGACCGGCGGCTGGTCGGTGTACTGCGCCACCAAGGCCGCACTGGACATGTACACACGGGTGGTCAACGCGGAGCATCGCGAGCACGGCGTTCAGGCCGTATCGCTCGCGCCCGGTGTGGTCGATACCGGCATGCAGGAGACGATTCGCGGCAGCAGCGTGGAGAGTTTTCCGGCGCTGGCGCGTTTTCAGGACCTCAAGGCCAGCGGCAAGCTGTCGTCGCCGGACGCGGTGGCGCAGCGCATTCTGGCGCTGACCGAGCGCGACGATTTCGGTCAGACCGAGATCGACGACATCCGCCACTACGCCTGATCCGACCCGGCCGTCGCACACGACTGCGGTTGCGGTTCGGCGGGCAAGCACGGAAAAAAGCACCGGGCGGCGTGTCGCCGGCCGGTGCCATCCCGTTGCCGAAGCCGTCGGCGCGCCGTGCGGCCTACTGCTCGGTACTGGTGATGAAGACGCTGCCGTTGCGCTCCGGTGCGTACAGAATCAGCGTTGGCGCATGAATGTCGAAGGCGCGCTCACACGCCTCCCCATACGAATCGAACTGCACGGCCCAAGCGCCGTTGCGCACGTAACAGTGCGTGATGGTGTCGGTGCGCCGATCGAATTCCTGACCGAGAAACACACCCTGCGTGTAACACCAGACGACAAACCCGTGAAAGTCGGCCTGCTCCGGTGCCCGAAACACGCGCCAGCGAGCATCATCGCGCGCCGCCTGACGCGCCGTCGCGCCCGCTGCCCAACGCTCGAAGCCGTCGTGTCGTTTGCGTTGCTCCATGTCGTCGTACCCCCTTTTGGGTGAACCGCCCTTCGGGTGCCGAGATTCGACATCCCCGGGACGCGTTTCCATAGTCGGAATTTGTTCCGGGCATTTCTATCAGTCAATTCCGAAAGACGGCAGGGAATTTCTCCAAAGGGGAACGCGGCGGACGTCGTCAATCGTAGTGAATCGCCAGCCAGACGGTGGTTTCGCCCGGCGTCGTCCAGGCGACACGATGCTGGCGATGCGCGGCAATCGCGACGGCGTCGCCGGGCTTCAGTACGAGTGTCTGGTCGGGCGTGTCGGCGAAGGCCAAGCCCGCACCGCCCGAGAGCAGCACCACCCATTCGTGCTGCGCCTGGTCATACCAGAAGCCTGGGGGAGAGGCCTGCCCGGTCGAGACAATGCGCTCGACACGCATCCCGTGGTGCGCAAGCAGCGTAGTGAACTGCTCGGCTGCGGTCGAATCGGGAGACGACGGCAGGCCGGCAAATAGATTCGTATCGGGTATCAGGGGCGTATTCATCGGTGCGGAGCGTTCTCTCGTCTGCGGGGGTAGAAAGCATACACGCGGGCCCCGAGCTCAGTCGTCCAGTGTCTCGTGCACGGCGGCGTCGCCGCGTCGCCAATAGGCGGCCGCCTTCACCCATTTCGGGTTGAGCCCACGAGCGTCGACGAGATGGCGCCGCAAGGCCTTTGCCACGCCGGCCTCGGCCGCGACCCAGGCATGCACATCTCCAGCGGGCAGTGTGGCCACGCAGAGCGCGTCGATCAGTGCGGTGCTTTGACCGGCCGGCGTGCCTTCGCGATAGAGCCATTCGACCACGACGTCGGCATCGCTGGCGAAGCGCAGGCGGTCGGCCGGACTGTCGATTTCCGCGAAGACGAACGCCAGCGCGCCGGCCGGCAGTTCGGCCAGACGCCGCGAGATCGCGGGCAGCGCCGTGTCGTCGCCGATCAAGACATAGCCGTCGAAGGTCATGGGAATGACGAGCGAGCCGCGTGGACCGCCCACACCGATGCCGTCACCCGGTTGAGCCGAGCGCGCCCACTGCGTGGCGGGGCCGGAGTCGTGCATCGCAAAATCGATCACCAGGGTTTGCGACGCCGCGTCGTACCGGCGTGGCGTGTAATCGCGCATCAGTCGTGGTGCGTCGCCGGGCGCGGGCTTGGCGACCCCTTGCGCGCCGACCTGCGGGAGCACCAGTTCGCCGGTCGCCGGGTCGGGGAAGAACAGTTTGACGTGGTCGTCGAAGCCGGGGCTGGTGAAACCTTCGAGATCGTCGCCACCCAGGGTCACGCGCAGCATGTGCGGCGTGAGCTGTTCGACATGGCGGACTTCCAGCCGACGCAGGCGAAGTTCATGGCGCACGCGCTGCGGTGTGCGATCGGGGATGACCGGCGGTGCTGCGTTATCTCTCATCAAAGTCGCTCCAGTTGTTGCGCCGCCGCGTCGAGAATGGCGGCGAATGCGTTGGCCTGTTCGGTCGAGAGCGGCTCGCCGCCCAGGCGCAGATGCACGGCGTATTTGAAGTTGTGCAGCGCGCGCATGACCTGCGGCGGCATGTCTTCCGAACGCTCACGGCGCGTCGTCAGCCGTGCGAGCAGTTCCGTCACCGCGACCTCGTTTTCCGCCAGATAGACGCGGCCGGTATCGGTGATTTCGTATGACTTCCGTTGGCTGTCGCCGGTGTTCTCCTGCACACGGAGATAGCCCATTTCTTCGAGCAGCGTGAGCGTGGGGTAGACCACACCCGCGCTCGGGCTGTACGTACCGTTCACGCTCTCTTCGATGGCTTTGATGAGTTCGTAACCATGGCGGGGTTGCTGCGCAATCAGATGCAGCAGCACGAGCCGCAAGCCCCCATGACCGAAGAGGCGGCCGCCACCACGTCCGCCCCTGCCGCCGCGCTCGCCGCGCCCTTCGTCGCCGCGTCCGAAGCGGGCGTCACCGTATCCCTCGCCACTGCCGCGCCGTCCATGGCGCCCACCGCGCCGGTCGTCGCCAACCTCCATGCTGTCCAGGTCCAGCGGGCCTCGGCCCATGAAATCGCCACGTGATCCACGCATGATGCGACTCCTTATCGATGTAGTTAAGATGTGTTTACGATATATCTAAATTGCATCTAAAGCAAAGCTATTTTTGTGAAGATCACGTCGGAAGGGCGGGGAATGACCGTGGGGCGGGGGACGGCAGGGTATTACGGAGTATTACGGGAGGGTTTCGCGAGGTGCGGAGATTGGATCGAAATGCGCATTTCGACAGGTTGGCGCCGTGCCGGGTTCGGCACGGACGCGGTCGGACAATCGATGGGGAAGCAAGCGCCCCAGCGCGCTCAGCGCCGGGGCGGCGGTGCTTATGGCATCTGCGGCAGATCGGTGCCGAGCCACTTGCGATAACGCTTGTTCAGCTCGCCGTTGGCTGTATTGCGCGTGACGAAGTCGTTGATCGCCGCGAGCAGTTCCGGCTGATTGGGACGCAAGGCGATGCCCATCGCCTGCTGCAGCAAATTGAATTTCGGCTCGAACTGGCCCGGTGCTCGCTGACGAATCGCGTTCGCGACCGTCACCGAGCAACCGATGGCATCGACCTGCCCGGTGAGCAGCGCCTGCATGGCGGACGCGTCATCGTCGAATCGACGGATCTCGGTGCCTTCGGGCGCCGTTTTCGTCACGGCCATGTCCTGGGTACTCGCGCGTGCGACGCTCACGCGCAAGCCCTTCAGATCGGCGGCGGACTTGATGGGCGCGCCGGTCTTGCCGAGCAGCACAATGGTCGCGGCGGCGTAGGGTTTGGAGAACTGCACCTGCTTGGCGCGCTCCGGCGTGATGGCGAGCGACGCGACCAGCACATCGACCTTGCCGCTGAGCAGATAGGGAATCCGGTTCGGTCCCGTCACCGGCATGATGTTGACCTTGACCCCCAGATCCTTCGCGAGCAGTTTTGCCACGTCGGCGTCGTAACCGTCAGGCTGCATCTGCGCGTTCGTCGTGCCGTACGGCGGAAAGTCGATGAGCATGCCAACATTGAGCGTGCCCTTCTTCCTGATGTCGGCCACGGTCTGCGCGTGGGCAGGCGTGGAAAACAGCGTCAGGGTGCTCGTGAGCAGTCCGCCCAGGGTGCCGCCGAGCGATCCGACGAAACCGGCCGGCATGGCCGCCACGCCGAGCGCGGTGAGAAAGCCGCGACGCGAGCGAAGGTCGGGGGTGCCTGGAACGTTTTGCCGGCTGGCCGGATGCGTAAAGGAATGGGGATGCCGAACTTGCACAGGGTGACGCGATAACTTGCGAGTCATGCTGGGTCTCCTGAGGCTGCGAAGGCGTTGCCGGAATGCTGAGGTGGGGTGCGAGGCGAACGTCTCGCGGCCGTCTGACGGTTAACCCGAGCGATGGTAGCGGGCGGTACAAGACGCGTCCACTCCGCACAAACCCCAGCGAAAACCCTGAGTCTCGCACGAGCGGCGCCGTGTCGCGACAGTGATGAGGACGACGAAATCAGTGTCTCGGCGTGCGCGAGACGGGAAGATGAGGACGAAAAAAACGGTGCCGAAATTCGGCACCGTGTTCAGGCACTGCTTGCCCGGTCCTGGCAAATCACGTTGCCGTGGCTGCCACGGCGACGCGAGCGCTGGACTTACTGGGCGGCGTCCTTGACCTTCTTCAGCGGGCGAACCTTCACGCGCACCGACGCCGGCTTGGCCGGGAACCAGCGCTCCTGGCCCGTGAACGGGTCCTTGCCGAAACGCTTCGCCTTGGCGGCGATTTGTTGCGACGTGACCTTGAACAGGCCGTGCAGCGTGAATTCGCCGACACCCTTCTTGTGCAGCGAGCTGACGATGGTGTTCTCGAGCGCGGCCAGCACTGCCTTGACTTCCTTCACGGCGACTGCCGATTGCTCGGCGAGGTGGGCTGCGAGCTGGGTCTTGTTGAGTGCGTCCTTGATCGGCGACACCTTCCCGTTGGCGGCTGCCTTCGGAGCGGCCTTCACGGCTGCCTTCGGGGCGGCCTTCGGCGCTGCCTTTTTCGCTACCGGCGCCTTCTTCGCTGCCGGGGCTTTCTTTGCCACAGGGGCCTTCTTTGCTGCTGCTTTCTTTGCCGTTGCCATATCGATCCAATCGATGAGAATAAGAAAGTGCCGTCGTAGAACGGCCACCCGAATGATACGTATTGCTGCGCCGACGATTCTACCTAAGAAATCGCGTTATGCGAGCGGTGCGCGAATTATGTTGCGTGCCTGCCGCACAAGGCTGAGCGGGGAAGCGCGCCGCATTTCGCTTCGTTTCATCGACAACGTGGCGATCCGTCCTCGCGTTGGAGAATTTGCCTCTCGAATTTCGTGCAGCCTTCGGCACCTTTCTTTGCGCGATTTTGGTGCGCATGCCACGCGCCGCCGTCGACGTCGATGGCTCGCAAAGCCTTAAAAACGCTGCATTTCGCAGGTTTCGCAGCGGCCGTCGCCGTTGCACCAGGCATCGGTCAGCGTCGTGCCATTCGCGCCGAACGTGATGTCGTGCTTCGCGCCGTAGCTGCCGGCGAGTCGCAGGCGGTCGCCCGACAGTGTGCCCTGCACCGTGGTGTGGACGTTCGGCTCAACGTCGTCGACGCTACCGGTGACCTGCGCGCCATTGAGCGCGAGCGCCATCAGACGCGTCATCGGCGAGCCCCAAAGCTTCCACCACGGCGGCGCATTCGTGCACAGACCGCGCCAGTGCCCGGACGGATTCACCACGAGCAACGGGGCGGCTGCGCCCGGTTGAGCCGCTGTGCCCGACGTCATCGGCGGCGTGTAGACGGTCGCGGAGGTCGTGGTGTCAGTCGTGTCAGTCGTAGCGGTAGTAGCCGTCGAGGCGGCGGTAGCTGTGCCAGCGCTGCCAGCGGGCGCCGCGCTGTACGTGCCGGGGGCGCCGTCGACACGCGCCATACCGGGAGACAGGCCGTCGTTCGGCACCGGTGCCGATGCCGCCGCGCACACATGACACGACAGGTGCGACACGCTGTTGCGCGTCAGCGCACGCGTGGCGTAGAGGCGCTGGCCGCCTGCGGCGCCGTCGGGCAGCACCGTGACGTACGGTGTGTCGTCTAGCCGGTAATCGACCTTGGCGCACGACGGGGCGTCCGTTTGCAGCATGACGTCGGCGGAGAAGGCGCCGTTGACCGCGCGTATCGGAATCACCGACACGGAGGCCGAACAGTCGGCAACGACCTGAGCACAGTCACACGCGGCGGCCGGCGCACGCGACGCGCCGCCGGACTGTGCGTACCCCTGGCCGGCGAAGCCGAATATACCCGCGACGAGCCACCCCGTCGCGACGCTCAAGGAAACCAAACCCCGCATGATGTTTCTCCGAATGTGGCGGCCATCGTTATGCCGCGGATAGTCGATCAAAAGTTGTCGGCTGACAAGCGTCGAAAGTCGCGAAACGTGGGGGACTCGGAGACGAGAAGCCGCATCACATGCCATCCCGGTGTCGCGCAATTATGAGATTTCGCCCGTATCCCGACATCGAAAACGCGTTCTAGACTGCTAGTGCCCGGCCCCCGCTCTCAACGAGAACACCGCTCGTTGTCCACTGGAGACATGCATGGTTGTCGATCGCACGAATGCCCCTGGCCTGCCTGATATTCCCTCGCCCAACGAATTCCCCACCGCCCCCATGCCTTCCGCGAATCGCACGCTTGCCATGCTCGCGACGCTCTTCTTCGCCATGGGGCTCATTACGTCGCTGAACGACATTCTGGTGCCTCACTTCAAGGCCGCGTTCGACCTGACCTTTCGCGACGCGGCCCTGATCCAATCGAGTTTCTTCGCTGCGTATTTCGTCGTGTCGTACCCGGCGGGGCAATACACCGCACGCGTCGGTTACCGTCGGGCGCTGGCCAGTTCGTTGTGGTTGGCCGGCGTCGGCTGCGCGCTGTTTTTCCCTGCCGCCGCACTCATGTCCTATCCCTGCTTTCTCGCCGCGCTTTTTGTGTTGGCGAGTGGTATCACGTTGCTGCAAGTCGCGGTGAACGCCTACGTCGAGACGTTGGGCACGCGCGGGGCGGCGGCGAGCCGCCTCACGCTGGTGCAAGCGTTCAATTCGCTGGGCACCACCGTCGGGCCGCCGCTCGCCGCGCTCTGGATCCTCGCGCCGCAGGCGCAGTCCGCAACCGGCCACGCCGTGGACAGTGTGCGCGGCCCCTACGGCCTGCTGGCGGCGGTGCTGGCCATCGGCGGCGGGGTGCTCTGGCGGCTGACGCTGCCCGAACACCGTGCGCGCCGCGTGTCGCCACCGAGCGTGCTCGGCAACGTGCGCAGTCTGTTGGCACACCGTCCCTTGCGTTACGGCATCGTGGCGCTGTTTCTTTATGTTGGCGCGGAAGTCAGTATCGGCAGCTTCCTGATTGCCTATCTGACACAAGCGGACACGGGCATCGTCGACCATGGGCAGGCAAGCCGGTATCTGGCGCTGTATTGGGGTGGGGCGATGGCGGGGCGATTCGTGGGCGCGTGGCTGTTGCGCAAGGTGTCGCCCGGGCGGCTGCTGAGCCTGTGTGCGCTCTATAATGTAGTGCTGATTCTCGCGTCGTTCGCCTTGCCGGCGTCGTTCGCGATGTGGTCGTTGCTGGCCTGCGGTCTCGGCAACGCCATCATGTTCCCGACGATTTTCTCACTCTCGGTGGGCGGGCTCGGCGCGCGCGTGAGCGAGGGCGGCGGGCTGATCTGCATGGCGATCGTTGGCGGCGCGGTGTTGCCTTATCTGCAGGGGGCACTGGCGGATGGCATCGGCATCGGGTTGTCGTTCGTCGTGCCGGCGGTGGCGTACTGTTACATCGCCGGATTCGGGGCATGGTGCGTGCGCACCGCGCCCGAATTGGCTGCCGTCGTCGAGGAGACGGTGTACGTGAATGGCCGGTCAACGCCTGGCGATCAACCCGGCTTGCCGAACGTATAACGACCGAAGAAGAACAGCACGTTGCCGTTGCCCTTGCCGCCGGGCACATAGGTGGTCGAGACCGAGGCGCGCCCCACGCCGATTTCGGCGAGGGGCAGTGCGCCGGGGAAGGGCACGCCGCGGAGCGTGTCCGAGCGCGACATCAGAAAGACCGTATAGCCGAGCCCGAAGCGCACGGGCCCGGCGTTGGCGACGTTCCAGATGCGGCCGTAGCCGGCCATCGGCGACCAGTCGTTATGCGAGTCCTTGAACGCCATGGCGTACAGCATTCGTGACCCCTTATCGCCGTCGGACAACACACGGCCGTAGCCGAGTCCCCACGGGTTTTCGTTGTACTGGGCGATCTTTTCGCTCGTGTAGGCGAAGCGCAGGTGATGGGTATGCAGCGGTACGTAGAGATCGCTCGCACCTTGCGTGGCAACGTCGCGGACTTCATCGACGATGGCGCCGGTCCACGTCGAGATGCCACTCGGGGCGTCGTCGGCATGGGCTGCCAGCGGTGACAAAAACGTCAACGCCGCACCCAGCGCGACAAGCGTGCGGCGGCCAGACGAGGGAGAAATTCTTGAGGGCGAGGCAAGCGGTGCGAGTCGAATCGATGGCGCGAGCCGCCCGGTGCGTCGGGGGTTCGTATTCATGGTTGAGCTTGTCGTGTTGCAAGAAACGTGTCGATCACAGTCGTCGGAAGGGTGCCGGCAAACGGCACGCCGCGAACTTGGATGTCGCCCTGACGCGCTTCGTGACCGGCATTCCAATCTTTCTAGACCTCGTCGCTGCTGCAAAAGTTCGAATGACCGATTTTTCGCGTAACGGCCCAAGCCCGAAGCACGGGCTGATCGAACCTGCCGCTCGGCGAAGAAGTCGTTTCGCGTCAATGACCTATCGTGGATATCGACGCGTTATTCACCGGGTTGTGAACATTTTCTGTGGATAACATCTCGCCGTGTGCGCCCGCGTGGGCCATGCGAAATGGGGATATCGCAAGACGCTCGACGGCGCGCAGCAAATGCGCGCCACCCTTTTCCTCTGTCCGATCAAGGACTTGAGGAAGCTATCCGCGAGTTGTCCACTGGCTTGCAAACAAATTCTGTGGATAACGAACTTCCGCGAAACCCGCGCCAGGCCGCGTTTTCCAACGCATGGCACAACTTTCGCGCGCCCCCATTCTTCCCTGTCGAATCAGCCACTTGCGATGCTTTTCCGCAAGTTATCAACGGGCTTGTGAACAAAAAGTGTGGATAAGCTCGGGTTTCGTTGATCTCAATATATGAGATCAATATTTACATATTGACATTTTGAGTGTCGCGCAATTACGATGCGGCTCATATCAGTGGACGGATACGTTCAGGAGACGACAGTGACGGAACGACGCAAACAGAAAGTGGCGATCATCGGCTCGGGCAACATCGGCACCGACCTGATGATCAAGGTGATGCGCAACAGCGAGCATCTGGAAATGGGCGCGGTGGTCGGTATCGATCCGGCCTCGGATGGCCTGGCGCGTGCGCAGCGCCTCGGTGTGCCGGTCACCGCTGAAGGTATCGACGGCCTGCTGGCAATGCCCGGTTTCGAGGACATTCGCATCGCATTCGACGCGACCTCGGCCAAGGCGCATGCGCATCACAACGCGCTGCTGCAAGCGCGCGGCGTGCAAGTGATCGATCTGACGCCGGCCGCCATTGGCCCGTACGTGATTCCGTCGATCAACCTCGACGCGCATCTGGACGCGCGAAACATCAACATGGTGACGTGCGGCGGTCAGGCCACGATCCCCATGGTCGCGGCCATCTCGCAGGTGGCGAAGGTGCATTACGCGGAGATCGTCGCGTCGATTTCGAGCAAGTCGGCGGGGCCGGGCACGCGCGCCAACATCGACGAGTTCACGGAAACGACGTCGAAAGCGATTGAAGTGCTGGGCGGGGCTTCGCGCGGCAAGGCGATCATCGTGCTCAACCCGGCGGAGCCGCCGCTCATCATGCGTGACACGGTGTTCGTGCTGTCCGAGCCGGGGGATCAGGCCGCCATTGCCGCGAGCATTCAGGCGATGGTCGACAAGGTGCATGCCTACGTGCCGGGCTATCGTCTCAAGCAACAGGTTCAGTTCGAGTTGTTCGACGCATCGCGTCCGCTCAACGTGCCGGGCTTGGGCAAGCTCACCGGCCTGAAGACCTCGGTCTTCCTCGAAGTGGAAGGGGCCGCGCACTATCTGCCGGCGTATGCAGGCAACCTCGACATCATGACCAGCGCCGCGCTGGCCTGCGCCGACCGTATCGCCGCCACTCGCCTGGCGCTCGCGGCCTGACGGTCGCACGCGCTCTCAGGAGACACACCTCATCATGACGCAGAAAAAGCTCTACATCTCCGACGTGACGCTGCGCGACGGCAGCCACGCTATTCGACACCAGTACCGCATTGCCGATGTGAAAGCGATTGCCGCCGCGCTCGACGCCGCGCATGTCGACTCCATCGAAGTCGCGCACGGCGATGGACTGGCCGGTTCAAGCTTCAATTACGGTTTCGGCGCCCATACTGATCTCGAATGGATTGCCGCCGTGGCCGAGACGGTCACGCACGCCAAGGTCGCCACCTTGCTGTTGCCGGGCGTGGGCACCGTGCACGATCTGCGCGAAGCCTACGACGCAGGGGCGCGTGTGGTGCGTATCGCAACGCACTGCACCGAGGCCGACGTCTCGCGCCAACACATTGCCTACGCGCGCGAGCTGGGCATGGACACGGTCGGCTTTCTGATGATGAGCCACATGACCACGCCGCAGCATCTCGCCGAGCAGGCCAAGTTGATGGAGTCGTACGGCGCGACGTGTATCTATGTGGTGGATTCGGGCGGGGCGCTGGGTATGAACGACGTGCGCGAGCGCTTCCGCGCCTTCAAGGACGTGCTCAAGCCCGAGACGCTCACCGGCATGCACGCGCACCACAACCTGAGCCTTGGCGTGGCGAACTCCATCGTTGCGGTGGAGGAGGGCTGCGATCGCATCGACGCGAGTCTGGCGGGCATGGGCGCGGGCGCGGGCAACGCGCCGCTGGAAGTGTTTATCGCCGCGGCATCGCGTTTGGGTTGGCACCACGGCTGCGATCTGTACACGTTGATGGATGCCGCCGACGACATCGTTCGCCCGTTGCAGGATCGCGCGGTGCGCGTGGATCGCGAGACGCTGGCGCTTGGCTACGCCGGCGTGTATTCGAGCTTCCTGCGTCACGCGGAAGCCGCTGCCGCGCGCTACGACCTCAAGACCGTCGACATCCTGGTCGAGCTGGGTCAGCGTCGCATGGTGGGCGGTCAGGAGGACATGATCGTCGACGTGGCGCTCGATCTGCTCAAGCGACGCGCGGCATAGCGCCGAGATGCGCCTCCCCTGGCGCAGCGCCCGGGGAGCGGAGCCTTCGACGCCCTACCGACACCGGCCCTTGTCCGCAGGGGCCGGCTTTTTTCAGTCGAACCGAATCAATCGACGAGCCTTAGCCCCCGTGACCGGACCAGCCGAGCTGGTGACTGATTTGCGCGGCGGCGTGCTTCACGCGCGGCACGAGTTCCTGCATGCGCTCGCGGCTCATGTACTTGGTCGTACTCGAGACACTGATGGCGGCCACGATATGCTGGCTTGCGTCATACACCGGCGCGGCCACACAGCGAATTTGCGGCGTGTCGTCTTCCAGATCGAAGGCGTAACCGAGACGGGCGTAGTCGTGCATGCGGGCGAGCCACGCCGTCGTGTCGATCGACGTTGACGGCGCCTGCGACCGATAGTGAGCAAGCTGCGCCTTCCAAGCCGCTTCGTCCTGATCGAGCAACAGCGCCTTGCCCACGCCGGTCACGCAGATCGGCTTGCGTCCGCCAATGCGCGAGCTGATCTCCACGGCGCGTTGTCCCGGCAGTTTGTCGAGGTACATCACTTCCCAGCCGTCGGCGACGGCCAGGTGCACAGTGTCCTGCGTCTCGCTCGCGAGCGATTCGAGCGTGGGGCGTGCGACGCGTGGCAAGTCGATTTGTCGGTAGGCAAGAAACCCCAGTTCGATGAGCTTGTTGCCCAGCCGGTAGCCGCGACGCGGCTCAAAACGCAGATACCCCGCGTGTACGAGCGCCGACGCGATCCGGTGTGTGGTCGACGTTGTGATGCCGGTGTGTGCCGAGAGGGCCGGCACGGTGTCGATGCCGGCGGCGACGGCTTCCACGATATCGAGGCCGCGGAAGAGCGTCTGGCTGGCGAGCGTGCGCGGACGCTCGGCCTCGGGAGACTTCGGCTTCGCCATCAGGCCCCCCCGAGCGCCAGCAGGCGCTCGTAGACGTAGCACTTGAGCGCGACGTAATGCGACGGGTCTAGAACGGGCAATTCGACGCCGTGCAAATGACTGCCGTCGTCGCCCTGTTGCACGCTGCGGATCGTGCCACTGGCTTCGATGGGCATGTCGATGTCGCCGACACGCACGCGGAACGCGAGCCGCATGCTGTCGCCGGGCGCGCCGAGCGGAGCGTCGGCCAGCAGCGAGACACCTTCGGCGCTGACGTCTTGCAGCAGGGCAAGGTGGCGGGTCTCACCCGCGCTGACCGATACGACCAGCCTGGCGGGTACGCGCTGCGAACGGCGCAGCACCTTGCGGCGGATCTGTGCCGGCGCGGAGAGCACGGCGTAATCAAACGGCAGCCGCTTCACACGCTCCACCGTACAGACGAAGTGGTAAATGTCTTCGCCCGAGAATGTCCAGAGTTCGAGCCGCTCGCCGACGTTCAGGGTCGGCGGCGCGACGCGGCCCGTCGGGGCGGTGATGAACAGCATCTGATTCGGCGCGTATCCGATCACACGCGTGCGCACCCGCTGCGACCCGGCGCCCGGCGGCAATTGGATCTGCAGCCAGTCGCCGGGGCGCAGATTCAGGTCGGTGAGCGCGTACTGCGGTTGCGTCGCGCCGGCGGCGGCAGCGCTCGCATTGTCGGGGGCCGCCGCCGTGGGCGCGGTAACCTCCGACGGGGCGAGGTCGTCTCCACCGAGATTGGCGATCCGGTGCGGGGCGAACGACGCGAACAGCCAGTCGCGGCCCGCCTGCGTGGGGACGACATCGCCCGCGGCAAGCAGGGGTTCCCCATTGCGATCAACGATGGCCCAGGGCAGGGCGTCGCCCAGGGGGATCTCGTGGGGCGCGAGCGGGACAAGGGGGAGCGCATGGAGGGGCGCGGCAGACGTCTGAGATGGGGTATCGACCATAGGGGCAGGGGGCGCGCGGCGGGCGCGCTCGCGTTCGTGCGTTGAAATGTCGTGGATCGTTAGCTGGCCGGCATGGTATCGGCCCACCGGCTTCGCGGCAATCATAGCGAAGGGGGCTCGCCGGAATGCGCGAGCGACCGCTGACGTCAGGTGTCCGAAAGTCTACCCCGGCGCATTGGCACTTGGCGAGAGGGGAGTTGTACTCTGCCCTGTGCAAGCTGCGTAAGTGGGCACTCGCTGGGGGAGGGTTGCACCGCGGCACTGACAGGGTTCAACGGCTGGATTCGGGATGGGCGCGCGTGCTCGCTCCATGGGGCACGGCATGCGTCATGCCATCTCCCTATAGTTGACGGTTTGCCGGCGTGCCCGGCGGCGACCAGGTGGGGGGAGCGATGTGGTACCAGCAGTGTGCAGGCGCAAGCGGTTGGGGAGGGGCCTGGAGCAAGGCGCCGGCCGTTGAGCGCTTGGAATCGCCGGAGGCGACGATGCCGCGCCGCGCCGCGCAAACCGATATTGGCGCCCGTCTGACGCAGACGGCCAACGCGGCGGGCGATGCGTGCGGCGATGAGGTCGCGCTGTCACGTCGCGTCGATCCTGCGCTTGCGCAGGCCTTTGCCAAGGCGTGGGCGGGATTGTGGGTGACGACCGGGCCGTGCCAGCACTTCTATCGCAAGGAGTTCGAGCTGGCGCACGCGCGTGACGCGCGTCTGGCGTGCAACGCCGCACAGGTTGAAGCGATGTTGGTGCCCACTCACGACGAGGGCCTGCATTGCGGCACCGCCTCCGGTACTGCCATGGGTACGGGCACCGCTGCAGCGAACCGCGCCGTCAATGCCAACGCCAACGCTTCCGCCACCGCTATCGATGTCGACCCGACGTGCCGCGACATTGCGCGTTGGATCAACACGGTGGCCGCGACCGGCGACCGGGGTTGGCACTTTCGTGCGGCGCGCGATGCCCTGTCGCTCGCGGGCAATCTGTCGCTGCTCGCGATCATTGCCGCGTGCTTCTACCAGGAGGAGGGCGCGACAGGCGACGACGGGGCGCCGGTCGCCGGTCGCGGTGCCTCGATCGCCAACACCCCGTTTGGGGTGCCGTGGGCCGACTGGACGTTGCTGGCGTTCGAGGGCGCGAAGGGCGTCATGACGCAGTCGCTCGGTTCACCGACGCTGATTCGTCACCATGCCGTCGACGAAGTGCTCAAGCGCACGGACGCGGGATGCCGGCTGCTGGAAGCGTGCGTGGTGCCGTCGGCGCCGCCCCCTGAGGCGCCGTCGTCGTGGCGCGGCGCGCTTGCCACGCTCACGCGCTCGCGCGACGTTGCCACACTCTTTACGTTCGCCAATACGGCGGTGCCGCCTGCGCGGCTGGGACTCTGGATGCCGTCCTGGTTCGCGAGCGAGACGAGCCCGTCTGGCGGGACCGACGGTTATCGAGGCATCTTGCGCGTAGCCGGGCTCATGCTCGATTCCTGTCGCGCGGTGACGAGTCTGCTGGGTACCTGGGCGCGCAATGCGGTATTCACTCGCGATGCGCAGGACTTGACGCGCCGATGGGAATTGCTTTGCGAGCGGCTCGCGACGGTATCGGCCGACGATCGGGCGACAGTCCTCGATCGCGTCGATCGTGTGACGCAGCTCTCCACGCATTGTGACACCCCGCTGCTGGCGGCCATCGCGTCGAGCGAGGCTTTACGTGAGCGCCTACTGGCGTGCGGCGAATCGTTGACGGCGAACGACATCGCCGCCACTTGTGACGCGTTCGACGTGCAGTGCCACACGTCGTGCGTTGATGGCCACCGCTATCTGAGCCTGAATCCGGCCGAGAGTCCGTGGGGATATCGATGGAAGGGGGAGGCGTGGCAATGTGGGGGCGCGACGCCAGTTCGAACGTCGTATCGGTTGCTGCTGCTGTATCAGCACTGGAGCGCGGCGTTACTGGAACGCGTGGTGTCGTCGTGCGGTGCGCCGGCGGCGCAAGCGACCGAGGTGTCGCCGAATGATCGACCCACCGACCCGCCGGGCGTCACGCGCACGCGCTCGGGCGTGGCGCATGTCGATATCGAGTCGACGTGGGTGTGAGGGGGCATGGTGCCACGTGTCAATCCGGCGTTGCGACCTCAAAATCCAGCAAGGCCGAACTCATCGATTTGCCGTGGGCGTCCAGCGCGAGCGAGCGCGTCACGCCGCCCCCGAGCGCCTTGCCCAGGACGAAGTTGAACGCGCCCAGGCAAGGCAGTTCGTAACGCACGACATCGCCAAGCACGACGTCCCCCAGAAACGCCTTCACCCGCTCGGCCGTGACTTCGGCGCGCAGGTGCTCGTAATGCCTTGCGTCGTAGCAGATGAGCGAGACGTTGAGTGTGTTGCCCTTGTCGCCCGTGCGCGAATGCGCGAGTTCACGCAGCTTCATCTCACATCTCCACGAAGGTAAAGGACGGCTTGACGTGTTCGCGTGACAACAGCACCGACTGGACCGCGAGCACCTCGCGTACGGACTTGGTCACGCCACCACCGCCGGCTGGGCCGTTGGTGTACAACGTCTCGACTTCGTTGCCGATGCGTAACGCTTGCTCGGCGGATGGCATACGTCCCGCTACGCGCACACGGACTTCATAGGGCTCGGCGTGGCGCGCGCCCGCCGTTTCTCCGTGCAGCGAATTCATGCCGATCAGATCGCAGCGCAATTCGCTCGTCTGCACGCCCGTCAATGCCAGTCGTTCGCGAACGATATCGAGCGCTAGCCTCGCCCGTGACACGGCGCCCGGGCCCCCGTAAGAGATCTGCCCTTCGCCAATGAATCCGTCGACGTAGCCGACGGAAACTTTGAGCGTGTCCGTGCGGGGGGTGCCGCGTCCGCCCGTTACCTTGATCCGGTCGGGGGCTTCCTCTTCCACGCGCACGTGCGAAAAGTCGGCCACGACGTCGGGCTGAAGATATCGCCGGGGATCATGAATCTCGTAAAGCAACTGCTCCTTGCATGTGGCTTGCGTCACGCGTCCCCCGGCGTCGGGCACCTTGGTGATGACGACCGATCCATCGGGCGCGACTTCGCCAATCGGGAACCCGAGCGTCGCGAGGTTGGGCACGTCCTTGTAGCCCGGATCGGCGAAGTAGCCGCCGGTGATCTGTCCCGCGCACTCCAGCAGATGTCCGACGACGGTGGCCTGTCCCAGCGTTTCCCAATCGTCCATGCGCCATCCGAATTCGTGGATCAGCGGCGCGACGAACAACGAAGGGTCGGCCACCCGGCCCGTCAACACGATTTGCGCGCCCGCCGCCAGGGCATCGACGATGCCGGCCGCGCCCAGATACGCATTGGCCGACACGATACGATTCCCGTAAGACGCCACGCGCTCGCCCGTTTCTTCGAAGTGAGCGTCTCCTTGAAGCACGACGTCGAGCACGTCGTCGCCGGTGACGGCGGCGATCTTCACGTCGCCGAGCCCCAGTGCGCGAGCGATCTCCGCTGTCTTTCGTGCCGCCGCGAGCGGGTTGGCCGCGCCCATGTTCGAGATGATCCGCACGCCATTGCGCAGCGCTGCCGGCAGTACGGCGGTCATGCGTGCTTCGAGCAGCGGGTCGTAGCCGGATTGCGGGTCTCGGCGACGTGCCTGTTGCGCAATGCCAATCGTGCGTTCGGCCAGGCATTCGAAGACGAGATAGTCGAGCGCACCTCGCTGAGCGAGTTCAACGGCAGGCTCGATGCGGTCGCCCGAGTATCCGGCGCCTGCGCCGATCCGGATTCGTCGCGAAGACGGGGTGGGTTGCGTGCCGTTCATGCGGGTCGGGTCCGTTCAGTAAGGCTTAAAGCGTGAAGATGCCGAGTGCGACGCACGCGATCGTCATGACGATGGATGCGCCGAACAGCAGCGGAAACGTGAACTTCTGATGGTCGGCCAAATCGATGCCGCACAGGCCGACGACCAGGAAGGTGGCTGGCGTGAGGGGGCTGACCGGGAATCCTGTCGTCATCTGGCCCAGCAGGGCGGCTTGCCCGACGTGCACGGCCGGCACGCCCAGTTGTCCGGCGACCTCGGCAATGACCGGCAGTACGCCGAAGTAAAACGAATCGGGATCGAAGAGCATGCTCAGCGGCATCGACAGCAGACCGAGCGCGACCGGAATGTGGCCCGCCATGCCCGGCGGCACGAAGCCGACGGCCGCTTGCGCCATCGCCTTGAGCATGCCGCTGCCTTGCATCACCCCGGTGAAGACCCCGGCGGCGAGCAAAATGCCGGCCATCATCAACGCCGCGCGTGCGTGCGCGTCGATGCGTTTGCGTTGCATGTCGACGTCCGGGTAATTCACCATCAATGCGACGCACAGGCCCACCATGAACATGATCGCGGGCGGCAGCTTCTCGCCCATCACGACCATCGTGCCGAGCACGACCAGCGTAAGGAGGATGTTGAACCAGAAGAGCTTCGGACGGCGCAGCGCCTGTTGCTCGGGCGAGAGTTCTCGCTTGGGGCTTGGGATCGACCCGCTCGTGGCGCTCAGGCCGAGCCGCTTCTCTTCCCGGCGGCCGAGCCAGTAGGCCATGCCAAATACGAAGACCAGCCCGATGGCTTGCACCGGAATCAGCGGATTGAACAGGCTCGACACCGGCAGGTGGAGCGACGCCGACGCTCGAATCATCGGCCCGGTCCACGGCAGGAAGTTGATGCCCGCGGCCATCGACACGGCGGCTGCCAGCACGCGGCGGTCCATGCCCAGACGGTCGTAAAGCGGGAGCATGGCCGGAATCGTCACGAGGAAGCACACGGCGCCGGAACCGTCGAGGTGGATCAGCAGGGCCAGCAGCGTCGTGCCCATGACGATGCGCGTGGGTCGGGTGCCGACGGCTTTCAGGATGCGATCGATGATCGGATCGAGCGTGCCGGCGTCGGTGATGGTGCCGAAGTAAAGAATTGCAAAGACGAACATGCCGACGACCGGCGCGAGGCTCTTGAGGCCGTCGATCACGAACTTGCTGGTCTGAAAGCCGAACCCGCCGATCAGCGACGCCACGATGGGCACGATGATGAGCGCGACGAGCGGCGACATGCGTTTCGAAAGAATCGCGCCGAGCAGCACGACGATAGTAGCCAGCCCCAGTAATGGCAGCATGTGCTTGTCTCCTATGTTGTTTTTTGATGCGAACGAGCGTAAGTTCGGGGCGTTGATAAATCAATTGAAATGATTTGATCGCAGTAATCAAAAAACATAATGGATTTGAATCTACGAGACATCCGCGCGTTCATCGCGGTGGCGCAGACCGGCAGCTTCACGCGAGCGGCGGCGCGATTGCATTTGTCGCAACCGGCATTGACCGTGCAGATCCGGCGGTTGGAGGAGACGGTCGGCGTGCGGCTGTTCGATCGCAACAGCCGAAATGTTGCGCTGACGCCGACGGGGCGTGAGCTACTGCCGTTGTTGCAGAAGTCGCTGCATGACATGGAGCATGTGCTGATCGATGCGCGTGCGCTCGGCGACGGGTCGAGCGGCACGGTACGCATTGCCTGTTTGCCGACGTTTGCGGCGAGTGTGCTGCCGGAGTTGATCCAGCAGGTGAAGGCGGCGGTACCGCGCGCCGGTTTTCATGTGAGAGATGCGGTGGCCGGGGTAGTCGAGACGCTGGTGCGTAACGAAGAGGTCGATATCGGCCTGACGGGCGGTGAGTTGAACGACGCGGAGATTGACGTGTTGTACGCGGGCGCCGACCACTTGGTGGCGGTGCTGCCGGCGGGACATGCGCTGGCGCGGCGCAAGCGCGTATCGCTGACGGATCTCGCCAGCGTGCCGCTGGTGCTGACGGCGCAAGGCACCAGTGTGCGGGCGGTGGTGGATGGCGCGTTTGCGAGGGGTGGTTGCACGCTGGAAATTGCCTGCGAGCCGACGTACATGATGACGGCCGTCGCCATGGTCCGCGCGGGACTCGGCGTGACCATCCTGCCGGCGTCGGCTCGGGAAGTCCGGGCGGAACCGGAATTGCGGGTTCGCCCGATCGATCACGACGCGTTCCTGCGACCTATTGCCCTGATCAAGAAGCGCGGGAGAACGTTGCCTCCCGTCACGCAGACGTTTGTGGCGATGTTGTTGGAGAAGTTGGCGCCGGGGTAGGGGGCAGCGCGAACCCGCGGCGTTGCGCTGCGGGTTCGCGCTCCACGAATCTCGTGATGAACACACTCACCAATTCGTTTCGCGCTCCGGCGTCGCGGTGATCTTATGGATGGAGAGGTCGGCGCCGTAATATTCCTGTTCGTCGTCGAGCCTCAAGCCCACACAGCGTTTGATCACGCCGTACACGACATAGCCGCCGGCGAAGGCGATCACCACGCCCATCACGGTTCCGGCGACCTGCGCGAGGAAGCTCACGCCGCCCACGCCCCCGAGCGCCGTCTGTCCAAAGATGCCCGCGGCCACGCCGCCCCACACGCCGCACACGCCGTGCAACGGCCACACGCCAAGCACGTCGTCGATGCGCAGACGATTCTGTGTCACCGTGAACAGCCACACGAACAGGCCGCCGGCGACCGCACCGACAACAAGTGCCCCCAGCGGATGCATGACGTCCGAGCCCGCGCACACTGCAACGAGTCCCGCGAGCGGGCCGTTATGGATGAAGCCGGGGTCGTCCTTGCCGACCCACATCGCCACGAGCGTGCCGCCCACCATCGCCATGAGCGAGTTCACGGCAACCAGCCCTGAGATGCCGCCTACGCGCTGCGCGCTCATGACGTTGAAGCCGAACCAGCCGACAATCAGGATCCATGCACCAAGCGCCAGGAACGGAATCGACGACGGCGGATGCGCGGCGACTTGTCCCTGGCCGTTGTAGCGTCCCCGGCGCGCACCGAGGTGCAGCACCGCAGCCAGCCCGATCCAGCCGCCAACGGCATGCACGACCACCGAACCCGCGAAATCGTGGAACGGTGCGCCCAGCGCATGCGTGAACCAGTCCTGAACCCCCAGATGGCCGTTCCAGGCGATGCCCTCGAAGAACGGATAGATGACGCCGACGAGGAAGAACGTCGCCACGGACTGCGGGTGAAACTTGGCGCGCTCCGCAATGCCGCCCGACACGATGGCGGGAATCGCCGCCGCGAATGTCAGCAGGAAGAAGAAGCGAACCAGCGCGTAGCCGTTGTGCTCGGAGAGCACCGTGGCACTCGACCAGAAATCGACGCCGTACGCGAGCGGATAGCCGATGAAGAAATAGGCGAGACCCGAGACCGCGAAGTCGGTCAGGATCTTGACGAGGGCGTTGACCTGATTCTTCTTTCGAACGGTGCCGAGTTCGAGAAACGCAAAGCCAGCGTGCATGGCAAGCACCAGGATCGCGCCGAGCAGGAGGAACAGCACGTCGCCGGGTGTATTGGAATTGGGCATGAATGTGCTCTTTTGGTGCAAACATGAAGAAGAACGATGATATGCAAGAGTAATGCCAGCAATTTGTATCTCATTGATTAATATTGATGTTTTGTCTGGTGATATGAAATTTTCGGCGCCGCGCTGCACGTTCATGGTGCCGTGTGGCGTGTCGATGGGCGAAGTCCGTGCATTGACGTGACGCGCGCTGACCGAAAAAAGCGGAAAGGATGTGCGGCCGTTCATGCGATGCGTCGCGTGAACGCGCGGTATAGAATCTGACGGTCTCACGGGGCCATGCCGCCCGTCCGGTGTCGACGATGCCGCGCTGCCAACCGCGCCGTCGTGCGACGAGAACACGATCGACATAAGCGCTATCACGCGCAAATCACTAAGGAAATCCGATGATCTTTGAAATCGCCCAGATCGAAGTGAAGCCCGGCACCGAAGCCGCGTTCGAGCAAGGTGTCGCCAAGGCGACGCCGTTGTTCAAGGGCTCGAAAGGGTGCCACGGCATGCGTCTGCTCAAGTCCATCGAGCAACCGACGCACTACAGCCTGGTCGTGACATGGGAAACGCTGGAAGATCACACTGTCCACTTCCGTAACTCGGAAGCGTTCCAGCAGTGGCGGGCGCTGGTGAGCGACTGTTTCGCGGCGCCGCCGAATGTGGGTCACGTCACGGAAGCGCTCATCGGCTTCTAAGGGCTACGCGCATCAAGCGCAGCAACGCAGGCGGTGAAGGGAGTCTCCCTCACCGCCTTTGTCTTTTCTGGACCGGGAGACGAGATGCGCACCTAGGGTTAACTCGGTGATGACTGTCAAAAGTTTTCATATAACATGCAAACCAGAAAAATATTCCGTGACGTGAACGCATGACCACCAAGCCCAAGACCTTGACCGAACAAGTCGCGCAGCAGTTGCAGGAGGCGATCCGGCAAGGGACATATCCGATCGGCACCAAGCTGCCGACCGGCAAGCAACTCGCCGAGACGTACGGCGTGAGCCAAGCGGTGATCCGCGAAGTGACGGAGCGCCTGCGCGCGCAAGGATTGATCGACAGCCGGCAGGGGGCGGGCGTGACCGTGAAGGCGCGCACGCCGTCGAGCGGTTTTCAGGTGCCGGCCGGGCAAGACGCTGCCGACCTCGCGAGCGTCTACGAGCTGCGTCTCGATCTGGAGAGCACGGCCGCCGCACTCGCCGCCGTGCGTCATACCGACGATGACATTCGCCGACTCGCCGACATCCTGGAGAAACTCGAGACGAATCTGTACCACGCCGACAACGGCGTGGAGTACGACACCGCGTTTCACGCCGCGATTGCGCGTGCCACGCACAATCGTTATTACGCCGATCTTCTTCAGTACCTGAACCTGCAGATGCGGCAGGTCGTGCAAGCGGCGCGTTCGAACACGCTGCGCCACGAGGGACTCGCCGCGCAGGTGCATCAGGAGCACGTGGCGGTGTTCAATGCCATCAAGGCGCGCGATCCGCTGCTGGCGCGCGCGGCGTCGCTCTCGCATCTGTTGCGCGCGTCCGCGCGTCTCGGGCTGACGCTGCCCGAGCGCGACATCATTACCGGCGCCATCGCGCCGACCCGCGCCTGACCCGTCGTCAGATGCCATCCTCCGCACCGTAACCCCCGACGCGCGACCTTATGACCTTCACTGCTTTCGCTCAGCGCCTTGTCGATGCCGTCGGCGCCGACAGCGTTTTCACCTCCCCCGACGACGTTGCGCCGTGGCTCGCCGACTGGCGCGGCATGTATCGCGGCAACGCCCAGGCGGTCGTGCGTCCGCGCACGACGGAAGACGTCGCGAAGATCCTCGCGCTATGTCAGAGCACGGGCACGCCGGTCGTGCCGCGTGGCGGCAACACGGGGCTGTGCGGTGGCGCCACGCCCGACGCGTCGGCGCAGAACGTGGTGCTCAGTCTCGATCGCATGCATACCGTGCGCAGTCTGGACACCATCGCCAACACGCTGGTGGCCGAGGCCGGCTGCATTCTCGAAGACCTGCAACGCGTCGCGCGCGATGCAAACCGCCTGCTGCCGCTCAGTCTCGCGGCCGAGGGCTCGTGTCAGCTCGGCGGCAACCTCGCGACCAACGCCGGCGGCGTTAACGTCGTGCGCTACGGCATGACGCGCGAACTGGTGCTCGGCGTCGAAGCCGTGCTGCCGAACGGCGAGATCCTGCATGGTCTGCGCACCCTGCGCAAGGACAACACCGGTTACGACCTCAAGCAGTTGCTCATTGGCTCGGAAGGCACGCTCGGTGTCATCACTGCCGCGGCGTTGCGGCTGTATGCGCCGACCCCCGTGCGTCAGGTGGTGATTGCCGCGGTCACGTCGCCGCGTCAGGCGCTGGCCTTGTATGAATTGCTGTTTGCGGCGTGCGGCCCGCGCATGCAGGCGTTCGAGTTCTTCACGGGCGAGTGTGTCGACCTGGTGATGGCGCATGTGCCCGACGTGCGTGCGCCATTCGGCGAGCGGCACCCCGGCTACGTGCTGATCGAGCTGGCCGATACGGCGGACGAACAAGCGCTGGCCGCCTTGCTGGAGCGCGTGATCGAGACGGCCATCGAGCGCGATCTGTGTGCCGACGCCGTGGTGTCGTCCACGCTGGGGCAGGTGGAGGCAATGTGGAAGTTGCGTGAGGAGATCTCCGAGGCCCAGCGCGCGGACGGACCGCACCTAAAGCATGACGTTTCGCTGCCCATCGAAGCGATTCCGGATTTCATGACGAGCGCCGAAGCGCGCGTGCGGCGCGTGTGCCCGCAGGTGCGTCCCTTCATCTTCGGGCATTTCGGCGACGGCAATCTGCATTACAACCTGTCGCGTCCCGCGGGCGAGGCGGCCGACTTCATGGCGAAGCACGGCGAGGCGATCACCGCCGAAGTGCTCGACGAAGTGGCGCGTTACGGCGGCAGTATCAGCGCCGAGCATGGCATCGGGCAGCTCAAGCGCGCGTCCTTCGCGAAGTACAAGTCGCCGCTGGAGTTGCGCTTGATGCGCGAGATCAAGGCCGTGTTCGATCCGGCCGGCATCATGAATCCGGGCAAGCTGCTGTAAGCGCGTGCTTTGTCGATGAGTGCCGGCGTCCCTGGCGCTCGATCTGTTTTCCCCCGGCGTGCGCCCGACGTTCCGAGCGTCGCCCTCGCATCCCTTGAGGAGTCGATATGATTGTCACCCCCGCCGCCGGCGCGCCGCTGTGCCTCGGCCCGCTGCCCGAGATTGATCCACCGTCGTTCGTGGTGCCGTTCGGCGCCGTCGACACGCACGCGCACGTGGTCGCGGCGAGCGATTCGTACCCGATGGTGCCCGAGCGCAGCTATACGCCGCCGCCCGCGCCAGAAGACAAGTACCTCGCGATGCTCGATGCCACCGGCATGACCTACGGCGTGCTAGTGCAAATCAGCGTGTACGGCACGGATAACCGCTACCTGCTCGAGACGCTGCGCCGCCATCCCGACCGTCTGCGCGGTATCGCGGTGGTCTCGCCGGACGTGACCGACGCCGAACTCGAGGCGATGCACGCGGCGGGCGTTCGCGGGTTACGCATCAACGTGCTGTTCGGGGGCGGCATCGGCTTCAAGGCGATGGAAACGCTCGCGCATCGCATCAAGGATCTTGGCTGGCACATGCAGTTCCTGATGGATGTGAGCACGTTGCCCGACCTCATGCCGCGCATGACGAAGCTGCCGGTGCCGGGTATCGTCGATCACATGGGACACACGCCGGTGGCGCAGGGGCTCGACGCCCCGGGCTTCTCCGCACTGCGCTCGCTGGTGCGCGATCACGGGTATTGGGTGAAGCTCTCGGGCGCCTATCGCATCAGCGAACGTTTCCCGACGTTCGACGACGTCACGCCGTTTGCGCAAGCGTTGATCGAAGACGCTCCCGATCGCATGGTCTGGGGCAGCGACTGGCCGCATGTGTCGCTCACGCGTATGCCGAACACTGGGGCGTTGCGCAATCTGCTGCCGCTGTGGGCGCCCGACGCCGACACACGCCGCCGCATTCTCGTAGACAACCCGGCACGTCTTTACGGATTTCCGGCGGCGTGACGAATTGACCTCGCCGGCATTGTCGGGCGCAACGCGCGCCCGCGTACGACCCCCACTTCAAAGCACTTCAAAACGTCACGAGGAGACAAGATGGACTGGTATCGGCAGATGAACAAGACGGAGCGGCGCACGTTTGTTGCGGCGTTCGGCGGCTGGGCGCTCGACGCGCTCGACTTCATGGTGTTCACCTTCGTCATCACGACGTTGATCACCGTCTTCCAGATCGACAAGGCGCAGGCCGGCATGCTGGCCACCGTGACCCTGTTGTTCTCGGCCATCGGCGGATGGCTGGCGGGCGTGCTCGCCGACCGTTTCGGGCGCGTGCGTATCCTGCAAGCGACGATTCTGTGGTTCTCCGTCTGCACGGTCCTGATCGGCTTCGCGCAGAACTTCGAGCAGATCTTCGTGCTGCGCGCGTTGCAGGGGCTGGGCTTCGGCGGCGAGTGGGCGGTGGGGTCGGTGCTCATGGGGGAGATCGTGCGCACCGAGTATCGCGGGCGCGCCGTCGGCACCGTGCAAAGCGGCTGGGCCATCGGCTGGGCGGTGGCGGCGCTGTGCTACACGGCGTCGTTCTCGTTGCTGCCCGAGACTTATGCCTGGCGCGTACTCTTCTGGATTGGCGTGATTCCGGCGCTGTTCGTGCTCTTCATCCGTAAGAACGTGCCGGAACCGGCGCTGTTCGAGCGCACACGCAAGCAGGAAGCCGCCGCGGCCCAGCGCACGTCGGCATGGGCGATTTTCTCGCCGTCGCTCATCAAGACCACGGCGCTTGCTGCGTTGCTGTGTACTGGCGTGCAGGGCGGGTACTACGCCGTGACGACGTGGCTGCCCACGTTCCTGAAGACGGAGCGTCATCTGTCGGTCATCGGCACTGGCGGCTATTTGCTCGTGATCATTCTGGGGTCGTTCATCGGCTATCTGACGGGGGCTTATCTGACCGACCGTCTGGGGCGTCGGGCCAACCTGCTGATTTTCGCCGTGCTGTCGGGCGTGACCATCTACGCTTATACCCAGCTTCAATTGAGCAATGATCAGATGCTCATCCTCGGCTTCCCGCTGGGCTTCGCGGCGTCGGGTATTTTCAGCGGCATGGGGGCTTACTTGACCGAGTTGTTTCCGTCGGCGGTGCGCGCCAATGGACAGGGTTTCACCTACAACTTCGGGCGCGGCTTCGGTGCGCTGTTCCCGAGTCTGGTCGGTTATCTGGCCAAGACCAGCGGTCTTGGTGCGGCCATCGGCATGTTTGCCGGCGGTGCCTATCTTGTCGTGCTGATTACCGCCTTGTTGTTGCCTGAAACGAAAGGGCGCGAGATCGAGTAAGGTCGTACGTTCCTGGGGGGCTAGCGCCGTCGTCGTGGCTCGCCGCCCGGGTTTTCTGAATCAAGGGAGTTCCGCATGAAGGTGCTTGTCCCCGTCAAACGGGTAGTGGATTACAACGTAAAAGTTCGCGTGAAGAGCGACGGCAGTGGCGTCGACATCGCGAACGTGAAGATGTCGATGAATCCGTTCGACGAAATCGCGGTGGAGGAGGCGGTGCGCC